>ERZ838839.1-NODE-1-length-604065-cov-7.801579_pt1 | contig 604065 bp, 492 predicted proteins | sample MGYA00519909_ERZ838839 | MGnify/ENA primary metagenome ERZ838839 (study PRJEB31850, sample SAMEA3708843) | human gut metagenome | biome: human gut; feature: human-associated habitat; material: faeces | place: China | collected 2014 ...
TGTAGCGAAAGGCGTAATGCTCCCGCAGGAACTCCTCGATACGCTCGTTCCGGGACTGCTTGCCGGGGACTGCAACGCTGTCTGACGACTTATTTGACATCGCGGGAACCGACTTTTCTGCCACCGGTTTTGCGTCCGGCAAGTTCGAGCGCCAGTTCCGCGTCCACGATGATCTTACGACCGATCTGCGTGATGGCACGGTCGATTTTTCCGCTTTGTTTGATGCGGTTGGCTGTCGGAATACTGCACCCGAACAATTCGGCGATTCCCCGAATGCCGTAGACGTGCTTTTTCGACGGAGCAACCACATACGATTGTCGTTCCGGCTGCTCTCCGCCGTTCTGCTGGAGAAAGAGAAACTCTTCGCCCGTCATCTGCCAGAGCAGTTTCGATTTCAATGCTTTTATATCCATACGCGAATTACATTTGGTTAGACATGCGATCGCCGGCCGGTCGATCGTGCTGCAAATGTAATTCGCCGAAAAGCGGAGAACGAGCAATCGTAGTCAGTGCAGGATAACTGTACTGATTACGAATGATATGCAAAAATTATGTTTAATACGGAATCGTACTACGATCGTAGCGGAACCGTTAAAAAGGAAGGTCGTAAAAAATCGTACGGTAGATTTTCATCAGCGGTTCGCGGCGGCGCCGTTCGAAATTCTGACCGATCGGAATTCGGTAACGCTCCTCAAAAAAACGCTTGATCGACGTATCGCGGTTCGGAAGGAAATAATCGTGGGCGATAAGTCCGGCCAAAAACGCAACCAGCCGTTTGATGTCCGGTTTGTCGTTCTTGTGCTTCGCCTGCCAGTGCAGATCTTCGCCCAGATCGCCAGACTTGACCAGTCGCTTCTCCAGTTCGCTGAACTTGTCGAACATCCGCGACCGGAAGATCTCCTCTGGCGAAATACTATTGAGTTCGGTCGGTGGATCTGCAGGTTCAATTGTTGTCGGTGCAGCTGTTATCGTTTTCTTTTCAACGGGAAAATAGCTGTCGAGAACCGAGGCTGAAAAGCGGCTCATTTCATTGATAGCGGTATAATAGTCCCTGCCGATCCAACCGGCATTTTCCCGGCGATATGCAGCGCGCTCGTTATCGAGTTCATTCAACGCCGCACGGTTTTCCCGCAACAATTCTTCACGCTCCCGCTCCGTCGGATAAGGATATTCTTCGATCTCTTTTCTATCGTTCAACAGCGATGTACGTTTTCCGGCAAACAAGTAGTCTTCCTGAAGCCGGCACAAATCTCCGGAACAGACTTGACGGAAAAACTCTTTACGGGTTTCGCAGATATGGATATTCTTCCGGATCAAATCCCGCAGACGGGTAAGTACCCGGTCACTGATACCCTCGGCGATAAGGCGCAGGGCGATCGGCTCCACGGGCATGGCCTGCAATGCGGCGTACGCATCCCGATAGGTCTGCTGGCAACAAACCTGATAGACATCCGTCGTACAGGGGTCGGACTCAAGGCTCTCATTGAGTGTTTCGTAAACAGCGGCCAATTCCGTTATTGAAGTATAAATGTCCGGTTCCATAATCACAACGTATTGAATTTATCCATTGCGTTCGCTTTGATGTCATCGGCGATGTCGATATAGGGTTTCATCGCCTTATAGTCGCTATGCCCCGTCCATTTCATCACCACCTGCGCCGGAATACCCAAAGAGAGTGCATTGCAGATGAAGGTGCGACGACCGGCGTGCGTACTCATCAATTCGTATTTCGGCGTTACGAGGTCGATGCGTTCATTGCCCTTGTAGTAGGTTTCCCGCACAGGCTCGTCGATACCTGCCAGCTTCGACAACTCTTTCAGATAGTCGTTCATCTTCTGGTTGCTGATGACAGGCAAAACTTTATCTCCCTCGAATGCCACTTGCCTGTACTTATCGAGGATCGCACGGCTGTAATTGTTCAGCTCGATCACGAGGCTGTCGGCCGTCTTGACGGTCGTAACTTCGATATGAGTCTCTTTGACATCGCTGCGGCGCAGGTTGAAGACATCCGAATAGCGCAAGCCCGTGAAACACTGAAACAGGAATACATCCCGCACCCGTTCGAGGTATTGTTTCGTAGCGGGAATCGGATATTCGCGCAACTTCGACAGTTCCTCCCATGTCAGAAAGATCACCTTTTTCGGAGTACTCTTCAACTTCGGGTTGAAGTCCTCGTAGGCATTGTTCATGCAGTAGCCCTTTTTACTGCACCAGCGTAAAAACCATTTCAGGTAAGCGATCTGTTTTAAGATCGACGTATTGCGCAATCCTTCCCGCTCTTCGAGGAATTGGACATATTGCGTCAAACGCGATTCATCCAACGACTCGAAACTCAGATCCGGATCGAACTTGGTCAAATGAGACTTGACTGCGGCAAATTTCTCATATGTGGCATCCGACCAACCATTCTGCATTCCGCACTCTTTAATAAATTCGGGAAAGACATCCAGCGGCTTGAACGAAACCGATTCGGGAACTTCAACTGCTACTTCCGGGTCTTCGTGCTGCCGATTGAACGCCTCTTTCAACTGTTCCGGAGTAGGCATAGTATTTCGTACCTCGAATTCCTTGAAGGTATTTTGAATTTCCGTATAATAACGCAGCAGATCGGCATTTATTTCCGATGCGCTCTGTTTGAGTTTATTCGTGCAGCCGAATTTCACGCGCTGTTTAGCAGCATCCCATTTTACCGCATCGATTCGATAGCCGGTAGTAAACTCGACCCGCTTACAATTATATATGACACGCATACGGATCGGAACATTTTCCGCAACAATAACCCCGGCCTTCCTGCGTTTCTCTAATGTGAAGATAATATTGCGTTTGATATTCATGCCACAATCGTTAAATCAACACCCAAATATACACCCAATTTTTGGAATATCAAAAGATATTTTATGAAATTCAAATATCATATCTCTCGCAATACATTGTTTATTAACAGATATTTGCATATTCACGATATTTTAAGATTTTACAGGTGATAGTACCCTACGCACCGCAGAAACAAAAGGAACTTTTGGAAAAGTTCCCACGAAAATGAAAATCACCCCTGTCAGAAATCTCTCCGGCAGGGGTGAAATCCTATTTATACCCCATCTTGTCAGACCCCCCTTTCACTTTCACCTTTCACCTTTCACTTTTCACTTTCCACCTTTCACCTTTCCATCCCTCCTCCGCTCCGACATCCGCCGACTTCGATCCATTTATTTTCCATAGGAAATTTGTTTTATCAGAAAATAATCAATACTTTCACAACGTTATTTCAATGGAAAACGTAAACCCGTTATAAGATGAAACTGCTGAAACGACATTGGCCGACGCTGCTGGGAGCGGCGCTGGGAGCCTTGGGAGGCTATCTCTACTGGTATTTCGTGGGGTGCGCCGACGGCACGTGCCCGATCACCTCCTCGCCGCTCAACAGCACGCTGTGGGGCGCCGTCATGGGCGGACTGCTGTTGAGCATGTTCGAACCGAAACCGCCCCGGAAAGAGTGAAAAAACGGGCGTCCGGTCGGTTCCGGACGCCCGTTTTTGCGGCTGACGACCGCTATCGCCCCGTCACACGCATGTAACGCGCCAACGAAGTCCGGTAAGCGGCGCATGCCGAGGTGAAGTCGTTGCGGCTCCGGGTGTAGAGCGTCTCGGCGTCCAGCAGGTCGGTGAGCGGAGCCGTTCCGGCCTGGTAGAAATTGCGGTTCTGCCGCAGGTTCTCGGCGGCCGACGTCACGGAACGCCGCGTCAGCAGAATCTGCGCATAGGATTCCTGCACCTCGCTCCACGTCCGCTCGATCTCCACGGCCAGCATCTCGCGGGCCTGCAACCGATCGTTCTCGGCCTGCTGCTCCCGGATGCGGGCCTTCTTCAGGGCGTGCGCCCCGCCCCACCAGTCGGAGATGGGGACCGACACCTGGGCGAAAACCAGCCCGTCGTCCACATCCTTGTCCGTCACGTTGTAGTAGAGGTAGCCGGCCCCGACGCCCACCGTCGGCAGGCGTTTGCCGCGCTCCATGCGCTTCCGGTACTTCTGAGCCTCGACATTCTTCTCGGCGAGCCGGTACTCGGCCCGGTTGTCCAACGCCTCCTCGACCGGCACGTAAAACGCCGCGGGCGCCTCGGGCTGGCCGAACTCCGCCGCCGCCACGTCGAAAGCGCGCCAGTCGACGCCGATATGCTGTGCCAGCAGCATCTTCGAGACTTTCAGTCCGTTTTCGACCTTCAGGCGGTTCGACGCGATCTCCTGCTGCCGCAGTTCCACGCGCAGCAGGTCGTTCGTCGTCACCAGCCCGGCCTTGACCGAGAGTTCCACCTGGCGGTGAATCTCCTCCAGCTGGCGTTCCACGGCTTCGATGGTCGAAAGATTGTCGCGCAGCGACACGACCTGCCAGTAATAGGCGTCGGTCTGCTCGCGCACCTCGGACTCGGTCTTCTGCAACTGCAACCGCCCGACCTCCTCGCCCAGCCGGGCGAGCTTGTTGCCGTTGACGATCTTCAGCCCCGCGAAGACGGGCTGCACGGCCGTGATGCCGCCCACAATCCCCCGCTTGACCATCGACAGCGGCAGGTTCATCGTCCCCAGCTGCGGGATGGTCATGCCGAAATCGGCCTGCACCAGTCCGTGCTGGGCCTGGAAAACGCCTCCCGTGGCCGAGACCTGCGGGAAGTAGCCGGTCAGCGCCTCGCGGCGCGTTTGCAGGGCCGCTTCAAGCTCGAACCGGCCGTCGCGGAGCGTGCGGTTGTGTTCGGCGGCGGCTGCGCGGCATTCGTCGAGCGTCAGGGTCTGCGCTCCGGCCGGAAGGGCCGTGCAGCAGAGAATCAGATATACGAGAGCCTTTTTCATCACTTGTAGATTTTGGAGTAAAGAACCGGAAGGATCGTGACCACGAGGATCAGCGAACCGATGCCTCCGGCGAAAATCGTAACACCCACGGGCGCCCAGAACGTACTGCCTCCCAACATCATCGGCACGACGCCCACTGCCGTGGTGGCCGTCGTGAGGAAGATCGGGACCATGCGGCGCTTTCCGGCGTCGTAGGCCGCCAGCTTGCCCGACCAGTGGCAGACCTTGCGTTTGTCCTCGGCATGCTGGTACATCAGGATCACGTTCCGCACGATCATGCCCAGCAGGGTGATGAAACCCAGCACCGAGGTCAGCCCGATGGTGAAGTCGGCGATCCACAATCCGACCATCGCGCCGAACAGACACAGCGACATCGAGGCCATGACGACCAGCGTGATGCCGAATTTGCGGAAGTTGACGAGGATGAAGAAGAAGATGATCACCAGCGAGATGCTCAACCCCGCGGCGATGGGCGGCAGGGTCTCGGCGTCGAACTCGTGCGCGCCGCCCAGCTCGGTCTCGACGCCCGGCGAGAGCGGAATCTCGTCTTTCAGCATCCGGCTGATGCGCGAGGTCATCCGCATCGCGTTGGCGCCGCGTTTCAGGTCGGCCGTCACGGTGATGCAGCGCATGCCGTTGCGGTGGACGATCTTCGACTGGCTCCACGCGGGTTCCACGTCGGCGATCTGCCGCAGAGGCACGCTCACCCCCGGCACGGGCGAGGAGACATAGGTGTCCCCGATGTCCGACAGCGAGCGTTCGCCCAGCCGGGCGTCGCGCTTGAGCACCACCGGGAGCCTGTAATCGCCCTCCCAGACCGAACCCACGGCCACGTCGCCCGACGCCAGGGCCATGTTGGCGGCCACGACCGTGCGCGTGATGCCCAGCTGCGACGCCGTGACGGGATCGAGCCGCACCTCGGCGATCGCCCGCGGGTCCTCGTAATCGGTATGCACCCATTGCAGTTCGGGCATCTGCCGCATGCGGGTCATCAGCCGGTCGGCCGCGGCGCGCAGCGAGTCGATGTCGCTGCCGTAGAAGCGGAATTCGAGCGACGGCACGTTCTGGTAGTCGAGCTGCTTGAACTTGACGTAGGCTTCGGGGAAACGGTCGGCCCACACGTCGGCGTACTCGTCGAGAATGGACTCCGTATCATCCACCGACGTGGTGTTGACGATGAACTGCGCGTAGTTCTTGCCCGCGATCTGCGGGGCGTAGCTCATCTGGAAACGCGGCGACGAGCACCCCACGAACGAGGTGACCGACTTCACCCGTTCGTCGGCCCGCAGCGCCCGGTAAACCGAATCGGCGACGGCCCCGGTGCGTTCCAGCGGCGTGTCGGGCCGCAGGTAGATCTCCACGGCGAACTGGTCCCGGTCGGCGAAGGGGACCATGCGGAACTTGAGCTGCGTGGCGATCAGCAGCGACACGACCACCGAGGCGGCGCCGAGCGAGATCGTCAGCCACCCGTGGCGGAAGGTCCACGCCAGCACGCGGCGGTAGACGTCGTGCACCCGGTCGGTGAACGACCTACGGCCGTCCCTGCGCACGTGAACGGCCGGAATGATCAGTATCTCGAGGAACGGAATGACCATCACGGCCAGCAGCAGCGACACCATCAGGTTAATGGTGATCGTCCACGGGAACCAGGTCAGGAAGTCGCCCATCATGCCCGTCATCGTGAAGAGGATCGGATAGAAGATCATGCAGATACAGATCGTGGCCAGCAGCAGCGAGGGGAAGAACTCCCGGGCGCTCTCCACGGCGGCGAACCACCGCGAATGGCCGCGCCCGAGGTAATCGAGATAGCCGTCGATCACCACGATCGAGTTGTCGACGATCATGCCCAGCACGACGACCAGCGCGGCGAGCGTCACGGTGTTCAGCGGAATGCCGCAGAGGTACATCATGCCCACCGATATGAAGGTCGACATCGGGATCGTCAGCGCGGCGACGATGGCCGACCGCAGCGGGAAGAGGAGCATCATCACGACGATGATGATGGCCATGGCCACGAACAGGTCGCGCAGGAACGAGTGCACCGAGTCGCCGACGACCTTGGCCTGGTCGGCGATGCGCTGCACGCTGACATCGGCGGGAAGCTCCTCTTCGATGAAGGCGTGCAGCACCTCGTCGACCTCGCGGCCGTACTCCACGATGTTGTTCCCGGCCTGCATCTCCAGCGACAGCAGCACGCAGCGGTGGCCGTTGTTGCGGATATAGCTGTCCGGATCGTCGTATTCGCGCACGACGCGCGCCACGTCCTTCACCCGCAGGACGTGCCCTTCGGGATCGCTCCAGACGATCTGCTCGGCGACCTCCCGCTCCCCGGCCAGCGACGGCGCAATGTGGATCGGGGTCTCGGTCTCGGCATTGCTTACCGAGCCGCCCAGCGGGGTCAGCCCCTGCGCGGCCAGCGCCGCGGAGAGCGTCTTCTCGCCGATGCCGTAGGCCGCGAGCCGTTCGGGATCGGCGTAAACCGAGATCTGCTCCTGCTGCACGCCGTAGGGGCGCAGGTTGGAGACCGATTCGATGCGGCGCAGACGGTCGCTCAAATCGTCCATATACCCTTTCAGTTCGCGGTAGGAGCGCGTGTCCGATTCGAGGGTGATCAGCAGCGCCGAGGTGTCGCCGAAATCGTCGTTGGTCACCACGGCCGCGACACCCGCAGGCAGCTGCATCTTGAACGCCGCCAGCCCGTGCTTGACTTTCGACCATACCTCGTCCTTGTCGTTCACATCGTCGTTCAGCTCGACCATCACGTAACACATGCCGTTCTGCGACGTGGAGGTGGTCTTCGCACGCTTCACCTCCTTGTAGGTCATCAGGAACTGTTCGAGCGGCTTCGCCAGCTGCTCTTCGACCTCCTCGGCCGTCGCCCCGGGATAGACGCCCACGACGACGCCCTGCCGGATCGTGTACTCGGGGAACTCCTGCTTGGGAATGCGCGCAAGGGCGTAGATTCCGAACACGAACAGGCAGCCCACGATCAGGAAGGTGATGCGGAAATTCCGCATCGACCAGGCTATTACGCTATTCGAACTTCTCATCGCCATACGACTTTACTGCCCTCGCCGATCTTCTGCATGCCGTCCACGACGATGCGGTCGCCCGCCGCGACGCCCCCGGTCAGCACGATGCCGTTGTTCACCAGCCGCCCCGTCGTGACGGCCGTACGCACGGCCGAATCGCCGCGCACGGTCCACACGAAACGGCTCCCGTCGCCCGCCTGCTGCACGGCGCGCAGCGGAACGGCGATCTCCTCGGCCGACTCTGCGGGCGAAACCGTCACGCGGCACACCATGCCCGGCAGCAACTCGCCAGCGGCGTTGTCCAGCGTGGCGCGCACGTCGTAGGTGTGGGCCGCGGGATTGGCCACGGCGCCCTTTTCGATCTTCCCGGCGGGGAACACCCGGTCGCCGAGCGCGGCGACGCCCACCCCGATCCGGCTGTCGGCGCCGAGCCGGGCGATCTCCTGCTCGGGGACCGAGAAGCGCACCTTGACGCGTCCGACTTCGAGCAGCGTCAGCACGGGAACGCCCGGCAGGGCCGTCTCCCCGGCCGAAATCCGCCGCTGGCCGACCACCCCGGAAAAGGGCGCGTAAAGCGAGCAGTCCTCCAGATTCTTCTTCGCGATCCCGAAGGCCGCCTCGGCCTGCCGCAGCCGGGTCTGCGCCTCGACCCACTTGATCTCGGGCAGGCTCTCGGCGTCGTAGAGCTGTTTCAGACGCGCGCAGGCGTCCTTCGCCTGATTCAGCGCGGCTTCGGCGGCCTCGAAAGTCCGGCGCGCCGAGGTGGGATCGAGCTCGGCGAGCAGGTGACCTTTGCCGACGCGCCGGCCCTCGTCCGCAAAGGTGCGGGCGACGGTCCCGGCGACGGGGAAGCTCAAGGCGGCCGAAGACTCCTCCTCGATCGCACCTACATAAACGGCCGCCCCGACGTCGGCCGAGGGCGCGGCCACGATGGTTTCGACACGCAGCGGATCGACCGTGCGGTTCTTTTTCGGAGATGAACAGCCGGCGGCCAGCAGCAGCGCGGCACAGAAAACAGTTCGTTTCATCGGTTCTTCAATTTTTCGATGCAAAGTTCCCCTTTTAGCCCCCTCCGGAAAAGGCCGCCGTGTCGGTTAAATTAGCCGATTGGTTCGATTTCCAACCTTTCGACAAATCGTATTCGGCAAATTCGTTATATTTGCCCGAAATACGACCGATAAAATGAACGAAAAGGAGATTCAGAGCTTCTCGCTCGAAACATTGCTCACCGTCAACGAACCGCGCCCGGAAGACCTCTATTTCGATGGCTGTCTGATCGCTTCGCGCGTCAAGATCATGAACACGGTCAACATCGACCTGTTCCGCTACCCGACGCGTCTCGATGCCTTCGCGATCCTTTTTTGTTCCGAAGGTTCGATTTCGTTCACCTCGGGACTGCGCCGCCACACGCTCGACGCGAAGATGCTGTTCGTCCTCCTGCCCGGCTTGATTCTGCAAGTGGAATCCATCCGGCCGGAGTCCTCGGTCTACACGGTGATCTGCGAAGAGGAGTTCATCCGGCGCATCAATATCGACATCAAACTGCTTTCGAGGCTCTTTTTAAGCGTCGAGAAACAGCCCTGCCTGCGGCTCTGCGAAGCCGAATGGGCCGGCATCACCGGCTCGTTCGCCGAAATCCGCTCCGAGAGCCTGCCCCGCCCGGGCGACGTCTATTCGCCGGAGATCCTGCGCTCGATGATCCGCACGCTGGCCTACAAGGTCTGCCGCATCATCGGGCGGCACATCGAGTCGCAGCCCGCCCCGGAGACCTCGGCCCGCAGCCGCAACGACGAGTATTTCAACCAGTTTATGAGCGAACTGACCAAACATTACATGCAGGAGCGTTCGGTGGGCTTCTACGCCGGGCAGCTGCACCTGACGCCCAAATACCTCACGACGATCATCCGCAAGACCTCGGGCCGCACCGCCGCCGAATGGATCGACGACTACGTGGTGCTCGAAGCCAAAAACCTGCTGAAATATTCGACGATGAGCATTCAGGAGATCGCCTACTGCCTCAATTTCCCCAACCAGTCGTTTTTCGGCAAGTATTTCCGCAGCCACACGGGCATGACCCCGTCGGCATACCGGATGAGCAAATAGCCGGAGGTTTTGCAGCGGTCCGACTTTTTCGTATCTTTGTAAATAAAGTGCATCCCGATATGGCAAAATACGATTTCGATCAACTGATCCCGCGCCGGGGAACCAACTCGGTGAAGTGGGACGAGGAACCTGCGGCCGACATCCTCCCGATGTGGGTCGCCGACATGGATTTCCGCACGGCCCCGTGCGTCGTCGAGGCGCTCCGCCGCCGGGTGGAGCACGGCGTCTACGGCTACGCCACGGTCCCGGAGAGCTACTACGGGGCGGTCACCTCTTGGTTTGCCCGGCGGCACGGCTGGGCGCCCGGCGCGGACTGGATACTTCCCGTGACGGGCGTGATCCCGGCGCTCTCGGCCATTCTCCGGGCGCTGACCCGCCCCGGAGACCGGGTGCTGGTGCTGACGCCCGTCTACAACCACTTCTTCATCGCCATCGACAACAGCGGGTGCTCCGCCGCGGAGTGTGAACTGACTTACGGCGACAACCGCTATACGGTCGATTTCGACGCGCTGGAACGCCGGGCCGCCGACCCTGCCGTGAAACTGATGCTGCTCTGCAACCCGCACAACCCCGCGGGGCGGGTCTGGACGCCCGAAGAGCTGCGCCGCATCGGCGACATCTGCCTGCGCCGCGACATACTGGTCGTGGCCGACGAAATCCACTGCGAGCTGGTGATGCCGGGATTCCGCTACACCCCCTTCGCCTCGCTTTCGGAGGAGTTCGCGCGCCGCTCGGTCACCTGCGCCTCGCCCAGCAAGGCATTCAACCTCGCGGGAGTGCAGGTGGCCAACATCTTCGCCGCCGACGCCGGCCTCCGGGAACGGATCGCCCGGTCGCTCGAAATCAACGAGACGGGCATGATCAGCCCCTTCGCCATCGAGGCTCTGACGGCGGCCTACACGGACGGCGCCGAGTGGCTCGACGCGCTCAACGGCTACCTGTGGGAAAACTACCTTTTCCTGCGGGACTACTTCGCGCGGCATCTTCCGCAGTTCCCGGTGCTTCCGCTGGAAGGAACCTACCTCGTCTGGGCCGACTGCCGGGCCGCGGGGCTGTCGTCCGACACGCTCACCCGACGGTTGCTGGACGAAGGCCGCCTGCACGTCAACTCCGGGTCCATGTACGGCGCCGCGGGCGAAGGCTTCATCCGCCTGAACATCGCCTGCCCGCGCAAACTGCTGGCCGAGGGTCTCGACCGCCTGAAAAGGGTTCTGACAACCTGAAAAACGGTTGGCTTTCCGAAAAATATTGCTATCTTTGCACAAGTTAATCACACCTGTAACCCAAATGAAGAAAATAGCACTTCTGCTGCTGTTAGCAGCCTCTTTTTCAATGCCGGCATTCGCCGCCGACGGCGCCGAACCGATCAAACTGATCTCCTACAACCTGCGCACCAGCCACGGCAAGGACGGCGACAACGTCTGGATGAAACGTCGTCACGCCACTCCGGAGATGATCCGCCGGGAGGCTCCCGACGTGTTCGGCGTGCAGGAAGGACTTATCGACCAGCTGCACTACATCGACACCGAGTGCCCGCAGTACGCCCGCGTGGGCGTGGGCCGCGACGACGACGCCGAGAAGGGCGAGTTCATGGCCGTCTACTACCTGCGCGATCGTTTCGAGCTGCTCGACAGCGGCACGTTCTGGCTCAGCGAAACACCCGACAAGGTGTCGCGCGGCTGGGACGGGGCCTGCAACCGCACGGTGACGTGGGTCGAACTCAAGGACCGGAAGTCGGGCAAGGAGTTCTTCTATTTCAACACCCACCTTGACCACAAGGGCAAGGCGGCGCGCGAAGAGGGCGTGAAGCTGCTCATCGAAAAGATCCACGAGATCGCCGGCAAGAAAGCCCCGGCCATCGTCGGCGGCGACTTCAACACCCCGGTCGACAGCCCGATCTTCAAACCCCTGACCAAATATATGGTCTCGGCCCGCGCCAAGGCCGCGACGACCGACCACAAGGGGACTTTCAACGGGTTCGGCTCGGCTCCCGACACCATCGTCATCGACCACCTCTACTACCGCGGCAAGCTCAAATGCCAGCTATTCGCCACGCTCGACGGCAACTACGGAGCGCCCTACATTTCGGACCACTACCCCATCGCGATGGTCTTCACACTTTAAGAACACGAAAAATCCCGGAGCGCAAACTCCGGGATTTTTCGTATCGCCGCACGCCGGCCGCCCCGGCTACCCTTTCCGGCTGCGCAGGACCACGACCGACACCGCCGCCACGATCAGCAGGATGCCCGCGGCGCCCTTCGCCGTGAAAGGCTCGGCAAAAACCCAGACGCCGATCACCACGGCGGTCAGCGGCTCCATGGCCCCGAAAATCGAGGTCAGCGTCGGCCCGATGCTCTTGATGGCCTGCACCAGCGCCATGTTCGAGACGGCCGTCGCCGGAATGGCCACACCGAGGATATAGAGCCACGTATGCGGGTCGGCCTCAAGACGCACGCCGCCCGTCAGCAGGCCCCCGGCGATGAAGAACAGCGCACCGAAGGCCATCACGCAGCAGGTCAGCACCGTGGAGTCGATCTCCACCGCGCGGCTCCGGCGCACGCCCACGATGTAACCGCCGTAGGCAACGACCGAGACGGTCGCCGAAACGATCCCCAGCGTCGTGTCGCCGTGCGAGAAATCGACGTTGCCCAGCGACAGCAGCACCGCGCCGACGATCGACATGCCGATCGCCGCGAAGGTCCACACCGAACCGCGTTCGCGGAAGAAACACATCATCACGACGGCCACGACCAGCGGATACATGAAGTGAATCGTCGAGGCCACTCCGCTGGCGATGTTCTGATAGGCGATCACCAGGCTCAACGACGTCGCGGCGCGGAACAGGCTCAGCAGGAACACCGTGCCCAGTTCGCGCCTCCCGAGGCGGAAATCGCACCCCGCCAGCAGGCCGTAGGCTCCCAGACACAACGACGCCACACCCCAGCGGTAGGTCAGGACCTCGAACGACGAATAACCCACGCCCAGCAACAGCAGGGTGAACAGCGGGGCCAGTCCGAATGTCGACGAGGAGAGAGCCGCCCAGAGAATGCCTTTGACACGCAACATAAAAAACTCGTTTGGAGCCGCAAAAATAAGAAATATATCGCCATTCCGCACAGCCCCGGAGTGAAAAGCGCCGCCGCAAAGCGGTTTTCCCCGTTTCCCGGCCGGGGTTCCGGAATCCGCCGCCGGGACCGTCCCGAACTCTCGCCGCCCGGCCGACTGTCGCCGGGCCTGCCTCCGCCCCGCAATCGACGACGGCCGCTTTTCCGCCGCAGGCCCGGCAATCAGCGCCGAATCGCTTGCCCGTGCGGAATTTAATGCTACCTTTGTCGTATAAACCCCGATCGCATGAAATGGTACTCGAAATACCTCCCCGTCTATGAAAAGCCCTTCGCCGAAGTCCCCGCGGAGACCGTCGCCGAAGTGCGCGCGAAACTCGCCGAACGACAGTCGGACCGGCCGCTGGCGACCGTGTCGGTCATCGCCTGCAACGAGGAAAAACGGCTGACGGCCTGTCTCTGGTCGCTCGCCGAACAGCGATGCCGCTACCCGATGGAGATCATCGCCACGGACAACCTGTCGAAGGACCGCACGGCGGAGATTTTCGAAACCCTCGGTCTGCCGTGGCAGCGCGAAACGACGCCCGGATGCGGCCATGCACGCCTCTGCGGACTGAACCGCGCCCGGGGAAAATACCACATCAACATCGACGCCGACACCATATACCCGCCGCGCTACGTCGAAACGATGGTCGACGCGCTGGAACGCCGGGGCGTCGTGGCGGCCAGTTCGCTGTGGAGCTACATTCCCGACGCAGCCCACTCCGCCGCCGGACTTTGGTTCTACGAACTGGCCCGCGACACGCACCTGTGGCTCCAGTCGTTCCAACGCCCCGAATTGAGCGTCCGCGGACTGGTTTTCGCCTACGATACCGAGCTGGCCCGCAAGGTGGGCATCCGCACCGACATCATCCGCGGCGAGGACGGATCGCTGGCCCTCGGACTCAAGCCGTACGGCCGCATCGCCTTCGTCCGCAGCCGCCGGGCGCGCGCCGTGACGGGCTACGGCACCGTCTCGAAGGACGGCACGCTGCTGGACAGTTTCCGCGTGCGGGCCGTCAAGGCGCTGAAAGGCCTCGGCGGAATGTTTTTCAAAAAATCGGAATACAAGGACGAGGAAGACAACCTGTTGAAATAGCGCTTTGGCCCGGACCCAACCAAAGGCCCGGGCCGAAGTGCGGAACCGGACAGAAAGCACCGGACCGGGCAGAAAGCATCGGGCCGGACAGAAAAGCACCGGTCTGGGCAGAAAGCATCTGACCGGGCAGAAAAGCACCGGGCCGGAAACGGCCGGCCCCGCCCCTCTACCCGACCCCTTACAGCGATCAGAACCGCTTGGTGTAGGCGTGGCAATAGGGCTGCGCGCCTTTGCGGTCGTAATAGTCCTGGTGATACTCTTCCGCCGGCCAGAAGGTCGTGGCCGCCGTGACGCGCGTGGCGACGTCGTACCCTTTCGCACGCAGCTCGGCGATCAGTTTTTCAGCCGTCGCGCGCTGGGCCGGTGTCGTATAGAAGACCTCCGAACGGTACTGGTCGCCGATGTCGGGTCCCTGCCGCCCGACCTGCGTGGGGTCGTGAATCTCGAAAAAGAGCCGCGCCAGCTTTTCGTAGGAGACTTTCGCCGGATCGAACGTCACCCGCACCGCCTCGGCATGTCCCGTGCGGTGGCTGCACACCTCCTCGTAAGTGGGATTCTCCGTATGTCCGCCGATGTATCCCGACACGACATCGAACACCCCCGGCTCCTTCGAAAGCAGATGCTCCACGCCCCAGAAACAGCCTCCGGCGAAGATCGCCGTCTCGGTCCGCTCCTTTTTCGCCGCGGGCACGAACTCCAGCGACACGGAGTTGACACAGTGGCGCGTGTTCCGGGGCGTAAAACCCTCGCCCGTGAAAACATGGCCCAGATGGCCGCCGCACCGGGCGCAGGTGATCTCCGTGCGCCGCCCGTCGGCATCGACGGTCCGTTTCACGGCTCCGGGAATCTCGTCGTCGAAACTCGGCCAGCCGCACCCCGCGTCGAACTTGTCCGACGAACGGTACAACGGCGCGCCGCACTGCCGGCAGACGTAGGTTCCGTCCTCCTTGTGTTTGTAGTAGCGGCCCGTGAAGGGGGCCTCGGTCCCCTTGTCCACGATCACCCGCTTCTCCTCCGGTGTCAACGGTTTCATATTTTGTCCATTTACGGTCCCGCACAGGGCGAGGCAAATTATCAGAATAACGGTTCTCATAAATATCTCCAATCAAAAACTGCGCCGCCCGGGCAAAAAGCAGGATTCCGGAAAAGATCCCAAACGCCGATTCGGGTCCGGACCGTTTCGCCCCACCCGCACCCCTGAAAGCCGGGTTATGACAAGGGCAGACGCCCCGTTCCGAAGCGTATCGGCCAGTCCCTGCCTATAAACCGCACATCTTGCGCCCGCGCAAGAACACCTGCCGGATCAGCGGCGTCTGGTAGGCATAGGAGAAAAATTCGATCGACGGTATCGGTTTGGTTATGAAAAAGTTGGCGACTTTACCTAATGTGACGCTTCCGTAGTCGCGGCTCAACCCCATGGCATAGGCGCCGTTGAGCGTCGCAGCGTTGATCGCCTCGGCGGGGGTCATCTTCATGCGGATCGAGGCCAGCGAACAGACCATGCGCATGTTGCCCGAGGGCGACGACCCGGGGTTGTAGTCCGAAGCCAGCGCCACGCCCAGCCCGGCGTCGATCATCGCGCGCGCCGGAGGATAGCTCATCCCGAGGAAGAACGCCGCGCCCGGCAGCAGCGTCGGCATGGTCGCCGCGCCGCGCAGCGCCTCGATCTCCTCCCGTCCCATGCGTTCGAGGTGGTCCACCGACAGGGCATCGCAGGCCACGCCCACCTGCACGCCGCCCGAGACGGCCAGTTCGTTGGCATGGATTTTCGCCCGCAGCCCCAGTTTGCGCGCAGCCTTGAGGATACGGGCCGTCTCTTCGACCGTGAAAAAACCTTCGTCGCAGAAGACGTCGACGAAATCGGCCAGCCCTTCGGCCGCCACGGCGGGCAGCATTTCGTTGCACACCAGATCGACATACTCCCCCTGCCGTCCCCGGTAGGCACGCGCCACGGCATGCGCCCCGAGGAACGTGGCCCGCACCTCCAGCGGCACGCTTTCGCGGATGCGGCGGATGACGCGCAGCATCTTCAGCTCGTCCCCGGTCGAAAGGCCGTAGCCGCTCTTGATCTCCACGCACCCCGTACCCATCGCCGCGATCTCGCGCACGCGCTCCATCGCCTGCGCATAGAGTTCGTCCTCCGGAGTCTCGTGCAGCCGGTCGGCGGAGTTGAGAATGCCCCCGCCCCGCCGGGCGATCTCCTCGTACGACAAACCGTTAATCTTGTCCAGAAACTCCCGCTCGCGGCTCCCGGCGTAGACCAGGTGGGTGTGCGAGTCGCAGAACGACGGAAAGAGCATGCCTCCTGCCGCGTCGACGACCTCGTCGGCGGCGATGTCGCCCAGAGAGTCCATGCGTCCGAACGCCGCGAAACGGCCGTCTTCGGCCAGCAGCCACGCGTCGTCGAGCGTGCCCAGCTTGTTCATGTCGGCGCCGCAGCAGCGCAGACGGCCCGTCGATTCGATGCCGACGATGCGGGCGATGTTCTTCACCAGCAGTCTCATAGGCCGCGGAGGAATCGGACGGAGGCTTCGATATGGGGATACATCACCTCGTCGTTGTCGATGAAGGGAACCTCTTTGCGATAGTCGGCCAGCATTCGCTCCAACTCGGGCGACGTGTGCGCCGGACGGCGGAACTCGATGGCCTGCGCGGCGTTGAACAGCTCGATGGCCAGCACCCGTTCGGTGTTGCAGACCACGCGCCAGAGCTTCGTGGCAGCGTTGGAACCCATGCTCACATGGTCCTCCTGCCCCTGCGACGAGGGGATCGAATCGACCGACGCGGGCATGCACAGCCCCTTGGACTGGCTCACGATCGACGCCGCGGTATACTGCGGAATCATAAAGCCGCTGTTCAGCCCGGGGTTCGCCACGAGGAATTTGGGCAGTTCGCGCGCCCCGGAGATCAGTTTGTAGGTGCGACGCTCGGAGATGTTGCCCAGCTCGGCCAGGGCGATCGCCAGGAAATCCATCGCCAGAGCGATCGGCTGGCCGTGGAAATTGCCCGCCGAGACGACCATGTCCTCCTCGGGGAAGACCGTCGGATTGTCCGTCGTGGAGTTGATTTCCGTAGTCAGCACGCTCTCCACATAGTCGATCGTGTCCTTCGAGGCTCCGTGAACCTGCGGCATGCAGCGGAACGAATAGGGGTCCTGCACGTGGTGCTTGGGGCGGGCGATCAGTTCGCTGCCTTCGAGCAGCCCGCGGACATTCCGGGCCGTGGCGAGCTGCCCCCGGTGGGCGCGGATCAGGTGCACCTCGTCGCAGAAAGGCTCGATACGACCGTCGAAGGCGTCTAACGACAACGCCCCGATGCGGTCGGCCCACTCGCTCAGCCGCCGGGCGTGGATCAGCGACCAGACGCCGTAGGCGCTCATAAACTGCGTGCCGTTCAGCAGCGCAAGGCCCTCTTTCGACTGCAACCGGATCGGCTCCAGCCCCAGTTCGGCAAGCACTTCGGCCGAGGGACGCACCTCGCCCTTATACTCCACCTCGCCCAGCCCCAGCAGCGGCAGGCTCATATGTGCCAGCGGCGCGAGGTCGCCCGAAGCGCCCAGCGAACCCTGCTGATAGACGACGGGCAGGATGCCGCGGTTGAAAAACTCCACGAGACGCTCCACCGTCGCCAGCTGCACGCCCGAATGGCCGTAGGCGAGCGACTGTATCTTGAGCAGCAGAATCAGCCGCACGATCTCCGAGGGCACGCGCTCCCCGGTTCCGCAGGCGTGCGACATCACGAGGTTCTGTTGCAGGCGCGACAGCTCGTCGCGGCCCACCGAAATGTCGCACAGCGACCCGAAACCGGTCGTGATGCCGTAGATCGGCCGCTCGGGGTTCTCCATCTTGCGGTCGAGGTACTCGCGGCAGCGGACGATGCGCGCCCGGGCGTCGTCGCTCAACGCGAGCGGCAGCCGCCGTTCGAGGATTTCGCGGACGCGCCCGACCGAAAGGTGCTCCGCGGTGATATGGTGATGTTCCATGGATGACAATTCAAAATTCATAATTCGAAATTCATAATTTATCCGAAGCGCCTCCCTGTTCGTTCAGCGCCTCGCGGACAAGTTCCTCGTCGGCAAAAACAGGCAGGGTCACACGCAGTCCGGGCGTGCGGTCCATTTCGCGGCGGATGGCTTCGACGGCCCCTTCGTTACGCGCCCAGCTGCGGCGCGCGATGCCGTTGTTGACGTCCCACAGCAGCATTTCGCGGATGCGGCGGCCGGCATCCTCCGAACCGTCGATCACCATGCCGAAGCCGCCGTTGATCACCTCGCCCCAGCCCACGCCGCCGCCGTTGTGGATCGAAACCCACGTCGCGCCGCGGAACGCATCGCCGATGACGTTCTGCACGGCCATGTCGGCCGTCAGGCACGAACCGTCGTAGATGTTCGAGGTCTCGCGGTAGGGCGAATCGGTTCCCGAAACATCGTGATGGTCGCGCCCCAGCACCACGGGGGCCGTGATGCGGCCCTCGGCGATGGCCCGGTTGAACGCCTCGGCGATCTTCACGCGCCCTTCGCAGTCGGCATAGAGAATGCGTGCCTGCGACCCGACGACCAGCCGGTTGCGCCCGGCCTCGCGAATCCAGTGGATATTGTCGTCCAGCTGCCCCCGGATGTCGTCGGGGGCCGTCTTCCGGATCTCCTCCAGCACTTCGGCGGCCAGAGAGTCGGTCGTTTCGAGGTCTTCGGGCTTCCCCGAGGTGCAGACCCAGCGGAACGGCCCGAAGCCGTAGTCGAAGAACATGGGTCCCATAATGTCCTGCACGTAGGAGGGATAGCGGAAGCGTCCGCCCTCGCCCGTCACCGCGGCCCCGGCACGCGAGGCTTCCAGCAGGAAGGCATTGCCGTAGTCGAAGAAATACATTCCCCTGTCGGTCAATTTGTTGATGGCATCGACCTGCCGCCGCAGCGACTCCTGCACACACTCTCTAAAGCGGCCCGGCTCCTCGGCCATCATCTTGTTCGACGCCTCGTAGCTCAACCCCACGGGATAGTAACCGCCCGCCCAGGGGTTGTGCAGCGAGGTCTGGTCCGAACCCAGGTCGACCGGAATCTCCTCCGCGGCCAGCCGCTCCCAGAGGTCCACGACGTTGCCCACATAGGCCATCGACACGACCTCTTTCGCCTTGACAGCCTGGCGGATACGCGGGATCAGTTCATCCAGCGCTTCATGCAGCTCGTCGACCCATCCCTGCTCGTGGCGTTTCTGCGCCGCCTTGGGGTTGATCTCGGCGACGACCGACACCACGCCCGAAATATTGCCCGCCTTGGGCTGCGCTCCCGACATGCCGCCGAGACCCGACGAGACGAACAGCATCCCGCGCGTATCGGTGCGGCCGGCCGTGAAGCGTTTGCGCGCGGCGTTCATCACCGTGATCGTCGTGCCGTGGACGATGCCCTGCGGCCCGATATACATGTACGACCCGGCGGTCATCTGCCCGTACTGCGACACCCCGAGGGCGTTGAGCCGCTCCCAGTCGTCGGGTTTCGAGTAGTTGGGAATCACCATGCCGTTCGTAACCACCACGCGCGGGGCGTCGGGATGCGACGGGAACAGCCCCAGCGGATGCCCGGAATACATGACCAAGGTTTGATTTTCAGTCATTTCCGAAAGATACTGCATCGCAAGGCGGTACTGCGCCCAGTTCTGGAACACGGCGCCGTTGCCGCCGTAGGTGATCAGCTCGTGGGGATGCTGGGCGACCCGCGGGTCGAGGTTGTTCTGAATCATCAGCATGATGGCCGCCGCCTGCCGGCAGCGGGCGGGATATTCGCCGATCGGACGCGCATGCATCTCGTAGTCGGGACGCAGGCGGTACATATAGATACGGCCGTAGCGGCGCAGCTCCTCGGCGAACTCCTTCGCCAGCACGGCGTGGTGCCTGACCGGAAAATAGCGCAGGGCGTTTTTCAGAGCCAGCGTTTTCTCCTCGTCCGAAAGGATGTCCTTGCGTTTGGGCGCATGGTTGATCCGTTTGTCATAGGGTTTCGCGGCGGGCAGTCGGTCGGGAATGCCCGCGCGAATGTCGTTCTGAAACTCTTCGCGTGTCATATTATCCGATTTTAGATTCGACGATCTGCAAGACCTCCGCTTCGAGACGCACGGCTTCGGCGGCCAGCGCATCGGCCTCGGCGATCAACGCATCGGCCACGGCACGGTCTTTCAGCCCCGCGGCGTTGATCTTCACATTGAGGCACGCCCCCAGCACCGCGCTGCGGGCCGCCAGCGCACCCACGCCGGCGTCGGAGACCGAATTGGGGTTGCCCTCCGAGGCCATGGCGCGCACGATTTCAAAAACCCGCGAGGCGGCCTTCATCGTCCGCAGAGGAACCTCCGTGGCATAGAGCGTCGCCTCCTGCAACGCGGCGCTGCGCGCCGCCTTCTCCTCGTCGGTCGACTTGGGCATGGCGAAAACCGCCATGATGCGGTTGAACGCCGCCGTGTCCTCGTCCACGAGGTGCAGAAGCTCCGCAAGAACGGCCTGCCCCCGTTCGGCCCAGTCGGAAAACTCCTCCCAGCGGTCGTCCCACCCCGCCTTGTGCGACGAGAGGTTGGCGACCATCGTCCCGAGGGCCGCGCCCAGCGCACCCATGTAGGCCGCGATCGAGCCGCCGCCCGGAGCGGGAGATTCGCTCGCCGTCTCTTCGGCGAACGCCTTGCAGGCCATGTCGATAAGCCGCTTCTTCGGAACCTCCGCTTCAAGCAGGTACTCGATTACCTTCTCGGCAGGATCGAACGGCTTCAGGTCGTCCAATCCCATCGACTTGACGGCAATGCGTATGATCTCCTCCTCGGCGACGCCCGTCGAGCGGCGCTGCTTGCGGAGGAAGTATTTGCCGGCTTCGACCAAAGCCCGTTTCGGAACCAGCCCCACGATTTCGGTCCCCGTGACGCGCACGCCGCGGGCGTCGGCCTTGCGGCACACCTCGTCGAAAGCCGCGTGGAGCGGCGTCCGGGAGATGTCGGTGATGTTCATCGAGACCTGCGCGATACCGTACTCCTCGATGAACCAGCCGATGGCCTTCGTGGCCGGAAGCGTTCCGGGCTGCATCACGGGATTTCCCGCGGCATCCTTCACCACCCTGCCCGTGATGGGGTTGCCCTCGCGGACGGGACGCCCCTTTTCGCGCACGTCGAAGGCGATGGCGTTGGCGCGGCGCGTGGAGGTGGTGTTCAGGTTGAAATTCACGGCGATCAGGAAGTCGCGCGCCCCGACGGTCGTGGCTCCCGTGCGGGCAACCCCCTCGTCGAAGGGACGCGCCCCGAAATCGGGCGCGGACGCCGTGTGCGCCAGTTTCTCGGGCAGGGCCTCGTACTCCCCGGCGCGGCACACGGCGAGGTTTTTCCGTTCGGGCGCAAAGGCCGCAGCCTCGTAGCAATAGGTCGGGATGCGCAGTTCGTCGGCGATACGCCGGGCCAGCGCGCGCGCCAGTTCGGCGCACTCCGCAAGCGTGACGCCCGCAATCGGTATCAGCGGCAGCACGTCGGTGGCCCCCATGCGGGGATGCGCCCCCTTGTGGCGGCGCATGTCGATCAGTTCGGCCGCCCGCTTCACCCCGGCAAAAGCGGCCTCGACGACCGCTTCGGGTTCGCCGACGAAGGTCACGACCGTGCGGTTGGTCGCCTCGCCGGGGTCCACGTCGAGCAGTTTGACGCCCCCGGAGGCCTCGATGGCCGCGGTGATTTGCCGGATCACGGCCTTATCGCGCCCCTCGCTGAAATTGGGAACGCATTCAATGATTCTTTGGGACATAGGATCGTCGCATTTAAATTCTTATACTTCAAAGATAAATAATAATCGGGAGAAATCCGAAAAAACCGTAACAAAACAGGCGGCTTTTTGCGAAAAACAGAAAGGCCCGGTGCATTTGTGCACCGGGCCAGGATTGCAGCCGGACCGAAATCCGGGGGCGGAAGCGCCCCGGTCCCGGAAAAGAGAGGTTATTTGCCGATGGTCAGCGTCACCCCGCCCGTACACCAGAAACCCGGCAGGCGGATTCCGCCGATGTCGCAGTAGCGCGTGTCGGTGATGTTCGTGGCGTCGACGTAGAGGCGGCAGATGCCCTTCTCCCACTGGAGACGTCCGTCGAGCAGGAAATAGGGCTTGTAGTCGCGTTCTTCGTTAAGGGAGGCGTTGCCCGGTTCGGGGTAATGCGTATAGCTGCCGTTGCGGTCGTAGACCGAGCCGGTCAGCGCAAGCGACATCCGCCGCAGGAAATGCACCTCCACGGCCAATGCCGCCTTGTGACGCATGAAATCCATCGCGCTTTTGGCGATGACGTCCGCGTTCCGGTCGGTCGTGATGTAGCCGTACGAGAGCGTCACGCGGCGCAGGAAGCCTTCCGAAACCGTATAGCCACCCGCGAGTTCGACCCCGAAGGTGTCGAGGCTGCTCGTCTGTTCGGAATGCCACTTGCTGCCCATGTCCTCGCGCCAGACCCAGTCGATGATGTCGCGCCCGGAGCGGTAATAGGCTTGCGCCGAAAGGTTCCAGCTCCGCTTGAGGTAATCCACGCCAAGTCGGTATGTGACTGCGTGTTCCGGCGTAAGATCGAGGTTGTTGATCTGCGCCGGGGAGGTGTAGTAGAGGTCCGTGAAGGTCGGCAGGCGCATCGACTGCCAAGCCCCGGCTTCGAGGCGCAGCCCGGCCACGGGGGCATAGCCCGCCGAAAGGCTCCACAGGGCCGAAGTGCCGTAGGGCGTGAGGCTCACGCCCGCCGAAGCCGCCGCGTCGAAATGCTGCCACCGCTTGGCGTGCCGCAGCCACAGGTTGCCCGTGTGGCGCGCCTTGGCATGGGTGTAATGGCCTTCGGGAACCGAGAGCTTGTCACCGAGATTGGTGCTGTAAATGTGGTTGAAAGCATAGTCTCCGCCCACGGTGGTAACACCCGCCGCCCAGTCGCAGTCGGCCCAGAGCTTCGCTCCGACATTGTCCGTGTTGTGGCGGTTCATCGCCGTGCCGCGCGTCCAGTCGTAGCGGTCGAAGTTCTTGCGGTAGCTCGCGGCGGCCCCCAGCGAAAAGCGGCCTGCGGTTTTCAGCCACCGCAGCGACCCCAGGGCCGTGGCGGTATGCTCCCACTGGTCGGGATTGTAGGCCGCATAGAAACCGTTGGAGCCGAAATCGCGGTCCTGCCACCCGGCCTGCAAGTCGAAGAACCCGGCCCGCCCGCCGTCGTAGGTCGCCCGTACGAATGCGTTGTAGTTGGAGAAATCGGTATTGTGCCGGTAGCCGTCGCTGCGGCGGTACGAAGCCGCGCCGAGCACCGAGAAGCGTCCCGCACTCACCGCGCCCGAAAGATTCCCGTAGCCATAGCCGTACTGGCCGCCCGAGGCTTCGAGGCGCAGGTAGGTGGGCCGCAGCGGCGCGGTGCGGATGTTCACCGCACCGGCGTAGGCTCCGACGCCCGGAACGCCGTCGATCAGTTCGACGGCCGAAATGCAGTCGAGGTCGACGGGCAGCGCGTGGGACTGATGCCCGGTGCGGGCATCGGTGAAATCAATGCCGTTGAGAAGGACCATGGTCTGGTCGAAAGAGCCTCCCCGGATGAAGATGTCGGCCTGCGTTCCCTTGCCTCCGCGTTCGCGGACATCGACCGAAGGAGCAAGGCGCAGGGCGGCTTCCAGAGTCTGGACAGGCGCCGGGGCCTGGGCTTTCCGGTCGAAAAGCGGGGTGTGCGACTGGGCGTTGCGCGCGGGAGCCGTCTGACTCCCGGTGACGCCGACTTCCCGTATCCGCAATGTCTTGAGGACAGCGGTCGTGTCGGCAGTCTGCGCGGACGCACCTTGCGTCGCAAGCAGCAGGATCGACATCCCGACAGAGAGGACCCCGATAGTCACATAACGGTGGAGGCTGGCAAAAACCGACCAGTTTTTGCGACTCCAACGCTTGAAGCAGGGGTACTGCTTTGTTTGGATGTTTTCCATTTGTTTGAAATTTGGGTTAAAAGTGAAAAAACGTCCGAACCGGGTCCGGCTGCACTGGCTTCCGGTTCGGCCCCGCAAAGGTAATAAAAAAACGGACCGCAACGGCCCGTTTCCGAAAAAGAACGCATGCGGCGAATCCGCGCCGCATGGCTCCGTCACTTTTTCTCCGTCAGGCGGCGAAGCCATTCGGGATATTTTTTCAGCACCTTGTTGCCCCACGTACCGTACCACGAGTAGCCCACGCGCCGTTCGGCGGGGACTTCGCGCAGGTCGTAGACCTTCTTCCCCTCGCGCGTGGCGAAGAAGGGGCGGTTGTCGGACAATTCGCTGTAACGCGGCCACATGGGCGCGACTTCGGGATCGTCGACCACGACCCGGTCTTTCCGGATCTTCCGGTCCTCCGCCAGCCCCTCGGGCACCGGAACCGTCACGACCTTTTTACCCGTGATTTTCGTCCGGTCGAACCATGCGGCCGCGGACTCGACCGCCTCGACGACCTCGGGCGAGGTTTTTTTGATACGCATGAGCAGCATCGTGATGTCGGCGCTCTCGCCAGCCGACAGCGCGGGGAGTTCATAAGCCCGGGCCTTCACGGGTTGCAGCGTCTCGTGGTCGTACTGCTGCGCCCAGACGGTCTTCACGCCGTCCTGCACCCACTGGGTTTTGAGAATCAGGTCGATGCCCCGGTCCCACGAGGCCCGGATACGGGCTTTCAGGTCATCGCCGACCCACGCATAGTGGGGTTTTCCGGAGAGGACCTCGTTCCACGTCGAAAGCACGCCGTAGATGATGCCGTCGTTGAACGTCACGGCGTCGGCGTCCCAGCCCCGCCAGCCCCCGTTGGGGTACTGCGCCGAGAGCATGTACTCCATGCCCCGGCGGGCCGAATTGCGGTAGAGGGTGTCCCCCGTCAGCAGGTAGACGTTCGAAAGATACTCGACCTGCGTATAGACGTTGGCGTTGTCGAGCGTCGAGAGGCGGTGGCGCGGCTTGAGGGCCGCCTTCACCGAGTCGGGGTCGAGCCGGGCCAGCATGTCGAGGTTCTTGGGCCAGCCGCCGTCGGCGTTCTGGTAGGCGACGATGTTGTCGGCGATTTCACGGAACCGGTCGGGCTTATAACGCTCGTAGGTCTGCGCACCGTGCTCCTTGTTCCAATGGTTCACGGCATCGGCGAAACGGTCGGCGGAAACCGGCTGCTGCGCGGCTGCGGAAACAGCGAGGAACGATACGGTTAAGGCAATGATTCCCTTTTTCATAAGCCCGGTCATTTAACGGATCAGTTGAACAGCGCTTCGACTTTCTCCACCACATCCGCCTCGTCGGGTTCGAGCGGGAAGACGTGGCTCGGCTTGAGATACCACAGCTCCTTACCCTCCTTGAAGTGCTCCTCGCCGCCGCCCGTGACATTGAGCATGACGGTGGCGTCCTTCTCGATTTTACCCGCGTTCACGGCATTGACGAGCGACGCCAGCGCAACGCCCGCCGCCGAATAGATGTCGACGCCTTCGAGTTCGTGGAACAGCTTGCGGGCCTTGCGCGCCATGGCGTTCGTGGCCACGAAAACCTCGCCGCCGGTGGCTTTCAGCGCATCGAAAAGACCGCCCGTGACGCTGTAAGGCGGACGGCGGTTCGAAAGCACCTTGGCGTCGATGATCTCCGCGTCGCGGCGCGCCTTGTCGTCGTCGTAAGGCAGCAGCTTGCGCGATGCCGCCTGCCAGGCGTCGTACATCGGGACGAACGGGGCGTTCTGCGCCACCATCAGCTTCATCGTATTCCGCCCGAAGCGGCCGTCCTCCACCAGACGCATGTTGGCCTCCCAGGCGGCAATGGCGCCCGTGCCGCTGCCCACGGCCTGGAAATAGTAGTCGGGAATGCGGCCGATGGTCGTCACGGCCGAAAGGACCGTGCAGGCCATGCCGTCGCGGCGCGCGACGTTCTTGGCGCCGCCCTCGGCGTAGAAGCCGGGGCTTTTCAGCGCGATGTCGCTCAAATGGATGGCGTCGAAATAGTCGCCGCCCTTCTCGCACGAAATGAGTTTCACGCAGGGGTTCAGCGGCTGGTCGAACCACAGCGCGCCGATATTGTCGTAGGGAACCGAGAGCAGCAGCCTGATGTTATTGTCCGAGCAGACCTTGGCGAAGGCCCGGGCGGTGTTTCCGGCCGAAGCCACCACCAGCACGCGCCGTTCGTCGGCAGCGGCGCGGCCGCAGACCGAATAGGCCTCGGTCTCCTTGAACGAGCAGGTCGACATCGTGGCCCCGATGGCCGGATACCAGCCGTTGAAGGTGATCCAGAGGTTTTCCAGCCCGAGGTGCGCGGCGAGGCCCTTGCTCTTATAGGTCACGGGAGCCGACGAACCTTTGAGGATACGCCGCACGGGCATCCAGTCCGAGAAACGGTACAGGCCCCAGTCGGCGGGTTTCACGTCGATCTGTTTGCGGGCGTATTTGGTGCGCACGAGCGAAGGCTCCTTGCACTGCGGGTCGGCAAGCATCCAGCCGGCGTCTTCGAATTCGCGGCCCGTGGCGACGCATTCCAACGTGTAGGGGGTAGGTGTGAAATTTTCCATGAAGAGGTTTCGTATATCTGAATTCAATATTGTCTATGACATGCGGTTCCGGAAGTCCTCGTAGCCGAATTCGCGGATGACGTCGGTGCGGCCGTCGCGGCGCGCGATGACGATGGCCGGATGGTGTACGCCGTTGAACATCGTGGTCTTGACCATCGTGTAGTGGATCATGTCCTCGAAGACGACGCGCTCCCCCACCTTCAGCTCGCGGTCGAAAGCCCAGTCGCCGCAGTAGTCGCCCGCAAGGCAGCTCGTGCCGCCCATGCGCCAGCGCTTTTCGCCGTCGGCAGGTTCATGCGCTCCGATGACGGCGGGTTTGTAGGGCATTTCGAGGCAGTCGGGCATGTGGCAGGCGAACGACACGTCGAGCATCGCCGTCGTCACCCCGCCGTTCTCCACGATGTCCTCGACGGTCGAAACCAGAAAGCCCGTGCGCCACGTGAAGGCGCTGCCGGGTTCGAGGATCAGCCGCAGGTTCGGATGGCGGGACCTGAACGCCTTCAGCAGAGCGATCAGGCGGTCGCAGTCATACCACGAGGCCGTCATCAGGTGGCCGCCGCCCATGTTGAGCCATTTGATCCGGTCGAGATACGCTCCGAAATGCGTCTCGACGGCCTCCAGCGCCTTTTGCAGATGCTCCGGGCGCGATTCGCAGAGGACGTGGAAATGCAGCCCCTCGACACCCGCCGGAAGTCCGCCGTGCGCCGCCAGCTGTTCGGCCGTGACGCCCAGCCGCGAGCCGGGGACGCAGGGGTTGTAGAGGTCCGTCTCGACGGGCGAATACTGCGGGTTGATCCGCAGGCCGCAGGAAATGCCGTTGATAAGGGCTTTCTGGCCGAAGCGGCGGAACTGCGACAGCGAATTGAACGTGATATGATCGCTGCAATTGAGGATTTCGTCGATATTGGAGTCCGTGTAGACCGGGGCGTAGGTGTGGGCGGGACGCCCGAACTCCTCGAAAACGAGACGCGCCTCGGCGGCGGAACTTGCAGTCGCACCGTCGGAATGCTTCGCCAGCTCGGGAAAAATGCTCCACATGGCGCAGGCCTTCAGGGCGACGATAATTTCGGCGCCCGATTCCCGGCGCACACGGTCGACAGTCGCCAGGTTCCGGTCCAGCAGCTCCTCGTCGAGGACGTAGCACGGTGAAGGCAGTTTCAGAAAGTCAATCATCGAATTGTTTTTAGTTGGATTTCATCCTTCGTTTTCTCCGCTCGGCATAATCCGGGCAAGCCCGGCTCTGCCCTCGCTCAACGAAAACGTCCAAAACAGTTGCAAAAGTAGCAAAAACCTCCTGAAAACCACGCTGCGCAGGCTTGGTTTTCGGGAAAATACGCATTTATACTTACGACCGCCGCTTTCGGAGCGAAAAGATTAACAGCATTCCGATTTTTTCGTATCTTTGCAAACACAATCCGCTGTCGCGGGTTGTCTTGGCTGGTGGAAAATCTGGAAAATTTACCCGAAACAGCCAAGCGCATATCCCGCTCTGCGGTGCGGCTCGCGCCGTATGGCATGGGATATGGTTTTCTACGTCATTACGGCGCGGGCTATATGTGCTTGTTTGTTTCAGGGTTTTCCAGAGCCTTCCACCGAATGAGTAACAGTAGTCCGCGTTCGTTTTTACGGGCGCGTCATCCAAAAATTCGCACGATGGAAAACAAGTCCCGACGCCCCCACCCCAACGATTACAGCTACGCCAGCGAACGGCTCCGGTTCGTGATCCGCGCCTCGGGGTTTTACACCGAACTTTTCGCCCGTCAGATCGGGATGCCCGACGCCGAGCTGCTCTACCTCGTCCTGTTCGACAACAGGCCTCTGACGCCCCTGCTCGTGGAGCGCATCTGCGCACGGTTTCCGCAGATCGACGCCCGGTGGCTGCTGACGGGGCGGGTCGGCGAGTAGTCCGGCGGCGGAAGAACGGAACATGGGTTTCAGATTCGGTCCGGCGGCGGCAAACGGAGTGTACTCCTCCGCGGGGCGCGGCGGACTGCCGTTCTGCGGGACCGCCACCGTTTCCGATCGGTGCAGTGCATCTGTCGTGCATCGTGAAAAATCCCCGGATGGGACGTACTTCGGTACTATCCATCCGGGGATTTTGAGGGATGTGCGGCATCTGCGCCGCAATCTTCAAAAACCTACACTTCGAGATTCACATCGAACAGCTCGTGCCACGGCAGGCCCTGCTCGCCCAGCTCGGCGAGGAACGGATCGGGATCGAACTCCTCGACGTTGAACACGCCGGCGCCGCGCCACAGCCCCTTGGCCCACATCGAAGCGCCCAAAGCCGCCGGAACGCCCGTGGTGAACGACACGGCCTGCGTACCGGTCTCCTTGAAGGCTTGTTCGTGGTCGCAGTTGTTATAAATATAGTAGGTGCGCTCCTTGCCGTCCTTCAGGCCCTTGATGCGGCAGCCGATCGAGGTCTGACCGTGATAGTTGGCTCCCAGCGACTTGGGATCGGGAAGAACCGCCTTGAGGAACTGGATCGGGACGATCTCGACGCCGTTGTAGATGATCGGGTCGATACGCGCCATGCCGATGTTCTGGATCACGCGCAGGTGCGTCAGGTACTCCTGGCCGAAGGTCATCCAGAAGCGCGCACGCCGGATCGTGGGATAGTTCTTCACGAGCGACTCCAGCTCCTCGTGGTAGATGACGTACGACTCGCGCTCGCCGATGCCCGGATAATTGAGCGGCTTGTGGATCTCGTGCGGCTCGGTCACCACCCACTCTCCGTTCTCGTAATAACGCCCTTTCTGGGTCACCTCGCGGATGTTGATCTCGGGGTTGAAGTTCGTGGCGAAAGCCATGCCGTGGTTGCCGGCGTTGCAGTCGACGATGTCGAGGTAGTGGATTTCGTCGAAATGGTGCTTGGCGGCATAGGCCGTGAAGATGGCCGTCACGCCCGGGTCGAAACCGCAGCCGAGGATCGCCGTGAGTCCCGCGGCCTTGAAGCGGTCCTGATAGGCCCACTGCCACGAGTATTCGAAATGCGCCTCGTCCTTCGGCTCGTAGTTGGCCGTGTCGAGGTAGTTGCAGCCGCATTCGAGGCAGGCGTCCATGATCGTGAGATCCTGGTACGGAAGCGCCACGTTGACCACGATGTCGGGTTTGAACGCGCGGAACAGTTCGCACAGCTGCGGCACGCTGTCGGCGTCGACCTCGGCGGTCTTCACGCGGTTGCCGCCGATGGCGGCCGCAACGGCGTCGCATTTGGATTTGGTACGGCTGGCCAGCATCACGTCCGTGAAGACGGGATTGGCCGCGATTTTCTGCGTCACCACCGTTCCGACGCCGCCGGCTCCGATTATCAGCGCTTTACACATAGAATTATTCGGTTTTAAAAGTTAGATTTCATCTTAACGCCTACAAAAATATCCTTTTATTTCGGCAAAACAAAATCCGCGCGCCAAATTTCACGATCCCGGCCGGCCGAAACCGCCGGAAGATGCCCGGACGCCTATCGCCTGCAGGCGGCAGCCGGCAGCCGGAAAGGCAAAAAACACACTTTTGCGCAAAATTTGCAGGCCGGGTATTGGATTTTAAAAATAAATCCGTACATTTGCACCACCAAAACGGAAACGATTCCCATTTTGGCACACGGAGATTCCGTAGCTCAGCTGGTAGAGCACAACACTTTTAATGTTGGGGTCCTGGGTTCGAGCCCCAGCGGGATCACCAGAGAAAGGAAGGTCGAGGCCTTCCTTTTTTCGTTTTCGGGAAGGAGAGACCGGTTTTATCCGGCCGGTTCCCGCGCATCGGCCGCGTCAGGTCAACGCTCTCCGGAAAGCAGGTCGACGTATTCCCACTCCCGGCCGCCGGCACGTTTGAGTTTCGGAGGCTCGCTGCAACACTGGCTGATCGCCGAGCGGCTGACGCCGTATTTGGCGGCGGCTTCCCGAAGCGTGTCGAACACCTCACCGGTGGTGATGCACCTTACCTTCCGGCTTCGTCGTCGCAGCATCGCCCTAACGGAGCATTTCCGGCAGCCGGAAGAGCGGGATTTCGCGATGAGGCCATACGCCTGCGCCGACCATACATGGCCGCAGGCCCTGCACTCGAATGTCATGCGGGTCTGGCTGTTGACATACTCGGTCAGAGGGACGATCTCCGGATGCAACAGGTTCAATCTTTCGACGAACCGTTCATGCGTGAGTTTCAACCTGCCGGCACAGCTGGCGCATCCCGAACCCCGGCGCAGGGTCGTGGGCGCAACGGACCACTCGTGATTGCAGACCTTGCACCGCACCCTGATTTTATCAGAGGCCCTCGTGTATTCGCCGATAACCTCGATTTTATCATTGATCCCGGCCAGCTCCGCCCGGAATTCTTCGGTGGTCATCCGCCGCGAATCCAGTTCGGCCCTCCTCCGGATCGTCTCCCATTCGCCCGCGGCGAGGTTCGAATCCAGCCCGAACGCCCCGAGGAGGGTTTTCGTCACCGCAACCAGCTTGTCCATATTCCGGCGGGAGGCAAGGTCGCAGGGAGTCACCAGGCAGTCGTCGAAAGGAACGGCCGTTTCATCATAATGGTCATATACGGTTATCAGCCGGATGCCTTTCCTTTCGCACAGCAGGCGCTTTTCCCGATCCCTCTCCACCAGATTCCGGTGCCAGTACCACGAACCGGGTTCCACGGCCGCCCTCAAGGCGGGAATGCAGACGTCCAGTTCGACACCAGCCGCAGTCTTGTCCCGCGACAGGACTTCCGATTCGCCGAGCATGCGGACAAAGGCGTGGCGGATAAACTGTTCCGGAAAGGAAGTGCATGCCCTGTGGCAGTTCGGACAGCCGCCGCCGTGCAGAACATCGCTCGGCTTTACTTCGTACTCGTATTTGCAGGCGTTGCAGCGGAGAGGGATCGGCGTCGTATAGTTTACATATTTCCCGCCCTCCCGGACGACGAGATTCCGGTCGATTTTATGGAGGCGTTTCAAAAAACGCTCCATCGTCAGCCGCTGGGACGCGCCCCGGCGGGAATGCGCGCACAGCGGACATCCCCGGCCGTTAAGTATATGCGCAGGGGTCACGTCCCATTCGTGTCCGCATTTCAGGAACCGAAACCGGGTCTTTTCGAGCGCTTTCACATACGGGCCGACGATGATCACGTCATCCCTTCTGGATTTTAGCTCCTCCACGAACTCCGCGTGGGATTTCCGCATGGTTCCCGCGCACTTGGGACAACCGTGGCCGCGCAACAGGCTGCCCCCGACCGGCGCCCACTCCCAACCGCATACGTCGCATCTTACGGCAACCCGGGAAAGGCAGTTTTCGTATGTTCCGACGACCGTGATTTTGAGATTCCGCGCCTTCAGGGCACGCACGAATTCCGGGTGGCTCTTTTTCTTCATCATGCGATCGGGTTATGCGGTAAAACGGAAGAGCCGGCATAAGCCGGCTCCCGTCAATGTGCGATGGATCGGGGACGTTTCAGGTGCGCCCAGGCCGAATGCACGAAGGCGCCGGCAAGACCCTCGTCGAAGACCAGCCGGTGTTTCCAGCGGTTCGCCCACCAGCGGCGGGTCTTGAACCGGACCACGCGCAGCAACCCTTCGGGCTGCTCGCCGGAGAACGCCGGGGAGAGGATTTCGTCCAGCACCCGCTTTTCGAGTTCGGCGTCGCGTTCGAAATCCGGGAGCGACGGGGCCTCCAGCCCCAGGCAGTCGACGCAGAGGGCGTTGAGGCAGTTCAGGAACCCGACCATCCGGGTCTCCCGGGCCACGGCGTACAGAGCCGGCCAGTCGATCCGGTCGTGGCAGTGCGCGACGAAGACGCACCAGTCCAGAACATGCCGCAGGCCGATGTTGATCGCCGCGAAATGCACGGCGGCATGGCGCAGCAGGAACAGGGCGTTGAGCTGCTCCGAAGGCAGGTAGACGGCTACGCCCGCAACGGCGACCGACTCGCCGGGCTGCGCGGCATACTGCTTGAACAGCCGTTCGAGACGCGCGTTGGAGGCGTGCGTCTCCTTATTGACAAAGTCGTAATGGTTCTCGACCATGATGCCGTCGACGTCGAACGTCGTGTGGTGCTCCTTGTGCACGTCGACCGGAACGCCCCACTCCCGGGCGACCAGCTTGTCGGCCTCGGGCTGACGCCCGAAAAGCCAGATGTCGATGTCCCCGCAGGGACGGTGTTCCGGAACGGGATAGAAAAGGCTCAAGCCGTAGCCCTTGAGCAGCATCATCGGGATCGCATGCTCGCGGTAGAACGCCGCGAGGCGGGCGATGGCCCGCTCCTGCCGGCGGTAGACCTTTTCGATCCGTTCGACGTTGACGGCCCATTGCAGGCGCAGCGCCCTGGGCGGCCGCATCGCTTCGGGCAGGAGCTGCATCCCGTCCCACGCCTGGGCCAGCACGCCCTGCACCGAGGAGAGGTCGTAGATTTCACGCCACTGCGCCGCGTCGGTCCCCTCGAACAGCGATGCGTCGTCCATACGGTTGCGCAGCGTCGCCCGCACGAGGGCGAACAGTCGTTCGGCAGCCCGCGTCATCGCACCATGTCCTCCGGCGCCAACGGCGCATAGGGACCGTCCTTGACCTCGAACAGCACCGTGCCGCTTTCGAGAACCTCCAGCGTGTGCCACTGCCCTTTGGGGACGTGGATGCCGTAGACGCCTTTCAGCGGGTCGAGCGCGAAACGCTGCGTCTGGCGGCCGTGCTCGTCGCAGAAAATCACGTCGAAGCGGCCGCGCAGGATGACATAGGTTTCGTCCGTGTGGGGATGGCGGTGCACGGACAGCACCGTGCCCGGCTCCAGGGCGTTGAGCAGACGCTGGGCCTTGGCGTCGAGCGAGTCGTGAAGGTTGAAATTCATCCGCAGGCGTTCGCTCGTCTTCGCCCGGGCGGTCACTTCGTCCAGAAGTTTATCGTCGAGAATCATACTGTCCATGGTTTGAATTAGTCCCGGTAAAGATAGCGATACTTTGCAAAAAAACAGGCACGGAGATCGGATTTTCGCAAAAAAACCGTACCTTCGATCGAAATTATCCGCCCGAAGACCCGGAGAAAAGGCCCGCGGGCGACGTCAACGACGCAAGAAAATGAAAGGTATCGTATTAGCCGGAGGCTCGGGCACGCGCTTGTATCCCATCACGAAAGGTGTGAGCAAGCAACTGCTGCCCATTTATGACAAGCCCATGATTTATTATCCGATTTCGGCGTTGATGCTGGCCGGCATCCGCGAGATACTCGTGATCTCGACGCCGGCCGACCTCCCGGGATTCCGGCGGCTGCTGGGCGACGGCTCGGACTACGGCGTAAGCATCGAGTACGCCGAACAGCCCTCGCCCGACGGGCTGGCGCAGGCGTTTCTGATCGGCGAGGAGTTCATCGGCGGCGATTCGGTCTGTCTGGTGCTGGGCGACAATATCTTCCACGGAGCGGGCTTCACGGGCATGCTCCGGGAGGCCGTGCGCAGCGCGGAGGAAGCGGGCAAGGCGACGATCTTCGGCTACCGGGTCGAGGACCCCGAGCGGTACGGCGTCGCGGAGTTCGACGCCGCGGGCAACTGCCTCTCGATCGAGGAGAAGCCTGCGCATCCGAAGTCGAACTACGCCGTGGTGGGGCTGTACTTCTACCCCAACAAGGTCGTGGAGGTGGCCAAATCCATCCGTCCCTCGGCGCGCGGCGAACTGGAGATCACCTCGGTGAACCAGGCGTTCCTCGCCGGCGGAGCGTTGAAAGTGCAGACCCTCCAGCGGGGATTCGCATGGCTCGACACGGGCACGCACGACTCGCTGGCCGAAGCCTCGATCTTCGTGGAGGTGATCGAGAAGCGGCAGGGACTGAAAATCGCCTGCCTCGAAGGCATCGCCTACCGCAACGGCTGGATCACGGAGGAGAAGATGCGCGCACTGGCCGGGCAGATGCTCAAGAACCAGTACGGACGGTATCTGTTGAAGGTAATCGAAGAATCGAAACGATGAAAGCGATAAAAACGGAGATCCCCGGCGTGGTGCTTCTCGAACCGGAGGTGTTCGGGGACGCAAGGGGTTATTTTATGGAGCGTTTCTCGCAGCGGCGGTTCGACGAACTGGTCGGGCCGGTGCGGTTCGTGCAGGACAACGAGTCGAAATCGCGCTACGGAGTGGTCCGGGGACTGCATTTCCAGAAGGGGGAATACGCCCAGGCGAAGCTGGTGAGCGTGGTCAGAGGCCGCGTGCTCGACGTGGCAGTGGACATCCGCCGCGGATCGCCGACCTTCGGACGGCACGTCGCCGCGCTGCTCGACGGAGAGAACAAGCGGCAGCTGTTCATCCCCCGCGGATTCGCCCACGGATTCGCCGTGTTGAGCGACGAGGCCGTCTTCCAATACAAATGCGACAACTACTACGCCCCCGGCAGCGAGGGCGGCATCGCGTGGGACGACCCCGCGCTCGCGATCGACTGGCGGCTTCCGGCCGGCGAAATACTCCTCTCGGAGAAAGACCGCCGGCACCCGAAACTGGCCGACGCACCGGAACTTTTCGAATACGACAGACCATGAACATACTCGTAACGGGCGCCAACGGCCAGCTGGGCCGTGAAATGCAGCGGCTGAGCGCCGTGTCGCCCAACAACTACACCTTTACCGACGTGGCGGAACTCAACGTCACCGACGCCGGGGCCGTCCGGCAGGCCGTGGCGCAGACCCGCGCCGAAGTGATCGTGAACTGCGCGGCCTACACCAACGTGGAGCGCGCCGAGGAGGACGAGGCGGCGGCCGACCGGCTGAACCGCGGGGCGGCGGAGAACCTCGCCCGGGCCGCGGAGGCGAACGGCGCAACGCTGATCCACGTCTCGACGGACTATGTCTTCGACGGCACGGCACACCTGCCCTACACGGAAGACGCCCCGACCGCACCGCTGGGCGTCTACGGGCGCACGAAACTCGCCGGGGAGCGGGCCGTCGCGGAGTCGGGGTGCAAATACCTGACCTTCCGCACGGCGTGGCTCTATTCCGAATACGGGAACAACTTCCTGAAAACGATGCTCCGGCTGACGGCCGAAAAGGAGCGTCTGAACGTGGTCTTCGATCAGGCGGGGACCCCGACCTACGCCGGGGACCTGGCCATGACGATCTTCTCGATCGTCGAAGGCGGCTATTTCGCCGGGAACGAGGGCCTCTACCACTTCTCGAACGAGGGCGTGGCGTCGTGGTACGACTTCGCCGCGGAGATCGCCGCCGCCGCCGGGCACGACAAATGCCGCATCCGCCCCTGCCGCACGGCGGAATTCCCGACCAAGGCCGCCCGCCCGGCCTACTCGGTGCTGGACAAAAGCAAAATCAAAGAGACGTTCGGGCTGGAAATCCCCCACTGGCGGGAGTCGATGCTCTACTGTCTGAAAAACATGCTGCGATGAAACGCAATATCCTGATCACCGGCGGCGCCGGATTCATCGGCTCGCACGTCGTGCGGCTGTTCGTCGGGAAATACCCCGACTATCGGATCATAAACCTCGACCGCCTGACCTACGCCGGCAACCTCGCGAACCTGCGGGACGTCGAGAACCGTCCGAACTACACGTTCGTCAAAGGCGACATCTGCGACTACGACGCCATGCGCAGCCTCTTCGCGGAGTACGACATAGACGGGGTGATCCATCTCGCGGCCGAAAGCCACGTCGACCGCTCGATCCGCGATCCGTTCACTTTCGCGCGGACCAACGTGATGGGGACGCTGACGCTGTTGCAGGCCGCACGGGAGCATTGGAACGGCGCATGGGAAGGCAGACGCTTCCACCACATCTCGACCGACGAGGTCTACGGGGCGCTGCCGTTCGACGGGACGCTCTTCACCGAGCAGACCCGCTACGACCCCCACTCGCCCTACTCGGCGTCGAAAGCCTCGTCGGACCATTTCGTACGGGCGTTCCACGACACGTACGGATTCCCGGCCGTGGTGACGAACTGTTCGAACAACTACGGGCCTTATCAGTTTCCCGAGAAGCTCATACCGCTGTTCATCAACAACATCCGCCACGAAAAGCCGCTGCCGGTCTACGGCCGGGGCGAAAACGTCCGCGACTGGCTCTACGTCGAGGACCACGCCCGGGCCATCGACACGATATTCCACCGGGGACGCGACGGCGAGACGTACAACATCGGCGGTTTCAACGAGTGGCGGAACATCGACCTGATCCGGGTGATCATCCGGACGGTGGACCGCCTGCTGGGACGGCCCGAAGGGGCTTCGGAGAAGCTGATCACCTACGTCACCGACCGGGCCGGGCACGACCTGCGCTACGCCATCGACTCGCGCAAACTCAAGGAGGAGCTGGGCTGGGAACCTTCGCTGCAATTCGAGGAGGGCATCGAGAAGACCGTGCGGTGGTACCTCGCCAACCAAGAGTGGATGGACGACATCACCTCGGGGGAATACGAGCGGTACTATCAGGAAATGTATACCGGGCGGTAGACGCATATTTTCGGATCGTTTCACGATCCGGTGCTTATGTACTTTTTGATCGCAAAAAGTACCAAAAACTCTCCGACAGATGCCTTCGCCTACTTTGGGCGGCCTAACGCTGGCTCCGGGCGACTATTCGCGGGTTTGTAAACAAACCGCCCCCTCCGCTCGCGCTTTTAGGCCGCCCTGCGTTTCACGGCTGCGGCATCGAGTCGGGATCAGTCTCCGCTTGTGGCGGCGGGAAGCAGATGCGATAACTCCGTTCAGAAAAAACCACGAAAAACTCCGTATTTATCAAACCTACCCTTTGCGGCTGATCTCGGCGAACGTCGCCCGGACGCAGGCCGCCAGGTCCGAAGGGGCGACCTTGAGTTGCAGACCCCGCACCCCCGCACTGACATAGATGAAAGGCAGGCCGGCAGCCGTGGCGTGGATGTAGGTCGGAAAGGCCTTTTTCATGCCGATCGGCGAACAGCCCCCGCGGATGTAGCCCGTCACGGGCAGCAGCTCCTTCATCGGAATCAGATCGGCCTTCTTGTTGGCGGAGATCTTCGCCGCGGCTTTCAGGTCCACTTCGTGGTCGCCGGGCACGACGCAGACGAAATAGCCCGTACGGTCGCCCTTCAGAACGAGGGTCTTGAAAACGGTCTCTATATCCTCGCCCAGCTGTTCGGCGACGTGCGTCGCGGCGAGGTGCTCTTCGTCCACCCGGTACGGAACCAGTTCGTATGCGATCTTCGCGCGGTCGAGCAGCCGCGCGGCATTCGTCTTTTCGACTTTGGGATGTGCCATATTGTTCCCTTTATCTTCTTATCTGCCGCAAAGGTAGTTTAAATTACCCGAATGTGTGCATTTTTGCTACATTTGCCCGATCATGGCGCAACGGACACTCATATTTCTGGCAGGACTTCTCTGGGCCGCAGGCGCTTCGGCGCAGACCACGCGCGTGCGCGGGCAGGTGACCGACGCCGCGGACGGAAAGCCCCTGCAATTTGTCAGCGTCGTATTCCCCGGAACCACGACGGGAATCACCACCGACGAGCAGGGAATCTACGCCCTCGAAACCCGCGACACCGTGAGCCGCGTGCAGGCCTCGATGGTCGGTTACGCCACACGGACCCTGCCGCTGACGCCCGGGACCTTCAACCACGTGGATTTCGCCCTCGAAGCCGTGGAGTTCGGCATCGGGCAGGTGGTCATCACCCCCGGCGAAAACCCCGCCTACCCCATTCTCGACGGCGTGATCCGCAACAAGCCGCTGAACGACCCCGAGCGGTACGACACGTACAGCTGCCGCACCTACACCAAGATGGAACTGGACCTCACGAACATCAGGCCGCAGTTCCGGAGCCGCCGTCTCCAGCGCAACTTCGGGTTCGTCTTCGATTACGTCGACACCTCGGCACTCACGGGCCAGGCCTATCTCCCGGCGATGATCTCCGAGTCCACGGCCGACCTCTACCGCAGCAGCCGTCCGGCATTCAAGCGCGAGGTGATCCGCGCCAGCCGCATCTCGGGCGTCGAGGACAACTTCGCCGCGGCCCAGTTCACGGGAGGCATGCACGGCGACGTGAATTTCTACGACAACTTCATCGACATCTTCAACGTGCGCTTCGCCAGCCCGCTCTCCGACGGGGGACGCGCGTTCTACAACTATTTCCTGGTGGACAGCATGGTGACCGAGGGGCGCAAGGTCTACAAAATCCGCTTCCATCCCAAGCGCCTCACCACCCCGGTGCTCGACGGAGAGGTCAACATCGACTCGGCGTCCTACGCCCTCCAGTCGGCCTCGGCGCGCATGCCCAAGGGCGTGAACGTCAACTGGATCAGGCACCTGATGCTCGACAACGAGAACCGTCCGGCGGACAAGGGCCGCTGGTTTCGCGTCCGCGACCGCGTGTCGGCGGAATTCTCCGTCTCGACGGCCGATTCGTCGAAACTCACCTCGTTCATCGGCACGCGCGAGGTGGCTTACAGCGACGTGCGCATCGGCGAGCCGATCCCCGACGAGGTGCTGCGCATGGACAACAACGTCGTGGTGCGCGACGAGGAACCCGGGCACCGCCGGGAGGAGTTCTGGGAGCAGGTGCGCCCTTACAGTTTGAGCGAAAAGGAGAAAGGCATCTACGCAATGGTCGACTCGGTGCAGCACGTGCCGCTGTACCGCAACATCTATACCCTCATCAACACGGTGATCGTCGGCTACTGGAATACGAAATACATCGGCATCGGTCCCTACTACAAACTGGCCAGCTTCAACAAGCTGGAAGGCTTCCGCATGCAGCTGGGCGGGCGCACGACGACCGAAGTGAGCCGCACGGTGCGCGTCGGGGGCTACGTGGCCTACGGCACGCGCGACGAGGACGTGAAGGGCGGCGGCAGCGTCGAGGTGGCCTTCAACCGCCACCTCACGCGCAAACTGACCCTCACGGCACGGCACGACGTGATGCAGCTCGGCGCCGGGCAGAACGCGCTGACCGAGAGCAACATTCTCTCGTCGATACTCTCGCGCGGCGACCAGCGGCTCTCGATGGTCAACCGCGGCGAGGCGGTCTACGAACACGAGTGGTGTCACGGCGTGAGCACCTTCGCCGGCGCGCGCATGCAGCGCATCTTCGCCAACCGTTACGTGCCGATGCTGCGGCCCGACGGTGTGCCCGTCAACTCGGTTTCCGACGCCGCGGTGCACGTCGGCCTGCGGCTCTCGAAAAACGAAACGGTCTACCGCATGCCCTTCGACAAGCAGTCGATGGGTTCGGTCTACCCCATCCTGACGCTCGGATTCTCGGCGGGGATTCCCGACGCGCTGCACGGCAGCTACGAATACTACCGCCTCGAAGGCGGCATCCGCTACCGTCCGGAACTGCCGCCCGTGGGGTATTCGGACATCACGGTGCAGGGCGGGCGCATCTTCGGCAAGGTCCCCTACCAACTGCTCAAACTCCACGAGGGCAACGGCACCTATTTCTACGATCCCTACGCCTTCTCGTGCATGAATTTCTACGAGTTCGCCTCCGACGCATGGGTGTCGTGGTTCTGGGAGCACCACTTCAACGGCGTGCTGCTGGGCCGCCTGCCGCTGATCAAAAAGCTGAAATGGCGCGAGGTGCTGGTCTGCAAGGGCGTGTGGGGCACGCTTTCGCGCGAAAACAACGGGTCGACGGCCGGAACGCAGGCCGACCTTCTCTTCCCCGCGGGCATGACCTCGGTGTCGGACCCCTATGTCGAGGCCGGATTCGGCGTGGAGAACATCTTCAGGCTCTTCCGCGTGGACTGCATCTGGCGGCTCACACACCGAAGTCCCAAACCCGGACAGGAGATTCAGAACTTCGCCGTCAATTTAAGCCTGCAACTCAAATTCTGACCGGCGCAAGCCGTGCGTGTCGGGGATTTTGCCTATCTTTAGGCCCTGAAAACGAAACCGACGATGAAGAAAGCAGCTATATTCGACATGGACGGCACGCTGGTCGCCAACTCCCCGGTACACATCCGGGCCTTCGAAATCTTTTGCGCCCGCTACGGCGTCACCGACTGGAGAGAGAAACTCGCCAACGGGTTCGGCATGGGCAACGACGACATCATGCGGCTGGTGATGCCCGAGGAGGTGATCCGCGAAAAGGGCCTCGCGGCGCTGGCCGACGAGAAGGAAGCCATCTACCGCGAAATATACGCCCCGGACATCCGCCCGGTGGAAGGGCTGAAGGAGTTGCTCGAACGGCTCCGTGCGGCGGGGATTCCGTGCGCCGTGGGTTCGTCGGGATGCAAGGCCAACGTAGATTTCGTGCTCGACAGCTGTGCGATCCGGCCTTATTTCGATGCGGCGATCTCGGGCGACATGGTGTCGCGCTGCAAACCCGACCCGGAGATCTACCTCACGGCGGCTGCGGCGCTGGGCGTTTCGCCCGCCGACTGCGTGATCTTCGAGGATGCGCGGGCGGGATTCGAAGCGGCGAGGCGGGCCGGCGCAGGCCGGATCGTGGCCCTCACGACCACCCTGCCGCGCGAAGAGCTGGAGCGCGGGCCGCTGGCCGACCGGATCATCGATTCATTCGCCGACATCGCCGACATCGGCGCCCTGCTGGCCTAAAACAGCCGGGCGACGGCGGGAATACGCAGCACGCACCGCATCAGCCACGCCGGAACCAGCCGGCAGACACAGACGCAGATTTTCGTGAAAACACCCGGAATGCAGCTGCTACGGCCCCGGAACAAGGCCCGGAGGCCATGTTGCGCCACCTCCTGCGGCGCAGACATGACGCCCCAGCGAAGCAGCCGGCGGCGGCAGGCGGCGTCCAGATCGTACAGCGGCGTATCGACCGCTCCCGGGAAAACACCCGTCACGCGGACGCCGTATTTGCGGAACTCGAAATTCAGCGACCGGGCGAAGGTGCGCAGGAAACTTTTCGTCGCGGCGTAGGCCGCAATCGTCGGATAAGGCATCCACGCCGTCGCCGACGACATCACGAGGATATACCCCTCGCCCCGTCGCCGCATCTCCTCCCCGTAGAGACGGCACAGCAGCGCGGGCGTCGTGCAATGGAGCGTGACGATGCGGCCGATGCGTTCGGGCGGGGCTGCGGCCAGCGGACCGAACAGCAGGACGCCCGCATTGCAGACGAGCACCCCGATTTCGATGCCGCGCGCCGAGGTTTCGGCATGGAGTTTCACGGCGGCATCCGGTTCCGAAAGGTCCATGCAGAGCGGCAGCGTGCGCACGCCGTAACGCGCCGCAATTTCCCGGGCCGCGGCGCGATTCTCTTCGTCGCGATTGCCCGCCATTACCAAATCATACCCTTTTGCCGCCAGCTGCGCGGCATATTCGCGGCCGATTCCCGACGAAGCGCCGGTCACCAATGCGTATTTTCGCTGCCGGGAGGAGATCATATCGAATAATTTGCTACTTTTGCGCGGTTTAAAAATCTGTATCCTATGTTTCGGGGTCTCGCCACCGTTCTGCTGCTCGTCGTCTCCAACGCCTTTATGACGCTGGCGTGGTACGGGCATATCGCCTTCAAATCACGGCTCGAACGCTTCGGGCTGACGGCCATCGTTCTGTTGAGCTGGGGCATCGCGCTGTTCGAATACTGCTTCCAGGTCCCCGCCAACCGCATCGGCAGCGCCGAATTCGGAGGTCCGTTCTCGATCTGGGAACTGAAGGTGATTCAGGAGGTCGTATCGCTCTCGGTCTTCACCGTCTTCGCGCTGGTCTTTATGAAATCCGACACCCTGCGCTGGAACCACCTCGCGGGATTCCTCTGCCTGGTTTTAGCCGTCTATTTCATTTTCCGCAAATAGCGCCAGCTCTTCGGCCTTCCCGCCGCGGATCAGGGGCAAAGCCCGGCGGATCGTCTCCGCAGGCCACTCCCACCATTTTATCGCAAGCAGGCTTTCGACCGTCGCCGGATCGAAGCGGTATTTGATGACCTTGGCCGGAACGCCTCCGACGATGGCATAGGGCGGCACATCGCGCGTCACAACGGCCCGTGAGGCGACGATCGCCCCGTCACCGATCGTAACGCCCGCCATCACGACCGCTTCGTAACCGATCCACACGTCATTGCCGACAACGATGTCGCCCCGGTTGTCCCACGCCGAAGCCACCTCCGACTTGTCGATGCCCCACTCCTCGCTCCAGAAAATCGGGAACGGATAGGTGGACAGCGATTTGAGCGTATGGTTGGCGCTGTTGAAGAGGAACCGCGCGCCGCAGGCCAGCGAGCAGAATTTCCCGATGACCAGCCGGTCGCCGTTCACCGGATAGTGATACAGCACGTTGTTGCGTTCGAAATCGACGGGATCGGCCGCGAAATCGTTGTAGATCGTCCACTCCCCCACCTCGACATTCGGGTCGCTGACGACCTCTTTCAGATAGACCGTCTGCCGGTCCCCCTCGCGGGGATATATCTTATTTTTCATCTCTTTTTCAATTCTATGTTGGGTAAAAAGCCCGTGATGATGCCCAGCAGGGGCAGCAGGGTGCTGACCCGGAAAATAAATTCGATGCTCGTCCGGTCGGCCAGCCACCCGAAGAAGGCCGAGCCGAGGCCGCCCAGTCCGAACATCAGCCCGAAGAAGACCCCGGCGATCATGCCGACCTTGCCGGGCATCAGGTCGGTGGCATAGACCAGAATGGCCGAGAAGGCCGACGAGATGACCAGTCCGATGATGACGGCCAGCACGATGGTCCTGGTCAGGCCGGCATAGGGAAGCATCAGCGTAAAGGGCGCCGCACCGAGGATCGAGCCCCATATCACATATTTACGTCCGATGCGGTCGCCGACCGGCCCGCCGATGAAGGTCCCCGCCGCCGAAGCCGCGAGGAAAGCGAAAAGCGCATACTGCGCTCCCTGCACCGACATCGAGAATTTGTCCATCAGGAAAAAGGTGAAATAGTTGGTCATCGAGGCGATGTAGAAATACTTCGAGAAGACCAGCACGCCCAGGATAATGAGCGCATTCCGAATTTTACGTTTCGAGAGTCCGGACCCCGTGGTATCCGCCGCAACGGCGGGCCTGCGGGCTGCCAAAGCCAGTTGCCGTTTGTACCAGTTCCCGATCTTTACGAGGATGAAGATGGCCAGCAGCGCGGCCAGTGCGAACCAACCGATCGAAGCCTGCCCGAACGGAATCACGATCAGCGCGGCCAGCAGGGGCCCCATGGCGCTTCCGGCATTGCCGCCGACCTGAAAGATCGACTGCGCCAGCCCTTTGCGACCTCCCGAGGCGAGCTGGGCCACGCGCGAGGATTCGGGATGGAAGACCGACGAACCGCAGCCGATCAGTCCGACCGACACCAAAATCAGGGCGAAGCCGGGAGCGGCGGCGAGCGCAAGCAGTCCGCACAGCGTGAAACACATCCCCGCGGCCAGCGAATAGGGCCGCGGATGGAGGTCGGCCAGCCGCCCGGCGACAGGTTGCAGAAGCGACGAGGTTAGTTGGAAAACCAGTGTGATGAGGCCGATCTGGGCAAACGTGAAGCCGAATTTCTCCTTAAGGAGCGGATAGACCGCCGGAATGACGGACTGCATCATGTCGTTGAGCAGATGGGTGGCGCAGACCATCAGCAGGATCGGATAGACCGTCCTGCCCGCCCGGTTCATTTCCCGCGGTCCTTTCTCCATATCTGATACGAGTTAACGAAGTTCTGCCAGACGATGTACGCCGTGGGGGCGATCGAGGAGATCGGGTCGAGGAACGACTGGGCCATCCACACCGCGAGGACCGTGTTTTTCTGCCCGAGAGACTGTCCGCCCGCAGGAGCGTCGCCGTAACGGCGGCCCAGCATGCGCCCCACCTTGAACTGCCCGAGGCAGATAGCCAGCGCGGCGAAGGCCAGCCACAGTTCCGTCGCGAGCGAAGCGTCGCGCAGGTCGATGATGAAGGCCGTCGTGCGGCCGATGATGACCAGCAGCGACGCCAGCCACATATAGAACGAGATCTGGCTGTGGTCACCGACCCATTTCGCCGCCTTCGGGATGACCAGCCGGCAGAACTGCGCCGCGGCGAACGGCATCACCAGCAGCGGCGCGATGCGGGCCAGGATCTGCGCGAAGGTGCACGCCCCCGTCCCCGTGAAGGTCAGGATCACGGGCGCCAGCAGCGCGACGGCCATGTTGCAAAGCAGGCTGTACGTAGCCATCGTGGCGACGTTGGCCCCCAGCATGCCGCCGATGACCACCGCGGCCATCGCCACGGGAGCCAGCACGCAGACCATCGCCCCCTGCGCCAGAATGAGGTCCAGCGGACGCAGCAGCAGAAAAACCCCGATGCAGGCCACCGTCTGAACCAGCAGCAGCCACACATGGAGCATCGAAGGCTTCATCTGGCTGGGTTTCACGCGGCAGAAGGTGACGAACAGCATCAGGAAGATCAGCGTCGGGGTGATCATCTGCCCCGACAGCTCCTCCAGCGCCGAGATCGGACGGCACAGCAACGCCCCGACAACCATGGCCGTCGGCATGGCGACGGTCTTCACGTTGCGGTGCAGGTGTTCCAGCAGGTGCATTTTAAGCCAGCAGCTCCCTAACCTTGACCGAAATGTCCTTGCCGTCGGCGCGGCCCGCGAGCCTCTTCGAAGCCACGCCCATCACCTTGCCCATCTCCTTCATCGACGTGGCGCCGACCTCGGCGATCAGGGCCTTGACCTCGGCGGTCAGTTCCTCCGGGGTGAGCTGCCTGGGCAGGAACTCCTGGAAAACGGCCACCTGGGCCAGCTCCTCCGACGCCAGGTCGGGACGGTTTTGCTCGGAGAAGATCGCCGCCGAGTCGGTTCCCTGCTTGGCGAGCTTCGAGATGATCTTCAGCACGTCGGCGTCGGGCAGTTCGGCGATCTCCGGACCTGCGGTCTTGGCCTCGATGATGTATTTCTTCGCATTGCGCAGCGCGCTCAGGCGCACCGTGTCCTTGGCCTTCATGGCCTCCATGATTCCTTTCGAAATCTGCTGTTCCAACGACATGACTTTCTTATTTTAAGTTAAACAACCAATTTCTCACTCCGCAGGCCGCCGCACGACGACAATCTCGTCGAAACGCCGCTGCGACTCCGTTCCGACAACTTTCCCCTTCGCAGGAAACTCCCGGTCGAAAGCCTCGGCGGCGGAGGGGTCGATGTCGTAAATCGAATCCTCGACATAGCGCCCCCGAATGCCGGACAACGCACCGTCGTACAGTTCACAGACGTGCAGGGCCATGGCATACATGTTATCCGCCGTGCGGATTCCCAGCATCTCGGCGGGAACGAAGCCCTGATACAAATAATAATCCGGGTCGCCGCAGAGCAGCAAGGCCCGAAATCCCAGTTCCCGGGCCAGTTCGCGGGTCCGGGAGATCAGCCGGCCGCCGATGCCCTGACGCTGGCACTCCGGCAGGACCGAAATCGGCCCGAGGCTCAACACCTCACAGTCCGTTCCGTCGTCACCGTGGAGAACCGCGCGCAAGGAAACGACATTGCCCACGATTCGCCCATCGCGCTCGGCCACGAGATCCAACTCGGGCACAAACGCCGGACTGTCACGCATGACATGCAACAGGTAGTGCTCGCAACATCCGGGCGAATAGAGGTTCCAGAACGCCTCCCGCGTAACGTTCTCCGTCTCGCGGTAATCCGCAGGCTGTTCGGTTCTCAATTTCAGTTCCACTGCTTCCATTTTATTTATCGGAAAACAAAAACCGCAGCACGTCGCGCATCAGCCGGTCGCGCTGCACGCCGTCGGGGATCGACTCGAAGGGGAACCCCGCGACGAAAGTCCGTCCTCCGGCATCGCAGGCCACGGCCGCCGTGCGGCCGCTGTCGTCGTAACGCATCACGGCGAAAGCCCCCGCACCCGCGGGCTTCAGCGCATCGGCCCGCTCGACGACGTAACGGTCGCGGCGGTACTCGGTATTGAAGCGGTATTCGCCGCGCGAAAACGACGCGTCCGAAGTCATAACCCGCACCCGTCCGCGGTCCGAGGGATGTCCCCCGTCGGAGTCGATGCGGAGCACCTCCCGGGCGAACGCGCGCCCCTCCTCCGGGGTCCCTTCGGCCCAGAGGTCGGCCGCCACGTAGCTTCCCGATGCAAAAAGCCCTCCGCCGCCGGCCAGATAACGCCGCAGGACGGCCTGCAACTCCGGCGGAAAGGTCCGGAAGGCCGCCTCGCACACACCGCGGCCCAGCGGCGTGGTGCGCTGCTTGCCCAGAATCAGGTCGACGGCCGGATAGGCTTCGAGCGACACCTCGCCCCGCTCCACGGCCCGGGCCGACGCCGAGCAGAACGAGTAGCCCGCCGCCGCGACGGAACGCCCGTGCAGGGCCGGATAGTCGAACGTATTGCCGCCGATCACGTCGGTCTCCCAGTCGCACGCGCAGGCCCCGAGGGCGACGCTGTCGACGTTGCAGCGGGCCTGCGCGAGGTCGAAGACGCGCTGCGCTCCGATGAAGGCGATGTCCTGCCGGTCGGCAACGCCTCCGTCGAGGTCCATGCGGAATCCGGCCAGCGAATCGTTCCGTTCGCTCTGCGGGGCGCTCACGCGGTCGAACCCGTTGACGATCAGCACGCAGCCCTTTTCGTCGGGCACGCGGCAGGCCGCGAGCGTCTCGCTCGGGAAGCTCTCGCCGCCCTCGTTGACGGCGGTGACCCGGTAACTGTACATGCGCCCCGGTTCCTGCCGGACGGTCAGGCGGGGTTTGTCGACATAACGGCCGTTGTCGAAACCGCCGTCGTCCACGCGCGTGTAGACCACATAGCCCGTCGGCGCGGCGGTCGCTTCGAGCGGGTCCATCGCCGGGCTCCACGAGAGCGCGACCTCGCCGGCGGCGGCGAATTCCGCGGCGAAAGCCTCGACCGGCAGCGGCTGGACCACATAGGGCAGATCGTATTGCGAACTGACATAACGCAGGATACCCTTGTAAACAGCCCGGCTCACGAGGAACTTGAAGCGCGGGTCGTGCCCCAGGCGCATGTCGGCGAAATTCTGGTGCGACAAGAGTTCGAGCAGCATCGTCGGGACGCCCGGCACGCGCGCTTCGTAGTAGGCGCGGTTCCACATCCCGCGGCGGCTCCAGGCCGGTTCGCAGGTGCGGCGGATATCCTCGACGATCTGCGTCTGCACGAGGTCCGTCAGGTCGCGCGAACGGTAGCGGTCGGCCCCGCCCTGGAATTTGCCCTTGTTCTCACGGGTGAAGAAGATGCCCAGCGTGCCGATGATGCCGTCGCCGTCGCGCACCCCGGCGTCGGAGTGGAACGCCAGCGCCATGTCGACCGGAATGCGCAGCCCCGCGGAGTCGGGCAGACGCTCCGAGCCGCCCATCAGGGCATTGACCCAATGGGCGCGCGACATGTAGTCGTCCTTGTAGTCGTCGGTGTTGTTTTTCGGCGTATAGACCTCTTCCGGAAATCCCGCCCACTGAAGCCAGTAGCGCGCCCCCTCGCAGAAACGCGGGTAACCGCTGGTCTCCCCGGCATGCTCCGCGCCGGGCAGGCGCAGCGAGTCGCAGGACGTGCGGGCCACGTTGCCGTAGCCGCCGCCGATCTTCACCGCGTCGGCCGAGACGATGCGCCCGCCCGCCCGCGAACGGTTCGAAAGGGTCACGACCTCCTGCCGTCCGGCGGCGAAGGGAAAACGCCCGAGGTAAATCCACGTCCCGCCGCCCATCGTCTGATTGACGGCAAACGAGGTCTCGCCGCCGAGGTGGCGAACCGTATAATGCGCGTCGTCGGCGCTTTCGGGCGTCGATTCATAGCTCACATAAACCGCATATTCGCCCCGTTCGGGAATGTCGGCCTGCCACACGGCACGGCCCGTGGCCCCGCCGGTCACGGTCCGCACACGGCGCGTCGTGCCGTCGCGGAAGGGATTTTCGCCCGTATGATAGACCTGCCGGAGGTGCGCGAAGCCCGCGCCGCCGCTCTCCCACGCCCCCTCCTCCGCATACTGCCCGGCGTTGTCGTTGTCGGCCAGCACTTCGTATTTCTGCACGTCGCGTTCGCGCGGCAGCAGCACGCATGCCCCGGCGTTTTCGAGCATCGGAACCAGGTACGGCAAGACATAGCTTTGCGTATAGAGGTCCTCGCAGGTCTGCCAGAGCGCCGAACGCTGCCATTTCCAGCGGTTCTCCGTCTGGTCGAAATAGCGTCCGTGGCTCTGCCACAGGGCGATATGGCGTCCCGAAAGTCCCCGTCCGGGGGTCTCGGGAGCCGAAAGGCGCGTCACGAGCGGACGCCCGGAGCGGTTGGTGAAAAGCACGATCTTCTTCTTATCGACCGCTTTGCGCAGCTGCGTGGCGTTGCGGCAGGCCAGCGGAATCAACTCGGAGGCCTCGCGGCCGTCGGTGTAAAGTTCGACGGCGGCCTTGCGGAACTCATGCGGCAGCAGGGCGCGCACCGAGTCGCGCATGGCCCGCAGGTTCTCCTCGCGGAAGGGATAGTTGGCCAACGCCGCCGTGGCATAGATCCGCACCCGGCTGCGCGAGGCCTTGACGGCCTGAACGCGCACGGTGATCGGCTCCGGTTTCTGGTAACCGCTCGTCACCTCGCGCGAAACGATGCGCGAAAGGGTCCGGCCGATCTCCTGCCGCGTCGCGGAACCGATTTCCGCGGCGGAGACATTACCTAAAGCAAAGAGTGAGATAAGAATGTATAAAACTCTATTTTTCATGGCATTTCACAAGCAGCAGCATGCCGATCATCGTAAAGGCGGCATTGTAAATCAACAGTTCGAAGCCAATCTGATAATCCCAGGTCTTCAGCGCCCACCACTGCACCAGCGCACTCAATGCCGGGGCCGCGAGGGCCACCAGCGGCATCCAGCGGTCACGGACCTTCAGGCGCGTGAACATCCCGAAGGCGAACATGCCCAGAATCGGACCGTAGGTATAGCTGGCGACCTTGTAGACCAGATTGATGACGCTGTCGTCGGCCCAGTACTCGAAGGCCAGGATCACGCCGGCCATCCCGAGCGCCATCGCCACGTGGACCCCGCGGCGGATGCGCGTGAGGCGTGCGTCGCCATAGCGTTTCGTGCCTTCGAGCATATCCACCGTGAAAGAGGTCGTGAGGGCCGTGAGGGCCGACCCGGCAGCTGAATAAGTACTTGAAATAAGTCCTACAACAAACAGAATGCCAACGATAAGCGGCAATCCGCCTTCGACAGCGACCAGCGAAAAGACCTGATCGCTCTTGGCGGGTGCGGTCATGCCGCTGCGCTCCATGTACAAATAGAGCAGCACGCCCAGCACGAGGAACAGAAAGATCACGAAAATCTGGCTCACAGCCGTCAGCACGATGTTCTTCTGCGAGTCGCGCGGCGTGGCGCAGCTCAAATTGCGCTGCATCATGTCCTGATCGAGTCCGGTCATGGCCACCAGCAGGACGATACCCGCGGCGAACATTTTCCAGAAATAGCGGCCCGAAGCGGGATCGTCGAAGAAGAAAATGCGCGACATGGGCGAAGCGGAAACCTCGCGGGCCGTATCGGCGAACGAGAGACCCAGCCCCCGCATGATGAAGACGATCGACAGCACGAGGCTCGCCACGAGGCAGAAAGTCTTGAGCGTATCGGTCCAGATCAGCGACTTGACGCCGCCCTGCCGGGTGTAGAGCCAGACGAAAAACATCGTGACGAGGGCGTTGCCCCAGAACGGGAAGCCGTAGTGCGAAAAGACCAGCAGCTGCATCACGGCACAGACCACATAGACGCGCAGCGCGGCGCCCAGCATCTTCGAAATGAAGAAAAACCACGCCCCGGTGCGGTGTGACTTTACGCCGAAACGGTTATCGAGGTACTCGTAGAGCGAGACGACCCGCAGGCGGTAGAACGTGGGAATCAGGACGAAAGCCACAATCAGCTGCCCCACCGTGAAGCCCGCGACCATCTGCATGTAGGAAAACGAGTCGGCGGCGACCGAACCGGGGACCGAAATGAAGGTCACGCCCGACATCGCGGCGCCGATCATGGCGAAAGCCGCCATGTACCACGGGGTGCGGCGGTTGCCGGTGAAGAAGCCGGCGTTGTCGGCACGGCGGCCCGAGGCCCATGCGACGGCGAAAAGGACGGCTATGTAGCCCAGGACGGTGGCGGTAACGGCGGCAGGAGTCATAACTTGTATTTGGGTTCGAATTACAAAGGTATAAAAAAAGACGGACACGAAGGCGGGTAAGCGCGGATTTTATAAACCCGAAAACAGGATGCGGAAGATCGTATGTCGTATTGGATTTCCGGAAAAAACAGTTATTTTTGCTACTAATTATACATCAAACCCTTAAACGATATGGCATTTCTCAAAGAATTCAAGGAGTTTGCCCTCAAAGGCAACGTAATGGACATGGCCGTCGGCGTGATCATCGGCGGCGCGTTCGGCAAAATCGTATCGTCGCTCGTGAACGACATCCTGATGCCGCCCATCGGCGCGCTGATCGGAAACACCGACTTCTCGCAGCTGCGGCTCGACATCTCGAAAGTCCGCGACGTGACGTCGAACGCCATGCACTCTGTGGGCGACATGGTGACCGGAGGAGGCGATCCCGCGCAGGCTACCGCAGCGGCAGAACCGATCTACTGGAACTACGGCGCATTCATCCAGCAGTGCGTGGATTTCACGATCCTGGCGCTCTGCGTGTTCCTGATGGTCAAGCTGATGAACCGGCTGATGAAGAAAAAGGAAGAGGCTCCGGCTCCGGCTCCCGCTCCCGAACCGCCCGCACCGACGAAGGAGGAGCTGCTGCTCACCGAAATCCGCGACCTGCTGAAAGAGCAGAAGAAATAAGCGGGAAAATCCCGGAACCAAACAGCCCGGCTTTTTGAGGCCGGGATATTTTCTTATATTTGTTTTCACCTTACTTGATTAGTTTGCAGAGGCATACAACCAACTAACTATAATTTATGATATGAACATTCCTTCGATTTTCTGGATCGTGCCTGCCGCATCCGTCGTCGCCCTGTCCTTCGCATGGGCGTTTTACCGCCTGATGAAGCGCGAGGACGAGGGTACGCCGCGCATGCGCGAGATCGCCGCGCACGTGCGCAAGGGCGCCATGGCCTACCTGCGCCAGCAGTACAAGGTCGTCGGCATCGTCTTCGCGGTGCTGGCGCTGTTTTTCGCCTGGCTGGCCTACGGCGCCGGGGTGCAGAACGGCTGGGTTCCCTTCGCCTTCATCACCGGCGGCTTTTTCTCGGGGCTTGCGGGCTACTTCGGCATGAAGACCGCGACCTACGCTTCGGCCCGTACGACCAATGCCGCGCGGCAGTCGCTGGACCGCGGCCTGAAGGTCGCATTCCGCAGCGGTGCGGTGATGGGACTGGTGGTCGTGGGCCTCGGCCTGCTCGACATTTCGTTCTGGTACGTCATTCTGAACCATTTCGTCGAGGTCGCCGGGCCGCAGAAGCTCGTGGTCATCACCACGACGATGCTGACCTTCGGCATGGGCGCCTCGACGCAGGCTCTGTTCGCGCGTGTCGGCGGCGGCATCTACACCAAGGCGGCCGACGTGGGCGCCGACCTGGTGGGCAAGGTCGAAGCGGGCATCCCCGAGGACGATCCGCGCAATCCCGCGACCATCGCCGACAACGTGGGCGACAACGTGGGCGACGTGGCCGGCATGGGCGCCGACCTTTACGAGAGCTACTGCGGTTCGATCCTCGCCACGGCGGCGCTGGGCGCTGCGGCCTTCTCCTCGGCCGGTTCCGAGGCGTTGCAGATCAAGGCCGTGATGGCCCCGATGCTGATCGCCGCGGTGGGCATCCTGCTCTCGATCCTCGGCATCTTCCTCGTGCGCACGAAGGAGGGGGCCACGATGCGCGAACTGCTCCGTTCGCTGGGCGTGGGCGTCAATTTCAGCTCGCTGCTGATCGCCGCCGCCACGTTCGGCATCCTCTGCCTGCTGGGCGTCGAGAACTGGGTCGGACTCTCGTTCTCAGTCATCACGGGCCTCGTGGCGGGCATTGTCATCGGGCAGGCCACGGAATACTTCACCTCCCATTCTTATAAACCGACACAGAAGATCGCCGGGAGCGCCCAGACAGGCCCTGCGACGGTCATCATCGCCGGCATCGGCTCGGGAATGATCTCCACGGCCATCCCCGTCGTGACGATCGGCGTGGCGATCATCCTTGCCTACCTCTGCGCCATCGGCTTCGACATCGAGAACATGATGGCTCCGCAGAACATGTCGATGGGTCTCTACGGCATCGGCATTGCGGCCGTGGGCATGCTCTCGACGCTGGGCATCACGCTGGCCACGGACGCCTACGGCCCTATCGCCGACAATGCGGGCGGCAATGCCGAGATGAGCGGCCTCGGCCCCGAGGTCCGCAAACGCACCGACGCGCTCGACGCGCTGGGCAACACCACGGCCGCCACGGGCAAGGGCTTCGCCATCGGATCGGCGGCCCTGACGGCCCTCGCGCTGCTGGCCTCCTATATCGAGGAGATCCGCATCGGTCTGATCCACAACGGGGTGACGATGCTCGAAATGTCCGACGGGACGATGCGCTTCGTGCAGGACGCCTCGATTCTCGATTTCATGGAATATTACCGCGTGTCGCTGATGAACCCCACGGTGCTGATCGGCGTCTTCATCGGCGCGATGATGTCGTTCCTCTTCTGCGGGCTGACGATGAACGCCGTGGGCCGCGCCGCGCAGAGCATGGTCGAGGAGGTGCGCCGCCAGTTCCGCGAGATCAAGGGCATCCTCACGGGCGAGGGAACGCCCGACTACGCGCGCTGCGTCGCCATTTCGACCCGCGGTGCGCAGCGTGAGATGCTGTTTCCGAGCCTGCTGGCCATCGCCGCTCCGGTCGTTGTCGGACTGGTATTCGGGGTGGCGGGCGTAATGGGCCTTCTGGTCGGCGGATTGAGTTCCGGTTTCGTGCTGGCGGTCTTCATGGCCAATGCCGGGGGCGCCTGGGACAATGCCAAGAAGATGGTCGAGGAGGGGCACTTCGGCGGCAAGGGTTCCGACTGCCACCGGGCCACGGTCGTGGGCGATACGGTCGGCGATCCCTTCAAGGATACGTCGGGTCCGTCGCTCAACATTCTCATCAAACTGATGTCGATGGTCGCGATCGTGATGGCGGGGCTTACGGTCGCCTTCCATTTATTCTGATTTTATAGGGCATCTTCGCACTTGCGCTCGCAGGGCACGAATGGGACGTATTCCGATACTACCCATCCGTGCCCCGCTTCGTTTAAGCACAAATCTGCGTCTCCAAAATCGAATAAAGTCTTTTGTCCTTTTATTTTTTCGACGTTCCGCTTTCGAGGATCGAGACGATGGAGTAGAGCGTGAAACAGATGGCGCCGAATCCCGACAGCACACGCGCCGGGACGAAGAATTTGGCCTGGAATGCGGCCTCCTCGTAGAGGAACGCCGCGAGGAACAGGCATGCCAGCGCCGTCAGCACGGGGATGATCGGAATGCGGTTGGCCAGCGGGAAGTCGGCGTGCCAGATTTTCGCCAGCAGAATCACCTTGCTCGAAATGCTCCAGCAGATCAGCGCCAGACCGATCAGCACGAATCCCACGAAGTTGATCGGATGATCCCAATAGGCGAAAATCAGGATCAGCCCCAGCACGAATGCCAGCGAACCCATCGTCAGCACGAGTCCCGTCCATTTGCCTTTCTCGGCCATCGTGTAGCTGCCGCGGGCCTGGCGGGCTATGCTGGCGACCAGCGCGATGAGCGACGTGCAGACGCAGGCGATTCCGAACATCACGCTCCCGGCGACGATGTGTGCCGGAAGCGTTCCGCGCACATAGAGCAGGATGCACCAGACCCAGGCGATGGCGGCGATTGCCGAGACGATGAAGATCAGCAGCGACGACTCGGCGCGGGTGAATCCGGCCGGGTTGACCGAGAAGGAGTCGTCGGCGGAGTTTTTGGGAATCAGGCTGAAGCGTGTCGACGAGGTCGCCGCCGTGGCCACGCAGGCCGTGATCAGCCCCAGTCCGCAGACGACGTGTCCGGTGACCAGCGCGCCGGGCCAGTGCGAGGCGATGATGAATGCGCCGCTGATGAGCGTCAGCACGGCGAACGTGTAGCCGATCGCCGGGAAGAGGTACTTCGCCGCCGCCGTGTAGGTCCCGATGATCTGGCGGATGATCGTTGCGGCGGTGCAGTAGAGCGCGATGCAGATGGACCCGAGGTAGAAGACGACGGGACCTGCCGTCAGACGAGCCGCGTCGGTTCCGGCCGCGAAAATATAGGCTCCGTAAGCGAAGCAGAAGGCGGCCATTGCGAGCGGAATGGTGCGGAAAAGGATGCTTATACCGTGATTCATAGGCTTGATTGTTTTCCGGACACCCTGCAAATCCCGCACCAACAAAATTTTTCGTATCTTTGGGGGCGTAACGATCCTTTTACCAGTCGGAAGGTTTTACGGAGTTGCGCGCGATTTTGTATTGCGCCCCATTCGACTTTTTAGTATCTTTGTCCCTATGAAAAACATCGTTTTTGACCTTGGCGGAGTTCTTTTCGCCCGTGATAAAAGCAAGTGCACCCCCGAACTGCTCGAATTTTTCAGTTTTCTCCGCGCCCCGCGCATGCCGCTCTTCTGGGAGGAGTACGACCGCGGCACGTCGACGCTCGAAGAGGTGACCGCCACCATCAGCGGGATGACCGGCCGTCCCGTGGAGACCTGTGCCGCCGTCCTTCGGCTGGCCGTCGACCTGCAGGAACCCGTGAAGCCGACCGAACGGCTCGTCGGCGACCTGAAAGCGGCGGGCTACCGGCTCTACGTGCTTTCGAACATGTCGCGCGAGTTCATCGACTTCCTGCGCCGCTTCCCCGTCTACGGGCTTTTCGACGGCGAGGTGGTCTCCTGCGAGGAGCACACCGTGAAACCCGAGCCGCGCATCTACGAGATTCTGCTCGAACGCTATGGCCTGACCCCCTCCGAGACGCTTTTCATCGACGACCGGGAGATGAACATCGAGGCGGCCGCCGCTCTGGGCATTCACGGCTTCGTCTTCGATCACCGCGATCCCGACGCGGCGTGCGACGCCCTGCGCCGGCGGTTGTTGCAATCGGACTGCATATAAACAAAAGGAAGAGACCGGCGCAAACCGGTCTCTTCCTTTTTGAGCCTCTTCCGGGAGATTAGTTGAAGGTGTAGCGGATGCTGAACATCGCCGACCAGGTCGAAATCGTGCCGGCGTACTTCGACCATGTGGGTTTGTTGAACGTGTAGGCGCCGTTCTCGTATTTCAGGATGTTGGTCGTGCTGATCCGTTTTACGTTGCCCCAGTCGCGGTTGAGCATGTTGGCGATGTTGTTGACATCGAGTCCCAGCGAAATCGTGTTGCGCCGGCCTTTGACGTTGACGTAGAAGTCCTGCGAGAAGCGGAAGTTCAGCATGTGCTGCCAGGGCATCACGGCGCCGCCGCGCTTCGAGTATTCGCCGGTGTGCTTCGAGAGATAGTCGTCGTTCCGGATGAATTTCCAGTATTCCTCCCTGTTCTCGTCCGACGTGAACGGCATGCCGTCGAGTTCCTCGCGGGTCGGAATGTAGATCAGGTTCACCGCGCCGCGGTCGTTCGTCACGGGGTTCTGGTACTTGCCGCTCTGCACGTACATCGTGTAGGAGTAGCGCGAATAGGAGTACGAACCGATATATCCCTGGCGGAACGCCTCGTAGTAAAGCCCGAAGTTCGACGCGCCGCTCTTGTGCGCGAGGCGGTAGCCGACGTTGAGCAGGATGCGGTGGGGCGACACGTAGGATGCGTAACCCAGTTCGGGCACGTTCGAACCGTTCTTGTTGAACGTGTTGGTGCTGAATGCCGAGGTCACCTGATCGCCGATGCCGTCGATCACGTTCTTGGCGCTCGAATAGGTGTAGGCCGCCGTCAGCGAGAGACCGAAGCCCCAGGTTTTCGACACCTGCGCCGAGACCGAGGCGTAGTAGCCGTCCACGTCGTCGGTGTTGTTGATCAGGTAGGGATTGACGGTCTCGCCGTCCTTATTCCTGATATTGCCGCTTTCCCAATAGGTGCGCGCCTCGGGTTCGCCCGGGAGCCGGATGCCGCCCTCTTTCTCGACCATGCCGAGTTTGGTGACGGTCACCGAGTTGAAGTCCTTGTTGTAGATCCCCTCGATATTGAGGTTGACGTCGCCCGGAAGTTTCAGGTCCAGCGCCAGCGAGCTTTTCCACGTCGAAGGCATTTTGAGGTTCTTGTCCAGAATGGTCGGCTGCGTGTTGGCCGCCAGGTCATGTCCCTTGTAGGTTCCCTTGTACACGTCTTCCAGCATGTCTTTGACATTGGTATGGAATTTGGGCATGTTGTCGCCCTTTTCGTTTCTGTAAAGCGTCAGTCCGTTCTGGATGGTGTTGCTGTTTCCGGCCACCGATACGAGCCATACGAACGGCAGGCGGCCGTTGAACACGCCCGTACCTCCGCGGAGGATATACTTGCGCTCGCCGGTCATGTCCCAGTTGAAGCCCACGCGGGGAGCCACCGACAGACGCGCCTTGGGCATATCCGAGGTCTTGTAGCCGCCGTGGTCGGCGAAGATCTCCGTAAAGTCCTTATTTTCGTTGCCCGAGATCGACGGATAGACCGGAACCTCGAAACGCACTCCGACCGTCGCCTTGAAACGCTCGCTCACGTTGATCTCGTCCTGCAGGTAGACCGAGTACTGCATGTGGGAGAACTGGGGGAACGCCTGCGAAAGGTCGTCGTTGTTGCCGTGTGCGATGCGGAACGCCAGCGGGGCCTTGTCGTTCTTGAAGTCGTCCCAGCTCTCGTAGACGTAGTATCCCGCGCCGCCCTGCAAGTAGCCGTTCGTGGTCAGGTTGTGCTCGAACTGCAAACCGGCCACCAGCCGGTGCTTGCCCAGCGTGTAGCCGATCTCGTCGGTTAGGATGTGCGTCGACACTTCGCGCAGGTTGCCTTCGGTGAAGGGATCGAGTCCGAACGAGGCGTACAGGGCGCTCGCGCCGTTCTCGGCAGGCTCCAGAATGTCCACCGTCGGGAAGATGCCGCCGTCGTAGCTGCGCGGCTCGTACTGGTGCGAATAGGTGTAGCGCAGCGTGTTCGTCAGGCGGCTGTCCATGAAGCGGGAGTTGAGTTCGGCGGCCACCGACGTGAAGTTCTGCTCCTGATAGTAGCGCGAATTCCCGAAATACATGGCGTAGACCGAGGTGCGGCCGTAAACGTCCTTGTCGTACACTTTGCCGGCGTTGAGCGGCGAAATGGACGACGACGGGGCCGACGAATACTTGTTCTGCGTCCGGCTGAACCGCACGTTCAGCGCGTGGTTGCGGTTGATGTTCCAGTCCACGCGTGCCATGAGCTTGTAGCCGGGCGTCTTCACCGAATAGTTCTGGTAGGCGCCGGGGTTGTAGCCGTAGTTGTCGATCAGGAACCGGCTCATCTCGTCGAGTTTCGCGGTCGTCGGACGGTTGTATTGCAGGGCTTTGCCGAAATCCTGGCTTTCGCTCGTGCGGGCCAGCCGGGAGTTGCCCGGCGTGGTGTTCCACTCGCGCTCGAAGTTGGCGAACACGAAGAGCTTGTTCCTGACGATCGGGGCGCCGACGCTGAATCCGAGCGTGTTGTTCCGCATCTCGCTCAGCGACAGTTTGCCGCCGTCGTACTTGTCGCCCTGGAGCTGGTCGCTCTTGGAGTAGAGGTAGGCCGAGACCTTCAGGTCGTTGGTTCCCGACTTGGTGACGGCGTTGATCGCTCCGCCCGTGAATCCGCTCTGGCGCACGTCAAAGGGGGTTATCGACACCGACACCTGCTCCAGCGCGTCGAGCGAAATGGGCGAACCGCCTGCGGGCAGGTTGCCGCCGATGCCGAACATGTTGTTGAACGCCGCGCCGTCGACCGTCACGTACGACTGGCGGTAGTTGCCGCCGCCGATGGCCAGTCCCGAGGTGGTCGACGAGGCCTGCGGCGTGAGGCGCATGATGTCGTTCATGCTGCGGTTGACCGTAGGCATCAGTTCGATCTGCTCGTTGGAGATGCTGGTGACCGCCCCTGCGCGGTTGACGTTCATCGAACTGTTCTTGCCGTCGGCCGTGATGACCACGGCTTCGAGCTCCTGACTGTCTTTGAGGAATGCGTCGCGCTTGAGGGTCTGGCCCAGCGACAGCATCAGTCCCGGGAATTCGACGCTCTGGCAGCCCACGAACGAGAAGGTCACCGTGTAGGGACCTCCCGTGCGCAGTCCTTGCAGGTTGTAGCCGCCGTTCTTGTCGGTGACAGCGCCGTACTGCGTGCCCGAAGGGGTGTGCACGGCGATGACCGTGGCGCCGGCGAGCGGCTGTCCGGCGGCGTCGGTCACCGTGCCGTTCATTCCCGAAGTCGTCACCTGCGCATCGGCTGCGCAAAATGCGAAGACCGAGAGCATGAGAAGGAAAAGTTTCTTCATAAACGTTGGTTTTTGTGAATAAGGGATTTTTTTGGGGTTTCGTTGTGAATGGATCGCTTGTTTCCGTTTTGCGGCGTTTCGGTTTCCGGATTCGGCCGTTTTGAGAAAACGGCGAGGGACATTCCCGTTGCGGGAACGTCCCTCGTCAGTCGTATGTGTGTGCTGAAAGAGCTTTTCGCCAATCGTGGGAACTCATTTCCGGGGTGTCTGTGCAGACGATTTCGGTCATTCTTTCCATGACGCAAATATATATCAAATATTTGTGAGCCGCAATAGAATAGCGCAAATTTTCAGTCGACGATATTTCAACATTCCGGCCTCCCGGTCCGGAAGCCTGCGGCACGTTCCTTGCGCGGGGCCGGGGTATGCTTTCGGTGCGTGAAAAATACTGGCGTTATTCGCTTTTCGTGCTTATCGCGGGGCTGGGTCTCACGATCTTCGCCGAGCTGACGCCGTTTCTGGGCGGCTTGCTGGGGGCCGTGACGATCTACGTGCTGCTGCGGCGTCAGATGTGGTTCTTGAGCGAACGGCGGCGGTGGCGGCGGAGCCTTGCGGCGTCGCTGCTGCTCGGCGAGGCGATCTTCTTCTTCCTCGTTCCGATCAGCCTGATCGTCTGGATGGTCGTCGACAAAATCCAGGGCGTGGCCCTCGATCCGCAGTCGGTCATCACGCCCGTCCGGCACGTCGCCGGACTCATCCAGCAGAAAACCGGCTACGACCTCTGGTCCGAGAGCAACCTGCAATCGGTGCTGGGCTACCTTCCCAGGGCGGGGCAGTGGCTCGTGGGCGGCATCGTGAATTTCGCCGTCAACCTCGTCGTGCTGCTCTTCGTGCTCTATTTCATGCTGATCGGGGGCCTGCGCATGGAGACCTACTGCCGCGAAATCCTGCCGTTCGACCGCCGCGCGGCGCGCAGCGTGATGCGCGAAATCCACATGATCGTGCGCTCGAACGCCATCGTCATTCCGCTGCTGGCCGTCTCGCAGGGCGTGGTGGCCTATGTCGGTTACCTGGCCTTCGGCGTTCCCGAGCCGCTTTTCTGGGGCGTGCTGACCTGCTTCGCCACGATTCTGCCCATCGTCGGCACGGCCCTCGTGTGGCTTCCGCTGGCGGCCTACATGAGCCTCGACGGCAACTGGGGGCAGGGCATCGGGCTGGTGATGTACGGCACGCTGGTCGTCACGCAGGTGGACAACCTCGTGCGGATGGTCATGCAGAAGAAGATGGCCGACGTACACCCGCTCATCACCATTTTCGGGGTCTTCATCGGTCTGTCGCTCTTCGGCTTTATGGGCGTCATCTTCGGGCCGCTGATGCTGGCGATGTTTGTCTTCTGCGTCAATGTCTTCAAACGCAGATACCTCGACGGGCTTCCCGACCGGGAACTGTTCCAGCCCGGCGGCAGATCGGGCGGATGATCGTTCTGTTTCCCGTCTTTTTTACGGAAAGAAAGCGGCCGGGGCGTTTTTCCTGAAAATTCCCCGGAAAAAAGTTGCATATTCGTGAGGGTTTATTACCTTTGTTATTCGAATAACAATAGATTCGTGCCAAAGAACCCTTAAATGATATTACAAAATGGCGAGAAATCTCAAAATCAGAGACCTTACGTTGCGTGACGGCCAGCAGTCGTCCTTCGCGACGCGTATGAACCAGGAGCAGATCGACCGCTGCCTGCCGTTCTACAAAGATGCCAATTTCTATGCGATGGAGGTGTGGGGCGGCGCCGTCCCCGATTCGGTGATGCGTTATCTCAACGAGAATCCGTGGACGCGCCTCGAAACCATCCACAAGGCAGTGGGCGATGTCTCGAAACTCACGGCCCTTTCGCGCGGCCGCAACCTGTTCGGCTACTCGCCCTATACGGACGAAATCATCGACGGCTTCTGCCGCAACTCGATCCGGAGCGGTTTGGGCATCATGCGGATCTTCGACGCCCTGAACGACGTCGACAACGTGAAATCGACCGTCAAATACGTCAAGCAGTACGGCGGCATCGCCGACTGTGCGGTTTGCTACACCGTGGACCCGAAATACCCCGAACCGGGTTTCTGGGCCAGGCTGACGGGCAAATCGGCCCCCAAACCGGTCTTCACCGACGCTTATTTCCTCGACAAGGCCCGCCAGATGGCCGCACTGGGCGCCGACATGATCACCATCAAGGACATGTCGGGTCTGATTCCGCCGCGCCGCGTCGCCACGCTGGTGCGCCTGCTGAAGAAGAACCTTTCGGTTCCCGTCGATTTCCATACCCACTGCACGCCGGGCTACGGACTGGCTTCGGTGCTTTCGGCCATCATCGCCGGGGTCGACGTCGTGGACACCAACTGCTGGTACTTCGCCGAAGGCACGGGCGCCCCGGCCATCGAGCTGATCCATGTTTTCTGCAAGAAGCTGGGCATCGAAACGGGCGTGAACATGGAGGCCGTGGCCAAAATCAACACCCAGCTGCGGGACATCCGCAAGGAGCTGAACCAGTCGGTCTTCGGTGTCGAGAAACCCGAGCCGAAGGCGTTCAACCCGGTGACCGACACGCTTCCCGCCGAGATCGACGCCCTGTTCGACCGGGCGATCGCCGCGGCGCAGCACGACGACGAGAACGCCACGATCGACGCCTGCCGCAAGATCGAGGCCTATTTCGGCTTCCCGGCTCCGAACGAACTGGTGCAGAAGGCCGAGATTCCCGGCGGCATGTATTCGAACATGGTGGCCCAGCTCAAGCAGCTCAAGGCCGAGGAGATCCTGCCCCGCGCCATGGAGCTGATCCCTTCGGTGCGCCTGGCCGCGGGTCTGCCGCCGCTGGTGACCCCCACCTCGCAGATCGTGGGTGCGCAGGCCGTCAACTGCGCCCTCGACGAGAAAGCCGGACGTCCGATGTACACCAACAAGTCGTCGCAGTTCGTGGGCCTCGTGAAGGGCGAGTACGGCAAGACGCCGGTGAAGATCGACCCCGAGTTCCGGTTCAAGATCTGCGGCGTGCGCGAGGAGACTCCCTACGACACCTCGAAATACCAGATGCAGCCCAATCCCGAGCTTCCCGAAGCCGGAGGCGTGAAGCTCGCCGCCGATGAAAAGGAGGTGCTGCTGCTGGAGTTGTTCCCGCTGGTCGCCAAGACGTTCCTGACCAATATGAAGGTGAAGGCCTACGAGGCTTCGAAGCCGGCCGAACCTGCCGCCAAGGCCGGGGAGACGCCCGCCGGAGAGACGCAGGCCGTGATCACGGGCAACGTCGTGACGGCTCCGCTGCCGGGCCGCATCATCGAACTCAAAGTGAAGGTCGGCGACGCGGTGAAGGCCGGACAGGAGGTCGCCGTTCTCGAAGCGATGAAGATGGAGAACGCCATCACGAGCGATTTCGCCGGTACGGTCAAGCAGATTCTGGTCCGTCAGGGGCAGACCGTGGCTACCGACGCCGTTCTGATGGAGATCGAATAACACGATCCATTTTTTCCGGACGCCATTCCGTCCGCAGCGCCCGGTGCGTTGCGGGCGGAACTTTTTTTCGGAGGCTTCGGTCGTGATCCCGGACGCTTCCGCGACGATGCTGCCTGCCGCATTGCAGTACGCTGTCCCGAGCGCATCGGCCGCCGCGCCCGGGGTGGACCGGGGCTTGCCGGGGATGTGGAGGACGCCTTGCGGGCCTTGCTTCCGATGCTGCGCGAACGTTCCGACCGGACGTTCCTCCGACCGCCGGCTGAAAATCTGCGGCGTCTTGTGCGACGACATGACCGTCGCGCCCGTGGCCACGGCCACGAGCAATCTGAAACACCTCTGCGAACTGGTCTGACCGGTGCGGCGAGGCTATTCTTCCGGCGTGGGGGCTTCGTCCGTCCGGTCGGTGTAGAGAATTCCGTCGAGATGGTCTGTTTCGTGCTGGAAGATTACGGCCGTGAATCCGTCGATCGTCTCCGTTTTTTCGGCGAACCGCTCGTCGCGGTAGCGCAATACGATCCGCTGCGCCCGCACCACCGTGCCCGCTAATCCCGGAATCGAGAGACATCCTTCCCGTCCCGGGGCGGTTTCGGCCGACGATTCGACGATCTCCGGGTTCAGGTAGAATTCGAACGGCTCTCCGGGCTTGTCGAAACGCTGCACGGCGATCATCCGCCGGAGAATCCCCACCTGCGGGGCGGCGATGCCTACGCCCGTGTTCTGCGGGTCCTGCACCGTCGCGAGCATCCTGCGGCGCAGGACGGCGTAGTCGTCCGTCCGCAGCATCCGCCCGGTCACCGGAGCGGCCTTTTGACGCAGGACGAGCGAGTCGGCCGGATTTCCGACGGTCAGTATGCGCATGATTTCTCCCTTCCCGGCGTGAATGGTCTCCTTCTCTGCGGCGCTGAACCCTCCGGAGCATCCGGTGAACGCCAGCGTTGCGGCCGCGCAGGCCGCCAGTATCGTTTTCTTTTCCATGATAGCCGCTGTTTCTGTGAATAGGCTTTTTTTCCGGTAATTCGCCCGGTTTTTCCGGATAACGAAAAAACGGAGATCGTTTAGACCTCCGTTTCCTTCCGTAGCGGGTCCGAGACTTGAACTCGGGACCTCATGATTATGAATCATGCGCTCTAACCAACTGAGCTAACCCGCCATTGCTGAAAGCGAGTGCAAAGGTAATAGAAATTTTCAATCGTGCAAAATCTTTCGGCAAAAAAACGCCGTAAAATTTATGATTCCGGGTTGTGGCATTGATTTTGAGCGCGCTACGGAAAACCCGCAATCTATGTCTCTTACCCAATCGGCGCGTGCCGGAATCCGAGATGCGCTCGGTGTTGTCAAACTCATCGCCGGACTGGTGCTCCTCGTGGCCCTCTCGTGGGAGATCATTGCCGGCGACCATGTCCACATGTCCCGCACCTATCTTGCGATCCAGTTCGTCGTCTGCCTCGTTTTCCTGTGCGATTTCTTCGTCCGCTGGGCCGCCGCCGAACGTCCGGGCCGTTTTTTCTGGCGCAACCTGCCGTTCCTGCTGCTTTCCGTTCCCTACCTGAACATCCTGGCGTGGAGCGGCGTCGGCATGACCCACGACTGGGGCGTGCTCGTCGGGCTTATCCCGCTGCTCCGGGCCTTCCTGGCCATGGTGATCATCGTGCGGTGGCTGGTCTCCGAAAACAGGATGCGGAGGCTCTTTTTCGCCTATATCTTCACCGTCGTCGTCTTTACCTATATCTCCGGGCTGGTGTTCTACGACTACGAGGTGCTCGTCAATCCCAAGCTCCACGGCTTCGGCAATGCGCTCTGGTGGGCGTGGATGAACGTCACGACCGTCGGTGCGGAGATTTTCCCCGTCACGGCCGTCGGCAAGGTCTTCTGCGTGCTGCTTCCGTCGTTGGGCATGATGTTCTTTCCGATCTTCACGACCTATGTCCTGCAGGAGTACACCCATAAGAAGGGGGAGTAGCCTTCTGTAAACCTCCCGGCCGTTGTTACGGCCGGGAGGTTAAAATTGCCGGAACAGCGTTATTTTACGCTTTTCGGCACACGCGGCTCCGTCAGGACCGGGCGGCGATCCCGTTCAACCCGATCAGCTGCACACGCTGTTCCAGGTCGCCGACGTCGGGCCGCGAGTGCCGCTGGGTGAACGAGCGGTAGTTGTAGACGGTGCGGATCGAACAGTGCAGCAGCGCGGCGATGGTCGCCGTGTCGGTGATGCCCAGGCGGATCAGCGCGTAGATGCGCAGCACGGTGGTCAGCTCGCCGTCGTGACGCCCCTCGGTGCGGGCCTCGTCGGCAAGCAGGCCGTTCATCTCGTCGATGAACGAGGGAAAAAGCCCGAGGAAGGTCTTGTCGAAAAGCGCATAGAACTCCTTCAGCTCGTCGTTGCGGACGTTGCTGCGGGCGTATTCGCGGCGGAGTTCGGCGATCCGGTCGTCGCGCAGCATCTTGTTGACATACTGATACGTACCCGAGAGTTTGTTGATATATTCCGAAATCGTCTGGAGAAAGCCCCCGATATAGACCTCCTTGATCCGGTTGGCATCGGCGATCCGGAGGTTCTGCGCGCTCAGGCGGTCGTTCGTCTCGCGCAGGCTCCGGGCCAGACCGTTGAGTTTGTCGTTCGACTCGCGGAGGGTTTGCTGCACGGCGCAGAGCTTCCGGTTGCGGGACAGCACGTAAAGCCCCGCGGCGACGGCCGAGACGAAAAAGAGCAGGATGACGACAATCAGCACGATGTACATCGTGTGCAGGCGGGCGTTGCGCTCGCTGTAAGCCGCCTCGATCTGCGGCAGGATGGCCATGTCGCGCCACGAGCGGCTCGGGGAGTTGAAGAAACGCGTGTCGCGGATCGCCACGCGGATATAATCCATCGCCCGATCGACGTCGCCCCGGTTGAAAAGCTCTTCGGAGACGGCGCACAGCGACCCGTGGTCACGCACGGCGGACTGGATGTCGGCCATGGCCGAACGTATGAACCAGGCGAGTTCCTCGTCGGGACGCCCCGCCTTCCCCTCGAGCTGCGCCTTGTGGTTGGCGGCCTTGGCGTAGGAGTGGGAATCGGAAGGGACCGAGACCAGCAGGCTGTCGCAGAGGGTCGAAGCCTCGGACCAGTCCTTGCGGACGATGGCATCCATATACCCGTAGTACAGGCTCGTGAAGGTGTCCTCGCTGATTTCCGCCGCGCTGACCGCATAATAGTGCTCGCGCCGGCGGAAAAGGTCGCGGCGTTCGCCCGGCTCGGTCAGGGCGTAGAGTTCGCGGTTCATGCGATGCCGGGCGACATAATAGGATTGCAGCGTCCGGCGGCTGACATGCACCGTGTCGCGGATGCCGCTCAAGATCTCCTCGGCCTCGTAAAAACGTCCGCCCAGGCTGTAACAGAGCGCAATCCCGGAGCGGGCACGCATGATCAGGTCGTTGTCGCCGGTCTCTTCGGCCAGCGCAAGACTTCGCCGGAGGTAGAGAAGCGCGAAGTCGCTCTGGTAGGAGTTGTAATTTTCGGCAAGCCGCTCGGTCAGGTCGAAACGCTCGCGCAGCGAAAGCCCGTCGCGGGTCAGGGCGCACTTGAGCGAATCAATGCGGGATTCGCGCCGCGCCGTGTACTCGCCGCTGCGGGCGATCACCCGATCGAGACTGCGGAACAGCTCCTGCAGGTCGGTCTTTTCACCCGGGGAAGCCGGAGCCGCGGACAGCGCGGAGAACAACGCTGCGGCAAGAAGGAGGATTTTCATTTCAGGTTTCGGTTTAATGCAAACATAGCGTTTTAATAACACAAAAGCAAATCAGAAGAAAGGGCCTGCGTATTACAAATGTATTAAAAAGTAAAATATCAAAGTTTCAGCATTTACATAACGCACGGGGGTGCAAAAATCGAACATGCTGACAATAAACAAGATAAGATTTACATTCATTTACATTTTCGCGCAAGGCCCTTTCCGCATATTTATTAAGGGCTATCTTTGTAATGAAAATATTTTCAATATTCACCCGAAATTTAGCTAAAATTTTCCAAACTTTTTCAGACCAATTAACCTAAATGCTATGAGAACAACTCTATCTCTGAAAATCCCGAAGAGGAGCGTCACCCCGCTGATCGCGGTACTGCTGCTGACCGGCACGGTATCTCTGGGCACAGCCTGCGACGACGACAAGGACTACTCCCGCAGGGAACACATCGAGTGGTCGAACTCGCCCGAGTTCGAAGAAGCGCTGACGGGAACCCTGCACATCCCGGTCAGAGCGTCGAAAGAGCAGGACGCCACTCCGTTCAAAAGGTCCATCTATATCAGAAGCAATGTGGCTTATCAGGTCGGATTCGAAGGCGAAAAGGAAGAGTCCGGAGAACTGCCGGCCGAGGAGTGGCTCAACGTCGACGAAATCAAACGCGGCGTCAGGCCCGGAATCGACGAACTGGTCCTGCTGATCACCCCGCACACGGAGTCCTACGTAGAACGGAAAGGGTGCATCTCGCTGCACACCGACGTCGAATTCCTCAATGAATTCATCGCCGTGGTGCAGGGATTCCCGAAATACACCAAAGATTACGAGGGCAACTTCGACTGGCTGAAGTACGGTTCGGCGGAACCTCTGGAGACCCGGGGCGAAACGCCGATCGACAGCTGGACCGCCGACCAGAAGAAAATGGGGCTGGAATCGACGCCCGCACAGGAGGGAGGCACGGCCTACTGCTACGGCAAAAACGGCTACGTCAAACTCGGCGACGACGCCGGACACGGAGCCAACCTGCTGACTCCGTACGATCCGGGCATCCGGAACGACACGGCCGCCATGGTCCGTTTCAACGCCATCGCCTATGCGGCGGCCGACGGCACGAAAGACAACGACGAACTGACCGTGCGGATCACGGGAGGCGGGCAGTTCGCCGACGGAACCACCGAGAAAACCGTCCGTGTGGGACACCTCGATCCCACGGCTGCGGAGCTTCCGACGGCCATGTGGAAAAACTCCCAGCAGGAGTTCATCATCTTCTCCCACCCCAAAAATCCCTTTACGAGCAACACGCGCATGGAACTGATGGCCGGCAAATACGAGATGGAGAGCGGCAACACACGCATCTTCATCGACAACCTCTACGTGCTGCGCCTGAAATGGTACGATTTCGAAGACCTGTTCGGCAAACTCCCCTGGGAACAGAATGCCCCGCGACACTAAAAACCCAAACTACGACATACGATGAAAAAATTCTACACCAAGCGCTTCAGCCTGATCTGCGCCTTCGCCGCCTCGGCCCTATTGCTCGGGGGGGGGTGCAGCGAGGATGAAACGGAGCCGGCTATCGGCTCGAAAGGCGTCAGCAGCGAAGTCTTCGTCTCCAGCGACGCAGGCTCCCGCACCATCAAGGTAGAGACCTCCGGACCGTGGCAGGCGCGGCTCACGCCCGAGACCAGACTCTGGGTCTCGGTCGACGGCGCCGACAGCGGCGAAACGGGCGGCTCGCTCAACCTCAATTACCGGACCAACAACTCGCTTCCCCGCAAGGGAACCATCCTCGTCTCATCGGCCCGCCAGCAGGTCGTCGACACGATTTACCTGATGCAGTACGGCACGACGCCGCTCCTGGAGTTCAAGTACATCGGAAAACAATATTCGTCCGTTAGCACGATCGACTCCGTTGCGATCGACACCAACATTCCGCTGTCCAAAAAAATCTACTGGACGGTCGTTTACGACGAGAATTCCGCTGCCGAACCGTGGGCCGACAGCGTCAGCTACGCCCAGGATTTCAAATATTTCCGGTTCCGGATCGCCGACAACAAGAAATTCGAGCCTCGCGCGGCGCGGTTCCGGCTCCGATTTCAGGACGACTGGGGCGAAGATCACACAACCTATTTCACAGCCTATCAGGGTATCCCGGGCGGTACGGCGGAGACCCGCGAGATGACCTTCGAGGAGCTGCGCGGGCTGATCGCGGAGGCGGAAGGCGAGATCACCCTCGATCAGGACATCGCCGTAAGCGGCACGGTCATCAGCGACTGGGCCTCGCCCAACATGGCCGGAAGCCCCATGCCCAAGGCCGCGGAGAAACCCGACCTGGGCATCAACGACTGCACGGCCTACATGCAGAACGCCGACGCCTCGCTGGGTCTCGCTCTGGTCACGACCGACGCCCAGCAGAACAACCTGCAACGATATGACAAACTCAAACTCTGGTGCAAGGGCCTCACGCTGACCAAGCGGAGCAACCCCGAGCGCTATACGCTCAGCGGCGTGACGCAGGACCACATCGTCACCAAAGAGGCCGGAACGGCCGAAGAACTGCCCGCGAAGCGACGCTTCATCGACCAGCTGACCGACGCCGACATCTACACCCAGGTGACGCTCAAACGCTGCCAGATGGCCGTGCGCACCGGACGTTTCATCCCCGTGCACATCAACTACACCAACAGTTTCAACAACTACTACCCCGCGGCCGTACTCGACCGTCACGGCGACATGATCTACCTGATGACCAACCACGGCTGCGACTGGCGTTTCAAGGAGATGCCCGACGGCGAGGGAACGATCACAGGCATCATCGTACACGAGCCTTACACCTTCTTCGAGCGGGGCGGCGACATCGGCCGTTACCAGATCCGCAACGTGACGCGCGAGGACATCGCGCTGGACGAGTCGGCCGACAACGTCTTCTCGGCCGTGGCCGTGGAGTGGAGTCCCGACGGCAGCAAGGACCCCCGCGCCTACGCATTCCCGCAGTATCCGCATCCGGCAACCGACAGCGGTCAGGCGCATTGCGTGGCCGCAACGACGGGTTCGGGACTCTCGTTTATGAGCACCTACGCCTGGCTGGCCGTCGGCAGCGCCTACCGGGCCGCCGAAAACGGGCTGACCATCAACAACGCCTCGTGGGGCCACAAACAGCTGTGGGACACGGCGAAGAACACGGGAAACTCCCTGATCTTCGAGTTCTCGACGCAGGGCGTCAGCTCCACGCAATGCTCCTTCGTCTTCACCTGCCGCTACCACTCGGCACAGGGCGGACTGCGCTACTGGACGGCGGAATATTCGCTCGACGGCGATAACTGGAAGAAGCTCACCGATTTCACGGTTCCCGACAACGGCAACTGGGGCAACATGCAGCTCGAGCAGCTTTCGGGCGACAAGAACGTGTGGATGCAGGTTCCCACCGAGATTCTGGGACAGAGCGTGGCATGGATCCGCCTGCGCCCCGTGCAGAACAAGATCGGCACGGCGACGACCTACGACACCGCGACCATCGCATCCAACGGGCAGGTAGCCAACGCATTCACCGTCTCCTACGCAGCCCTGCGTTACAACAAATAAACCAGCGAACGACATGAAAACATACGACACGATACAGATGCTGCGCCGGCTGGCTTTCGGGGCGACGCTGCTCACGGCCACGGCCCTGCTGCCCGCCTGCGACGAGGATCCCGCCGCACCGGACGAGGAACTGACGACCGATCCGGGAACGAGCGTCCAGCCCGAAACCCTGCGTTTCATCAGTTACAATATTCTCGAGGGCATGAAGCTCGACAAAGCCCAGAACTTCGACAACTTCGTCGACTGGGTGAAGGAGAAGGACCCCGACTTCATGGCCCTCTGCGAGTGCAACGCATTCACCGAGGAGTCGCTCACGGCCCTTGCCGGCCGCTACGGGCACCCCTACGCCATACTCTGCAAGGAGAGCGGATTTCCGGTGGGGCTGACGTCGAAATACCCCATCGAACTGCGCAACCGCCTGCTCGAAGACGTTCCCCTCTGGCACGGAGCCATCCACACCCGCATCAAGGACATCAACGTCGTGGTGCTGCACCTCTATCCATTCGGAACCTATCCCAACGGGCAGGGCGCAGCCGGGACGGGCAACACCTACCGCGACCGGGAGATCAACTGCATCCTCGACAGCACCATCCGCCGCTATCCGGTGGAACCGCTGTGGCTGATGGCGGGCGACTTCAACTCCTATTCGCCCAAGGATGCCGACGCGATGCCCGCGAACACCTATTTCGAGACGCATTCGATCGTACTCAAGAGCGGCTACTGCGACGCCCTGCGCGACCGCCACAGCCAGTTCTTCCACACCGTTCCCACCCCCTACAACGGCGAATCGACGGCGGATCAACGGCGGATCGACTTCATCTACGCCTCGCAGGCCGTGATGCGTGAAATAACCGACTCGCGCATCATCTACGACGAATTTACCGCCACGCATTCGGACCACTACCCGGTGATGATCGAATTCCGCCACTACCCCTCCGGGAGGCAAGCATCAGGAGTTGCACTTAAATAAAAATTCGCATGAAACAATATATCATATTACTGATCCTGCTGGTTTCGGGAGCGCTGACGGCAGCGCCTGCCTTCGCGCAGAAAAGCGGAACCAAACATACCGTAACGGGCAAGGTTACGGACCAGAGCGGCGAGCCGCTGATCGGCGCGACCGTACTGGTGACGGGCACGACGAACGGCGCCAGCACCAACGCCACGGGCGATTATTCGATCCAGGTTCCCGAAGGCGCTTCGCTGACCTTCCAGTACATCGGCTATGAAGCCAAAACCGAAAAGGTCGGCGCGCGCACGAAGGTCGACGTGCAACTCGAACAGAGCAAGCAGACCATCGACGAAGTGGTCGTGATCGGCTACGGCACGGTGAAGAAAACCGACCTGACGGGTTCGGTGGCCAACGTCAAGATGAGCGACATCAAGGACGTGCCGGTGGTTTCGGTCGACCAGGCCCTCCAGGGCCGCATCGCCGGCGCCGACATCATGGCCACGACCGGAGAGCCGGGCGCCACGACCTCGATCCGTATCCGCGGCACGCGCTCGATCTCGGCATCGAACGAACCGCTGATCATCGTCGACGGCGTCATCGACGGCATTCACGACCTGAACGACATCAACTCCGCGGACATCGAGTCGATCTCGGTGCTGAAGGACGCCTCGTCGACGGCCATCTACGGCGCGCGCGGCTCGAACGGCGTGATCGTGATCACGACCAAGAAGGGCCGCGGCATGGACGGACGACCCAACATCACCTTCAAGACCGACCTGGGATTTTCGCAGCTCCCGCGTCAGCTCGACATCATGGACGCCACGGAGTTCGCCCGTTACCGCAACGACTACGCCTATTTCTTCTCAAGCGCCGACGGCAACGATAAAATCGAACCCGACTCGCCGATGTCGAAATACCCCTTCCCCAACCCCGAGGCCAAAGGCGTCGGCACGAACTGGATCGACACCATCACGCGCACGGCGCTCTATCAGAATTACGACCTTTCGATTTCGGGAGCCTCCGCGAAAAGCTCCTACTACGCCTCGGCCGGATTCAACGAAACGCAGGGAATCATCGACAACAGCGGGTTGAAACGTTACTCGGCGCGCCTGAAGGTCGACCACGAGTTCGCCAAATGGCTCAAGGCCGGACTGAACCTGAGCTACACCTACCGCGATCAGGACGAAAACCTGGCCACCATCGGCGGAACCAACTGGTGGAACGCCGCCGTGTTCCTCAGCCCGTTCCTCTCCCCCACATCCGACATGAACGACCTGTGGTACTCGGGACAGAAATTCAACAACCCGCGCATCATGCTCGACCACTGCCTCAAGAACGCCCGGCGCATTTCGCTCAACAACAGCGCATTCGTCGAAGTGACCCCCGTCAAGGGGCTGAAGCTGCGCAGCCAATTCACCTACTACTCCTACCAGCGCCACGGACGCTACTACGAGCCGGGGTACCTGCCTGCCAAGAAGGAGAACGAAGGCGGTTACGCCAGCCGCGACGAGTACGACGACACGAGTTTCTCAAGCGAAAATACGGTCTACTACGAATTGCGCCCCAAGAGCGGCCACAATTTCGACGTGCTGGGCGGATACACCGCGCAGATCAAGTACGACAACAACCTGAGCATCACCGGGCGCGGCTATACGCTCGACGAACTCACCTGGAACAACATGGCCGCGGTTCCCGACAAGCAGAACACCTCGATCAGCACCAACCACACGGACTGGACCAAGATGTCGGTGTTCGGACGTCTGAACTACAACTACAAGGAGCGTTACTACGTTACGTTCACGGCCCGTTACGACGGCGCCTCGAACTTCGCCGCCAACAAGAAATGGGGATTCTTCCCCTCGGCGGCCCTCCGCTGGAACATCGCCAACGAGAAGTTCCTGCAAAAAGCCAAGTGGATCGACGAACTGGCCCTGCGCGCCAGCCTCGGACGCACCGGTAACGACGCCATCTCGGCCTACCGTTCGCTGGCGGCCGTCGGCAACTCGACGAGCGGCTACCTGATGGGAGGCACGCAGCAGCTGGCGGTCTACCCGTCGCGTCTGGCATCACCCGACCTGACGTGGGAAACCTCCGACCAGTATACCCTCGGAGCCGACATCTCGCTGTTCGACGGACGGCTCAACGTCACGGCCGACGCCTATCTGATCAAGACCCGCGACCTGCTGCTGACCGTACAGGTAGCCTCGCAGACGGGTTACACCAACTACTTCGCCAACGCCGGACGCACCACCAACAAGGGGTGGGAACTCACCGTCGAAAGCCGCAACATCGTCCGTCCGAAATTCCAGTGGTCGACGACCCTCACCCTGTCGCGCAACAGGCAGATGGTGGACGACATCGCCTCGGAAGACTTCGTGACAGCCTACTCGTCGCCGTCGTCGTCGGGAACCACCTACATGATGTACGGCTACAAGAAGGGCTACACGCTCAACGCCCTCTGGGGATTCCGCTACGGCGGCGTATGGCACAACCAGGAAGAGGTCGAGCGCAACAAGATCACCAAGGCCTACGCCTCGGCCAGCGGCAACACCTTCAAGCCCGGATACGCCCGCTATCAGGACATCAACCACGACGGAGCGCTGAACAGCGACGACCTGGTCTACCTCGGATCGGCCGACCCGGACCTCTACGGCGGTATCCAGAACACGTTCAACATCCATAACTTCACATTCAGCTTCTTCTTCAACTACTCGATCGGCGGCAAGATCTACAACGTCGCCGAACTCTGGATGGGCAACGGTTCGCCCTATACCAACCAATACAAGTACATGCAGAACTCCTGGCATCCGGTCCGCAACCCGAATTCGAACCTGCCGATGGCCGGCAGCTACGACGCCCTGCCCAGCGACCGGCTGGTGCACGACGCAAGCTACCTGCGGCTGAAGAACATCTCCGCGAGCTACACGTTCGACATGCGCAAGGTCACCAAAAACCGCCTGCGCGACATCCGCGTAAGCGTCAGCGGCGAGAACCTCTACCTGTGGAAGAAATACAACGGATTCGACCCGGACGTTTCGACATCGAGTTCCAACTCGGCCCTGCGGCGCGTCGACATCGGCGCCTATCCCAAGCCCCGGACCATTATTTTCAGCCTCCAGATCAGATACTAACAGCCAAGACCATGAAATCATACAGTTTCCTGAAAAAATACCTGCTGGCAGCCACGGCAACCGCCGCCCTGCTGTTCAGCGCGTGCGACCTGGACGAACACCCCACGTCGTTCGTAGGACCCAAGGAGTACTACAAGACCCGGGCGCAATGCCTGGCGGGCCTGAACGCCTGCTACATACCGATCAACAGCATCTACGACTACTGTTTCCTGATTATGACCGAAGGCGTCACCGACCTGATGTACATCGCTTCGGGAACCAAGGACGCCCAGCTCGACATATCCCCCGCGAAGCCGCTCAACGGCCAGAAGATATGGACCCAGTGCTACAAGGGCGTCATGTACTGCAACTCGACCATCGCCGCCATCGAACGTTCGCCCCTGAACGACATCAAGGAGTCTTCGGAAGCCGACAAGCTGCCGCTGCTGGCCGAAGGCGTGGTCATCCGCTCGTTCTACTACTGGCTGCTGACCTGCATCTTCGGCGACGTGCCCTTCTACACCAAGGAGGTCGCCGACCAACAGGTGATGCAGGAGATCGCCCACATGGGCCGCATGTCGGCGAAGGAGACCCGCGACTACCTGATCGACGAATTGCAGCGTTACGTGCCCTCGATGGACCAGGTGCGTTCGTCGGAGGTCGCGGACAACCGCATGGGCGCCGCGATGGGCTGGATGATGATTGCCAAGCTCGCGCAGTGGAACCACCGCTGGGACGACGCCCTCAAGGCGCTCGGCGAACTGGAGAAAATCTACGGCGACCTGCAACAGTATCCGCTCGAAGACATCATGTTCCGCAACAAGAACACCCCGGAGTCGATCTTCGAGGTGCAGCGCACCTACACGCCCGGCGGACTGTCCGTCACGACCAACGTGGCAGCCATCACCACTCCGTACCACAACGGCAAGGGCATCTACGACGGCGTGGAGATTCCCGAAATGGGCACGGGCATGACCACCTGGACCTCCATGCGCCCCAACAGCTACTTCTGCGACGGTCTCCAGACCAAAAAAAGCAACGACAAGCGCAAAACGCTGAACATGGCGTGGGAATACGACGGCAAGCCCTTCTCGGGCGTGGGAACCCGTCCGTGGCTCGGCCCGAAATTCTGGTGCCCGGGGATGCAGAACACCGCCGACTTCTCCAACCAGAAGGTATTCCGCTATGCCGACGCCATCCTGATGATGGCGGAGTGCTACGCCGAGACGGAGGACTCCGACGAGGCCGTCCGCTACCTGAACATGGTCCGGGAACGCGCCGGAACCACCGCCTACGTCTTCAAGAACAAAGATGCGCTTCTGGAGGAGATCCAGAAGGAGCGCGGACGCGAACTGCTGGGCGAATTCCAGCGCAAGTTCGACCTGGTACGCTGGGGAATCTGGTATCAGATGACCTACGAATACACCAACTACCCGACGCTCAAGGACAACATGCTCCCCTGCCACGAATACTACCCGATCCCCGACAAGGAGGTCGTCTATTCGGGCGGCGCACTCGACAACAAGGCCTATAACGAATACGGCATGTAAGGCCGACGGAACGAACAAAAAAACACAACGATGAAAAATAACCTTACAGACAGCATCTACAAAGCGTGGCGCACGGGCATCCTGCCCCTCGTCACGGCGCTGCTCCTGCTGACCGGATGCGAAATGGATTCGGACATGGACCTGCCGCTGAATGTGGATTCCAACAAATACACGCTGACTTCGGACGCCGGCTCCACCCAGGTGCGGATCTATTCCACCGGCGAATGGTCGGTCCGTCTGTCGGAAGACGTGGAATGGGCCTCCATCAACCGCCTGAACGGCTCGGGGAACACCCCCGTGCTGTTCAAATACGGCGCCAACTACGGCGTGCCGCGCGCCGTGGACATCATCTTCACCCGCGGCGGACTCGAACAGGCGGTACGCATGACGCAGGAGGGCGAAGACCCCATCCTGTCGTTGGAGGAGAGCCGCATCGAGATTTTCAGCAACCCCTGGGACCTCCGCATCGGGCTTGACAACAACCTCCGGGAGGATTACAAACAGATCCGGGACACCATCGTCTATTCGGTGATTCCCGACGAGGACGACGACGAAACGCCCGAGCCGGACGAGGAGTGGATCGAAAACCTGGCCGTCGGAACCGACGCCGTCACGTTCAGCACCCTGAAGAACAACTCGCCGCGCAAACGGCAGGCCGCGATCACGCTGACCTATATCGACGCCAAGGAGAAGAAACACGCCGTCACGCTGACCGTCACGCAGGCGACCGAAGAGGCCTGCATGACCTTCACGCCCGACCGCGCCAAGACCACGCGCAAGGCCACGACCATCAAGGCCGAGCTGAAGCACAACCTGGGCAGCCTGCTCGGCAAGGTGGTCTGCACGCCGACCTACGAAGGCGCGTCGGCCGACTGGATCGAGAACATCACGCTCGAAGACAAAGTGCTGTCGTTCGACGTGAAGGAGAACGACTCGGAAGGCCCGCGCAGCGCGTCGATCGCCTTCTCGCTGCCCGGAACGGCCGGAGAGCTTACGCCCGCGGCGCCGTTCGTCGTCGAACAGACCTACGAAGCCGACTACCGCACGCTGATCAAGGGCGAGAGCGGACAGGTCGTGATCAACAATCCCGAAGCCAGCTTCGAGGGCATCGTGATCAGCGACAAGGACAACGCCAACGTGGAGACGACGCCCAACACGGAACGCAACGCCACCGACTACACGGTGAACGCCAAGACGGCCTACGTGCAGATGCTCGACGGCAGCTACGGATACCGCCTGCAATTCGACGCGGCGGACGACAACACGCTGAAACGCTACTCGCAGGTGAAAATCTCGCTCAACGGCGTGACCCTCACCAAGGAGGCCGATCCCGAACGCTACACGCTCAGCGGACTGACGGCGGCCAACATCGTCAGCCAGACGCCCGGAACGGCCAGCGACCTCATCCGCAAGGAGAAGTCGATCGGCCAGCTCACCGACGAGGACATTTACACCTACGTCTCGCTCCGGGAGGTGGAATTCGCCCTGCCCGACGGCAGCTACACCAACGTCAACGAAGGCTATTTCGGAACGGCCAACCACACCAGCTGCGTACCCCGAACGCTCTGTGACAAGGACGGCGGCGCGATCTCGATGCTGGTCAACAACAAGACTCCCTGGCGGCGCGACGGCAGCGGCATGCCCAAAGGCAAGGGCACGTTGAGCGGCGTCATCGTCCACGACCTCCAGCCCCGCTACGGCTACACCAACGAGGGGTACATCGGCCGTTACTCGGTCCGCGTGCTCGAAAAGGAGGAGATCGACCTCGCCGCTTCGGAATCGAGCTCCAACCGCCAGACGCTCGTGGAGTGGAACTGGAACAACGCCGAGGTCAGGACCAACGCCGACGGAACGATCGCCCCGGATAGGGGCAACGGCTCGCTCTGGTGCACCGACCCCGCAGCCAAATACCTCCTGGACAACGAGTACAACGGACTCACGACCAGCGCCGGGCTGAACAGCAAGAACGCCCTGAAATTCGAGAACACCTACTGGTGGGACTTCGCCGAAAACACGGGCTACGCCGTGGCGTTGAAATTCTCGACCGAGGGCGCCGGCGCGAACCTCTCGCTCAACTTCACCAACTCGCAGGGCAACGCCGGCGGCACGAGCATCTACGGCCCCGTCTACTGGCAGGTGGAGTACTCGACCGACGGGGTGAACTTCACCGTGCTGCCCGAATCGGGCTTCTGCTGCCGGCCGTTCGTCTATTGGCAGGGAGCAGGCGGCAAAGACCTCTCCTACTGCGCCGTCCCGGGCTACGCCGACCGCGTGTTCATCCTGCCGGACGCCCTGCGCAACCGCCCGGAGGTCACGCTGCTGATCAAGGCCCGGAGCACGCAGTGCATCGCCTCGAACACCGCCACGGTGGACCAGGGAGACACGGGCACGATCACATCCGACATGGCGGCCAACAAGCGTTCGCCGATGCGTTTCGGAACCATAGCCGTAAAGAGTAACAAATAAACCGCTCAGGCGGGGAGGGCGCGTCCCTCCCCCGCCGATGCGCGAAACCAAATTCAGACCACGATGAAACAGATAAAATCATTGTACCGAAGGCTGCTGCTCCCGCTGCTGGGCGGGCTGGCGCTCACGGCCTGCGAAAAAGACAACGGCGAAGAGACCCGCGTCTCCGAGTTCGGCCCCTACAAGAAAGAGATCATAGCCCCCTGGAAAGGCGGCACGGGGAGCATTCCGGTCCTCGCCAACCAACCCTACGACATCGAACTGATCAATCCCGACAACGGATGGCTCACGCTCGACACCGAGGGCCGCGGAACGCATTTCACGGGCGACGACTATTTCAAATTCCAGGCCACGACCAACGACGGCTTCCCCCGCATGGAGGGCATCCGCCTCTGGACCCACAACCGCGCGGATACCGTATACATCAAACAGGAGGGCTTCATCACCCCGAAACTGGACTTCTCGACCCGCAGCATCATGGTGCTCGGCGACGGCGGACAGGCGACGGCGCAGCTCTCCACCAACCTCGAACTGGAGGACCTCCGGCAGTCGATCGTCTACACGAGCGCCGACGAGGGCGGATGGATTTCGGACCTCGACATCAGCAACGGGTTCCTGATTCTCCAGACCGACCCCAACGCCGACCCCGAAGCCCTGCGCAACGCCCGCATCACCCTCAGCTACCGCGACGGGTGGAACCGGACCATCTCCTCGACGGTCTACCTCACACAGGCCAACGCCAAGAACGAGTTCGGGCACGAAATCTCGTTCAGCGAGGTGCGCGACCTGGTGGGCATCGTCAACAAGGACGTCTACATCGAGGGACGCATCATCAGCGACATCGGCAACGGCAACAACGGCGAGAACATGATGACGGGACAGACCTCGATCGACTACACCGAGACCTACCGCACGGCCTACATCCAGAGCCTCGACGGTTCGCAGGGCTTTATGATCAAGACCGTGACCGAAGACGACAACATCTTCGAACGTTACAGCAAGGTCCGCATCCTGCTCAAGGGCGTCACGGTCGAAGCGGAGTCGAACCCCGAACGCTACATTCTCAAGAAAGTCACCTCGGCGATGGTCATGTCCTCGGTGTCAGGCTCGGCGGCCGACATTCCGCAGAAGGTGAAGCGCTACAACGAGCTGACCGACATGGACGTATACACCTGGGTAACGCTGGCCGACTGCGAGCTTCCCGTACGCAAAGGCAGCCTGACGCCGATCAACGAAGGCTATGCACGCAGCACCAATGCCAACCGCGAAACGAAATACCCGATGCTGGTGCGCGACAAGAACGGCGACAGCTTCTACATGCTGACCAACACCACCTGCAAATACCGCCGCGACGGCAGCATGCTGCCCTACGGTTCGGGGAACATCTCGGGCGTACTGGTTCACGAGACCCACGACCGCTTCGTCTGGATGGGATCGAAGGACATGGGCGACATCGGCCGCTACCAGATCCGCCACCTCACCCGCGAAGACATCGCGCTGGAGAAGGATTTCGAGAACAGCTTCTCGGCCCTCCTGACCGAATACCGCTACGGCAAGCTCGAAAGCCACATCTTCCGCCCCACGACCGGCGACAACGGCTACCTGACCTTCACCCATCCCGACGAGAAATCGGGCGACGCAGGCTGGGGCGTGAGCGACCCGAGCTACCTCGGCCCCATCGGCAACGAATCCAACCCCGACAAAGAGAAACCCTGGGGCGGCACCAATAAAGGCAACATCAACGGAAACGGCGTCGTCGAAAACGGCAAACAAATGTGTTCTGACCCCGGAACCAACCACGACGGCAAGGGAAACCTGACGAGCGCGGAATTCTCGGCCTGGACCAACAAGTGCCAGTGGTGGAACACCGAAACCGACCGCAGCGAAGCGTGGCTGCTCCACTTCTCGACGCAGGGCATCTCGACCGATGTGCTCTCGATGCAGGTAGCCATGCAGAACCGCAGCATCGGAGGCCCCCGCTACATCAGGGTCGACTGGTCGGAGCACGGCGACAACAACCGCGACGACTGGAACCCGATCACCGAATTCCAGGTCCCCGACATCGTGAACTGGAACTACACCCTCTACTGGCAGTGCGCCGGCTACAAGTACATCAACGTACCTCTGCCGCTCGAACTGCTCGGCAAGGACGACGTATGCATCCGCTTCTCGGCCGCGAACAAGAAAGCCGGCGGCAAGGAAGACGGCGAGTTCGACGACCAGATCATCACCACCGGAGAGATCGCCTTCTCCTACATCGGCGTACGTTACAACAAATAACCCTATCCGGAAGCACCCCGCCTGCAAACGTTTTGCAGGCGGGGATTCCCTAACCGCTCAACCAGAATCCAAACCGTGAAACACCTTCTATTCCTGATTTTCGCCGTCCAGGCCTGTCTGCCGGGATTCGCAGCCTGCGACGGACGCGTCCGCATCGTACCCCGCCCCGCCGAGGTCGAAGAACTGCCGGGATCGTTCCGGCTGACGTCCCGAACGCCCGTCGTCATCACGGACGAACGGCTGCGCACGCCCGCGGAGATTTTCGCCCGCGCCGTCGGCAAGCTCACCGGAACCGAACCCACCGTCACCGCCGCATCCGAAAAACACGCCGTGACGCTGCAACTGCAACCGGGCTACGAAGCCGAAGAGTACCTTCTGGAAGTCGGCAGACAGCGCATAACGGTCACGGCATCGACGCCCCAGGCGGTGCTGCACGGGCTTCGAAGCCTCCAGCAGCTGGTCGCCGGAGGAGAGATTCCCGCCTGCGTCGTCCGCGACAAGCCCACGTTCGCCTACCGCGGGGCGATGCTCGACGTCTGCCGCCATTTCTTCCCGGTCGAGGACGTGAAGACCTACATCGACATCCTCTCGCTGCACAAGATCAACAAATTCCACTGGCATCTGACCGACGATCAGGGCTGGCGGATCGAGATCAAAAAATATCCGCTGCTCACCCAGATCGGGTCCCGGCGTGCGGAAACGCTCGTCGGACGCTACGACAAGAACAAAGAGGGCGTTTACGACGGCAAACCCTACGGCGGGTTCTACACGCAGGAGGAGATCCGCGAGATCGTCAGCTACGCCGCAGAGCGCCATATCGAGGTGATTCCCGAAATCGAGATGCCCGGGCACGGGCTGGCGGCGCTGACCGCCTATCCGTGGCTCGGCTGCACGGGAGGTCCCTATGCCGTATGGACCCATTGGGGCATCAGCGACGACGTTTACTGCGCGGGCAAGGAGACGACGTTCGAATTCATCGAGAAAGTGCTCACGGAGGTGCTCGCGCTGTTCCCCTCGAAGCTCATCCACATCGGCGGCGACGAGTGTCCCAAAGGACGCTGGAAGGCGTGCCCCCTCTGCCAGCAGCGCATCCGCGAGGAGGGGCTCAAGGACGAATACCAGTTGCAGAGCTACTTCATCCACCGCATCGAACGCTGGATGCACGCCCACGGCCGGGAGATCATCGGTTGGGACGAAATCCTCCAGGGCGGCATTTCGAAAACCGCGAACATCATGTCGTGGAACGGAAGCGACCCCGGAATCAAGGCCGCACAGCGGGGAAACCCGGTGATTATGACGCCGAAATGGTACTGCTACTTCGATTACAGCCAGACCTCCGACCCGGAGCGTTACGAACCGCTGGGCAACACCCGCTACGTCTCGGTGCGGCAGGCTTACCGCCTCGACCCCTGCGACCGGCTCACGCTGCCCGACCAGAAACGGATCAGGGGCGTGCAGTGCAACCTCTGGACGGAGTACATCGCGGACATCCGCCACGCACAGCACATGGTCCTGCCGCGCATGGCGGCTCTCGCCGAGACGGGCTGGGCCAACGACCGCAAGGATTACAACGATTTCGTGCGCCGGATTCCGGCGCTGGTCGCCGTCTACAAGGCCGAAGGCTACAACTACGCCCCCTATCTGTTCGAGGGCATCGAATGACGCGCCGGCAGCGCTTCCGAAGCCGAACACCCCGCAGGTCACAGGACCTGCGGGGTGTTTTTCCATGCGCCGCCCGCCCAAAGCCCCGCCCAAAGCCCCGGCCACGCCCCGGACGCAGCCATGGGGACATAGGCACGTGAAAGCGTCCCGGCCGAAAGCGGCTATTTCTCCGACACGTAAAACCACCGGCCCGTATCGAACTCGGCCCGGACCTTCCGGTTCTCCCAGTGGACGGAAAACACGAACAGGTAGTCCCGACGCCCTCCGGCGGTTTCGATCGGCAACAGTATTTTTATCTGCGTAAGCTTATCCGCATCCCGCAGGAGATTCTCGAATACCCACCGTTTGAGGTCGCGACTGTAAAAAACCCGGTTCTTGACGGCAAGCGACTCCGAAACACAGCTTCCCTTCACGACCACAGAAGGAACCTGCGCGTCGTGTCTGTCGAGCAGCTTCACACCCCGGTGAAACACCCCCTCTGCGGCATTCGAAACTCCATCCACGAAGACGGCCTCGTCCCAGATGATTCCGAAGTCGGAATCGCTCTCGTTGGTCAGGGAAAAATCGACATGCGTCGGCTCGAAGGTGAAAACGACGCGGATCGTGGAATCCCGGTAGCCGGGCGTGGTGAATCCCTGCTCATTCTCGGGATTGCCGATAACGCCGCCCCGGGCGCCATCAGTCTCGACAGATTCCAGACGAACCCGATAATAGTCCAACTCATATCCCTTCGGCCTCGCCTGCGGGGATAAGGGAAGCGACAGCAACAATGCGACAAACGCCAGGACAAGTCTCATAGCACCCTATTTGAAGTTTATCCGAATTTACGGTTTTATTTCCGATCCGCCAAATTCCGAGGCTCCGAAAGTTCCATTCGCGCCCTCATCCGCCGTAGACCATCCCGTCGCCGCACCATCCCGCCTCCGTCATCGCCGATTTTCGCCCCGCCGCCCGTGACTTCGGCCGCGTTCGGCAATGAACCGACAATCCCTGCGGAATCAATAAAAGAGGAAGGACGAAAGTTTCGAATCAATTCGATCTTCCGTCCTTCCTCTTTTATTCGCCTACGGCGTTTTGGAGGTCATTGCACTCACTAACTGCCGAAGTTGTCGTACAAGATATTCTCCGGCGGCACGCCGAGGTTGTCGAGCATCTTGACGACCGAAGCGATCATCATCGGAGGTCCGCACATGAGGTAGATGCAGTCCTCGGGAGCCTGGTGGTTCTTGAGGTAGTTCTCGTAGAGCACGTTGTGCACGAAGCCCGGCGTGTACTTCACTCCGGCGGCGTCCGCCTCGGGATCGGGACGGTCGAGGGCCAGATTGAACGAGAAGTTGGGGAAATCCTTCTCGATCTGGTGGAACTCGTCGAGATAGGGAACCTCCTTCAGCGCACGCGCGCCGTACCAGAACGACACCGGACGGTCGGTCTTTTCGGTCTTGAACAGGTGCATCAGGTGGCTGCGCATCGGAGCCATGCCCGCACCGCCGCCGATGAAGATCAGCTCCTGCGTCGAGGGCAGATTGTCCGGCAGGAAGAATTCGCCGTAAGGACCCGAAATCGTGATCTTGTCACCCGGCTTGCGCGAGAAGACATACGACGAGCAGATACCCGGGTTGACCTTCATAAAACCGCCCGTGGCCTTGTCGAACGGAGGCGTGGCGATACGGATGTTGAGCATGATGATGTTGCCCTCGGCCGGATGGTTGGCCATCGAGTAGGCGCGGAACGTCGGCTCGGGGTTGGTCGTCACCAGATCCCACATCTTGAATTTGTCCCAGTCGGCGCGGAACTTCTCGTCCACGTCCATCGACGAGAACTTGATGGCGTCGTACTTCGGAATGTCGATCTGGATGTAACCGCCGCTGCGGAACTTGAGGTTCTCGCCCTCGGGCAGCTTCACGACGAACTCCTTGAGGAAAGTCGAGATATTGCGGTTCGAGACCACGGTGCACTCCCACTTCTTGACGCCCAGCACGGCCTCGGGAACACGGATTTTCATATTCTCCTTGACCTTCACCTGGCAGCCGAGACGCCAGTGGTCCTTGGCCAGCTTGCGCGAGATGAAGCCCGTCTCGGTGGGCAGAATGTCGCCGCCGCCTTCGAGCACCTGACATTTGCACATGCCGCACGAGCCGCCGCCGCCGCACGCCGAAGGCAGGAACACCTTGTTGTTGGCCAGCGTCGAAAGCAGCGTCGAACCGCTTTCGGTCGTGATGACCTTCTCACCGCCGTTGATGTCGATCACGACGTCGCCCGAGGAGGTCAGTTTCGCCTTCGCATAGAGAAGCAGTGCGACCAGCACGAGCGTTATGGCCAGAAAGGCCGCAATCGCTATTAAAATCGTTGTAGTCATTTATCGGAATCTCTTTTTTTAAAGGTTAGAACTGAATGCCCGAGAAAATCATAAAGGCGATACCCATCAGACCGGTGATGATGAAGGCGATGCCGGGGCCTTTCAGCGCCGCGGGGATGTGCGAATAGGTCGTCTTCTCGCGGATGGCGGCCATCATCACGATCGCCAGCCACCAGCCCAGTCCCGAGCCGAGTCCGTAGACGATCGTCTGCCAGAGCGACGTCAGTTCGCCGCCGTCGACCTTCTGCTGCATGAACAGCGAGCCGCCCATGATGGCGCAGTTCACGGCGATCAGCGGCAGGAAGATGCCCAGCTGGCTGTAAAGCGTCGGCGAGAACTTCTCGACGATCATCTCCACCAGCTGCACGAACGCCGCGATGGTGGCGATGAAGACGATGAACGACAGGAAGTTCAGGTCCACGCCCTCGACGAGCGCATTGGCCTTCAGCACATATTCGTACAAGAGGTAGTTCAGCGGAACGGTCATCACCATCACGAACGTAACGGCGGCGCCGAGTCCCAGGGCCGTCTTCACGCTCTTCGACACGGCGATGTAGGAGCACATGCCGAAGAAGAAGGCGAAGACCATGTTGTCGATGAAGATCGACCGGATAAAGATATTCAATGATTCCATACGTTATCCTCCTATTTTTCCTGTAAGTCCTTGTTGCGCGAACGGTGCACCCAGATGATGCAGCCCACGATGATCAGCGCCATCGGCGGGAAGAGCATCAGTCCGCAGTTCGAATAGAAGCCGCCCTCGGCCATGTACCAGCTCTCGGGGATGATCCGGTAGCCCAGGAGGCTGCCCGAACCGAAAAGCTCGCGGAAGAAGGCCACGATGACCAGAATCAGACCGTAGCCCAGACCGTTGCCGATGCCGTCGAGGAACGACGCCCAGGGCTTGTTGGCCAGCGCGAAGGCCTCGATGCGGCCCATGACGATACAGTTGGTGATGATCAGTCCGACGTAGACCGACAGCTGCTTCGAGACTTCGTAGACGAAAGCCTTGAGCACCTGGTCGACGAGAATCACCAGCGCGGCGATGACCACCAGCTGGACGATGATGCGGATGCGCGAGGGAACGCCGTTGCGCAGCAGCGACATCACCAGGTTCGAGAAGGCCGTGACGACCGTCACGGACAGGGCCATGACGATGGCGGGCTTGAGCTGTACGGTGACGGCCAGCGCCGAGCAGATACCGAGGATCTGCACGATGACCGGGTTGTTCGCCGAGAACGGACCGGTCAGGTATTTGAGGTTCTTTGCCGAAAACAAAGGCTCTTTTTCCATCTTACTCATTGTTTTCTACGTTTTCTTCGTTAGACACTTCGGCCGGAGCGGGAGCCGCAGCGTTGCGCTTGGCCTCCAGCAGGGGCAGGTAGTTCTCCAGGCTGTTGTAGAGCATCGCCGTCACGCCGTCCGAGGTCTTCGTACCGCCCGAAATGGCATCCACCTCGTGCGCGGGGTCCTTGGCACCGCCCTTGCGGAGCGTCACCGAAACGAACTTGTCGCCGTCGAAGATCGTCTTGCCGACGAAATTGGCCTGGTACTTGGGCGTCGCGATCTCGGCGCCGAGACCCGGGGTCTCGCCCTTGTGGGCCATGATGATGCCGGCGACGGTGTTCATGTCCTTCTCGAGAGCCACATAGCCCCAGACAGGTCCCCAGAGACCCATGCCGGTCACGGGAATGACCACCCGGCCGTCCCGGGCCTCGAAGATCGGGAACTTGCCCGCCTCGAAGGTTCCCGGCAGGTCGTTGAGCAGCGCGAAGACATCCTCGCCGTCGACGCGCCTGCCGTCCTTGTCGACGACATAGGCGTCGATGAACTCGTCGTAGGACCGGTCACCGGCCGACAGCGACGCGAGGATGGCGTGCTTCTTCTCGTTGAGTTCGTTCTCGTACTGGCGTTTCTGGAGTCCCAGCGCGGCCAGCGCGAGCAGCGTGGCCACGATGACGACCATCACCGTCGAGTACATAATAATATAGGCATTGCCGTTCTTGTCGCTGAACAGGCCCTTCTTCTCCGGCTTCAGCTCGGTGAATTCCGAGGCGGGAACTCCGCAGACGGGGCAGTTAGCGGGCGCGGCGTCTCCTTCGTGGATGTAGCCGCAGACGTTGCATTTGAATTTTTTCGTTGCCATAACAGTCTCCCCTATTTTGCGAGTTTGACACGTTTGCGGCGGCGCGAGATGTTGGCCTCGACCACGTAGTAGTCGACCAGCGGCGCCAGCGCATTCATAAAGAGGATCGAAAGCATCATGCCCTCGGGATAGGCCGGGTTGACCACGCGAATCAGCACGGCCAGCGCGCCGGTCATCAGGCCGACGATGTATTTGCCCGTGTTGGTCTGCGACGAAGTCACGGGATCGGTGGCCATGAAGACCGCACCGAAGGCGAAGCCGCCGACGATCAGGTGATACCAGGCGGGATAGGTCGTCACGCCGAGCGCCTGGAAGAGGTAACCCATCGCCAGTCCGCCGACGAACACCGACGCCATCGTGCGCCACGAGGCGATGCCCGTGAACAGGAGGATGGCGCCTCCGAGAAGGATGGCCAGCGTCGAAGTCTCGGCGAACGATCCGGGGATGAAGCCCAGGAAGGCATCCAGCGGCGAGTAGTTCATCGCGCCGGTCGTGCCGAGCTGTTCGAGGGCCGTAGCGCCGGTGATGCCGTCGACCTGCGCGCCCATCATCGTCCAGTCGGAGTACCACACCGTCTCACCCGACATCGAAGGGGTGTAGGCGAAGAAGGCGAAGGCGCGCGCCAGCAGCGCGGGGTTGAAGACGTTCATGCCCGTACCGCCGAAGACCTCCTTGCCGAAGACCACGGCGAAAGCCGTCGACAGCGCGACCATCCAGAGCGGCGTCGACACCGGGAAGATCATCGGGATCAGCAGACCCGTGACGAGGAAACCCTCGTTGACCTCGTGGCCGCGCGCCTGCGCGAACCCGAACTCGATGCCCAGACCCACGATATAGGAAACGCAGACCATCGGCAGCACGCGGACCAGTCCGTAGAAGAAGGCCGTGAAGCCTTCGAGTCCGACCTGGATGCCCGTGTTGTAGCAACCGAACAGAAAAGCCGGCATCAGCGCCGCGACGACCATGATCATCGTACGTTTCATGTCGTTGCAGTCGCGGATGTGCGCGCCCTTCGAGGTCGTGGTGTTGGGTACGAAGAGGAACGTCTCGAACGCATCGAACGTCGACTCCAGAAAGCCCAGCTTGCCTCCCTTGGAGAAGGTGGGCTTGATATTGTCCATGAATTTACGAAGTCCCATCTTTAAGCCTCCCTGATCATTAAGTTAATACCGTCGCGGATGATCTGCTGAATCTCGATCTTCGAGGGATCGACGAACTCGCACAGCGCGAAGTCCTCTTCGGTGACCTCGTAGATGCCGAGGTTCTCCATCTTTTCGATGTCGCCCGCAAGGCACGCCTTCAGCAGGTACATCGGGTAAATGTCCATCGGCAGGTACTGCTCGTAAAGCCCCGTCACGACGAACGGACGCTCGCCGCCGTTCATGTTGGTGTCGAGATTGTAGGCCTTCTTCGGGCAGAGCCACGAAAAATAGGCACGCGACACGGAGAACTTCCCGAAACGGGGCATCGCCCAGCCCAGCAGTTCGTACTTGTCGCCCTCGGGGATGGCGGTCAGCTGATTGGCGTAGAAGCCCATGAAGCCGTCCGGCGCGGTCCGGGTGCCCGTGAGCACGTTGCCCGAGATGAAGCGGACGCTGTCGCCCTCCTTCTGTCGCTTCACGTTGCCCTTGACCAGGGAGTCGACCTTCGCGCCGCCCACCATGCGGACGTACTGCGGACGCTCGATCTCCGAACCGGCCACGGCGATGATCTTCGTCATGTCGACACGGCCCTCGTTGAACAGGCGGCCGATGATGGCCAGATCCTGGACGTTGACCGTCCACACCACTTCGCCCTTGTTCACCGGGTCCACGTGGTGGATCTGCACGCCGACGTTGCCGACGGGGTGTTTGCCCGCAAAGGCGTGGAGTTCGGCGCCCTTGAGCGAGGGCATCTGCCCTTCGGCCTTGGCGCGCACCGAGAGATGCACCTTGCCCGGAGTGAGTTTGCGCATCACGTCGATACCCGTCTGGAGGTTCTTCTGCTCGGCTTTCAGCACGAAATTGTAATCCGGGGCCAGCGGCGCGGAGTCGAAGGCGGAGATGAAGACCGCTTTCGGCGTGTCGCTGGGGTCGGCGATGATGCCGTAAGGGCGCTGCACGATCATCGGCCAAAGGCCCGACCGGAGCAGCAGGGAGACGATCTGCTCGCGCGAAGCCGACCCGAGGTCGGTCTTCTCAAACTCCTCGTACTCCTGGGAGGCGTCGGGAGTCACCGTCACGGAGAGGACCTTGCGCTTCTCTCCGCGGTTGACGGCGGCCACCGTACCGCTGACGGGCGACGTGAAGAGCACGCGTTCGTTGTACTTGTTGAAGAACAACGGCGTGCCGGCTTTCACCCGATCGCCCTCCTTAACCAGCAGCTTGGGAGTCACGCCCTCGAAATCGAGGGGCGAGAGGGCATACTCCGAAGCCTGCGGCGCGTCCGCGAGCGACTCCTGGGGTTTGCCCACCAGATTGATGTCTAAACCCTTGCGTAGTGTAATGATTTTCGACATGGTTAATGATTTTGATTGTTATGTTTGGAATTCAAGTTCGGCTGTTAGTGAGCTAACAATTAATTCGCGTGCGAAAGTACGAAATTTTTCCCGAAATCCCCCATGCGCAAACCATTATTTCTTAAATTTAATTAAGATTTGGAGCGCCCGCTTTCGGGACAAAATAAAGGCCTTACGAATGCTTCCGATGCGAAAGGGTTTCGAAAGAATCCGGAGCAAAAACAACCTCCGGAAAACATCCCCGCGTCCCGCAGGCCGGCAGCCGGAAGCGAAGGTTAAAAAATTGGCTCCAAATTCGCAATGCTCCCGCTAAAATTCCTACATTTGCAATCCGGATGCTCCCTTACGTCAACATACACACCCATCGCCCGACCGGTTCGGGGATCGAACTCCGCACGGCGGGCGTGCACCCGTGGGACGCCGCGACGCAGGACGCCGCAACGCTCGGCCAGCGTCTCGGCGGAGCGCAGGCCGTGGGCGAAACGGGACTGGATTTCGTGCGCGGCGCCGACCGTGCGGCCCAGCTGTCCGCACTGCGGACGCAGTTGCGGCTGGCCCGCGAGCGGGGACTTCCCGTGGTGCTCCACTGCGTCAGGGCCTTCGAGCCGCTGATGCGCGAACTGGCGGCCTCGGAACCCCGGGCCGTGATTTTCCACGGCTTCATCGGCTCGCCCGAGCAGGCGCGGCAGGCCCTGGCGAAAGGTTACTGCCTCTCGTTCGGCGAACGCACGTTCGCATCGCCCAAGACCCTTGCGGCGCTGCGCGAGACGCCGCTTTCGCAGCTCTTTCTGGAGACCGACGACAGCCCCGTGCCCATCGCGGAAATTTACGCCCGGGCGGCGGAGGCGAAAGGGGTGCCGGAGGAGGAGCTGCAACGGGCAATTTTAGATAATTACAAACGAATATTCACAGGCGGCGAGTACGAAGGACCGGGCCGGACGAAGGGCGACAAATGACAATGACAAATGGAAACGCATACGCATAACTGGCTGGAAAGAACCGAATTGCTGCTCGGCAGCGAAAAACTGGAGCTGCTGCGCAACGCCCACGTGCTCGTGGTCGGGCTGGGCGGCGTGGGGGCCTATGCCGCGGAGATGATCGCCCGGGCGGGCGTGGGACGCATGACCGTCGCCGACGCCGACACGGTGAACGCGACCAACATCAACCGCCAGCTGGTGGCCCTCCATTCGACCGTCGGCCGCCCGAAGGCCGAGGTGCTGGCCGAACGCCTGCGCGACATCAACCCCGGAATAGGACTCACGGTGGTCGACAAATATATCAAGGACGAGGAGACCTATATCTTATTGGACGCCGCGCGCTACGACTACGTGGTGGACGCCATCGACACCCTCTCGCCGAAACTGGCGCTGATCGCCGCCTCGCTGGAGCGCGGGCTGCCGCTCGTCAGCTCGATGGGCGCCGGAGCCAAAACCGACCCCACCAAACTCGAAATCGCCGACATCTCGAAAACCCACCACTGCCCGCTGGCCCACATGCTGCGCAAGCGGCTCCACAAGATCGGCATCCGCCGGGGGTTCCGGGCCGTATTCTCTCCCGAGCCGATGCGCGAAGGAGCCATAATCCTCTGCGAGGAGCAGAACAAGAAGTCGAACGTCGGAACGATCTCCTACATCCCCGCGCTGTTCGGAATCGGATGCGCTTCCGTGGTGATCAGGGATTTAATCGGCGAACTGGAGGGCTGAAAGCCCTCTTCAAAGGGCGGCGGACCGAATCCGCATCCGGGAACCGAGTCCGCGCCGCCGAACGCAATTTACAAAAACACAAAGGATATGCAACCGAACATCGTATTTCTGGACGAATACTCGCTCGGCGACGCCGACCTCGGGTCCATCCGCGCGCTGGGCAACTACACGGGTTATCGGACCACGGTCCGCGAAGAGGTCGCCGACCGCTGCCGCGAAGCCGACGTGGTGATCACCAACAAGGTGGTTTTCCGCCGCGAAACCCTCCGGCAGCTCCCCCGCCTGCGGCTGATCTGCGTGGCGGCGACCGGCATGAACCACATCGACCTCGAGGCCGCGGCCGAACTGGGCATTGCAGTGAAAAATGCCGTGGGCTACTCGACCCACGCCGTGACGGAGACCACCATCGGCGCGGCCATCGGCCTGCTGCGACAGACGGTCTATTACGACCGCTACGTCAAGACCGCATATGCAGGATCGCCCCTGCAATACCACTTCGGGCGCACCACACACCAGCTTTACGGCTCGAAATGGGGCATCGTCGGGCTGGGCAACATCGGCCGCAGCGTCGCCCGCGTCGCCGAGGCGCTGGGATGCCGCATCGCCTATACCTCGACCTCGGGCGTCGTGCGCGAGGAACCCTATCCCGAAAAGCCGCTCGACGAACTGCTCCGATGGGCCGACGTGGTGTCGGTCCACGCCCCGCTGAACGACCGCACGCGCAATCTGATCGGCGCGCGCGAACTGGCGCTGATGAAGCCTTCGGCCATCCTGATCAACGTGGCGCGCGGCGGCATCGTGGACGAAGCAGCGCTGGCCGCGGCCCTCGACGCCGGACGGCTCGCCGGGGCGGGGCTCGATGTTTTCACGCACGAACCGCTCGAAGCGGGCAATCCCCTGCTCTCGGTCCGTGAACCGGACCGCCTGCTGCTCTCGCCCCACAACGCCTGGTCGCCCGTCGAGGCGATCGAAATACTCGTGGAGTGCATCGCACGGAATATCCGGGATTTCTATACTCCTCAAAACCAATAGCCGATGTCCCAGTCCGAACCCAACCTCACGGTCGTAATCCCGGTCCACAATGCAGCGCCCCACCTCGGCGCATGCGTGGAGAGCCTGCTGGCCCAGAGCTACACCGATTTCGAACTCATCCTGGTCGAAAACGGCTCGTCGGACGATTCGCGGGAACGCTGCGCCCGCTACGCCGCGGAACACCCCGGGCGCATCCGCACCCTGACGCTCGACGAAGCGTCGGTCTCGGCGGCCCGCAATGCGGGCATCGACAACGCCCGCGGGCGTTTCATCACCTTCATGGACGCCGACGACTGGGCCGAAAAGGAGTTTCTGGCCGAATTTTTCCGCGATCCCGCCCCGGGTCCGGGAACGATCGTCATGCAAGGCATACTGCTCGACTTTTCGGAGGCCGAGCCGCCGGGGCCGAACGAGGCGTTTTTCAGCTACGACGACGGGGCGCTCGCCATCGGCGACGATCCTTCGGCAGCCGTGGGACAGCGGTTTCTGCAGGACGGATGCAGCGTCTGCAAACTCTACCACACGGAGACGCTCCGCCGCCTCGGAATCCGCTTCATCGAACACCTCTGCTCCCGCGAAGACCACCTTTTCTTCTTCACCTGCATCAGCCGGATGCAGTCGGTCGTCTGGCGCAGCGGCCTCTACATGCACTACATGCGCCGCGGACGGAACACGCTCAGCACACGCCCCATGCCGGCCTGCGAACTCGTCGAGGCCGCCGAGCGGCTCGACCGCTTCATCCCGCAGTTGGCCGAACGCTTCGGCATCACGGACAAGACATACCTCTTCGCCCTGCGGCAGAATCTGGTCCGCGACACGCTGCTACGGGCCGCAAACAACATCTGTTTCGGCGACCGCCGGAGCGTCCTCGGAGCCATTGCCGCCCGCCCGGAGCTGTTCGGCGCAGAGACCTACACGCCCCGCTGGCATCCGCTGCTGAAACGCCCGCTGCTCGACCGCATTCTGAAGGGAAGGGAGTGTCACACGCTCCTCTATCTCCGAATCGCGCTGCGCAGGTCGTCGCTGCGCCTGCGCGGACGTTTTAACGCCTGAATCATGGACCGCAAACAACCTGTTTTCGACTTTCTCGACGCCCGCGGCATCCGCTACGAATGGTATGAACACCCCGAGGCCCCGACCATCGAAATCGCCCGCCAGTGGTGGCGCGACGACGGTTCGAAACACTGCAAGAACCTCTTCTTCCGCAACCACAAGGGCGACCGCCACTACCTCGTGTGTTTCGATTCGGAGCGGTCGCTGGCCATCCGCGACCTCGAAGCCCGCCTGCGCCAGGGCAAACTGACGTTCGCCTCGCCCGAGCGCATGGAACGCTGGCTGGGACTGCGCCCCGGCTCGGTCTCGCCCTTCGGGCTGATCAACGACCCGGAGAACCACGTCCACCTGTTCCTCGACGTCAACCTGCGCGACTGCCCCGCCTACTCGTTCCACCCCAACGACAACCGCGCGACGGTGGTCATCCCGCAGGAGGAGTTTCTGAAATACCTCGCCGCCGTCGGCAACTCCTACGAATTCATCGAACTGTACTGAAACGAAAAACCCCGGCCGGAAGGCCGGGGTTTTTCGCAATGCAGGGAGCGGTTATTTCATCTCCACCAGCGCTTTGCCCGTCATTTCGGCAGGCTGCTCCAGCCCCATCAGCTTCAGCACCGTGGGAGCCACGTCGGCCAGAATACCGCTGCGGACGGACTTCACGCGGTCCGACACCACCACGATGGGAACCGGATTGAGCGAGTGCGCCGTGTTGGGCGTACCGTCGGCATTGACGGCGTTGTCGGCGTTGCCGTGGTCGGCGATCATCACCACCTCGTAGCCGTTGGCCCTGGCGGCCTCCACGACCTCGGAGACACACTTGTCGACAGCCTTCACGGCCTTCACGATCGCCTCATAGACGCCCGTATGGCCCACCATGTCGCCGTTGGCGAAGTTCAGGCAGATGAAGTCGAATTTCTTTTCACCCAGCGCAGCGACCAGTTTTTCAGCCACTTCCGGGGCCGACATTTCGGGCTGAAGGTCATAGGTCGCCACCTTGGGCGAGGCGACGAGGATACGCTCCTCGCCGTCGAATTTCTCCTCGCGGCCGCCGTTCAGGAAGAACGTCACGTGGGCGTATTTCTCGGTCTCGGCGATACGCAGCTGTTTGAGACCCTGCTTCGAAACCCACTCGCCGATGGTGTCGGGCACGTTCTCCTTGTCGAAAAGGATGTGCAGGCCCGTGAACTTGGCGTCGTAGGGGGTCATGCAGCAGTAGTAGAGCGGCATGGTGTGCATTCCCTCGGCGGGCATATCCTCCTGCGTCAGCACAATGGTAAGCTCCTTGGCGCGGTCGTTGCGGTAGTTGAAGAAGATCACCAGGTCGTTCGGACGGATCATGCCGACGGGCTGTCCGGCAGCGTCGACGCGCACGACGGGCTTGATGAACTCGTCCGTCACGCCCTCGTCGTAGGATTTCTGCACGGCCTCGACCATGTCCGACGCCTTCTCGCCGACGCCGTCGACCAGCGCGTCGTAAGCGATTTTCACCCGCTCCCAGCGTTTGTCGCGGTCCATGGCGTAATAACGGCCGATGACCGTGGCCACCTTGCCCGTCGATGCGGCCATGTGCTTTTCGAGGTCGGCGACGAAGCCCTTGCCGCTGCGCGGGTCGGTGTCGCGGCCGTCCATGAAGCAGTGCACGAACGTATTTTCGATCTTATATTCGGCGGCGATGTCGCAGAGTTTGAAAAGATGCTCCAGCGACGAGTGCACGCCGCCGTCCGACACGAGGCCCATGAAATGCACGTTCACGCCGTTTTTCTTGGCGTATTCGAACGCGGCTTTCACCTCCGGGTTCTGCATGATCGAGTTGTCGCGGCAGGCGCGGTTGATCTTCACGAGGTCCTGATAAACGACGCGACCGGCGCCGATATTGAGGTGTCCCACCTCCGAGTTGCCCATCTGTCCGTCGGGCAGGCCGACGTTCTCGCCGTCGGTGCGCAGTTCGGCATGGGGGTATTTTTCGGTCATGGCCGAAATGTATTCGGGATGCACGGTCGAAATGACGTCCGCCTTATCGTGACGGCCGTTTCCCCAACCGTCGAGAATCATAAGTAATACCTTGTTGTTGCTCATAAATGTATCTTGTTTTATTATTCGTCAATATTGCTCTCGGTCGCCGTTGTCGCGGCGTACCGCCGCGTTTACAAATTGGACCCACCCCCAACCCCCGCCTTGGCGGGGGCTTAATCGCGTCGCGACCAAGATTTCAACCAAAGTTTCACCCGGGGTTTTGCCCCAAACTTCAGCAGGAACTACGACCGGGATGTCGACCAGAGTGCGACTGAAAATACAGAATTTTTAATTCTTAATTTTTCATTTTTAATTGAGCTGATTGCAAATCAACTCCACGGCCTTGTCGATGGCGGCCTGCAAACCGTCGGGATTCTTGCCGCCGGCCGTCGCGAAGAAGGCCTGTCCGCCTCCGCCGCCCTGCATCAGCTTCGCGGCCTCGCGCACGACGGCTCCGGCATTCACGCCGCAGGCCGTGATCTCGTCGCCCAGCATCACCGTCAGCGTCGGTTTCCCGTCCCAGACGGAACCCACGACGAAGACCAGCCTGGGCGAACGCTGGCGCAGGTTGTAGGCCAGGTCCTTCACGAAGTCGGGACGGCGGTCGGTCTGCGTGGCGAAAAGCTGCATGCCGTGACGCTCGGGCGTCGATGCGGCGATCTTGTCGGCCCACTGGGCCACCTGCTCGCGGCGCATCGACTCGACCTCCTTCGAGAGGGTCTCGTTGCTTTCGAGCATCTTCTTCACGGCCTGCACGACCTGCGGGTTATTGAGGTATTCGGCGATGTTGCGCATCGTGTCCTCGGCGGCATAGAGCACCTTCTCGGCCTGCTCGCCCGTGACGGCCTCGATACGGCGCACGCCGGCCGAAATGGCGCTCTCCGAGAGAATCTTGAAGAAGCCGATATTGCCCGTGGCGCCGGTGTGCGTACCGCCGCACAGTTCGACCGACGACCCGAAGCGGACCATGCGGACCTTGTCGCCGTATTTCTCGCCGAAGAGCATCATCGCACCGCACTTCTCGGCCTCCTCCTTCGTAGCCTCGCGGTTCTCCACGAGCGGATAGTTGGCGCGGATGGCCCGGTTGACGAGTTGCTCCACCTTGCGCAGCTCCTCGGGCGTCACCTTCTGGAAATGCGAGAAGTCGAAACGCAGGATTTCGGGCGTCACCAGCGAACCCTTCTGCTCGACATGCGCGCCGAGCACCTTGCGCAGCGCCTCGTGCATGAGGTGCGTGGCGGTATGGTTGTTGGCTGCGGCCTGCCGCTTTTCGGGGTCCACCCGGGCCGTAAATTCGGCCGCGGGGTTCTCCGGGAGCTGGTTCACGATATGGATGATCAGGCCGTTCTCCTTCTCGGTGGCCACGACCGGAATGCGCTCGTTGGCGCTCTCGATCATACCGATGTCGCCGACCTGGCCGCCCGAGTTGCCGTAGAACGGCGTGCGGTCGAAAACCAGCTGGTACGATGTCTTGCCCTTCGACGTGACGCGGCGGTAGCGTGCGATGCGGACCTTCTCGGTCAGCGTGTCGTAGCCCGTGAAGACGCTCTCGCGGATGGGGAACAGCTCCACCCAGTCGTCGGTGTCGACGGCGGCGGCGTTGCGCGAACGCTCCTTCTGGGCCTGCAACTCCTTCTCGAAGGCGGCGAGGTCCACGCCGACGCCCTGTTCGCGGGCGATCAGCTCCGTGAGGTCGATCGGGAAACCGAACGTATCGTAGAGTTCGAAGGCGTCCTTGCCCGAAATAAGCTCCTTGCCTTCGCCTTTGGTTCTGGAGATCACGCCGTCCAGCAGGTTGATGCCCGTGGCGAGCGTGCGCAGGAACGAGGACTCCTCCTCCTCGATCACTTTTTCGATCAGTCCCTGCTGGGCCTTCAGCTCGGGGAACTGGCCGCCCATCTGCCCGACCAGTCCGGGAACCAGGCGGCAGAGCGTCGGCTCGGTGAAGCCGAGGTAGGTGTAGCCGTAGCGCACGGCGCGGCGCAGGATGCGGCGGATGACATAGCCCGCCTTGACGTTCGACGGCAGCTGGCCGTCGGCGATCGAGAAGGCGATGGCGCGCAGGTGGTCGGCGATCACGCGCATGGCCACGTCGGCCTTCCGGTCCTCGCCGTATTTCTTGCCCGACATCTCCGCGATGCGGCCGATCGTGGGCTGGAAAACGTCGGTGTCGTAGTTCGACTTCTTGCCCTGGAGGATCATGCAGAGGCGCTCGAAGCCCATGCCCGTGTCGACGTTGCGCGCGGGAAGTTCCTCCAGCGAGCCGTTTGCCTTGCGGTTGAACTGCATGAAGACGAGGTTCCAGATCTCGATCACCTGCGGATGGCTCGCGTTGACCATCTCGCGGCCCGGTTTGGCGGCGATCTCCGCCTCGTCGCGCAGGTCGAAGTGGATTTCCGAGCAGGGTCCGCAGGGTCCCGTCTCGCCCATCTCCCAGAAATTATCGTGCTTGTTGCCGCGGATGATATGGTCCGCGGGCAGGTACCGGAGCCAGTAGTCGTAAGCCTCCTGATCGAACGGCACGCCGTCCTCCTCCGAACCTTCGAACACCGTGGCGTACATCCGCTCGGCGGGCAGTCCGTAGACGCCGTGGAGCAGTTCCCAGGCCCACTCGATCGCCTCCTTCTTGAAGTAATCGCCGTAGGACCAGTTGCCCAGCATCTCGAACATCGTATGGTGGTAGGTGTCGTGGCCGACCTCCTCCAGGTCATTGTGCTTGCCCGAAACGCGCAGACATTTCTGCGTATCGGCCGCACGCGGATACTTGCGGGGGGCGTTGCCCAGGAAGATGTCCTTGAACTGGTTCATGCCCGCGTTGGTGAACATCAGCGTGGGGTCGCCCTTGACGACCATCGGGGCCGAAGGCACGATAGCATGCCCTTTCGACTCGAAGAAGTCGAGAAAGGCCTGACGAATTTTATTTGACTCCATGATATATTGATTTATCCTATTTTCACGTTCTTGATTTCGGGTTGCAAAATTACACATTTTAAACTAAATTTGCATCCTATTAAAGGAGATTTTTCCGCGATGGGCGAAAAAGGACACAGATTCGGAACCGAAACGCTTCGGACAGGCGCAGAGGAGCTGACACACGAGGCGCAGGTTCTCACGCACGGCGTGATGACGGCCCCGTTCCGGCTCCGCACCTACCGCTTGATCCGCAAGATCCTGATCGGATTCATCCTCGTGTCGATCGCCAACGTCCTCTTCTCCTACTTCTTCTACACGCCCAAGATGTACCGCATCCTGCGCGACAACCGCGAGACGGTGATCAAATACCGCATTCTTCAGGACCGCATCCGCACCGCCCAGCAGCGCGTCGACGAAATACGCCACCGCGACAACTACGTCTACCGCTCGCTCTTCTCGACCGACACGCTCTCGATCCCGGGCGTGTGGCAACCCTACCCCGATTCGAAATACGCCCCGCTCGCCGCCGACGACTACGCCCCGCTGATGGTCGGGACATGGCGGCAGCTGGACGCGCTGGCCCGGACGATCTACCTCGAATCGGTGTCGTTCGACGAATTGCAGCAGTTCTCAAAGAACAAGGAGCAGCTCTCGGCAGCCGTCCCGGCCATCTGGCCCATCGACCGCTCGGCGCTGCACAACAACCACATCGGCGCCTTCAGCGCGCGCCGCATGCACCCCGTGCTGGGCTACATCCGCCCCCACACGGGCATCGACTTCGGCTGCGACCGCGGCACTCCGGTCTACGCCACGGGCGACGCCGTGGTCGAAACAGCCTCGGCCAGCGGCTTCAACGGCGGCTACGGCAAGCAGGTGCTGCTCAACCACGAATTCGGTTACAAGACGCGCTACGCCCACCTGAACGAGGTGCTCGTGAAACCCGGCGAGCGCGTCACGCGCGGCCAGATCATCGCCCGGACGGGCAACACGGGGCGTTCGACGGGCCCCCACCTCCACTACGAGGTGATCCACAAGGGCGTGCCCGTCAACCCGATCAACTATTTCAACCGCAACATGACCCCCGAGGAGTACGAACGCCTGATGGAGAACATGCGCGAGACCAACTTCGAAAAGCTCTGACATGGCAGGTAAAAAGGATTTAGAGCGTCTGCGCAGGCGCAGGCGGCGCAAGCAGCGGATCATCCGCGCCACGGTCCACCTTTTCGTGTGGCTGGGGATGGCGGTGCTCTACTACGTGGGCTTCTCGGTCTTCTTCGACACGCCGTTCGAATACCAGATGAAGCACTCGACCGACCGCCTGCGCCGCGAATACGAGGCGCTGTCCGCCCGGTACGACTCGCTCTCGACCGTTCTGGGAAACCTTTCGGAACGCGACCGCAACGTTTTCCGCATCCTCTTCGAGTCGGAGCCGTACGATTTCGACTCGGAGCACGAACAGCGGCAGAGTTCGACCTACGAAAAGATCGTGGGCCGCTCGACGCGCCAGCTCAAACGCGAACTGCGCGAGAGGGTGAACGAGATGGAACGACAGCTCGAAACGCTCAACGCCTCGTACCTCGAACTGCAAGCGCGCATCGACACGGCGGGCCGCAGGTGCGACAACATCCCCTCGATCCAGCCCGTGATCAACAAGCAGCTGACGCTGCTCACAGCCTCCTACGGCATGCGCATCCACCCCTTCTACAAGACGCTGCAATCGCATCAGGGCGTGGATTACACCATCCCCGAGGGTTCGCGCGTCTTCGCCACGGCCGACGGCGTGGTGCGCGACGCGGCGCAGCGCAACTCGACGCAGGGCCAGACCGTGGTGATCGACCACGGCAACGGCTACGAAACCTCGTACAGCCACCTCTCGAAGATCAACGTCCGCAAGGGCCAGACCGTGCGGCGGGGCGACATCATCGCCCTCTCGGGCGACACGGGCCTTTCGCTGGCCCCCCACCTCCACTACGAAGTGCGGCTCGACGGCATGCGCGTCGACCCGATCCACTATTTCTTCATGGAGCTGACCCCCACCGAGTACCAACGCCTGATGCGCATCGCCCAGACCGGCATGCAGTCGTTCGACTGACCCGGCCAAGAGCCGGGATTCAGGCGGCAACGAGCCTTTGGAACGAGTCATAGCCGATACACGCCTTCGACCGAATAGCAAACCGAAAAATGGAAAATTCTGAAATCCGCCTTCTTCTGCTCGATTTCGACGGCACGCTGGCCGACACCCGGCGGGCCAACACGCTCTCCTACGTCGCGGCCCTCGGCGAGGCGGGCTACACGCTCACCGAGGAGGAGTACGCCGCCAATTACTTCGGAATGCGGTGCAACGAGTTTCTCACACGCTTCGGAATCGCCGACCCCGCCGAACGCGAGCGGCTGCGGCTTCGCAAGATCGCCCTCTACCCCACGTTTTTCGACACCGTGCGGCTCAACGAACCCCTGTGGACGTTCTGCCGGCAGTTCCGCGCCGGCGGCGGCCGCGTGTGGGTGGTCTCGACGGGCAGCCGGGCCAACATCGACAACGTGATGCGCCACCTGGGAATCGGCGGCCCCACGGCAGAGGGCGGGGTCTCCGAAACGGGCTTCCATTCCGGCGTAACGGACCCCGCAGCGCCGCTGGGCCGTGTCGACGGCATTCTCTCGGGCGCCGACGTGGAGCGTCCGAAACCCGCTCCGGACTGTTTTCTGGAGGCCATGCGCCGCGAAGGCTGCACGCCGCGCGAGACGCTGATCTTCGAGGATTCCGCAATCGGCATCGAGGCGGCACGCCGCAGCGGAGCGTCGTATTTCGTGGTGAAATTGTAGACTTAAATCTTGGAGACAATCCGATCCCGACTCGATGCCGGGGCCGTTAAGCGACGGACCGGCTAAAAGCGCAAGCGGAGGGGACGGGGCGCGTGCGCCCCCGCGAATAGTCGCCCGGAGCCAGCGTTAGCCGGTTCGTCGCAGGCAAAGGCATCCGTCGGGGAGTTTTTGGTACTTTTTGCGGAAAAAAGTACATGAAATCCCGCGGCCGCAGGCCGCAAAAACTACCTCTTGCAAATCACGTTGAAATCGCAGAACTTGCAGGTGTCGGCGTCCTCGCACTGGCGGAAGGGCACCGAGGGATCGTAGAGCTCCGCCAGCGTTTGGCGCACCAACTCCTCGAACCGTTCGGCATAAAGCGTGTAACGTCCGCCGCGGACGCCCGTTTCCCGGTCGTCGAGCGTCGGCAGATAGTCGGGACGATTCATCGCCCGCACGTAGTAGAGCGCGGGTTCGGCGTCGACGCCCCGCGTGCGGTAGAGCATCATGGCGTAGAGCAAGGTCTGGAGGATGTTCGAAAGCCGCTGTTTGCCCTCGCCGCGGAAAAGGCTCTCCATCCCGGCGAACTCCAGGTGCGGCGCCCCGGTCTTGTAGTCCACCACGCGCAGCGTTCCGTCGTCCAGCGCGTCGATGCGGTCGGCGATGCCCGCGAACTTCATGCAAAGGGGGCGGCCCGCCGCCGTGAAATCGAATCCGTATGCCACTTCCTGCTCCAGCCCCGTGACCGTGAAGCCGTCGTGCGCCGCATCGTAGGACATCACCCCGCCCCGCAGATAGCGTGTAACGATGTCTTTGACCAGCAGCAGGTTGCCCGTATAGTCGTCGGTCGTGGCCGCGGGGTCCTGCAAATAATTCTCGTTGATCGCCGCCTCGACCGCCGCGGCGATCTCACCCGTGCGGATCATCACCCGCAGGGTCTCGCCGGGGTGCGCCTCGCCCACGATCCGGGCATAGAGTTTCTGCACCGCGGCGTGAAGGATCGTGCCGAACATCGGGGCGTCGACCTCCTCGGCGATCTCGTCGTCGGCCTGGAGACGCGCCACGGAGTGAAAATAGAACCGCAGGGGACAGGCCACATAGCGGAAGAAAGCCGTCGGCGAGAGCGTGGCCTTCGATTCTGGGTCGGTGAAGCGTCCGAGACGCTGCATGATCCCCTCGTCCTTGGCCACCTCGATCGGATCGGTCTCGGCGAGGTTGACATCCACACCCACCTCGACCTTCCGGACGGGAAATCCGCTCTCGTAGTCGAGCTGGTAGATGTAGCGGCTCGGTTCGCCCGTCGATTTGTCGTCGGCGTGCGAGCAGTAGAGCATCCACACCCGCCGGGCGCGCTGCACGAGGCGGTAGAAATAGTAGGCGTAAACCCCCTCGTGGTGCTCGGGCGTGGGCAGTCCGTAGGCCGCCCGCAGGTTGTAGGGCACGAACGACGCCTGCGCCATGTGGTTGCCCGGGAAGTTGTCGTCGTTCATCGAGAGCAGAACGACGTTTTCGAAATCGAGGTTGCGGGTTTCGAGGATGCCCATGACCTGCACCCCTTCGAGCGGCTCGCCCTCGTAGGGGATGCGTACGGTCTGCAAATGGCGGCGCAGCAGCGAGGTGTAAACCTCCGTCGTCAACTCGATGTCGCACTCGTCCAGCGAATTGCGGAGTTTGGAAATCTCCTCCGAAATCACGGCCAGAAACTCCACGCGCTGACGCCGGTCGTCGCCCTCGTAGGGCGTCCGGGCCACGGCGGCGACGACCCGCAGCAGCCAGTCGGACAGCTCGCGCCACGCGGCGGCGGGCGAAAAGATCATCCGCAGCAGGTCGTTGCGTCCCAGCCATGCGGCGTCGACCGAAATGCGCCGTTCGCGCACGATCTCGTCCTGCATGGCTCGGGGCTCGCGGGCATCGCTGTCCGCGACGTAGGGGTGCGCGAGAATGCCCACGGCGTCGGCATGGTAGAACGTGCATCCTGCGCCCTTCGTGCGGCGGTGGGCCTGCAACTCCACGAGGCGTTCGACGAAGGTGTAGGCCAGGCTGGCCCGCAGCGGATAGCCCATCGTGACGTTGACCTTCCCGATCTCGGGCGGCAGGGCGTAGAGCAGCGGCAGGAGCAGGTTTTCATCGGTCAGCACCACGGCGGTGCGCTTGTCCAGCGGCCCCCGTGCGGCCAGTTCCCGCAGGATCGCAGCGGCGTGCTTGCACTGCACGGCGTTCGACACGGCAGCCACGGCGGTCAGCTCCTTCGGACGCTCCATGTTGTCGTGCGACACGTCCCCGCGCGGCGGGAACTGCACGACGTTCTCGCGCACGAACATCCCGGCCTCCTGCTCGGGGCGGTCTTTATAATAGGAGTCGTAATCCCAGTAGAAATCGGTCTCGGCAGCCGTCGAGAGGAAGCGGAATAGCTGTTTCTCGCACTCCGACAGGGCGTTGAATCCCGCCACGACATATTGCCGCGCCTCGGGAAAGGCATACCCCTCGCCGCGGATGCGGTCGGCGGCGGCCCGCTGGACCATGCCGTTGTAGGCGATGCCCAGCTCGGAGAGCCGTTCGCGGAAGCGGGCGTAAACCGGCCCCAGGGTCTTCCAGATCGCCAGGAAGCGGCGCTTCTCCTCCGAGAGATCGGTTTCGTCGGCGAGCGTCGACCAGAAACGCAGGATTTGCAGCTGCGCGGGAGTGAGGTACGAAATGTCGGCCTCGATCTCCTTGATCTCCGAGATGTTGCGGAACAGCATCGCGGCGTCGATCCGGTATTTGTCGATGGTGTCGAAATCCGTCAGGAGCATGTCGCCCCAGAAATAGAACTTGTCGAACGGCTCGGCGTGGTATTCCGAATAGATTTTGTAAAGTTCGGTGATCAGCCGTACGCGGTCCCCGGTGCGGAGTCCCGAAATCTCGGTCGTCAGATCGTCGACCGTCACCCACCGGGGCTGCCACATCGGACGCCCGGCGATGCCCGTCAGGGCGTCGACGAAGAACAGCCGCGCACGACGCGACGGAAAGAGGATCGCCCTTTCGGAAAGCCCTTCGCCGTAACGGGCATAGAGGTCTTCGGCAACTTCGTGGAGAAAGGTTTTCATATAATGCAAAATTCACAATTCACAATAATTTAGTTTGCAGACGTTTAAAACCGACTTCAGCAAAGTCAAAATTATGAATTATGAATTATGAATTGCGAATCACTCCACCCTTGTGATGTCGCCGCCCATGAACTTCGCTCCGCTGCGCACGATGGGCGGAGCGCCCTTGTAGGTGATCTTGCCCCCGGTCGAGGTTTTGCCCTGGAAACGGTCGGTCACCCACAGCGCGGCAACGCCCGAACTGGTGACGTTGGCCTCGGCGGCCATCACCTCCAGCCCCGTGGCTTCGAGCTTTCCGGTCGAGACGAACAGCGAAAGGTAGCGCACCGCGCCCGTCAGCGTCGCCGTGCTCTTGCCCGTAAGCTCCATTTTCAGGTCCTTGACATCCATCCGGGCCGTCACCTGCGCCATGCCGCCCACGGTCAGGTCGAGGACCGTGGCCACCAGCGTGCTGTCGAACGTCGCCACGGCGTCGGCAATGGCGACGCGCTCCAGCGAATTGTAATAAACCGTCACCGAAGTGCGGTCGGGCCGGCGGGCGTCGGAGCGTTCCGTGATGCGCAGCACCTTGTCCTTCACCTCGGCGCGGAATTTGGTCGTATAGGAACCTTTGGTGTCGTAGACGATCTTGGGGGCTTCGGTGTCGGGAACCTGCACGAATTTGACGTCGAGCGGCGCCGACACTTCGACGGCTGTAAACGACGTGAGCCATTCGCGGCGTTCCCCGGTTTCGGCGGGCTGCTGCGCCCGGCAGAGCGCTGCGGCGGCCAGCATCACGGCCGTCAGAATCATTTTCTTCATAACAAGATCTTGTTTTAGCTCCGCTAAATTACAAAATTATTGCGAAGTTCGGGATTTGTTTTGTATTTTTACCCATTAAAACGAAATTTCGGACAGTGAGAGCGAAGATTCTGAATGCAAGCGCCGGATCGGGAAAAACCTACCAGCTGGCCTACAAATACGTCCGCGACGTGATCGACCAGCCGGGCCTCTACCGCCACATCCTCGCCGTGACCTTCACGAACAAGGCCACCGAGGAGATGAAATCGCGCATCCTGAAGGAGATCCACCGTCTGGCCTCGGGAGGCGCAAGCCCCTATCTGGAAAACCTCTGCCGCGAGCTGTCGCTCGACGAGCGTTCGGTGCGCAAACGCGCCGCCGAGGTGCGTTCGAAAATCCTGCACGACTACTCGCGCTTCACGGTGCTGACGATCGACACCTTCTTCCAGCGCATCCTGCGGGCCTTCATCAAGGAGCTGGGCATCGACCTCAATTACAATGTCGAGATCGAGACGGCTTCGGTGCTGTCGAAGGGCGCCGACACGCTCATCGAGCAGATCACCGTCGACCGCGACCTGCAACGCTGGCTCACGGAGTTCGTACAGGAGCGCATCGACGAAGGCCGCAAATGGGACATCCGCGACGGCATCCTTTCGCTCGGCGGCGAGTTGTTCAAGGAGAAGAACAAGGACGCGCTGTCGGTGCCGCGGTCGCGCGAGGAACTGGGCCGGATCGTATCGCGCGCCGCGGCGCAGGCCGAGGCGACCAAAAAGCAATTGCAGCAGACCGCCGCCCGGGCCGTCGCGATCATCTCCCGGGCCGGACTTACGGCCGCCGACTTTTCGGGCAAGAGCCGCAGCTTCGCCAATTATTTCTTCACCGTCGCCGCGGGCGAACTGAAACCCTACGGCGCGACGGTGGCCAAAATGGCCGCCGCGCCCGAGGGCTGGGGCGCCAAGGGATCGCCCGCGCAGGCGCTGGCCCCCGAGCTGCAACCCCTGCTGCGCGAAATGTGCGACATCTACGACGCCAACCGCAAGAGCTGGAACACCTGCGACCTGCTGAAGGAGAACTACCGCAGTTTCGCCCTGCTGTCGGACCTCTACAAGCGGGTGCAGCAGCTGTGCGACGAGCAGAACATGATGCTCCTCTCGGAAACCAAATACGTCCTCTCGGAGTTCATCGGCCACAACGACGCGCCGTTCATCTACGAGAAGGTGGGCAACCGTTTCGAGCGTTTTATGATCGACGAATTCCAGGACACCTCCCTGAAGGAGTGGGAAAACTTCCTGCCCCTGCTGCAAAACGCCATGGCGCAGTCGGAGGAGACCTCGGTGCTGATCGTGGGCGACATCAAGCAGTCGATCTACCGCTGGCGGGGCGGCGACTGGAAAATCCTCCACGGCGAGGCCCAGCAGGCGCTGGGCGCGGGCGACACCCAAGTCGAGGTGCTGCGGGAGAACTGGCGGAGCCTCCCCGCGGTGGTCGCCTTCAACAACCGCATCATCGAACGGATCGTCGCCGCGGACAACCGTGCGCTGAACGAAACCCTCGCAAAGGCCTCCGAGGAGGGTTCCGTCGATCCCGCGGAGGCCGCCGCGCTGCGCGACACCCTCGCCGACGCCTACCGCGGACATGCCCAGCTCCCGCGCCGCAAGGCCGAACACCCGGGTTACGTCTCGGTCGAGACCTTCGCCGAGCGGCCGCCCGTCGTGGAGCGCATCTGCGCGCTGATCGACAAGGGATTCCGGCCGTGCGACATTATGATCCTCGTGCGCGGGGCCACCGACGGCGCGAAGGTCGCCGCCGAACTGCTCGACTTCAAACGCCGCAACGAGGACCCGCGCTACCGTTTCGACGTGATGACCCAGGAGGCTCTGATCGTGGGCAACGCCCCCGTCAGCTCGTTCATCGCCGCGGCCCTGCGGCTGGCGCTCAACCCCGACGACTCGCTCTCGCGCGCCGTCTACAACCACTACCTCGGCCGCCCGTTCGACCGGCCGCTCGACGATTCGGAACGCGATTTTTTCCGCTCGGTGCGGCTCCTGTCGCCCGAGGAGGCGTTCGAGCGGATCGTCATGCGGCACGCCCTGCAAGGCGACCGTCGGCAGACGGCCTACCTCCAGGCCATCCACGAGCAGATCATCTCGTTCTGCGCGACGAAAATCGCCGACATAGCGCTGTTCCTCCGCTGGTGGGAGGAGACGGGCAAAAACCGCTCGCTGTCGGTCGAGGAGAGCGCCACGACGGTCGAGATCACCACCATCCACAAGGCCAAGGGGCTTGAAAAGCGGGCCGTGCTCATCCCCTACTGCTCGTGGTCGCCGGACCCCAAGTCGAGCGGCACGGTGCAGAACATCGTCTGGGCCGAGGCCCGCAGCGACGGGGCCGAAGCGATCGGCCGCTTCCCGGTGAGGTACAAGAAGGCGATGGCCGAATCGGGCTTCTCGCCGGAGTACTACCGCGAGCTGGTCTACGCCCACGTCGACAACGTCAACCTGCTGTACGTGGCCCTCACGCGCGCCGCCGAGTCGCTGCACGTCTTCATCCCGCAGAAGGGCGGCCGCACGGTCGGGGGGCTGCTGCTCCAGAGCATCGCAACCGACGGCGACAAGGCCCTGCTGGGCGACTTCGAAGGCCGCTGCACCATCGACGAAGCGGGCGAACACTTCGCTTTCGGGGAGTTCGCGGGTCCCGTCGCGGGCGGTTCGAAACGCTCCGAGGCCGAGCACGTCATTCTGGAGGAGTACCCCACGGCGCAGGCCGACCTGCGGCTGCGGCTCCCCTCGCAACGCTATTTCGAGGACGGCGGCGAGGTCGAGCTCTCGCCCCGGAACCTCGGCATCCTGATGCACAGGGCCTTCGAGCAGGCCGACGACGAGGCCGGAATCCACGAGGCCGTGCGCGGCATGCAGGCCGACGGCACGCTGTCCGAAGCCGATGCCGCGACCCTGCGGCAGATGATCGCCCGGGCCTTGGAACACCCCGAGGTGCGCGAATGGTTCGGCGGAGGCTGGGAGCGCGTGCGCAACGAAAACGAAATCATCATCCCCGGCAGAGGGTCGACGCGGCGTCCCGACCGCGTGATGATCGACGGACGCCGGGTCGTCGTCGTCGACTACAAGTTCGGCCTGCGCGACGCCGAACGCCACCGCCGGCAGATGCGCGAATACCTCCGCCTGCTGGGCGAAATGGGTTATGCCCCGGCCGAGGGGTATCTGTGGTATGTGAAACTGGGTAAAATCGAAAAAGTGGAGCCATGAGAAGCATTCTCCGAAGCCTTCCCGCCGCATTCCGCCGCCGGGGTCTCCGCATCGCCGCGACCCTCGTGCTGCGCGCCGTGCTGAACCTGGCGGGACTCGCGGCCCTGCTGCCGGTGCTGACGCTGGTGCTCGACCCCGCGGGATTCGAGGGCGACGGGCCGCTGGCGACGGTCTACGTCTGGTCGGGCGTCGCCTCGCCGCGCACGTTCGCACTCGCGGTCTGCGGGGCCGTCGTGGGGTTCATCGTCCTCAAATGCGGCGTCAACTTCCTGCTGGCACGCGCCGAACGCCGCTACATCTACGACCTCTACCGCACCCTTTCGCGCCGCCTCTACATCGCCTACCACGACCGGGGTCTGGCCTTCATCAACAATTCGAACTCCTCGGTGCTGGCGCGCAACGTCAACGTCGTCTGCCTGGCATTCGCCGCCGGGGTCCTGCGCCCCGCCGCCGCGATGATCGCCGAGGCGATGCTCTTCGTCCTGCTGTTCGCCTCGCTGGCTCTCTACACGCCCCTCGCGGCGCTGCTCTCCGTCGTGATCTTCCTCCCCGCGGTGTGGCTCTACTACGCGCTGGTCCGCAACCGCATCAACCGTTACGGCGAACAGGAGAACCGCGCCCAGCGCGAGAAGTCGCGCCTCGTGGCCGAGACCTTCCGGGGATACGCCGACATCGAGTTGAGCGACGCCTTCCCGGGGATGCTCCGCGCCTTCGACCGCACGATGGACGAAGTGGTGCGCACCCGCTCGCGCGAGGCCGACATCGGCCAGCTGCCCCAACTCTTCACCGAGATCGGGCTTGCCGTGGGCATGGCCCTGCTGGCGGCCGTGAGCTTCGGCGGCGGGCAGTCGCAGCTGCTGTTCGGCGTCTTCGCCGTGGCGGCCCTGCGGCTGATGCCCTCCGTGCGCGGCATCATGTCGGGCTGGGCCACGATCCGCTACAACCGCTACACCATCCCCATCCTGCGCGAAGCGGCCCTCCACGAGCCGGCCTCCGCACACCCCGAGGTCACGACGCGCGAAACGCTGCCCTTCGAGCGCGAAATCTCGGTCCGCAACCTCTCGTTCAGCTTCACCGAAGAGAGCCGGGAACTTTTCCACGGCCTCACGCTGACCATCCGCAAGGGCGAACGCATCGGCATCCGCGGGGCGTCGGGCGCAGGCAAGACCACCCTTTTCAACCTCCTGCTGGGCCTTTACGAACCCACGTCGGGAGAAATCGCCGTCGACGGCACGCCCCTCACCGCCGCAAACCGCCGGGCATGGCAGAACCGCATCGGCTATGTCTCGCAGCGTCTGTTCCTCACCGACGGAACATTTGCGGCCAACGTCGCACCGGGCGTCCCGGCCGCCGAAATCGACCGCCGGCGGGTCACCGAAGCCCTCGAAGCGGCCCAGCTGGGCGAATTCATCGCTTCGCTGCCCCTGGGGATCGACACCCCCGTCGGCGAATGCGGCAGCCGCCTCTCGGGCGGACAGCGGCAGCGCATCGGCATCGCACGCGCCCTCTACCGCCGCGCCGACGTGCTTTTCTTCGACGAGGCGACCTCGGCGCTCGACAGCCGCACCGAAGGGGAGATCAACCGTTCGATCGCCGCGATCGCCGCGCGGAATCCGGGCCTTACGCTGCTGGTGATCGCCCACCGCGAAACCTCACTCGAATACTGCGACCGAATCATAACGCTGGAAAAATAAGATAAAGAACCGGAAGCCGTCCCTTATTCCCATCTGCCAGCCGCGACCCTCTCCCAGCGAGGGAGAGGACCTGCGATTCACCCGGCTCGTACGGCAGAGTATATCCTTGCACCGCCGGCGCGAAAAAAAATGAACGCTAACAACCGCTTTATGAATTATACGATCGCCAATATCCGCGTCTCCCTGCCCGACGCCTGCACGGGAGAGCATTTCACCCGGGCCCTGCGCCCGTTCCTGACACTCGGCGCCGGCCCTGCGGACCTCGCGCTGGAAATCGTCCCCCGGATTCCGGCCGAAGCCGATTACCGCGAACTCGACATCTTCGAGTTTCCCGACGCCGACGCCGACTGCCGTTTCGGGACCGACGCGGCGGGCTACCTGCTCGAAATGACGCCCCGCGACGGCAGCGCCCCGGCCCGCTACCGCATGGCCTACGGCGCGGCGGCGGCCCGGAGCGACATCACCCCCGGACACAATCCCGCGCTGTTCCGGTTCGGGGTCTGGATCCTTTTCAACATCGCGGCGCTGCCCCTCGGAGCCGAGGCCTTCCACTCCTCGGTGATCCGCTACCGCGGCCGGGGAGTGCTGTTCCTCGGCGAATCGGGAACAGGCAAAAGCACCCACACGCGGCTGTGGCGGGAGCATATCCCGGGTGCGGAACTGCTCAACGACGACAGTCCGATCATCCGGGCCACGGACAGCGAAGCCCTCGTCCACGGATCGCCGTGGAGCGGCAAAACGCCCTGCTACCGCAACGAGAGCTGCCCGATAGCCGCCGTCGTACGGCTCTCGCAGGCCCCGCACAACCGCATCCGCCGCCTGCGGCCGATCGAGTCCATCGGAGCGTTGCTCCCCTCCGCACCCCCGGCCTTCGCCCGCGACGAACGGCTTTCGGACGACACCTGCGGCCTGCTCTCCCGGCTGATCGCACAGGTTCCCGTCTACCACCTGGAGTGCCTGCCCGACGCAGCGGCGGCGCAGCTCGCCTGCCGAACGGTTTTCAACGACGCGACGCTATGATCCTGCTCCCCAACCAACTCTTCTTCGCCGAGGTCGAGGCGATGCTCGCCGAAGGCCGCGAGGTTCAGATCCGCATGAAGGGCCACAGCATGCGGCCCCTGCTGCGCAGCGAGCGCGACCAGGTCGTGCTGACGCCCTGCACCGACCCCGCGCGCCTGCGACCGGGCGACGTGGTGCTGTTCCGCTGCTGCGGCCGCCACATCCTCCACCGCATCGTCCGCCGCGACGGCGACCGCCTCACACTCGCGGGCGACGGGAACTACCGCATCACGGAACAGTGCACGACACGCGACGTCGCCGGCATCGCCGTCCGGGTCATCCGCGCCTCGGGCCGCGTCGTCAGCTGCGACTCCCCCGGCTGGCAGCTCCGGTCGCGCCTCTGGCTCGCGATCCCGCCCTGGCTGCGACGACAGGTGCTGCGCGTGCTCTGGCATTCGGGCTGGAAATGAAAAAGGCAGGGCTTTCGACAGCCCTGCTTTTTTACGACAGCCCACGGAAGAGACCGGGAGAGAAAATCCCCGGACGGGTAACGCCAGAGTGCGTCCCGTCCGGGGATTTCGAGGGATGTGCGGAAATATCCGCCGTGGTTCCTGCGGAGAGCCGCAAATGGCAACAAAAAAAACAGACCGGATCGCTCCGGTCTGTTTTCACATAAATCGGCCTGGACTATTCGCCCAGAGCGAACCGCTTGTAAGCCACGACCGTGGCATCCTTGTCGGCCTTGTGGATGTAGTCGGCGATCGACTCCTTCTCGCCTACCACCGGCTGGGCCAGCAGCGTGTTCTCCTCGAAGAACTTGCGCATCTTGCCTTCGGCGATCTTCTCCAGAATGGCCTCGGGTTTGTTGGCGTTCTTGGGGTCCTGCTTCATGGCCTCCACGGCGATCTTGCGCTCGTGCTCCACAACCTCTGCGGGGCAGTCCGCCTCCGAGATCGAAACGGGAGCCATGGCCGTAGCCTGCATGGTCACGGTGTGTGCGACCTCGGCGGGAATCTCCTTGTTGAAGCCCAGGATCGTACCCAGCTTCTTGTTGAAGTGCACGTAAGCGGCGCAGTAGGGAGCCTCGATGCGGCCGTAGTAAGCCAGCTCGATCTTCTCGCCCGTCTGACCCGATTTCTCGGTCACCATCTCCTCGACGGTGCGGCCCTCTGCGTTTTTCGCAGCCATCAGCGCATCGCGGTCGGCAGCGTCGTTCTTCACGGCGACCTCCAGCATGGCCTCTGCCGAAGCCGAATACTCGGAGTTCTGGGCCACGAAGTCGGTCTCGCACGCCAGGCAGAGGATGTAAGCCTTCTGGCCTACGATCTTCGTAACGACGACACCCTCGGTAGCGGTGCGGTCGGCGCGCTTGGCGACGATGAGCTTACCTTTCTCGCGGATAATGTCCTGAGCGCGGGCAAAATCACCTTCAGCTTCGATGAGGGCCTTCTTGCAGTCCATCATACCGGCGCCGGTCATCTTGCGGAGCTTCATTACATCAGCAGCTTTGATTTCCATAATCTTGTCCTTTCTCTATAAGGTTCGTAAATACAATTATTCTGCCTTTTCCTCGGCGGTCTCGGCTGCTTCAGCAACAACTTCGGCTGCTTCTGCGGGAGCGGCAGCAGGCTCCTCGTAGGGAGTCTCGACAGCGGCGACAACCTCTGCCACGGCAGCCTCCTCGGCATCGATCGCAGCCTTCACGGCCTTCTTGATGCGGGGCTTGCCCTCCTTCTTAACGGTTGCACCCTCGGCGTCAGCCTCCTGTGCCTCCTTCTCCTTTTCGAGCTTGCGCTCCTCGGTGCCCTCGGCGATAGCGGCGCACATGGCTTCGAGAACCACGGCGATCGACTTGGTGGCATCGTCATTTGCAGGGATAACGTAATCAATGTCGGTCGGATCACAACAAGTGTCTACCATTGCAAATACGGGGATGCTGAGGCGTTTGGCCTCCTTCACGGCGTTGGCCTCCTTCTGTACGTCGACGACGAACAGAGCCGCCGGAAGACGCGTCAGGTCGGCGATCGAGCCGAGGTTCTTCTCCAGTTTCGCACGCTGGCGGGAGATCTGGAGTTTTTCGCGCTTGGAGAAATTATCGAACGTGCCGTCGGTCGCCATCTTGTCGATGGTGGACATTTTCTTGACGGCTTTACGTATGGTGGGGAAGTTTGTCAGCATACCGCCGGCCCAACGCTCGGTGACGTAAGGCATACCGACGGCTGCCACCTTTTCGGCAACAATGTCCTTGGCCTGTTTCTTGGTCGCTACGAACAGCACGCGGCGACCGCTCTTGGCGATCTGCTTGATGGCCGCAGCAGCCTCATCGATCTTCAGGACGGTTTTGTGCAGGTCGATGATGTGGATGCCGTTCTTCTCCATGAAGATGTAAGGAGCCATTTTGGGGTTCCATTTGCGCTTCAGGTGACCGAAGTGCGCACCGGCTTCCAATAATGTATTAAAATCTGTACGTGACATTTTAATTCAATTCGTTGATTAATTTTAATTCTCTTTTCTTCAACCCTCCGGGTAGCGGCCTGGCCGGTCCCGGGGAGTTTTCCGCGGCGCGGCAACCAGATAGTAGACTAATTAAAAATTAAGAATTAAAAATGAAAAATTCCCAATATATAAATAAGTATCCATGTGGTTTGAGAACCGTCGCCGTGCGTTGCCGAAATTCCGGTCGTGCGTATTAACGCTTGCTGAACTGGAACTTGCGGCGTGCACCGGGCTGACCGGGCTTCTTACGCTCAACCTCGCGGGAATCGCGCGTGAGGAATCCGGCCTTCTTCAGCACCGGACGCATCTCTGCGTCGATTTCGCACAGTGCGCGTGCGATGCCCAGACGAGCGGCCGAAGCCTGTCCCGTGATACCACCGCCATCGAGGTTGATGACGATGTCGTAATTCTCCGCCGTGTTGGTGGCCAGCAGGGGCTGCTTCACCTGGTACTGGAGAATTTCGAGCGGGAAGTAAACTTCAAGCGCTTTGCGGTTGATTGTAATCTGACCCTTGCCCGGCTTCACGTATACGCGAGCCACAGCGGCCTTACGACGACCTACGGTGTTTACAACTTCCATAACTCTTACTTAATCTCGTTTAATTTAATAGTCTTCGGGTTCTGTGCGGCGTGGGGATGCTCTGCGCCGGCATAGACCTTCAGGTTCGACAGCAGCTTGTCGCCCAGACGGGTCTTGGGCAGCATGCCTTTGACGGCCTTCTCGATGAGGAAGGTCGGTTTCTTTGCCAGATAGTCGGCAGGCGTAGCGAAACGCTGGCCGCCGGGGTATCCGGTGTGACGCGTGTAGACCTTGTCGGTCATTTTGTTGCCCGTGAGCTTCACCTTCTCCGCGTTGATGACGATGACGTAGTCACCACAGTCGACGTGGGGTGTGTAGCTGGGCTTGTTCTTGCCTCGGAGGATCTTCGCGACCTGCGATGCAAGACGTCCCAATACCTCGTTCGTAGCGTCGATCACCACCCATTCCTTGGTGACGGTCGCAGCGTTCGCCGAGATAGTCTTGTAGCTTAATGAATCCACTGTTTTTACGTTTAATTTAACTTATTGTAATCCGTTCCCCGCACATTGCGGGTGCGCAAAGGTACGAAAAAGTTTTCGATCTGCAAAAACAAATGAAAATCAAAATCGAAAACCGCGCAAAAAAACCGCAACGGCCCCGTATTCAGGAGAGTTGCGGCATTCCGAAGCAGGAGCGCGGCGTTACCGGGCGCCCTTGGCAGGCAGGCGGGCAGGCAGGCGGGCAGGCAGGCGGGCGGCTGGGCAGGCAAGCAAGCAAGCAAGCAAGCAAGCAAGCAAGCAAGCAGGCAAGCAAGCAAGCAGGCAGGCAGTCGGGCGGCTGTGTCAATACGAACGGGATGAACCCCGGTTCCGGCCGGCGGCGCCGCTCGGGAACCGCAGTTCCGAGCGAATTTTGAAATCGACCGGCAGCGTGTATTCCACCCGGACGAGCGCACCGTCCTGCCTGCCCGGCGTCCACCGCGGCGCACGTCCAAGCACGCGAGCGACCGCTTCCGAAAATTGCGGATGCGGCGACTCGAGAATCTCCACCATCGTAATCCGCCCCTCCTTGTCGACGACGAATGCCGCGACCACACGCCCCTGCACGCCCCGTTTCAGCATGTCCGACGGGTACCTCACTTCAGCCATCACCCAACTCCGGAATTTATCCAGCCCGCCTCCGAAGAACTTCGGCATGACCTCGACCACCCGGTAAGCGTCTTTATCGCTGTATTCCGCTCCGGCGGCCCCGGGACCGAAGGCGACCGGCATCGAGACCCCGAAACGAACCCGCCCTCCGTCAATCGTCGCCGGAGTCCACGCAGGAACCGCAGCAATGGCCTGACGCACCGTCTGTTCCAAAGCATCCTCGTCCCGATATTTCGGTTTGGGGGCAGGAGTCACCCGCCCGTCCTTTCCGACGACAAACCGCAGGATCAGTTTCCGCGGCTCCGTGAGCGCACCCGGACCCATCAGGCTGTCGACCTGCCGCTGCACCCACGCACGAAACCCGTCCGGACCGCCGCCGCAGAACAGGGGCATCCTATCGGCCGTCGTATGGATGTCGCACTCCTCGGCGCAAAGCCCCAGCTCCTCCTGTCCCGCAGGAGGAGCGACCAGCCGGAAGACGAATCGCATCTCCAGCTCCGTTTTTACGGGTTTCCCCTTCGTCCGTCCGGGCGACCATTTCGGCGACAGGGCGATCGCCTTGCAGAGCCGGTCGGCAAAATGCCGTTCCTCGCAATGCGTGACCTTCAGATCGGTCAGCGTCCCGTTTTTGTCGATGGCGAACACAACTTCGACCTTCGCCTCATCCCCGACATCGTAGCGATCGGCCGGAAACCGCAGGCTGCGGATCACCCAGATTTTGAAGCATTCCGGACGGCTTCCCTGAAAAGAGGGGCCCAGCTCTTCGAGCCAAAGGCTGGCCGCCGCACCGGCGTTTTTTCCGGGGGTCTTTTCCTCTCCGGCGGCTTTCGCGGCGGTCGCAGCCGCATGCAGCGACGCAAGACCGAAAAGCACCATAAACAAGCGTTTCATAATAAGGCAGGAGTTTTAGGTTTCATAAATATAGCGAAAAATGCGAGACTTGCAACGGCACGGGCGCAAAAAAGAGGGTCCGGCGAACCGAAACCCTCTTGCAACCGTATCGGGCCGTGCGGCCCGGAACGCGATTCCCTATCCGAGGAACGAAAGCAGAATGCCCGCGGCGACCGCCGAACCGACCACGCCGGCCACGTTGGGACCCATGGCGTGCATCAGCAGGAAGTTCGAGGGATCGGCCTTCTGGCCCTCGGTCTGCGACACGCGGGCGGCCATCGGGACGGCCGAAACGCCGGCCGAACCGATCAGCGGATTGATCTTGTTGTCGCCCTTCGAGAAGAAGTTCATCACCTTGGCGAGCAGCACGCCGCCGGCGGTTCCCATCGCGAAGGCGATCACGCCCAGCACGAGGATGAACAGCGTCCGCGGATTGAGGAACGCCTCGGCCGTAGCCGTAGCTCCCACCGTGAGACCCAGGAAGATGACGACAATGTTCATCAGTTCGTTCTGCACCGTCTTCGACAGACGGTCCACCACGCCGCACTCCTTCATCAGGTTGCCCAGCATGAGACAGCCGACGAGCGGAGCGGCCGACGGCAGCAGCAGCGCGATGATCACGGTGATGATCAGCGGGAAGAGGATCTTCTCGGTCTTCGACACCGGACGCAGCTGACGCATCTTGATCTTACGCTCCTTCTCGGTGGTCAGCATGCGCATGATCGGCGGCTGAATCACCGGCACGAGGGCCATGTAGGAGTAGGCGGCCACGGCGATCGGGCCGAGCAGCTCGGGAGCCAGAATCGCGGTCAGGTAGATCGACGTGGGACCGTCGGCGCCGCCGATGATGCCGATCGAACCGGCCTCGGCGGGCGAGAACCCGAGCGCATAAGCGCCGATGAACGTGAGGAAAATACCGATCTGCGCCGCGGCTCCCAGCAGGAAGCTCTTGGGGTTGGCGATCAGCGGGCCGAAGTCGGTCATGGCGCCCACGCCCACGAAGATAAGGCAGGGATAGATGCCAAGCTTCACGCCCAGATAGAGGTAATCGAGGAGTCCCGCCTGGGCGACGAAAATATCCCAGTGGACGTGCCCCCCGGCAAAAAGTTCCGTATGGTAGAGGTTCGCTCCGGGAAGGTTCGTCAGCAGCATGCCGAACGCGATGGTCAGCAGCAGCAGCGGTTCGAACTTATGTTTGATGGCCAGGTACAGCAGAAAGAAGGCCACACAGATCATAATCAGACTGCCCCACCCCATATTGGCGAAAAGACCGGCCACGCCCGTCGATTCGGCAAAGGTTTCAAGGCTTTCCAGCACGAAATTGGAGCTGGAAGTCAATGCATTCCACATAGTCCTACCCGATTACGATTAAAACGTCGCCTTCCATGACCGTAGCGCCCTGCTGCACGAGAATCTGCTTCACGACACCGGCGCGGTCGGCGTCGATGTTGTTCTCCATCTTCATGGCTTCGAGCACGACGAGCGTCTGTCCTGCCGCGACGGTATCGCCCACGGCCACCTTCACGCTCAACACGGTGCCCGGCAGCGGGCATTTCACGCTGGAACCCGACGTCGAAGGCGCGGGAGCGATGCGCGGCGAAGGAGTGGCCGTCGAGGGAGTGATCATGGCGCTGTTGGCCGACTTGGGGGCCGGGGACACCTGGGGTTTGGAGACCGTCGAGGCTTTCGCGCCCTCGATCTCGACTTCGTAATCCACGCCGTTGACCACGACGTGCGCTACCGTCGAGGCCTCGTTCACGTCGTCGATCTGGACGTTGTAATTATGTCCGTTGATTTTCAAAGAGTAATCTTTCATTTTCTTTTTTGGGTTGTCTTGTTCCGACGCAGGGTCCTATCTCCGGTCGGGAAGCTGGGTTAAACCGTGAATTTTCGAATTCCAGGGCGAATAGGCCCGCTTGATGTTGAGAATGGTCAGCACCTCGGACTCGCGGTCGTGCAGGGCGCCCTTGTAGATCTTGAGCGCCGTAGCGATGGCTGCGATCTCCTCCTCGCTGATCATCGGCTGGGCGTCGACCTTCCTGCCGCTCGCCGGGCGGACCCGGAAGCAGGCCCCGAAGGCCTTCATAATGAAGATCAGCGCCACCAGCAGGACGACCACCAGGCTGAACCCGATCAGCGACACCCAGAGTATCTCGGACCATCCCCAGTTCATAACTGTCAGTATTGTCATCTTTTCAGTCTGTTAGAGAGGAATGTTCGAATGTTTCTTCGCGGGGTTCTGCAAACGCTTCGTAGCCAGCGACTGCAAGGCGCGGATCACACGGAAACGCGTGTTGCGCGGCTCGATCACGTCGTCGATATAGCCGTAGCGTGCGGCGTTGTAGGGGTTGGAGAACTTGTCGTTGTACTCCTGCTCCTTCTCGGCGATGAACTTCGCCTTCTCCTCCGGTTTGTCGGCCAGCTCCTTCAGCTCCTTGCCGTAGAGCACCTCGACGGCGCCGCTGGCGCCCATCACGGCGATCTCGGCCGTCGGCCATGCGTAGTTGATGTCGCCGCGGATGTGCTTCGACGACATGACGATGTATGCGCCTCCGTAAGCCTTGCGCAGCGTCACGGTGATCTTCGGCACGGTGGCCTCGCAGTAGGCGAACAGCAGCTTCGCGCCGTGGGTGATCACGCCGCCGTACTCCTGGGTCGTACCCGGCAGGAAGCCCGGAACGTCCACCAGCGTCACGATCGGAATGTTGAACGCGTCGCAGAAACGCACGAAGCGCGCAGCCTTGCGGCTGGCGTTGATGTCCAGCACGCCGGCCATGAACTTGGGCTGGTTGGCGATGATGCCCACCGACTGGCCGTTGAAACGCGCGAAGCAGGTGATGATGTTCTTGGCATAGCCTGCGGCCGATTCGAGGAACTCGCCGTTGTCGACGATGGCCTTGATCACCTCGGTCATGTCGTAGGGCTTGTTGGCGCTGTCGGGAATGATCTCGTTGAGCGAATCCTCCAGACGGGTGATCTTATCGGTGCAGACGGCCAGCGGAGCGTCCTCCATGTTGTTCTGCGGCATGTAGGAGATCAGCTTCTTGATCAGCCCGATACCCTCCTCCTCGGTGTCGACGGCGAACTGCGCCACGCCCGACTTGGTGGTGTGCATCAGGGCACCGCCCAGCTGCTCCTGCGTCACGTCCTCGCCCGTCACGGTCTTCACGACCTTCGGGCCGGTGAGGAACATGTTCGAGGTCTCCTTCTTCATAATGATGAAGTCGGTCAGCGCGGGCGAATAGACCGCACCGCCTGCGCAGGGGCCGAAGATGGCCGAAATCTGCGGAATGACGCCCGACGACATCACGTTGCGCTGGAAGATGTTGGCGTAACCGGCCAGGGCGTTGACGCCCTCCTGGATACGCGCGCCGCCCGAGTCGTTCATGCCGATGCAGGGCGCGCCGTTGCGCATGGCCATGTCCATCACCTTGCAGATCTTGTCGGACATCGACAGCGACAGCGAACCGGCCGTCACGGTGAAATCCTGTGCGAAGACATAGACCAGACGTCCGTCGATCGTGCCGTAACCCGTCACCACGCCGTCGCCGAAGGTGTGCTTGCGATCCATGCCGAAATCGTAGCAGCGGTGGGTCACAAACATATCGAACTCCTCGAACGAACCTTCGTCGAGGAGCATCTGAATACGCTCGCGGGCCGTGTACTTGCCCTTATCGTGCTGTTTGTCGATCGCCTTCTGGCCGCCGCCGAGACGCGCGGTTTCGCGGTTCTCGATCAGTTTGTTGATCTTTTCCTGTATCTGGCTCATAATCCTATTTGTTTTTGTTTTCGCAAAGCTCCGTCAGAATGCCCTGGGTCGATTTCGGGTGCAGGAAGGCGATGGTCATGCCCTCGGCGCCCTTGCGGGGGGTCTTGTCGATCAGACGGATGCCCTTGGCCTCCGCGTCGGCGAGCTGCTCCTCGATGTTTTCGCAGGCCAGCGCCATGTGGTGAATGCCGACGCCGCGGTTCTCGATGTACTTTGCGATCGTCGAATCCTCCGAAGTCGGCTCCAGCAATTCGATCTTGGTCTGCCCCAGCATGAAGAACGCCGTGCGGACCTTCTGGTCGGCGACCTCCTCGATGGCATAGCACTTCAGGCCCAATACGTTCTCCCAATAGGGAATCGCCTCGTCGAGACTCTTCACGGCAACGCCAAGATGCTCGATATGAGAAACTTTCATAGCAAAATTTAAATTTAAGTTAGTGGATATTCGTATGTTGTTTCGTTCGTTGTTATTTTGCGAACACAAAGATAGACGAATCTTTCAGAACCGCCAAAATTCGGAGTACTTTTTTTGGCAATAACTTCGGGTTCGGAATTCGCAGGAAATGTCCGGAAAGGCGATTCGTTCCGGCGGAGCCTCCGGCGGCCTGCGGTTCGAAAGCCGGGGTTACAGCGACGTGTAAATCTGCATCAGCCGTTCCGCCACGGCGTATTCGGAGAACAGTTCGGCGCGGCGGCGTTCGCGCTCCTGCATCGTGCGGCGCCACGACACGTCTTCCAACGCGTTTTCGAGCGCCGCGAGAACCTCGCCCCGCGCCTCCGGACGCACATAGGCGGCGGCCTCTCCGGCGGCTTCGCGGTTGACCTGCGTGTCGCTCAAGACCATCGGCAGACCCGCCCGCAGGGCCTCGACCACGGGGACGACCGACGCCTCGGCATCGGCGTCGGGCAGATAGGCGAAGACCCGCGCCAGACGGAACAGCGCCGGAAGGTCCGAAGGGGTCAGTTCGTAGATGAAATCCACCCGTGCGGCGATGCGGCGGGCGCGGGCATAGCCCAGCAGATAGTCGGACCAGGCCGTGCGGCGGCCGCAGACGACCACCCCGGCCGAGGACGCAGCGTCGGCCAGAGCCGCGAAAACCGCCTGATGGTTGTGCCGCGGTTCGACGGTCCCTATCATCAATATAAAATACTCTGGAAGAGCATACTTGCGGCGCACGTGTTCAAGTTCCGCTTGAGATGGATTTCCGCGCGGAGCCGGAACCGCCAGCGGCACCATGACCTCGATCTTCGAAGGGTCGATATTGAGGCGTTCCGACAGCTCCTCGCGGGCCGGAGCGCTGACCGTGATGACCCGGCCGGCCCGCCGGAGCGCACGGCGGTAGAGCGTCAGGACGAAAAGCCGTTCGGCAAACGTATAGAGATGCGGATAGCGCAGGAAATTGAGATTCGGGACCGTCATCACCGAAGGCACGCGCCGCAGATGCACGGACAACGGCAGCGACGACCTAAAGCCGTGGTAGAGGTCGACGCCATCATTCACCTCTGCGCCAATGATATATTCATGCTCCGGAGCGTAGCGCGCCAGCACGCTGGCGAGGTGCTGGAAGTAAGTCCCGCGGAGTGCGGCGGGAGCCGTGTCGAGTCCTATTTTCATAACTTGATTCTAAAAAATTGGTCCATATGCCAAATAATTGTTATCTTTATCGAATAAAACAAGGCTCTCTTATGAAGAAAGTGCTGCTTATATGGCTGTTGGCCGCGGGTTTCGCATCCGCGGGAGCCACGGCCCAGAACATCGCCCTCGGCGAACGCGTTCCCGAACTCAAAATCCAGACGTGGCTCGACAACCGCCAGCCCGAACCGGCCCCGACGACCTACATCGAGTTTTTCCATTCGACGAATCCCGCGTGCAAAACCTCGCTCGAACGCCTGAAGGAAATCACGGGCAAATCGGGTACCAAACTGCGCGTGATCGTCGTGACGAAGGAGGACCCCGCGAAAATAGCCCCGCTGCTGCGCCCCTACCTCTCGGAACGGATCTCCGTGGGCCTCAACGCCGAAAAGAGTTTCACGGCGTTCGGCGTCAGCTACCTGCCGTTCGGCGTGCTGACCGACGCCAAGAACCGCACCCTCTGGATGGGCAATTCCCTGCAAATCAACGAAAAACTGATCGAACAATCAACACGCTGACACACCATGTCGTTCACCAGGATAGACCATTACGAAAAAGAGTACGCAGACACGCATCACGACACAGCCATCAACGTCACGCAAGGCGTTGAAGAACAACCGATAGTAAGCCCTTACTTCAAGCGGCGCAAGAAGCGCGCGCTCTCCACCGGAGAGTACGTCGAGGGCATTCTCGCGGGCAACATCACCACCCTCTCGCAGGCCATCACGCTCGTCGAATCGTCGAACCCCGACCACTATGCACAGGCGCAGGAGATCATCGAAGCGTGCCTCCCGCACGCCGGGAAATCGGTCCGCATCGGCATCACGGGCGTCCCGGGAGCCGGCAAATCGACCTTCATCGAAGCCATCGGCAACATGGTCGCGGGGCTGCGCCACAAGCTGGCGGTGCTGGCCATAGACCCTTCGTCGGAGCGCAGCGGCGGCTCGATTCTCGGCGACAAAACCCGCATGGAGAGCATCTGCAACAACCCTTCGGTCTTCGTGAGGCCCTCGCCCTCGGCGGGATCGCTCGGCGGAGTGGCCCGAAAGACGCGCGAGACGATCGTGCTGTGCGAGGCCGCGGGATTCGACGTCATCTTCATCGAAACGGTGGGCGTCGGACAGTCGGAAACCGCCGTGCACTCGATGGTGGACCTCTTCATGCTGTTGCAGATTTCCGGTGCGGGAGACGAACTGCAAGGCATCAAGCGCGGTATCATGGAGATGGCCGACCTGATGGTCATCACCAAGGCCGACGGAGAGAACATACACAAGGCCGAACTGGCACAGACCCAGTTCCAGGGGGCCTTGCGGCTTTTCCCCGTGCCCGAATCGGGATGGCGGCCCAAGGTCTACACCTCGTCGGCGGTGGCCCGGACGGGGCTGGAGGAGGTCTGGAAAGGCGTGGAGGAGTACCTCGACCACATTCAGAAAAACGGCTATTTCCAGCACAACCGCAACCGGCAGAACAAATACTGGATGTACGAGTCGATCAATGAGGCGCTGCGCGGAAGTTTCTACCGCGACCCGGCCGTGGAGGCGTGCATCGGAGCGTACGAGAAACGCGTGCTGGAGGACAAAATCTCGTCGTTCATCGCCGCCAAGGAGTTGCTGGAGATCTATTTCAAGGACGCCCGGACGCTGGAATGACCCGTGTCACGGTCCGGCGGGCGGGTTGCCGGCAGGTGGATATGCCCATAATACAGCCCCTTATAATCGTTAAAATTTCGAACCATGAAACAAGGACGCTTTTACCTGGCCGCGGCGATATTGCTGCTTGCTTCAGGTTGTGAAAAAGAGGACGGAGAGAACACAGGCGACTCTAAATGGACACACCCGCTGACAACGACCCTTCACAGAACCGATCCCGGAGGAGAGCAGAGTACATATGTGATAACGTACACCTACGACGCAAAAGATCGGCTGACCGGAACCCGGAACTCGAGAGACGGCGTTACGGAAACGACAACTTCGGACTACGTATATGACGGCAAAACGGTGACATACACGGAAAAAACATGGGCCGGTGAAACCCTGTGGAATTCGCAAAAATTCAAACGCACTTATCTGGATGACGCTCTCGAAAAGGTTTTGGAAGAACGGATAACGGACAAGGACGACCATATCATCCAACGGATTTGCAACGAATACGACCAGCAGGAACGGCTGGTCCACAGTTTGGAATATTCCAGAGGGAATAGTAAAGTATCCGAAACAAAATACACCTACGACGGAAAACTGGTAATCTGTGACAAATATTGGCTCAAGAATACAGGCGAAGTATCGGCTGTAAGCAAATACATAATCACATACTCCGACGATGAACTGACGAAACCGCTTATTCACGGCTGTCTGGCTTCCGAAGAAACGGCCGAACGCCCATGGGATTGGGTAAGACATTACAGTTACGATTACCGGGGACGCCTCAACGGAATTACGTACGAAGCGGAAGGTAAGCTCGTCTGGGAGACCCGCAACTACGTATATGGGAACAAATCCCTCACTTGCGAAAACCGGGAGGTGCATTATGGCACGGATATTATAACCATATCTGAAACAACCTACAAACACTGACACCGATCTCCGGCAAAACAGCCCCGCCCTCTCGAAAAGAGGGCGGGGATTTTCATGCAGGAACAGCCGCAGGCACACCGACCGGACCGAAGCCGACAGCATTACGTAACCGCATCGTTACACGGAACGGACAGACGTGCAACCGCGTAATGGGTCGCAGAGCGCGACCAGACGAGGCGGCGCGAAACGGGCCGGAGATGGAGTGAGTCGGATCGGAATATGGGTGAATCCGAGCAAGAGCCAACCGGAACCGCAGCGTGCGGCCGGGAAAAGCCGGAAACGGAAAGCGAAAGACAGAGGGAGGGCCGAAAGCGGGAAAACGAGAACGGAGAGCAAACCGGGATGGGCCGGAAGCGGGGAACCGCCGGGAAGGGCGGATCAGGCTTTTCCGGGCAAAAGCGATTCGGACCGCCCTTCCGCACAGGCCGCGCGCAGGCGGTCGGCCAGTTCGGGAACTCCCTCGGCGGCACGTTTGCGGATCACCTCCAGCGGATTGCGCACGCCGCGAATCGCCGGCCGTCCCGGGTCGACCACGTAAACCGGAATGTCGGGACGCACGCAGCGCACCAGCGACGCCGCAGGATAGACCGCCAGCGACGTTCCGACCACCATCAGGATGTCGGCCCCGGCGGCAAGTTCCGCCGCACGGTCGAATTCGGGAACCGGCTCGCCGAAGAAGACGATGTGCGGACGCAGCAGCGAACCGTCGGGAGCGCGGTCGTCGAAACCCTGCTCGACGCCGTCGAACGGCAGGATGAGCGACGGATCGTCCGTCGAACGAAGTTTGGTAAGCTCCCCGTGCAGGTGGAGAATATGCGTCGAACCCGCCCTTTCGTGCAGATTGTCGACATTCTGGGTGATGACCCGGACGTCGAAATCGCGTTCCAGACCGGCAATCGCCCGGTGGGCGGCGTTCGGCTCGGCCTTGAGCATTTCGGCACGCCGCTCGTTGTAGAAACGGATGACGCCCCGACGGTTGAAATCAAGCGCTTCGGGAATGCAGACCTCCTCGATCCGGTAATTCCCCCATGTTCCGTCGGAGTCGCGGAACGTCGCCAAACCGCTGTCGGCGCTGACGCCGGCGCCGGTGAAGACAACAAGTTTTTTCATTGCATGATGTAGTTTCGCCCGGTAAAGGTAACAAATTTATGGCATAGTTCGTGCAAGATCGGTCCGATGTAAACCAAATAAATATTTTTACGCTATGGATCAACAGAAACACACCACCGAAGACACCCTGACCGACATTTTCGGCTCGAAAGAGATGCGTTCGCCCGCTCCCACGGAATTCATTCCCAAGAACAAGACAGCACCCGAAATCGCCTATCAGCTGGTCAAGGACGAGACCTATCCCCAGACCCAGCCGAGGCTCAACCTGGCGACGTTCGTGACCACCTACATGGACGACTACGCCACACGGCTGATGAACGAAGCCATCAACATCAACTACATCGACGAGACGGAGTATCCGCGCGTCGCGGTGATGTGCGGCCGTTGCCTCAATATCGTGGCCAACATGTGGAACTCGCCCGAAAAGGCCGAGTGGAAAACCGGCGCGCTGGGCATCGGATCGTCCGAAGCATGCATGCTGGGCGGAGTGGCCGCATGGCTGCGCTGGCGGGCGCGCCGCAAGGCCGCAGGCAAACCATTCGACAAACCCAACCTGGTGATGAGCACCGGATTCCAGGTCGTGTGGGAGAAGTTCTGCCAGCTGTGGCAGATCGAGATGCGCACCGTGCCCCTGACGCTCGACCACCCGACGCTCGACATCGGCGAGGCGCTGAAGGCCTGCGACGAGAACACCATCTGCATCGTGCCCATCGCCGGCGTGACATGGACGGGTCTCGACGACGACATCGAGGGTCTCGACAAGGCGCTCGACGCCTACAACGCCAAGACGGGCTACGAAATCCCGATCCACGTCGACGCGGCTTCCGGAGGTTTCATCCTGCCGTTCCTGCACCCCGAGAAGAAGTGGGACTTCCGCCTCAAATGGGTGCTGTCGATCTCCACGTCGGGCCACAAGTACGGACTGGTGTACCCCGGACTGGGATGGGTCGTATGGAAGGACAAGAAGTACCTGCCCGACGAAATGTCGTTCTCGGTCAACTACCTCGGCGCGAACATCACGCAGGTGGGCCTGAACTTCTCGCGGCCGGCGGCGCAGATTCTCGGCCAGTACTACAACTTCATCCGGCTGGGATTCGAGGGGTACAAGGAGGTGCAGCAGAACTCGATGGACATCGCCAAGTACTGCCACGAGCAGATCGGCAAGATGCCGTGCTTCCGGAACTACGCCAAAGAGGTCGTCAACCCGCTGTTCATCTGGATGATGGACCCCGAATACGACAAGAAGGCCAAATGGACGCTGTTCGACCTGCAGGCCGCCTTGCAGCAGAGCGGCTGGATGGTCCCGGCATACACCATGCCCAAGAACATCGACGAGATGATCGTCATGCGCATCGTGGTTCGCCAGGGCATGTCGCGCGACATGGCAGACATGCTTCTGGGAGACATCCGCAACGCCGTGGCCGAGTTCGAGAAACTCCGGTACCCCACGCCCTCGCGCATCAAGTACGAGAACAAGGAGCACCAGAAAGGCAAGGTCTACACGCATTGATGCGGCCGGAGGTCACCGGACCTCCGACTGCCGGAACGCTGGCGGGAAAAGCGACCTTCGGACCGCAATTTCGGCCATAGCATCAAAAGAGGCTTCTCAAGCCGCCCCTGAAGGGCGCTTTCTCGCGGCCGGCAACGGCTGACCGAACATTCAGGGACCTTCCCCGCGACACGCACCCCCTCCGGGCGGCAGAACGCCGGACGGCTCACGCTTCACCCCCGAAGCGGAGCCGTCTTTTTCATTTGCGGCGGAAGGCTCTTCCGGACCTTCGGCGGCGGCCTACGCAAGCCCGGCGCTGCCGCCACGGACCGGAAAAACGCCCCCGCAGCGACACGACGCAACGAACAAAACATTGGGCGCAAAGGACTTGCCGGGACCGGAAAAAATACGTATCTTTCGTGCGTTTTATCCCCAACGTCTATGAAAGAGAATTTCGACATTTTCCTGATCGTCATGGCCCTTCTGGCCGCCGTGGTCTACGCCGCGCTGCACTTCTTCGAAGCGGGCTACGGCTATCTCTTCGACCGCCGCTACGGGCCACCCGTGCCCAACCGCGTGGGCTGGATGGTGATGGAATCTCCGGTTTTCATCCTCATGTGCGTGCTGTGGGCCTCGTCCGAAAGGATGTGGCAGGCCGGGCCGCTGGCGCTGTTCTGCCTGTTCCAGGCCCACTACCTCCAGCGGGCCTTCATCTTCCCGCTGCTGATCCGCGGCAAGGGCCGCATGCCCCTCGGCATCGTCGTGATGGGCATGGTCTTCAACACGCTCAACGCCCTGATGCAGGGAGGCTGGATTTTCTACGTCTCGCCCGCTGACTACTACGCCGGATGGTTCGCACAGCCCTATATCTATATCGGCGGGGCGTTGTTCGTGGCCGGAATGGCCGTAAACCTCCATTCGGACCACATCATCCGCCACCTCCGCCGCCCGGGCGACACGCGCCACTACATCCCCCGCGGGGGCATGTTCCGCTACGTCTCGTCGGCCAACTACTTCGGCGAACTGCTCGAATGGGTGGGATTCGCCGTAGCCTCGTGGTCGTGGGCCGGAGCGGTCTTCGCATGGTGGACCTTCGCCAACCTCGCGCCGCGCGCCGCATCGCTGCGCCGCCGCTACGAGCAGGAGTTCGGCGAAGAGTTTTCGCGCCTTCGCCGCAAACGGATCATCCCCTTCATCTATTGACCCGCCTAAAAGGCGGGGTTTAGGTTGCGGATGATCCGTTACAACGTTTTTCACCCAGTTCTGCGCCCGCCGGATTAAGAAGACGACTTCAGGAACGACGCAAGAATTTCACGTTTCGGAACGAGGTCTGCGCATCCGACTTTCAACCCTCAACCTCTAACTCTCAACTTTCAATTCAATGTCCTCTACACTTTTCACCCCTTATAAATTAGGCCCCGTCACGCTGCGCAACCGCACGATCCGTTCGGCAGCCTTCGAATCCATGGGCAAGGACTTCGGTCCCACCCGGCAGCTCAAGGACTACCACGTCGCCGTAGCCCGCGGCGGCGTGGGCATGACCACGCTGGCCTATGCCGCCGTGTGCCGCAGCGGACTGTCGTTCAACAAGCAGCTGTGGCTGCGTCCCGAGATCGTCCCCGGACTGCGCGAAATCACCGACGCCGTGCACCGCGAAGGGGCCGCCGCGGCCATCCAGATCGGACATTGCGGCAACATGACCCACTGGACCACCGCCGGGCAGATGCCCATCGGCGCCTCGACGGGATTCAACCTCTACGCCTACACGCCCGTGCGGGGCATGAAGAGACGCGAGATCGAACAGGTGGCCCGCGACTTCGGCACGGCGGTGCGCACGGCCCGCGACGCCGGATTCGACTCGGTGGAGGTGCACGCCGGGCACGGCTACCTCATTTCGCAGTTCCTGTCGCCCTACACCAACCACCGGCACGACGAATACGGCGGCTCGCTCGAAAACCGCATGCGCTTCATGCGCATGTGTCTGGGCGAGGCCGTGGAGGCGGCCCGGGCGTGCGGCATGGCGATCACCGTGAAGCACAACATGTACGACGGCTTCAAAGGGGGCATTGAAATCCCCGAGAGCATCGAGATCGCCAAAGTCATCGAATCGTTCGGCGTGGACGGCATCGTCCTCTCGGGCGGGTTCGTCTCGAAGGCCCCGATGGCCGTCATGCGGGGGCTGATCCCGATCTACACCATGAGCTACTACTCGCCGCTGTGGCTGCGCTACTTCATCCGCTGGTGCGGTCCCTTTATGATAAAACAGTTCCCCTTCGAGGAGTGTTATTTCCTCGAAGACGCCAAGAAATTCCGGGCCGCCCTGAAAGGTCCGCTGATCTACGTCGGGGGGCTTGTCAGCCGCGAGGGCATCGACCGGGCGCTGGACTCGGGATTCGAGCTGGTTCAGATGGCCCGGGCGCTCGTCAACGACCCGGCGTTCGTCGCAAAGCTCCGCGAGGGCGACGCGGCGACGCGAAGCGCCTGCGACCACCGCAACTACTGCATCGCGCGGATGTACTCCGTAGACATGAAGTGCTGCAAGCATTGCGACAACCTCCCGCGACGGATCGTCGAAGAACTCAAACGCCTGCCGTGATGAAACGCGAAGCAATCACACCGTGCGGGGAGCACACCGCAGCCGTTTCCGGAAGCGGCCGCAGCGTCGGCCGGCGGGGAGCCGTCGCCCCGGGAAGCGCCTGGGCGCTGGTCACGGGAGCCGGGTCGGGCATCGGACGCTGTTACGCCCTGCGGCTGGCGGCGTTGGGCTACAACCTGGTGCTGGCGGGCAACCGCCGCGAACCGCTGGAGACGGTATGCGGCGAGATACTCGCTGCCGGAGCGGGTCCGGACGGCGGCGTCCGGAAAGCGGCATCCCCCGCCGCCGGGTTCCGGCCCGAGGTGCGGATCGTGGAGATCGACCTGGCGCGCATCGAAGCCGCTGCGGAGCTGTGGGAAGCCGTGCGGCGCGAAGGAGCCGCCATCGACGTACTGGTGAACAACGCCGGGATATTCTCGTTCCGCGACATCCTGCAAACCCCCGCCGAGCGCATCGAGCGCATCATCCTGCTGCATGACCTGACGAACACCCAACTGTGCCGGATGGCGGCGGCCGACATGGTGCGCCGCGGCTGCCGGGGGCACATTCTCAACATGTCCTCCTACTCGCTGTGGATGCCCTTTCCGGGACTGGCCCTGTACAGCGCGTCGAAGGCCTACCTGCGGTCGTTCTCGGTGGCCTTCGCAAAGGAGGTCCGCGAGCACGGCATCCGCGTCACGGCGGTCTGCCCGGCGGGTGTGGCGACCGACCTCTACGGACTGACTCCCCGCTGGCAGCGCATCGGCACGCGCCTCGGGGTGCTTATCACGGCCGACTCGTGCGCCCGGCGCGGACTGCGCGCCCTGTGGCGGGGACGCCGGTGCATCGTCCCCGACTGGTGGAACCGCGTGTGGATTCCCCTCTGCAAGATACTGCCGATGTGGGTGCTGCGTCCGGTCCGCAGGTTCACGATGAAATTTCAGAAATAGGCTCTTCGAGCACGAAAAAACAATAAATTATGAACACAATCAAAACCGTCGTCTTCGACCTCGGAGGCGTGCTGGTCGATCTGGACATAGACCGCTGCACCGGAGCCTTCCGGAGTCTCGGAATGGATGCCGTGGCCGATCTGATCAACCCCTACTACCCCGCCGAGATGATCGGACGGCTGGAACACGGCATCATTTCGTTCCACGAAGCCTGCGACGAAATGCGCCGCCTGTCGGGCACGCCCGAGGTAACCGACGCGCAGATCGCCTGGGCCTACGGCCAATTTCTCGTGCGCATCCCGGTCGCGAAACTCCGCCAGATAGACGCCCTGCGCGAGCGCGGAATCCGGACCTGCGTGCTCTCGAACAACAACCCCGCGTCGATGAAATACATCCGACGGATGTTCACGGCCGACGGCAAGACGATGGACGACTATTTCGATGCCGTTTTCCTCTCCTACGAACTGCACGAGCTGAAGCCCTCGGAGGCGATTTTCCGCAAGATGATCGCCGCAGGCGGCATGCGCCCCGAAGAGACGCTTTTCATCGACGACGGACAGAAGAACGTCGACGCCGCGCAGAGACTCGGATTCGCGGTCTACATGCCCGGTCCGGGGGAGGATTTCGGCCACATACTCGACAATCTCAACCGTTACGAAGAGATCCTGTAAAATCGCGCAGGCCGACTGATGCCGCCCGTCGCCGCGGCCGTGTCGCCCGTGAGGAAAAGCCGCGTCGAAAAGCACGGTCGCGAACTTGCCGTGGGCGGCTCGGTCGGCCGCCGGACGCAACGGAAACCGCGCCGTCGGCAGGGAGCGCATCATCCGCGTCATACGCAGAAACCGCGCCGCCAGCCGAAAGCCCGCCGATCCGGCAAAGACAGGAACAAAACAAAGCAACCCCTCCGGTCGCAGGACCGGAGGGGTTGCCTCATTTCATACATCGTCTGTCGGAGTGACAGGATTCGAACCTGCGACCCTCTGGTCCCAAACCAGATACGCTACCGGACTGCGCTACACTCCGAACGCCGCGGCTTCCGCCGGAATTTCAATAAAAAAGCAGACCACCCTATCGAGCAGTCTGCCGATTTGTCGGGGAGACTGGATTCGAACCAGCGACCTCCAACTCCCGAAGCTGGCGCGCTAACCGGACTGCGCTACACCCCGAACAAGTGCCCTTATCGTTTTAAGAGCGCACAAAGATAAGTTTAAAATCCGAAAAGACAAAATTATTTCCGAAAAAACATTCTTCAAAAATAACGGACCGGACTCAAAAGCCCCGCAGCGGACGATCGCGGCCGCCTCGCAGCGCCCGGTCCGCCCCGGCGGCGGAGGAGGCGGAGGCGGAGGAAAATCCCGGCTTCCGGAACAAGAGACCGATTTTTTCGTATATTGATACCGCAACAACGCTTTCACGGGCCAGGAGGCGCAACCGCCCCGGATGCAATCCGGTTTTGCGGCCGCCCGTTTTTTCATGTTTACAGACAATGACCGCCAAACTGCTGCTCATACTCCGCTTCTACCGCTCGGCGATGCTCCTCTTCTGCGGAGCGGCGAGCCTCGCCCTGGCATGGGTCGCCAAGGTCCACGGAACGCCGATCGTCCCGGCCCTGCTGTTGGGAAAGGCTTTGATTTACCCGCTTTTCCTCTACGTGTGGATCATCCCGCGCTATTCCGATGAATTCTACTATTACCGCAACCTCGGCATCCGCCGCCGAACACTGCTGGGCGTAAGCTGCGCGGTGGATTTCGGGTTATGCTGTCTTTTGCTGAACTATTCCGCCGCCCTGCTGCATGCCGCCCGCTGAAAAACATATTCTCGAAATCGACTCCGCAGAGCTGGCGTTCGGCGAACGGCGCATTCTCTCGGGAGTTTACCTGCTCGTCGAAACAGGCGGCGTGACGGCTGTGCTCGGGCGCAACGGATGCGGAAAAAGCTGTCTGATGAAGATTCTGTCGGGGTCGCTGAAAGCGGGATTCTGCTCAATGCGCATCGACGGGAAATGGCACAGACGGTTTACCGAAAAGGAGATTCGCTACCTTCCGCAGCATCCGTTCATTCCCGGATGGTTGCGGCTGGAACGCGCGCTCGGCGATTTCGGGCTGCAAAGGGAAGACCTGGAACGGAGGTTTCCGGAGTTCATTTCCCTGCGCGGAACCCGCATCGGGGAGCTGTCGGGCGGGGAACAGCGGATTCTGGAATGTTTCATCATCCTGCGCAGCCCGGCCCGGTTCATCCTGCTCGACGAGCCGTTCTCGCAGATTGCACCCCTGCACGTTGCAACGCTCCAAACACTCATCCGGCAGGAAAAGGCCACGAAAGGGATTTTGCTCACCGACCACATGTACCGCCACGTGACCGGCATTGCCGACCGGCTGTACGTAATGGCCGACGGGCAGGCCTATCCGTGCGAAAACGACGAAGACCTGGTCCGGCGGGGCTATCTGAACCATCTCTGAACGGTCACAGCCGGCGGTAGTGGCAGTAGAGCAATTCGCCGTCGTCGCCCCGCAGGTGCATGCCGCCGCCCTGGCAGTAGCGGAACATCGAGCAATCGGCGCATTCGCCCCTGCGCGCCCATTCGCGGTCGCGGAACGGCTCGAAGCGGTTCTGCCACACGTCCCAGAACCGATCCCGGTAGATGTTTCCCTGATGGTAGTTGGCGCGGATCGACGTGCACCCCGAAATGGCCCCGTCGACACGGATCGAAGCCACCGAAACGCCCGCGGCGCATTGGTAGAAATGGTCGCGGACCTCGGCCTCGTAACCGCCCAGGAAGCCTTCGCAGGCATAGCTGACCTCGATCCGGCCCTCCTGCCGCGTGCGGCGGATGAACTCCAGCATCTCCCGGAACTGGGCGTCGGTCATCCGCAGCGTCGGGTCGTTCTTGGCACGCCCCATCGGGAAAATCGAGAAGAGCCGCCAGTGGCGCACCCCCTCCGAAAGGAGCATGTCGCGGAAGGCCTCCAGCTGCGGGACCATCGCCCCCGTGACGCAGGTGACCACGTCGTACGACAGCGAGGGTTCGCGCACGATCATCCGCACGGCCTCCAGCGCGCGGTCGTAACTGCGGGGATTCCCGCGGATATAGTTGTGTTCGCGCTCGAAACCGTCGAGGCTCACCGAAACCGATTTCAGCCCCGCGTCGAGCAGACGGCCGAAACGTTCCGGGGTCAGGGCCATGCCGTTGGTCACCATGCCCCACGGGTAGCCGCGGCGCGTGACCTCGGCGCCCGCCTCCTCCAGGTCCGCGCGGACGAGCACTTCGCCGCCCGAGAAGATGACCAGCACGTCGGCCGGATCGACGTGGGGCGTCACCTCCTCGTCGAGCACCTTCAGAAAATCAGCCAGCGGCATGTCCGCCACGCCGGGGTCCACCCGGCAGTCGCTGCCGCAATGGCGGCACGAGAGGTTGCAGCGCAGCGTGCACTCCCAGAATAGCGTATCGAGACGGTGTTCGCGCACCGTCGAAGCATAGAGTTCGGAAAAAATATTGAGGGCCAGTCGTTTGCGAAGCCCCAGCCGGCGGCGTGACATGGCTTATTTCCTGCCGACGGAAGGGTCCTCCTCCTGCGGACGTTCGGCCACGGGAGGCAGCGAATCGGGACGTTCGCGTTCCAGGCGTTTGAGCCGCTCGTTGCGGACGCTGTCCTGCCGGGGCGTCCGCACGCCGTACATGACCACCACGCGGCGGGGAAATTCGGGGTATCCCTTTACGGCCGTCGTATCGGCGCCCTGCGTCTTCGCGGTGTCCTCCTTGGGAGCGTTTTTCACCGACGTACAGGCTGCGGAGAAGCCCAGAAGGGCTGCCAGCGCGAGTTTCAGATTTCTGTTCATAACGCCATGAGGTTTAACATTCTCAATGCAAAGATAAGAATTTTCCGCACAAGACGAAAAAACATGCCAAAAAGTTTTGAAAGCCAATGTTTTTTATTTTACTTTGCCGAACACATTAACACTTTAATTCTCTATTTTTATGACAGGTAAGGTAAAATGGTTCGATGGCAAGAAAGGCTACGGATTCATTACGGCGGAGAACGGAAAAGAGATTTTCGTACACTTCTCGGGCATCGCAAAGGACGGCTTCAAGTCGCTCAACGAAGGTCAGGCAGTCGAGTTCGAAGTTGGCTCCGGTGCCAAGGGAGAACAGGCTATTAACGTAACTGTAGTTGAGTAATCGCGCAAACTATAATTACAGAGAGCAAAAAAGGAGGTCCCCTCGAACCGGAGGCCTCCTTTTTTCTTGCCCGTTTGAAAAAAAAGCAGTACTTTTGGGCGTCCGAAACCGAAAAAAAGGTTCTCAAAACATAAAAACCCTATCAAAACCATGAAAGAAGCAATCGCAATTCTGACCGGCGGCGGACCGGCTCCCGGCATGAATACCGTAGTGGGCAGTGTCGCCAAAACGTTCCTGCGCCAGGGCTATCGCGTCATCGGCCTGCACGAAGGCTACACGGGCCTGTTCAACCCCTCGCCCCGCACCGTAGACATCGACTACCCGATGGCCGACGGCATCTTCAACCAGGGAGGTTCGTTCCTGCAGATGAGCCGTTTCAAACCCAAGGACTCGGATTTCGAGAACAACTTCAACCTCAAGTTCTTCACCGACAACAACATCAAACTGCTGGTGACCGTCGGCGGCGACGACACGGCTTCGACCGCCAACCGTATCGCCAAGTTCCTCGAGGCCAAGAAATACCCCATCGCCAACATCCACGTGCCGAAGACCATCGACAACGACCTGCCGCTTCCGAAGGGCACGCCGACGTTCGGCTACGAGTCGGCCAAGGACAAGGGCGCAGTCATCGCCCGCGCCGTCTACGTCGACGCACGCACGAGCGGCAACTGGTTCGTGCTGGCTGCCATGGGCCGTTCGGCCGGCCACCTGGCATTCGGCATCGGCGAGGCCTGCCACTACCCGATGATCGTCATTCCCGAGATGTTCGACAAGACGGAAATCACCGTCGAGAAGATCGTCAACCTGGTGATTTCGTCGATCATCAAGCGTAAGATCATGGGCATGGACTACGGCGCAGCGGTGATTTCCGAAGGCGTGTTCCACGCGCTGTCGGACGAGGAGATCCGCAAGAGCGGCATCCACTTCACCTACGACGAGCACGGACATCCCGAGCTGGGCAAGGTGTCGAAGGCCCACATCTTCAACGAGATGATCGAGATGAAGCTCAAGGAGCTGGGTCTCAAGGTCAAGAGCCGTCCGGTGGAGCTGGGCTACGAAATCCGCTGCCAGACCCCGATCGCCTACGACCTGACCTACTGCTCGGAGCTGGGTATCGGCGTGCACAAGCTCTTCGCCGAGGGCAAGACGGGCTGCATGGTTTACGTGGATTCGGAGGGCAACGTCTCGCCGCTCTACCTCAAGGACTTGCAGGACCCCACGACGGGCAAGATTCCGCCCCGTCTGGTGGACATCAAGTCGGACAAGTTCACGTCGGTGGTGGAGACCATTCTCAACGCCATCACCCCGGCCGACTACGAAGCCGCCAAGGCTTACGTTCCCAATCCCGAGGAGTACGACTTCCACAAGATCCTGAACTGGAAATAATCCGGTCGCAATCCCATACTCTGATCCCCGCCTCAACAAGGCGGGGATTTTTTTCGCAAAATATTTGCTCGGGGGGGGGATTTCGTATATTTGCATCCCAGAACAATCCAATTCATCATGGAAAAGACCGAAAAACCGGTGTTCGAGCCAATGCCCGAAACACCTGCGGAGCCGGCATCCACGGCCTCCGAATCCGCCGGACAGCCGGCGGCATCGCTCGCCGAAGCGAAAAAGAACATCCTCATCGGACTGCTGTGGTGCGTCGGCGGACTGGCTTTCAGTTTCATCTCCTACTACCTCACCGAAGCCGGAGGCCGTTACGTCATCGCCACGGGAGCCATCCTCTGGGGTGCCTGGCAGGCAATCATGGGATTATACGTCTGGCTGAAAATCAAGCATGGAGCCGGCGAATACGCCGCCTTTTGGCGCATGCTCGCAACAGCCGTCTGCACCGCCCTGCTCATCGGATACCTCACGGTGCTCTCCACGCAGCTGGTGGACGAAGGCGGCGAGCTGCCGCTGCTCGACACCGAACAGACCTATGATTGCACGGACCTCGGGCTGCGAATCCGGATTCCGGCCGGATACTCCGCCCTCGAAGAGAGCATTGAACCCGAAACCGACTCAACCTACGCCCGCTACACGATGTACGTCCTCGACGGCGAATGGGAATTCAACATCGACGCCCTGCAAGATGTCTTCGATCCCGAGGCGAAGAGCATCGCCGACCTCTCGGACTACTGCGCGAGCCGCGATTCGGCCTACTACGACGGCGGGATCATCAAGGCCTCGCGCCCCCTCGTATCGAACGGCACCGACATGCTGTACAGCGAAGGCCGCCGGACCGAATATCCGGGATTCGTATTCACGGCCTACGACCTCAAACAGGGGCAGTCGCTCATCACCGTCGGCATCAGCTACCCCTCGAAGGAATACGGCAAGACGAGTACCCTCCGACGCGTCGAAGAACTGCTCCGAGGCATTGAGCTGACGCAGCCGGAGGAGACGGCAGGAACGGCAGAATAAAAATGATTCGCACGACAGAGAAGGGCAGCCTCCGGGCCATGAGTGGTCAAAAGATCGCAATCAACAGATATTCAGAATAATCCGACAGAGGGGTTGTTATTTTTTCTTGCAATGCAAGTCCGGCAGCCCGAACCGACGCAGCGACCGAGGGTAAAACAGCTCGCTGATTTTACCGAGGTGCAAGGAGGAAGCCGAAGGCAAGCCCCCGGCTGCGGAGGGCTGCAACATACATGTTTTGCCACTCCGCTGGCTTCGGGTTGAAAAACAGAGCGATTATTCAAGAGTAAAACTCAATGTAACAGCTTGTCACAATCTGCCGACCACGCGAGGCCTCCGGGCCGCTTTTTTATCCGAAGAGCGTCGGTTCGGGGGCGGGCGGCACGGGAGCCGCCGGACAGAGGTTGACGACCTCCAGTCCCCGGCCGAGGGCGCGGCGGACGGTGTAGCGGGTGCCGCCGGGCGAACCGTCGTACCACGCCACCAGGACGCGGGCGTTGTACACCAGAAAATCGTTGCGCACGGCATAGCAGCCCCGGTGGTAGGCCGGCGCAAGCACTTCGACGGAATCGGCCTCGGCCAGCACGCGCCGGAAGCGTTCGCGGTCGGCCGGGGAGAAGCGCATCTCCTGCCCCCGGAACGGAACCGCAGCGACGAGCCGCACGCCGGGCACACGCTCCCGGAGTTCCAGCACCGCCTCGGCGGCGGCCAAATCGAAACCCACGGCCATGCCGCTCAAAAAGGTCCGGAAACCCCGCGCGTACAACTCCCCCACCGTCCGGCGCAGGGCGTCCGCAGCCGCGCCGCGATAGGTGCGGTGACCGGTAAAGGCGACGGATGTGCGGCGATCGGCGATCATGCGTCCAAAGGTAAGGCTTTGGCCCGGACTTTGCAAGCCCCATTGCTGAATTAAAACTTTCAGCAACTATGAAAAACACAGGAATTGCCATCGTATCGCTCGTGGGCGGCATGATCATCGGTTCGGCCCTCACAATGCTCTTCACGCCCCAGTCCGGTCCGGAACTGCGCCAGAAAATCAAGGATTCGATCGACGACGAGATCGACAAGGTGAAAGACAAACTCGGCAAAGTCGAGAGGGAGATCGAGGAAGCCCGCTGCAAATGCGACGAAAAATGACCCTCCCGGCACGACGCAACAATGGAAAATAAACCTTCCGGCGGCCGTTTCATAGCCGCGCTGCTGTTTTTCGCAACGACTGCGGGCATTGCCATCCTGCTGCTGCTCACGGCGCTGGTTATCTGGCTTTCGTCCGTTACGGGTTCGTTCATCGCCTCGGCGCTGATCGCAGGCGGCTTTTTCGCCGTCCTCGCACTCCTCGTCTACCTGTTCGCGATCCGCGACGCCGTGGAACAGATCCGCAGGCAGGCCGAAACGGTTTACGAGGTGGCCCATGCAGCGCAAACGGGCTACGAATGGCTCGCCGGAAAGGTTTCTCTGTTTCTGAAGCTCCGCGAGGAGTTGCAGAAAAAATGAAAAAAGCCGGAGCAGCATGCTGCTCCGGCTTTTTCAGGCCTTCCGCGAAGGGTTGCGCCGCCATCTCCGCACGGACCTTCGCAGAACGGGCCTTTCGAACTTGCTCCGAACTGCGTTTCCGATTTCGGCGGTTCGTGTTTCGGCCTAACGTAATCCGGCCCGGACGAAAAATACAAACGTATTCCCGTTCGGGCCGGACATGTTAGGGCAAAAAAGCCCTGTAAAATCGAAACCTACTTAAAGTAGCGTTTGTAAAGCCCTTCGAAACCTTTGCCGTGACGGGCCTCGTCCTTGGCCATCTCGTGAACGGTGTCGTGAACGGCGTCGAGGTTCTCCTCCTTCGCCATGCGGGCCAGGCGCATCTTGTCCTCGCAGGCGCCGCACTCGGCGTTCATGCGCTTTTCGAGGTTGGTCTTGGTGTCCCAGACCACTTCGCCGATCAGCTCGGCGAACTTCGAGGCGTGCTCGGCCTCCTCCCAGGCGTAACGCTTGTAAGCCTCGGCGATCTCGGGATAGCCCTCGCGGTCGGCCTGACGGCTCATAGCCAGATACATGCCCACCTCGGTGCACTCGCCCATGAAATGATTCTGGAGACCTTCCCAAAGCTCCTTGCTGGCGCCCTTGCCGTCGCCGATCTTGTGTACCGTTACGAAATCAAGGTCGCCCTCGGCCTCAACGAGTTCCACGAACTTCTCCTTGCCTACCTTGCACATCGGGCACTGGTCGGGTGCCTCGGGACCTTCGTGAATGTAACCGCATACGGTACAACGCCATTTCTTTGCCATAATCTTCTACTGTTTAATGTGTGTGATTGTATTCTGTTTGTAGTGCAAAGATAGCAAATCCGTTCGGAATCCGTATAGGTTTCCGATTGTCTTTTCTGATGGCGGGATAGGCTGCGCTTATAGCCGCGCCGCAGAACCGGGCAGGAGGCGTGTGAACCGCCGTTCGCTCCCAAAACCGGCTTTTTAAGCCGGGGAGCGCAGAACAGGACAAGAGGCGCCGGGTCATCCATCGCCCATAAAGCCCGTCTATCAAGCGTTTTACGCCCGGCGGTCTATTATCTCTTCGATCTGCGCCACGTCGGTCGAATCCTTCACCAGCACCCGCTTGCGGCTGTCCAGCAGGTAGAGGGCCGGAATGGCGTGGAGGTCGTACAGGCTCTTTTCGCGGACGACGCACCCCTTGTCATAGGCATTGATCCACGACGCCGGAATGTGGTCGCGGTAGTCGCGCCACTCCGTAAGGTCCTCGTCCGGATAGAGCGCCAGCACCTTCAGCCGCCCCCGCTCGATCATCTCCGAAAGCATCGGCGAGGAGGTGATCGCCTCGCGGATTTCACGGCACATCGCACAGCCGGGATTGTTGATGAACAGCAGCACGTATTCGGCTTGCAGCCCGTAGAGCGTCCCCGAGGCGCCCGAGGCGAGCGTGTAGCGGAAATCGTTGGCAGGCTGGCCCAGGCGGTTCTGCATGGCCATTTCGAGGTCGTACTGCGGGGCGATGCGTTCGTACTCGTCGTAGAAAGGGCTGGCGAGCTGCGCCCGGAGCACGGGAATGTAGAACTCGTCGTTGCGCAGCGGCGAGTTGGGGTCGTGCAGCACCGTCCCGGCGAGCATCGCGAAATAGTCGAGCATCGGCTTCGACGACGAAACCCGGCGCATCAGCGAATCCATCGGCGCGGAATCCGCCGGACGGTCGGAAAGCACCGCAATGTAGCGCGCAAAGGCCTCGATCATCTGCACGGTGTCGGCCTCGGAGACGAAAAGCGTGTCGGTGAAGTCGAAACGGTCCCAGTAGTGCCGGCGGAGATAGTCGCGCTGTTCGTCCGGAGAGAGTCCCGCGGGGGCGATGGCCGGGAGAAAAACCCGCGGACGGGATGCGGAGACCGCGGTCTCCTGCGAGGGAGCGCTCCGGCGGCGGCCGCACGCGGCGACGCACAAGGCTGCCAGGAGGATGATCAGGATGCGTTGCATGGGCATGGAGATTATTTATACGCAAAGATAGAAATTTCCGGCAACAATCGTACACCCGAAGGCTGCAAAGGCGACTTCCCGGCGGTTTTGCACGGTAGTTGCAACACCCAACAGCGACAAAAAACCAAATCAATTCATTATGGATGTAAAGAAAACTACCACAAGCACAGGGTTCAAATTGAGTGTTATGACACTGGCAATTATGAACGTGACTGCCGTAGTGAGTCTGCGCGGACTGCCCGCCGAGGCGGTCTACGGACTTTCGTCGGCATTCTACTACCTGTTTGCAGCCATCGTGTTCCTGATCCCGACGGCGATGGTCGCCGCCGAACTGGCCGCGATGTTCGCCGACAAGCAGGGCGGCGTATTCCGCTGGGTCGGCGAAGCCTACGGCGCACGCACGGGATTCCTCGCAATCTGGCTGCAATGGATCGAATCGACGATCTGGTATCCGACGGTGCTGACCTTCGGCGCCGTGTCGATCGCGTTCATCGGCATGAACGACACGCACGACGCGCTGCTGGCCTCGAACAAGGTCTTCACGCTCTGCATGGTGCTGGCCATCTACTGGATCGCCACGCTGATCGCCCTGAAAGGTCTCGGATGGGTCGGAAAAATCAGCAAATGGGGCGGCATGATCGGTACGATCATTCCCGCGGGCCTGCTGATCGTGCTGGGCGTCATCTACATTTCGACCGGCGGACACAACCACATGGACATGTCGCAGGGCTTCTTCCCCGACCTGTCGAAATTCAACAACCTCGTGCTGGCGAGCAGTATCTTCCTGTTCTACGCGGGTATGGAGATGATGGGCATTCACGTCATGGACGTGAAGAACCCGTCGCGGAACTACCCCAAGGCCATCATCATCGGTTCGCTGGTCACGGTGCTGATCTTCATTCTGGGAACCTTCTCGCTGGGCCTGATCATCCCCGCCAAGGACATCAGCCTCACGCAGTCGCTGTTAGTCGGGTTCGACAACTACTTCCACTACCTCCACATTTCGTGGGCCGGCCCGATCATCGCCATCGCCTTGATGTTCGGCGTGCTGGCAGGCGTGCTGACGTGGGTGGCGGGTCCCTCGAAGGGTATCTTCGCCGTGGGCAAGGCCGGTTACCTGCCCCCGTTCTTCCAGAAGACCAACAAGAACGGCGTACAGAAGAACATCCTGCTGATCCAGGGCTGCGTCGTGACGCTGCTGGCGCTGCTGTTCGTCGTGATGCCCTCGGTGCAGTCGTTCTACCAGATCCTCTCGCAGCTGACCGTGCTGCTGTACCTGATCATGTACATGCTGATGTTCTCGGCCGCCATCGTCCTGCGCTACAAGATGAAGGGCACGCCCCGTCCGTTCCGCCTGGGCAAAAAGAACGGCCTGATGTGGTTCCTCGGATGCCTCGGTTTCTGCGGCGCACTGCTGGCCTTCATCTTGAGCTTCGTGCCGCCCAGTTAGATTTCGACCGGCAGCAACACCGTCTGGTTCTCGGTGCTGATCATCGGCTGCGTGGTGGTCGTGGGCGCCCCGTTCGTCATCTACTCCATGCGCAAGCCGTCGTGGAAAGACCCCGAGGCCGCCGCCGATTTCGCTCCCTTCCACTGGGAAGCGCAGGCCAAGGTCGCAGCCCCCGAGGCAGCCGCACCTGCACAGCAGAAACCCGGTAGCAACAAATAACAGCCGAAGAAATGCCGCCGAACTCCTTAAACCCCCGCCTCGGCGGGGGTTTGGGGACGGGGCGGGCCTGCAAACACGGCGGAACGCCGTGACTACGGCCTGCCACAGCGGAAAGAGGATACAAACCATTTTACAAATTTCATAACATGATTCAGAAGATCGACAAAAAAGCGGTTCAGGATGCCGTGCAGATGGCATACGACCGCTGCAAAAACGAAACCGGCGGCAAAAACGCCGACTATATCCCCTATCTGGCCGATGTGCCGTCGAACTTGTTCGGCATCGCGGCCTGCCTCCCCGACGGCGACGTGGTGGCCGTGGGCGACACGGACTACAAGTTCGGCATCGAATCGGTGTCGAAGGTCCCCACGGCGATCCTCGCCATGAACCAGTACGGCGGCCAGGAGGTGCTCGGCAAGATCGGCGCCGACGCCACGGGACTCCCCTTCAACTCGATCATGGCCATCCTGCTCGAAAACGACCACCCCTCGACGCCACTGGTGAACGCCGGAGCCATTTCGGCCTGCTCGATGATCAAGCCCGTGGGCGACAGCGACGGCAAATGGAAAGCCATCGTCACGTTCATCGCCGACCTCGCGGGATCGGACGTCGCGGTGATCGACGAACTCTACAAATCGGAGACGGCGACCAACTTCAACAACAAGTCGATCGCGTGGCTGCTGAAGAATTACAACCGCATCTACGACGATCCCGACATGGCGCTGGACATCTACACGCGCCAGTGCTCGATCGGCGTGACGGCCCGGCAGCTGGCCACGATGGCCGCGACGATCGCCAACAGCGGCGTGAACCCCGTGACCGGAAAGGCCGTGTTCAAGCCCGAGCTGACGCCCAAGATCGCCTCGATGATGGCCACCGTGGGATTCTACGAGCACACGGGCGACTGGCTCTTCACGACGGGACTTCCGGCCAAAACGGGCGTGGGCGGCGGCATCATGGGCGTCGTGCCGGGCGTGATGGGCGTTGCAGCGTTCGCGCCCCCGCTCGACGGGGCCGGCAACTCGGTGAAGGCCCAGAAGGCGCTGGCGTTCATCGCCGGACACCTCAACCTCAACGTCTTCGGCACGACGCGCTGCGTGATGGCCGGAAAAGAGCCTGTGAAGGCGTAAGAACTCCCCTGCGGGGAGACCCGCCGACGAAAAGGGGCGCATCCTGCGAGGAATGCGCCCCTTTTCCGTATCCGGACAGGGTGTCAGAAGCGGTAGCGGACGCCGACCAGCAGGCAGCCCGACGTACCGATACCGGCCTCGGCATAGGCCGCGACACGTCCCCCGACTTCGACGCCGACGGGCGACACCTGGAAGGCGAACTGCGTGGATTTGTCGCTCTCGCCCCCGACCTCGGATCTGGAGAACGAGGCTCCCGCACCGAGGCGCGAATAGAACGAAACCACCTTGAGGTTCATCCAGTTCCACTTCACGTTGGGCAGCAGCGACCAGTAGCGGTTCCGGATCTCCGAGCCGGCGTCCCTGACCTCCTGCGTGTTCGAGGAGTAGACGACCTGCGCGCCGAGGCGCAGGCTGCCGATCAGGCGGAAACTGTAACCCACGGTGACGGCGCCCCACCCCTCGAGGTCGGTATTCGCATTCGTGAAAAGCCCGGTCAGCATGTCGCTGTACGAGTCGATCCAGTCGGTGACGGGAGCGACGCCGTAGGACACCGAAACCTCGCTGCGGCGCGATCCCTGGGCGGCGGCGGGAACGGCCATCACGACGACGGCCGCCGCCATCAGCAATTTCTTGATCATTGTTCTCTGTTTTTCAGGTTTTACGACTGCTAATATAGCAAAAATCACGCAACGAAATCAATCCGTTCGGCGGACAGGCGCGCGACGGGCGCGGAACAAGTACACGACGGGCACGGAACGGGCGCGGAACGAGCATGCGACAGGCACAGAACGGGCGCGGAACGGGCAACGCATCACGGACAATCACTCGTCCATCACCTCCCGCCGGATGGCTTCGAGATACCCGCGCCCCCATTTCAGGTCCGGCTCGACATAATTTCCCTCGGCCCATTCGTTCCAGGATTTCAGCAGGATGATCCGGTGTTCGGGAGCTTTTCCCCGGACCATTTCCACAGCCTCCCGGAGGTGTTTCCCGAACAGCTCGGGCGTGGAATCCGTCACGATCCACCCCTCTTTCCCGCTGCGCGGCGTGTGGTCCCAGTTCGGAATGACCGAGGGGAACACGTTCTCCCGGGTGTCTTCGTCCCCGTTGAGAAAATAAGCGGCCATCCGTTCATAGGGATAATTGAGCGGAATCTTCCGCCAGCGGTCGAATTTTACCCGCTGCCGTTCGAAAAACGAATGCCTTACATTGAAATACCCGACCAGCCGCAGCGGATTGACAGCGTCGACCCCCGTAGAGAAAATGGCCCCGACGTTCGGAACCGGGGCGTTCTCGTGCCCGACGAAGTAGATTCCCGGCAGGCCGTTCTTTTCGGCCAGCTCCCGCCACGTGGCGATGAAAACCTTCACCTCGGGGTCCGCCAGCGGTTTGTAGATCATAAACAGCGGCTTGCCGTCCACCGTAATGTAACGATGGTCCCGGAAAGCGGGCAGCACGGCCCGGAAATGCGCCGTATAGTCTTCGACGCCTCCGTAGAGCTGTTCGATCAGCATGTTCCGGTTCGTGATCCCGTGGGCGAAGCCCCGCCAGCTCTCATTGGCCCAGGCCAGCGCGAACGGAAAATCGGGTTCGCCGCTGGCCAGCACCTCGTTGAAGGGACGTTCCAGCAACCGCTTGCCGTTGCCGAACCAGTAATGCCAGTAGACGAAGCCCTCGACGCCGTATTCGCGGGCCATATCCGCCTGCGCCTGGCGCGTCTCGGCGACCCGCAGGTCGTAATACCCCAGATCGGCCGGAACTCGGGGCTGATAGTGATTTCTGAAATACCGCCGGGCCTTACCCACGTTCGTCCATTCGGTAAAACCCTTTCCCCACCACAGGTCGTTCTCCGGGATGGGGTGAAATTGAGGCAAATACAATGCCAATAATCTCGCTTTCATACATTGATCCGACAATCGGACCCGGATACCGGAGCAGACTGCAAGACCCTGCACAGCAAGGCTGTGCCCCGGCATGAAAAACGATGCGGAGGATTGTTCAGGATCCCCCGCATCGTATCCGGTCCGGTGTGTTTAAACCTCGTTTTCGACAGCCTTGAACAGCGCGACGTCCTCCGTCGTGGAGTTCATCACGTAGGTATAGGCCTCCGCGATCTTCGCCTCTGCAAGCTTGCAGAACACGCGCGCCGAAGCGGCATACTCCTCCGCCTCACCGGCCTGACGGGCCAGCAGGTAGGTGATGATGATGTGTCCGGCGGTCTCCACCAGGCGGCGGGCATGGAAATCCTTGAATCCGCAGACCTCCTTGTCGCCGGCCTCGACCCGGGCCTGCATCTCCGAGAACTTGACGGTCAGCTCCTTGAGCTTCGTCACCACGGGACACATCGCCTCCGTGTAGCTTTCAGCGGCATAGCGCCCGATCTGCTCCAGGAACGTGCCCTTCGTCACGGCGTTGATCGCCGCAACGACCTGCAACTGCGAGGTTCCCTCGTAGATGTTCATAATGCGTGCGTCGCGGTACAACCGCTCACAGGGATAGTCCTTCATAAAACCCGACCCGCCGTGGATCTGGATGGCGTCGTAGGCCAGCTGGTTGGCGTACTCCGACGAGAAGAGCTTCACCAGCGGCGTGAAGCCGTCGGCAAGGCGGTTGTAGAACTTCATCTCCTGACGCTCCTCCGCTTCGAGCGAACGCTCGTGGGAGATATGGCCGTACTGCTTGTAGACCTCGACGAAACGCGCCGTTTCGTACAGCAGCGCGCGCACGCCCTGCACCTTGGCCTTCATGTTCGAGAGCATCTCCGAAACGGCGGCGAACTGAATGATCGGCTTGCCGAACTGCTCGCGCTCGTGGGCGTATTTCAGCCCCTCGCGGTAAGCGGCCTCGCAGAGACCCACCGACTGTGCGCCGATGCCCAGGCGTGCGGCGTTCATCAGCGACATCACATACTTGATCAGGCCCATCTTCCGGTCGCCGACCAGCTGCGCCGGGGCGTTCGTGAAGACCAGCTCGCACGTCGGCGATCCCTTGATGCCGAGCTTATTCTCGATGCGGCGCACCTTCACACCGCCGTCGCGCTTGTCGTAGACCAGCATCGAGAGGCCGCGGGCGTCGGTCGTACCCTCTTCGGTACGCGCCAGCACGAGCGAAACCTCGCCGTCGCCGTTGGTGATGAAGCGTTTCACGCCGTTCAGCAGCCACGTCTGCCGCTCCTCCGACCAGGTGGCCTTGAGCATCACGGCTCCGAGGTCCGAACCGGCGTCCGGCTCCGTGAGGTCCATGGCGCACGTCGCGCCCGCCGAGACCCACGGCAGGTATTTCTGCTTGATCTCCTCCGAAGCGAACTCGTTCAACGTCTCGGCGCAGTCCTGCAACCCCCAGATGTTCTCGAAGCTGGCGTCGGCGCGGGCCACCATCTCGTTGGCCATCACGAAGCAGATGAGCGGGAAGTTCAGTCCGTCGTACTTGCGCGGAAGCGTCATGCCGCTCAACCCCGCGTCCACGACGGCCTTCATGTTCTCGACCGTACCCGAAGCGTACTCCACATGGTCGTCGACCACGCGCGGACCCTCGTGGTCCACACCCTCGGCGTTGGGGGCGATCACCTCGCCGCAGACCTCGCCGGCGATCTCCAGCACGCGGCGGTAGTTGTCCATCGCGTCGTCGAAATCCTGCGGCGCATAGTCGTAGAGGTCCTTCTCCGCGAAACCGCGCTCCTTCAGCTCCACGATCTTGCGCATCAACGGATGCTGGAGGTGGAACTGCAAATCCTTGTTATCTGAAAAGAAATTAGCCATAATTAGTTGTTTTTAAGATTCGTAGGCTCCTGTTTTGGGGTAAATTCAATACCTATGACATAGAAGTGGGGAATGTTGCCGACAATTTCGCCCGACAGGTCGGGCGCGATCTCGTTCTCGCCGCAGAAACGGAACAGATTGTGCTCCGCATCGAACCACATCGAACCGTAAAAGACCAGCGGAATGAACTTTCCGGCCTCGAACGAGTCGATCCCGAACGGACGGGTGCAGTACTTGGTAAGCGTATAACCGCTCGACGAAGTCACGCTGCGGAGCTTGAGCCGCTGACTGGCCTCCCGCATCTCCGGGATACTGAAATTCAGCATCGCCGTCGAATCCGTCCCCGAAGGATAGAATCCAATCGTCAGTTTTTTGGCCAGCATGTAAATGCCCGCCTGCGGATCAGCCATCTCGCCGGGCAGGATTTCGCCGCGCACCTTCTCGGGGAAATCGCTTACGAGCAGTTTGTTCGGCCCGCAGGGAAACTCCCGGGAACGAATCTCCACGCCCGATTCGTACTCCTTGATATATACCGTCATGTCATAGCGGCCCGGTCCTTCGAGCAATTCCGACAGGTCAAAACCGAACGCCTCGTAACCGGCAGCTTCCAGCAGGGAGCGGAAGTCGTCGAACCCGACAGGCCGGCTCTTGATCTGCTGTCCGGAAACGGACGCAGAGAGGAGAAGCGTACAGATTACCGTCAGAAGCCTGCGCATCGCTATTTCGAGTTTTGTTTGTAGTACTTGATCATCTTGGGGATAATCTCATTGACATCGCCCGTGATGGCGTAGTCGGCGATCTTGTTGATCGGGGCTTCGGGGTCCGAGTTGATCGAGATGACCATCGACGACTGGTCCATGCCGGCCGTGTGCTGGATCTGACCCGAGATGCCGCAGGCGATGTAGAGCTTCGGACGCACCGTGACGCCCGTCTGGCCCACCTGACGCGCATGCTCCGTGAAGCCCGCATCGACGGCGGCGCGGCTGGCGCCCACTTCGCCTCCCAGAACGTCGGCCAGTTCGTGCACCAGCCTGAAGTTCTCTTTGGAACCCATGCCGTAGCCGCCGGCGACGATGATGCCCGCACCCTTGATGTCGATCTTGCGCTCCTCGATCTGACGGTCGATGATCTTCACCGCGAGGTCCGCGTCCGTGACCATCTTCTTCCAGTCGATCGCCTTCACCTCGCCCGCGCCGGGCTGTGCGGCGTACTCCTTGCGCATGACGCCCTCGCGGACGGTGGCCATCTGCGGACGGTGGTCGGGGTTGACGATCGTGGCGATGATGTTGCCGCCGAACGCCGGGCGGATCTGATAGAGGAGGTTCTTATACTCCGTACCCGTCTTGGCGTCCTTGTGGTCGCCGATTTCGAGCTGCGTGCAGTCGGCCGTAAGACCGCTGTGCAGGGCCGACGATACGCGGGGTGCGAAGTCGCGGCCCACGGGCGTGGCGCCGAACAGCGCGATCTGGGGCTTCTCCTGCCCGATCAGACCGCACAGGACCGCCGTGTGGGGCAGCGTGCGGAACGGGGAAAATAACGGATCATCGGCAACCCAGACCGTATCGGCGCCGTATTTGGCCAGTTCCTTTTCGATGCCGGCGAGGTTGTGGCCCAGGACGACGGCTTCGAGTTTCACGCCGAGCGTCGTGGCCAGTTCGCGGCCTTTGGTCAGCAGTTCGAGACTCACGTCGGCGACCTTGCCGCCCTCCATCTCGATATATACGAATATATTGTTCATCTCAAAAAAACGCATTAACCGAGCGTGTGGCTCGCGATGAGTTCAACCATAAGTTCATTGATGTCGTTGTCGGCGGCGGTGAGTTTCTTGGCCTCCTTGGCGGCGAAAACCACGTTCTCGATCCTCTTGACCTTCGTGGGCGAACCCTGGAGGCCGAGCTGCGCGGGATCGGGATCGACATCGGCGGCGGCCCACTCCACGATGCGGAGGTACTCCTTCGCGGCGGCGCGCTGCGCGGCGGGCGATTCGGGTGCAGCGGCGATCTCCGAACCGGCCAGCGCGCCCTTGTACTTCATCACGCGCTTGGCGTTGCGCGGGCGGCACTCGGCGGCCGAGGCGTTGACCGTCACAACGGCCGGAATCGGGCACTCGACGACCTCCGTGCCGTGCTCCAGACGGCGCTTGATGACCAGCGCGCCCTCACGGACTTCGAGAATTTCCTCGGCATAGGTCACCTGCGGAAGACCGAGCTTCTCGGCGACCTGCGGACCCACCTGCGCCGTGTCGCCGTCGATGGCCTGACGGCCTGCGAAAATCACGTCGGGGGCGATCTTCTTCAGCGCGCACGAAAGGGCGTAGGAGGTGGCCAGCGTGTCCGAGCCGGCGAACTCGCGGCCCGAAAGCAGGTAGCCGCCGTCGGCCCCGCGGAACATCGCGTCGCGGATGATGTCGGCGGCGCGCTGCGGACCCATCGTAAGGATATGAACCGTGGAACCCGCCACACGGTCCTTGAGCCGCAGGGCGGCTTCGAGCGCATTGAGGTCCTCGGGATTGAAGATGGCCGGAAGCGCCGCGCGGTTGACCGTCCCTTCGGGAGTCATCGCGTCCTTGCCTACGTTGCGGGTATCGGGAACCTGCTTGGCCAAAACAAGAATTTTGAGGTTTTGTTGTTGCATATAAGTAAGTAATGGTTATATATTGAATCCTTTTCCTTCTTTTACCGCTGTCGTCGCGGCGTTCCGTCGCGTTCGCGAATCTGCCCCGCCCCAAGCCCTCCCGCGGGAGGGACTTACGGCGTAAAAACACACCTCGTTTCTGCTTTGGCGGTTCGGCAATCCGCAAGCGACTGCCCCCGCCTGTCGCCGCAGTTGTCGCGACGCGACCGGGTCGTCAACCGGGATTTCGGCCGAAACGCGGACGGGCGGAAATCACACAAAAACGCATCCCTAACCTGCCACTGGGCAGCCGGGATGCGCGGTTGCTTATCGGACGATCGTTTCGCCGCGGTCGGGGCCTACGGAGATGATCTTCACGGGGACGCCCGTCTGCCGCTCGATGAACTCCACGTAGCGTTTGAACGCCTCGGGGAACTCCTCGTAGCTGCCGTACCGGCGCAGGTCGCATTTCCAGCCCTCGAACTCGGTGTAGACCGGACAGAGGTCGCCGGTGATTTCGTAGGGGAACTCCGAGGTGGTGCGGCCGCCGATCTCGTAGGCCGTGGCCACGCGGATCGTGTCGAAATCGTTCATCACGTCGGATTTCATCATAATCAGCTGCGTCACGCCGTTGACCATGATCGAATATTTCAGGGCCACCATATCGAGCCATCCGCAGCGGCGGCGGCGGCCCGTGACGGCGCCGAACTCGTGGCCGATGTCGCACAGCCGCTCGCCCGTCTCGTCGAACAGCTCCGTGGGGAACGGTCCGCTGCCCACGCGCGTGCAATAAGCCTTGAAAATGCCGAAGACCTCGCCGATGCGGTTCGGGGCGACGCCCAGCCCGGTGCAGACGCCCGCGCAGACGGTGTTCGACGAGGTGACGAACGGATAGGAGCCAAAGTCCACGTCCAGAAGCGTTCCCTGCGCGCCTTCGGCCAGAACGGACTTGTCCTGCGAGAGGCAGTCGTTGACGAAATATTCGCTGTCGATGATGTGGAAGCGGCGGAGGTATTTGACTGCCTCGAACCACTGCTTCTCCAGCTCGGCAATGTCGTATTGATAGTCGAGACTCTTCAGAATCTTCTCGTGGCGCGCCTTGGCCGCAGCGTAGATGCTTTCGAAATCGGGACTCAACAGATCCCCTACGCGCATGCCGTTGCGGCTTACCTTGTCGGTATAGGTGGGACCGATGCCCTTGCCCGTCGTGCCGATCTTGGCGCTGCCCTTGGCCGCCTCGTACGCGGCGTCGAGCATGCGGTGCGTGGGCAGAATCAGGTGGGCCTTCTTCGAAATGCAGAGCTGTTTGGTCAGGTCATGGCCGCTGGCAGCCAACGCTTCGGCCTCCTCGCGGAAAAGCACCGCGTCGATCACCACGCCGTTGCCGATGATGTTGGTCTTGCCGCCCTGGAAAATGCCCGAAGGAATCGAGCGGAGCACGTATTTCTCGCCGTTGAATTCCAACGTGTGACCGGCATTGGGACCGCCCTGGAAGCGGGCCACCACCTCGTAACGAGGCGTCAGCACGTCCACAACCTTCCCTTTGCCCTCGTCACCCCATTGCAGGCCGAGGATAACGTCAACTTTTTTCATTGTATCCGGTTCTGTTTTATGTTTGCAAAAGACATTTTTTGCATCCAAAGGTACGAATTATTATCCGAAACGCCCAAGCCGCGCGACGGACTTTTCAACAAATTATGAAGAAAAACCGTCCTTTTCGGACGGTTTTTTGCCGTAAATGGGGAAATAACGCACTCGGAAGCGGGGCCGTTCCGCCCGGAACCGAAATCCCCGCAACGGCCCGCCAGGCCGTTTCATGCCGGAAATCACTTGCGGACGAGTTCCGTCGGTCCGTTGAAGTCGACGCTTTGCGAGGCGAGGCAGTAGACCATGGCAAGGGAGGGGTTGCCGCGCACGTCGGCACGCAGCCCCGAGGCGCAGGAGGTCACGTCCAGCGACCCCGCGAGGGCATTGTCCGGACAAAGAAGCGTTGCGAGCGAGGCGTTCGACTGCAAATCGAGGCGCGGCAGCGAGTTGCCGCCGCAATCGAGGTATGCGAGGCCGCGCAGGCCGTTCACGTCGAGCGACACAAGGCCGTTGTCCGAGCAGTCGAGCCATTCGAGGCGCGTCATCGTGACGTCCAGCCGCGTGAGCGCGTTGCCCCGGCAGTCGAGCCGTTCCAGACGCGTGAACTCCTTCAGGTCGGAGAGCGACGCGACGCCCCGTTCCGGACACTCCACCGTGCGGACACGCTGCGCCTCGTAGCGCGAGATGCGGCCGTCGCCATCGACGTCGAATTCGCCCAGACAGTAGGCCTCGAAGGCCTTGTCGTAAAATGTCAGGTAGATGTATCTGTTCTTCTCGTCGCGCTCGTCCTCGGCAAGGCCGCAGGCCGCCGAGAGCAGTAGGAGCAGGACGGGAAGGGCGCGGACCATAGGCGGCGTCAGATGTTCACGTCGTCGTCGGAGGCATCCGAAGCGTCCGAGCTGTCGTCGTCGCCCTGAATGTCGTCGGCCCCCTTGATCTCGTCGTCGTAGTAGTCCTTGTCGTCGTCGTCGTGCGAATTGTCGTCGACCTTCACGTCGATCTTCACCATGTAGGCTATCTCGTCCGTATCATAGGGAACGGCATAGAAAAAATCGCCGTTGGGCTTGTCGACACGGATCATCGCATCGGTGAATCCCAGCGGGTATTTCGCCTTCACAGCCTCCTGCAACTCGGGGCTGAGGTTATGAAAACTCGTCGCAATATGTTTCTTCACGATATTCGGTTTAGTCATGGTAGTGTCTCGAAATTTTTTGCAATTATAAGCAAAATTTGAATATCGCACCACATCTGCAATTTTTTTTTGCATTTTTTTTGATTTTACACCAAATTCACCCGTTGTTAAGGACAAAATATGTAACTTTACACACGTTATTTAAGGATTATGGTACGCGAACGGATCGAGGAGCTGCGCCGGCAGCTCGAACTGCATAACTTCAAATATTACGTCGAAAACGCCCCTGAGATTTCGGATTTCGAGTTCGACGCGATGATGCGCGAACTTCAGGATCTGGAGCGCGCACACCCCGAATACGCCGACCCCAACTCGCCTTCGGTGCGCGTGGGAAGCGACCTGACGGCCGAGTTCCGGACCGTGAAGCACCGCTACGCGATGCTGTCGCTGGGCAACACCTACTCGCTGGACGAACTGCACGAGTTCATCGGCCGCATCGAGCGCGAAGCCGGGGCCACGGACTACGTCTGCGAACTGAAATTCGACGGCACGGCCATCTCGCTCACCTACGAGCACGGACGGCTCGTGCGCGCCGTGACCCGCGGCGACGGCGTCGAGGGCGACGACGTGACGGCCAATGTCCGCACCGTGCGCACGGTGCCCCTGCGCCTGCGGGGCACGGACTGGCCCGACCTCTTCGAAATCCGCGGCGAGATCCTGATGCCCTACGCCTCGTTCGACCGCCTCAACGCCGAGCGCGAGGCCAACGGCGAGCAGCTCTTCGCCAACCCCCGCAACGCCGCCGCCGGGACGCTCAAGCAGCAGTCGTCGGCCGTGGTGGCCCGGCGCGGACTGGACTGCACACTCTACCAGCTGGCGGGCGACGAGCTGCCCTTCACGAGCCATTGGGAGAGCCTCGAAAAGGCCCGCCAGTGGGGGTTCAAGGTCTCGGACGCGGCGCGCATCTGCCGCAGCGTCGCCGAGATCGACGCATTTATCGAACACTGGGACACCGCACGGCGCCGCCTGCCCTTCCCGACGGACGGCGTGGTGATCAAGGTCAACGACTTCGCCGTCCGGCGCCAGCTGGGATTCACAGCCAAGGCCCCCAAGTGGGCCGTGGCCTACAAGTTCAAGGCCGAACGGGCCGCCACGCGGCTCGACAGCGTGTCGTTCCAGGTAGGACGCACCGGGGCTATCACGCCCGTCGCCAACCTCGAACCGGTGCTGCTGGCCGGAACCACCGTGCGGCGCGCGACGCTGCACAACGCCGAGCAGATGGCCCAGCTGGACATCCGCCCGGGCGACACGGTCTACGTCGAGAAGGGCGGCGAGATCATCCCGAAGATCATCGGCGTGGACCTCGCGCAGCGTCCGGCCGACAGCCATCCGTTCGAGTACATCACCGTATGCCCCGAGTGCGGGACGCCGCTGGTGCGCTACGAAGGCGAGGCCAAGCACTACTGCCCCAACCAGAGCGGATGCCGGCCCCAGATCATCGGGCGCATCATCCACTTCATCCGCCGCAAGGCCCTCGACATCGAGGGGCTGGGCGAGGAGACCGTCGAACTGCTCTACGAAAACGGACTCGTGCGCGACGTGGCGGACCTCTACGACCTGCGGGCCGAACAGCTGGCCCCCCTGCCCCGGCTGGGCGAGAAGTCGGCCGACAACATCATCCGCTCGGTGGAACGCTCGAAGGCGGTTCCCTTCCAGCGCGTGCTGTTCGGGCTGGGAATCCGCTTCGTGGGAGAGACCACGGCCAAATACCTCGCCGAGCATTTCCGCTCGCTGGACGCCGTGATGCGGGCCACGCGCGAGGAGCTGGTCGAGGCCGACGAGGTGGGCGGACGCATCGCCGACGCCATCATCGAATACTTCGCCGAGGAGGACAACCTGCGGATCATCCGCCGCCTGCGCGCCGCGGGGCTGCAATTCGAAGCCGAGGCGCGCCGCCTGGCGTCGGAGGCGCTGGCGGGCCGGAGTTTCGTGGTCTCGGGCAAGTTCACGCGGAGCCGCGACGAAATGAAGGAGCTGATCGAACTGCACGGGGGCCGGAACCTCGCGGCGGTGTCGGGCAGCGTCGACTACCTCGTGGCGGGCGACAAGATGGGCCCGGCGAAGCTGAAGAAGGCCGAGAAGCTGGGTGTAAGGATCATCTCCGAGGAGGAGTTCATCGCCATGATCGAAGGCGGAGGCCCGGTGGAAAAGGCCGCACAACAGGAATTATTCTGACAGGCGCAAGACGCCTGCTTTGAGGACTGACGCAAAACGACAACAGATAAAACGACAATCAGAGACATTATGCTACGACACAAACTTTCCGGCGTGGGCGCCGCGATGATCACCCCTTTCACGGCAGACGGCCGCGTCGACTACAAGGCGCTGGCCCGCATGATCGACTACGTGATCGACGGCGGCGTGGACTACATCGTCGCACTCGGCACCACGGCCGAGACCCCCACGCTCTACATGCCCGAACGCGCCGTGATCGCCATGTTCATCACCAACCAGATCGCAGGCCGCGTGCCGCTGGTGATGGGCTGCGGCGGCAACTCCACCTCGGAGGTGCTGGACCAGCTGCGCGAATTCGACCTGCGGGGCGCCGACGCCATTTTGAGCGTGACGCCCTATTACAACAAACCTTCGCAGGAGGGGCTCTATCAGCATTTCCGCACCGTCTCGGAGCATTCGCCCCTGCCGGTGATCCTCTACAACATCCCGGGCCGCTCGGGCGTCAACATGACCGCCGAGACCACGCTCCGCTGCGCCGCCGACTTCCGCAACGTCATCGGCATCAAGGAGGCGTCGGGCGACATCGGGCAGATGCAGCGCATCCTGGACAACCGTCCCGAGGGATTCCTCGTGCTGTCGGGCGACGACGGCATGGCCATCGAGCTGATGCGCCGCGGAGGCGACGGCGTGATCTCCGTGGCGGCGAACGCCTTCCCGCAGCGGTTCATGGAGTGCGTGAACCATGCCAAGGCGGGCGACTTCGACGCGGCGGAAAAGGCTTATGCCGCGCTGGACGAAGCCGTGCACGCGCTCTTCGAGGAGGGCAACCCCGTGGGCGTGAAATGCGCCCTCTCGGTGATGGGACGCATCGGCGACACGATGCGCCTGCCGCTGGTCGCCGGATCGGGAAAACTCCGCGCGAAGTTCGAAGAGCTGATCGCCAGATACGATTTGCGCTGATTTTGCGTTTGTACCGGAAACGACCGCTATGAAACGATTGCTGCTTCTCTCACTGCTGGTTCCGGCGCTGGCCGCCGCCGGAGTCCCCGACGAGGACATGATCCTCGACCGGACGATGGACGCCCAGTCCGCGTTCTACTACCCCGCGCTGATGATGCGCTACAACGCGGGCGACGAGACGCTGACCGACGAGGATTACCACTACCTCTACTACGGATACGCCTACCGCGACGAATACAAGCCGCTGGCCGTGAACCCCGATCTGGACAAAATGCTGATGCTGGCCTCGGGCATCGACCCCGACAAACCCGACAGGGCCACGCTGGAAACGATGGTCTCGATGGGAAACGACGCCCTGAAACGCGATCCGTTCAGCCCCAAAATCCTCAACCTCATGTCGTTCGCCTACGGTGCGCTGGGCGACAAGGAGCAGGAAAAAGCCTGGTCGGACCGCATGAACGGCGTCATCCGCACGATCCTCGGCTCGGGCGACGGATTCACGCAGAAGACCCCGCGCCATGTGCTGATGTTCGACCACGCGCTCGACGTGCTGGCCGCCGAAGGGCTTTCGTTCGGCAAGGCGCGCATCGTCAGCCGCACGGTGGAGTTCGTGCCGCTGGTCGTTCCCTATGTGGTCGAGGGCAAGAAGCGCAAGGGATTCTATTTCGATTTCAGCCGCGTCTACTGGAACAAACCCGAGGGTTACACCTACCAGCGCGACCGCACGTGGCAGTTCAACAACCTCAAACCCCGCACCTATAAATGATCCGCATTCTCCGGCATACGCTCTGCCTCGTCCTGCTGCTGACGCTCGCGGCCTGCGAAAAAGACCGCGAGCCGCGAATCGAGGTCTCGACGGGAGAGATTCACCTCCCGGGCGACGCTTCGTCCGGAACGACGTTCACCGTGTCGGCCGAAGAACCGTGGACGCTGTCGTATACCGGCGAGGGATTCGCCGTGACGCCGGACGGCGGCGCCCGCGGGGAGACGACGGTCACGGTGACCGCCTCCGAACCCAACTCCGCCAAGGCGCGCCGGAAGCTGGGCACGATAACCGTCCGCCACCCCGCCAACAAGGACGGCTATCCGGTCGAGGTCTACCAGCGGCCCGCCGTGGCGACGCAGACCCTTCTGCTGTACATGCCCGGGTTAAGCCTGATCAACTATTACGAGCGCAACATCGAGGGCGTCAGTGCGGCCGTGACGAACCAAATCCCAGGCGACGGGCGCATTCTGGTCTGCTACCAGCCCGAGAAACATTCATCGGCCGTCCTGCAGGAGATCCGTTACGACCCGGCGACGGAACGGTGCGAACGAACGACGCTCAAAACCTACGACGGCTTCAACGCCGGAAACCCCGAAAAGGTGCGGCAGCTGTTCGCCGATGCCGCGGAGCTGGCTCCGGCCCAAAACTACGGGCTGATCATCGGCTGCCACGGCAAGGCGTGGATTCCGGTCGCCAGCGGCTCGCTCTCCTACCCGATGCGGCGTTCCGCCGAGGACGACCTATGGGCCGCGCCCCCGGGGGCCAAGCAGACCCGTTCGTTCGGCGACAAGGGCTACGAGCTGAACATCACGGAGCTGAAGGAGGCGCTCGAAGCGCAGCAGTTCCGTTTCGACTACCTGATCTTCGATGACTGCTTCATGGCCAACATCGAAACGCTCTACGACCTGCGTTCGGTCATCGGCTACATCGTGGCGTCGCCCTGCGAGGTCATGGGCGACGGATTCCCCTACGACCGGATCGTCCCCCACCTGTTCGAAACGGGACCGGTCGCGGACCGGCTCGCGGAAACCTGCCGGGAGTTCTGGAACCTCTACGAAAACGAATACCAGAGCACGACCTGGAAAGAGCAGTCGGGCTGCATCTCACTGGCCGTCACGTCGCAGCTGGACGCGCTGGCGGAGGTGATGCGCCGCATCAACGAAAAAGGCAAACAGCCGTTCGAACTCTCGCAGCTCCAGTACTACGAGGGACTGATGACACACCTTTTCTACGACTTGGGGCATTACGTCGAATTGAGCTGCGGCGACCCGGCGCTCGTCGAGGAATTCACGACGCAACTCGACCGGGCATTTCCCCCCGAAAGCCGTCTGTGCACGAAGCAGTTCTATTCCCAATACAACAACGGGTCGAACCCCGTGCATTTCTATACGGGCGTCTCCGTGAGCGAGCCTTCGACGAAGTACGTCGCCGAAAACCGGATGACGAACTGGTATCGGGACACGCATTAAATGAAATGAAAAGAGCGATTCGTGAGAATCGCTCTTTTCATTTATGCATACAGCCCGGACTTCCTATTCATACTGCCCGGACTTCAGCCGCTCCACCTCCTCGCGGGTCAGGAACCGCCACGCTCCGCGCTTGAGGTTCTTCTTCGTGAGACCCGCATAGTAAACGCGGTCGAGTTTGGTCACGGTGTACCCCAGGAACTCGAAAATACGGCGCACGATGCGGTTGCGGCCCGAGTGGATCTCGATGCCCACCTCCTGCTTGTTCTCCTTGACGTAGGAAATCTCGTCGGCGAAGATCTCGCCGTCTTCGAGCGTGACGCCCTCGGCGATGCGGTCCATATCGGCGCGCGTCAGGGGTTTGTCGAGCGTCACCTGGTAGATTTTCTTCTTCTTGTAGGAAGGGTGCGTCAACTGCTTCGTAAGGTCGCCGTCGTTGGTGAACAACAGCAGCCCGAGGCTGTTCTTGTCGAGGCGTCCCACCGGGTAGATGCGCTCCGTGCAGGCTCCCGAGACCAGCTCCATGACCGTCTTTCCGGCATGGGGATCGTCGAGCGAAGTGACGTAGCCCTTGGGCTTGTTCAGCACCAGGTAGACCTTCTTCTCGCCCTGCACCGGCTCGTCGTTGAACCGCACTTCGTCGGTCGGCAGCACCTTGGTCCCCAGTTCGGTGACGATCTTGCCGTTGACCGAAACGACGCCCGCCGTGATGAAATCGTCGGCCTCGCGGCGCGAGCAGATTCCCGACTGGGCGATGAAGCGGTTCAGGCGCATCTCGCCCGTCTGCTTCTCGGGATTGAATTTCGGATACGACGCCGGTTTGTCGTCGTGTTTCTTATAGGCAGGTTTGAACGGTTTGTCGACGAACTTCCGGTCGCCGAATTTCTTATCCCCGAATTTTTTCTCGCCGAACTTCTTCTCGCCGTAGGGCTTGTCGCCGAACTTCTTGGGTCCGAATTTCTTCTCGCCGTAGGCCGGCTTGTCGCCGTAACTGCGGCGCGGACGCTCCTCGTCGCTGCGGTGACGGTCACCGTCGTAGCGGGGTTTGTCTCCGAAGGAACGCCGCGGACGGTCGTCGTCCTGACGCTGACGGTCGCCATACGAACGCGGCTTATCGTCGTACTGACGCTGACGGTCGCCATAGGGACGCGGGCGGTCGTCATACGAACGGCGCGGGCGGTCGCCCTCCCCGCGGGATTTGTCGCCGTAGTGCGGCTTCTCGAAGACCGGACGGTTGTCGGCCGTGAAATGGGGGTTATACGAAGCCCGGCGTTCGGGCCTGTTTTCAAAGGAGGGTTGCTCCGAATCGGCGGCATCACGCTGCAAACGCGGGCGACGCTCGACACGCTCCGCCGTAGCCACTACGGTGCGCTTGCGTTTGTCGCGTCCGAAGCGTTCGAGCACCGGGGTCGAGTCGTTTTTAGGATCTTTCATTTTCTATTCTCTACTAATAATATTGTCGCAGGCAAAGATAGCGCAGAACGGGAGCGATGCCGAATCATCGGGGCATTGCCGGACCGCAGTCTATCCAGGCGGGCGTCTGTTCGCCCGCAAAGATAGTGCAAGTTTCGGGGATAACAACACATTGCGTGCCCGAATCGGAGATAAAAACCACCCCGGACGATAAATACCCCGGTTAAAACTGTTTCGACAATGGAATTTCACATTCTTCCTCCATCTGACAAAATAACGGCAACACTCCGGAACACCGCCGTCCGCGGCCACCCCGGGATAAACCCATACCCAAAAAACGCCGCCGGAATCAGGTCGGCATTCAACCCTTTCCGGCGGCGATGAAACATCACGGCTCAATGCCGCTTACCTCCGCACATAATACTCTACAGTCACATACCCGTCTTCATCGGCCGGATACGTCCATGTCATCCGGGTAGTCGTCACCTCTGCGTGACAGACCTGCGGGTCGGAACCGTCGGAATAATCGACATCGTCGCTCCGCATCGAAAGGGTTTTCGTCGACTCCTCGTAAGTGTACGTTCCGTTGTAATACTCCTTCGGCGGATAATCGTAGTAGCGATAGGTACCGTCTTCCCGGAAGATCGCTATCATCTTGTCGGCCGTTTCGACCGCCGTGAAACTTTCGGCGAGTTTCCCATTCCGATAGACCTCGTTTTTCTCGAATACCCATTCGCCGATAATCGGACCGGGCTGTTCGTCGGTCCCCTTCTCATCGTCCGAACAGGCGGCAAAAGTCAGCAACACGGCCGACAGGCAAAACATCCATTTCTTTTTCATCTTTATTTAAATTGGGTTTATAATCCATCGCTTTATTATTTATAGAGTATCCGCACATTCTCACTGTCACAACTTACACGGGTTGTTTGCCCTTTTTTCAGCCAAATCTCTTCCAGTTTAGGATTACCCCATGAGCACCTGAGACTTTCCAGCATCGGACACCCCGACACATCGACAATCCGCAGATCGAGGTTGTCCCATTGCGATGACATTTCGCTATAAACGCCCAAAGTTGTCATTCTGGAACTGATTATCTCAAATGATTCCGAGGTCAACGCTTCAAAATACGGATCTTCACCCCACGAATAACCTCCTGTATACCGGGTCGGAAGCGTTTCCCCGAGATTGAGCCACTCCAGCGGATTGAACCGGGAACCCAGGGAGTTCAATTTCGTATTGCGGCTCAAATCGAGTCTCCGCACTTGATTGTTGGAAAAATGCAGCGAGGTCAGATTCGGAAAGTATTCGATTCCTTCGAGCGATTCTATCTCCATACCACCACACGAAATCGTTTCCACTCGAAGCGCCTCCTGCCGCGATATTTCGCCGTCCCCCGTAATATCGTACCGCATAAGATAAGATTTGAACTTCGCATCGGGGAAACGGATTATTTCCGACGGCGCGAATTGCGTGACCTCCGCTTTTGCGGAAACGCCGCCTCCGGAAACGACGATTGTCCCGGTACGTGTGTCTCCAACGTTAACTTTTGCCCTGAAGGTAAGCAGCGATTCATTCTCCGGGGAGGCCAATTCGATCCAGTCAGCCTCTATTTTTACCTGATAGACGACATTCGCCTGCACCTGTATCTGAAACTCACCGGCCGCAGCGTCGAGCCAGAATTGCTGCGACGACAAGGAGACCGAATTCTGTCGGGCCTGCCCGATTTCGATCGTCGTCTGCGAATCTCCCGCCATGATTCGCACAAAGCACTTCCGGTCCGCAAGCGTTGTATTGGATTTCAAGGAAATAAATATCTCACCGTCGCCCGAATCGCCCGACATCGGAGAAACCGAAATCCAATTCGCCGCGGAATCCGTATAGTAAAGCGCGACGAACCAATTTTCCCGGGAGGAAAACCGAACGCCATAAGTTCCACCCTGCGAGGGGACTGTCTCCGGAATCCCGCCCCGGTCGATAATGGATATGACTTCATCGGGTTTTTCCGATTGCTCCGGGCTCTCGCTGCATGCGCACAATAGCAGGCACATTCCCAACAGCATCTTTTTCATAGCAACATGTTATATAGATTGCCACCCGGCTCCTGTACGGCAGATTCATAAAAAGAAAGTGTGGAGCCGTTCGTTTATCTGAATGGAGGTTCTGGAATACCCGTGAACAAATAAACAATACCCCACACCGGATAGTATATCGGGAATGATATAGCTATACACGGCAATGAGTGTTTGTATTGCTTATTCCTGTTCACGAGAAATTTTCCAGATTTCCATTCAAGAATAAAAGCGAAACACTTCTACCAAATATGTCGCCGTCCGTGTGGACAGCAAGACAAAGATAGAAAATGTTTTTCAATACGCAACGCTCCCGGGGTATTGTCCCTGCAAATTTCGAAAAAAGGTTGCTGAAAATCAATATTGATCTGAAACTATGTTATTTCAATTTAGGGTAGTCTGCGAATAAACACACCACAAATACGCTATCTTTGCATCCGTTATGAACATGAACCGCGAAATACTGCGCATTGCGCTCCCCAATATCGTCTCGAACATCACCGTGCCGCTCATGGGCATCGTATCGACCGCCATCGCCGGACACTGGGGAGCCGACTCCGCCGCCACGATCGGCGCGCTGGCCATCGGCGTCTCGATCTTCAACTTCATCTACTGGAACTGCTCGTTCGTGCGCATGGGAACCAGCGGGCTGACGGCCCAGGCGTTCGGCGCGGGCGACTTCCGCGAGTGCACCAACATGCTGGCCCGCGCGCTGTCGGTGTCGGCGGTGATGGGTGTGCTGATGATCCTGCTCCAATACCCCGTGGGAGAACTGGCCCTCTGGGCCATGAACGGCAGCGAAATGACCCGCGACTACTTCTACGCCCGCATCTGGGCCGTGCCGGCGGGCATCGTGCTCTTCGGGTTCAACGGCTGGTTCACGGGGATGCAGAACGCCATATTCCCCATGCTGACGGCCGTCACGGTCAACATCGTGCACATCCTTTGCAGCCTCTGGTTCGCCTTCGGGATGGATATGGGCATCGTGGGCATCGCCTACGCCTCGGTGATCGCCCAATGGACCGGCGTGGCGCTCTCGGCGCTGCTGCTCGCCGCCAAATACCGTCCGATCCTCACCGGGATCGACTGGTCGGAGGTGCTGGACCTCAAACCGCTGAAGACGTTCTTCATCATCAACCGCGACATCATCCTGCGCACGTTCTGCATCGTCGCGGTCTACACCTTCTTCACCGGGGCGTCGGCACGCATGGACGACCCCGCGCTGCTGGCCGTGAACACCCTGCTGCTGCAACTCTTCACGCTCTTTTCCTACATGAACGACGGCTTCGCCTACGCCGCCGAGGCGCTCACGGGACGCTTCATCGGGGCGCGCGACAGCGTGTCGCTGCGCGACTGCCTGCGGAGGTGCATCGCCTGGGGAACGCTCGTATCGGTGGTCTTCGTGGGGATTTATCTCGTCTGGTGGCGCGACCTGGTGGGCGTGTTCGTAGATCACTCGGCACCCAACGCCGGGGTGATCGAGGAGCTGGCGGGACGCTACATCGTCTGGATCATCCTCATCCCGATCGCCTCGGCCATGCCCTTCATCATGGACGGCATCATGGTCGGAGCCACCGAAACGCGCGTCATGCGCGACTCGATGTTCTGGGCCACGGCGGCCTATTTCGCCATTTACTACGCCTGCTACCCGCTGATCGGCAACAATGCCCTATGGCTGGCCTTCACGCTCTACATGTTCCTGCGCGGAGTGATCCAGTTCTTTATGACCCGCCGGCTGAAAACCATCTACGACAAGATCGCATAGGACCCGGACAACCGCCAGTCGCGCCACCCCTCGGGACGGATCGCCGCGGGAAATTCGCACTCCAGCCACACGGTGCGGGCCGTCGATTTCCACGGACGCCCGAGGTAAACCCGCGTCACCCCTTCGGCCGCCGTCACACGGCAGCAGGAGAAGACGAATCCGTATTCGTTGCGCTCGGTGGTCGAAGCGGCCGTGATGAAACTGTCGGCCTTGCAATGGATCGTCGAACACTCGAACAGCACGATCGAAGGGCCGAAAATGAAGTCGGTGGTTCCCTCGATATAACAATTCTCGACATGTACGCGCGAAACGTAGCTGCGAGCAAAGAAGGTGTCCTGATCGCCGATGAGCGCACAATGATACAGATGGATGCGGTCGCCGCGGGTTTCGAGCGCCACGGCCTGCCCTACCCTTCCGGCATCGTTCTCGACGGTCAGGCAATCCAGATAGACATCGTCGGCCTGAACGGACATCGTATAACTGTCGTAGGTGGTCAGCTCGCGGCCGTCGACGACTTTGCCGGCATAGTCGCCCCAGACGATGCGGGTTTCAGCCATTTCATCGCCCAGAATCCGGACCTTGTCCTTATAGACGTCGAGCGTCACCTTCTCGCGATAGACGCCGGGCATAATCCGCACCGTGCGCCACTCCGCAGGCTTCGACGGCAGGGCGTCGAAACACGCCTGAATGGTCCGGAAATCCCCGCCGCCGTTGCAGTCGACGGTATAGACCGTCTCTGCCGAGGCGACGAACGAGGACAGGAGAAGGATCGTTATGATTACAGCGGATTTCATCATAGGTTCGGTGAACGCAATTACACGCTACAACGTCACCCCCGTCTTGAAGATGGCGATCTCCTTGAAACCCGTCTCCTCGTGCTTGAGACGCTCGCCGCCGGCCGTGGCCAGCACCTTGCCGATGAAACGCTCCAGCACGGCCTGCAGCTCCTCGTCCTCGACCAGCGTGCCGGCGTTGAAGTCGATCCAGTTGGCCTTGAACTCCGCGAGCTGCGTGTTGGTCGAAATCTTCATCGTGGGCACGAACGACCCGAAAGGCGTGCCGCGTCCCGTGGTGAAGAGCACCAGCTGGCAGCCCGAGAGAGCCAGCGCCGAAGCGGCCACCAGGTCGTTGCCCGGAGCCTGCAAGAGGTTCAATCCCGGCTTCGTGACGGGCTGTGCGTAGGTCAGCACGTCGACGACGGGCTGCGCCCCGCCCTTCTGCACGCAGCCGAGCGATTTCTCCTCAAGGGTCGTGATGCCGCCCTTCTTGTTGCCCGGCGAGGGATTTTCATAAATCGGCTGGTCGAACCGGCGGAAATAGCGTTTGAAATCGTTGATCAGCGAGACCGTTCCGTCGAAAACCCGGCGGTCTGCGGCGCGATCCATCAGGATCGTCTCGGCGCCGAACATCTCGGGAACCTCCGTCAGCACCGTCGTGCCGCCCTGCGCGATCAGCCAGTCGGAAAACAGCCCCACCAGCGGATTGGCCGTGATGCCCGAGAAACCGTCCGAGCCGCCGCACTTCAAGCCCACCTTGAGGTAAGCGAGCGGAAGCGGCTGACGCTTATCGGCTTTGGTCTTTTCCACCAGCCCGCGGCAGATTTCGAATCCCGCCTCGATCTCGTCCTCGACCTCCTGGGCGACGAGGAACTTCACCCGCTCGTCGTCCCATTGGCCGATCACCTCTTTCAGGGCCGACACCTGGTTGTTCTCGCACCCGAGGCCCAGCACCAGCACGGCGCCCGCATTGGGGTGACGCACCAGCGCGGCCAGCGCCCGCTGCGTATTGGCGTGGTCGTCGCCCAGCTGCGAACAGCCGTAATTGTGGGTGTAGACCCGCACGTCGTCGAGGTGCGAGCAGTCGCACTCGCGCTTCACACGCTCCGCGATGGCCTGCGCCTGCCCGTTGACGCACCCCACCGAGGGCACGATCCACAACTCGTTGCGAATGCCCATCGTATCGTTCCCGCGCAGGTAACCCATCACCCGCACGTCGCGCTTCGGGCACCCGACATCGTAAACCTTGGAGGCATAGGTGTATTCGAGGTCGTCGCGGAGGTTGGTTTTCAGGTTGTGCGTGTGAATCCACCCGCCCTGCGGCACGTCCTGCGTGGCGTGACCGATGGGATAGCCGTACTTCACGACGTTCTCTCCCGCGGCGATGTCGCGCAGGGCGAACTTATGGCCGCGCGCAACGTCCTCGCGGAGCGTCACGGCGACGCCCTCGACATCGAGCGTCTCGCCCTCGTGCAGGTCGTCGGCCAGTGCGACGGCGACATTGTCCGCAGCGTTGATTTTCAGAAACCGTTTCATATCAATAAAATAAGCCGCATGTCCGGGTCCCGCAAAGCCCCCGCCGAGGCGGGGGTTCGGGGATGGGTCGGACTTGTGAACACGACCGGAGGCCGTGCCACGAACCGTCCGAAACGCCGCACCGGAACAGCTGACTGGTTACGCTCCTAAAAACTTCTTCAAGGCATCTTTCATGCCCAGCGTCTCGATGTCGCGGACATAGCCCGCAACGGTCCCGATGAAGCCCGGAACCTCCGAGAAATCGACGGTGAAGATGCCGCTCTTCTTCACGATCTTCGTGATCGTAGCCTCCATGTCGGCCGAATCCCAGTTGGCGCGGATGTAGTCCACGAACTCCCTCGTGTCGTCGGGTTCGAAACCGCTGTTCGGCCCGTAGAGGGTCATCAGCGCGGCGAACGTGAATGCTTCGCGTTCGGCCAGCCGCTGCGCCTTGAACCAGTTGTCGCGCACGGTCGGATAGTTGCGCGCCTCCCATTTCGAAAGCGAGTTGAGCGAAATGGACCGGAGCATGTGCTTGATGAAGGGGTTGTAGAAACGCTCCAGAATCCCGGCGGCGAACTTCTTCAGCTCGTCCCGGTCCTCGTCGATCATCGGGATCACCTCCTCGGCAACCATGTCGTTGACGAACCGCTCGATGTCGGGCGTATTGAAAGCGTCCATCACCGTCTCGCAGCCCATTTGCAGGGCGATGGGCACCATGCCCGTATGCGACCCGTTCAGGATGCGGACCTTCTTGTCGCGGAACTGCTTGATCGACGGCATGAAGATCACATGCAGCCCCGCCTTGTCCAGCGGCAGCTCCTTCATCACCTCCTTGTAGCCCGGGCCGCCGATGGCCCACAGGTGGTACAGCTCGGCCTTCACCACGAGGTTGTCGTCATAGCCGATCTCCTCCCTGATCTCGCCGATCTGCTCGCGCGGGAAGCCCGGGACGATGCGGTCCACGAGCGTGTCGCAGAAGTGGCAGCTGTTTTCGACCCAGTCGATGAAATCCTGCCCGAGCTTGTGGTATTCGGCATGTCTGATGACGTATTCGTGGAGCGTCGAGCCGTTGTTCTCGATCAGCTCGCAGCAGATGATGCAAAGGCCCTTGGTCGGGTCGCCGTTGAAATGTTTGAACCGCTTGTACAGCAGCGCCGTCATCTTGGCGGGATACGACTTCGGCGGACAGGCCGTCAGATCGTCGCCCTCCTCGTAGCGGATGCCCGCCTCGGTGGTGTTCGAAATGGTGATCTTCAGCTCCGGCGAGAGGAAATACGCCTCGTATTTCGCATAGTCCACATAGGGATTGAACGAATCCATGATGCTCTTCACCAGCCGCACGTCCTTCTTGGGCCGTTTGTTCTCGATGCCCTCCAGATAGACGTGGTACATGTTGTCCTGCCGGTGCATCAGGTCGATCATCCCCAGCACCTTGCGCTCGGGGTCGATGATCGGCTGGCAAACGGCCACGCCTGCATCCATGACGCCCTTCTCGTTGGCGATGTCGATCTGCCAGTCCACGAAGGCTCTCAAGAAGTTGCCTTCGCCGAATTGCAGGATGCGAACGGGGCGGCCGACCGTTTCGACAGTCGACTTGTTCAGTTGCTTGATCATTGTATGTCCGGTTTTTAAGTTAATCCAATACAATCGGTTTGTATTTCGGAACCAGCGTCTTCATCACGATCCAGCCGATGAGGTAAGCCACGGCGCAGATGCAGAAGACGACGAAATATCCGGCGGGCTTACCCTCGAAACCCATGAACTGCATCGCCGTTTCGTCGGCATATACGAACAGCCAGCCGGCGAACCATTGCAGGATCATCGAGCCTACGCCGCCGGCCATGCCGCCGATGCCCGTCACGGTGGCGATCGCCGACTTGGGGAACATGTCGCCGATGGTCGAGAAGATATTGGCCGACCACGACTGGTGCGCCGCGCCGCCCAGACCGATCAGGATGATCGGGAACCACGGCGAGATCGTGCCCATGGGCTGCGCCAGCAGCACCAGCAGCGGAATGAACGCGAAGATCAGCATGGCGCGCATGCGTGCCGCATAGGGGTTCAGCCCCGTCTTGTTGATGATGATCGTCGGAAGCTTGCCGCCGTAGATCGACAGCATCGTGATGGCATAAAGCGTGAAGATCAGCGCCACGCCCAGCCCTTCGGACATCTTGATCCCGAACTGCGAATTGAGGTACGAGGGGGTCCAGAAGAGGAAGAACCACCACACGCCGTCGGTCATAAACTTGCCGAAGGCGAAGGCCCACGTCTGTTTGAACGAGAGCGTTCTCCAAAACGAGATCTTCTCGCCCTCCTGCTCCTTGCCGACCGTCTCGCCGTCGACCACTTCGTGCTGGTCCTGCTCGATATACTCCAGCTCGGCGGCATTCACCTTCGGGTGGTCCGAGGGCTTCTTGTACATGAAGACCCAGAAGCCCATCCAGACGAAGCCCAGGGCGCCGATCACGATGAAGGCCATCTCCCAGCCCCAGGCCTTCGCCAGCAGCGGAATGGTCAGCGGGGCGAACAGCGCGCCGATCGAAGCGCCGGCATTGAAGATCGAGGTGGCGTAGGCGCGGTCCTTCTTGGGGAAGTACTCGGCGGTCACCTTGATGGCTGCCGGGAAGTTGCCCGCCTCGCCCAGGGCGAGGATGCAGCGCGCGGCGATGAAGAAATACATGCTGACCATGGCGATGGTCGCGGCCAGGGCCGACCCGGCCTCGACGGCGCGCAGCGCGGCGGCGTCGGGAAGCCCCACCCATGCCTCGGTGGCGATGCCGCAGAGGGCGTGCATGCAGGCTCCCATCGACCAGACGCCGATGGCCCACAGATAACCTTTCTTGGTGCCCATCCAGTCGATGAAACGGCCCGCGAAGAGCATGCAGACGGCATAGACGATCGAGAAGATCGAAGTGATCAGCCCGTAGTGGTACTCGTTCCAGTGGAATTCGGGCTTGATGAACTCGTCCCACGTCAGCGAGAGCACCTGACGGTCGAGGTAGTTAACAGTCGTTGCGAAGAAGAGCATCGCACAGATGACCCAGCGATACTGCGTCATCTTCCCAGCGAGAGTCGATTTGTTGTTTGTCATTATGGGGTTTAATTAAGTAGTGTTCAGGAATTGGTGAGCCGTAGGAACGGCGTCCGGCGGCGGAGCGGGGCCGCCGCCGGACTACCGAACTTACGGAATCGGTTTTAACGCACCCGGGCGATCACGTCCAGAGCGAAACGGCATTTTTCGGTGATCGCCGCCCAGTCCTTCGCGGCGACGACCTCTTTCGGGAAGAGCTGCGAGCCCATGCCCACGCAATAAACGCCGGCCTTGAACCACGCCGTGAGGTTCTCCTCGGTGGGTTCCACCGCTCCGGTGGCCATGATGTTCGACCACGGCAGCGGGGCCTTGACGTTCTTGACGAACGACGGACCGCCCACGTTGCCCGCGGGGAAGACCTTCGTCAGGTCGCAGCCCAGTTCCTGCGCCGTGCCGATCTCCGTCACCGAACCGCAGCCGGGGGTGTAGGGAACCAGATGGCGGTTGCAGACCCTGGCCACCTCGGCGTTCAGGTAGGGACCCACGACGAAGTTGGCGCCGTACTGCATGTATATCGCGGCCGTCGGGGCGTCGACCACCGAACCGATGCCCAGGATCATCTCCGGGCACTCCGCGGCGGCGAATTTCACCAGACGGATGAACACCTCCGAAGCGAAATCGCCGCGGTTGGTGAACTCGAAAGCGCGCACGCCGCCTTCGTAGCAGGCTTTCACGACCTGCTCGGCCACGTCGGCGTCGGCATGATAGAATACGGGAACCATGCCGGTCTTACCGATGGCCTCCAGAACTTGCATTTTATTGAAGCGAGCCATAATTTTTCAATTCAAAATTCATAATTCATAATTCACAATTACCCGCCATCAGCGCGAGCGGGATTCCTCTCTTTGTTTTTTGATTTTAGAGGAGCGCCTCGGACCAATTTTGCCGTCAGGGCGAGGCGGATTTCGGTTTTCGCGCCGCAGGACACGGATGGGACATAGCGGTCTATTTCCCATTCGGATCCTGCAAGGGAAGGCCGGAAGCCGTCCGCCCTCACGGCAAAATCAGCGCTGCACCCGTCCGCTGGCATTGCCTCCGGCCAACGACTCGACCTCCTCGGCCGATACGAGGTTGAAGTCGCCGTTGATCGTGTGCTTCAGGGCCGATGCCGCCACGGCGAACTCCAGGGCCTCGCCCTGCGTCGGCTTGGTCAGCAGGCCGTGGATCACGCCGCCCGAGAACGAGTCGCCGCCGCCCACGCGGTCGATGATCGGGTCGATGTCGTAACGCTTCGACTCGTAGAACTCCTCTCCGTTGTAGATCATGGCTTTCCAGCCGTTGTGCGTCGCCGAGAACGACTCGCGCAGGGTCGAGATCACATACTTGAACCCGAACGTCGCGGCCATCTGGCGGAAGATGCCCTTGTAGCCCTCGGCGTTGGTCTCGCCGCCCTCGACATCGGCGTCGGGCTTGAACCCGAGGCACAGCTCGGCGTCCTCCTCGTTGCCGATGCAGACATCGACATACTGCATCAGGGGCTTCATAATCGACTGCGCCTTCTCCTTGGTCCAGAGCTTCTTGCGGAAGTTCAGGTCCACCGACACCGTCACGCCGTGACGCCTGGCGGCCTCGCAGGCCAGACGGGTCAGTTCGGCGGCCTTGTCCGAAATCGCGGGCGTGATGCCCGACCAGTGGAACCAGTCGGCGCCCTCCATGATGGCGTCGAAGTCGAAATCCTGCGGATCGGCCTCGGCGATCGACGAATGCGCACGGTCGTAGATCACCTTCGAGGGACGCATCGAGGCCCCGGTTTCGAGGTAGTAGATGCCCACGCGGTCGCCGCCGCGGGCGATGAAATCGGTCCTCACGCCGTATTTGCGCAGCGCATTGACCGCCGACTGGCCGATCTCGTGCTTCGGGAGTTTCGAGACGAAGTAAGCCTCGTGGCCGTAGTTGGCGCACGAAACGGCCACGTTGGCCTCGCCGCCGCCATAGACGACGTCGAACGAATCGGACTGAACGAAGCGCGTGTTTCCGGGCGTCGAAAGACGCAGCATGATTTCACCTAATGTTACGATTTTCATGGTATTATGACAGCTTAAAATTTGAAATAGTCCTTGGCGTTGCGGTAGCAGATGCCCTCGATGATCTCCCGGCCGATGAAGTCGATCTCCGAGGCGGGCAGCAGGCCCTGCTCGATGTCGTTGCCGACGAGGTTGCACAGCGTGCGGCGGAAATACTCGTGGCGCGGGTACGAAAGGAACGACCGCGAGTCGGTCAGCATGCCCACGAAGCGGCTCAACAGACCCAGCGTCGAGAGGGCGTTCATCTGTTTCTCCATGCCGTCCTTCTGGTCGAGGAACCACCACCCCGATCCGAACTGGATCTTCCCGGCGCCGTAGCGGCCGTCCTGGAAATTGCCGATCATCGTGGCCACCAGCTCGTTGTCGCGCGGATTGAGGTTGTAGATGATGGTCTTCGCAAGGCGGTCGTTGCGGTCGAGCATGTCGAAGAATTTCGACATCTGCCTGCCGACCGCGAAGTCGCCGATCGAGTCGAAGCCCGTATCGGGACCCAGCCGGCCGAACATGCGGCTGTTGTTGTTGCGGATGGCGCCGTAGTGGAACTGCTGGGTCCAGCCGGCCTCATGGTCCATCGTGGCGAACTCGACCAGCATGGCGGTCTTGAACTTGCGGATCTCCTCGGGCGTCAGCGTCTGCCCGCCGTATACCTTATTAAAAATAGCGTCGATCTCGGCCTGCGTATAATCCTCGGCGTAGAACTCCTCGATGCCGTGGTCCGAAAGACGGCAGCCGACCGACCCGAAGAACTCGTGACGCACGCGCAGCGCGTCGATCACATCGGCGAACTTCGTGATCGCGACGCCCGAAACCTTCGAAAGCTTCTCCATATAAGCGCGGAAATCGGCCGGAACCTCCACGGCCATCGCCTTGTCGGGACGCCACGTGGGGAGCATCCTGGTCGCAAAACCGTCCTCGCGGACCTTGATATGGTGTTCGAGCGAATCCACGGGATCGTCCGTCGTGCAGACCGCCTCGACGTTGTAGCGGCGCATCAGGCCGCGGGCGTGGTATTCGGGACGCTGCAACAGCGCCGTGCAATGGTCGTAAATTTCGCGGGCCGAAGCGGGGTTGAGCAGTTTCGTCACCCCGAAGGCGGTCTTCAATTCGAGGTGGGTCCAGTGGTAGAGCGGGTTGCGCATCGTATAGGGAACCGTCTCGGCCCACTTCTCGAACTTCTCCCAATCGGTCGTATCCTTGCCCGTGCAATACTTCTCATCGACCCCGTTGGTGCGCATGGCGCGCCATTTGTAGTGGTCGCCTTCGAGCCAGATCTTCGACAGGTTGTCGAAACGGTGATCCGAAGCCACGTACTCGGGAATCAGGTGGCAATGGTAGTCGATGATCGGCATCTTGGCCGCATGGTCGTGGTAAAGACGCTGCGCAGTCTCGGTCTGCAACAGGAAGTTGTCGTCGTTGAACTGTTTCATAAAAAATAAAAGCTATCGCGGTTAAATTTCTATACGTATCAGGCTCTTTTTCATAACGTAAAATTAGTAACTTTCCGCCACTCGGAATATGAAAAATTACCGAATTAAATAGAATATTTGCCGTTTTGGTTGACCAATATACGGAAAAATTGTAAATTTGCCTACAAACAACGGAAAAACTTCAATTCTAATTTTATGAAAAAACCGATTATGTGGGTTGCAGCCCTCCTGACGGCCTCCTGCGCACCCGCTTTGAAGGTCGAAGTCGCCAACACGACCCCGACCGAACGCGATGACGAAACCGTCGAAATCGCCTGGTCCGAAGTCGCCGCGCTCAAAGGCGTGACACCGGACAACATCGTCGTCCTGAACGACGACAACGAGCAGATCCCCTCGCAGGTCCTCTTCCGCGGCGGAACGGAGCCGCAGGCGCTGATCTTCCAGACCGACGCCGACCCGATGGAAAGCAAGCGGTTCAAACTGGTCACAGGCCAGCGCGAGAACTACCCCGCCGAGGCGTTCGGCCGCACGGTTCCCGAACGTTACGACGACTACGCCTGGGAGAACAACAAGGTGGCCTACCGCCTCTACGGCCCGGCGCTCGAAACCTCTCCCGAGAAACTCGTCACTCCGGGCATCGACGTATGGGTGAAGTGCACCGACAAACTGGTGATCGACGAGTGGTACGCCCGGGGCAACTACCACCACAACTACGGCGACGGCATGGACTGCTACAAGGTGGGCGTGACGCTCGGTTCGGGCGCATCGCTGCCCTTCGCCGGCGGTAAATTCTGGATGATGGGACACAACTACGCCACGGCCCGGACGCTCGACAACGGCCCGATCCGCACTTCGGTCGAATTGACCTACGCCCCGTTCGATGTCGACGGCACGCCCGTGACGCTCACCAAGATCATCTCGCTCGACGCCAACCAGCGCTTCAACCGCATGGACAACATCTACGAAGGAGCATTCGCCGAGATGCCGATCGCCGCGGGCTTCGTGCGCCACGACGTGAAACAGATACTCACGGGCGAAGGCTGGATGGCTCTATGCGAGGCCGTTTCGGACTCGAAGGATCCCGTGCGCGACGGCGACATCTACCTGGGCGTGATCCTGCCGGGAGCCGAGATGCTTACGGACACGCTGGGCCACGCCGTAGCCGTCAAGGCCGTGAAACCCGGCCGGACGCTGACCTACTACGCCGGTTCGGGCTGGAGCCAGGGCGGCGTGGAGGACATGAAGGAGTGGATCGAAGAGATCGGGCAGGCGCAGGCCGCCGCCGTGACGCCGCTCAAAGTGACGGTCCTCAACTAAAAATCCGTCCAAAAAGGGCAGGCATGCCGTCCTGCTTTTTCCGAAAGGCCCGGTCCGACGACCGGGCCTTTCTCTGTCGGAACCCTTTCCCGAAGCGGGCGCAATCCGGCTTGCGATTGTCCGGCTTTTTACGTATATTTGTAACTCCTATTTCACAAAAATCATGGACAGACAAAAGATCGTTACCTTCGGGGAGATCATGCTGCGGCTCACGCCGCCCGACTACCTGCGTTTCAACCAGACGAACCTCTTCCGCGCCAGCTACGGCGGAAGCGAGGCCAACGTCGCCGTATCGCTGGCCAACTACGGCCTGCAAAGCGAATTCGTCACCCGCCTGCCGGACAACCGGGTGGCCGACGCCTGCATCGACGACCTGCGCCGCTACGGCGTACGGACGGACGCCATCCTGCGCGGCGGCAAGCGGCTCGGGATTTACTACATGGAGGAGGCCGCCGCGATGCGCTCGTCGCACGTCGTATACGACCGCGCCGACTCGGCCTTCGACACCCTGCAACCGGGGATGATCGACTGGGACGGAATCTTCCGCGGCGCCTCGTGGTTCCACTGGTCGGGAATTTCGGCCGCGGTGAGCGCCGGCACGGCGGCCATGTGCGCCGAGGCGATTGCGGCGGCGCACGCGGCGGGACTGACCGTCTCGTGCGACATCAACTACCGCAAGAACCTCTGGAAATACGGCAAGGAGCCGCAGGAGGTGCTCCCACCGCTGATGGAGCAGTGCGACGCCTTCTTCGGCACGGACGACGAATACGAAAAGGTGCTCGGCATGCAGCTGCCGCAGTTTGCGGCCCGCGACGCCGCCTACCGTCCCGATACGGCGGGTTACGAACGGGCCTCGGCGGAGGTTGCGGCGCGCTTCCCCCGCTGCCGGAGCATCGTCTTCGGACTGCGCAGCGTATTGAGCGCCAACCACCACCTGATCTCGGGAACGCTCTACACGGGCGGACGTCTGCACTCCACGCGGGTTTACGACATCGACCCCGTGGTCGACTGCGTCGGCGTGGGCGACGCCTTCGTGGGCGGATTGCTCTACGGAATGGCCGCGCATCCCCACGACGCCCAGTTTGCGCTGGACTTCGGAACCGCGGCCTGCGCGTTGAAAAACACCGTGCCGGGCGACTACAACCAGTTCACGGCCGCAGAGGTCGAACAGCTGGCCCGCGGCTCCGTCTCGGGCCGCATCGCCCGCTAACCGGCGTAAGACGCCGGATTCAGGGTGCGGCCTTTTGGCCGGAACGCTGCTCCCCGGCCCCGCGCCCGCACGGCCAAAAGGCAGGATTGGCAAAGCGGCCGGTTGGCCGGAACGCTGCTCCCCGGCCCCGCGCCCGCACGGTCAAAAGGCGGGATTCAGGGTGCAGGGCGTTTCGTAATGCCATTTACCCCCTCCATATGCAAAAAACCCGGCTGGAAAGCCGGGCTTTTTTCATAACGCCTGCCGAACGGGCGGCAGCGCAACTCCGTTCAAAGAGCGGGACCGGCGAACCATCGCCGCTGAATCCCCGCCCGTCAAGCGGCTATTCGATGCCTTTCACCTGCTTGTAAAGGGCATTGTAGGTGTTGTACTTCTCCATGATGCCGGCCTCGTCGCGCAGACGGAAGCAGATGGATTTGAGGAACTCCAGCGTATCAACATCGTCGGGTTTGATCTGGTGCGCCTTCTCGAACCAGGGCACAGCCTCCTTGTAGACATCGTTGACGACTTTCAGATCGGCGTCGTAAACCGCCTGGCTGCTGTACTGCTTCTCGTTCATCTCCTTGTTGAGCGCGTCGCCCTTGATCGTATAGAACACACCCAGGTAGTAGTTGCCCTCGAACAGGTCGGGCTTCAGCTCCACGACCTTCTTGAACGATTCGATGCTCTGATCGTAGTCCTTCAGCGCGTAGAAGATACGGCCGCGGCCGAACCAGAGGTCCACGTTCGACGGGTTGTCCTCAATGGCCTTGTCGATCAGCGCGATCAGGTCGGCGGGGTCGCCCACGCCCTGCTCCGCGGTGTAAAGCTGCATCAGGCCGTCGAGAATGCGCTCGTTCTTCGGGAACTTCCCGATACCCGTCAGCAGCACGTCCTTCGCTTTCATAATATTTCCCTTGTCGAGGTCCTTCTGTCCGTAGAGGCAGTGGAAGAGGTAGTAATAGATATTACCCTCCTCGTCGGCATAGCCCAGGTCGATGGCCTTGGTCAGGTACTCGCCGCCCTTGGCGAACGACTTGGGGTTGTTCGAGCCGTCGACGGTCAGCAGGTAGCCCGCATAGTAGAGCAGCGCGGGGTCGGCCTTCTCGTAAGCCGGGCTGGACTGCGCCTCGAAAGCCGTCACGTAAGCGTCTGCGGCCTCGACGTAGTTGCCCGAGTCGATGCCGACGTTGCCCACCTGCGAGCAGAAGTCGCTGACCTGCTTCAGACCCTCCTTGACCTTCTCGGCCGTCTTGGGATCGAGTTCATAAGCCTTGTTGTAAGCCTCGATGGCCTTCTTGGGAGCGTCTTTCAGCACCCATTTGCTCTGCTTCCACGTCACGACCTTGTTGTCCTTGACGTAAGCCGTGAAATAGGGATACACCCATGCGTCGTACTCCGTGCCGTTGAGCGTCTCCTTCGTCGTCGACTTGGGTTCGCCGACAGCCAGTTTCAGCATCGTCGGTTCCATGTTGGCGAAGATGCTCTTCGTAGGCTCCACGGCCACCTCGTAGAAAGCCTTGCCGCGGGCGAGCCACGTCGCGGCCTTCGCCGCCTTCTTCTCGTTGGCGATGTCGGCGTCGCTCTTTTCGATCTTGGCGAGAAGGGCTTCCTTGTTCACTTTCTGGGCTTTCACGGCGGGAACTGCCACGAGCAGCGCCGCAAGAGCCGTCAAAATCGTTTTCTTCATGGTAAACTGAAATTTTAAAGTTTTGTTGTTTCTTTTTCTTATTCCTCCGCGGGGGCGGCTCCGGGGGTTTCGCCTCCGGTCTCAACGCCTTCCGCGGGCTGCACTTCCTCCTCTTCCCCGGCAGCCGGCACGGCCATCACCGAAGCAATGGCGTCGCCCTCGCGGAGGTTGATGATACGCACGCCCTGCGTAGCGCGGCCCGCGAGGCGGATCTGGCTGACAGCGGTGCGTATGGTGAGTCCCGAACGGTTGATGATCATCAGGTCGTTGTCGTCGGTAACGGCCTGTATCGAAATTAGTTTGCCTGTCTTTTCCGTAATGTTGATGGTCTTCACGCCCTTTCCGCCGCGGTTGGTGATGCGGTATTCGTCCAGATCGGTACGCTTGCCGTAGCCGTTCTCGCTCAATACCAGCACGTCCTGCTTCGAATCGGGTTCCACGCAGATCATGCCGACCACCTCGTCCCCGTCCTCGATCGAGATGCCGCGCACTCCGGCGCCGACACGCCCGATCGGACGCACCGTCGATTCGTTGAAACGGATGGCCTTGCCGTCGCGGGCGGCGATCATCACCTCGGCGTTGCCGCTGGTGAGCTTGGCCTCGATCAGCTGGTCGCCCTCGCGGATGACGATGGCGTTCACGCCGTTCTGGCGCGGACGCGAGTAGGCCTCCAGTTTGGTCTTCTTGATCGTACCGTCCTTGGTGCACATGATGATGTAGTTGTTGTTCACGTACTCCGCATCGGCCAGGCTCTTGACGTTGATGTAAGCGCGGACCTTGTCGTCCGGCTCGATCTGGATGACGTTCTGGATGGCGCGGCCCTTCGACGAACGGGCGCCTTCCGGAATCTCGTAGACCTTGAGCCAGAAGCAGCGGCCCTTTTCGGTGAAGAAGAGCATCGTATTGTGCATCGAAGCCACGTAGATGTGCTCGATGAAGTCCTCGTCGCGCGTGGCGCTGCCCTTGGCCCCCACGCCGCCGCGGTTCTGCGTGCGGTATTCGGCCAGCGGCGTGCGCTTGATGTAGCCCATGTGCGAAATGGTGATCACCATGTCGTCGTCGGCATAGAAATCCTCGGGATTGAACTCCTCCGAAGCGTAGACGATCTCCGAGCGGCGTTCGTCGCCGTACTTCTCCTTGATCTCCAGCAGCTCGTCCTTGATGATCTGCATCTGCATGCCGACGTTCGCAAGCACCTCCGTCAGGTGGGCGATCAGCTTCTCCAGTTCGTCGCGCTCGGCGAGCAGCTTGCCCCTTTCGAGTCCCGTCAGGGCGCGCAGGCGCATTTCGATGATGGCCGAAGCCTGGATGTCCGACAACTCGAAACGCTCGATCATCGTCTGCTTGGCGGCGTCGGGCGTCTGCGAGGCGCGGATGATGCGCACGATCTCGTCGATGTTGTCCTGCGCGATCAGCAAACCCTGCACGATGTGCAGACGCTCCTCGGCCTTGCGCTTGTCGAAGCGCGTGCGGCGCACGACAACGTCGTGGCGGTGCTCGATGAAGTATTTGATCAGGTCGCGCATCGGCAGCATCTGCGGCCGGCCGTTGACCAGCGCGATGTTGTTCACGGCGAACGACGTTTGCAGCGGCGTGTTCTTGAACAGCGTGTTCAGCACCACGCTCGCAACGGCGTCGTGCTTCAGAATAATGATGATCCGCAGGCCGTTGCGGTCCGACTCGTCGTTGATGTAGGAGATGCCGTCGATCTTCTTGTCGTTGATCATGTCGGCGATCTTCTTGATCATCTCGGCCTTGTTGATCATGTAGGGAATCTCCGTGATGACGATGCACTCGCGGCCGCTGGGCGTATGCTCGATGTCGGTCTTGGCGCGCATCATCACGCGGCCGCGGCCCGTCAGCATCGCCTCCTTCACTCCCTCGTAGCCGTAGATGATACCGCCCGTGGGGAAGTCGGGCCCCTTGACGTAGTGCAGCAGCTCCTCGCCCGTGATCTCCGGGTTGTCGATATAGGCGCAGCAGGCGTCGACCACCTCCGAAAGGTTGTGCGGAGCCATGTTCGTGGCCATACCGACGGCGATACCGCTGGCGCCGTTGACGATCAGCAGCGGGATTTTCGTGGGCAGGACCGTGGGTTCGGGAATCGTGTCGTCGAAGTTCAGCGTCCAGTCGACCGTCTCCTTGTCGATGTCGGCCATCACTTCGTCCGTGATTTTCTTCATGCGGGCCTCGGTGTAACGCATGGCGGCAGGCGAGTCGCCGTCCATCGAACCGAAGTTACCCTGTCCGTCGACCAGCGGGTAGCGCATCGACCAGTCCTGCGCCAGGCGGACCATCGCGTCGTAGACCGACGTGTCGCCGTGGGGGTGGAACTTACCGAGCACGTCGCCGACGATACGGGCGGACTTACGTGTGGGTTTGTCGGAGTAGAGGTTAAGCTCCGCGCTCATATCGTAGAGGATGCGGCGGTGCACGGGCTTCATGCCGTCGCGCACGTCAGGCAGCGCACGCGACACGATGACCGACATCGAGTAGTCGATGTACGCCGATTTCATCTGCTCTTCGATATTGATGGGGATGATACGCCCCGTCAAACCGGCATTCTTTTCTTCTTCAGTTAACATATTAATACTTAATTCTGTTATTCTTCGTCTTTCCGTTTCGAAGCAGGCTTTCGCGGCGTCCCGCCGCGTTTACATACTTGGCCCGCTCCGGCGCCCGACAAGGCGGGAGCCTCGTCGCATCGCGACCGGAATTTCGACCGAATTATCTCCAATTCAAATTTTCAACGCTCACAAGCGCCGCGACCGGCCCGTCGATACCCGTCGAAAATTACCGTTCTTTTAACGAACAAAAATACGATTTATTTCCGGTTTGAGCAACTTTAGGGGAATAAATCTGCTTCGTGGGCGCGATATTTTCAGCGGACCACCCCGTTTTTGCCCCTTTTCCGGCGATCTGACGGCCCGAAAAAAATCTCCCGGCAAACTGCCGGGAGAAAGACGGATTGCAGAACGGTCCGCGACAAAGTCGAGCGATCACTCCGCACCTTTGGCCGGGCACGCCTCCGCAAGCGCATTGAGCTTCACATTGACCCAGAGCATAAGCCCCAAATACAGGAGTCCGCACGAAAGACAGCAGCAGAGGGCCAGCTCCCCGGAGAAATCGCGGGGCACGACCCGGTTGCAGAACAACTCACACAACTTAATACCGACACTCGTTAAAAGCGGCACGGACCACGCCAGCACGAGTTTCAGCCGGATGATACGCCGGTCGACGCCGCAGGCCCGCATCTTGGGGCGGACGATATGTTCCACTACCGGAAAAATAAACGAAAAAGCGACGAACATAACGACTGCAAGGGGAATGATCCACCCCGTAGGCCTCCACTTTCGGTATTCGGATACGGCAAAAACGATAGCAACCGCATAATGCAACACCCCCAAGACCGCAAACCCCGCCAACGTAAAACCTAATTCATCCATAATAGATTAAATTTAAAGTGTTCAACATGCGTCAGGACATCCTAAAACAAATATAAGATAATATTTTAATAAATAACATGAATTTATGTTAAGATTTATTATCCTTGACACATTTATTAAAAACACACGTTAAACAATCCATCCTCCCTGCATTCGGCGACAGCAAACGGCGCGACAATTTGTCATTTACGCGGGATTTCCACCATTGCGCCCACGATCTCGACGCCCCGAAAAAAATCTCCCGGCAAACTGCCGGGAGAAAAGGCCGAAAAACACGATGCCGTCCGACATTCGGAAATTACATAAACATAACTTTTTTGGATAAAAAAAGCACTTCAAACCATAGAAATTATCGCCTTTTTTCGCTATATTTGATTCAAATTAAAATTCATATCCATTTAGTTTAATTAAGTAAAACAAAACGGCAACACCCATGAAGAAACTTTTGTGTGTAACTATTGCTCTCTTGTGCACCGCGACCATGCAAGCACAAGACGAAAAAGCAGGTGTGACGAAATTTCTCGGCATTCCGGTTGACGGATACAAACCCGCCATGATTGAAAAGCTGAAAGCCAAAGGGTTCACACCCTCCATAGCGGGCAAAGATGTTTTGGAAGGCGAATTCAATGGAGTTGATGTCCATGTGTACATCGCAACAAACAACAATAAAGTCTGGAGAATTATGTTGGCAGATCAAAATACTTGCGGTGAAACAGATATTAAAATCCGCTTCAACAGACTCTGCCGACAATTCGAAAACAATCCGAGATATACGTCCATGACCGACGAACAAATAATCCCCGACGATGAAGACATTTCCTATGAAATAACAGTCAACGACAAACGCTATGAGGCTGGTTTTTACCAAACTCCAGATTCCATAGCCATATACAACGAATCGAAAAAATCATTACTATCTAAATATACACAGGAACAACTGGACAATCCGACAGAAGAAATATCAAAGGTAATTCTAATTCAATATATTGCCAATAAAATAAACTATCGCTTTAATAATAAAGTTTGGTTTATGATCGCAGAATACGCTAGGAAATATTACATTTGTATGTATTACGACAACGGTTATAATAAAGCCGACGGCGAAGATTTGTAATAATAGTCAGACCGAAAACACACCGGGCCGCCATGCGATTGCGTACATGGCGGCCCGGTGTTTCATTTCATCAAAAATTACCGAAAATCTATGAATTCATATCCGGCATAGGCATTTTTATCGAACCGCCGGACGTGCCCCGCGAGGGGCGCGACCTCCAGCACGTTCACCAGCACCTGTTCGCCGTCGTAGTCGTACGAAAGCGAGCGGGGGCGCATCGTAGCGGTGTCGACCGTCAGCGTGACATCGCCTGCCGGGGAGTCGTTCCCGGCGGCGGGCGTCAGCCGCACGACGGCGCGGCCGTCGGCTTCGGAGACGAGCGACGGCGTATATTCGCTGCCCAGAAAATCGAAGGCCCGGACCGGATTGTTCAGGATGTTGCGGCTCGCGGTGTCGACCTCCGTAACGGTCACCTCGCGGCGGCGGTTGTCGACCTCGCGGCGCACGGCTCCGTCGGCGAAAACCTCCGCATCGCCCAGCACGAGGTAATAGCTGTCGCCTTCCACGACATAGCTGCCGCGGGCTTCGTAGTCGCCCGAGACGACCCCGAACTTCACGCCGTAGCCGTCCATCGCACGGAATCCCGCCGCAAGGCGTTCCAGTATCTCCGTGGCACGAGGCTGCGCCGCATTGCCTTGCAATATGCCGCAAAACAATACGGCAATGAAACAATGAAAAATGAAAAATTTTCGTCTTCCCATAGCGTCAGCTCCCGCAATTTTCAATTCCTAATTTTTAATTCTTAACCACAGGAACTGGGATTGTTTTAAGCCGAGGACTTAAAACAATCCCAGTTCCTGCAATTTCGCCTCCAGCGAAGGCAAGTCGTGGTAGAGGATGTCGCGCGGTTTGGCCCCCTGCTGGCGGCCGACGATGCCGGCCCTTTCGAGTTGCATCATAATGCGGCCGGCGCGGTTGAAGCCCACCTCGTAGTTGCGCTGGATCATCGAGGTCGAGATCTGACCTCCGGACACGGCGTCGCGGGCGATCTCGGCAAAGAGCGAGTCGTATTTCACGGGCGCCGAGGACTCCTCGCTGCCCATTTGAGCGTCGCCGCCGTCGGGCGTATAGTCGGGCAACGTGTAGGCCTCGGTGTAGCCCTGCTGTTTGGAGATGTATTCGCAGATGCGCTCGACCTCGCGGGTCTCGACCAGCGCACACTGGATACGCGTCAGGTCGCCGTCCTTCGAGAAAAGCATGTCGCCCCGGCCGATAAGCTGATTGGCCCCCGGCTGGTCGATGATCGTGCGCGAGTCGATCATCTGCATCACGCGGAAGGCGATGCGGGCCGGGAAATTGGCCTTGATGCCGCCCGTGATGACCTTCACGTCGGGACGCTGCGTGGCGATGATCAGGTGGATGCCGATGGCGCGGGCTTTCTGCGCGAGGCGCATGACCGGTCCCTCGACCTCGCGGGCCGTCATTATCAGGTCGGCGAACTCGTCGACCACCACCACGATATACGGGAGGTAGCGATGTCCGTTCATCGGATTCAGCCGCCGCGAGGTGAATTTCTCGTTGTACTCGGCGATGTTTCGCGCCCCGGCCTTCTTACACAGTTCCAGACGGTTGTCCATCTCCGTACAGAGCGAGTTGAGCGTATAGACCGCCTTCTTGGGGTCGGTGATGATCGCGTCGTCCTCCGACTCCATCTTGGCCAGGAAATGGCGTTCGATCTTGGCGTAGAGCGAGAACTCGACCATCTTGGGGTCGATCATCACGAACTTCAGCTGCGCGGGGTGTTTGCGGTACAGGAGCGAGGTGATGATGGCGTTCAGCCCCACGGACTTGCCCTGTCCCGTGGCTCCGGCGACCAGCAGGTGCGGCATCTTGGCCAGGTCGAAGACGTAATTTTCGTTCTGGATCGTGCGCCCGATCACCACCGGAAGCTCGGCCTTCGACTCCTGGAAACGCAGCGATCGCACGGCCGAATACATCGAAACCACCTGCTTGTCGCGGTTGGGAACCTCGATGCCGATGGTTCCCTTGCCCGGAATCGGCGCGATGATGCGGATACCCAGCGCCTTGAGGCTCTGCGCAATATCGTTTTCGAGGCCCTGCACCTTCGAGATCTTGATTCCCTGCGCCTGCACGATCTCGTAGAGCGTCACCGTGGGACCCACCGTGGCCTTGATGCGCTGGATGGGAATGCCGAAGTTCTTGAGCGTATCCTCGATTTTGGTCTTGTTCTCGAAAATCTCCTCGTCCGAGACCTCCGAATCGGAAATGTAGTCCTCCAGCAGCGTCACGGGCGGCTTGCGGTAGTTCACCAGGTCCTTCAGCGGGTCGTAGCTCTCCGTGGGGATCGCCCTCTCGTCGAGAAGTTTCGCCTCGTTGGCCTCGACCGTCACCACGACGCCCTCCGGCTCCGCGGCGGGCGCGTCGTCCAGCACGGTGATCTCGGTAAAGGGCGCATCGGGATCGGACTGTGCGGCCTCTCTCTCCGGAACCTCCTCCGGGGCAGGCTCCGCAGGCACGGCGTCGCGCACCGCAGGGCGTTCCAGCTCGACCAGCCCGCTGCGGCCGATCACCACACGGCCCTCGGGACGCGAAAGGTCCACCTCGATGAACTCCCCGTCCTCCGCGGGAGGGGGCGCCTGCTCCGCGGCAGTCTCCCCGGCGACGGGTTTCCCGTCGGGCGTCAGTTCGAGGAAGGGATTTTCGTCCTCTTCCGGCACGGACTTCCGAGCCGCAACGGGCTCCGACGGACGTTCCACACGGATCGGGGCGGGTTTTTGCGCCGCGGGTTCCGCCGCTTTCGACGGCGCGGGCTGCGGTGCGGCCGCCTTCGGCCCGGGTTTCGGAGCCGGTTCGGGAACATCCTCCGCAGCCCCGTCCTCCCCGGCCGCACGTCCGTGCAGCACGACTTTGTGCTTGAGGATCTCGACGACCTTCCCGCTCTTGTCGACCACGACGTTGCCCGCCTCGTTGACCTTGTTGATGAAGTTGCGGTTGATGAAAACACCTGTCAGTATCCAGCCGCCGACAAGCAGGATCAGCGTTCCGAAAGCCCCGATATGCGTGCGCAGCAGGGCCGAAGAGGCGATGCCGAAAGCGCCGCCCCACCCCGTCGAGCAGCAGAGGCTCCAGCGGTTGGCGAAGGCGAATCCCAGCGTCAGCGACCCCAGGATCATAATCAGAAACAGCGAAAGGATCGAATGGTTGAACAGCAGCGGCCGCTGACGGACGATCCGCACGCCGACCAGCACGATCATCGCGGGAATCAGGATGCCGAAAAGCCCGAACGAATGATCGACCAGCAACATCCCCAGCCGCGCTCCGGCCCAGCCGCAGAGATTTTCCGGTTCGATGCCGAGCGTCACCCGTTCCTCGACCGATTTTTGCAGCCCGCTCTGGTCGGCGGCCCAGCTGAAAAACGAAAAGAACACCGCAGCGGCGGCAAACAGACCGATGAACAGCAGCAGCAGTCCGGCGATCCAGCGCGCACTGTCGCTGTTGGAACGCTGAACGGCCTGCCGGCTGTTGGAGGATGTATTTTTAGATGCCATTCCAGAATGTCGCTATTATCGAGCGAAGGTACGAATTTTTTCCGACAATTCCGAAGGCGCCGCAAACTTTATCAATCGCCCGGAACGATTCCGGCCGGAAGCGTTCCCGCCCGCGAATGGGGGGGGGAGCCGGGAGCGTCTTACAGGTACGCCGCAACCTTCCGTTCGAGACGCAGGCGGTAAAGCTCGTCGGCGAAGGTGCGGAACGTGAGCGCGGGGCGGTTATCCGCCGAAGCGCGCAGGCCGTAGCGGTCCAAAAGCTGCCCGACGCGGCGGGCGACGGCGGGCGACGGGTCGACGATCGCGGCCCGTCCGTCGACGATGCGTTCCATCACGGGCGTCAGAAAGGGATAGTGCGTACACCCCAGCACGATCTGGTCGGCGCCCCGCGCCAGCATCGGCTCCACGGCGGCGCGCACCGCGGCTTCGGCCTCGGGCGTATCCTCCCGGTCCCCCTCGACCAGCTCCACGAAACCCGTGCCCGGGTAGGTCAGGACTTCGATGCCGCTGCCGTACCGGGCGGCCGTGCGGCGGAACAACTCGCCGTCGAGGCTCCGTTCGGTGGCCAGCACCCCCACCACCCCGCTGCGGGTCGCCAGGCAGGCCGGTTTCACGGCCGGCTCCATGCCGACGATGGGCATACCGGCGTATTTTTCGCGCAGGAAGCCGATGGCCGCGGCCGTGGCGGTGTTGCAGGCCACGACGACCATCTTGCAGTCCAGCTCCACGAGCCGCGCCACGGCGGCGTCGGCCAGCGCCTGCACCTCCTCGCGGGGCCGCGAGCCATAGGGGCAGTTGGCGCCGTCGCCGAGGTAGGCGAGCGATTCGCCGGGCAGCGCACGCCGGACCTCGCGCCAGACGGTCAGTCCGCCCAGCCCCGAGTCGTAAATGCCTATGGGTCTGTTGTCAGCCACGGTCGGAGAAAGTTTGCACGATATGTTCGACCAGCTCGTCGTCGGACATCGGGTCGCAGTCGACGACGAGCGAAGCCTGCGCGTAGAACGGTTCGCGGGCCGCCATGTCGCCGCGCATGAAGGCCACCAGCTGTTCGTCGTCGAGACCTTGCAGACGGGGCCGCTTGCGGCGTCCGTAGGGGCTTAACCGCCGGGCGATCTGCTCCGGCGAGCGGCGCAGGTAGACCGTATGCCCGACGGCGTTCATGCACGGCATGTTATCGCGCCACGTGGGCAGCCCGCCCCCCGTGGAGACCACGGCGAAGGAGGCTCCGGCGATCACCTCGTCGAGGACCCGGCGCTCCGCCTCGCGGAAACGCTCCTCGCCCTCGTAACGGAAGACGTCGGCCACGGAGGCGCCTTCGCGCTCCTCGACCAGCGCGTCGGTGTCGATGAAATCGACGCCCAGACGCCGCGCCAGCTTGCGTCCGAGGGTGCTCTTGCCGCAGCCCATATATCCGACCAGAAAGAGAGGTTTCATCGCAGGCGGTTCGTTAAAACAGGTTCAGCTGTTCGGGGTCGATCATCTCGCCGGCGTCGCCTTTCGGACGCTCCACCTCGAACTCCACGCCTCCGACGATCGTTCCGGCCGAGGGCTGGCCCGCCGGAGCCTTTCCCGGGGCGGGCTTGGCGCCGAGCGGCTCCTTCAGGGCGGATTTTCCGGAAGCTTTCCCCTCTGCCGCAGCGCGTTGCGCCGCGTCAGCTGAAGCGTCCGTCAGCTGACCGTCGTCAAGCGACTCATCCTCCGAAGGTTCCGGTTCGGGAGGCAGTTCGGGTTCGATCATCCGCAGCCGGTCCACGTCATAGGTCGTCAGGCGTTTGCCCTTGGCGCGGTGGCTCTTGACACCCACGAACTCGTCGACGTCGATCACATCCGCGGGCCGCGAGGCGTGCGCCCCCTTGTAGGTGATCTCCAGTTTGGCCCCGGCGCGGTCCGTCACGCAGATGAAATCGGCGTCGGCGTCGAGGAAATCCTGAATCTTGTCCGACATCTCGGCCGTGAAACGCTTCATGTAGTAATACTTCTGGGCGCGGTCGTAGTAACACAGGCTGTAAACCCGGTCGGACTCGTAACGCGCCACGAGGACCGTGTCGTCGGGGAAGTGCTGCATCAGGTCGTAGCCCGTGATGTAGTACTGATTCTTCGAGGTCCAGACGATCAGGCGGTCGTCGCCCTTGAACTCGCCGAGCAGCTTGCCGCGCCCGTCGGCGTTCAGCCGGCGGACATCTTCGTCGAACCAGATGTCCTGCCCCCCGAGCGTCGAGGTGCCGCGCTCCTTCAGCACGATCTTGTGGATGCCGTAGCGCGAGAACAGATTGCCCTGGCTCTGGCGCCCCTTGATGGCGAGGGTCGAGAAATCGAGATCGACGATCACCTTCTTCAGGCGCGGACGGGGCTTGAAGTAAACCTTCAGCACCTCGGCCTCACCGTTCGGATTGACAGACATATACAGTATCTCGCTCTTGGCGGTTCCCTTGGTGATGTCGTACTCCTTGTCGCGCGTGATGCCCTTGATGGCGCAACGCTTCATCATAATCGCACCGTTCTTCCCGTCGCGGTAGAGAACGTTGTAGATCGTGCGGTCGTCGTTGCGCTTGAAGACCCCGATATAATAGATGTTTTTATCGAAGAAGGCCTTGTCCGAAACCTTGGTGATCACGTAACGCCCATCTTTCGTGAAGACGATCACGTCGTCGATGTCCGAGCAGTCGCAGACGAATTCCGCGTCCTTCATGGATTTGCCGATGCCGAAGAACCCTTCGGCCCGGTCCACGTACAGCTTGGCGTTCGTGACGGCCACCTTCGTCGCCTCGATCGAGTCGAATTCGCGCAACTCGGTGCGACGCTCCCTGCCCTTGCCGTACTTGTCGCGGATGCGCTCGTAGTAGGCCACGGCGTATTCGGTGAGGTGGTCCAGGTCGTACTGCGTCGACTTCAGGTCCTCCTCGATCTGGCGGATCTCGTTGTCGGCCTTCTCGCTGTCGTAACGCGAAATACGGATAAATTTCAGCTCGGTGAGCTTCTGCACGTCTTCAAGCGTCACTTCACGTCGCAGCCGCATCTTGAAGGGTTCCAGGCCCTTATCCACGGCGGAATAAGCCTCCTCGCGGCTCTTGCACCCCTCGATCAGCTGGTAGAGCCTGTTCTCGATGAAGATGCGTTCGAGCGAGGCGGCGTGCCATGCCTCGCTCAACTCGCCCAGCCGGATTTTCAGCTCCAGCCCCAGCAGCGACTTGGTGTGCTCGGCCGAGCGGCGCAGGATCTCCGAAACCCCGAGGAAGTGCGGCTTCTCGTCCCAGATGACGCACGAGTTCGGGGCGATCGACACCTCGCAGTCGGTGAAGGCGTAGAGCGCGTCGATGGTCTTGTCCGACGACTCGTCGGGCGAGACCTGAATGACGATTTCGACCTTGTCGGCCGTATTGTCGTCGACCTTTCGGATCTTGATCTTGCCCTTGTCGTTGGCCTTGATGATCGAATCCTTGATCGACTCGGTGGTCGTGGTATAGGGAATCTCGGTGATGGCAAGCGTCCGTTTGTCGATCTTCGAAATCTTCGCCCGCACCTTCACCGTGCCGCCGCGAAGGCCGTCGTTATAGCGGCTCACGTCGGCCATGCCGCCCGTCGGGAAGTCGGGGTAAAGCTGGCAATCACGTCCCTGGAGGTGCGCAATGGCGGCGTTGATCAGCTCCACGAAGTTGTGGGGCAGGATTTTCGAAGCCAGTCCCACGGCGATGCCGTCGGACCCTTGGGCCAGCAGCAGCGGGAACTTGATGGGCAGCGTAACGGGTTCCTCCTTGCGGCCGTCGTACGACAGCATCCACTCCGTCGTCTTCTTGTTGAAGACCACGTCGAGGGCGAATTTCGAAAGACGCGCCTCGATATAACGGCCCGCGGCGGCCTCGTCACCCGTGAGGATGTTGCCCCAGTTGCCCTGACAGTCGATCAGCAGGTCCTTCTGCCCCAGCTGCACCAGCGCGTCCTTGATCGACGCGTCGCCGTGCGGGTGGTACTGCATGGTCTGGCCCACGAGGTTGGCGACCTTGTTGTAACGGCCGTCGTCGACGACCTTCATCGCATGAAGGATACGCCGCTGGACGGGTTTCAGTCCGTCCTCGACATGCGGCACGGCGCGTTCGAGGATCACGTACGAGGCGTAGTCCAGGAACCAGTTCTTATACATGCCCGTGAGCTTGCGGACGCCGCCCTCCTCCTGCGTCAGGCGGTCGAATTTGCCCGCCTTGGCCGGAGCCTCGGCCACAGGCGTTTCGTCCGTCGCGTCGTCCGCGGTTTCGGGAGTCGAGGCGTCCTCGTTGAGCGCTTCGTCGCGCCCCGTCTTATCGTTCTCTTCCGCCATGAAATCGGAATTTTTAATTTTTAATTCTTAATTTTTAATTAATCGCAAGGTCCTGCTCGACGATGTCCTCCTCGATGCGCAGGTTGTCGATGATGAAGCCCTGACGCTCATACGTATTCTTGCCCATATAAAACTCCAGCAGGTCGTGGATCGGGTCGTCCTTCGTGATGCGGACCTTGTCCAGGCGCATGTTCTCGCCGATGAACTCCTTGAACTCGTCGGGCGAAATCTCGCCCAGACCCTTGAATCGCGTGATCTCGGCGTTCGCGCCGCACCGGGCCACAGCCTTCAGGCGCTCCTCCTCGGAATAGCAGTAGAGCGTCTCCTTCTTGTTGCGCACGCGGAACAGCGGGGTTTGCAGCACGAACAGATGCCCCTGGCGGATCACCTCGGGGAAGAATTGCAGGAAGAAGGTCATCATCAAGAGGCGGATGTGCATGCCGTCGACATCGGCATCGGTGGCGATGACGACCTTGTTGTAGCGCAGGTTGTCCATGTCCTCCTCGATGTTCAGCGCCGCCTGAAGGAGGTTGAACTCCTCGTTCTCGTAGACCACCTTCTTCGTCAGCCCGTAGCAGTTCAGCGGCTTGCCGCGCAGCGAGAAGACCGCCTGCGTACGCACGTCGCGGCTCTTGGTGATGGAGCCCGACGCCGAGTTGCCCTCCGTGATGAAGATCATCGACTGTTCGGCCAGCTCGTTGCGGTCCGTGCGGTGGATCTTGCAGTCGCGCAGTTTCTTGTTGTTCAGGCTCACCTTCCTGGCCGTCTCGCGGGCCTTCTTCTGGATGCCCGAGATCGCCTTGCGCTCCTTCTCGTTCTCGACGATCTTCCGCTGGAGAATCTGCGCCGTCTCGGCGTGCTTGTGCAGGTAGTCGTCGAGGTGCTTGGTGAGGAAGTCGGCCACGAAGTTATTGACCGAGACCCCCGGTTCGACCTCCTTCGAACCGTACTTGGTCTTCATCTGGTTCTCGAAGATCGGGTCGGTGACCTTGATCGAAATGGCCGCGATGATCGACGTGCGGATGTCCGAGGGGTCGTAGTCCTTGTGGTAGAATTCCTTGACCGTCTTGGCGACGGCGGCGCGCAGGGCCGTCTGGTGCGTGCCGCCCTGCGTGGTGTGCTGGCCGTTGACGAACGAGTCGTAGCTCTCGCCGTAGCCCGTGCCGTGGGTGATCACCACCTCGATGTCCTCCCCCGTGAGGTGGATGGGCGGGTAGAGCGGGTCCTCGGTCATGTTGTCGTTCACGAGGTCCAGCAGACCGTTTTTCGAAACGTAGCTCTTGCCGTTGAAATTGAGCGTCAGACCCAGGTTCAGGTAGCTGTAATTGCGGATTTTCTGCTCGACGTATTCGAGGTTGTAGGCATATTCGCCGAAAATCTCCTTGTCGACGCGGTACGAGATGAACGTGCCGTTCTTCTCGTTGACGCCGCTCTCCCACCTGTCGCTCACTTCGAGACCCTTGGCGAAGGTCACCGTACGGGCCTCGCCGTCGCGGACCGAACGGGCCGTAAACTCTTCGGAAAGCATGTTCACGGCCTTGACGCCCACGCCGTTCAGGCCCACGGTCTTCTTGAAGGCGTCGCCTCCGTACTTGCCGCCCGTGTTCATCTGCCCGACGGCCGCCGCGAGCGACTTGAGGGGGATGCCGCGGCCGTAGTCGCGCACCGTAACGACGTTGTCGGCCAGCGTGATGTCGATCTGCCGGCCCGCGCCCATGATGAATTCGTCGATCGAGTTGTCCACGACCTCCTTGATCAGCACGTAGAGCGCCTCGTCGGGCTGCGAACCGTCGCCCACCACGCCGACGTACATGCCGGGGCGCAGGCGGATGTGCTCCCTCGGCGAGAGGGTCACGATGGCGTCGTCGCCGTAATTGTTTGCGTTCGAGTTGGTATTATTGAGTAAATCTGCCATAACTTAATTAAGGTGAAAAGTGAAAGGTGAAAGGTGAGAAATTAAAAAATCGGCGGGAAGTTCAACGCAACTTTTTTTGAATTTTTCGTGTTCCAACCTTTATTTGCGACATTTCACTTTTGATCTTTCACTTTTAACTTTTCGTTTCTCACTTCTCCCAGCGCCGTGCACATCCGTTCATGCACCTCCTGCATCAGTTCATGCGTCTCCAGCGCGGCGACCCGTTCGGCCGGAACGGGAGGCAGCACGCGGACGGTGATCCGGTTGCCCCAGTTGAATGCCAGGTTCTTTTTGATCAGCGTCTTGGTTCCGTCCAGCACCACGGGAAGGATCTCCGCGCCGGCCTCCTTGGCCAGCGTGAAGGCCCCGGCCTTGAAACGGTGGATCTCACCGTCCTTCGAGCGCGTGCCCTCGGGAAAAATCGCCACCGAAGCCCCGCGCGAAATCCACTTTTTCCCGTCGCGGACCAGCTGTTCCAACGCCTCGGCGGCGTGGCCGCGGTCGATGCAGATGTCGCCGTGCAGCAGGAGGAACTGGCCGAAGAAGGGCGTTTTGAAGACCTCGCGCTTCGACACCCAGCGGAAATTGAGCGGAATGTAGTAGAGCGCCGGGATGTCGATCACCGTGTTGTGGTTGATGACGATGACGTAGCGCTTCTTCCGGTCGATCAGTTCGCGGCCGATGACCCGCTGCCGCCAGAAGGGCGGCAGGAAGAAGAAAATCCGCACCAGGATGCGCGACAGTTCATGCACCGTCCGGCGCCCCCGGTCGAAGGGATAGCAGACGACCAGCGCAAGGGCCGACAGAATCATAAAAAGCGTGCACAAAAGCACCAGCAAAAGGTAGTATAAAGCACTTAACATACGATCATCGTTCTATTACAGCATTTGCAAAACAGACTGTCCGAACCCGCGGCCGCGGGCCGCGTCCACAAATCCGGCCCGCCCCGGATTCCAGCCTCCGGGAGGGACCCGGCAAAGGGCGCAGCCGGTTGAAAAAAGCCCGTATCAGACGTCCGGGGACAATTAGCCACATTAATTCAATTTGCAAATTTAGGAATTATTTCCCGGGATTCCTACCCCGCCAGTCGGCGAATTTTCAACAAAATATTCACTGCACCTGTTTTCAGGAGGCGAAAAAGCGGGACCGCGAAAAAAAGTTACGGAAAAATTTGGTTCGCAGCCGGAGGGGGGGGGTATCTTTACACCCGGAAAACACCCCCGCAAGAACCGCGGGCCTCCATATACATAAGTATCGAAAATTTTCTGAAATTTACAGTACTATGTCTTGCATAGTATAAATATTATTACATATCTTTGCACTGACAAATAAAGTGCAAAACAGAATATTATGAAAAGACTGATCCTCCTTATCGTAACGCTCGCAGCGGCCGCGACCCGGCTCTTTGCGGCGCATCTCTGCCCCTCGACGGGCCGCGTGGTGGACGAACAGGGAAAAGCCGTCGAATACGCAACGGTCGTCCTGCTGAAAGGAACCGAACAGGTGGCCGGCATGGCCACCGACGCCGAAGGACGTTTCGCGCTGAAAGCAGCTCCCGGCGAATACACGCTCCTGATTCAGTACCTCGGATTCGACCCCGTGAAAAAGCCGGTGCGCGTGGAGCAGGAGAACCATCTGGGCGATTTCGTGATGCGGACCTCGGCGACCGGCATCGAAAGCGTGGAGGTAAAGGCCCGGCTGGTGCGCCGCGAGGCCGACCGGTTCGTGGTCGACGTGGCGAACGCCCCGGCGGCCATCGGCAAGGACGGCATCGAACTGCTGGAACGCGCCCCCGGCGTATGGATCGACGGGGAGAAAATATCAATCAACGGCAAGAGCGGCTCGAAGGTCTACGTCAACGACCGCGAACTGCGCATGGAGCCGGAACAGCTGCTGACCTACCTGCGGTCGCTCCGGGCCGAGGAGATTCAGAAAATAGAGGTCGTGCCCACCTCGGGCGCCGACTACGACGCCGACTCGGCGGGAGGCATCATCCGCATCACGCTCAAAAAACGCCGCGAGAACGGCGTCAACGGCTCGGTGGCGTTCAACACGACGCAGGGAGAGATCGTACACAGGTACAATCCGTCGGCCAACATCAACCTGCATTCGGGCCGCGTGGACTTCTACGCCTCGGCATGGGGATCTTTCGGAAAGGACGAGACCACCACCGGCGAGCAGACGCGCTACGAGGCCGCGGACAAGGAGCTGAACGCACATTCGTCGATGAAAGGCCGCAACCGCAGCCTCGGGGCCAGCGCCGGCGCGGTGGTCGAGATCGACGGCAGGAACAGCGTCGGCGCGGAGTTCGAGTACTGGCGCAACCGGAACGGGGAGCCGAACGACACCTACACGGATTTCCGGAACGCCGGCACGGTGACACGCACGGACAGCCATTTCGACAAACTCGACATCCGCAACAACTACTCGGCGACGTTCAACTACATCCGCAAGATCGACACGCTCGGCTCGACGCTCAAACTCCTTGCCGACTACACGCGCCGCGAAACCGACTCCGGAAACGACAACTTCAGCCGCATGACGGCTCCGGGAACGACGGCGGATTCGACCTACCGCGACAACACCGAGAGCGTCTACAACATCGCCACGGCGACGCTGGCCCTCGAAAAGAGGTTTTCGCCCCGCTGGACGCTCAAGGCCGGAGCCAAATACACCTACAACGACATGCACAACGACGCGCTCTACGAATACCTCAAGGGCGACGCATGGACGCGCAACGACAACCAGAGCTTCACGATCGACTACACGGAGAACATCGCGGCGGCCTACGCCGTCGCCTCGGCGCAGCTCGGCCGCTGGGGCCTCGTGGCTGGTCTGCGCGGCGAATACACCCACACGACGGGAAAAAGCGTCGGACAGGATTATTTCTCGCTCTTTCCAAACGCCAACGTCTCCTTCGCCCTTTCGAAGGAGAAAGGATGGTCGCTGATCGCCCAATACGCCCGGACCATCGAACGGCCGCGCTTCTGGTGCCTCAACCCCCAGCGGATGCAGATTTCGGACTACACCTACCAGACGGGAAACCCGTCGCTCGACCCGGCGTTCAAGCAGGACGTGAACCTCACGCTGGTGGCCGCCCACAAATACACCCTCACGGCCGGCGTGCAGCTCGTCAGCGGCGAGATTCAGCAGACGATACAGGCCGACCCGGAGAATCCCGACCTGCTGCAACTGGCATGGGTCAACTACGACCGCACCAAAAACTATTACGTCTCGGTCAATCTGCCTTTCCAGCCCGCGAAATGGTGGCAACTGAACGCCAACTTCACCTACATGCGCCACGGTGAGCGCGTCGAGCAGCACGGCGCCGAAACTTTCTACAACTGGGCATTCGGCAGCATCTCGACGACCTTCACGCTGCCGGCGAAATTCTACATCGACCTCTCGTACAACTATCAGAGCCGCATCGACCTGGGCAACTGCTGGGTGCTGCCCGACCACCGGTTGCAGGCCGGCGTGAAGAAACGCTTCGGCGACCGGTTCACCGCCTCGTTCTCGGTGCAGAACCTTCTGGACCAGGGACAGGTGATCGGAGCGCACGGCGACGGATTCGTCCGCACGATGAACGCCCGGCAGACGTGGAGCAACCGCTCGTTCCGAATCGGGCTGACCTACAACTTCAAGTCGGGGAAGGCCTTCAAGCGCAAAGCCGTCGAGGCGGGATCGGCCGACGAAAAGAGCCGGCTGTAACGGCACGAAGACAAACGCGCCGGCGTCGGAGGAGATTCCTCCGGCGCCGGCGTGTTTTTGCAAAGTCCGTCAGCGGGTACGGCGGATGCGCGGCAGCGGCAGGCGGCGCGCCCAGCGCACGGCCCAGCGCGGCAGGCGCGGACGGGCCATCCACCGGGCCAGGTGCGTGACGGAGGTGGGGATGCGGATTGATTTGCCGGCGATGATGAGCGTCACGGCGACGAGGATCAGCAAAACGCCGGTTCCGATGCGCAGCGTGAACCGCTCGCCGAAGACCGCGACGCCGAAAAACAACGCCGTGACGGGTTCCAGCGCCCCGAGGATCGCCGTGGGCGTGGAGCCGATGCGGCGGATGGCCCCGGCCATCGCGACCAGCGAAACGATCGTCGGGAAAAGCGCCAGCGCAACGGCGTTGACCCACATCAGGGACGAAGGGACGGGTTGCAGATCGGCACAGCCCCGCAGCCGAACGACATAGACCAGCGAGCCGAAAACCAGACAGTAGAAGGTGAGTTTCTCGGTCGGAAGGTCCTTGAGCGACGAGCGGTTGACGGCGACGATCCAGACCGCATAGGAGAGCGCCGAAAGGAAGACCAGCACGACGCCCGCGAGGTTGAGCGTCGCGCCGTCGCCCCCTTTGTAGAGCAGCGAGATGCCCCCGCATGCCAGGGCGATCGAGACGACCGTGGCGGCGGTGACCCGCTCGCGGAAACCCACGGCCATGATGACCGCGACCATCACCGGATAGACGAACAGGATCGTCGAGGCGATGCCGGCGTCCATGAGGTTGTAACTCTCGAAAAGCAGCAGCGACGAGACGGAGAAGAGCACGCCCATAGCCGCAAGCGGCAGGACGTCGCGCCGCCGCAGGGCGAACGACTGCCGCCGGAACAGCATCAGCGCACCCAGCATCACCACAGCCAGCACATAGCGGTAGAACAGCACGGAATCCACTCCCAGGCCCGCGCCGTAAAGCGGCAGCGCAAAGAGCGGATTCAGTCCGTAGCTGGCCGCGGCTATGGCTCCCAGCACATAACCGCGGGAACGTTCCGAGATCATTTAGAAGGTGACCTGCGGAGCGGCCGCGGCCCCTTCGGCCGACTCGAAATAGGGCTTCTGGCCGAAGCCGAACATCCGCGCGACGAGGTTGGCCGGGAAGCGGCGCACCGAAACGTTGTACTGCTGCGCCGCGGCGTTGAAGTCCTTGCGGGCGACGGCGATGCGGTTCTCGGTCCCTTCGAGCTGGGCCTGCAATTCGAGGAAATTCTGGTTGGCCTTCAGGTCGGGATAGCTCTCCGACACGGCGATCAGGCGGCCCAGCGCGGAGCGCACCTCGGCCTGCGCCCGTTGGAACTGTGCGAGCCGCTCGGGCGTCAGGTCGTCGGCCGAAAGGTTGATCGACGTGGCCCGGGCGCGCGCCTCGGTAACCTCGTTCAGGGTCTGCGTCTCGTGGGCCGCGTAGCCCTTCACGGTGTTGACCAGATTGGGAATCAGGTCCGCACGCCGCTGGTACTGCGTCTCGACATTGGACCAGGCGCTTTTAAGCCCCTCCTCCCTGTTCACAAAACCGTTATAGGTCGCATAAAAGAAGATCGCCACCACGGCGACTACGCCGATCCAAATCCATTTTTTCATAACAGAAGCTATTTATATATTTAAATTTAAACTCATTTCGCATCAAACCGCCGCAGTCGCCGCCTCCGGCGCCGTTTACAAGCCAGGCCCCGTCCCAAACCCTTCCTTCAGGGGAAGGGCTTGTCGCGACGCAACCGAATTGCAGACGCTTTTCAGCCCAACATGCAACGCCCCGGAACTCTGCACCTTAAACTACCAGCGTGAACCGGCTCCGCCGCCGCCGAAGGAGCCTCCTCCGAAGCCGCCGCCCATGCCGCCGCCCATGCCGCGTCCGAAGCCGCCGCCGATGATCGTGCCGCCCCCGGCCCCGCCGCCGAAATTGTCGTCGCGCAGGTTGCGCGAACGCCGCTTCACGACCGCACCGCAGTTCGGGCAGACATACGTATATTCGACCAGCCGGTAGTTCCGCGTGACGCTCAACACCTGCTGCGACTGCTGTTTCAGCGTCAGCTTACGGCACTTCGGGCAACGGCGGGAGAAATAGTAGTTCGCCAGCACCATGCCCAGCGGGAAGATCACGAAGCCGAAGACGATCGTGAAGATCATCCATGCCGGAAGGTCCTCGTCGGCGTCGCCGCCCAGATCGACCTCGCCGCCTTCGAGGATCGTGGCCGCAGCCCCCACCCCGGCGACCATGCCCGCGCTGTAATCCCCCTCGCGGAAGGCCGGAAGCATATAGTTGAGCTGGATGCGTTTGCAGAGCGCGTCGGGAAGGATGCCTTCGAGGCCGCCGCCCGTGACGAAGCGTATCTCACGCAGGTCCTTCACCAGCAGGATGCCCAGTCCGTTATTGCTTTTGGCCGAGCCTACGCCCCAGCTGCGGAACAGATCGACGGCGAACGAGAACGTATCGCCGCCCGCGATGTCGTCGACGGCGACGACGGCGACCTGCGCGAGGCCCCGCTCACGCAGCGAGGCGCAGACGGAGTCGATATGCGCCACGGCGGCAGGCGACAGGATACCGTCGGGATCGGAGACATAGCGCCGCCGGTCCATACGCTGAACATTGGGAATCTCGTCCGCGCGGTAGGTTCCCGCAAGGGCGGGCAGCGCACAGGCGAGCAGCAGGCAAAGGATCGCAATGTTTCTCATGCGGCAAAGATAAAGAAAATGAAGAATTAAAAATGAAAAATGCAAAATTATAACGCAGGCTGCATCACAACGGCCCGAACAGTCGGGCTGCAAAGAGCATTACAACAGCCAATCATTCGCAAATAATAATTTTTAATTCTTAATTCTCAATTTTTAATTACACAATATCCGGTAGCTCCACGGGGCCATATCCTCCTCGACGCGGCCGCGAAGCTCGTAAGGCTCGCCCGTCATGGCGTCGGTGTACATCCCGGCGTAGATGCCCGTATAGTAATCGGCATGGATGGCGTAGGGCGAGAGGTTCATCACCGCAACGACGCGGTTGTCAGCCGTCTCGCGGACCAGCGTCATCAGGCAGTCCTCGGCGTTGTTGCGGATCTCGGTCATCGCGCCGCCCCGCTCCCCCGCCGCCAGGGCCGGGTTGTCGTGGCGCAACGCCGTGAGGCGGCGGTAGAACCCGGTGAAAGCGTTGGCCTCGTAACGGGGAATCGGATCGCGGTCGAAGAAGGCGAACGAATGGTCGTAGCCGATCTCCTGCCCGGTGTAGATCAGCGGCAGGCCGCGCGGCACGACGAACGTGAAGACCGCCATGATCTCGCGCGCATCGCCCAATCTGGAAAATTCGGAGCCGTTCCACGAATTCTCGTCATGGTTCGACGTGAACGCCAGCCGCATGGCCGAGTCGGGATAGTCGTCGCGGTCGGCGTAGATGTAGTCGCGCAGGGCCGTGACGCGGGTGCGCTGCCGGGCCACGTCGTTCATCAGGTGGTGCATCCGCCAGGCGTAGCAGGCGTCGAAAGCCCCCTCCTCGAAAAGATTCCGCTCCTCGGCCTCGGCCAGCATGAACAGATCGGGCTTCACACGCCGCAGGCGCAGCGAGGTCTCGTTCCAGAACTCGATGGGAACCAGCATCGCCATGTCGCAGCGGAATCCGTCGACGTCGTGCTGCGTGAGCCAGAACTCCATGGCGCCGGCCTGCGCGCGCCACACGTCGCGGTCGGCGTAGTTGAGTTTGGCGGTGTCGGACCAGTCCCACGGCACGGCGGGACGGCCCGCGGCGTCGCGTTCGTACCACGAGGCGGGCTTTTCGGCGATCCACCGCGCGTCGCGCGCCGTGTGGTTGGCCACCCAGTCGAGCAGGACCCGCATGCCGAGGCGGTGGGCCTCGGCGACGAAGGCGTCGAAGTCAGCCATCGTGCCCAGCTCGGGGTTCACGGCGCAGTAGTCGCGGATCGAATAGTAGGAGCCGAGCGAGCCTTTGCGCCCGGCCTCCCCGATCGGATAGACCGGCATGAGCCACACGGCGTCGACGCCGAGGTCTTTGAGGAAAGGCAGTTTTGAAGTTGCCGCGCGCAGCGTGCCTTCGGGCGTGAGCTGGCGCACGTTCATTTCATACAGGACGGCCTGCGGCCAAAAACAATTCATAATTCACAATTCATAATTACCTTGTCCGCGATCAGCCGGCGCACGCCGCGGATTTCAAGTTCGACGGGGGCACCTTCGTTCGCCACCTCGACCGCATTGCGGGTGATCCGGACCGTCAGGACCCGGTCCCGGAAATTGACCTTGAACGAGAGGGACTCCCACGCGGCCGGCAGCTGCGGGTCGAACGACAGCACGCCGTCGCGGACGCGCATGCCCCCGAAACCCTCGACCACCGAGAGCCACGAACCCGCCATCGAAGTGACATGGCAGCCCTCGCGGACCTCGCGGTTGTAGTCGTCGAGATCCAGGCGCGCCGTGCGCAGGTAGAGTTCGTAGGCCTTGTCCAGATCGCCGATACGCGCGGCGAGGATGGCGTGGACGCAGGGCGAGAGCGACGATTCGTGGACCGTGCGCGCCTCGTAGAAGCGGAAGTTGCGGCGGACAGTGTCGAGGTCGAAATCGTCGCCGAAGAAATAAAGCCCCTGCAACACGTCGGCCTGCTTGATCAGGCACGAGCGCAGGATGCGGTCCCACGACCAGCGCTGGTTGATGGGGCGATCCGCAGGGTCGAGGTCTTTGGCCAACGTCTGCTCCTTGTCCAGATAGCCGTCCTGCTGGAGGAAGATGCCCAGTTCGCGGTCCTCGCCGAAGTACATGCCGTCGGCGATTTCGAGCCACCGCTTCGTCTCGGCCATCTCGTCGAAACGTCGCTTCGCGCAGATGCGCGCGTAGTCCGCAGGGCGGTTTTCACGCACCCACGCCGCCGACTCGGCGGCATAGCGCATCGACCAGCAGGCGATGTAGGAGGTATACCAGTTGTTGTCGACGTTGTTCTCGTACTCGTTGGGACCCGTGACGCCCAGCATGACATATTTTCGCCGCGCCCCGGACCACGTGATGCGCTGCGCCCAGAAGCGCGCCACGGACAGCAGCACCTCCAGCCCGCAGTCGGCCAAATACGCCGTGTCGCCGGTATAGCGGATGTAGTTGAAAATCGCGTAGGCGACGGCGCCGTTGCGGTGGATCTCCTCGAAGGTGATCTCCCACTCGTTGTGGCACTCCTCGCCGTTGACGGTGACCATCGGGTAGAGCGCCGCACCGTCGCGGAAGCCCAGCTTCGCAGCATTTTCGATGGCCTTGTCGAGCTGGTTGTAGCGGTAGACGAGCAGTTCGCGGGCGACGGCCCGCCCGGCGGTGGCCAGGTAGAACGGCAGGCAGTAGGCCTCGGTGTCCCAGTAGGTCACGCCGCCGTATTTCTCGCCCGTGAAGCCCTTCGGACCGATATTCAGACGGGTGTCCACCCCGGTATAGGTTTGCAGCAACATGAAGATGCAGAAGCGGATGCCCTGCTGCGCCCGGGCGTCGCCCCCGATTTCGATGTCGCAGCCGTGCCAGCGGGCGGCCCAGGCGGCCGTCTGCTCTTCGAGCAGGGCCTCGAAGCCCGCCTCCTGTCCCGAAGCCGCGACGGCGCGCGCCGCGGCGATAAGGTCCGCCGGAGCGTGGTTGAGCGACGAGCAGATGCCCGCATATTTATATAAGACGGCGGCGCAGCCCTTTTCACGGCTGACCGCTGCGGTGGCCCGGACCTTCTCGGGGCGGGTTTCGCAATGCCACTCGGCGCCGTCCAGCTCGACGGCCTGCGCCCAGGCCGCCTCGAAACCGCTCTTTTTGGTACGGCTCTGCGTGGCGTCGGCCTCGGTCGAGACCTCCTCCCAGAACTTTTCGTCGTAGTTGGCGTCGGCATTGCGCACGTCGGCGTCGACATGGGGCGAGAAGGTGATCCGGGCCGCCCGGTTGAGCGGCGTGACGGCGTATTTCACGACGCCCAGTTCACGGCGCGCCAGCGAGAGGAAACGAACCGTCTCGACGGCCACCTCGACGCCGTTTTTCAGCACGACCCTCATGCGGCGCGTCAGCACCGAGCGGCGCATGTCCGTCTCGCGGTAAAAGCTCTTCACCTCCGCGACGGTCGCCAGGTCGAGCGGCTCGCCGTCGACCGCGACATCGACCCCGATCCAGAACGCGGCGTTCGGGACCTTGGCGAAATACTCCGGGTAGCCGTTCTTCCACCACCCCACGCGGGTCTTGTCGGGATAATAGACCCCGCCGATATAATTGCCCTGAAGCGTCTCGCCCGAGTAACGCTCCTCGAAATTGGCCCGGCCGCCCATCACGCCGTTGCCCAGCGCGAAGAGCGACTCGGAAGAGAGCGTCCGCGAAGGGTCGAAGCGATCCTCGACGAGACGCCAGGGATCGGTTTTTACATATCCGTCGTTCATAATCTATACTCTTTATCGCTCGTTTCACCGCCCCGGCCGCAGCCTTTCGCGGCGTTGCGCCGGGGTTGCAATCAGTCCCGGTCGATCTTCATCGCCAATTGTTCAAACGTAAACCCCGCGAAGGTTTCCAGCCGCATCGTGGCGGCCGAAAGCGACGCACCGCCCCCGACGCCCACCGAACGCATGCCCGCACGCGAAGCGGCCTCGATACCCGCGGCGGCGTCCTCGAAGACCACGCACACGGACGGCGCGGCGTCCACGGCGGCGGCACCCTTCAGGAAAACCTCGGGATCGGGTTTGGCCCGCGAAACCTCGTTGCCGTCGACCACGGCGTCGAACAGCGGCCGAAGGCCGCACCGGTCGAGGATCGTCCCCGCGTTCTTCGACGCCGAGCCGAGCACCGCCCGCACGCCGCGGCTGCGCACGTCGTGCAAAAACGCCGCCACGCCCGGAAGCACCTCGGCGGGTGTCATTTGCGAAACGAAACGCAGGTAACGCGCATTCTTTTCGGCGGCGAGACGCTCCCTCTCGGCGGCGGAAAAACGCCCCTCAAGCCCTCCGGCGCGCAGGACGATCTCCAGCGACGCCATGCGGCTCACACCCTTGGTCGCTTCGCCCTGCACGGGCGTGAATTCAAAGCCCAGTTCACGAGCCAGCGCGGCCCACGCCAGATAGTGGTAGCGGGCCGTATCGACGACAACTCCGTCCAAATCGAATATGCAGCAGTCTATCATTTTTTGAATTTCGGATACCAAAGATACGATTTTTTTGCAAAAAAACACGTATCCGGCAACGCATTACCTACATACTTGTAAAATATCACCTTCGAAAAGCGGCTGTTTTTCAGAATTAATTTATATCTTTGCGCACGTAATTACAATCAACGCCTTATTAAAAATGAAGCAACTCTGCCTTCTCATCGGGACAGCGGTCCTCGGCATACTGCTCGTTTCGTGCTCCGCACAGAAGCGCGTATGGTACCTGCAGGACGCCCAGCCCTTCACACCCGAACAAATCGCCGAAAACGGACAGATCCGCATCAAGCCGCTCGACCGGCTGACGATCGTCGTCAACAGCAAGGACCCCGAACTGGCAGTGCCGTTCAACTCGGCGACCTCCTACAATTCGCTCACGGGAACCAACGTCTCCAGCGCGGCAAACTCGCAGGCGCTCCAGATGCGCACCGTCGACGAGAACGGAATCCTCGAAATGCCCGTGATCGGCAAGATCGAATGCAAGGGCAAGACCCGCAGCGAACTGGCCCAGGCCATCGCCAAGAAGATCATCGACGGCGGGTACATCAACGACCCCACGGTCAACGTACAGTTCGCCGACATGAAGATTTCGGTCATCGGCGAAGTGGCCCGCCCCGGATTCTACGATGTCACGCGCGACAAGGTTTCGATTTTCGACGCTCTGGCGATGGCCGGCGACATGACCGTATACGGCGTGCGTTCGGAGGTGGCCGTGACGCGCGAGGTGGACGGCGTGCGCACGATCGAATACCTCGACCTCACATCGACCGACATCTTCAACTCCCCGGCTTTCTACCTCCAGCAGAACGACGTGGTATACGTGAAACCCAACAAGTACAAGGCGCAGACGGGCGAGATCAACCAAAACCGCACCTTCTACCTTTCGCTCATCAGTACGGCTGTTTCCGTGGCAACACTTCTCGCTGTAACCATAAAGTAGTCCGAAGACATGGCAGAACAACAGATCAATTCACAGATACAGACCAACAACGAAGAACTGACGAACACGATCACCCTGCACGACATCATCCGCATGGTGATCGCCAACTGGTATTGGTTCGTGCTTTCGACCGTATGCTGTCTCTGCGCGGCCTACTACTATCTGGCCAGCACCCCGAAGATTTACAGCCGCACGGCGACCATTCTGGTCAAGGACAGCCGCAAGGGCGGAGACGTGGACCTCACGGCATTCAGCGATCTGGCGGGATTCCAGAACCGCCGCAACGTCGACAACGAAGTATTCATCCTCCAGTCGCGGCGTCTGATGACCAACGTGGTCAAGCAGCTCAATCTGACGGTCAACTACTCGGTGAGCGAACGGCTCCGCCGGCGCGACCTCTACGGCCAGGCCCCGATCGACGTGAAGTTCATCAACGACAACGACAACCAGTCGCTCGCAATGGAGATCACGCCGATCGACGACGACAAAATCCGGTTGAGCGGCTTCAAAGACCAGTTCGTCACCAAGCACGAGAGCCGCAGCGTCATCACGGCGGCTTACGGCGACACGATCCCGACTCCCGTGGGCCAGGTCGTAGTGCAGAAGTCGCTCTACATGGCCCCCGACTACATCGGGGTTCCGATCCGCGTGACCAAGAGTTCGCTGGGACGGACCACCAACGCCTACCGCGCAGCCGTGAAAAGCGACGTGGCCAACAAGCAGGCTTCGGTGGTGACCATCTCGATGAACAACACCGTCCCCCGGCGCGCCGAAGACGTGATCAACACGCTGATCGAGGCCTACAACGAAGACGCCATCGAGGACAAGCGCCGCATGTCGGTCGCTACGGGCAAGTTCATCAAGGCCCGTCTGGACGTTATCGGACGTGAGCTGGGCGACGTGGACCGCAATATCGAGGACATCAAGAAGGACAACCGGATGGTGGACATCACCTCGGAGGCCGCGCGCAGCGTGTCGGAAAGTTCGCGCTACAAGACGGAAGGTCTTTCGCTCGAAAACCAGATCAACGTGGCGGAGTACATCCGCACCTACCTGAACGACCCGAAAAACGTCGGTGAACTGATTCCGGCGATGGCGGCCGCAGGAACCAACACGGCCATTGCCAAGCAGATCGAAGATTACAACTCGGCGATCCTGCGCCGCGAGAAACTGCTGGAGAACAGCTCGGAGCGCAGCCCCGTCATTCAGGACCTCGACAACCTGCTGGCCGCCGTGCGGCGTTCGATCATCTCGTCGCTCGACTCCAACATCTCGACGCTCGAAATCCAGCGCGACGCCATGCGCAAGGAGGAGACGCAGGCCAACATCCGCATCTCGACCATGCCTTCGCAGGAGAAGGTCATCCTGGGCATCACGCGCCAGCAGAAGATCAAGGAAGAACTGTTCCTCTACCTGCTGAACAAGCAGGAGGAGAACCAGCTCAACTATGCCGTGGCAGAGAGCAACTCGCGGTCGATCGACTACGCCTACGGCAGCAACGCTCCCGTATCGCCCCGACCGATGATGATTCTGGGCATCGCCCTGATCGTGGGTCTGGCCATTCCCTTCGGCCTGCTCTACCTGATCGGCATGCTCGACACGACCATCCGCGGTCGCAAGGACATCGAGGACAACGTCAACGCCCCGTTCCTGGGCGACATCCCCTACCACGAGGGCGGCGGCAAGGCCGGGATCGTGGTGCGCGAAACGGGCCGCGACGCCCTGTCGGAGGCTTTCCGCATTCTGCGCTCGAACATGACGTTTATGAGCGTCTCGGCCGGAACCGACATCCGCTCCATTCTCTTCACCTCGTCGGACCCGCACGCAGGCAAGACCTTCGTGGCGACGAACCTGGCCATGACCCTCGCCATGGCCGGCAAGCGCGTGCTGCTGATCGACCTCGACCTGCGCCGCCATGCCCTGTCGTCCCAGCTGGGCCACAGCAACAGCAAAACCGGCATCACGAGCTATCTCGCAGGAACGGTTTCCGATGTGGAGAGCATGATCCAGAACTCCGGATTCCACCAGAATCTCGACGTGATTTACGCAGGAGTGCAGCCGCCCAACCCGGCGGAGATGCTCCTTTCGGACAAACTCGACAAGCTCATCGCCGAAATGCGCGGCAGATACGATTATGTCTTCCTCGACAGTACGCCCGCCATGTCGGTGGCCGACGCAATTATCACCGACCGGCTTGCGGACCTCTGTATATACATCGTACGCGAGGGCGTGCTCGACCGGCGCCAGCTGCCCGACATCGAGCGGCTCTACCGCGAGAAGAAGCTCCACAACATGTGCATCGTTCTGAACAGCACCCGCGCCCGCCGTCACGGATATGGATACGGGTATGGCTACGGCTACGGTTATGGATACGGATATGGCTACGGAGACGATTACAAGGAAGTAAGCTACCGCAAACGCATCAAGCACTTCTTCCGATCGCTGGCACATAAAGTAAAACGGTAACGATGGCCATTCACGACGCAACAATAGCCATCGACTTCGACGGTACGGTCGTAACGCATGCCTACCCGGAGATCGGTGAGGATGCGGGGGCGGCGCCCGTGCTGAAAGAGCTGACGGACAACGGTTGCCGACTGATCCTCTACTCGATGCGGCACGGAAAACTGCTGGACCGCGCGGTGGAATGGTTCCGCGTCCGGGGCATTCCGCTCTACGCCGTGAACGAAAACCCGTCGCAGAAGCGCTGGACCTCGTCGCCGAAAATTCATGCAGACCTTTACATCGACGACTGCAATCTGGGCTGTCCGCTGCGGTTCGTCGACGGAGAGAAACATCCCGTGGCCGATTGGGCCAAGATCCGCGAGCAGCTCGTCCGGGAAGGTTTTCTGGACTGACGCACAGAAAGGCGGGGGGGGGCCTGGCGAAGACCCAAACCAGATAATAAAAAAGCGAGACTTTGGAAAGTCTCGCTTTTTTTTGCAGGCAGGCAGGCTGGAGCGGCAGAGCAGGCAGAGCGGCGGGCAGAAGTATACAGGCGGTGGCAAAAACAGGCAGAGGTAGGCCTATAATGACAGAGACAATAGGAGCTGGCAAGTTCCGGGCATCGCGAAGAACGGGACGGATGGGTAGCACTCGAGTGCGTCCCATTCGCACCGTTCGGAGGATGTGCGGAAAGTATCGCATCTAAAGCGGAACCGGTTTTTGATTATCGCGGAGCAGATTTTGCCATAACGCAGTTCGGCCCGGACAGGACATACCGAAGTATTTCCCGTTCGGGCCGGACAAGGCAGGGCGAAAGATGCCCGTGAGAATCGAAAACTACGCCCAGAGATTCCGGGGATATTTACCCTCGGCAATCATCTTCTCGATGGCGGCCATCAGCGCGGGTTTGTCCTCCTTGTAGGTGACGCCGTGCCACTGGGCAGCCGAACGCAGCACGCGGAGCGTAGCCGTGCCGTCGCCGATCAGCTTGTTGACCATCGTCGGGATGTAGAACTCCGACTTGATATTGTCCTTGTTGGCCTCGAACCAGACTTTGAAGTACTCCTTCGAGTAGGTGAAGAAGTCGGGCGTGAAGCCGAAGAGGTTCATCGAAACGGGAGTGTCCTCGGAGAGAGGCTCGTCGGCGCCGTTGTCGTGGAAGACGATCTGTCCGTCGGGCATCCGCTCGATCTGCGTCCGCTCGACCATCGACGTGAGGTCGCCTTTCGGATCGACGCCGCAGACGCCGCGCGAAACCGTACCGTTCTCCGAAAGCGTCTTGTTCAGGTCGTAAGCGACCATGCAATAGCTGTTGCGGCTCTCGCCGAGCTGCGCCAGGTAGTCCCCGATGGTCTTATAGGCCTCGGCGCCGTAGAAATCGTCGGCGTTGATCACGGCGAAGGGTTCGTGAACCGCATCGGCTGCCATCATCACGGCGTGGTTCGTACCCCACGGCTTGACACGGCCTTCGGGAACGGCAAGACCTTCGGGCAGGTAGTCGAGTTCCTGGAAAACGAAATCCACGGCGATGCGCCCGCCGAAACGGTCGGCCGAGAAGACCTCGCGGAACTCCTTCTCGAAGGAGTGGCGGATGACGAAGACGACCTTGCCGAAACCGGCGCGGATGGCGTCGTAGACCGAATAGTCGATGATGGCCTCGTTATTGGGACCGACACCGTCCATCTGTTTGAGCGACCCGTAGCGGGAGCCCATGCCCGCGGCGAGTACCAGTAATGTGGGTTTTACCATGTTATTTTATCTGTTTATGACATTGGTTCAAAACATCCACAAAGGTAAAAAATTAAGCGCGCCCCGCAAAGGATTTATGCAAATTTGCCTATCTTTGTAGGGTTAACAAAGAGAAATCGTACCCGGAGAGATGAAATTTCTGAAAACCATACGGGCATGGTGGCGCGGCCTGTTCCGCAAACGCCGGTTCAACATGCTCAACGCCACGGACAACACCGAAGAGTGGCACATGCACCTCTCGCCGGCGAGTATCCTCGCGGGACTGGTGGCGTTCATGCTGATGCTCTTCATCCTCACGCTGTCGCTGGTGGCGTACTCCCCCATCCTGGAATTCCTGCCCGGATACCGCACCGAGGCCGACCGTTCGCGCGAAAGCCTCGTGCAGAACATCATCCGGCTCGACTCGATGGAGCGCATGATGAACGACATGCTGACCTACAACGAGAACATAGCCCTGATCATGGAGGGACGCACGCCCGTGGCGCGCGTGCTCGCCTCGTCGGACTCGTCGCGCATCAGCAAGGTACTGGTGATGCCCTCGCACGAAGACTCGCTCCTGCGGGCCCAGATGGAGGGCGACGGCGAATACGCCATCGCCGGACAGGGCGGCTCGCGGCGCAAGGTGCGCGAGGCCATCGAGCTGGCGACGCCCGTCGAGGGAATCATAACCAGAAAATTCGACATCCGGCAGGGAAATTTCGGCGTGAAGATCGCCGCGACCGCCGCCGACCGCATCACGGCCATCGACAACGGCACGGTGGTTCAGAGCCTCTGGACCCCGGAGACGGGTTACATCGTGGTCCTGCAACACGCCGGGAACCTGATCTCGGTCTACAAGAACCTCTCGCAGTCGCTCGTAACGACCGGCCAGACCATCCGTTCGGGCGAACTGATCGGCTACAACGCCGAAGTGCAGGACGGAGAGGTCCGGCTCTTCGAATTCGAACTCTGGAACAACGGCAAACCCGTGGACCCCGAGGGGTACATCGTCTTCTGACAAACGCATGAAACAAAGACTCGCAATACTGGGTTCGACCGGCTCAATCGGCGTGCAGACGCTCGACATCGCCCGCGAAAACCCCGGCCGCTTCGAGGTCCGCGTCCTCACGGCCAACCGCAACTGGGAACGACTGGCCCGACAGGCCCGGGAATTCGACGCCGACGCGGCGGTGATCGCCGACAAACAGCACTACGCGCAGCTGCGCGACGCACTCGCGGGAACCGACACCAAAGTATATGCCGGAGAGGAGGCCGTGGCGCAGGTCGCGGCCGGAGGCGGCACGGACGTGGTGGTGAACGCCCTGGTGGGCTACGCCGGACTCGCTCCCACGGTGGCGGCCATCGAGGCAGGCAAGAAGCTCGCGCTGGCCAACAAGGAGTCACTCGTGGTGGGCGGCGCCTGCGTGATGCCGCTGGCCCGGAAGCGGAAAGCCCCGGTGATTCCGATCGACTCGGAACATTCGGCCATCTTCCAGTGTCTCGTGGGCGAGCGCGCCCCGGTCAGAAGGCTGATCGTCACGTGCAGCGGCGGCGCATTCCGCGACTTCCGGGCCGAAGAGCTGGCGAACGTCACGGTGGAGCAGGCCCTGCGCCACCCCCAGTGGGACATGGGCGCGAAGATCACGATCGACTCGTCGACGCTCGTGAACAAGGGTTTCGAGGTGATCGAGGCCCACTGGCTGTTCGGGACCCCGGCGGAACGGATTTCGGTGTTGCTCCACCCGCAGTCGATCATCCATTCGATGGTCGAATTCGAGGACGGCGCGATCAAGGCCCAGCTCGGAACGCCCGACATGCGCCTGCCGATCAGCTTCGCGCTGCTGTACCCTGACCGGGCGAACCGTCCCGGCGAGCGGTTCAACTTCCTGAACCATCCGCAGCTGACCTTCGCCGAAGTGGACCGCACGAAATACCCGGCGCTCGACATCGCCTACGACTGTCTGCGGCGCGGCGGCACGGCGGCCTGCACGATGAACGGCGCAAACGAGGTGGCCGTGGCGGCGTTCCTCGCCCGCAAATGCGCATGGCTCGACATCGTGCGCGCCATCCGCTACGCGCTGGAGCACGCCGCATTCGTCCCCTCGCCCACCCTGGCCGATTACGCCGAGGCGAACGCCGAAGCCCGCGCGCTGGCGGCGGAATTCCTACAATTAAAAAATTAAAAATTAAAGCTTGTGGACATTCTTGTAAAAATCATTCAGTTCTTCCTCTGTTTCACCATCCTGATAGGCATTCACGAGATGGGTCACTTCATCATGGCGCGGGTGTTCAAAATCCGCGTCGAGAAATTCTACATCTTCTTCGACCCGTGGTTCTCGCTGTTCAAATTCAAACGCGGAAACACCGAGTACGGTCTGGGATGGCTGCCGCTGGGCGGATATGTCAAGATCGCCGGCATGATCGACGAGTCGATGGACACGGAACAGATGAAACAGCCCGTCAAACAGGACGAGTTCCGCGCCAAACCCGCCTGGCAGCGTTTTCTGGTGATGATCGCCGGCGTGGTGATGAACGTCGTGCTGGCCGTGGCCATCTACATCGGCATCTGCTACACGTGGGGCGACACCTATTTCTCGAACGCCGACGCCAAGTGGGGCTACAACTTCAACGAGGCCGGGCACAAACTCGGATTCCACGACGGAGACCGGCTGGTGAGCATCGACGGCGAAGAGGCGGACGACATCAACAAGGTCGTAAACTCGCTGATCATCACCGAAAGCGACCGCAGCGTCGTGGTCGAACGCAACGGACGGCAGGTGGAACTGATCCTCCCGCTCGACGAGCTGATCTCGATGCGCCAACAGAAGGGATACGAAAATTTCCTCCTGCCCCGCATCCCCTTTCTGATCGACAGCGTCGTAAACCCGACCGTCGCACAGTTGCGGAAGGGAGACGAGATCGTAGCCATCGACAACGTTTCGGGTCTCGACTTTGCGGGCTACGGCCAATACCTGAAGGCGCACGCCGGAGATTCGGTGCTGCTGACAGTCCTGCGGGAAGGGGACATGCTCTTTGAATTCAAAGCGCCCGTCTCGGAGAACGGCACGCTCGGAGTCATCCGCAAGGGCCTCGCGCTGCGCACGCAGAAATATACGTTCCTGGAGGCGATTCCGGCCGGTATTCAAAGGACGGGCAAGGTGATCTCCTCCTACTGGGACCAGCTGAAGATGATCGTGCAGCCCAAAACCAAGATGTACGAGGAGCTGGGCGGATTCATCTCTATCGGCAGCATCTTCCCCTCCACGTGGGACTGGCAGGACTTCTGGATGAAGACCGCCTTCCTGTCGATCATCCTCGCGGTGATGAACATTCTGCCGATCCCGGGACTCGACGGCGGGCACGCGATCTTCACCTTCTGGGAGATGATCTCGGGCCGCAAGGTGAGCGACAAGGTGCTCGAAGCGGCGCAGTATGTCGGACTGATCATCATTCTGTTCCTGCTGCTCTACGCCAACGGCAACGACATTTACCGGTTCTTTATCAAATAAATGCGGAGCCGATGGCAAACCGAACTGCGGAAAAAACGGAAGCCTGCGCCGCGGCGCTGCGGAGACACCGTTTCGAGGCCGAGGTGGTAAAGGACGCCGAAGCGGCCTTCGCCCTGATGAAGGCCGTCGTGGAGGCCGAAAACCCGCAACTCGTGTCGTTCGGCGACTCCATGACGATGCGCGGAACGGGCATCGTCGAGTGGCTGCGGAGCAACGGGCGGCTGACGCTGCTCGACGGGTTCGACGCCTCGAAGCCCTACGAGGAGCGGCTGGAAATCCGCCGCCGCGCGCTGTTGTCGGACCTTTTCATCACGGGCGTGAACGCCGTGACGGAGCAGGGAACACTGCACTGGCTGGACAAGGTGGGCAACCGCATCGCACCGGTGGCATTCGGCCCCCGGAAGGTGATCATCGTGGCGGGACGCAACAAGATCGTGGCCGACCGCGACGAGGCCGAGGAGCGCATCCGCCGGATCGCCGCCCCGCAGAACGTAGCGCGACACCCCGGATTCCGCACCCCCTGCGCCAAAACGGGCGTCTGCGCGGACTGCAACTCGCAGGACCGCATCTGCAACACCCGGATGGAAATGCTGCGATGCTGGCCCGACAAACGGGTGTTGGTAATACTGATCGACGAAGATTCCGGATTATGATGAAACAACTGAAATACGGCACGACCTGCCTGCTGTTGCTGGCAGCCGCCTGCGGAGACGATTCCGACGCATTTTACACGGCGGTTTATCCCGTCGTGCGCGTCGAGGCCGAAATCACCCTTCCGGACCCCGAACAGGGCCCCACCGACCCCACCGATCCAACAGATCCCACGAACCCCACCGATCCCACGGAACCGGAGACGAAGGCAGGGGAAAACGAAACGGACCCCGTGGTCGAACGGATCAGAGAGGAGATCGAAGCGGCGGCTCCCGTGAAGGCGGGCGGAAGCTACGTGCTGGAATTCACCAAATACAACGGCGGGCGCCTCCGGATCAGACAGACGGCGGAGGCGGACCGGGTGCGGGGCGTCTTCTTCAAGGACCCGGGCGCAACCGACATCCTCGTCTACTGTCCGGAACCGGCGATGAAGTACACCTGCGCCGTCTCGGCCTACAAGGCCGAGGACGGCACGAGCAAGACCCTCCTGACGGTCGACCTGACCGAAGAGTACCAAGCTCTCTACCCCGAGGCCGGAATCACGAAGGCCGTGCGCCGGGAGTACACCTCGGCAAACGCAAAATAGGAGGACGTATGGCAAAGGTCAAAAAGGCATTTTTCTGCAAAAACTGCGGGTTCGAAGCCCCGAAATGGCTGGGACGCTGCCCCTCGTGCGGCGAATGGAACACGTTCGCCGAGGAGATCATCGCCCGCGAGAGCGGTTCGGTCCCGGCAGTCGCGGCGGGTCCCCTGCCCGCGGCGAAGCCCCAGCGCGTGAGGGACATCCGCGAAAGCGAGCACGTCCGCCTCGATCTGGGAAACGCCGAGGTAAACCGCGTGTTGGGCGGCGGGATGGTCCCGGGGTCGCTGGTCCTCGTGGGCGGCGAGCCGGGAATCGGCAAATCGACCCTCTCGCTGCAAATCGCGCTGGCGGCGAACGGACTGAAAACCCTCTACGTCTCGGGCGAGGAGTCGGCCGAGCAGATCAAGATGCGCGCCGCGCGCATCGGCATCGGCAACGACGAGTGCCTGATCTATCCCGAAACGCTGCTGGAAAACATCGTGGCGCAGATCGCCGAGCACCGTCCCGACCTGGTGGTGATCGACTCGATACAGACGATTTACACCGACCTCCTGGACTCGTCGGCGGGAAGCGTGTCACAGATCCGCGAATGCGCGGCGACGCTTCTCAAATACGCCAAATCGACCGGAACGTCGATCTTCATCATCGGCCACATCACCAAGGACGGCTCGATAGCCGGTCCCAAGATACTCGAACACATCGTCGACGTGGTGTTGCAGTTCGAGGGCGACAGCAACAACATCTACCGCATCCTGCGGGGCATCAAGAACCGGTTCGGAGCGACGTTCGAAATCGGGGTCTTCGAGATGCTCGACGCCGGACTGCGGGGGGTCGACAATCCGTCGGAAATCCTGCTGACGCACTATGAGGAGCCGTTGAGCGGCATCGCCGTGGGGGCGTCGGCCGACGGCGTGAGGCCCTACCTGATCGAGGTGCAGGCGCTGGTGAGCGGTGCGGCGTACGGCACGCCCCAGCGTTCGACGACCGGATACGACGCACGGCGCATGAACATGCTGCTGGCCGTGCTGGAGAAGCGCGTGGGGATGAAGATGTTCCAGAAAGACGTTTTCCTGAATTTCGCGGGCGGATTCAAGGTCGCGGACCCGGGGCTGGACCTCGCGGTCGTGGCGGCGGTGATCTCGTCCTACTACGACCGTCCCGTGGCCGAGGGGGTCTGCTGCGCCGGCGAAATAGGCCTGTCGGGCGAAGTGCGCCCCGCGCCCCGCACCGAACAGCGCATCAGCGAGGCCGCAAGGCTCGGATTCAGGCGCATCATCGTGTCGGGCTATCTGGCCAAAGGCGGCAAGCGTCCCAAAGGCATCGAGGTAGTCCCGATAAACAGCGTCGACCAGCTCCCGAAGGCGCTTTTCACAGAATAGGCCGACATCAAAAACAACAGATAAGGAAAGGAGCGGCTTCTGGCAGCCGCGGCCGGAAGATTTTCGATTCGCCCGAGGCGAATCGGCAGGCCGCAGCTCCGCCCTGCGGAGCCGCTCGTAACTGCCCTTCGAGCGGGCCACCGCGAGCTGCCACCTGAAAACGCGACCGAAGTTCCGGAGAGCGAATCTTCCGACCTCGCATGGGCTTCCGGCCGGATTGCCGTCGGTATGGAATGGATTTTGCTTTTTCCCCGGTAAAAGGGAAGAAAATGCAAAAGAGAATAGTCGTACTGGGCGGCGTGGGATTCATCGGCTCCCACCTGTGCCTGCGTCTGTTGAACGACGGGCACGAAGTCTTCTGCGTGGACATACGCAACACCGCCGATTCGCCGCTGCTGCGCGACATGCCGCCGCACCCGGAATTCCGGTACGTCCGCCACAACATCGTCAACGCATTCGGCATCCGCTGCGACGAGATTTACAACCTCGCAGCGCCCTCGCGCGTGCGCTACAACAAGGCCCTGCCCGTCGAGTCGCTCAAGGTCAGCATACTGGGGTCGATAAACGCCCTCGACACGGCCCGTTCGGAGCACGCACGCATCCTCTACGCATCCACCGGAGACATCTACGGCACGGGATACCGCGACACCTCGGTCGAGGCGGCGGACGGTTGTCCGACACACCGCACCCTCGCCGAAGGCAAACGGGCCGGGGAGGCCCTGCACCGCGCCTACCAGTATGAATTCGGGGTCGACGCACGCATCGCGCGCATCTTCAACACCTACGGCAGCGGCGCCGACCTGATGGACCAGCGCGTGGTGATGAAGATGATCGTGGCGGCATTGCAGAACCGCGACATTCCGATCAACGGCAGCGGCGAGCAGCTGCGGACCTTCTGCTGGGTGGAAGACGTGGTCGACGGACTGGTGCGGCTGATGGAGGCCCCGCCGGCCGAGACGACGCGCACGGCCAATTTCGGCAGCAGTCACGAGGTGACGATCCGCTCGCTGGCCGAGAAGATCATCGCCCTGACGGGCAGCAGCTCGCACATCGTCCACGCCGAAGCGCGCATCGACGACATACGCCGCCGCACGCCCGACATCTCGGCGACACGGCGCGAACTGGACTGGGCGCCCCGCACACCGCTCATCGAAGGCCTGCGGCGCACGATCAGCTACGTCGAAAAGGAACTTGCGGAGAAGAACTATGCGGGAATATCGTGGGTGGAAATAAACTGATCGGAAGATATGACCATGACGGACTTTGACAAGATCATCTGGCGGGACGCGCTAACGTTCGTAGACTTCTTCGCCACCTGGTGCGGGCCGTGCCGGATGATGATGCCGGCCATAGACAAGTTTCGGGAGCGGATGAACGGCCGCGTCGACGTCTACAAAGCGGACATCGACGACCCCTCGATGCGTGAAATCATACGGCGCTACAACATCATGTCGGTCCCGACACTGATGTTTTTCTGCCGCGGAGAGGTATTGTGGCGCGAGAGCGGCCGCGTGGGGTACGAACACCTGATCAACGTGCTGAACGAACTCGAAAAGCGCGAACAGGTGATGCAGCCCTAAACCTCCAGTCGCCAGGCCAGCTCCTCGTGGACGCAGTCTTCGGCAGGGAGCTGACCCAGAGAGCCGGCCGCGCGGAGAACCGCCTGCCGGTTCTCTTCGTTTCGCGTCCCGAGGGCCGTGAACAGCGCCACGGCGCCATGAGCCAGCAGGTGCGCTTCCGGGATGCTGGCCGCAGCGGCCCCGTGCACGACGGCCGCAGCCGGAACGGCCCACGCCGGAGAAGGATACGGAACGCGGGCCGCGGCCATCAGGGCCGCATACTGCCGCAGCCACCCGGCATCGGGCGCAATCCACGCCGCGAACAGTTCGGGGAACGCCCCGATGCGGCTCAACAGCGCGAAGGCGGCCTCCGCGGCGATTTCAGAATTGAGAAGCCCGTCGCCCCAGAAGGCGAACTCCCCGGGCGTAAGGCGCGCCGGATCGGCGATGTGCAGCGCGGCAAGGCGCAGGCAGCGGACATCCTGCCGCCAGAGGTATTTGGCGAAATCGTGATCGGCGGCCTCGGCACGCGCCAGCGTGCGGAGCGTCGGCAGGCTCACGCCGTAGTTCAGGCCGCAGGGTGCGCCGTAGAAGCGCATCGAATCGGCAACGGCGCCGTTGCGCTCGCGACGGAATGCCCCGAGCAGCGCCGCCATGCGGGAGGTGAAATCCATCGGAAGGTTATTTGCGGCGCGGCAGGGCGACGTTGATCGTACGACCGAATTCGAAAACAGGAAGCACGGCGCGGGCATACTCGCGGCCTCCCGAGACGACGATGCAGGTCGAGGGATCGGCCACGCGGCACGCCACGACCTGCGTCTCCTTCGGACCGGCCTCGAGGTCGCTCTTCGCAGCGCCCGAAGGTTCGATCTGCAACAGCACGATGTCGCCCGAAAGGTCCGTGTCGGGAAGCAGTCCGGCCGCAGGGCTGAAGCGGCAGACAATATACTGTTTCTTGTCGGCCTGCGGGCAGACCACGTAGCGGCGGGTCTCGGTCGAGACGATCCGCTTGCCGAGGAACAGCTCCAGATAGCTCTGCTCCAGACGGTCGATCTCCTCCAGCGCGGCCTTCAGGCCCTCGCCGAAGACGTTCTCGCCCGCTTCGCCCGTGACCAGCTCGATGCGGTGGCGGCGCAGCGAGAAGATTTGCGCGGCGGCGGTGCGCGCGGCGTCCTCCAGCGCGGGCGTCGTCATGTCAGTCTTGTCCGGCTGCAAGCGCGCGAACTCGTTTTCGGAGGCGGTGTGCGACAGCACGCGGGTCGAGGCCGGAGCCGGAGCCGCGGCATTGAGGTAGGTGTCGCCGTCGAGCAGGGCGATCTGCGCCCCGGTAACGCTCCACACAGTCTTGTCGGTGAGCGGAGCGCGCACCCCGAGGTATTTCTGCGCATAACGCGCATAGGGTCCGCTCAAGGTGACGTCGTGTTCGACGGTGACGTCGACGGCAAGGATCGTGCGCGGCTGGGCGACGGTAAGGCCGCCGGCGGTTTCGTTCGCGCCCTGAAGGGAGATGTATGGGTTCTGGGCCGAGACGCCGCCCGAAAGCAGCAGGGCAAATGCCAAAAGTCTGAATTTCATGGTCCGAAAATTTTATTGCGGTTTCACAAATGTAGCTTATTTTCGCGTGCCGTCAAAATTTCAGGTAAAAATCACGGGTCAGGGCGCGGTATTCGGGCGTGTAGCATTCGTGCTCTCCCGTGCCGACGACCAGTTCCGAGACCTCGGGCACGGCGGCGGAACAATCGGCGGGAGGGGCGGCGGGGCGGTCGGCGGAACAATCGGCGGGAGGGGCGGCGGGGCGGTCGGCGCGGACGAACTCCATCAGCGCCCGTTTGGCCGGGCGGCGGGGCGTGGTGCGCACGTCGGTGCGGCGCACGAGGGCCAGTCGTCCGGCACAGACCGCGAGGAAACGCTCCGCTTCGGCCGTGGGAAGGATGACGGCAAACCGGCCTCCGGGAGCCAGCAGGCGGAGGACGGCGTCGCGCAGGTCGCCGAACGGCAGGTGCACGGCATGGCGGGCCGCGGTGCGCCCCCGATCGGGGCAGGTGAGCGAGTCGACGAAAAACGGCGGGTTGGAGACGATCAGATCGAACGGCTCCGGGGTCTCGAACTCCTGCACGGGGCATTGAGCGAACGCCACCCTGCCGCTCCAGGGCGAAGCGGCGGCGTTCTCGCGGGCCTGCCCGACATCGTCGATGTCGACGCCCGTGACATGCGCCTCCGGGGCGCGCTGGGCCAGCATCAGGGCGATCAGCCCCGTGCCCGTGCCGATGTCGAGCATCCGCCGGTCCTGCGGCCGCACCGCGGCCCATGCACCCAGCAGAACGCCGTCGGTCCCGACCTTCATCGGGCAGCGGTCCTGACGGACCGTGAATTGTTTAAACCGAAACCCGCTTAAGAAGCGGGATTTATGAGTATTATTCATTGTTCATTCAAATAGCCGTCCATGCCTGCGCCGAACAGCGAGAAATCGTACCGCGCAGGATCCTCCGCATCGAATGCGCGCAGGGCGTCCGTCAACTCCTCGACGGCCCGCCAGTCGTTCTGGCGGCGGCCAAGCAGTCCCAGCGCACGCGCCGTCTCGCCGACATGGACGTCCAGCGGCAGGTAGAGGGCCGACATCGGGATACGCCGCCACAGACCGAAATCGACACCCCGGTCGTCGCGGCGCACCATCCACCGCAGATACATGCACAGCCGCTTGCAGGCCGCGCCGCGCTCGACGGACGAAACATGCTTCTCGCAGCGCGGAGCGTGCTCCCCGGCGAAAAACTCGCGCCGGAAGTCGGCCAGCACGGCGGGCATGCTCTGCGCGGCCTCATAGCGCGTCTCGAAGAAATTCCCGATGCCGCCGTGACGCTCCTCCATACGCCGCAGGGCCAGCACGAAATCGCGCAGGTCCCCGCCGTTGAACGTGCGGTGGACGTAGGACGAAAGCAGCGCCAGTTCGCGCTGCGAGGCGTTGCGCACGAAATCCGCCGGAGCGTCGTCCATGAAGTGCATCATGCGGTGGCCACTGCGGACAATGGCCTTACGGTTGCCCCAGGCGATGGTCGCGGAGAAAAATCCCGCGATCTCGCGGTCGGCGCGGTCCGTATAGCGGTGCGGTACCGAAATCGGATCGTCGGCGATGAAGTCGGGGCTGTTGTATTTGTCGTGGAGCGCGTCGAGCAGCTCCTTCAGATCGGTGTTCGTCATGGCGTGCGGAGCATTCGGAGCAAGACATCGGTTTGCGGGATGCCGTAACCCAGTTCGCAGCCGGGAGCTGCGGCCCGCGTGCCGGAAGCGTGCAGCAGTCCGATAAGTTCGCCGCGTTCCATAGGACGGTATTCGAGCAGGCAGGCGCAAAGCCCCGCGATAACCGGCGTCGAAAACGAAGTTCCCAACGGCGAGGCTCCGGCGACGAAATCGGGCTTCACATAGCCGACATCTTCGCGTCCGACACCACTGGAGCGGGAGCGGGAAACACCGTCGGAATCGCACGAACCGACCGTGATGACCTGCCGGACATCGGCCGGAAAGGAGACATTGCGCCACGCCTTGTCGCCCTCGTTGCCGGCGCTCTGCACGAAAACGAGTCCGGGGCGCGCCGTGAGCAGGCTGTCGAGGTAGCGCGAGAGCGTCGAGGTGCAGCCGTCGAGCATCGCGGGCGTATAGCCGCTGAAATCGTCGAACGTCGTATAGCCCAACGACGAGGAGATCACGTCGACGTCATGCGCCAGGAGCCACTCGATGCCGCGGATCAGCTGCCGCTCCTCGGCGCGAGGCTCCACTTCGGCACGGTCGGTTTTCGCAAGATAATACTCCGCACCCCATGCCAGCCCGCGGATCGTATCGCCCGAACGGCCTCCGAGGTTGGTGCAGACCCTTGTGCCGTGGTCTGTGGCGTCGTCGAAGAATGCCGTCTCGTCGCCGCCCGTGAAATCGCGCCAGGCGGCGACGTGCAGCCCCCGCGTCCAGCGGTCGGTGCGGAAGCCCCCGAAACCCGCGTCCAGCACCCCGATGCGGACGCCCCGTCCGGAAAGGTTCAGCGAATCGAACGCCCGGGACATCGTCTGCCCCACGGCGCGCGAATAGGTCCGGGAGTAGTCCGAGGTCCACGCCCCGCGCACCTCGCGCACGAGGTCCCACGCACCGTAGGCGGCAAGAGCCGGAAGAAGCAGCCAAAGCAGTTTTTTCATGTTACCGGACCGTTTCGCAGCCGAGGATCAGACCGTCGGACATGGTGATCTTCCGGTCGGCCATTGCGGCGAGGTTTTCGTCGTGGGTGACGATCACGACGGTCTGGCCGAGCCGTTCGCGCAGGTCGAAGAACAGGCGATGGATCTCGTCGCGGTTGTGCGAGTCGAGGTTGCCCGAGGGTTCGTCGGCCAGCAACACGGCGGGCGAATTGACCAGCGCACGGGCGATGGCCACGCGCTGCTGCTCGCCGCCCGAAAGCTGTCCGGGCTTGTGGTCGCGCCGCGCCGCGAGGCCCATCATGTCGAGCAGTTCGGCGGCACGGCGTTCGACATCGGCGCGCGGACGCCGGCCGATCAGCCCCGGAATGCAGACGTTCTCGAAAGCCGTGAACTCCGCAAGCAGGTGGTGGAACTGGAACACGAAGCCGATGCGCTCGTTGCGGAACTGCGACAAGGCCCGATCGCCCAAGGCCGAGACATCGCGGCCGTCGATCTCCACGCGCCCGCCGTCGGGACGCGACAGCGTGCCGATGATCTGCAAAAGCGTGGTCTTGCCAGCGCCGCTGGCCCCCACGATGGAGACCACCTCGCCCTGCGCCACGTCGAGCGAAACGCCTTTCAGCACCTCCAGCGTGCCGAAACTCTTGTGTATGTCGGTAGCCCGTATCATTGGCGGAACATATTGAACAGTTTGACCGTGTCCACAGCTTCCCGCACGTCGTGGACGCGGAGTATCGCCGCACCCTGGCGCAGGCACTCCCAGCCCAGGGCAACGGTTCCGGCGAGCGATTCGGCGGGAGTGGCGTCGAGGACCTTATAGATCATCGACTTGCGCGAAAGCCCCGCCAGCACCGGGTAACCCAGCGCGCAGAGGCGGTGCAGACCCGCGAGCAATTCGTAGTTCTGCTCCGTGGTCTTGGCGAAGCCGAAGCCGGGGTCGAGGATGATGTTTTCACGCCGGATGCCCGCGGCGAGCATCTCGTCGGTGCGGCGGCGGAAATAGCCGACGACCTCGGTGACGATGTCGCGCCGGTAGTCGGTCTGCGACTGCATGGTTTTCGGATCGCCCTTCATGTGCATGGCGATGTAGGGTACGCCGCAGTCCGCAACGACGGAGAGCATCGCAGGGTCGAGTTCCCCGGCCGAAATGTCGTTGACGACGAGCGGCCCGAACGTTTCGACAGCCTTCGCCGCGACTTCGCTGCGGAACGTGTCGACCGAGACGGTCATGCCGGGCGCCAGCCGACGCACGGTCCCGACGCCCAGCCGGACGCGACGCCACTCCTCGTCGGCGGGGACTTCGTCGGCCCCGGGACGCGAGGAGTAGCCCCCGACGTCGATCAGCTGCGCCCCTTCGGACACGGCTTCGCGGACGCGGCGCTCGACGGATTCGGCCTCCGGAGTGCGGCTGCCGGCATAGAAAGAATCGGGGGTGACGTTAAGAATCGCCATCACCTGCGGCGAGGAAAAATCAATGTTCATGGGCTTCATGGCTGAAAATTCGGTGCAACTCCGCGACAGCGGGTTCAAGGTCGGATTCGAGGATGTTGACAAGGGTGTAGTCGGCCTTCGCGCTCAACGTATCGTCGTCCGTCTGGGCGGCGATGCGGAGGCGGACCTCCCCGGGTGTGCGCCCGTCGCGGCGGCAGGTGCGTTCGATGCGCAGCGCCTCGGGGGCGAGGACGGCAACCGTGCGGTCGACGCAGGCATCGAACCCCGCATCGAAAAGAAGGGCGCTTTCGAGGATCACGTAGTCGCCCTCCTGCTGTTCGGCCCACGCCGCGAAATCGGCCCGGACGGCCGGGTGGACGATGGCGTTCAGGTCGGCGAGGGCCTGCGCCTCGGAGAAGACCCGCCCGGCAAGGTAGGTACGGTTCAAGGTCCCGTCCGCATAGGCTTCGGCCCCGAAACGGTCCGTGATGCGCCGGCGCAGCTCCGCATCCTCCGTCATCAGCCGTTTGGCCCCGGCGTCGGAGTCATAGACCGCGACGCCCAAACGCGCGAAAAGACGGCAAACGGTGCTTTTGCCGCTGCCGATGCCGCCTGTGATTCCGACCTTCATCATGGGTTACGGGGAACGTCGATTTCGGGAATGTCCCCGATGGAAATGATCTTGATGTCGCTGAACCGCGGCGCAAGGGCGTTTTGCAGCGACTGGGGGTCGATGATGAGTTTACCCTCGTGCCCCTCCTCATACGAACGCTTCGTCTTGAGTTCCGCAAGCGGAATGCGCAGCGTCTTGTTCATGTAGACCCGGTAGCCGAAAAGGTTCGTACCGACGCCCTCGACCACGCAGGTAACCTCGAAAGGCTGTCCGTCGACACTCACCCTCACGGTCTGCTCGGTGGTGTACGTATAGCTCAATTTCGCGATATACCAAAGGATGAACGACGCGACGAGCAGCGCCAGAAAAACCGGCGACACGTAGCGGTGCATCCATTTCAACCAATTTTCCATCATGGGAACCTATAATATCCGTATGACAAAGATAGTGCAAGGCGGGGCAATATCAAATTTATTTTGCACATTGCCGAGCCGCAGCCTGCCCAAGCGGGCGTCTGCTTGCCCGCAAAGATAGTGCAAGCCGGGCGCAATGCCAAATTTATTTGAAAAAACGGACCGCACCTTCGGGTGCGGTCCGTTTTTGTCGGATCGGGAGTCTATCCATTACTTCTCCACGTCGGTCTTGGCGCGCTTCGTCATCAGATCGTAAGCGATCGGCGTCGCGAGGAAGATCGTGGCGGCCGTACCTACGACCACGCCGATGATCAGCGCGAAGATGAAGCCGCGGATCGTCTCGCCGCCGAAGAAGAAGATGGCCAGCAGCGTCACGAGCGTCGTGCCCGAGGTGTTGATCGTACGCGACAGCGTCGAGTTGATGGCGTTGTTCACGTTCTCCTTCAGGTTGCGCTTCGGGTAGAGACCCAGGTACTCGCGGATTCGGTCGAAGACGACCACCGTGTCGTTGATGGCATAGCCGATGATCGTCAGGATCGCGGCGATGAACGCCTGGTTGACCTCGAGGTTGAAGGGCAGCAGACCGTAGAACATCGAGAAGATGCCGATGATCAGCAGGGCGTTGAAGGCCAGGGCCGCCGTGGCGCCCGAAGCCCACTGCCAGCGCTTGAAGCGGAACGTAATGTAGAGACCGATGGCGATGAGCGAGAAGAGCACCGAATAGATGGCGTTCCACGTCATGTCCTTGGCGATCGAGGGGCCGATCTTGTCGGCCGTCAGGATACCGTTGGCGTCGGTCTGCGTATTGCGGAACTGCTCGAAGGTGATGTCATACGAGTAGAGCGGTTTCAGAGCGTCGTAGATGATCTGCTCGACCTCCGAGGTAGCCTCGTCCGACGTATCGTCGTAGCGATACTGGGTCACGATGCGCATCTGGTTCTCCTTGCCGTACTGCTTCACCTCGGAACTGATCGACGAAGCGTCGGCATCGGCGAACTGCGAGAAAGCCTTCTCCACATTCTGACGAACCTCTTCGGCCGAAACGGGCTTGTCGAAACGGATCACGTAAGCGCGGCCGCCCGTGAACTCGGCGCCGAGGTTCAGACCGCGGGCGAAGAACGAAACGCACGACAGAACCATCAGGGCAACGGCGATGCCGTAAGCCAGTTTGCGCTTGGCGATGAAGTCGACGCGCGTGTTATTGAGGAAGTTCTCCGACCAGCGGCGCGAGAAGGTGATGTGACCCCATTTGCCGACGATCCACTCGATCAGCAGGCGCGTGATGAAGATGGCGCAGAAGAACGAGGTGATGATACCGATGATCAGCGTCGTGGCGAAGCCCTGAACCGGACCGTTGCCGAAGATGAACAGCACGATACCCGTGATGATCGTCGTCAGGTTACCGTCGATGATGGCCGAATAGGCCTTCGAGAAACCGTCCTTGATGGCCAGCGAAAGACCCTTGCCGCCGCGAAGCTCCTCCTTGATACGTTCGTAGATGATCACGTTCGCATCGACGGCCATACCCATCGTCAGCACGATACCCGCGATACCCGGAAGGGTCAGCACGGCGCCGAACGACACCAAAACGCCCATCAGCAGGAAGACGTTCGTGAGCAGCGCGACGTCGGACATCCAGCCCGCCGTCTTGTAGAACAGACCCATGTAGAGCAGCACGAGGATGAAGGCGATCACGAACGAGATCATACCGGCGTTGATCGACTCCTGGCCCAGCGAAGGGCCTACGACCGTATCCTGGATGATCTTGGCCGGAGCGGGAACCTTACCCGAATTGAGCACGTTGGCCAGGTCCTTGGCCTCCTGGATGGTGAAATCGCCGGTGATCTGCGACTGTCCCTTGTCGATCTTCGAGTTGACGCGGGGAGCCGAATAGACGTAGCCGTCGAGAACGATGGCGATGCACTTGCCGATATTTTCGCCCGTCATGCGCGACCACTCCTGCGTACCTTCGGCGTTCATGGTCATCGAAACCTCGGCCGTGGCGCCGCGCTGGGCGTACTGCTCGGTGGCTTCCGTAACGACCGAACCGTCGAGCGGTGCCTTGCCGTCGGGCGTCGAAACCTTGATGGCGTAGAGGTAGAAACGACCGTCGATCTTGTCGTCGCCCTTGACGCCCCACTTGAACATGATGTCGGCGGGGAACAGCTCGCGGACGGCCGGCTGGGCGAGGTATTCGTTGACGGCTGCCATGTCGGCCTTGTAAGCGGCTCCGATGGAGGCGCCGCCTGCGAAGCGGGGATTGAGGACTGCAAAGAGCGGGTTCTGCGAGTGGTCGAAGTTGCCTTCCTGAACGGCGGTCTCGGCCGTGGCGGTCGAATCGGCAGCGCCGACTTCGGCGATCAGGCCCTCGGCCTCGGCAGCGGGAGTCCCGGCGGCAGCGGCAGCCTCGGCGGCAGCGGTCTCGGGCGCAGCGGCGGGAGCCTGCGCCAGTTCGACCTTGATGAGCTTGTCGGCAGCGGAAAGCGCGGGGAAGATCTCATTGGCGTCGTAGGTGGTCCAGAACTCCAGCGAAGCGGTTCCCTGCAACAGGTCGCGGACGCGCTGCGGCTCCTTCACGCCCGGAAGCTCGACCAGAATGCGGTGCGAGTTCGGGAGGCGCAGGATGTTGGGCTGCGTAACGCCGAAGTGGTCGATACGGCTGCGCAGCACGTTGAACGATGCGCCGATGGCAGCCTCGGTCTCCTTCTTGAGGATCTTCTCGACGTCGGCGTCCGAGCTTTCGAGCGTGATGTCCTTGCGGTCGGGGCTTACGAAAAGCTCGGCGATGGGACGGCCGTTCGAAAGGCGCGAATACGCCTTCACGAAGTCGGAAATATAGTCGGTCGAAGAGCCTTGCTTCATCGCCTCGTTGGCCACGCCGATCGCCTCGATGAAGGCCGGGTCGTTCTGGCTGTCGCCGGCCAAAGCCTTCACGACATCCTCGACCTGCACCTCCAGCATGACGTTCATACCGCCCTTGAGGTCCAGGCCCAGGTTCAGCTCCTTCTCCTTACACTCCTTGTAGGTGAACTTGCGGAAGCCCAGGTTGTAAACCGGCAGGTTCTGCACCGAATCGAGGTAATGCTGTTCGGCCTCGCCCTGCTGGTCGAGGGGGAACTGCGCGGCATAAGCGGCCGCCTGCTTCTCTACGCCACGCGTCTTGAACGTAAACGAGAGCTGATAAACACACGCGAGAGCCAGCAGGACCGCAATGAGTTTAATAAAACCTTTACTTTGCATTTGAGTGAAAAATAGTTATTGTTATTTGTTGTAATTATTGTCATTACGCACAATAGCACGCAAAGATAGAAAAATAAAGTGAAAAGTGAAAGGTGAAAGGTGAAAAGTAGTGCGCCGGCGCAAAAAAATCCGTATTTTTGGAGCCGTATGATAAAATACACGGAATACAAATACCACCTCGCGGCGTTGTTCACGGTGACCGTATGGGGCGCGACGTTCGTTTCGACGAAGGTCCTGATCGCCAACTCGCTGACTCCGGCGGAAATTTTCCTGCTCCGGTTCGCTATGGCATACGTCTGCATCCTGCCCTTCGCCCGCGGGCGCATGTGGGCCGCGAACCTGCGCGACGAACTGCTGCTGGCGGCCGCGGGGCTGAGCGGAGGGTCGCTCTATTTCCTTACCGAAAACATGGCTCTGGAGTACGCCCCGGCCTCGAACGTTTCGCTGATCGTCTGCACGGCGCCCGTGTGGACCGCCGTGGTGATGAGCCTCTTCTATCGCGGCGAGCGGATGTCGCGGCGGCAGATCGCAGGCTCGGCGCTGGCATTCGCGGGGATGGTGCTCGTGGTGCTCAACGGGCATTTCGTGCTCCGCCTCTCGCCGCGGGGCGACATGCTGGCGCTCTCGGCGGCGATGCTATGGATGGTTTATTCGCTGGTGATCAAACGCCTCGGAGGCCGCTACCCCGCTATCTTCATCACCCGGAAAGTCTTTTTCTACGGACTCGTGACGATCCTCCCGGTCTTTGCGTTCCGGCCTTTCGGCGCGGACTGGGAGGTGCTGTCGCGGCCCGTCGTATGGGGCAACCTGCTCTTTCTGGGCGTCGTGGCCTCGATGCTCTGCTACGTGCTCTGGAACGCCGCGATGCACCGTCTGGGAGCCGTCAGGACAACCAACTACATCTATTTCAACCCGCTGGTGACGATCGTCGCGGCGACGCTCTGCATCGGCGAGCGGATCACCCTCGCCGCTTTGGCCGGAGCGGCGCTGATCCTCTACGGGATGTGGCGGGCGGAGCGGGCCTAATGCACCATCTTCAGGCCGACGATGCCGACGAAGACCAGCGACAGGAAGAACATCCGCCAGAAGGTCACGGCGTCGTGGAAGAAAACGATGCCGAGGACCACGGTTCCCACGCCCCCGATACCGGTCCAGATCATATAGGCCGTACCCATCGGGATCGTCCTCTGGGCCACGTAGAGCAGCCAGCCGCTCACGCCCATAGACACGACCGAAAGGGCCAGAAAAAGAAAATGGTAACGCGGGCAGAGGTTCGCAAGTTTGAACCCCAGCGGCCACCCCATCTCGAAAAGTCCTGCCAGAATCAGATACAGCCAAGCCATCGGAAACGATTTTTACGGACGAAGATAGCAAATTTTACATCCCGGGCAAAATAAAGAGCGCGACTCCCGCAGGAATCGCGCTCTTTCGCGTCGAATTAACTTTTAATTGGCGAAGCCCTACTTCACCTCTTCGAACTCCACATCCTCGGGCTGCCCGTCGCCGCCGCCCTGCTGGCCGCCGGCGTTCGACTGCGACTGCTGGCCGGCATCGGCTCCGGGCTGTGCGCCCTGCTGTGCCTGCTGCTGCGCGTAGATGTCCTGCGAAGCGGCCTGCCATGCGGCGTTAAGCTCGGCCATCGCCGTGTCGATGGCGGCCACGTCGGCGTTCTTGTGCGCCTCCTTCAGCTTGCCGAGCGCCGTCTCGATGGCGGCCTTCTTGTCGGCGGGAAGTTTCTCGCCGTACTCCTTGAGCTGCTTCTCGGTGGTGAAGATGTTCGAGTCGGCGGCGTTGATCTTGTCGATGCGCTCCTTCTCGGCCTTGTCCTTCTCCTCGTTGGCCTTGGCCTCGTCGCGCATGCGCTGGATCTCCTGCTCGGTAAGGCCCGAGGAGGCCTCGATGCGGATCTTCTGCTCCTTGCCCGTGCCCTTGTCCTTGGCCGAAACGTTCAGGATGCCGTTGGCGTCGATGTCGAACGTAACCTCGATCTGCGGAACGCCGCGCGGTGCGGCGGGAATGCCGTCGAGGTGGAAGCGGCCGATCGACTTATTGTCGCGGGCCAGCGGACGCTCGCCCTGGCAGACGTTGATCTCCACCGAAGGCTGGTTGTCGGCAGCCGTCGAGAAGGTCTCCGACTTGCGCGTCGGGATCGTCGTGTTGGCGTCGATGAGTTTGGTCATCACACCGCCCAGGGTCTCGATACCCAGCGACAGCGGCGTAACGTCGAGCAGCAGCACGTCCTTCACCTCGCCCGTGAGCACACCGCCCTGAATGGCGGCGCCGATGGCCACGACCTCGTCGGGGTTGACCGAACGGTTCGGGGTCTTGCCGAAGAACTCCTCGACGATCTTCTGGATCGCGGGAATACGCGTCGAACCGCCCACGAGGATCACCTCGTTGATCTGCGAGGCGTCCAGACCCGCGTCACGAAGCGCCAGCTTGCAAGGCTCGATGGTCTTGCGGATCAGGTGGTCGCACAGCTGCTCGAACTTGGCGCGCGTGAGCGTCATCACCAGGTGCTGCGGAATGCCGTTGACGGGCATGATATACGGCAGGTTGATCTCCGTGGTGGTCGAGGACGACAGTTCGATCTTCGCCTTCTCGGCGGCCTCCTTCAGACGCTGCAAGGCCATCGGGTCCTGACGCAGGTCGATCTGGTGCTCGGCCTTGAACGACTCGGCCATGTAGTCGATCAGCACGTGGTCGAAGTCATCGCCTCCGAGGTGCGTATCGCCGTTGGTGGACTTCACCTCGAAAACGCCGTCGCCCAGTTCGAGGATCGAAATATCGAACGTTCCGCCGCCCAGGTCGTACACGGCGATCTTCTGGTCGCTGGACTTCTTGTCGAGACCGTAGGCCAATGCGGCGGCCGTCGGCTCGTTGATGATGCGGCGGACCTTCAGACCGGCGATCTCGCCCGCCTCCTTCGTAGCCTGACGCTGCGAGTCGGAGAAGTAGGCCGGAACCGTGATCACGGCCTCCGAAACCTCCTGGCCCAGGTAATCCTCGGCCGTCTTCTTCATCTTCTGGAGGATGATGGCCGAAATCTCCTGCGGGGTATACTGACGTCCGTCGATGTCCACGCGCGGGGTGTTGTTGTCGCCCTTGACGATGGCATAGGGAGCGCGCGCGATGTCGGCCGAAACCTTGTCGTAGGTCTCGCCCATGAAACGCTTGATCGAGAAGACCGTGCGCTTGGGGTTGGTGATCGCCTGACGCTTCGCGGGGTCGCCGACCTTACGCTCGCCGTCGGCCGTGAAAGCCACGACCGAAGGGGTCGTGCGGTGTCCCTCGGAGTTGGGGATTACAACAGGCTCGTTGCCCTCCATCACTGCCACGCAGGAGTTCGTGGTTCCTAAATCAATACCGATAATCTTTGCCATAATAGTAATATGTTTTAATTGTTTATTTTTTCGGTTTCGTATCCGCCAGTCCGGGCTTTTTCCGACTCCGGCCGCCGGTTACGCCCACGAACCGAACAAAGGTCGTGCCGATCGGCAATCCCTGCCAAATTGTCAGCCCGATGGCAGAAAAATGCCGTGCAACGTCATGGCGCACGGCATTTTGTCACCCGCCTGAAAAGCGGTTTTCGAGGGGCGCGGCGCACTCGGGGGTGTTCGCAGTCCGGCGACTTGCGTTTTTTTGCCGCTTTTTGGTCAGCGGTTAACCGCGGTCTCGGCCCGCAGAGTTTTTTGTCCTTTTGGGCCGCAAAAAACTGCTAACCGCGGTCTCCGCCCGCGGAAACTTATGTACTTTTTGACCGCAAAAAGTACCAAAAACTCCCCGGCAGATGCCTCCGCCTACTTCGTCCCGTCTAACGTTCGCCCGTCTAAAAGGCGGGTTTAAGGGGCGATGGGCCGCAGAAAGGGTCATATCTGATACGACGCTCTCACTCTTAAAACCGGCGTCTTACGCCGGCACTTTTAGCCGGGCCTTCGTTTCGCGGCTCCGGCATCGGGCCGGAGTCGTTCGCCGCGGTTCTGTCTTTTCGGCCGGGCGAACAAGCTAACAGGGGCGAACATCCTTTGTTCGCTTGTTCGTGCAGAATCCTGCCATAGCCCTCGCATCGGGCCGGGACCCTGCAACGGGGGCTTCTTTCACTCTTCACCTTTAATCGGCCTGCGGCGGCTTGATTTCGTTTACGCCCGGCATAGCCCGCAAGCGGTTCGCGCCCTCGCTCAACCGTAAGGTTCGCCTTAATACTGGTGGTCGTCGCCGCGGATCTCCTCGCGGGTGATCGGACGGCGGTTCATCGCACGCCAGGCGTACCAGATGTAGGCCGCCACGAACGGCACGAACAGCGACACCCACGCCATCGTGCGGAGCGTGAAGAGGCTCGACGAGGAGTTGCGGATCGTCAGCGACGACTGCATGTCCGCGAGCGAAGGGTAGTAGGCCGTGTCGTTCCACCCCGCGAGCAGCAGCAGCGACAGCACCGTGAGCACCGTGCCGACGCCCCCGAACCACACCGCACGGCGGCTGCCGCGCCACCCCAGCCAGACGCTCCACAGCACCGAAACCACGCCGATCAGCAGCGCGGCGGCCACGTAGGGCATTTCCACGAGGTTGTGCAGGTATTTATAGGGTTCGATGAAGACCGTGCCCGCGGCGTCGACGGCCCATCCGTCGGCGAGGACGAGGGCCAGGAGCCATGCCACGAAGCAGGCGACGAACAGCACGGCGAACGTGCGCATGCGGCGTGCGGCGCGGCGGAAGATCGCCTCGTCGTCGATGTTGTTCATAAAGTACTGGCAGGCCAGCGTCATGGCCAGCAGCGTCACCGACAGGCCCAGCAGCACGTTGCGCCACTCGGCGACGGCCTCCAGCCCGTGCCACGGCGTCGCCCACTGCGAGATCACCGCCGCGCCGCCCTGGTTGGCCAGGTTGAGGCGGTCGACGGTGAATTCCGCCCCCGTGAAGAAGGTTCCCACGGCCGTGCCGATGAGCAGCGGGCCTAACACGCCGTTGACGAGCAGGAAGGCGTTGAAGGTCCGTTCGCCGAAGACGTTGCCCGGTTTGCGGCGGTATTCGTAGGCCACGGCCTGAATGACGAAGCACAGCAGAATGGCCATCCAGACGTAGAACGCCCCGCCGAACGACGTGGAGTAGAACAACGGGAACGAGGCGAAGAACGCCCCGCCGAACGTCACGAGCGTCGTGAAGGTGAACTCCCACTTGCGGCCCAGCGAGTTGACCAGCATGTTGCGCTCCTCTTCGGTGCGGCCGATCGTGTAGAGCAGCGCCTGACCGCCCTGCACGAACATCAGGAAGACCAGCAAGGCCCCCAAAAGCGAAATGACCAGCCACCAATAGTGTTGAAGTAGGGTGATAGTATCCATAGTTGTCGTTGTTGTCGTTGTTGTCGTTGTTTTGCCGCTCTTGTCCGTCGGCGATTCACGGCGTACCGCCGTGTTTATAGATTTGACCCACCCCTAAATCCCCGCCCTGGCGGGGACTTGTGTCCGCTTGCGCGGAAGCCACGCTGCCGGTAAATTTGCGGTAGTCGGGATGTCAGTCGTCTTTAGGTCCTGTTTTGATCTGCCGGAACATAATGCTCAACTCGGCGGCGAGCAGCGCCGTGAACAGCGCCAGAAAGAGGAAGAAGGTCACCGAGACCGATCCGCTGGGGATTTTCGACGCCGCGACGCCCACGGGCATCAGGTCCTGGATGGCCCACGGCTGGCGTCCGACCTCGGCGACGACCCAGCCGGCCTGCGAGGCGAGGTAGGCCAGCGGGACGCTCCACACGGCCGTCCGCAGCAGCCAGCGTTTCGAGGCGAGGCGGTCGCGGCGGTTGAGCCACCAGACGAGGCCTAGCAGCAGGATGAAGAAGCAGCCCGCGCCGACCATCACGCGGAACGAGTAAAACAGCAGCGGCACGTCGGGCACGATCTGCTCCGGCGACGAGAGGTAACCGTAGCCGAAGTAGGCGAAATGTTCGCGCAGGAACTCCGCGCCCTGGGGCGTCGAGCGGTCGAACTTGGCCTCGATCTCGGTGATGGCCGCCGTGTCGCCCTTCTCGCGCGCCGTGCAGTAGCGGCCCAGCTCCTCGACGGCCACGCGCCCCCGTTCGATCTTCTCCGAGGCCGGCATCACGCCGTACTCCTCGTTGCCGTAGACCAGGTCGTTGATGCCCGGAACGAACGCGTCGGCCGAGCGGAAACTCATCAGCGAGAGCATCTTCGGAATGTCGATCCTGAAGTAGAAGGCGTCGCCGCCGGTCCGCTGCGCCTCGGGACGCAGGATGCCGACGGCCGTGAGCGGCGCGCCCTGCTGCCCGTCGTAGAGCGCCTCCATGGCCGCCAGCTTCATGGGCTGCACGCGGGCCACGATGGCGCCCGAACGGTCGCCCGTGAAGGCCGTGACGAGCGCGAAGACGAACCCGAAGGCCGAGGCGATGGCGATGCTCCGGCGGGCCATCAGCTGTTCGCGCCGGCGCAGCAGATACCACGCGCTGACCCCCACGACGAACAGCGCGGCGAGGACGAACGACGAGGTGACGGTGTGGAAGAACTTGTTGACCGCCACGGGCGACAGCGCCACGGCCGAGAACGAGGTCATCTCGTTGCGCACGGTTTCGAGGTTGAAGTCGCACCCCACGGGGTATTGCATCCACGAGTTGGCGACCAGAATCCACCACGCCGAGAGGTTGGCGCCGAAGGCCGTGAGCCACGTGGCCGTGAGGTGGAAACCCCGGCTGACCTTGCGCCAGCCGAAGAACATCACGGCGATGAAGGTCGATTCGAGGAAGAACGCCAGAATGCCCTCGATGGCCAGCGGCGCGCCGAAAATGTCGCCCACGAAGTGGGAGTAGTTGGACCAGTTGGTCCCGAATTCGAATTCGAGGATCAGGCCCGTGGCCACGCCGATGGCGAAGTTGATGCCGAACAGGCGCATCCAGAATTTGGTCGTGCGGAGCCAGAACGGGTCCTTCGTGCGCACGTAAAGGGTCTCCATGATGGCGACGAGGAAGCCCAGCCCGAGCGTCAGCGGGACGAACAGCCAGTGGTAGATGGCTGTCATGGCGAACTGTGCGCGCGACCAGTCGACGGTGGATAGGTAGTCGGAAAGCATAGCGTATTGGGTTACTGGTTGGTTGTCTGCGTCGCTCCGGGACGCCGGAGCCTTCTTGTTTGCGGCTTTCGGCCGCGTTTGCGGGCCCGCACCGCGCCGGCGACCCTGCCCCGGAGGGGGATTGACGCCGCGAGCGGCGGCCGGAACTGCATGATGACGGGTGCATTCATGGTTGCGGAATTTCGGGTGTCAGGTTTTCCAGCACGCAGCCGGCCTTTTCCGAGGGGCTTTTGCCCGCGAGCAGGTCGGGAAAGAAGAAGACTTTCAGCACGGCGAACAGGATGAAGAGTTTGATGAGGATGATGGCCCATAGGGTGCGTCCCACGGTCATTTCGCGGAATCCCTCGACGTAAAACCGGATCACTTTGCGGAGTGTCTCCATTTCGTTGCGTGTTGGATGTTCTACCAAAGTTAGGCAGAAAAAAGGAAATAAAAAAATTCCGGCCCCGAAAAAACACGGCCGGTGTACGATAAGGCCGGAAATGCTTACCCCCCCCCGCGTAAGACGCCGGTTTCAGGGGGCTGGCGGCTTCGGCCCGCTCTCCGTCCGGTTCTGCGCCCGGTTCTCCGCGAACATGCGAACATGGGCGAACACCCTTTGTTCGCGTGTTCGCGGAGAATCCTGCCATCGCCTGCGGAAGCGGGTTTTAAACCACCGCATTATCGCTTGCTGCGGAAGAAGGACAACCGCGGTCTTCGCCCGCGGGGTACTTTGTACTTTTTGGCCGCAAAAAGTACCAAAAACTCCCCGGCAGATGCCTCCGCTTACTTCGTCCCGTCTAACGTTCGAAACGGGCGCCCGCCTAAAAGGCGGGTTTAAGGGGCGATGGGCCGCAGAAAGGGTCATATCCGATACGACGCTCTCACTCTTAAAACCGGCGTCTTACGCCGGCGCTCGCGCTTTTAGCCGGGCCTTCGTTTCACGGCTCCGGCATCGGGCCGGAATCGTTCGCCGCGGAACGCGGCGGGAGGAGGTGCAAAATGGCCCCTTTCGCAACCTGAAACCCCGGTTCTTAACCGGGCGCAGAACCGGGCGGAGAGCGGGCCGAAGCTGCCAGTCGCAATGCAAATCCCGGTTCTTAACCGGGCGAACATGCGAACATGCGAACATGGGCGAACACCCCATGTTCGCATGTTCGCGCGTTCGCAGGTAAAACGGATTTTTAAGCCCGGGCCTGCCGCCGCCATCGGAGGTAACCCGCCACGGCCAGCGCCGAGTAGAGGGCGTAAAGCCCCGCGGTGTAGGGCAGGTCCTTATAGAGGTAAAGCCCGACGGTCACCAGATCCACGACCAGCCACACGAGCCATTGCTCCACCAGCTTGCGCGACAGCATCCACATCGCCACGACCGACAGCGCCGTGGTCCCCGCGTCCCAGAAGGGTACGGTGCTGTCCGTGAAGCGGGTCAGCAGCAGGTACAGCCCGATGTGCGCCGCGGCGTAGACCCCTGCGAGCGCCGGGACCGTCCGCAGGGGCGTGTGGCCGATGCGCAGCGCGGCGGCCCGCTTTGCGCCCTCCGCATCTTCAGGGCCGGTCAGCCCGGCGTCCGTTTTTCGGCCCCTCCTGCGCCACACGAGCCACCCGTACAGCCCCGCCAGCACGTAGTAAGCCTGCATCGAGCAGTCGGCATACAGCCCCGATTTGTAGTAGAGCGCCCCGTGGATCAGAGGCATGACAAGCCCCACGATCCACAGCCGGATGTCGGCGCGGTATTCGAGCCAGAGGTAGAGCAATCCCAACAGGACGCCGGCGATTTGCAGGAGGAGTTTTATGTCCATTGTTTCAACATTCGTATTGTCATTCCGAAGAGGACCGAAGGTCCGACGTGGGAATCTGCTGGAAGCGTTGTAAGGTCACGACTTTCGCCCGGATTGCCACGGCATCTGCGACGCCTCGCAATGCACGAAGTACAATTATTTAGTTTTCAGAGCTGAAATTCGGTTTCAGCGGCGTTGAAATCGCGCGTTTTAAAATTTCACCGTGACGTTCGCCAGCACGTTCAGCGGCGCCTGCGGGAAGTAGTAGGCCTCGTCGATGCGTACGGGCGCGGGTCCGCTCCACGTGTCCATGTACGAATACCCGTAGCCGTTGCTCTCGTATTCCGCATTGAACAGGTTGTTGATCAGCAGGCCCAGCCGAACGCTGCGCGCCGAACGGGTGCGGAACGTATAGGCGAGGTTGAGGTTGGTCACGCAGTAGGCGTCCAGCGACAGGGCGTCGTTCTCGTTGTTGGTGAAATACTGCTTGCCGACGTGCTGGGTGTGGAACACGGCTTCGAATCCGCGGTGGTGGAAATTCAGGAAGGCGTTGGCGATGACGTCGGGCGAATAGGCGATGGTCATGTCGCCCAGCTCCTTGCCGTAGGTGGGGCTATCCTTCAGTGCGTCGACGTAGTTCTCGATGCGGTTCTGCGAGAAGGTGGCGTTGGCCCCCACGGTGAACCACCCGGTTGCGCGCCACGAGGCCGACAGCTCCACGCCCCGGCGGTAGCTGTCCGGGACGTTGGTGTTGAGGGCGTTGCTGTCGTCGTTCACCATGCCCGTCGGCACGAGCTGGTCCTTGTACTTCATGTAGTAGAGATTCACCCCCAGCGAGAGGCGCGGCGCCGTGTACTGGTAGCCCAGCTCCCAGTCGTAGAGCTTTTCCGACGAGGGGTAGGTGTCGTCGGCCGCGAATTTGTAACGGTCGGTGAAGTCGCTGCGCGTGGGTTCCTTCTGGGCCACGGCGAACGAGAGGTAGAAGTTGTTGCGCTCGGCGAGCGTGTAGCTCACGCCGGCGCGGGGGTTGAAGAAGTGGTACTGTTTGTCCACGTCGATGGGCTGCATCCCGACCTCCTCCGAAACGTAGTTGTCGTTGACGCCCCAGGCCTGATAGCTGACATAGCGGTACTGGAGGTCCGCAAAGAGCCTCAACCCTTTGGCCACGGACCAGTTGGCGCGAGCGAAGAGGTTGGCGTCGTGCTTGTCCACGTCGTTGTCGTACCAGCGGCCGCCGATCTGGCTGCCTTCCAGTCCGTCCACCCAGTCGAGCACGCCCCAGTGGGGGCAGGAGTAGTAGCTGTACGAACCGCCGAAGGCGAGGTCGAGCTTCCGCACCGAGTAGGCCGCCGAGGCGTTCAGACCTCCGAGGTGGTTGCGCATGATCTTCTCGCGGACGAGGTCGGCCTCCTTTCCGGCAGCGACGTCGGCCGGGATATTGAGGTATTCGGAGAGCGTGCGTGCGTCCTTGTACTGCTTGTAGAAGCCGTAGCCATAGGTGTAGAATCCCGTGGCGTTGAGGGTCCACTTCTCGTTGAAACGGTGGGAGAGCACCAGCTGGTTGTTGATTTGCAGGTAGTTGTCCGTCTGATCGTCGTAATAGTCTACCGTGGCGCGCTGCCGCTCGCCGTCCTTCATATAATAATAGGAGTGCGGTCCGTTCGAGGTGTAGTACATGCCCTCGGTGTGGAACCTCCGGCCGTTGAGACGCATCTCCTCTTTCGTCGCGCCCGTGTAGGTGAGTCCCGTTTTGGCCTTGCCGCCGAACGAAATCAGCTTGAGCATCGTGTTGCCGTTGTAGTAGCCGGCCTGGAACATGTAGGATTTGAGGTCCGTGGCTCCGCGGTCGATGTAGCCTTCCGAGCCGATGTGCGTCAGCCGCGCGTCGAGGGTCCAGTGGCCGCCCATCAGGCCCGAGGAGATGTGCACGGCCTGCTTGTTGGTGTTGTACGAGCCGTAGGAGAGCGACGCGTCGCCGCCGAATTCGGTTTGCAGGGCGTCGGTCGACATGTTGACCGCTCCGCCGAAGGCTCCCGTGCCGTTGGTCGAGATGCCGGCGCCGCGCTGCACCTGAATGCTTCCCACGGCCGAGACGAGGTCGGGGGTGTCGTACCAGTACATCGAGTGCGAGTCGGGGTTGTTCATCGCCACGCCGTTGATCGTGACGTTGAGACGCGTTGGGTCCGTGCCGCGCAGGCGCACGGCCGTGCCGCCGATGCCGATGCCCGTTTCGTTGGTGGCGATCATCGAGGGGGTCAGGGCCAGCAGCGTGGGGATGTCGGTTCCGTAGCTGTTGCGGGCGATCTCTTCGCGCCGGATGTCGGAGTAGGCCACGGGGGTGTTCGGGGTTGCGCGCGTGGCGGTCACCTCGACCTCCTGCAAGCGGTACATTCTGACCGAATCGCCGGCGTTTTGGTTGGCGGGCTGCTTCTCTTCAGCCCGCAGCTGTGCGGCCGAGCAGAGCGCGGCGGCCGCAAGTGAAAGAAAAATCCTTTTCATCGTTAAACTTTTTGAGTTAATGGACTGAAAAGGGGTATGTGTTGTTGATTACGCTTCGTCCCGGTCTCGGCATTACCCGTCTCCGGTTCAATGGGTATAATCTCAGCCTGACAGTAAGGCACCCCTTTGAAATATCGGGTGCAAAGGTAAGTAATAAAAATTAAAAATTAAAAATTAAGAATTAAAAATTGTCGGAAAGGATACCCGTAAATTTCGATGTATCTGGTGCCGAAAATAAGTTCGGTCCTCCAATTTGTCGAAACGCACAGTGCGATTTTCCGCAGGTAATTTTTAATTCTTAATTTTTCATTTTTAATTCCTTAGAACGTTCCGAAGCGGAAAACGATCTTCTGGCAGTAGGTTTCGCCGGGGCGGAGCAGTGGCGAGGGGAATTCGGGGTGGTTCACGGCGTCGGGGTAGTTCTGGCACTCCATCGCCACGCCGTCGTAGTCGGCATAGCGGCCGCCCGACTTGGTTTCGGGGCATCCGCCCGCGAGCCAGTTGCCCGTGTAGATCATCACGCTGGGCTGCGACGAGAGCACCGTCACCGAACGGCCCGACCGGGGTTCGCGCAGGGTGCCGACCTCGCCCAGAATATTGGGCTTCCAGCCGTCGACGACGAAGGGATGGTCATAGCCCTTGAAGTCGCGGATGTGGTTGAACTCCGACGAGATGCCGGGGCGGAAAGAGCGGAATTCCCGAAAATCCTGCGGGGTTCCGGCTGCGTCCAGAAGCTTGCCCGTGGGGATCTGGCGTTCGTTCATTTCCAGAATCTTCGAGCTGTTCAGGCGCAGTTCGTGGTCGAGCACCGACCCGCTGCCTTCGCCCGCGAGGTTGAAATAGACATGGTTGGTGAGGTTCACCACGGTCGTCTTGTCGGTCCGTGCGAGGTAGGTGATCTCCAGCGCGTTGTCGTCGTCGAAATCGAATACGGCCTCGACGCACAGCTCGCCGGGATAGCCCTGGTCGCCGTCCTCCGAGACGAGCGACATCACCACGCGGTTGGTCTCCACGCGGCTCTCCCAGATGCGGTTGGCGAAGTTCTTCGTTCCGCCGTGCAGGTGGTTCACGCCGTTGTTGACCTCCAGCCGGTACTCCTTGCCCTCGACGGTCATCTGCCCGAAGGCGATGCGGTTGGCGCAGCGTCCCACGCTCTTTCCCGAGGCGGCTCCGTCGAAGAAGTAGCCTTCGGGGTGTTTGTATCCCAGCACCACGTCGGCCATGCGGCCCTCGCGGTCGGGCATCTTCACCGAGACGATCGCCGCGCCGTAGTTCGTGAGCTGCACTTCGGCTCCCGAGTCGTTGCGCAGCGTGTAGCGAATGATTGCCTCGCCCTCCGGGGTCATGCCCCAGACGTGTTGTTCGATTTGTACCATAGTTTAATATAAGTTCGACGGGGTTAGGTTGTTTTTAGATCGGAGCGATTTTGTCTATGAACCCCCATCGAACTTATATTACGGCGTTTTTAACGCCGGGGCTCATGTTGAAAATCCCTCTGAATCGCCCTTTTCAAAGGGCGACTTTACTCTATTGCGGGTTTTAGATTGGTCAGCAGATTGTCGATACGCTTCAGACACTCCTCTTTGCCGATGAACGACGTTACGTCGTACATGCCCGGGCCTTTTCCGGCGCCCACGAGGGCCAGCCGCAGGGTGTTCATCACCTGGCCCATGCCGTAGCCCTTCTCCTCGATCCAGGCGTGGACGATGCGTTCGGTGTTCTCCAGCGAGAAGTCGTCGATTCCCGCCAGCACGTCGCGCAACTCCCGCAGAATGGCGGGATTCTGCCCCTTCCAGTACTTGCGCACCTGCTTTTCCTCATACTCCCGGGGAGCCTCGAAGAAGAACGACGTGAGGTCCCACAGATCGGTCGTGAACGTCGCGCGCTCCTTCATAATGCCCGCGGCTTTGCCGGCCACGGCGTCCGAAACCTCGATGCCGTGGCTGCGCAGGACGGGCTGGTAGAGGGCCGCCAGTTCGGCGTCGGTCTTGTGGTGCATGTACTGGGCGTTGAACCACCGGGCCTTGTCGGGCTGGAATCGGGCGCCCGATTTCGAGACGCGGTCGAGCGAGAAGCTGTCGATCAGCTCCTGCATCGAGAAGATCTCCTGCTCCGTGCCGGGGTTCCAGCCCAGCAGCGCCAGCATGTTGATGAACGCCTCGGGGAAATAGCCGTCCTCGCGGTAGCCGTGGGCGGTCTCACCCGTCGGAGAGGTCCAGAAGAGAGGAAATACCGGGAATCCCATCTTGTCGCCGTCGCGCTTCGAGAGCTTGCCGCCGCCCGTGGGTTTGAGCAGCAGGGGCAGGTGGGCGAACCGGGGCTGCACGTCCGTCCACCCGAAGGCTTTGTACAGGAGGTAGTGCAGCGGCAGCGACGGCAGCCACTCTTCGCCGCGGATGACGTGCGATACCTCCATCAGCCGGTCGTCGACGATATTCGCCAGGTGGTAGGTGGGCAGCGCGTCGGCCGATTTGTAGAGCACCTTGTCGTCCAGCGTCGAGGTGTTGACCTCCACGTGTCCGCGGATCAGGTCGTCCATCGCGACCGTTTCGTTTTCGGGCATCCGGAAGCGGATCACCCACTGGTCGCCGCGGTCGAGGCGCGCCTTCACCTCCTCGGCGGGCAGCGCCAGCGACGTGGCCAGCTTTTCGCGCACCGCATAATTATAGGCGAACGCCTCGCCGCGCGCCTCGGCCTCCCTGCGCAGGGCGTCCAATTCCTCGGCCGTGTCGAAGGCGTAGTAGGCCCAGCCCGCCTCGACGAGTTGCAGGGCGTATTTGAGGTAGATTTCGCGCCGCTCGCTCTGGCGGTAGGGGGCGTGAGGCCCTCCGACGCCCACACCTTCGTCGATCTCGATGCCGCACCATTTGAGCGATTCCAGAATGTAATCCTCCGCTCCAGGGACGAACCGCTGCGAATCGGTGTCCTCGATGCGCAGGATCATCGTTCCCTTGTGCCGGCGGGCGAACAGGTAGTTGTACAGTGCCGTACGGACGCCGCCGATGTGCAGCGGCCCGGTGGGGCTGGGCGCGAAGCGCACCCGAACTGGTCTTTCCATAGCTGTATTCTTTAATTTTTTTACGATCCCGGTTTGCGGCGTCAGACGTTGAACAGGAAGTGCATGATGTCGCCGTCCTCGACGACATACTCCTTGCCTTCGATCGACAGTTTGCCCGCATCGCGGCACGCCTTCTCCGAACCCAGGGCGGTGTAGTCGTCGTACTTGATCACCTCGGCGCGGATGAACCCCTTTTCGAAATCGGTGTGGATGATGCCGGCCGTCTGCGGGGCTTTCATGCCGCGCAGGTAGGTCCAGGCGCGGGTCTCGTCGGCCCCGGTGGTGAAGAACGTTTCGAGGTTGAGCAATTTGTAGGCCGATTTGATCAGGCGCGCCACGCCCGACTCCTCCAGCCCCAGGTCTTCGAGGAACATCTGCCGCTCGTCGAAGTCTTCCAGTTCGGCGATGTCGGCCTCCGTGGCGGCGGCGATGACGAGCATTTCGGCCCGCTCGCCGGCGATGGCCTCCCGGACGGCCTCGGTGTAGGCGTTGCCCGTCGCGGCGCTCTTTTCGTCGACGTTGCAGACGTACAACACGGGCTTGTCGGTCAGCAGGTTGAGGTCGGCGACCAGTTTGCGGTCCTCCTTGTCGAGTTCCACGGTGCGGGCCGAAAGCCCCTGTTCCAGCACCGACTTGTACTGCAAGAGCAGCTCCACGGCGCGCTTGGCCTGCTTGTCGCCGCCCGAGGTGGCCTGCTTCTGGGTCTTGGAGAGCCGGTTCTCGACGGTTTCGAGATCCTTCAGCTGCAATTCGGTGTCGATGATGCCCTTGTCGCGCACGGGGTCTATCGAGCCGTCGACGTGGGTGATGTTGCCGTTGTCGAAGCACCGCAGGACGTGGATGATCGCATTCGTGTTGCGGATGTTGCCCAGAAATTTGTTGCCCAGACCTTCGCCCTTCGAGGCGCCCTTCACGAGGCCCGCGATGTCGACGATTTCGATCGTCGTCGGGACCACGCGCTTGGGGTTGTCGATCTCCGCGAGGCGGATCAGCCGCCGGTCGGGGACCGTGATCACGCCCACATTGGGCTCGATGGTGCAGAAAGGAAAGTTTGCCGCCTGTGCCTTTGCATTGGACAGACAGTTGAAAAGGGTCGATTTACCCACGTTCGGCAAGCCGACGATGCCGCATTGTAACGCCATTTATTCGTTTCGTTTATGTTGCTGTCAGACAAATTGCGCTTATCGTGAAACAAGCCCACAAAGATACGAATTTCTTTTCAATAATCGGAGACGCTCGCGGGTAAAAGCGGAAAGGGGGATGGTTTCCGGCTCTGGGCGCGGAAAAAAGCGCTTCTGTCCGTTCCGTTTATCCCTTGGCAAATAAAACCTCTTCGCCAACTGGCGAAGAGGTTTTATTTGCCGGCAGCAAGGCTGGCTATTCGGCCAGCGACCATTCGATCACGACCGGGAAGTGGTCCGAGGGGTATTTCCGGTTGTAACTGTTGTTGACGATGCGCCACGAAACGACCTTCGTGTCCTTCGGCGTGACGAAGACGTGGTCGATGCGCGACGCAGCGGCGGGAGGCGTCGAGATGTATTTGTAGCCGTTGTAGGTGGGCCAGTCTCCGTTGGTCTTGGACGGACAGCGGACGTAGCTGTCGGCAAGGATGCCTGATCCGGCGATCGTTTTGTAGGCTTCGGTGTTTTGGTTCGAATTGAAGTCACCCGTGCAAAAGGCCGGTTTGCCGCCTGCGATCTCCCGGACCTTGGCCACCAGCAGTTTGGCGCTCTCGGCGCGGGCCGTGGTCCCTATGTGGTCGAAGTGCGAATTGAAATGGTAGAATTCCCGTCCGTTCGCGCGGATGCGGAAATGCACCCAGTTGCACATGCGGGGCGAATAGGAGTCCCAGCCTTTGGACCCGGGGGCGGAAGGCGTTTCGGAGTACCAGAACGATCCCATATCCAATACTTCGAATTTGTCCTTGCGGTAGAAAACGGGGTTGTAGTGGCGTCGTTGGGCCGTTTTGTCACCGATGACGTTTTCTCCGACCCAGGTGTATCCGTCGAGGAACGGCTCGATGTCCTTGATCTGGGTCAGATAAGGCTCCTGCGCTCCGAAGATGTCGAACTTCTCGCTCTGGAGTAGTTGGCGAAGCAAATCCCGGCGGGTCGTCCATTTGTTGTCTTGATCGGAAGAGTTGTCGTACTGGATGTTGTAGGTGGCGACGCGAATCGGATCGAGCCACTCTTTTCCAGGTGCAGGGGCGGGTGCGGGATCGTCGTTTCCCGAACTGCACAGCGAGAAGAGCGGCAGGCAGAGCAGGAACAGACTGAAATACGGTTTTCGTATCATTTTTCCGAAAGAGATTGGTTTCGAATTTAAGACGAACTGTTTCCGGTTTTGTCCCCGGGGGGGGCGAAAATTTGCTATTTCGCATTTTTTATTCGATTTTTACCGCTTGCAGGGGGACAAACCGGACGGTTTTCCGTTATATCGAATGACCGACCAAACCAATGAACCGAATGTTTCGGCAACGCAAGTACGACACCCGACGAATCGACCGGCAGTATGCCGAAGAGACCGACGTATATGTTATGTTGTATAACAGTTACGCCGATGCGCTCTATGCCTACGGCATGGGGTTCGGTTTCGACAACGAAACGGTCAAGGATGTCATCCACGACATATTCCTCGACATTATGACCCGCCAGGTCGACCTGGGCCGCATCGTCAACATCAAGGCCTACCTTTTCCGGATCGTTCACAACCGCCTGGTCGATCTGCACCGTTCGCGGGTGGACAAATGCGACCTTTCGGACCGGGAGCCGGGATTGCGGGTGTCGCTGACCTCGCTCGACGCGATGATCGAATCGGAGCACGTGCTGCGCATCCGCCAAACGATCGAGTCGCTGCTCAACCAGCTCTCGCCCAAGCAGCGCGAGGCGCTGCTGCTGCGCTTCGTCTACGAGATGGAGTATGACGACATCGCCGTCATACTCGACGCCACGCCCCACGCCGTCCGCAAGTTCGTGTCGAAGGGGCTGGGCAAACTTCGGAAGGGCAGGGAGTGCGGCAAGACGATGAAAATAGCCACTTGACACGGCGGACGCTGTTTTTTGCGGTTCGAGGGGGACAAAACGGCGGATTCGCCGTCATAGGGGAGAGCGCGGCGCCGCAGCCGCAGCATGCAGTTTGAAGATTACGTTGGAATCAATGATAAAACCGGACGATATTAAGAAGCACACGGCGGAGTTCTTCACCTCCGACCCGGACTTCGTTTTGTGGTGTCTCGATCCCGAGCGGGCGCAGGACGGCTATTGGTGCGGTTACACCGAACGCCATCCGCAGGACCTGGTCGAATTCGAGCGCGCCGTGAGCCTGGTGCGCCGTGTGGGCAAGACCCATCCCGCGCTGCCGTCCGTGGAGAAACAGTTGCTGCTCGACCGCATCCTGACCGACCATTACGCCCGGCGCCGTTTTGCAGCCCCTCCCCGCCGCCGCAACCGGACGGCGCTCTTCGCCGCCGCTTCCCTGCTGGTCGCCGGCGTCGTGGCGGCCCTGTTCTGGAGTGCGGATTTCACGGGTTCCGGACTGCTTTCGGCCGAGGCCTATGAGAACATCACGCTCGTGACCCGCGAAGGCTGCCGCGAGGTGTACGACGACATCGCCCGTATCAGCCTTACGCCCAAGGGCGAGATCCTGATCGACGGCAAGGAGAACGAAGGGGCGGAGACCGATCGCAGGACGCCCCGGCAGGAGGTGCGCGTGCATACGAGTGAGTTGGTGGTCCCCAAGGGCAAGCGCGCACATCTGCAACTCTCCGACGGGACGCGGGTGTGGATCAATTCGGCGTCGGTGCTCCGTTTCCCGTCGGCGTTCGGGGACACGCGCGACGTCTTCGTCGAGGGCGAAGCCTATTTCGAGGTGGCGAAGGATGCGAACCGTCCCTTCATCGTGCACACCGACCATTTTGCGACCCGCGTGCTGGGCACGTCGTTCGACGTGACGACCGCGCCCCGGGCCGACGGTTCGTCGGCCGTGGTGCTGGTCGAAGGCTCCGTGGCCATCGACGTGGCCAACGGCGAATCGGTGACGCTGAATCCTTCGGAACGCTTCTCGATGAAGGACGGCAGCTATTCGGTCTACGAGGTCGATCCCTATAAATACATCAGTTGGAAGGACGGACTGTTGTTCTTCACCTCGAACACGCTGTTCGAAGTCCTGCAAAAGGTGGCTGCGTTCTACAAGATCGAAATAACCTGCTCCGGGGAGATCGGGAGCCGGAAGTGTACCGGCAAGCTGATCCTGTTCGACGACCTGGACGGCACGCTCGACGTGCTCTCCGACATTTTCCGGATCGCCTACGTCCGGGGGCCCGACGGCTCGGTGGCGGTGAGGCCTGCCCCCGACGATTGCGCCGACGCCGTATATCGCTGACAACCAATTCCAGTCTTAAATACTAACCTTAATACTGTTACTTATGAAGAAACTTTTCTTTGTGAGGAGTGGCTCGACATGCCGTATGCTGCGGATTCTTGCGGCGGTGATGCTGTTGCTTCCGGTGAATCTCCAGCCCGTCCGGGCCTCCCGGCAGGACGCCGGGGCCAAATCGTCGCTGACCGTGAAGATGAAGGACGCAACGCTGTCGAGCGTCTTTGCCGAGGTCGAGCGGACCAGCCGCTACGCCTTCATTTACACCGACGACGTGCGGCCGCTGCTCGACCGCCGGGTTTCGGTTTCGGTCAGGTCTGCGACCATCGACGAACTGCTGTCCGCGGTCCTCAAGGGAACGGAGCTGACCGGACGGGTGCGCGGAAACCAGGTGATCATCTCGAAAGCGCCCGCCCGGAAAAACGCCGCCGTCACCCCCCCCCTTCCGGCTGCGAATTCCGGTAGGGAAATCGTCCTGCAGGGGACGGTGATCTCTTCGGCCGACAACAAGCCCATCGTCGGTGTTTCGGTCTATGTCGAGGGGACGACCATCGGCGCCACCTCGGACATCAACGGCAACTACACCCTCAAGGTGCCGGCGGGAACGAAACACGTCACCTTCGCTTTTCTGGGCTACGACACCAAGAAGATCGCCGTCGCCGATGTCGAACTGTTCAAGCTCGTGACGCTGATCGAGGCGTCGAACGTCATGGACGACGTGGTGGTCGTGGCCTTCGGCACGCAGAAGAAGGAGAGTTTGGTGGGAGCCGTGCAGGTCGTGCGTCCCAGTACGCTCAAGGTGACGTCGAGCAACCTCTCGACCTCGTTCGCGGGCAAGATCGCCGGCGTCATCTCGACCCAGTCGTCGGGCGAACCCGGCGCCGACGGTGCGAATTTCTGGATTCGCGGCATCTCGACCTTCGGGGCTAACAAATCGCCGCTGCTGATTCTCGACGGCGTGGAGATCGTCTCGGAGATGCTCAACAACATTCCGCCCGAGGCGATCGAGTCGTTTTCGATCCTGCGCGACGCCACGGCCACGGCGCTCTACGGTTCGCGCGGCGCCAACGGCGTAATGATCATTACCACCAAAAACGGCCGCCAGTCGGAGAAGATGGCGATCAACGTTCGTCTCGAGTCGGGCATTTCGATGCCGACGCGCGTGCAGGACATCGCCGACGGCGTGACTTACATGGAGAACTACAACGAGGCGCTGCGCACCCGCACCCCGGTGGGCGAACCCTATGTGCAGCGCTTTTCGGACGAGAAGATCACGGGCACGCGCAACCGGCTCAATCCCTACGTCTATCCCGACAATGACTGGTATTCGATGCTTTTCAAGGATTTTACGGTCAACGAAAACATGAATCTCAACGTGCGGGGCGGCGGCAAGGTGGTCGACTATTTCCTCAATGCTTCGATCTTCAACGAAAACGGTATCCTGAAGAAGCCCGCGGAGTCGAAATTCAACACCAACATCAATTCGCAGAAATACCTTTTCCAGGCCAACGTCGGCGCGCAGCTCACCCGAACGACCCGCGTGAGTCTGAAGATGAACACGCAGCTGCTTTTCTGGCACCGTCCCGTCGAAGAGGTGAAAAACTTGTTCTACTATACGATGCGCGCCAATCCGGTCGCTTTTCCGGCCATCTATCCCAAAGGCTCCGTGGAGGATCTCGACGACCCGATTTTCGGAAATGCCCCTTCGTGGGACGGTGGCTCTACGGACATCAATCCCTATGCCCTGCTGAGCCGCGGATACGGACAGCGCCACACGCAGTACATCACCACGACCTTCTCGGTGGACCAGGACCTCGATTTCGTCACCAAGGGACTGAAGGTCCGGGGCATGGTCTCGTTCTACAACAAGACCTATGCGGCGACTTACCGTTCTTTTTCTCCCTATTATTACGAAATGACCGACTATACCGACAACGGCGACGGGACTTTCGACTACAACCTGCAAAGCATCGGCACGCCCGGATCGTCCTATCTGGGAACCTCCACGGGGCGGAACGGTTATCGCGAGATCTCGTTGCAGGGGCAGGTCGAATATTCGCGCACGTTCGGCAAACACGACGTCAACGCCCTGTTCGTCTACCACCAGAAGGAGAAGGTCGACAATCAGCCCGCCGATGATGAGTACAAGGTGCTCCCTTACCGCGAGCAGGGGCTTGCCGGACGTTTTACCTATGGGTATGACAACCGCTACCTGATGGAGTTCAACTTCGGCTACAACGGCTCGGAGAACTTCATATCGGGTCGTCGTTTCGGGTTTTTCCCCTCGATCGCCGGAGCGTGGGTCGTGTCGGGCGAACCGTTCTGGGAAGGTATCCGCAGCAAGGTGAACCTGCTGAAAATCCGTGCTTCGTACGGTCTTTCGGGCAACGACTATCTGGCCGACAGCAGCAACAACATTGTCCGTTTCCCCTATCTCACGACGGTCAACATGAACAAGGCGCTCTACGTGTGGTTTTCGCCCAACTTCGTCAAGCAGACCGGACACGAGATCAAGACCGTGGGCAATCCCCTGGCCACGTGGGAGGAGAGCACCAAACTTAACGTAGGACTTGAACTGGGACTGTTCGACGCCCTGACGCTGAACGTCGACGTCTACAAGGAAAATCGTACCGGCATCTTCATGCAGCGGCGTTCGCTGCCCTCGACGATGGGCCTTTCGGGCGTCACGCCCTACGGCAATCTGGGTGAGGTGGAGAACCGCGGCGTCGATGTTTCGCTCGAATACAACAAGGCGTTCAACAAGGACCTGCTGGTCTCCGTGCGCGGAACGTTCACCTATGCGCACAACGAGGTGAAGGCCCGCGACGAGGCGAAATACCTGCCCAACAAATACAACTCCGTGCTGGGCAAACCCGTCAATTCGGTTTACGGACTGGTCGCCGACGGCCTTTTCGCCTCGCAGGAGGAGATCGACAACTCGCCCCGGCAGACCTTCATGCCCGATTATCTGCCTGGCGACATCAAATACCGCGACCTGAACGGCGACGGCGTGATCGACGCCAACGACCGCACGTCGCTGGGTTATCCCACCGTGCCCGAGATCTTGTACGGCTTCGGCGCCTCGGTCAACTACAAACGCTGGGACTTCTCGTTCTTCTTCCAGGGCACGGCGCGCGTCTCGCTGCGCATGTACGACATGCACCCGTTCCGCGACAATCAGTATTCGGGCTTCAACATGACGCAGTACGTTGCCGACGACCACTGGTCGGAAGCCGATCCCAATCCCAATGCCGCCTATCCGCGCCTGGATTACCGCTACAACGCCAACAACACGCAGACCTCGTCGTTCTGGATCAAGAACGGCAGCTACCTGCGCCTGAAGAGCGTCGAACTGGGTTTCACGTACAAAAGCCTGCGCGCCTATCTGGCCGGCACGAATCTGTTCATCATTTCGCCCTTCAAATACTGGGACCCCGAAATGGGAAGCGGCAACGGCTTGAAATACCCGTTGCAGCGCGTGGTGAAACTCGGCCTTCAGTATAACTTCTAAAATTCGAGCGACATGAAAAAAATCATATCCATTTTGCTGTTTGCGTGCGCCGGAGCGCTTGCCGCGTGCGATTTCCTCGACGTGGTTCCCGAGGGGCAGGCGACGCAGGAGGACATCTTCAAAACCTCCAAGGAGGCCCGCAAGTACCTCAATACGCTCTACACCTACGCCCCCAACATCGCGGCCTACCGCTACATGCCCGACTTCTGCGCCGGCGACGACATTATCACCGCCACCAACGGCCAGACCCGTTATTTCCCCTACAAGAGCATGCTCTACAACGAGGAGAACGCCAGCCAGACTTACTACGGTCTGTGGGACGCGACGACCTCTTCCCCGTCCGGGCGCACGAACTACGACATGTACAAGGGCATCCGCTACTGTTACATTATGATCGACAACATCGACGCAGTCCCGGGCATCTCGCCGTCCGTGGCCGACGAGTTCAAGGGCGAAGCCTATTTTCTGATCGCCTATTACCACTGGGTGCTGCTGACTCACTACGGCCCGGTCATCCTCGTCAGGGGGCAGCTGGACATGGGGCTTCCCGAGGAGCAGGTCTATGTGGCCCGCAGTCCGTTCGACGAATGCGTGACGTTCATCGCCGAGACCTACGACCGCGCGGCCGATTTGCTGCACGGGTATCCGACGCGTCCCGATGCCGACCTGGGGCGCGCCACCTCGGTGGCGGCCAAGGCGATGAAGGCCCGGCTGCTGCTCTATGCCGCCAGTCCGCTCTGCAACGGCAACACGGAGTTCTACGCGCGTTTCCGCAACAACGACGGCACGCCGCTGATGAGCCAGACCTACAATCCCGAAAAGTGGAAGTGGGCGCTCGACGCCTGCCAGGAAGCGATCACGCTGGCCGAGGACAACGGGCACAGGCTCTACGAAAGCCCGAACGCGACTGCGGCTGCAACCGCTGCCGAGCGCGGCGAGATCAACTACCACGACTGCTTCGTCGAACCGCTCTGGAACACGACCGAGTACCTTTGGGCAATGGGCGACCAGACCGGCATCGAGCACTTGCAGCGTTACGGAGGCGCGCGCCTGAAGCTGCCGTACAGTACCGACGGCTTCTGCATCAACATCGTTCCGACGTTCGAGTGCGTGGAGATGTACTACACGCACAACGGCCTGCCGTGGGACCGAGACCCCGAGACCATGCATATCGACCCCTATGCCTATAATGCCGAAAAGGAGACTGCCAACCTTCATGTCTACAAGGAGCCGCGCTTCTATGCGTCGGTGGGCTACGACCGCGGCAAGTACGCCATCAACGGCGAGGAGTTCATTCTCAAATGCCGCGCCGGCGAGATGCAGGGCAGTGTGCTCGACGCCTCGAAGGAGTACCAGAGCTGTACGGGCTACATTCTCAAGAAGTGGATTCACCGCCAGTCGGCCTTCAACTACGACACCAAGTCGTGGACCTACCGCAAGTACGCCTATCCTTACATCCGCCTTGCGGAACTCTACTTGAGCTATGCCGAGGCCGATTTCGAATACAACGGGTCGTTGAGCGACGCGAGCCTCAATTACCTGAATCTGGTCCGCCGCCGCTCGGGGCTGCCCGATTTCAAGGATTCGTGGGCCTTGGCCGGGGGCATTCCCACCGGCGACGAACTGCGCAAGGTGCTGCACCGGGAGCGTTCGATCGAACTGCTGATGGAGGGCATGCGCTACCACGACCTGCGCCGTTGGAAAGAGGCGGGCGAAGCGATGTCCCGGCGTCCCAAGGCGTGGAACCTCGACGGCAGGACGGCGGCCGATTTCTACCGGGTCTCCACGATGAAGGAGAGCGGCGTCCGCACGTTCGAATCCCCCAAGACCTACTGGATGGCCATTCCGTTGAGCGAAATCAATATCAACTACAACCTCGTGCAGAATCCCGGTTACTAACCTTAATAATCCGATTGCGATGAAGAATCTTGCGATATGCCTCCTGCTTCTGCTGGGAGCCGTAGGGTGCGGCGACGATTACGTCGTCTACGAGACGGTGGACACTATGGTCTGCATCCCGAAGAACGATTTCCAGGTCCTCGAATACGATGCCGCTTCGGGCCAGGCGTGCGTTTACGATCTCTATCTTTACAAGGGCGGTTACAATGACGACGGAATCACCGTGAAACTGGTGGTCGACCCCTCCGTGCTCGATGTCTATAACGTGGAAAACGGACTCGAACTGAAGGTGATGCCCGACAGGTATTTCGCCTTCGACCCCGAAGTGCGCTTGTCGGGGGACAGGGTCATGGACCGCGCCGAAATCCGCTTCGATGCCGCTTCGATGCTTGCCGACGGCATTGATTCCTCCTATGTGCTGCCGCTTTCCGTCAGGGCCGATGATCAGGGCAAGGTGCGTCCCGAAAAGAACAGCGTAATCATCCGGGTCGTGATGAAATAACCGTGATGCGGAGGAGGTCCGGCCTCCTCCGCATCCTCAATGCAAAAAAATATGTCAAAATTCTACATGCGGCTTCTGTCGGTGTGCCTCGCCGCCCTTGTCCTGGCGGCCTGCTCCTCCTCGGAGGGCGGCGGTGACGACGGCCCGACCGCCGGACAGATTCCCGATAAGGCCGGAATGACGGTGAAGGGAATCGTGAAGGACAGCGCCGGCAATGGCATTGCCGGGGTGGTGGTGAGCGACGGCCTGGAGGTGACGGCGACCGACGAACGGGGGATTTACTATCTGGCCTCCGACCTCGCGCGGCGCAATTTCGTCTTTGTCTCCGTGCCTGCCGACTGCGAGATTCCCGCCACGCAGGGCTGTCCGCGGTTCTACCGCAAAATCGACCGCAAACAGGCCGTCAACCGGGCCGATTTTACGCTGACACGACGCAAGACTCCGTCCGACCGCCATTCGCTGATCGTTATGGCCGACATTCAGCTGGCTGCCGATAACACGTCGGTGGATTCCTATCTCGGTCATGTCGTTCCCGATGTGCTGAAAACCGTGCAGGGGCTTCCGACGGAGGTTTACGGAGTCAGTCTGGGCGACCTGGTCTGGAACGATATGTCGCTTTTCCCGAAGTACCGTCAGGGGCTGGAGACGCTTGGTTTCACGACCTTCAGCCTGCCGGGCAACCACGATCACGATCCGGCCGAGTTGACCGATTCGCTCGCCTTGCAGAGCTACGAACGCTATTTCGGTCCGGCGAACTACTCGGTGAACATCGGGAAAATCCATTATCTGTTCCTCGACAACATCCTTTTCGACCATGCGCCGACCGCCGAAGAGGAGTATACGATCGGTCTTACGGACGAAATTTGCCGTTGGATCGAAGCCGATTTGCGCTACGTTCCGGCGGGCAGCACGCTCGTCGTCTCGTCCCATTGCCCGATTCTCTATCACACGAAGAACACCGCAGCGCGCAACCACCGCAATTTCCAGCGTTTCCTCGATGCGATAAGCCCCTATAAGGTCCATGCCTTCGGGGGGCACAAGCACTACCATGACATTTACCGTTACGACGACGGACGCAAGGTCATGCACTGCATCGCCCGCACGCCGGGCGACCTGTTCATCAACGGCGACGTCAACTGCGACGGCACGCCGCGCGGCTATGCCGTGGTCGAGGTCGATGGCGAACGGCTCTCGTGGTATTACAAGCCGGCGGGCGGGAAGCGCGATATGCAGATGCGCCTCTATGCACCCGGACGCACCAATTCGGCCTGTGTCTATGCCAATGTCTGGGGTTATGACACGGCCTGGAGCGCCGTGGAGTGGATTCCCGCTTCGGGCGGGCAGGCGGTGGCGATGGAGCGGACGCAGCGCACCGATCCCTATTACGAGGAGGTGCTGGCGACGGGTGTGCGCGGAGGGACGCCGACCAATACGTGGCATATGTTCCGGGTCGATCCGGGCAGCGAACGGGGCGGCATGGTGCGGGTCACCGACAGTTTCGGGCATACCTACGAATCGTCCGTGTCCTGGTAAATACGACATTCGAACAAAACCTTAAATACAACTTCAACGATGAAGAGACTTTTTCTTTTTCTGACCGTCGCGGCAGCCGTTTGCTGTGCGGCGTGCAGCGACGATCCCGAGGTCGCCGAATCCGACCTTTCACTGCTCGAGGATAACGTGACGTTCGATATGTTCGGAGGGCGCAGCGTCCTTGAAATCACGGCCGATTCGCCTTGGACGGTCTCCTGCGACGACGATTGGTGCCGCACCAACGTCGCCGAAGGTTCGCACACGAAGAAGATCGTTCTGACGGTCGACCAGAGTTTCCTGCCCGAGGAGCGCACGACCGCGGTGCGTTTTTACGCCGCGGGCGAAGAGAAGCACACCGTGACCGTGACGCAGGAGAAGTTCGAGCCGATCCTCGTGCTGGCGGAGAACGGCGCCGATATAACCGTCTACGGCGCCGGGAGCGAACCGGCCCTGAACCTGCGTGCATCCGTGGCATGGAAAATCGAGGGTGCGACCGACTGGTGCGCCGTGTCGCAGTCCGAAGGGACGAAAAGTTCGGTCGTGAAACTGTTGCTGACCGACGACGGCGAGGGCGTGCGTCCGCGCAGCGCGACGCTGACCGTCTCCTCCGAAATGGAGGGCGTCGAACCGCAGCAGGTGACCGTCGTGCAACGGTCGACCGGGGCGAATACGGTCGTGGTCCGGGCGGGTGAAACCCGTGCGTTTCCGGCGCGGCGCACCGACGGCGCGTATGTGAAGGGCGTTGCGGCGGACTGGGTCTGGACCACCGACGCAGAGTTGCTTTCGGGGCTTGACTACGACGCTTCCCGGAATGAAATCATCTGCACTGCGGCCAAGTCGAAGCAGGGCAGCGGGCTGGTCGCGCTGTTCGACGCCGAAGGCGCGGTTGTCTGGTCGTGGCTGGTCTGGGTCGTGGACAAGATGCCTTCGGACGTGACCGTCGGCGGTATCGCCTGGCAGGACCGCAATGTCGGGGCCGAATACCATTCGACCGATCCGAAGGCCTGTGTGCAGGATTTCCGCTCCTACGGACTGTTCTATCAGTGGGGCCGCAAGGAGCCGTTCATCGGCGCGAAGATCCTCTCGAAGAACAAATATTACGAGGGGCATGCGGAGTATCCCGATGCTTTCGGCGCGATGACGCGCGAGGTGGTTTTCAACGCCTCCCGCACCGCCGGCTGGCAGATCAGCGGCGAGGAGATGACCGCCGCAACGGCAAACGGCAATCCGACGACGTTCTATACCCGGTCGTCCGCAGCGATGTCCGAAGGCTGGACCGAGGGCGGCAAGGGGCTGAACGATCCCTGCCCGGTGGGATACCGGGTGCCGACGGCGGCCGAATGGCAGTCGCTGCTTGCCTACGTGGACGGCAACGCCGCCAAGAACCAGGACTCGGGCGACACGTACAGCCGCTGGTATGCGCTCAATTCGGGCGGAACCCTCATCGGTCCGTCGACGATGTTCCGCAAGGGCGATAACGGCCGCATCCACTATCCGGGGCGTTCGGCAGCCTATTGTTCGTCGACGCTCGCCGGCGGCAAGCCGCTCCCGATGTACGACTGGAAGGCGGGCGACGCCACGGGCGAGGGGACCTATTACGAACGGAAGATGACCACAGCCTACGGCATGCGCTGCGTGAAGGAGTGACGCCGCTGCGATCGCGGGGGCTTCGGGAGTGAGTGAGTTTATTCCGTTCCGAAGCCCTTTTTTTGCGGTATTTTCATTACCTTCGCATGTCTTTTCAAACTTTTACCGATGAAAAATAGCATCTTTACCGTATTGGCGGCCCTCGTGCTGTATCCCGCCGGGGCGCAGCCCGTCACCCCGCAGGACCGGCGGCGCGCCGCGGAACTGGTCGAACGCATGACGCTCGACGAAAAGATCGGCCAGCTGGTCCAGCAGCGCGGAGGCGGCGCCGTCACGGGACCCGACAAGACGGAACTTTCCGTCGAACGGCTGGTCCGCGAAGGGCGCTGCGGCAGCGTATTCAACATCAAGTCCTTCGAGGAGACCGAGCGGTTGCAGCGGATCGCCGTCGAGGAGAGCCGGCTGGGCATCCCGCTGCTGATCGGCGCCGACGTGATCCACGGTTTCCGGACGATCTTCCCGATCAACCTCGCCGTCGCCGCCTCGTGGGACCCTGCCGCCGCGGAGTCGCTGGCCCGCGTTTCGGCCCGTGAAGCTTCGGCCATGGGCATCCATTGGACCTTTTCGCCGATGTGCGACGTTTCGCGCGACCCCCGGTGGGGTCGTGTCTCCGAGGGCGCGGGCGAAGACCCCTATCTGGGCGCGCGTGTCGCCGAAGCGATGGTGCGGGGCTATCAGGGCGACTTGTCCGACCCCTCGTCGGTCCTTGCCTGTGTGAAGCATTTCGCCGCCTACGGCGCTCCGCAGGCCGGGCGCGAATACCATGCGGTCGATATGTCCGAGCGGGTTTTCCGCGACAGCTACCTGCCGCCTTACCGGGCGGCGCTCGATGCCGGGGCCGCGACGGTGATGACCTCGTTCAACGACCTCGACGGCGTTCCGGCCACGGCCAACCGCTGGCTGATGCGCGACCTGTTGCGCGACGAACTGGGCTTCGGCGGATTCGTGGTGACCGATTACGGCACGATCGGCGAACTGAAAGCTCACGGCGTGGCGGGCGACGATGCGCAGGCTGCCGAACTGGCCCTGCGCGCCGGGGTCAACATGGACATGATGAGCGCCGCCTACCTGTTCCATGCCGCCGAACTGGTGCGGGAGGGGCGTATCCCGGAGTCGCTGATCGACAGCCTTTGCCGCGAGGTGCTGGCCGTGAAGTTCCGCCTGGGGCTGTTCGACGATCCTTTCCGCTACCAGGCGAAGGAGCGCGAGAAGTGCTATTACGCCCCGGAACATCTCGATGCCGCGCGCCGCGTGGCCCGCAGTTCGATGGTGCTGCTGGAGAACCGCGGCGGCGTGCTGCCCCTGAAAAAGGGGAGCCGGATCGCGCTGGTGGGACCTTTCGCCGATTCCCGGTGGGACCTGATCGGCTCGTGGGTTCATTTCGCCGAGGCCGGCCGGACCTCGACCTTTCTCGACGGACTGCGGGCGCGTTTCGGAGCCGACCGTGTGACCTATGCCCGCGGATGCGACCCGCACAAGGCCCTCGAAGGCGGTATTTCGGAGGCGGTGGCCGCAGCCGCGAAGTCGGACGTGGTGCTGGTCGCGCTCGGATTGAAGGCGGGGGAGAGCGGCGAGGCGGCAAGCCTTGCGTCGCTTGCGCTGCCCGACGCGCAGCGTGACCTGCTGGAGAGCTTGAAGCAAACCGGGAAACCGATTGTCGTCCTGCTTGTTACGGGTCGTCCTATGGAGCTGGCCCGTGAAGCGGAACTTGCCGACGCCCTGCTGCTGACCTGGTATCCGGGCACGATGGCGGGCGAGGCGCTGGCCGATGTCGTGTCGGGCGACTACAACCCTTCGGGGCGTTTGCCGATGACCTTTCCCCGCACGGTGGGGCAGATTCCGATCCATTACGACATGAAGAGCACGGGACGTCCGGCCGACGAGTCGGGCAAGCCCAACAAATACACTTCGCGCTATCTCGACGTACCCAATTCGCCGCAGTATTGTTTCGGCTACGGGTTGAGCTACACGACGTTCGGTTATTCGGACCTGCGGGTGCTGACGCCCGAAACCGCCGTCGGCGGCGAGGTTCGCGTGTCGGTCCGCGTGACCAACACGGGCGGCCGCGACGGCGAGGAGGTCGTGCAGCTCTACGTGCGCGATCTGCTGTCCGGTGTGACGCGTCCGGTTCGTGAACTGAAAGGTTTCCGGAAGGTCATGCTTCGCGCCGGGGAGAGCCGCGAGGTGACCTTCACGCTGACGCCCGACGACCTTTCGTTCTGGCGTCTCGACAAAAAGTGGGGCCAGGAGCCGGGCGACTACCATGTCTGGGTAGGGCACGACTCCGACTGCACGCTCGGCGGCAGTTTCCGGATCACCGAATGATTCGTCTCTCCGGCACGGCGGCCGACGCCGCGGGTGCGGGACAGCTGCAAGGGAGCAGCGGCTTCGGCCGCCGCTCCCTTTTCCGTGCCCGGCGGGACGGTCCGGATGTCCCGGAAAAACCCGTTCGGAGATGTTTCGGACAAAAGGTTCCGGGGAATGGCTGGGCTTTCGCAAATTTTTTCTACCTTTGGAGGTCAAAACAGTACGCAATGATGGATTTGAAGACGATACGTGCCGAACTGCGCAAGCTGACCGCGATTGTCGACGGCTGGGAGCCTTCCGGGGAGATTCCGGCCCTCGAACGCGACCTGGCGCTGGAAAAACTGCGGACGCTCTACGATGCGGTGCGCTTTACGGAGGTGGAATCCCTTCCGGAATCCCCGGTTGCGGAGACGGAGCCTGCGGCGGCTCCGGTGCCCATCGACCTCGGGGCGGTGCTTTCGCTCGACCCGACGGACGAAGCCGTGTTCGAACCCGGTCCCGATGCCGTTTCCGGACCCGCGTTCGATGCGGAGGCGGAACCCGCAGAGCCGTTTTCCGAACCCGATACGACGGTCGCGGCCGATTCTGCCGGGGCGTTTGCCGGGGGGAATCCCGATACGGAGACGCCCGGAATGGCGGAGCCTGCGGCGTCGGATTCCGAGCCGGAACTTGAGGGGGAATCCGGATTTGAGCCTGATCCCGAAGCGGCGTCCGAAGCCGCATTCGTCGCCGGAGAATCCGAACCGGCCGCCGAATCCGGACCGGTCGCAGCATCCGAATCCGACGCTGTGCCCGAACTGTCTGCGAAGCCGGTCGCTGCGCCCGGACCTGCCGCTGCGGCTGAACCGGTCGTCGTTCCGGAACCCGCTCCTGCGCCAGCTCCGGAACCCGCTCCTGCGGAGAAACCCCAATACATCGCGCCCACGCTGTTCGGGCTGGAGGAGGAGACCGTCCGCCACCGTCACAAACAGCGCGTCATCATGTCGCTCTACGATACGCCTGCGCCCGCCGAAAAGCCCGCAAGGCCCGAAACGGCGGAAAGACCGGCGGAGCGTCCCGAACCCGCTGCCCGTCCCGAACCTGCTGTGACGCTCGAACCCGCTGCCCGTCCCGAACCCGCTGCGACGCCCGGACCGACTGTCCGTCCCGGGTTTGCCGCGACTCCCGAACCGGCGGCTGCGCCTGCGTCCGCAGGTCCCGGGCCGCAGTCCGGAACGTCCGTGCCGCAGTCCGCGGCGGAACCCGTCACCGTTTCGGAAGCGCCTGCCGCCGCCGAGCCGGAGGAGGCCGAATCCGGAGCGAAGGAGGTTGCGGTCCCTGTCGGGGCCGTGCTGGGCGAGGTGATCAACCACGACGTGCAGACGCTGGCCGACACGATCGCTCCGCGGCGCGACATGGCTTCGGAACTGCGCCGCGGCGAACCGGTCGCCGACCTTCGCAACGCCATCGGCATCAACGACAAGTTCCTGCTGATCCGCGATCTGTTCGGCGGCGACGGCGAAGCCTATGAAGAGGCGATCGCGACGCTCAACGCCTTCGACGATTTCGACGAGTGCATGATCCACATTGCCGAGAACTACGCCTGGAATCCCAATTCGGACGGCGCGAAGTTTATGATGGAACTGCTCGAACGCAAATTCGCCTGACACGATGGCCAAACTCTATATCGTACCTACGCCGATCGGGAATCTGGACGACATCACGCTGCGCGCGGTGAACGTCCTGCGCGAGGTGGATTTCATCCTCGCCGAGGACACGCGCACGACGTCGTTCCTGCTGAAGCACCTCGGCATCGAGCAGAAACTCCGTTCGCACCACAAGTTCAACGAGCACGCCACGGTCGAAATGGTCGCCGGGGCGATCGCCGCGGGACGCAATGCCGCCCTGGTGTCGGACGCCGGGACGCCCGGCATTTCGGACCCCGGGTTCCTGTTGGTGCGCACGTGCGTCGAGGCGGGGATCGAGGTCGAGACGCTGCCCGGCGCCACGGCGCTGATCCCGGCGCTGGTGCAGAGCGGGTTTCCGTGCGACCGTTTCTGCTTCGAGGGCTTCCTGCCCCAGAAGAAGGGGCGGATGAAGCAGTTGCAGGCGCTTGCCGGCGAGGAGCGCACGATGATTTTCTACGAATCGCCCTACCGCGTGGTCCGGTGTCTCGAGCAGTTCGCCGAGGTTTTCGGCGAAGACCGCCGGGTTTCGGTGTCGCGCGAGATCACCAAGAAGTTCGAGCAGACCGTGCGCGGAACCGTCGCCGAGGTGCTCGGGCATTTCCGCACGACCGAACCCAAGGGTGAGTTCGTGATCGTCGTGGCCGGAAAACCCAAAGTCCGCCGCGTCCGGGAGGACGGGGAGGAGTAACTCAAATCGAAACGCATTGATGGAAGAGAACCGTACAGACGATACACAAAAGGTAAAACGTTCGTTTTCGGCGTGGCTCGGGGAGCTGCGCGAATTTATGAAGGGCCGTTTCAGCCTCGACGAGGACAAGGCGCAGCGCGACGAGGTCGTGGCCTCCGTCTCGAAGGGCGTGGAGTTCCGCGGCGTCAACCTCTGGGTGCTGATCTTCGCCACGATGATCGCCTCGCTGGGCCTGAACGTCAATTCGGCCGCGGTGATCATCGGCGCGATGCTCATTTCGCCGATCATGGGCCCGATCATGGGTGTCGGCCTTGCGCTGGGCATCAACGATTTCGAACTGCTCAAGAAGTCGCTGCGCAACCTGGCGCTGATGTTCATCGTCGCCATCATCACCTCGACGGTCTATTTCTTCATCTCGCCGCTCTCGTCGAACAGCAGCGAGCTGCTGGCGCGTACCGTGCCTACGACCTACGACGTGCTGATCGCCCTGTTCGGCGGCCTGGCGGGCATCGTGGCGCAGACGCGGCAGGACCGCACGTCGACCGTCATTCCCGGCGTGGCCATCGCCACGGCCCTCATCCCGCCCCTCTGTACGGCGGGCTTCGGACTGGCCACGGGGCAGTTCCGCTTTTTCATCGGCGCCTTCTACCTCTTCTTCATCAATTCGGTGTTCATCGCGCTGGCGACCTATGCCATGGTGCGTTTTCTGCAATACGAGAAGAAGGTCTTCATCGACAAGGTCCGCGAGCGCACGGTCAAGCGGCTGATGATGGTCATCACGCTGGTGACCTTCATCCCGAGCGTCGTCATCGGGTTCCACATGGTCCGCGTCTCGTTGTTCGAGGCCGTGGCCGACAAATACGTGTCGCAGGTCTTCAACTTTCCGCATACCCGCGTGATCGAGTGCAACAAACACTACGCGCAGGGCAAGAACCCCTCGCAGATCGAGCTGCTGCTCGTGGGCGAGCCGCTGGGCGAGGAGGTGATCGAGAATGCCCGTACGCAGATGCGCAATTTCGGGCTGGAGGAGGCCGAACTGGTCGTCCGGCAGGCCAATACGGAGGACAAGGTCGACGTGGTTTCGCTCCAGAAGAGCTATCAGGAGCTGCTGGAGGAGAAGAACCGCCGGATCGGCGAGATGTCCTCGCAGCTGAAACGCTACCGGGTGACCAACGTCGAGGTGAACGACATCTCGCGCGAAGTGGGGGCCATGATGGACAACATCGGGGCCATTTCGCTGACCAAGGGCATCACCTTCGACGTCGAGGGCACGCCCGGCGATACGACGCTCGTGTGCGTGGTGACGCCCCGGGATTCCGCGCTTCCGGTCGACCGTGAAACGCTGATCCGCTGGTTGAGAATCCGCACCAAGGTCGAGAACGTCAAACTTTTCGTGGAACCCTAATCCGGGCGGCAGGCATGAAACGAACCGATCTGACCATTTTGCAGCGCTTCTGGCTGGAGACCCTTTGGTTGGGCGCACGCGTGTTCGCCGTGATGCCTTACTGGTTCAAGTACTACGTCGTCGAAAACCTGCTTTTCGTCCTGCTCTACTACTGCCTGCGCTACCGCATGAAGGTCGTCAAGACCAACCTGCGGAACTCGTTCCCCGAGAAGAGCGAACGCGAACTGGCCGTCATCCGGCGGCGGTTCTACCGCACGCTGTCCGAAATCTTCGTCGACACGATCAACATGGCCTACATGAACGAGGAGAAGGGGCGGACGGTGCTTACGGTCAAAGACGTGGAGAAACACGTGGAAGCGGTGCACGGCCGCGATTGGATCGCCATGACGGCCCATTTCGGCTGCTGGGAGTACTGCTCCTACTGGGGGCTTTACGAGCGGTCGCAGATGCTGGTCGCCGTCTACCATCCGCTGCGCAGCAAGGTGATGGAGGAACTCTACCGGCGGCTGCGCAATTACGAAAATTCGATGACCGTCTCGATGAAGGAGAGCCTGCGTTTCTACCTGCGCAACCGGACCGGAGGCATCGCCGGCAAGAACCTCGTGATGGGGCTTATCGCCGACCAGAATCCCCCGCGGCGGCCCGACAGCCGTTGGTTCCGCTTCCTCAATCAGGATACGATCTTCTTCGACGGCGGCGAGAAACTGGCCCTGCGCTGCAACCTCCCGGTCTACTTCGTGAAGATGAGCCGCCTGCGGCGGGGACGCTACGAAATGTCCTTCGAACTGATTTATGACGGCAAAGAGGAGGTCGCCGAATACGAAATCACGCAGCGTTACGTTCGTAAGTTGGAGCGGATGATCTGCGAGTGTCCCGAACTGTGGATGTGGTCGCATCGCCGCTGGAAGCACAAACGAACTCATGCCGGTCGCTAAAATTATCATACTCAACTGGAACGGTGCGGACCACCTGCGTCGTTTCCTGCCGTCGGTCGTGGCCGCGGCTCCCGCCGGCGTCGAGGTCATCGTCGCCGACAACGGTTCGACGGACGACTCTCTTGCGGCGCTCGCCGCCGGGTTTCCGTCGGTCACGGTCCTGCGCATGGACCGCAACTACGGCTTTGCCGGAGGCTACAACCGCGCATTGGAGTATATCGAGGCCGATTATTACCTGCTGCTGAACTCCGATGTCGAGACCCCCGAGGGGTGGCTTGCGCCGATTCTCGACTGTCTGGACCGGAATCCCGACGTGGCGGTCGCCGCGCCGAAGCTGATCTCCTGCGCCGACCGCACGGAGTTCGAGTATGCGGGGGCTGCGGGCGGTTTCATCGACTACCTGGGCTATCCCTTCTGCCGGGGGCGCATCCTGCGCTGCGTGGAGAAGGACCGGGGCCAGTACGACGACGAGCGCGACGTGTTCTGGGTGAGCGGCGCGGCTTTCTGCTGCCGGGCCGACGTGTTCCGTGCGCTGGGCGGCTTCGACGGCGATTTCTTCGCCCACATGGAGGAGATCGACCTCTGCTGGCGGATGCAGCTGGCGGGTTACCGGGTGCGGATCGTGCCCCGGAGCAGGGTCTACCACCTGGGCGGCGGCACGCTCCAGACCGATTCTCCGGCCAAGGTCTTCTACAATCACCGGAACAATCTCGCCATGCTTTACAAGTGCGCCTCGCCCGCACAGCGGCTTTGCGTGGCCGTCGCGCGCCCGGCGCTCGACCTGCTCGCCGCGCTGTCCTACCTCATGCAGGGCCGCCGGGATAACTTCCGCGCTGTGTTCCGCGCCTGGCGCGACTTCATCCGCTGGCACGGGGCGCTGGCCCGCAAACGGCGTGAGATCCGCGCGAACCGCAAGGGTTCCGCCGCGGAAAACATCTACCGCGGCTCGGTGGTGCTGCGCTATCTTTTCGGCCGGCGGACCTTCGGCGGCATGATGCGCTGACGCGGAGCCGATGTCGTCGTTTTCGCAACGGGACTTGTGCGATCTTCGGTTTTTTGCGTATCTTTCTGAAAAATACCCTCGCTTATGATACGTGCGGCTCTTCTGCTGTCGGCAGTCGTGTGTTTTTTGCAGCCTTTTCGCGCGTCGGCGACAGGGCAGGCTGCCGAACGGCTTGTCGTCGGGCGCGATACGATGCAGTTGTTCGCACTGCTGCTGGCGACGGCGGATTCCGCCGTGCTCGCCCGGCTCGAAAAACGGCTGGACGAACTCGATGCCTCCGGCTCTACGGCTTGCTGGCGTCGGTGTATCGGTGTCTGGCGGCTGGACGACGAGGACATCTTGTGGCTTGAGTGCGTGAACACCGAGGACGGCGACGTCGTATTTTCCGGAGCGGAGTTGGTTCCCGAATTTGCAGCGGGATCACGCGCCCGGGCCGGCTGGTTCAGCGGAGAGATCCGCTATGGCACGGGGAATCTGGTGTATTACCAACACGATGGATTTATGCGGAATCTCGAACGCGAATGGGTGGCTGCGGTGTCCGAGGGGCGCGTGAGGGAGACGAAAGCCTACCGGAACCGGCTGTATGAAAGAGGTGCGGATGCGACGGACAATGCACAGCGTGTGGCCGCGGCGTTCGACAGCCTTCATGTCGGAAAGTCGCCCGATCTGCTGTCGTTGTATGTGGTCTTTGCAGCCGATTCCACAGGGCGGGTGGTTCGGATCGACCGGGCGCGACTGTTGTCGGAAAAGGGAAGTCCTGTTGTCAGCGATCCGGCTGACCCGCTGTTGCAGGCAGCTCTGCGGGCGTTTCGCTCGGTGTCGCGCTGGGATGCCTGGTGGGTCGGAGAGACCTGGAAGGAACAGGCGTATTTTATTCCGCTGCGCAGGGCCGGGACGGTTTGGAAACCGCGAAGAGGATAACGATGCTTATTGCTCCGGCTTGCAGGGAAGCGTGAACCAGAAGGTCGAGCCTTTGCCCGGTTGGGATTCGACGCCGATGCGGCCGCCCATCGTTTCGACGATCGACTTCGAGATCGTCAGTCCGATGCCGATGCCCTGCCTGAACGATCCCGCCTTGACGAAACGTTGGAAAAGCTGTTCCCGGTGTTCTTCGGGGATGCCGGCTCCCGTGTCGGCGACGTAGACGTAGAGTTCCCCGCCGCGGATTTCGAATCCGAAATCGACGGAGCCTTCGGAGGTGAATTTCACGGCGTTGCTCAAAAGGTTGGCGATCACCTGAATCAGCCGTTTGCGGTCCGTGCGGATGTAGCGGACGGGATATTTCCTGTGGAAGGTGATCCGCACCGGGCTGTTCTTGGGCTGCTGCATGCGGAAACCGCCTTGCAGCTCTTCCATGACGGCATTGAGTTCCACGTCGGTATATTCGTAGCCGAGGGTTCCGGCCTCGATCTTCGAGAGATCGAGGATGTCGCAGAGTTGCTGTATCAGTACCTCGCCGTTGGAGCGGATGATGCGCATGTACTCCTGTTTCTCGGTCGGGTCGGGGTCGTCCATGAGCAGTTCCGAGAATCCGATGATGGCGTTCAGCGGCGTGCGCAGTTCGTGGCTCATGTTGGCCAGAAAGAGCGATTTCATGCGGTCGGACTCTTCGGCGCGAACGCGGGCTTTCTCCAGTTCGCGCTGGGTGCGCTTCTGGGCCGAGATGTCGCTCACGGTCAGCACCACCCGGGGTTGTCCTGCGACGGTGAGGAAATTGCCCGCCACGCTTACGTCGCAGTCGACGGTCTCCGTGTGGTCGTCGGAGGTGTAGAGCACCATCGGGACCTCCAGTCCCGAGAAGCCTTTCTTCGTCCGGAACACCCCGGTGATGGCCGCGCGGACGGGACAGTCGGCGCACAATTCGTGTGTGCCGCAGATGCCGGCGTCCTCGCCGTTCTTGCAGCGCAGCTGGTTGCCCACCTTGGGCGGTGCGGCTTTCGGAGCGGTTCCCGTCGTGGAGCGATAGTTGGTTTGCAGAACGTTGAAATCGGGGTCGATCAGCAGCAGGTAGGCGGCTACGTTGCGGAATATGCAGTCGTTGATCCGGTCGCTTGTTCGGATGTACCGGCGCTGGTAGCAGATACGGACGGCCAGGAGGACGCAAAACGCCGCCAGCACCCCTTTCCTATTACGTATAACAACTGCATCCGATTATTCCGTTTTCGTTTCCGATCCCAAAGGTAGGTAAAATCCGGTGAAATAGGAGGGTAAATGATAAAAAAAGACATCCGGAATCGTCCGGATGTCTTTTTTTGTCGGTGGAGGATCTTTCTATTTGTTGATCTTGGCCCACGAGTCCTTGAGCGTTACCGTGCGGTTGAACACCAGATGACCGGGGGTCGAGTCGGTGTCGGGGCAGAAGTAGCCCACGCGCTCGAACTGTACGGCCTGGCCTACGGGGATGTCGCGCAGCGACGGCTCGAGGTAGCCTGTGATTTTGACCATTGATTCGGGATTGAGGTTGTCCTCCCAGGTCTGCCCTTCGTCCACGTCGTCGGGGTCCTCCTTCGTGAAGAGCGGGTTGAACAGCCGGATTTCGGCCTCCACGGCATCCGCGGCCGACACCCAGTGGATGACGCCTTTCACGCGGCGGCCGTCGCTCGACGAACCTCCGCCCGACATCGGGTCGTAGGTGCAGCGCAGTTCGGTGATGTTGCCCCCCTCGTCCTTGACGACCTCCTCGCACTTGATGAGGTACGAATAGCGCAGGCGCACCTCGCCGCCCGGCGAGAGGCGGAAGAACTTCTTGGGCGGATTCTCCATGAAGTCGTCGCGCTCGATCCAGATCACCTTCGAGAAGGGAACCTGCCGCGTGCCGGCGGTTTCGTCCTCGGGGTTGTTGATCGCCGTGAACAGCTCGGTTTTGTCGTCCTCGTAGTTCGTGATGACCACCTTCAGCGGATTCAGCACGGCCATGCGGCGCTGGGCGACCCGGTTCAGGTCTTCGCGCACGCAGTATTCCAGCTTCCCGAGGTCGATCACGTTGTCGCGCTTGGCGACGCCCACCATCTCGGCGAAGTTGCGCACCGAGGCGGGCGTGTAGCCCTTGCGGCGCAGAGCGCAGATCGTCGGCATGCGGGGATCGTCCCAGCCCATCACGGCGCCCTCCTGCACGAGCTTCAGCAGCTTGCGCTTCGACATCATCGTATAGGTGAGGTTCAGGCGTGCGAACTCGTACTGGTGCGAGGGGAAAATGTCGAGCGCCTGGATGAACCAGTCGTACAGCGGACGGTGCACGTCGAATTCCAGGGTGCAGATCGAGTGGGTGATCCGCTCGATCGAGTCGCTCTGGCCGTGGGCGTAGTCGTACATCGGGTAGATGCACCATTTGTCGCCCGTGCGGTGATGCTCGGCGTGGATGATGCGGTACATGATCGGGTCGCGGAACAGCATGTTCGGATGGGCCATGTCGATCTTGGCGCGCAGCACCTTGGCTCCGTCGGGGAACTCGCCGTTCTTCATTCTCGTGAACAAATCGAGGTTTTCCTCCACCGAACGGTCGCGCCACGGCGAGGGCGTTCCCGGCACGGACACCGTGCCGCGGTTTTCGCGGATCTCGTCCTGCGTCTGGTCGTCGACGTAGGCCAGCCCCTTCTTGATCAGTACGACGGCCCATTCGTAGAGCTGGTCGAAATAGTCCGACGCATAACGCTCCAGCTCCCACTGGAAGCCGAGCCACTGGATGTCGCGCTTGATCGAGTCGACGTACTCCACGTCCTCCTTGACGGGGTTCGTGTCGTCGAAGCGCAGGTTGCACTTGCCGCCGTATTTCTTCGCCAGTCCGAAGTTGATGCAGATGCTCTTGGCGTGGCCGATATGCAGGTAACCGTTCGGTTCGGGCGGGAAACGGGTCTGTATGCGCGTTTCGCCCCCGGCGATCGACTCTTCGATGATCTCTTCGAGGAAGTTCAGCGACTTCTCCCGTGTTTCGTTTGTTTCGCTTGCCATATTATTTTTTATGATTCTTGCTGTTGTAAACGGTTTTGAGCAGTTTCACCCCCACGACCAGCATTTGCTGGGTTCCCAGGGCCGTGCCGTCGTGGTGGGCGGCGAACTCCGCACGGACCGAGACCGTGTCGTCGAAGAACGAGCGGCGGTAGGAGAGCGCCGTGCGGCTGTACACCTTCTGGTCGGTGCGGAAGAAACTCTCGGCGGGGTACAACTCGCGGCCGTAGGGGAGCGGTGTGCCGTCTTCGAGTTCATGTCCGTAGAAGAAGGGGTGGATGTTGTCGCCGACATAGAGGCGTTCGTCGAGCGACAGTCCCCAGCGGCTGATCCGGAAGGCGAACTCGCCCATGCAGGGCTTTTCCCACGAGTGGCCGAAACTGCGGTCGCGCTGGGCCGTGAGCAAAGCTCCCAGTTTGATGTCGAAATCGAAGAAGGCGTTGAACCGCACGCCGACGCAGGGGTTGAGCAGTTGCAGGTCGACGACGTTTTCGATCGGCGCGCCCTGCTGTCCCGCATAGTGGAACATCGAGTAGTTGAACCCATAGTAGAACGTGTCGAGGTAGTGGCGTCCGGCGAGCAGGATGCGGAACTTTTCGCGCGAGAGGGTCGAGTACATGCCCTCCCAGTCGCAGACGAACTCGACGTAGGAGTTCCTTTTTCCGTTGTACTGCGCCAGCACGCCGTTCATGCGGTTGTGGAAGAAGCGTTCCGACTCGGAGAAGAATGCCGTCGAATAGTCGTCGTCGTGCATCATGTCGCGCGTGAAGATACCGGCCGCGGCCGTCACCTTGGGCGTCTGGAACTGGTAGTAGAAGACGGGTTTGATCTCCGAAAGATAGGCCGATTCCTGGGTTCCGAAATTCTTGATCATGTCCGCGGCGATGACCAGCGTGTTTTTCTCGTCCCACCGGATGCCGACACGGGGCGTCAGCCGGGCCGCGAAGTCCGTGCCCGATTCGATGTCCAGTCCCGGCACGGCGAACTCGTTGCTGCCGAATTCCTTGTTGTCGAAATACATTTTGAAATCGGTTCCCAGCAGAATCTCCTGTGCGTGTCCTGCGGCGACGCATCCGGAAAGGGCGAGCAAGAGTAAAAGTTTTTTCATAGGTGTCAACGGAATATAGCTGACAAAAGTAAGGAAAAGATTTTAATTTTATTTACTTTTGCCCCCGAAATCAATCGTTCCGAACCCATTATGCGCAAAATCACCAACGAAGAACTCGGCAGGCCTTCGGCCGAGGAGTTCGCCGCGATGGAAAAGATGCCTGTCACGGTGGTGCTGGACAACGTTCGTTCGGCCCAGAACGTCGGGGCCTTTTTCCGCACGGGCGACGCTTTCGCCGTGGAGCGGATCGTCCTGTGCGGCATCACCGCCACTCCGCCCAGCCGTGACATCCACAAAACGGCTCTGGGGGCCGAGATGACCGTGTCCTGGAGTTATTGCGCTTCGACCGTCGGGTGCATTGCGCAGCTGCGTGCCGAAGGATATGCGGTCTACGCCGTGGAGCAGGTCGAGGGGGCCGTGATGCTCGATGAGTTTCGTGCCGTGCCGGGGGTGAAGTATGCGCTCGTCTTCGGCAACGAGGTCGACGGCGTGGGGCAGGAGGCCGTCGACCGGTGCGACGGGGCCGTCGAAATCCCGCAGGCCGGGACCAAGCATTCGGTCAACGTCTCGGTGTCGGGCGGCGTCGTTTTATGGAGTTTCTTTTGCCAAATCCGTCCGAAGCGTTAACTTTGCCGCGTTGTAAAACTTAAAATCTGAAAAAATGTCAGTAGAAAGCACCGTCCGCGCGGTAACGACTTACCGCCTGACGGAGATGAAACAGCGGGGCGAGAAGATCGCCATGCTCACCTCTTACGACTATTCGATGGCGAAGATCGTCGATGCCGCGGGTATCGACGTGATTCTCGTGGGCGACTCGGCCGCCAACGTGATGGCCGGTTACGAGACCACGGTTCCCATCACCCTCGATATGATGATCTACCACGCCCGTTCGGTCGTGCGTGCCGTGGAGCGGGCGCTGGTCGTCGTCGACCTGCCGTTCGGAACCTATCAGGGCAACTCGAAGGTGGCGCTCGATTCGGCCATCCGCATTATGAAGGAGACCGAGGCCGACGCCGTGAAGATGGAGGGCGGCGAGGAGATCCTCGAATCGGTCCAGCGCATTCTCTCGGCCGGCATTCCCGTCATGGGACACCTCGGCCTGACGCCCCAGTCGATCCACAAGTTCGGAACCTACGCCGTCCGCGCCAAGGAGGAGGCCGAGGCCGAAAAACTGCTGCGCGACGCGCACCTGTTGAGCGAGGCGGGCTGTTTCGGCATCGTGCTCGAAAAGATTCCCGCGGCGTTGGCCGCGCGCGTGACCGCCGAGATTCCGACCCCGACGATCGGCATCGGCGCCGGCGCGGGCTGCGACGGCCAGGTGCTCGTGATCCACGACATGCTGGGTATCAACAAAGGGTTCTCGCCGCGCTTCCTGCGCCGCTACGCCGACCTGCACACGGTGATGACCGGTGCCGTGGAGCAGTATGTCAGGGATGTGAAGGAGTGCGATTTCCCCAACGAAAAGGAGCAGTATTAGTCCCTGATTCCTTATACACGCAAGCCCCGGTTGGAACATTCCAGCCGGGGCTTGCGTTGCAGAAGGCTAAAGACGGCTATTGGATCGTCTTGTGCAGGGCCTCGTAGAAATCGGGTCCTTCGCCCGCGTATTTTCCGATGATGAGGCCGTCGGGACCGATGATCACCTTGGTGGGGTATCCGCTGACAGCATATTCGACGGAGATGTCTTCCGCTGCCGGAACGTCTTTCGGATTGTAGACGTTGATCCACGGCAGCCGGTGTTCTTCGACCGCGGCGAGCCATCTCTCCGGAGTGTCGTTGCAGTCGACGCCGACTATTTCCAGTTTGCTTTTATAACGGTCGTAGTATCTCTTCATCTCCGGGATTCCTTTGATGCACCATCCGCACCAGCTGCCCCAAAAGTCGAGCACGACATACTTTCCGCGAAGCGACGAGAGGGTGAAATTCTTATCGTCGGCGGTTTTCAGCGTGAAGTCCGGAGCGGGGCTGCCGGCGACGATCTTCGCTTCGGCCAGCCGGATCAGGCGGTATTTTCCGGCTTTGGCCAGCAGCGGTTCGAGCAATGGCCTAAATATCGAGTTGCGGGCCGCATCGGCGAGTCGTTCGTGGTATGTTAAAACGCTGTCGATGGGTATTTTCGTCAGGCAGTATCCTGCGAGCGGGTTGTCCGGATTGGCGTCGATGTAGTCCATTTCGCAACCCCGGCGGCGGGCCATCACCTGCCGGAACCGCTCGTAGAGCGCTTCCTGTTCCGCGCGGCTTTTTCCGGCCATGGCATCCTGCAATCGCTGGCCTTCGATCCAGAAGGGTCGCAATTCCTGATAATGGCGGCTGTGATCTTCGTTGAGACGTGTGCCCGAAAGCGTGCAGTTGAAAACCGTCGAGTCGATCCGGCCCTCGATTTTCACCTGTTCGCCCTTGTCGAGGAATAATTTCATGTCCGAAGTGCTGGTCGAATGGCGTCTTCCCTGATCGAATTCCATGAGCTGCATGGGGATGATGATGAATTGTGTCGGCCGCTCGACGGGCGTGTCGTAGACGAAGCGGCCCGCGGTTGCGACGATCGTGTCGTAAACGACCTGCGGGTCTGAATCGTCCTTGAGACCGGGCATATCTTCGATCGCGCAGTGCACGATGCAGAGTGAATCGTTGGTCAGGTTGTCGATATGCCCCGTGATCGTATGTCGGGGTGTGCAGCCGGCGACGGCGGCCGCAAGCAGGAGGAGCAGGTCTCTTTTCATTTCGGAATGGTGGGTCGATTCTGCATTCAAAGATAGCACAAAAAGTCTTCCGCCGAACCTATTGATAGAATGTTGATAAAAAAACCGGCGGATCGGGCCGGAAATTAGGCCGTTTCGAAAAAAAACACTACATTTGCGAGCAACAAAAATCCACGTTCATTATGTCTTTTATCAATGAAAGGGTTCAGCCCGAGGGACTTACCTTCGACGATGTGCTGCTTATACCCGCCTATTCGGAAGTGTTGCCGCGAGAGGTCAATGTTCAGACCCGTTTCTCGCGAAATATCTCTCTCAACATCCCCATTGTGTCCGCCGCCATGGACACGGTAACCGAAGCGCCGCTGGCCATCGCCCTGGCGCGGGAAGGAGGAATCGGCGTGATCCACAAGAACATGACCATCGCCGAGCAGGCCGCGCAGGTCCGCAAGGTGAAGCGCGCCGAGAACGGCATGATCTACGATCCGGTGACCATTTCCAAGGACCACACCGTCGGCGACGCGCTGAACCTGATGAAAGAGAACAAGATCGGAGGCATTCCGGTCGTGGATGCGGACAGGATGCTTATCGGCATCGTCACCAACCGCGACCTGCGTTTCCAGCGCGACATGTCGCGCCGCATCGAGGAGGTGATGACGCCCGGCGACCGCCTCGTGACGACGCACAATCCCGAACTCTCCCACGCCCAGGAAATACTGCTCAACAACAAGATCGAAAAGCTCCCCGTGGTGGACGACGCAGGCCGTCTGGTGGGGCTGATCACTTATAAGGACATCACCAAGGTGCAGGATCACCCCAACGCCTGCAAGGACGCGAAGGGTCGCCTGCGCGTGGCGGCCGGCGTCGGCGTTACGCCCGACGCGATGGACCGCGTGAAGGCGCTGGTCGCCGAGGACGTCGACGCCGTGGTGCTCGACTCGGCGCACGGCCATTCGGCCAACATCGTTTCGATGCTCAAGCGGATCAAGGAGGTTTATCCGTCGCTCGACGTGGTGGTGGGCAACATCGCCACGGGCGGGGCCGCGCGCTACCTGATCGAGAACGGCGCCGACGGCGTGAAGGTCGGCATCGGTCCCGGTTCGATCTGCACGACGCGCATCATCGCGGGTGTGGGCGTTCCCCAGCTGACGGCCATCTACGACGTGGCCTGCGTGGCCCGCGAGAGCGGCGTTCCGGTGATCGCCGACGGCGGACTGCGTTATTCGGGCGATCTGGTCAAGGCGCTGGCTGCGGGCGGCGACTGCGTGATGATCGGTTCGATGTTCGCCGGCACGGAGGAGGCTCCGGGCGAGACGATCATCTTCAACGGCCGCAAGTTCAAGAGCTACCGCGGCATGGGTTCGATCGACGCCATGAAGGCCGGGTCGGCCGACCGCTATTTCCAGAAGGGCTGCGAAGGCAACATCAGCAAGCTCGTTCCCGAAGGCATCGCCGCGCGCGTGCCGTTCAAGGGCTCCCTTTCCGAGACGGTTTACCAGCTCATCGGCGGCGTCCGTTCGGGCATGGGCTACTGCGGCGCGAAGGACATCGAGACGCTCAAGCAGGCCCGGTTCATCCGCATCACGGCTTCGGGCATGCAGGAGAGCCATCCGCACGACGTAGCCATCACGAGCGAGGCGCCCAACTATTCGAGCGAACGGTAGATGGGACTCCCGGTTTCGAAATACGACTGGTGGATTCTGGCGGCGGCGTTCGCATTGTTCGCCGCATGGCTGATCACCCGCCTTCCGGTGCTGCGTACGCTGGTCCTTGCGGCGGCGTTGGGTTATCTTCTCCGGCGCGTGTGGGTGGGCTATCGAAATTTTGGAAAGTAATTGAACGACTGATATGGAAAAAATCCTGATTCTCGACTTCGGATCGCAGTACACGCAGCTGATCGCACGCCGTGTCCGCGAACTGAACGTCTATTGCGAAATCCACCCCTTCAACAAAATTCCGGCGATAGACGCGTCGGTGCGGGGCGTGATTCTTTCGGGCAGTCCCTTCTCCGTGCGGGACGCACAGGCCCCGACTCCCGACCTTTCGGCCATCAAGGGCAAACTGCCGCTGCTGGGCGTCTGCTACGGCGCGCAGTTCCTCGCCTCGGCTTTCGGCGGCGAGGTGCAGCCCGCGCCCAGCCGCGAATACGGCCGTGCGATGCTCACCGTGGGCGACGCCTCGGATGCGCTGATGCGCGGCCTTCCGGCCCGCACGCAGGTGTGGATGTCGCACGGCGACACCATTACGCGCGTGCCCGACAACTATGAACTGATCGCCAGCACCGAGGACGTGCGCGTCGCCGCCTTCCACGTCGGGGGCGAGCAGACGTGGGGCATCCAGTTCCACCCCGAAGTGTACCATTCGACCGACGGCACGCAGCTGCTCAAAAACTTCGTCGTGGACATCTGCGGCTGCGGGCAGTCGTGGACCTCGGAGGGTTTTGTGGAGGCTACCGTGCGCGAACTGCGCGAGAAGCTGGGCGACGACAAGGTCGTGCTGGCGCTTTCGGGCGGCGTGGATTCGTCGGTGGCGGCCGTGCTGCTGCACAAGGCCATCGGCAAGAACCTCTACTGCGTCTTCGTCGACTCGGGCCTGCTGCGCAAGAACGAGTTCGGGGAGGTGCTGGAGTCCTATAAGCACATGGGGCTGAACGTCAAGGGCGTGAATGCCTCGGCCAAGTTCCTGGGCGATCTGGCGGGCGTTACGGACCCCGAGCGGAAGCGCAAGATCATCGGCCGCGACTTCGTGGAGGTTTTCAACGAGGAGGCCATTCAGATCAAGGACGTCAAGTGGCTGGCGCAGGGTACGATCTATCCGGATGTGATCGAGTCGTGTTCGGTCAACGGCCCTTCGGCCACGATCAAGTCGCACCACAACGTCGGCGGGCTTCCCGAGAAGATGAACCTGAAGATCGTCGAGCCGTTGCGCCTGCTGTTCAAGGACGAGGTGCGCCGCGTGGGCCGTTCGATGGGCATTTCCGAACAGCTGATCGGCCGCCATCCCTTCCCGGGACCGGGCCTTGCGATCCGCATTCTGGGCGACATCACGCCCGAGAAGGTCGAAATCCTCCAGAACGTCGACAAAATCTATATCGACTCGCTGCGCGCCGCCGGGCTGTACGACCAGGTGTGGCAGGCGGGGGCTGTCCTGCTTCCGGTGAAGAGCGTCGGCGTGATGGGCGACGAGCGCACCTACGAGAGCTGCGTGGCCCTGCGCGCCGTGACCTCCACGGACGGCATGACGGCCGACTGGGTGCACCTGCCCTACGAGTTCCTGGCCAACGTGTCGAACGACATCATCAACAAGGTCAAGGGGGTCAACCGCGTAGTCTACGACATCTCCTCCAAACCGCCCGCAACCATCGAGTGGGAGTAGGGGGATTCCCGTTATGAAAAAGGACCGCATCCGCGGGAAATTCACTGTTGTAAACGAGGTTTCGGTTTCCAGACCGTCGCCTCGTTTGCTTTTGTTTATATGCATCGTTCTGAACTGCAATCCGCAGCGGGCGTTTCGCCTATTCCGACCGTCGTCATGGAAATTCCGAAAGAGGTCTGCAACCTCAAGGACCGCCGCAGCGACCTGTACGAGGTGCGGGTGAAAAAATGAAGGACACGGTGACGGGCTTGAAAACGGGGAGCGCATGCGGGCCTTGATTGTCGGGGCCTGATGCGGCCGGGCATTATGCCGCAGTGTACGCGCATTTTTTGTTTAGGACGGGCTATGGAAAAGCCCTGGGCGGCGATGCCCGGTATAGATTGTTTCGCTGTAAACAGCGTGCATGGCTTTTTGTGAATCTTCTTGCCGCATGGCTAAATAATGAGCCGGCGCAGACGGTAGACGTAATGGTCTACGGCATGCAGTCCGGCAGCGAAACCTTTTCTGTGCACCCTTGCAACGAGTCCGGCAACGCCCGAAATACCGTATGTGACGCAACACATTGATAAAAACGCAGCACGCGAGCGCCCTTGGGCTCCGCGCTGGAACATGGATACGGACGTGCGTGCTTCTTCGCACTCCTGCAAGACACCGGTAAGACTTAAATCGGAATTATAGACGTATTCACATTGCCATTGGTCGGCAAGTAAATTCCCCCCCCCACGGGTTAGGAACGTTTCATTCGTGAATTTCCATGGAGCGTCCGGCCTGTTCCCCGACTCCTTGCAGAGCAGGCAGGCCATGAAAACCGTTAGCAGTATGAATACCGATTTACGCATTCCGACAAACTGAATCCATATACAAAATTAACGGTTCATACGGGACCGGCAAATTTTTCGGCGATTTATGCCGGAAACGGAGATGAATCCGTCCGAATGCAGCATATTGCCGTATGCTTCGATCGGATTCTGTTCGGGAATGGGCGAGAAGGCGAGAGACTGCATGTTGTAATTCAGCATGATGCGCAATGAAAGGCAAAAAAAGTAAACGAGGCGACGGCCTGGAAACCGAAACCTCGTTTACGATAGTCAATAGTGAACTCTCCGCGGATGCGGTCCTTTCTTGCCGCTGCGGGGTTATTTTACCGAGACGGGCAGCGTGGCGGCGATGTCGGCCGACGAGGTTCCCAGCGAAAGGGTGTATTCGCCCGGGTTGACCTTCCAGCCGCGCGACTGCGTGTCCCAGAACGCCAGCGCCTGCCGGTCGAGTTCGAACTCCACGACGGCGCTTTTGCCGGGGGCCAGGGTCACTTTCCGGAAGCCTTTCAGCTCCTTTTTCGGCCGGAGGACCGTCGGGGCGTTCTCCGTGACGTAGAGCTGCACGACCTCCGCGCCCTCGCGATCGCCCGTGTTGGTCAGCGTGACGCTCACTTTCAGCGGCTTGTCGGCGGGGAACGCCTTCGGGGCGCGGGGTTTCGAAAGCTCGAACGTGGTGTACGAAAGTCCGAATCCGAAGGGGTAGAGCGGTGCGATGCCCTTGGTCTCGTACCAGCGGTAGCCGACCAGCACCGACTCCTTGTAGTCGATGTCGTAGAGCTGGATCAGGCGTTCGTTGTAGGCGCGGGGCGCCTTGTTGTAGAACTCTGCGCCGGCGGGCATCGTGCCTTTGGCGGGGGAGTCGTTGAACTCCTTCTCGATGGTCATGGGCAGTTTGCCCGAGGGCGACAGTTTGCCCGAAAGAATGTCGGCCAGCGCCGTGAAGCCGCTCTGGCCCGGATACCAGCCGTAGATCACCGCTGCGGCTTTGTCGTTCCAGCCGCCCATGCGGATTCCCGAACCCGAGTTGACCAGCACGATGGTGTTGGGATTGGACTCGACGGCCGTGCGGATGAAGGCCTCCTCCTCCTTGGGCAGCGCGAAGGGGCGTTCGAACGACTCCACGTCGATCGTGCCCGTCGAGAGCAGCACCACGTCGGCGGCGGCCAGCTCCTCGCGGGAGGGTTTTTCGACGACGCGGACCGCATCGCCGTAGACCTCGCGGAGCGCCGCGGTCAGCGTCACGTTGTCGTAGCCCAGCACCTCGGCCGAGGACGACGTGCTGCCTCCCGTGCGGGGAATCTGCTCGGTGAAGCGTCCCGTCAGCAGGATTTTGCGGCCTTCGGCGAGGGGCAGGATGCCGTTGTTGCGCAGCAGTACGATGCCCTCGGCGGCCACGTCGTAGCCGGTCTGCTTGTGCGCCGGGAATTTCTCCAGCAGGGCGGGAACGTACTTCTCCCGGTCATAAAGTCCGAAGGCGATGCTCGTGGCGATGTTGGGGCGGATCATTTTCTCAATATCCTTTTCGGTGATGCGGCCCTCCTTGAGCAGCGCGCGCACCTCGCCGAAGAACTCCTTGCGGCCCGGCATCTCGACGTTCTGGCCGCTCTTGACCACCTTCTCCGTGTCGTTCACCGACGACCAGTCGCTCATCACGCAGCCCCGGAATCCCAGCTCGCCGCGCAGGATGCGCCGGATCAGGTCGGCGTTCTGCCCGGCCCACTCGCCGTTGAGGCGGTTGTAGGAGGTCATCACGTAACCCACGCCAGCGTCGATGCCGGCCTTGAACGGCGGCAGGTAGAGTTCGTGCAGCGCCCGTTCGTCGACGATCGAGTTCGAGCGGCGGCGGTAAAATTCCGTCTCGTTGCAGATGAAGTGTTTCAGACACGCCACGGTTCCCGTCGACTGCATGCCCTTCACATACTCGGCGACCATCGCCGAGGCGAGCAGCGGATCTTCGCCCATGTATTCGAAGTTGCGTCCGTTCTGCGAGTTGCGGTAGATGTTCATGCCCGGACCCAGCAGGACTTCGATGCCTCCGGCGCGGCACTCTTCGCCCACGGCTTCGGCATAACGATAGGCCAGCGACGGGTTGAAGGTCGCTGCGAGGGAGATCGGGCACGGAAAGGCCGTCGAACGCTCCAGTTGGCGGACCATCGTCGGGTCGGACAGGTTGTCGCGCATGTGCACGCCCTGCGTGGCGTCGGAGAGATAGATGTAGGGCATGCCTTTCTCGGGCACGCCGTAGAAGAAGAACGAGGAGTAGCCGCGCATGAACGAGATCTTCTCGTCGAGGGTCAGCTGTGCGATCCGGGCGTCGGCCTGCCGGTAGGCCTCGTCCCACGCTACGACCTGCTGGGCGGCGGCCGGTGCGATCGCCGCGGCTGCCGTTGCGAAGGCGAGCAAAAGTTTTACGGAGGTTTTCATCGTTTTTTGAATTGGTTTGCGTTTCTGTCTTCTGCAAAGTTAGCGCATGAACGGCCCGCCGGAACGGCTCTTCGGAAAAATATAAACGATATGAACTGTCAGTTTTCTGAAAACCAGTTGATTGATGCTTCGGATGGCGTTGAATTATACAAATAAAACAGGCCTGATAATTTGCTTTTGCATGCTTTTTATCGTTATATTTGTGCAAATCCGTTGTCTGAAATGAAAAAACTGCCTCTCCTTTTCGCGGCCTTTCTCGTCGTCTCCGCATCCGGTCTGCGTGCCGGGGAACCTTCGGACATACATACGCTGCTTCGCCGCCTGGACGGTCTGCTCGACCGCCGCGAGGAGTTCCTGCTCCGTCACGAAGCGCGCCTCGACTCGCTCAAATCTCTGCTGCGCGGCGACACCCTCGGGTTCGGGGCGCGTTATGCCGTCACGGCGGAGATCGCGGAGCGTTATTTCGCCTACCAGAGCGACTCGACGATCGCCTACCTGCGCCGGAATGTCGCGCTGGCCGAAAGGGCGGGGAATGCCGACCTGACGATCCGCGCCAAATCGGTCATGGCGATGTGTTACAGCATGAACGGCCGCTTCCTCGAAGCCGACCGGGTGCTGGCCGGGGCGACCGACACGCTGCATATGAGCCGTGCGACGCAGGCGGCCTATTATGCCGCGCAGCACCGCCAGAACCGCGAGTGCCGCAGCCAGAGCGAGCCGGGGGCGGAGCGCGACCGGTTTCGGGCCTGCGAGGAGTACTACGCCCGCCGTGCGCTGGAAACCACCGGCGACATTTCGAAACGTTTCTATTTCGCCTACCTCGTCGCCGTGGACGAAGGGGATTACGACCGTGCCGCCGCGGCCTGCGACAGTGCGTTGGCATGCGCTCCGCCCGCGTCGCACGACTATGCCCGGGCGGCGTTCTACCGTTCGGAGACCGAAAGGTTCCGGGGCGACGAAGCGGCTCGTTTCGAATGGCTCGTGCACGCCGCCATGGCCGATGTGCAGGGGGCGGTCCGCGACTACGGCGCCTTGGGCGGCGTGGCCGAAGAACTGCTGCGCCGGGGCGACGCCGCACGGGCGATGCGGTGTATCCGCGTTGCGATCAACGACACGCAGGCCTACAATTCGCCCATCCGTTCGTGGCGCGACATGGCGATTCTGCCCCAGATCGAGCAGGCGTACAGCGAGCGCAATGCCCGTCTGCGCGCGATGTACGTCGCGCTGATCCTTCTGGCCTTTCTTTTCGCCCTCTCGGCAATCGGAGGCGTGCTGTTCGTCCTGCGCCAGAACCGGCGGCTCAACGCCGTGCAGCAGACCCTGCGCGAGTCGAACGGAAAACTGGCCGAGCTGGCTGCCAGCCTGCGCGAAACCAATGCCGACTTGAGCCGGCAGAACATCCGCATCGCCGACGCCAACCGCATCAAGGAGGTTTATATCGGCGGGTTCCTGAAGACGATCTCCGAATATATCTACAAACTGGCCGACACCTACCGTCATGTCGGCCGGATGCTGCGCGACGGCCGTTCCGACGAGCTGCGCCGCGAGTACGCCGGAACCGATGTCCGGAGCGACGAACTGAAAGAGTTTTACCACAATTTCGACACCACCTTCCTGGGGCTTTTCCCCTCGTTCATCGGGGAGTTCAACCGCCTGCTCGCCGACGATGCGCGCATCGGGGTCCGCCGTCCGGGAAGCCTCACGACCGAACTGCGCATCTTCGCGCTGGTCCGGCTGGGCATCACCGACACGGCGACCATCGCCGCACTGCTGCACTGTTCGGTCAATACGGTGTACAGCTACCGTTCGCGCATGCGGTTGCGTTCGCTCGTTCCGGAGCGGGATTTCGAACAGCGGGTGCAGTCCATCGGTCTCTGGGACGATGCCGCGGAGCTTTCCGGGACCTGATCGGAACGGGGCCTCTTGTCGGCGAAACACGGAGTTTTTTCGCTCGGGGTGTACGCTCCGACGCGGAAATGCGTATATTTGCAGTTCGCATATACCGATACGATGAAAGATTTTGCAGCCATAGATTTCGAAACGGCCAACGGCAAGCGCACGAGCGTCTGCTCGGTGGGCGTCGTCGTCGTGCGCGGCGGCGAGGTGGTCGATACGTTTTACCGCCTGATCCGTCCCCGTCCCAATTTTTACAGCCATTTCACGACGGCCATCCACGGTCTGCGCTATGAAGATACGGCTGATGCCCCCGATTTCGCGTCGGTGTGGCGCGAAATCGAACCCCGTATCGAGGGGCTGCCGCTCGTGGCCCACAACTCGCCCTTCGACGAAGGCTGCCTGCGGGCCGTCTTCGAACTGTACGGCATGCCCTGGCCCGGTTATACCTTCTACTGCACCTGTCGGGCCTCGCGCCGCACCTTCGGCAGCCGCCTGCCCAACCATCAGCTGCACACCGTCTCCGCCGCCTGCGGCTTCGAACTCGAAAACCACCACCACGCGCTGGCCGATGCCGAGGCGTGCGCGCAGATTGCCCTGAAAATCCTGTAATATATATAGGTGTCGCCCGAGAAGTCTGATTTTTACGATTTCACCCCTGCCGGAGAGCTTCCGGCAGGGGTGACTTTTTTCGGGGGACTTTTCGGACGGATTTTTCGGACGGCCTGTTCTCTCCGTCAAAGCCCCAGCTCCAGCTGGAAGCGGATCTCCCAGCGGTTGTAATTGGGGTCTATGGACCTGCTCCGGGTGTTGTACGACATGTCGGCCTGCACTTTGAGGCTGTGGCCGATGATGTAGCGCGTGATGCCCAGCGTGGTCTGGTTCCAGTTGCGGTATCCGGCCAGCGGCTGCACTTCGCTGTCCGGGAACAGCGTCGAGTTGCGCAGGGCGATTTCCCATTTTTTGTTGAACAGGTAGCTGGTCTGCACGTTGAGACCCTGCCCGTTGTAGACGAAGGCTCCGGTTTCGGGGCTGAACAGCGGGTCGCTGCACGAACGGCCCATGAAATCGGTGTAGAAGGCGAAGCCCCGGTATTCGAGGATGAAATCGACGAAATAGGACCCCAGGTTGCGTGTGGCGTCGCCGGGCATCACGGCTCCCCGCTGACCCTTCAGCCGCGAGGCCTTGTGGTTGTAGGAGTAGGCTCCGGCGAGCAGAATCTTCACCCGCTCCTCGAATTCGTAGTTGCCCTCGATGACGTCGCCCTTCGACTTGAAGCGTCCCAGCGGATAGAGTTCCAGACGCCCCGTATAGGCCAGCCCTCCGGTCGGCGAACTGCCCCAGTTGCGGCCTTCGCCCAGCGTGACGGAGCCCTTTGCCGAGAGGTTGAAGCCCTCGCCGTGGCGCATGTTGTATTCGCCGAAGAACCCGAAGTCGCGGTCGAGGTTGAATTCGCTGTTGACGATGCTCCGGTCGACGAATTGCAGGGCGCTCGACGAGTTGATCCGCGCGCGGTTGGCCTTGATCTTGGTCTGCCCGAAGCCGATGTTCCAGGTGGCGTTGGGCACGTAGTAGACGATGGCGTCGCGCACGATGTTCATGTCGCCGCCGGGCAGCGGCTCTGTGTCGTAGGAGGTGAATCCCAGCTGGACCGAGTAGACCAGTTTGGGCGAATAGATGTAACCGTCGAAGCGCAGCCGCAGCCGTTTGACGCGGGCCTCGGTCTTGGTGAGCGTGAAGTCGTCGTCGAACGACAGCGCCAGAAGGTTCTGCATGCGGAAGCGCATCGTCAGTTCGAACCAGTCGTTTTTGGGCCGGAAGGTGATGCCCTTGCCGATTTCGATGTTGGGCATGTTGCGCAGCTGTGCCAGCAGTTCGCCGGTCGAATCGGCCGCGATGATTTCGGTGCGGAGGTTGCGTTTCTGCGCCGCAGGGACCTGCGGCCTCTCCTGTGCCGCGGCCAGCGACCAGCAGGCGGTCAGCAGGAGCAGGATCGGGAATTTTTTCATCGTATCTTTCTGTTAATTCTCTTTCGGTTGCATGTCGGACAAAAGTACAAAAAATATGCAGAGTCCGGAGAACCGCGATGCAAAGTTGGGGCGTAAATCTGAAACGAATTTGAAATACAGGGGCGGCAGAGGGCTTTCGGCGGGTAAAAAGATGCGGCGGAAGAGATAAAATCCGGAAAAATAGGATTTCTGGAATAAAATGTGTATCTTTGTTGCCAAACAATCGAGTTTTGTTTTGAATCTTTCTTTGTAAGTGTTTGATCCCGCAGTCCATCGCGGTTTCCCCCATTCTCAAAATCGACCTCATTAGCTTGCTCTTTTGTTGGGAGCGGTGCGCCTTGTGCGCTTCGGTATTTGCAAAAAAATAATTGATAAATGGCCAAACGAATTACATCGGGAAAGAGAGAAAGAGAGAAATTAAAGCAGACCAAACGTCAGGACAAGCAGAAGAAAAAGGAGGAGCGTCTGAGCGGCGGGAGCCGCAGTTTCGAGGACATGCTGGCGTATGTCGACGAAAACGGTGTCCTTCACACGACCCCGCAGGATGTGAAGCCCAAGGAGGAGATCGACGCCTCGCAGATCGAGATTTCGGTCCCGAGACAGTCGGAAATCGAGGAGGAGGAGCCGATGAGCGGCCGGGTGGAATATTTCACCGCATCCAAAGGCTACGGCTTCATCAAGGATGCCGCCGGTTCCGAGAAATACTTTTTTCACATCACCAACGCCCCGGCGGGCATTGCCGAAGGGGACCGGGTGACGTTCGAACTCGAACGCGGCACGCGGGGAATGAATGCAGTACGAATAGTTATCAGTAACAAATAACACTTTTTTAATTAACTTATCAAGAGAATGAACATTTATGTTTCGCATCTGAGCTGGGGCACGAGCAGTGAGGGCTTAGGAAATTTATTCATGCAGTTCGGCGAAGTAGCGTCGGCTAACGTTATTACCGACCGGGAGACGGGCCGTTCGCGCGGTTTCGGCTTCGTCGAGATGCCCAATGAGGAAGAGGGTCAGAAGGCCATCGACCAGCTCAACGGAACCAGCTTCGAGGGTCAGACGATCACGGTCAACGTGGCTCGTCCCCGCGAGGAGCGCTCTTCGGGCGGCTACGGCGGCAATCGCGGAGGCGGTTACGGCGGTAACCGTGGCGGAGGCTACGGCGGCAACGGCGGCGGTTACGGTCGCAACCGGTACTAATTCCGGATTTTATTTCAGAACGGATCTCCGGGAGAGCGTTTCTCCCCATACCATACGGAGCGGGGCGGTTTTTACCGCCCCGTTTTTTGTTTTTCCCTATTTTCCACACGCCCAGCGACATCGGGAAAAAGAGCGAAAAATTACCCGCGGGACCTCTGTTTTTCCCGAAAAAAGCGATAACTTGCCGCCATGAAGGAGACGGTGCTCGAAAAACTCAAGGTGCTGGCCGAGTCGGCCAAATACGACGTTTCGTGCGCTTCGAGCGGCGTGACGCGCAAGCATCGTGCGGGCGGGGTGGGCAGCGCCGCGGGGTGGGGCATCTGCCACTCCTTCACGGCCGACGGACGCTGCGTCTCGCTGCTGAAGATCATGCTCACCAACGTCTGCATCTACGACTGCGCCTACTGCATCAACCGCCGCAGCAACGACATTCCGCGCGCCGCCTTCACGCCGGGCGAACTGGCCGAACTGACCATCGAGTTCTATCGCCGCAACTACATCGAGGGGCTTTTCCTCTCGTCGGGCGTCGTCCGCGATCCCGACTATACGATGGAGCGCATGGTCCGCGTGGCCCGCGACCTGCGCACGGTGCACCGTTTCAATGGGTACATCCATCTGAAGAGCATTCCCGGTGCCAGCCGCGAACTGGTGGCCGAGGCCGGACGCTACGCCGACCGCATGAGCGTCAACATCGAAATCCCGACCGAACGCAACCTGCAATTGTTGGCTCCCGACAAGAATTACGAAAGCATCTACCGCCCGATGAGCTACATCCAGCAGGGGGCGCTCCAGAGCGCCGAGGAGCGTACGCGCTTCCGCCATGCGCCCCGCTTCGCTCCTGCCGGGCAGAGCACGCAGATGATCGTCGGGGCCACGGACGAGAGCGACCGCGACATCCTGCTGCTCTCGTCGGCCCTCTACGGACGGCCCACGATGAAGCGGGTCTACTACTCGGGCTTCATTCCCGTCAATCCCTACGACAAGCGGCTTCCGGCGCTCGACAAGGCGCCGCTCGTGCGCGAGAACCGGCTCTACCAGGCCGACTGGCTGATGCGTTTCTATGGGTTCCGCGCCGAGGAGATCGCCGATGAGCAGACGCCCCGGCTGGATCTCGACATCGACCCCAAGCTGGCCTGGGCTTTGCGGAATCCCGCGTTTTTTCCCGTCGATGTCAACCGTGCGGACTACGAGGCTCTGCTGCGCGTGCCGGGCATCGGGGTCAAGTCGGCCCGGCTGATCGTCTCCTCGCGCCGCTACCGGACGCTGACGCAGCAGTCGCTGCGGCAGATCGGCGTGGTGATGAAGAAGGCGCAGTATTTCATCAGCTGCCGGGAACTTACTGCGGGGCAGGGCGTCAACGAACTGCGCCCCGAGCAGGTGCGCCGCCTGCTGACCGCTCCGCAGCGGCGCAGGCAGGATCGGAACGAAGGCCAACTGACCCTTTTCTGACGCGATGCTGGTTTTCCGATACGACAAATCCTTCGACGGGCTGCTGTCGGCCCTGTTCGATGCCTACTCGATGCGGGCGTTTCCCGAGGCGCTGATCGGCCCCGGGGAACCCGAACCGCTTTTTACGGAGCGCGTCCACGACGTTGCGACCGACGAGGCGCATGCCGGCCGTGTGTGGCGGGGACTGGAACGGCGGCTGACCGCCCGCACCCGTTCGATGTTCGTCTATGCCTGGCACGGGGAGCAGCCGCAGGGCGACCTGCTGATGCTGCGCTGTCTGCGCCGTGTTTTCGACGAGGGCGGAGGCGTCGTGGCCGACCAGGCCGATCCCGACATGAAGTCCCTTTTCCAGTTGGCGCTCAAGGTCTCCCACGAGCGGGAACGTCTCAAACAGTTCGTCCGCCTCCAGAAAGCCGCCGACGGGACCTATTTCGCCGCCGTCACGCCCGAGCACGACGCCCTGCCGTTGGCGGTGGACTATTTCACCGACCGTTTCGCCGACCAGCGGTGGCTGATCTACGACAGGCGGCGCGATTGCGGCTACTATTACGACGGGCATACGGCGCGGTGCGTCACGCTGGAGGACGACCGGGGAATGATCGCCGACAAACTTGCCGACGAATGGCTCGCCGAGGACGAGCGGCAGTTTCAGCTGCTGTGGAAAAACTATTTCCGGGCGCTGGCGATCCCCCAGCGCATCAACGAACGCCAGCAGCGCCGTATGATGCCCCGTCGTTACTGGAAGCATCTGACTGAAATGGAGTGACCGGCCGGGACGGGGCGGCCGGTTTTCGGTCAGACATGCAGGTTGAACAGCTTGGCGATGCCCGTCACGACGATCTGGACGCCGACGCAGAAGGTGAAGAAGGCGACCATCTTGTTGATGACGATGCTGCCGCTGTTGCCGATTTTGCGGATGATCCGTTCGCCCTGCGACAGGAACAGATAAAGTATCAGGCACATCAGTACGATGACCAGCGCGATGATCGCGTAGGAGAGCAGGCCCCGCGCCCAGCCGTTCTTCATGCTGACCGACGCCATCAGCGTCAGGATGACCGAGACGCTGCCCGGGCCGATGCTGATGGGAAAGGTGATCGGGTAGAAGATCTGCGACTCGATGGCCGATTTGTGAATGGGGTTGACGTCCTTGCCCTGCGTCCGTCCCACCGAGGAGTCCGAATCGCCGAGCCATTGCAGGGCGGTGCGGCAGATCAGCAGTCCTCCGCCCAGCTGGATGACCGGGAGCGAAAGCCCGAAAAGCGACAGCACGAAATGCCCCACGGCCAGGCTGCCCAGCCCGACGAGCAGATAGTCGGTGACGATTCTGTGGATGATCGACCTGCGGTCCTCGTCGTTCAGCCCCGACAGCAGTCCGTTGACCAGGAATCCGGCTCCCACCGGGTTGGCCACCGGGAACAGCGCCATGAAGGCGGATATGAACGTGAACAGAAACCCTTCCTTTAACATCTTGAGGCTCGGAACTTTGTATTGCAGGCTTGAGTCTGGCAAGAACCGTTCCAAACCTTCCGTCCTCCGGGCGGAGCCATATCGTCCGGAGGCGGAAGCCGTTCGGTTTCCGGATCACGCGTAATCCCGGTCTCCAACGACGACAACAATCGCAGACCGGAAAAGTAAAACCCTGCAAGTCGTTGATCTTGCAGGGTTTTCTGTTTTATAGCCGCTTTGCGTGTCGGCTTTTGCGGAGAGGACGAGATTCGAACTCGTGGTACAGGTTGCCCCGTACGTCGGTTTAGCAAACCGGTGGTTTCAGCCACTCACCCACCTCTCCGGACACGCCTTCCGGCTGTTAACTCCGAAAGGGTGTGCAAATATAGAATCTTTTTAGGGAAATACAAAGAAATGCGGTCAAAATTTGTATTTTTGCGTAAATCCTCGACCCCGGTTTGAAACGCACCCGTTGCATATTACATATGGTGTGCTGCTTTTGTCGCGGTATCCGCCGCAGCGCAGCCTGCGCCGGAAAACCGCCTCGTGCGGCCGCTCGCCGAGGTGCTGCCCGAAGCTGCGCCGTGCGCTTTCCCGGGCGGACTGCCCCCGGCGGCTCTCCCAAGCTGTGCACGACCGGAACGAATCATCGAAAACTGGAATAGCCATGAAACGGATTCTCTTGCTTTTGCTGGCCCTCGGGGCCGTTTGCAGCCTGAATGCCAAAACCCGGAAATGCCTCTACCGTGTGACGGTCACGGGCAAGCGCGCCGAATGTCCGGTCGTGATCCGCGATGTGCCCGAGTGGGCGCAGAGCGCCGTCGTGTCGCTCGGCGGCGTTCACCGGATTCCCTCCCAGTTGGACCGGGAACTGGGCGAACTGGTCTTCGTCTCCGGCATTTCCGGCAGCCAGAATTTCCAGGTTCTCTACTCCTCGGACCCCGACAAGCGCGTTTTCAAAAAACGCGTACATGCCCAGATGTGGCTCAAGAACCCCGACAAGACCCTGCGAGCCGTCGGTTGCGCCTCCTCGGAGAAGAACGACATGTACCATAAACTGCACCACCACGGCCCGGCCTTCGAGTCGGAGTACGCCGCCTACCGCATCTATTTCGACAACAAGCAGACCATCGACACCTACGGCAAGAAGCGTCCGCAGCTCGAGCTGGCCGAGACGATGTGGTATCCTTCGGACGAGCAGCTCTCCCGCGGCTACGGCCACGACAACCTGCGCGTCTTCGGGTCGGTGGGCGTGGGGACGCTCAAGGGCTGGGACGCCGAAGAGAGAAAGATGGTCCACATCACCGATTTCAAACGCCGCGAAGCCCGCATTCTGGCCGACGGACCCATCCGCACGGTGGTCGAAATGCGGGTCGAAGGGTGGCGCTACGGAGGGCGCGAGATCACGATGACCTCGCGCTACATTCTCTACGCCGGGCACGGCGACGTGCAGGTCGAAAACCGCATCGAGGGCGACTTCAGGGGACTGGTCTTCACGACCGGCGTGATGAAGATGGCCGAAAGCGAGGTTTGTAAGAACGATAACGTGATCGCCGCCTTCGGGCGCGACTTCCCCGAAAACGACACCGTGAAGTGGGAGCGCGAGAGCGTCGGGCTGGCCGTCGCCGTGCCGCAGAGGCAGATCGTTTCGCAGACCGACGACAAGACCAGCTACCTCTTCCAGCTCACGCCCGATGCCCGCGGACGGATCGACTACGCGTTCGAGATGATCTGGCGCAAGAGCGAATGGCTCAAGGACCGCAGCGATACCGAATGCGTCCTGGGACTGATGGAGTCGGTGGGTGCAGCCCGGACCCCGGTCGTCGTTTCGCGGATCAGACCGTTTTGAGAAAAAGTGCATCGTTTGCGTCAAAAAATCCCTGTCCCGTATTTGGATGAGTGTTTTTTTATAATTGGAATAGGCAAAATGTAAATAACGGAAAATCAATATATTAAAATTCCGTTATTTACACGGATTTCGGATGCAAAGGCTATTAAAAGTAGAATTCGACGGGAGTTTCGTTACCAAATCGTAACCCCGTCGAATTGCTTTATAATAGCATATATGCGACTGAATTACAATTTCTTGCGCAAATATACGTAATTCTTGAGAACTCAACAACCGATACCTTTGTCACATTAAAAATTGTTGAGTTATGAAAAGTACGTTCAAAGTTCTGTTTTATCTAAAAAAGGATAAAATCTCGAAAGACGGGAAAGTTCCGGTCATGGGGCGCATCACGGTCAATGGCACGCAAGCCGGTTTCAGTTGCAAGTTGAATATCGACCCGGCACTATGGGATGAGAAAACCAATTATCTGAAATCGCAACGAAATACGCTTTCGCGCGAAATTCACCAGATGCTTGAAAACATCAAAGCTCAAATCGCCAAACACTATCAGTCGATCAGTGACCGTGATGCGTATGTCACGGCCAATAAGGTCAAGAATGCTTACCATGGTTTCGGCGACCGATATAAAACGCTTATCGCAGCTTTCGACTACCATGCCGATTCTATAAAAGCGAGAATCGGACGTGACAGAGCGCAACGTACTTACGATAGGCTGATGGAAGAGCGCCGTTGCCTGATGCGGTATCTGGTTCTGAAAAAACTGGAAGATGTGACTTTGAAGGAGTTGGATGTCACGTTCATCGAAAGATATTACGCATGGATGCTCTCAGACGGACATTGCGGCAAGACAACGGCTTTCAAACGCACCCAGACGTTGAAGTGTGTTTTATATGTAGCCGTTGAGCAAGGCTGGATAGACCGTCATCCCTTTCTGGCGTTCAAATGTGCTCCGGATTATAAGCCCCGCATGTTCCTGTCCGACGAAGAAATACAACGGCTTATGAATATAGAATTGCGTTATCATCGGCAGCGGGCCGTGCGGGATATGTTTATTTTCTGTTGTTTCACCGGACTGGCTTATATAGATCTGAAGAATCTGACTTACGATCATATCGTAACAACTCCGACGGGAGAACAATATATCTACAATCGCCGTCAGAAGACCGGTACGCCTTATCACATCATGTTGCTGCCCATTGCGCAAGAGCTTATCGAACGATATAGGGGGTATCCGGGTAAAATCGACGAAACGCGGGTCTTTCCCGTGAAAGATCGGAAAAGTATGTGTACAACGATAAAACGTATTGCCCAAAAATGCGGCATTACCAAAAACCTATCGACGCACATCGGTCGGCATACATTCGGAACGACGGTCACGTTGGAGAAAGGAGTACCTATCGAAACCGTTTCGGAAATGCTCGGACATAAGCAGATTACGACGACTCAAATCTACGCCAAATTAACCGCCAACAAGATGAAGGAAGACGTACGTCTTCTTACGCAGCGCATCGGCAATCTGTATGAACTCACACAGCCTACGACCCGGCTGCTTTCCAAAGAGGCTTAACCCTAAACGAACGGCGACCAGATCAGTCTGGTCGCCGTCCGTTTACTTATTCCAGGGCCGGAAGTCGCGGTAGTTTTTCTTCAGCACCTCGAAGATACCGGATTCGGGATAGAGGATTTTCCCGCCGAGCGTCGTATAGGGAATCGCTTTCGTATCCCGCAAGGTCTGCAACGTCCGTTTGCACACATGGAAGCGTCTGCAAATCTCATCTCCGGTCAGATAATGCTCCTGACCGATCGTCGGCCGCAAATGTTTCATGGCCGTTTCGATCTCGCGCGTGGTTTGCACCATCCAATCCGTCAGTTCCTTGAACTCTTCGGATCGCTTCGTAATAATGTCCGACATACTATCTGCGGATCAGAGCTTCGCGGATGACGCGTTCGACGTCGGTCTCCCGGTAATAGAATTTGGAACCTATCGTGGAATACGGGATGATTCCCCGATCGCGGTAATTCTGCATAGCCCGCTGCGAGATATGCAGCGCCTCGCATACTTCCTGCGTGCTGAGCCATTTCTCCCGTGTGGGCGGAGCTACCTTACGATACAATTCCGTTACCGCGACCGACAGGCCGCACAGACGCCTTCTCAGTTCCAGATAAGCGTCGTTTTCCATCATGGTTACTTCCATAAGTCGAATGTTTTATGAATTAGTATTTAGTATAATTTAAGCACCGGCATCGGATGCCGTCGTGTTTCATTTCGTCGTTTCAAATCCGGTGCACACAGCCGGATTTGCCGTCTTGCCGAAAAGTAATCCTCCGTCAGCATCAGCTTTTCTGCTTCCGGTGTAAAGAGCATTACGCCTTTCATCACCGCATAATACGCCTCGTCATTCGCCACGACATGACGGGGCTGTAACTTCAGACGAGTCAATTCCGGCAATAATTTCCGCATGTATAGTTCATCGGGCCGCTTCGCTTCTTCCGTCGTCGCATGGAAGGATGCTTCCGGAGGCAGATCGTATTGCAGATAGAACAGGTTTTCGAGCGCCCGTCCGGGTGTCGTCTTTTTCAACTCTTCGGAGATGTGATGCCTGAAACCCTCTTCGCCGTTCGTTCCGACAGCGAAACGTACGGCATGCAGCGTTCAGTCGAGCGTCAGGTAAATACTTCGTATCCGGTCTTCCCGCATATTCGTTACATTTTTATTGCGGCACGTTTGCCGCTGACAGGACGGGAATGCCGCAGCCTGCGTTCCGTTTCCCGCCTTTTGGTTACGGTGCCCGTTCTGGGCAGGGAAACATGCTGTTTCGCATCCGGCGATGACTCTTTGTATTCCGTCAGGAATCTCCCGTTCTGAATGTTGTATTCCGTGCGAAGAATACCCGCTGCGATTTCACGGGCCTGCTGCTGCAAGGCACCGTACCCGAAGTCGTGCGTCGATTGCCGGTTTCCCATACGCGCCCGGTCGCAATCCCGGAGTTTCGACGCCACCTCGGAGAAGAACTCCCGATGTCTGAAACGATGCAACCCGTCGTCGGCTACAGATGCGGCGTACCCGTTTTCCGCGATATACAACAGCGTTGCGAGATCGTGATTGCCTGACGATACCTGTGTCCGGTTCCCGGCAACGAACCTCTCGAAGTCCTCGTAGCACGGCGATATGGAATATGCTGCCGAACATACGCCTTCCGAAAGTACCGATGTCGGAATCCACTTCTCCTCGGTAAAACTGTATCGGGATCTCTCCAGTCCCGGATACTCGCTTTTCAGATCGCTTTTCACGAATTTGTCGATACACTTGTCCGCCATCGCGGCGATTCGGGGCGGCAAATGTTTCAATTCATAGATTTTCAGCGTATCTGCATCAGTCCGCATTCCGAAGAAACGATCCGTCATGTATTGCATATAGCAGTACATGGCCCGCCGGCCCTTGGGCGTATCGCTGAAGAGATAAGTTCCCTGCGAAGAGGTTACAGCCCGATAGAGCGGTGCATCGTCGGGCGCCGTACGGGCACAATGCATCGTAAATCTCCGGTATTCGGAATCGCGCATCAGCTGTTCCCGCCGCCCTGCCGGAGAGAGGGGCGAAAGACCTTTCGAGAGTGCGAAAGCCGCATCCCGGAGCGAAACGGCCGGCTCGGGGTGTATATCCTGCCGGATAAAAGCCGGAGCCAGCTTCCCGTAAAAATATTCGTTCGTCGTACTTCGGCGCGACGGAATCGCTTTGCTGTCGGGAAAGGTCAGATGCAGCAGCGTGTGGTCGGGAACGACCGATGAACGGGAGCAGGCGGCAACCTGTTCGCGTATATAATCTTCGAAAGACTGACGTCCGTTTTCTCGGACGGCGATACGCACGGCCTGCATCTGCGGATTCATCGTAACGAAAACACTCGCCGGAACCTTGCGCCTCATGAGGCGGTCTAAAAAATCTGCGATTCGGGACATGAACGGTAAATTTCAGAGGATTTTACAAGACAGAATCGGAAATAATATCTATTCCCTGACACAACGCACCAGCCCTTTGCCTTTTCCGCCTTCGAAATTCGTCCACCCGCTGTTGATCTCGAATTTGAAATAGACGGTCGGATACGGCGTAGCGGATGTCGGTTCGGATACCGCCCCGGTCAACATAACAGCAACGCCGTCACGATCCAGCCAAAAATCGTCGTTCCCGACCGGTACGGGATAAAACGTCCCCTTCGTATCTCCCCTGAAGCGCTGGAACCAATAGCCGTTGTCGAACGCTCCGACCACATAAGGTTCTCCGGGAAAAACGTAATTCTCGAAAGCCGTCCATGTATAACGGCTCGGCAGCCGGTACCCTTCGGGGCAGGGGTCATGCACGCTTTTCGCACTCGCCCAACCGTAAGTGTCCACAGGCGCGGGATCGCCCCAAAGGGCATTGTCGTAATAGGTATAAAGTTTGGCGTACCACCCCGTATAGACATACGTCGTCGGGTGCCGGGTCATATAGGTCAGATCGTATGTTTTGGCTTCGGATCCGTTCGAGGTGTAGATTGTCGGCCAATGGTTTATGAACCGATCCTTACGTCCTGCGGCGTTGTAGACCTCGTTCGACGTAAAGGGATCTTTGCGCCCCCATGTGTAGACCAGTCCGTAGCGGGTTTTCAAATCCGTACCGATGGCTCCCAGATTCCGATCCATGACAAGGAACTGTTCGCCCGCCCGGTTCGTATATCGGTCGTCCTGCGGCCGATCGTTGGGCAGGCACCATATATGCCAGCTCCAGAGAATCGTCCCGCCGGCATCGTACACCGCGACGAGCGCATTGCCCCGCTGACCGTTCGTGTGCACCGTAAGACGGTTGTCCGCAAGCGTGAATCCTGTAATGATCTTGTTGTCCTGCCACAGCAGCCCGGCGGATGCCGGAGCGTATTCATCGCCCGCCTCGATTCCCAGATAGGCGTAATTGCGGCTGCGGGACGTGCGATACGGGGTAACATCGAACGTAACCTGATCGCCGGTGCAGATATGGCAGTTCGCCGTTCCGTAATACAGGCCGTCGTAGACGAGAACCCGGTTGTCGATCTCATTTTCGCCCATGATAACAAGCTCCAGATTATGCCACGTGTTTCGGCGGACATTGAAATCCGACGTGTTATTTTCACCCGGATAAACGATGTATTCGACAAGGGCTTTGTCCGTGCTCCGTTCCGCGAGAATCCGCAGGTAGGTGGCACAGGACGGAGCATTTTCAGGGCACTTGTCCTTCTGGTCGGTGATCGTGTCTACCGAGCCCTGCAAGTTCTCGAAAAGATACGCTGTACCCGCGGTTCTCCGTTCATTGCCGACAGGCATCGCCTCGCCGTCATAGTAGTTCGCCTCGACCGTCGAAGAAATACTGCCCGAATCGAAGGGACGTATCGTCCGCGGCAGATTGCAGAACTGCACCGAGCGAAGACTGAGCGACGGTGCGACGGCGTCGGCGACCTCGATGGTATAGGCGATCTTCGCCGCACTGCGCGTTACGCGAAGCGATGAGGGGGTACACCGGCCAGCGCCATCGACGGCCAATGTTCCCCGATCCGTCATCGGGATAGCGTCCGAAGACTCCATCACGTCCACTGCCGTTTCGTAAAACTGGATTTCGAACGCATTTTTATCCCCCAGATCCTGCCCGGCGTTCGTAATCGCATAGCTCTGATAATTGCCGGGAAGGACGTTGAACACCAGCGGCGAGGAAACGGAGGGGAAATAAAAATGATATTCTGTATCTCCGTACAGGTATAAATTTACATCCCGAATGCAATTTTCGTCCATTGCGCGGGTGGCGGCCTGCTGCTCGGTCGTCAGATGCAGTTCGACCCTGACGGGCGATTGTTTTTCGGGCGCCCGAGCCGGTATCTCTACCGCTTCGGTGCAGGCTGCGAGCATCGAAAGCATGCCCGGGAGCCAAATCAACAGTTTTTTCATCGTGACAGCGGTTAAAATTCGGGGGTTGTGATTTCCTTATCCCAGCCGGGAATGTCGATCGTATCGGCTTCGATCACCGGGCAGCGGATAATTTCCACCTCTTCATGTTCATAGACATGGCAGCCTGCAAATAGCGATGCGATAAGCGCGACCGCCGTTGCTGCAAGAAAGCCGTACGCGACGGCATATTTGATTTTCAGTCTGTTCATAAGTTCAATCGTTAAGTTCGTTTTTTTCGGTATTCCTCATAATCCACGGAGTAGAACAGCGGCTTGCGGTTGCACCAGTAGGCCAGCCGCCATTGCTCCCGCGAGGGTTTCCCCTCGTGTTCGAAATCCCGGTACGGCTGCGCGAAAGGCTGACACCCCAACGCTTTCAGCTCCCGGATACGTCCGAGCGCATCTTCGGAGTCATCCCTTATCAGCACATAGAAGAAGAACTTCCGGGCCGGAACGCCGTGCTTACGGAGGAGTTCTATGGCTTTATGAACGTCGTCCTGCATGGCACGGCTATCGTAGGCCATGCGCAGAAAACGTATCCATTTGACCCGTGCGAGCAGCGCAGCGATCTCCGGTGTGCGGGCGATACGCCGGGCATCGAGTCCTTGGTTGAAATCTACCCGGATGCCCATGCGGACGATCTTCTCGATCTGCATAAGTCCCCACTCCGAAGCCAAGACATTGTTGTCGAGTAGCACGGCACGCTTACGCCCGTCGAGAAATTCTTCGATGTCAGCGTGTGCCCGGACTTCACCTTCCTTATGGGGCACGACGCACCACGAACAGCGGTTCACGCATCCGCGCGTCAGAAACCCATAGGCTTCCTTGACCCCATAAAGCGAGTAATCCGGGCATATATGTTCGATCTCTTCGGGAAGAATCGTCGCATAGTCCCTGTAACCCGTCCCGGCACGCACGACCTCGCAGTCGTAGCGATCCGTACAATCGCGCGAAAAGGTAAAGACCTTCGACATATAGACCTTGTCATAACGCCTCGCCGCGGGATCGGCGAACTCCACCGTATCGCCCCGGCGCTTGTGCCATGCCGAGAGTTTCATCAGCGCTATGTTCGGGAAGTTATGCCCGTCCACATCCACCAGTCCGATCCGCATGACTATTGTTTTAAGAGTTCAGCAATCTCCGGATCGAGATTTGCGCGATACTCCATGCGCTCATCTAAGCGGCATGCTTCGAGGAAATGTTCCCGTCCCTCTTCTTTGCACCCCAGCCGCGAGCAGGCTATGGCCCGCAGGTACTCCGTTACGGCATCTTTGGGCATCGCGGTCAACAGCTCCATTGCCCGCTCGTTGTGATCCATCGACAGATGCGCCACGACCGTGTTGCGGTCGTTGTAGTCGTTGAGAATGTACAAGGCCTTGGCGTATTTGCGTTTTTGCAATAGCTCCACACCGCGGGCATAGGCCGTATCCAATTCCGTCGTGTGAATCGTATCCTTTACCATCCCTTTACGACGCAGGTTGTAGCGGAAATTCACGGCCCGCAGCTGCGGGTAGATCACCGAACGGATATAGGCATACTCTTTCGGGAACTGCTGCCGGATGGCCTGCTCCCTCCGATCGGGATTCTTCTCCCGGGCGATCAGTTCCAGAATAGCGTCACGGTTTACGATCTCCCGGTCTGTTCGGATGCGCGTCGTCAGTTCCGCCCAGTCTTCGGCCACCCACCGCACGGTGAGCATCGTGTCGATGCTTCTGCCATATCGGCGGACAAGGTAGCGTTTGAGTGCCGCGGCCCGTCCTTGCGAGAGCCGGTCGTTGAAAGCGTAGGCTCCCTCCGGAGACGATGCCGCCGTCAGCGTGATGGTATCGACCCAAAATTCCTGCTGTTCGACGATCTGCCGCATCAGGGAGGTGATCTTGTCCAACTGCTGCCGATTGTCGCCCAGCGTATCGACCACGCGAGTATCGCCCACGAAGAACTGAATGTAGTTGCGATCCTCGACGGTTACGAACTTGTCGATAACCTTGATGCGGTAACGCGGCACGGTATCGACGAAGGAGAGCATCGAGGATACGACATAGCTCAACGTATCGGACGGTGGCAGACAGTAGGCGCTGTCATCCACGGCCAAGACCTGCCCTTGAAGCGTTACCAGCATTTTCTTCGAGGTCTCGTCGGTCTTCACCGCTTGGGAATAGTAATACGTAATGGCACTCCGGCCTTCGACCAGTGAATCGAGGCGGGCGTCCTCCGGATAGGGAAACTTCACGAAGCGGTTGAAGGCCGCCTCGCGCCCCACGGTGTCGGGCCGAAAGCGTTCGACGTAGGTTTCGTACTGCCAGTAGTCTCGCTCTTGCAAGAGCGAGAACCGTCCGCCGCGGATCACGAGGTCTTCGAGCGGCACGGACTCGTCGGGCTTGTGAAGTATCGGTGTGATTACGACGCTGCGGCTCTTGCCCAACAACTGCTTGGGCAGCGTCACGATGAAATCCAGCACGACGCGCCCGTTGCGTTCAGGAATGGTACGGGCCTTCGCCACGACCGTCACCTGCTCGATCTGAAGTGCCATCACGCGTTCTCCGTCGGCAAGCGTATCGACCGGGGCAAGGTAGAACGTATTGCTGTCACGCTGGAGTTTTACGACCTGCGGGCGGGAGTCCTGCTGCCGCTCTTGCCGCTCGGCGCGGGTAAGTTGCGCCAGACGGGCCGTCGCCTGCTGCCGCTGAAGCCGTCCGGCTACCGAGCAGCCGAACATCATCCACAGGCAGCAGCCGAGAATTGCTCCGGCAGCTATGATTTTACGTGTTTCCATCGTTAAAAGATGTAGGAAAACGATACCTCTAACTTTGTCGGCGCGAGCGTCCAGCGGCGGTAATGGTAGATATACTCGTCGTCCCAGTCCCCGACCGTGGGGTCGCGGCGCGTGTCCTTCGTGCGGTAAAGCCCTACGCCGGCTTCGAGGGCGACGTTCCAGCGTTTGGAGAGCATCCACGCATATCCGTAGCTGACACCAAGACCGTAGGCATGACCCTTATAGCGTTTTGTCCGGCTTCCGAGATCGTAGCCGACATAGGCAAGATGCTGTCCGAGAAAGTGTCCCACGAAGGATTCGTAGAACCAGTAGCGGCCGCCGAGCTGCACGGCGTGGAAGTTCATCGAAAGGGATGCGGTTTGTACCGGATTCCAGTAGCCGGACAGCTCCAGCGACCAGTTGTCCGTCAGGGCCGCTTCGGCCCCGACGTTCAGCGTCGCGCTGCATGCCGCAAGAGCGTTGGCCCTTACGGCGAAGATCTGCGCCGAAGCCCTGCGGGGCAGCCCCCACAAGGCCGCCGACAGCAGCAGGAACAGTATGATTCGTTGTTTGTTCATTGTTGAAAGTTAATTCGGTTTTATTCCCGGATGCAGCGCACCGGATTGGCAGCATAGCGGTAAAAATCCGTCGTATTGACGAATGGCGGGTAGTTACTCGTATCGAATAGGATCGAGGTGCAGGCTACGTCATGGAACACGCCGATCGAGTCTCCCCAATGAAGATAATACGGAGCGTTCGTGTAGAGCCTTCCGAGCGACCCGTTGCGGTCGTAACGTCCTTCGTAGAATGTTCCGCCCAAGGGTATTTTCGCCGTCTGCGTGCTGTTACAGCGGATTGTAACGTAATAAGGTGCCGATACGCCTATCCGCTCTATTTCCGCAAAATCCTCGGCACCGGGCACTTTCCATCCCGGAGGGCAGGGATCGTAAATGGATTTATGGCTGGTGCGGCTGATATTGTTCTTCCCGGTCGTGACGTTGCCCCAGAGGTTCGGGTGGTGGACGTAGAGCCAGTCGGCGACCGACGTCCACTCTTCCCAATCCTCGTAAAATACCCCGTCCATATAGGTCGTTGGATGCGCTGTGGCCCATTCGAGGGTCATCACGTCGTAAGGCGATTCGGTTCCGGAGGTTCGGGGATTGCTTTCAGCATACTCGAACCCCGGAGCATAGACGGTCGGAGCCTGCGTGTAGGCGTCCGTGGCCAGCGCCGGATACGGAAACGGATCTTTGCGGCCCCACTGGTAATAGAGTCCTTTGGCAGCGGCCTGCGTGCAGTCCGTAGCCAGGGCCCCGAGGTTGCGATCCATAAAGACGGCTCCCGAAGCATAGGTCTGGGCCGTGGCCTCGATATCGTAATCCACCGACCAGATGTGCCACGACCATATGCATACCCCGCGGCTGTCGAGAAGTCCGATTACGGCATTGCCATAGGTCATGCCGGTTCGGAAGACGATACGTCCGTCGCCGGTCAGTTTCGCGCTTTCAACGATCGCGCCTCGGATCGTGCCCGTTTCCCAGAGGACTTTCGCCTCGGCTCCCGCAAGTCTCTTCGGGACGATATTCGTCGTTGCACGGCCGTTGCCCATCGTCGTAGCGTCGAACGAATAGGAGGTATTCAATTCCGGCGCGATATAGCAGTTGGCCGTGCCCCCGTCGTCGAGCGGCCGGGTATTGGCCGTGAATTTCGGGAAGATCGCGGCTTCGGGCGAGGTCGGAATGTAGGCATACGAAGCCGAGGTCGAAAGCCGTGTCTTGTAGTCGGCTGCCGAATACCATCCCTCGAAGCGGTATCCGGCTTCGGGCAGGGCTGTCAGCGTGCATCCCTTTTCATGGCACAGGACGACCCGGTCGTGCGTCAGGGAAGAAGTTTCAACGTCATACAACGCTCCGGCGACGGTTACCGTACCGTTTCCGTTTTCAGCCGTCGCGGGGTGAATATATACGTCGAGGCGGTTGGCGAAGCGGTGTCCGATGTCGAACGACTGTGCAAATCCCGCATCATCCTCGACCGTGACGGTATAGACCACCTGCGAATTGACTGTCGTATAGATTCCCGGAGCGTAGTTCACGCCGAAGACATTGGGGCCGGGCTGTTCCGGAAGCGTAAGGTCGCGGCCTTCCCCTACGGGAGAGCCGTTCAGACAGAACGCTCCGGCGTTGCCCTGCGCGACACCGATACGTCCCCGAAGCGTCAGGGGTGCGGGACTCCCGTCGATCTCCACGGCAAGCATCTGCAACGGATTGTAGGTGCAATATCCGCCGGCCGCGTTTTCTTCGTAAGTGTCATGCACATTGACGGCATAGCTGCTAATGCGGGTATCTACCTCGCTGTCGCCCAAGATCGAGATATTGAGCCGGTAATGCGCGTTGGCCCGGACATTGAAATCCGAGGTGTTGTTTCCTCCGAGGTAAATATAATAAGCCAATATTTTCGACCCGCGCACGGCGCGGATCAGCAGATACGAGGCATTCGCGGGGGCATTTTCCGGGTTCTTCTGCCGTTGGTCGGTAATGGCCGCCACCATGCCCTGCATACTGGGTAACAGATAGCAGTCGCCCGCAGCCTGCTGTCCGGAAAGTTCCACCTCCGGACAATCCGTATAATCGTCGGGATCATCCGACGGTGCGGCCGCCATATCGAACACGGATACAGAACGCGGTACCGAGAACAGTTGCACGGAGCGCAGTTCGATGTCGGCAACGGCCGGAGTAACGGTAATGTGATAGGAGATTTTCGACACGCAGCGTTGTACTTCGACGGCAGGCAGCGTCAGCATCCCGTCTGCCGAGGGAATTATCGTTATATCGCCCTCATAGGCCATAGGTAATACATCGTACTTGTCGGCGTGTGTAACGGTAAAATCCTCCCACAGCAGATTGTCGCCCAGATCGCGGCCCAGATTGGCGGCAATGCAGATCCGGTAGTTGCCCGGTAGGCATTCGAAACGCAGCGTCGCAGAGGTCTGGTAACGGTGTAGGACAACATTGCTGTTATCGTCGTAAAGGTAGAGGTTCAGGTCGCGGATGGCCGTTTCATCCGCAGAGCGAGTTACGGAGGACATCCTTTCGGGCCGTACCGTCAGGCTGACGAAGACACCGCGGGGATTTGTACATTCTGTCCTGTCCTCGGCGATACAACTCCACAGCAACAGGATGGCAGCGAGTATCAACAGATATTTTTTCATAGTCGGAAAAATCTGAAAAAGGGATTGAAAAAAGCTCCCGCCCGCGAGGGACGGGAGCTGCCAAAACAAGAGGGCTATGCCCCCAGTTCGACGTTCTGCGTCACGGGCGTCTCCCAATCGGCGACGGTGACCGATACGGCGCAATCCTGACCTACAAGGCCCGTGATATTGGCCGCGACACGGTAGTAGCCGTTTCGGAGAATCTCGCCCGCGGCCTTACCCGTCAACTCGACCGAATAGGTCACCTCCGAGCGGTCGTCCGTAGTCGAGGTGCTGCCGTCCGAATCGTATGTGGCGTTAATTTCCAGCATAACGCGGCTGCCCGCGGGCAAAGCTCCATTCTCGAAACAGTAGAACAGCGCATTGCATTTTCCCGAAGCCGTGGCGGGAGTCTGCGTGTGGCTGAAGGTCATAGCTCCGGGTGTCGGCGAACCGGCTACGACGAGCGACTGCGAGGCGGCTTTGGAGAGTTTTACCGAGTTGATAGTAAGCGTTCCGGCATATTTGTCGGCGAACGACGGGGCGATGGTCGTCTGAAGGGCTACTTTAGCGACAGTGCGTTTGAGCGTGATGCCGACATTGGTCGTGGAGTTCACGGCCCCGACGGTCTGCGATTTCATGCCCGACATCACGAAGCCGCCCGAACGTTTGGCTGCGGTGGACACCTCGGCGAAGGTGCCGTTATAGTCGGCGGCCGACTTCTCCACAAGGGCCGTAAGGGCCGCCCGGGTCTTGGCCGACGAGGCGTCGTAGTTCGCAACGGCATAGAATGAGCAGGGGGTGCTGGCAAGAGATTTAGGTAGGGAGAATGTCGCCGATTTCGCGGCCAGCTCGCTGGATGTTAAATCCCGGCGAATAACGAAGTTGTCGGCATTATCGAAGACGAAAATCGACAGTGACGACAACGAAGACTCTCATGCCTCGGCCGAGGCTGTCGAATCGAAGAAGGAGCGGGTGTCGGCGGCATCATCGGTAAGCGTAAGTGCGATACGTGCCCCATCGGTGAAAGAATTGGGGGAAGGTACGACTTCGGTCTCCTTGTTGCAGGAAACGGATGCGGCAGCGAAGACTGCAACGGCTAAAAGGATGTTTTTCATGTTATTTGGATTTTGAATGCAGCGATGCACTATGCGTCGCTTTCTGCTGCAAATGTATAATACAAAATCACTGAAAAGTACACTTTTCCGGATGCCTCTCGGGAAAAATCAAAAAGTTTTTTGTAAAGTATGAAAATATAATCAACTGAAAAATAGCCTGTTGAAATTTTGCAAACGGAGAAAAACTTTTTGATTTTCTCATCCTTGACAGGTCTCCGCTCTCTCTATCGCAGGTGTCTTTCGACGACTTGCTCATAGGCTTTTTTCAATTTATCCAGAAAAGGTGTGACCGCCGTGCTGCGGTCAAGCATCCTGGTTTTCTTGACATAGACATCGTTGATCGTGATATGGAATGTAGAAGACAAGGCACGGACGATCTCGATGAAACGCGCCTTGCGGTTGCCGTACATGATAATCCCGTTTTTATGAAGGGCAACGGCAAGCTCCAGCAGCTCTTGCTGCGTCCCTGTCCACAGCAACTCGCCGTCCTGATAGGATAAAGGGAACGAATAGTCTTGGTTCGAGCTATATTTCGTACTATTGCTGACGATATTGATTTCGCAATCCAGAATATACATGATTTTATAGATGAACGTCGTCCTTAAAACATTGTTCGAATATCGATTAAACGATGGATGGGACAATACGTCGAATTCAACCCGGCTGTAATACAGTATTCTCAAAATATCATCCCGGTTATCGAAATTAGCAACCATCTCGGTCATCGTCTCGATAAACTCTTCGTATGCATGGGCTAATTCCGACGGATTCGATTCATTTTGAGTTAGCAACGCGTATATACGGGTATGAATAAGCGTTTTCATAAGACAGGATTCCGTATCTATAGGGTCACATTGCAATATTCTTAATCATATGCGATTAAAATATTTTTTAGATACAGACATAATAGAGATTGTCACTTACCTATGTCATCAATGCATATGACCGTTACTAATGACGAAATAATAGACCGAAAAATGATAAAAGCAGTATGAATAACTTTGAATTTACTCTTTAGTAATCGAGTGTTTAAATCGCGCTATCGTTACATCCTTTGCAAAATCCATTTATTTTCCATTTAACTTAAAGAAAAACCCGTACACCGCCTTTCGGTCGATGCACGGGCCAGATGACGTCGCCTAACGTCTATCCTATACGGATTTACATCGAGTGAGTGCTACTGAATATCTGCATAAGTAATCGTGTATCCCGCAGGGTTGAATGTCCAATCCTGAGAATACTCCGTACCGGTATAAGTTACAGTTGCGCCAAATGCACCTTCTGCGATCTTCTGGAATACAGGCAGCGGATTGACATTCGATGCCTTACGGACGTTAAACATCATAATACCGCCGTAGTTGCCGCTGGCAGCCTGCGAGGAGCGGGTCTTGATCTGATTCAGGTAAATTGCATTGTACGATTGTCCCATCTGGATAGCCTGCGGGCACCAGCGATCGTTCGTTACGCCGGCGAATGCGCTGGAAGTCTGGAAAACATTCGGGCCAAACAATCCGTGGTCGGCCAAATCGATCTCCGCACCTGCCGCTGCGGAAATGTTAGACGCATAATTCCATTCGAACATCTGGATGATTTTGCGTTCGCCGGGGAATTCAGCATTGAATTTCTCACGCAGTTTGAGAACGAGTTTGCTGGCCGAAGTGGGATCAATGGGAGTCGAATAGTCGGCATATTCATCGTCGAATCCGATTCCGTCCAGGCCGTATTCCTTCACGATGTAGGTGAGAATAGCGGCGAACTTCTCGATCTGGTCATCCGTCAGGTTCGAGATGCCGATCCCTTTGTGGTCGCCCAGAACGTTCAGAATCACCTTGATTCCGGCATTCTGCAACGGCTCGATATAGGTCGCCTTCGCAGCCATCACCGGAGCCAGCTTGTCGTTGAAGAAAATGCAGGGATCACCATTCGCGTCTTTCTGGATATTCGAAGCGAAAAGCTGTACGAGATCGATGAATTTCTTGCCGCTCATCTCGTACGACAACGCGTTGAGCGGATTGGTGTCGTTGATCTCGTAATACACCTCGATCAGCGGTGTTTTGTCGCCGTAGGCCCGCGTTACCTGAGCCGTTTCTTCCGGTTGTGCCTGCATGTCGGGATTTTCCACGTCTTTGTTGCAGGATGTAAACATTGCACCCGCGGAAAGGAGCAGAGTCGTAATAAATAAAGTCTTTTTCATAGTTAATAATTTTAAAATGGTGATTGTAATTTGTGATTGCACGATGCAAATCCGTATTTTATCGTTTTTACCAGTCTTTCGCCAACTCTCCGTAGTGTAAACCTCCCTGATCGTTATTTACGAGGACATTATACATATACGTTCCATCCATAGCTTCATCGCCGAATATGGCCCATAACATACCCGGAACCATGCCCCAAGACATTTCATACTCATTTTGTTGATTGGAGATAAGGTCGGCCCATACGATCGTATTGTTCGGCGCATAGCCCATCATATCCCAGATGGCCACATTCATAAAACCTTGTGCCGTCATCAGGAAATCGCTTGCCGCCGGATACCACGGCACAGCGAAGTATCCGAAATTTTCGGGTGAAAGTCCGGCGATCGGCCGGCGCGGATGGTTCGTCGTCGGGAGCATCATGCCCAAATCGGCCGCATCGCCCGGTGTGAGGTCGATTACTTCCCACGGATCGAGCAACTGGATATCCTCGCTCTCCGACATATATCCCGACCATGCATAATCGAGGTACTGTCCGACCTCGATGCCGCCCGTCGCCTCGGTGTCCCCGAAATATTCGGTCGGCTCTTCGTAATCGGCCAGCGTCAGCAGTTTGTCGGGCATGGCTTCGCGCATGGCCTTTATCAGCTTGGGATAGGAAGTCGTGTTCATCTCCGGCATTCCTTCCACCTGACCGTAACCGGCATTGCGGTCGAAGAAATTCACGCCATCCAGATCATACAACTCCAGACAGGCTTTCACCTGCGCCGTGAAGTCGGCGATCTGGCTGTCGGTCAGGTTGCAGAATCCGAGTCCCGAGCCATTTCCCTCCAGCGAAAGACAGACCTTGCGCCCCTTGTCCTGCAACGGACGGATATACTTGTCCGCATGTTCCAGCACATAGCGTATGTCAGAGTTAAGCACCAACAAGGCACGCTCCGTATCGGCCTCGTAACCTATCTGCACGATGCGCAGATTGACGATATTGCCGTAAGTCCGCTCCCAGAGCGTATTGAACGGCGGCATGGCTTCGGTTTTCTGCAATATCCAAATGTCGGCCAACAGCGGCTGGTATTCGGTCGTGTTCAGATAGAATACGTTCAGGTATTCCGTATCCAGTTCGTAGTTGCCTATATCAATCCCACGGACTTTCACGCCGTAATAGATTGCTTTGTCTTCGTCCGTGAGAGCCGCATCATTCGATGAGATCGCAATCGGTAACAAGTACGTTCCGGCAGCCAGTCCGTCCGACTTGAACGATACCTGAATTTTGTCGGAGATACGCTCTCCCGCCGCTACGGCAATCGTACCGTTACCGGCAATGGTAACATTCCCTGCCGGGAACGGGAGTAAATCCGTACCGTACTCCTCGTTACAGGCTTCGACCAGCGATTCGTCCACGGCAGCCGTGATAGTCATCGCTCTCTCTGCCGGGCGGGTCAGCCGGCAGTAAATTCGATCTTCTGTTACTGTTGTTCCCTCCGACAGATTGACAACGGCAAATTCAGTCGGGGATTTGATGCTGCGGATTTTGACATAGGTATTCTCCAACAAATCTTTGTCGGGAAGTTCTCCGCGCTGCGATTTCACGGGATCGGTCTCGCAGGCCGTAAGGCCCGCGATGACCGCCGCGAAAAGAAGCGTCACTATTCCCTTCTTTACATTATTTATCCTTGTTTTCATAGTTTACTCCTCCGTTTCGTTAATTTTCGGAATCTCCACACCGTCGGGCCATACCAGATCGTACTCGGCTTCTCCGTCGTTATGGTAGCGCGAATAGTCCTTGATCGTATTGCCGGCTCCCTCGTTGAACTTCCAATAACCGACGAGCGTCGGGTCGCTTTCGGGATCGGCGATTTCGTACATGTTCTCCCGGATCTGCTCTTGCGTGCGGGCTACCGACCAGACACGGGCCTCGGCGATTTTGCCGTTCAGCGGGCGGTAGGCGTCGTAGGAATAGCTGATGAAGAACTGGCGGGCATCGGCCCAACCGCCGTATTTTTCTTCGTTCTCCGGCGTCGGATTATTGAGGTAACGATCGTAGAAAGCACGCATGGCCAGATTGATGCGCGTGTCGTCGCTCATCGACGCAAGCCCCATATCCTTGCCCTCGCTCTGCAACTCGCCATTGACGAAAATCCGTACCGTGCGCGTCGCCTGGTCATAAGTGCATGCGATATGGTACCATACGCCTTCGTTCAGGATCTTGCCGGCATCACGACCCGGGAACTTGCCGAAGGCCGAACCGCTGCCCGAACCGTCGAACTGCAGCTGCTGGCGCTCGAAATTCGTGTCGCCGATACGCAGAAGCAGGTAGTCCTCGACACCCATGATGGTGGAGATGCTGACGGGGTTGGCGACACCGGCCGAGTTCAGAGCCGAGGTGGCGAACTTGTCGATATAGATCAACGCCTCGTAGGTCACGGCCGTCAAGTTGTTGAGGGCCATCGCCTGCTCCGTATCCTTGTCGAGTGTCGGGAAATTGATCCAGTTGTCGGTAAGCTGCGCTGCCGTAGTGATGTTCGACGACCGTTTGATAACATACCAGATGGTCGAAGAACTGTCCAGCGTCGGAACGGACGCATTCGTGATCGTCACGGGCAGCAGATAGGTAGCATCGAGGGTCAGCGCACCTGTCTGGTCTTCGCCCTCGCCCAGCAACTCCTGCAGATGGAGCGTCACGGCATCCGAAGCGGTCTTGCCGGCCGGGATGGTTACCCGCTCGTCGGAAAGCGAATAGTATTTCGCATCGAGCATCGGCCACGAGGTGTTGTGACGGGCGTTGTAGGTAGCGACGAGCGATGGATCGACTGCAATGGAGACCGTGACGTCGCCACCGGACGGATAAGCCAGCGTTGCGGAGAATGTCCGATCGAGTTCATCGAGCGTGTTTTTGATCGTTGCCGTCTGCACGTCAGTCGTTTCCGCCACGTCGAGGTAGACCACATTACCGAACTTGTGGTCGTCGGCATCATAGGACTGACAGGAGCAGAAAGCGGCCGAAGCGATCAGCCATAAGTATTTATTAATTCTTCTCATTGCTCACTATTTTGAGGGGTTCAACGTCTGGATGGCATTGCGAACAAGTTTATAGTTCATGTCCAGATCATAATAGTCATTATAAATGTCGTAGGTTCCCAGTCCGGCCAGCGGCCCGAGCGATACAACCCGCTCGGCCATTTCCGTGATAGCGGCATGTTCCTCGACATTCTCGTCATAGAGAGGAGCGCCTGCGGCAGCGGCCAGCAGCAACTTCGTAGCCGGAACGCCGGCATACCCCGTAGCGTTGAGTACCTGCATCTTCAGGTCGGTCACATTCTCCGTAGCCTCGGTGTCGAGCACGACATAATCGACCTTCGACAAAGCGTCCTCCGTCAAGAAAAGCGGATTACCTTCGAAAACGAGCAGTTGTCCTTCGGTCTTTGCCGCGGAAAGTCGTTCGACGATAAGTGTAGCCGCCGTTGCGGTCGCTGCGTCGCCCGCATTGGGGATACCCGTAAACGAGTAACCGTCCAGTCCATTCTTCTTGACCGCGGCGATAACTTTATCGAGGTAAGCGCCGAGTTTTGTTTCATCGGTCAGTTCCCCGCTGCGGCCTGCATAATCGACCTGATAGAGCACTTTCGTCCCTTTCTCACGCATAGCCGGCATATCTTCCGCATCGTACTTCGAGAAGTTGTCGGCATTGGTCAGCGACACGATATCGAGCGAGTCGGGCAGGCAACGCATGAAATCCTTTTCACTGGTACCCGGTTGGGGAGAGTTGAACAGACGGGCGTAGACGATAAAATGTTCCGACTGCTTGTAGTCGCGCAACGCCGCCGTATATTCCGCCCACAATTCTGGATTTTGATCCTCCGGGCGTTCGACTTTTTGTTTGACGGCTTCCGTTTCGTTCCAATCTTCGCACGAAGCGAACGTCGCGGCCAGCAGGCATAAGGAGAGAAGCCCGATCAATTTATTTCGTTTCATATCCATACTAATTTAAGTTTTTGCGATCCCACCATACTCGGGTTCCCTGCGTATCGCCCGCTCCGTTTACCGACTCACCGTTCAGTGCGGAAACGGCGGCTTGTAGGTTCGTCGGGTTCTCGGTGTACTCTTCGACCGGATAAGGCAGACGGCGTGCGCCCAGCGCCACGTTCACGGCGCCACCGCTGTTATCCACCACGGCTGGCAGCAGACGGGGATAACCCGTACGGCGGTGTTCTGTCCACGCCTCGGTTCCCAGCGGGAAAATGGCAATCCATTTCTGGGTAATGATCCGTTCGAGGTTGGTTTCGAAATCCGCCGCGGCGTTCCATGCCACGGTGATCGTGCTCTGCGGAGAAGCCATGGAGTGCTTGTTCAACGGATCTTTGTAGGCTGCCGGAGTACTTGTCGCATCGGAAAGATAGCCCTTCACGTTATCGGCACCACGCTCCTCGAACGAGAGCGTGACAGCCTGCTCATAGAGTGTTCCGGCAGTTTCGGCCGAGCCCCAGCGCAGTTCGTATTCGGCACGTAGGAACGTCGCTTCAGCGGCGTTCATCCACAGATAGGGATCCGTACCCGTAACGCGCATGTTCGAGTAGGACGACACGGCCTGCGCCTTACTCGTTACGTTGATACCAATGCGAATACCCGCATATCCCTGTATTTCTTGTCCGTTCTCCACAAGGGTTACAGTCGTAAACATCTTCTCGCGGCGCGGATCGTTGTAGCCGTTCATGTAATTGATGATGTCGGCCCCAATACGATGGTCGCCCCAGTCGTTGTAAATGAGCGTCGTTCGGTTGTCCGAGGTGTGCATCATGGCATTGTCTGCGTTGGTCGTGATGACCCCGGCGGCAATGGCTTCGGCAGCTTTCGACTTCGCCAGATCGGGCTTAACCTCCGTTAGACGCATGGCCATACGTAACTTGAGCGAATTGGCGAATTTGAGCCACTGCGAGATATTACCCGAATAAACACCGTCGTAACGGCCGAAGGCATCCGAGGGTAGTGAAAGGTTGTCCTGAAGCGAAGCGATCACGTCGTCTAATTCTGTAAACATCGCCGTGTAGACCTCTTCCTGTGTATCGTAGGCTACCTCCAGCGATTCGGTCTTACTGGCCATGACCTGCGTATAGGGAATCGGGCCGTAGCTATCCGTGACGCGCTGCATGATGGCAATGCGGAACAATTTGGCCAATGCCTGCGCCACTACGTCCTCCGTACCGTTGATAATCGCACGATAGGCCGGATAGGTATCGGAGATCATATCCACGAACGGAACTTTCCGCCAGTCAGCCGAGGGATTGTAGTTTTCGAATGTCGCCTGCCAGGTATCGACGGTCTTACCGTTGTAGCCAGCGTAAGGGCATCCGACGATGCTCTCGACGAATTGAAACCGGTGCTCTTCCGTCGGAACGACCAGGCCCTGAAGGGTCTTGAGGTTCGTACCGATCTTATAGTTGTTAGCCTGCAACTGTTCGTCGGTCACTTCATTCGGATTACGATTGATGTCCGCGAAATCGCCCGTACAGGCAGTCGTACCGAGCAGCACCACCGAAAGCAGCAGTAGCTGCATTTTGTTGTTTGTCTTTTTCATGGTTTTGCTGTTCTTTAGAATTGGAATTTCACATTGAAGCCCAGATTACGCATCGAAGGCATCATAAAGTAGTCGATACCCTGATAGTTCATGCCTGTCGAAGCTACGGCTTCGGGGTCGAACGGGGCCTTGCAGTAGATCATCCACAGGTTACGGCCTACGAACGAAACGGTCATACGCATCTTGTCGCGGAACCATTTCGAAGGGAGCGTGTAACCCAGCGAGAGCTCCTGTAAGCGGACATTCGTGGCGGAATAAGTGTAATACTGCGGTAATCCCGATTGCGAACCGATTACTTGATACCATTTCTGTGCGTCGATCATGTCACGGCCGTTAATCATCACGCCACCGGCATCGCGGGCTGCGGCCGAGGCCTCCGACACGCCGTACAAATCCATATTGGCTTGCGTAGCCGAATAACAGATACCGCCGATGCGGGCCGTGAACAGTACGCCGAGATTGATACCCTTATAGTTGAAATCATTACGCCATGCGAGGTTGTATTTAGGAAATACCGAACCGAGATAAATGTCATCCATATAGTCGTCCTTGACGGCTACGTTGCCGTTCTTGTCCACTTCGATATACCCGTCGTCGTTATAGACCAAATCGGAATTGGTATAGAGGTCACCCAGTGTTCCGCCCGGTTTAAGGATATATTTGGCCTTACCCAGCCCCTTGATCTCCAGTCGCTCTTTGGTGATGAGTTCGCCGGTCTCGGGATGCACATAGTTGTGAACCAGTTCCACGATCTCGTTCTTGTTCCACGAGAAGGTAAAGTTCGTAGACCAACCGAAATCGCGCCATTGGTTCTGATAGCCGAGCGACGCTTCGACACCCGTATTGCGGACGTGGCCCGTCTGGAGATAGATCGTCGAATAACCCGATGATACAGAAATCTGCGGGTCGAACGTCTGGTTGTAGGTATCGGCCCAATACCACGAAGCCGACAAACTGAAGTGCTTCCACAGACGCGCGTCGAGGCCCAACTCATAAGTGCGGGTGCGTTCGGGATAAAGATCGCCGATCGGATAGTGCGTCTTGGCTGTCCAAACTTTATTCGTTGCGTCGTACTCGTAGGTCGGAACGGTCAGGTGACGCGGAAAAGGCATACCTACCGAAGCGATCGAACCGCGAATCTTCAGATAGGTCAGCGCATTGCCCATATCCCAAAGTGAAGTCGGCACCCACGAAAGACCCACCGATGGGTAAAAGAACGACGATTGCGGGGAGTTGGCCAATTGCGAAGCCCAGTCGTTACGGCCCGTGAGGGTCAGGTAGAGCATCTGTTTCCAACCCACTTCCACCGAGGCGAATATCGACTGCGTCTGTTCCTGCCAGCCGTATTTTTCGGCGCGCTTCTTCGAATCGTCGAGGTCGAAAACATTGAACACGTTCGGCAATCCGTTTTCCTGAATCGGGCCGCGGTACGACAATTGGTCGATTTTGACGTTGTTGATCGAAGCGCCGACGTTGGCTTGCAGCGACCAATCGTCTCCGAAGGTCTTGTTGATGTTCACCATAATGTCAGCATAAGTCTGCGTATCGTATTCGCGCTGTTCGGTATAGTGACCGTTCTTACCGCCGTCGGTAATCGTCGTATTCGACGAAGCATAAAGTTTCTGCGTATAGAGCGAGTTCGCATTGTCGATGCGCACACGGCCAGCAACGTTCAACCACGGAAGAATGTCATAGGAGGCCGAGAACGACAGCATGTAACGCTTCTTATCGGTATTGCGTAGGTTGCGGTAGGCAATCCAATAAGGATTTTGCATACGCAGGTCACCGCCTTCAAGGTCGTCCGACCAAAACTGTTCCATGAGTTTAGAGGCGGGATTGTAACGCTCGAAAATACGATAGGAGTCGAAGTTCGTCCCGCGGGGAAAAAGATAAGCAGGAACCAGCGGGTTGGAGTAGACACCCTGATTGGTCATGTTCTGATCCTGCTGGTAGATGTAGCTGGCCGAAGCATCCAGACGCAGCTTGTCTTTCAGGAAATAGGACGTATTACGAAATGTGAAATTGTAACGGTCGTATTCATTATTGGGAATGATACCGTCCGAATTGACCGAGGCTGCCGAAAAGTAAGTCTGGTTCTTGTCCGTACCGCCCGATACCGTCACGGCGTTGGTGTAGACGTGTCCTGTCTCGAAAAAATCATCCGGCGTATATCCCAGACGCGCCGCAGGTGTCAATTTCTCGCCCCAGCTGTAAATGGCCGACCCGGACTGAAGACCGTTTAGTCCCGTGCCATAGCGGTTCTGGAACTCCGGCTGAACGAACGGGTTCAGAAACTCTGTATTGCTCGAAAGCGTCACTTTCAAAGCTCCAGCCTGTCCCTTTTTCGTGGTGATCATCACAGCACCGTTGGCAGCATTCGAGCCGTAAAGAGCCGCGGCTGCTGCACCTGTCAGCACCGAGATGGATTCGATATCCTCGGGATTGATGTCCGCGATGGCTTCGGTAGCACCCTTCGAATCGAATTCCGTACCGCCACCACCGCCGAAGTTATACATCGGAATACCGTCGATCACATAGAGGGCATTCGACGACTGCGAAATGGATTTATTACCGCGCAGCACGACTTTCGATGCACCGCCGACACCTGACGACGAAGCATTGATCGTAACGCCAGCGACTTTACCTGTCAGCGAGTTCATGAAGTTGGCGTCCTTGACAGTCGTGATGTCTTCAGCTTCAACTTGTTGTACATTATAACTCAGCGCCTTCTCTTCACGTTTGATACCTAAGGCAGTAACGACTACCGATTCGATTTCCGAAGCCGATTCCGCCAGTGTAATCTCAAAAGAGGTGCGGTTGCCGACAGCTAAAGTTTGAGGTTCGTAGCCCAAGTAGCTTATTTCGAGCTGTGCAGTGGCAGGTGAAGCGATCGTTAGCGTAAAACGACCGTCGGCATCGGTTGAAACACCATTCGTCGTACCTTTGACCAGCACCGTGGCGCCGATAATCGGTGCGCCGCCGACATCGCTGACCTTACCTCCGATCAGAACTGAACTGGATGTGGATTTCGGTCGGTTGAAAATAATAATGCTTGTTTTTTCGATGCGATAACCGATATTGAAAGGGGTAAAAATCTGATCTAACACCTCGACAATAGCTTTATCCGAAACATTCAGACTTACTTTGTGGTTATTGAGATCCTTGACATCCTGATTGATGAAAAGATATCTGGTCTGGTTCTTGATCTCATCCATGACCTGTCCGAGCGATGCGTCTTGAACTTTGAGCGTCACACGAGCAGTCTGTGCCTTGGCTGATAATACGCCGAGGCTCAGGCAAACAAGTAAAGTAAATCGAAACAGTCTTCTGATTTTGTGGAATACTGTTTTTTCCATACTTTTGTAATTTTAGATAATAGTTTACTCGATTAGTTTTTTTGCTGACTATTATCGCGGGTCTGCGAATAGGCGATTTCGCAGACCTTTCTTTATTATAGTCAACGCTTTAGTGTATTAAGTCACGCGGTCATTTCTTCATAGTTATTTTAGAGTTTTTAGTGAAACATGAGTGCTTGCACGAAATTCAATTACAATCACATTATTATTTAATTACAATCACGTTCGTTTTTTCATCACGAGTATAACTAAAGCCGGTAGATACCTGCTGTAAAATCTGGAGCGCATAATCTACACCGTCCGAAATGCGGACTTCTCCGCTCATCACGTTAATCTGCGGCATCCGCTCGCATTCGATGCGTATTTCGACATTGAACGCCCGCTCGAACTTGGCCATCAACTCGTCGAATGGCATCCTCTTCAGATGAACTAACCCTTCCGTCCAGCAGAGTTCTGCAAAATCTTCGGCACGTTCTTTATACAGGCGCCCGTTAGAGAGTGAGACAACATCGTGCGGATACATGGTGATTCGCTCATTAGAATTGGCGCGGTTTGTCACCTGTACTTGTCCCTCGATCAGCGTGGTGGTAAATTCACCACGCTCGGCATCGGCCAGCACGTTGAATTTCGTTCCGAGTACCCGGATATCCGACGCGAAGGTCTGGACAATGAACGGATGCTTCCTGTCCGGTGCAACATCGAACAACGCCTCACCGGAGAGTTTCACGCTGCGGGTCTTGCCGAAGACGACCGGATATTCCAGTCGAGTACCCGAATTGAGCTGTACCTGTGAATTGTCCGGAAGCGTGAGAGACATCTGCTGTCCGGCAGGAACGACAATCGACATATTCTGCTGCGACAACGCATTCCGATAAAGCGTTTTACCCGTATACGCGGCTCCGATCATCAGTATGACGGCAGCTGCCGAACGCAGACTATAACGGACGACTTGCCTCCAGATTCGGCGGCGCTGCGGCGCGGCTGTCGGCATAGCGTTCGGCTTGGCGGCATACACCGCCAGACCGGAGAAAATCATGAAAGCGGTCTTGAACTCCTTACGGTTGGCTGGGGTCTCCTCGACCCATGCCAATATCGCATCTTCTTCTTCCGACGTAGTTTCGCCCCGAAAATATTTGAATAATAATTTCTCGTCCATAGTTGTCAAAATTCTTGTTCGATCTCCCCGGATCGGTTGTTATTTTTTGGTCTTTAATAATATATCGAATGAGCGTGGGTATGTTTACCCCTTTTTTTGCAAATAAATATTTTTATGAAATTATATAAAATATTGATTAATGTAAATTATTGAAATACATTCATTTGTATAAAAACATCGAATCTATTTTATTTTTTCAGAATATAACTTATCTTTGAATTCCCAAAAAACTACGAATCCGCTATACTCAATGACACAGGCGATATTAGATACGCATGAGTTCGATCGACTGTACTCCGAATATAAATCACGGTTCATCGTGATCGCCTATGCCCTGTTGCGTGACAAGACGTTAGCCGAGGATCTTGTTACGGATAGCTTCCTGCTTCTTTGGGAAAAAAGACGAGAAATTCAGTTGTCACAAGATGAGTTTCCGGCTTATATTCTCGGTATTGTGCGTCACAAGTGTATTGATGCATTGCGCGAGCGTCAAACCCACCTTCAAATACAGCATCAGATGTATCTGCGTGGCATGCGCAACATCCGCACAAGCCTCGGACTACTTGAGGATTGCGATCTCTCGAAGGTGCTTTTTCATAAGGATGTCGAGGAAATATTCCGGCGGCGTCTGGCCGAAATGCCCGAACTGTCGGCGCAGATTTTCATTGCCAATCGTTTCGAGGATCAAACCTATCAGCAGATTGCCGAGCGCTATGGCATATCGGTACGCAAGGTCACACGCGAAATCCAGCGATGCCTGCATCTGCTACGCGAAGACTTGGGCGACTACCTGCCAGTGGTAATGCTGCTATTCCCGAACCTGCTCAGCAAACCGTAGAAAAAAGAAAGGGACGGCCGAATCGTGATTGTGATTGCGATCGCGGTTGAATTTCGTGAAACACCGTGAACTGATCGGGTGCCGTCCCTTTTTCCTACAAGAAATCGGAATGTTTTCGATAAAAAGAGCAGAAATATTCATGTTTTCATAATATTCCTTTCGTCCTGATTCCGAATGATTAAAGGGTATTGATGATTGGAAATAGTCCTCTGCCCTGATACTATAATTTGCTGATAAAGTTCGGCGTAATACAACGATTTCCACCAGAACTCTACATATCGAAAATAAAAAAGGACAATGCCGGTGACGTTAGGCGACGTTCTTGTTCGGAAAAAACGGTGATGTAAATCCGTATCAGGTACCGGCATTGTCCGTAGTGTCGACTCTGCAAAAATACAAAAATCATATTGCATTGATGTATTTTGCTGAAAACAACTACTATTCCGACTGAATTTTATAATATTGCCCCTCCTCGTAGCAGTCGATAACGGAGCGAGGGGGCGTATAATAAAACGGATGCGGTGATATTCGACGTGATAGTGACGCAACTTCACACTGTTTTTTGAAGAATTCAACTGAATAGCAGCCGCATCCGTTATTTTTTTATGGTCGATCCGGTAAGAAAAATTTATCCCGGAAACAGGAACCGGGCTGCCGTTGCCATATTTAGGAGCCACAGTTGTTGCGGGAATTATATTGCCGGCGGCCGTTCCGTATATAATATGTGCCGCCCGCACATACCGATTCCGCCTGCCGGCGGTCGCTCGGCGGGTGCAATCCGTATGATGTAATGTATTCGGCAAATGGCGGCGCATGACGGTTTCGGGTTAGTGGATGATGCGCCCGCAGAAAATAAAAAGGGGGCGCGGTGTCAGCCCCTACTTGTCGGTCTTGGAGTTACCTTCAGATGGAAGCTGTCCTGCGCCCCAGTCAAGCCCTGCTTGCAAATAACAAACAGGACATAACCGGAGCTGACAACCATTATACCATCTGATTAAACATCCTCCGAAGAGGTCTCCAAGTTTACAAGTAGGTATAAAGAGTTGTTTACCCTTTATGATTATGTCCGTCGGCTACGCCGAACTATTCAATCGCAAATGTAGCATAATTTCTGTATTTAGAAATCCACGTATGCAAATATAATCAAATTTTTCGAATACACGTGAAATCACGTGTATAAAATTTTAGACATCACCTTTCCTTTGCAAAAAATGCGAACAAAGGTTCCCAAATATAGAGATACTACTTTTCAACGGCTCTTGATAGAACGTATGCAACAATTACGTTCGGATCATGGGTATTCTCAAGAAGAAGTTATTGAGTTTACACATTTAGATATTTCTCGGTATGAATCAGGAACCTCCGTTCCAAACACACAATCTATACTGAAACTCTGTAAATTATATAACATCACAATCGCTGAATTCTTCGCACCGATAAATTATCCTGCGAAAAAAGAATAGAAAAGACGAAACGGAGCGGTTTCGTCTTTCTTTTTGCAAAAAAGCGACTATATTTGTGTTGAAGGAAAGAACTTGCCCAAACTTATTGATGGAAGAACTCACAACCATACAAAGTAAAATCTACGAAATCCGCGGCCAGCGCGTGATGCTCGACTTCGACCTTGCGGCGCTCTACCAAGTTACGACCAGTGCATTGAATCAGGCCGTAAAACGTAACATCGAACGATTTCCGGAAGAGTTCATGTTCCGCATTTCCGAAATTGAATGGAAAAATATGTCATCACAATTTGTGACGACATCCAGAGTGAAGCGGCCGAAGGCATCCCTACCTTATGCTTTTACCGAACAGGGAGTTGCGATGCTTTCTGCGGTATTGCGCAGTGGAATGGCAATACAAGTAAGTATCTCTATTATGAAAGCATTTGTCGCCATGCGCAATTATATTACGACAGCTACAACCGTTACTTCGGAATTGGCTGAAATCCGGGCGAAACTGGCTTTATTGGAGCGGGCGGACGAGGACAATGCCGAGGCGGTGAACGACCTTTCGGAAGACATGCGCAAGGAGCTGGACAACATCTACGAGGCCATCGCAGCCCTGTCGGTCAAAGTTCCAAAGGCCCGCAAACAGCCCCGGCCCATCGGTTTTAAGCAATCAAAGTAAAAAGAGCCATGACCCAAAAGCAAGCGATACAACTTTTTGAAGAGCGTAAGGTACGCACCGTCTGGGACGACGAAGCGGGCAAGTGGTACGTTTCGATTGTCGATGTTATCGCAGTTTTGACCGAAAGTAAAGATGCCGCAGCCTACTGGCGCAAACTCAAACAACGGCTGAAAGCTGAAGGGAATGAAACCGTGACAAATTGTCACGGTTTGAAAATGACCGCTCCGGATGGCAAGATGCGCCTAACCGATGTGGCTGACGTAGAGCAGCTTTTCCGACTGGTGCAGTCGATTCCCTCGCCGAAGGCCGAGCCGTTCAAGTTGTGGCTCTCTTCGCTTGCCCGCGAACGGCTGGAGGAGATCGACGACCCGGAACAAGGCATCGACCGGATGCTGGAATACTACCATCGCAAAGGCTATTCCGAGAACTGGATCAACCAGCGGCTAAAATCCATCGAGGTACGCAAGGAACTGACCGACGAATGGGAACGCCGCGGTATCAAAAAGGGACAGGAATACGCCACGCTGACCGATATTATTACGCTGGGCTGGTCGGGTATGACCACGCGCCAGTACAAGCAGTACAAGGGACTGAAAACCGAAAGCCTGCGCGACAACATGACCAATCTGGAGCTGGTGCTCAACATGCTTGCCGAAGCGACGACCACCGAAATTTCGAAAGAGCGAAAACCGCGAACGACCGCAGCGAACCGTGCCGTGGCGGCACAGGGCGGACGTATCGCCGGGAATACCCGCCGCGAGATCGAAGCCCAGACCGGAAAAAGAATCGTATCGCCGCTCACGGCAAAACAGGCATTGGCCGAAAAAACAGCCGAAGGGATCGAACACCCGGAGGCGGATACGACAGAATGATCCGACGGTTCGCAATCGGTTTGAGGCCGCAATTTGTGACCTCGAATTCGAAATCACAAAATGGGATATCCAATTAGAATAAATATATGCCATTGGGAACGGTCGAACGCTGAAAATCCCGATACAGAATCGGTTGTTTCCAAAATGGAAATAACCGCCGCCTACGGCAAAGGATTTACGGCTCGCAGTATTTTGAAATTATTGGCTACCGATAGCAAGATACAATCCGGCCAAAGACAGATAAGCAGATATGTTAAAAGACATATCTGTTTTTTATATCCGGGTTGAAAATTCCTCGTATGTCTTTGTGCTGTTTCCGAGACTACCTACTCCCCGTTTAGCACGTTATGCACCGCATTTGCCTTGCTTCCGTTTCCGTGGGCGAAGCTATGGCAGGGGGTCGGAAAACAACCAAGATCGGGGCCCTTCGGGTTCAGACAAATAAATCAGCCGCAATATATAAGTTGCGGCTGATTTTTTTGTCCTGAAATCTTGTTTGTATTCCGCCCCTCTGAAATATAGCCCACAGAAACGGAAGCAAGGCAAACGCGGCCCATACGGCATAAAAAAAAGGTCGTAGTTATGAAACAGCACAAAAACATACGGGAAATTTTGAAACGGAGCGGCACCGCTCCCACCGGCATCTGCGGGTTTTGGAGGTCTGCGGTAGGTTTCGCGGCTGCGCTTTTCGGCGCGTTTGCGGCGTTCAAATTTCTCGCGGGCATCTATCTCGGTGCGGGCGGTTTTTGGGGCTTCTGCCTCTCGTTATGGTTCTTGCGGTGGTGTCGGGACATCGTGCGTCTCGTCCTTTCCCCCGTGGTTGTCCTCGTGCGGTTTCTTCTGCGGCTGTTTTACTAACATTCAACACCTTACAACTATGGGAAAAGTCACATTGTTATTCGCAGGAAAGAGTTACGACACCGACGTACAGAGCGTGCGGGAGAATCAGATCGTCATTTTCGACGGCCCTTACAACATGCGTCAGCGCATGGTCGTGGCCGGAATCGAACACACACAATCCGGTTACAATTACCGATTGATCGACCCCGAAACCGCCGAGGAGCACACTGCCGATCTGATCCGGCCCTTGCGGGACAAATTCGGTATCGGGCACTATTACGACGACGAGCACCCCGAATTTATGGATGCCGCCGAGGTCGCGGCGCTCCGCACTCGTGCCGACGCCCTCAAAGCCGAGCAAGAAGCCGCCCGACGTGCGGCGGTGGAAGACGCGGAACGGTTACGCACCATCGGCGCGGAGCGTCTGCGGCAGATCGTTCCCGACGATGCCGTGGCTGTCATCATCGGCGAACAGCATGAAAGCGAATGCGACCCCTATACGGACTATTTCGGCTCGCGTATCGTGCGCACGGTGATCCTCGGATTCTCTACCCACACGCGCGATCTGTTCCCCGAAATGCGCAAGGCCGCGGCACGGTTCGAGGGCACGGCACATCTGGCCGAGCGTAATGGCGAGTACGAACACCGCGAAAAGTACAGCATGGGGCACGGCTATTACCTTGGTACGCACCGCTATTCGGGCTGGCAGGTCAGCAAGGAATCGTGCCGCGACAAAGAGGGCGTTATAAAGCGTTTCGCCGTCGTGGCCGGAAATCCCGAGAACGTGTGTATCGAAAACCCTGCACCCGTGCAGACCGCTGCCCCCGAAACCGTGGCCGACGCACGTGTCGAGATCGTGGAATACTCCGAAAAGTCGATCGCCGTATTCGGCGATACGAAACCCCTGCGTGACACGCTCCGCGATCTGAACGGGCTGTTCCGCGCCTACCTTACGCACGACGGCACCCGGTGTGCCGGGTGGATTTTCTCCAAACGCCGAGAACAAGAGGTGCGCAGCGCATTGGCCGCCTATCTCAAATAACATTCAATCCGGGGCGGGCATCCGCCCGCCCCACAACACCCGAGAGCATGAACGAACAGATAACTGCTATCGCCGCGCTCCTGCTGGAGATCAACGGCAAAGAAAAATACACCGCCTTTTTCGATTTCAGCGGCCATGTACGCACTTTCAGTATCCGGATTTATTCCGGCAAGTGGTCGCAGGGGAAAGCCCCTCTTTTCAACCTCTCGTTACAAAACAAGGACGGACAGCAATGGCGGAATTGGGACAACGCGCATGCCATGTCCGGCGATTCGATCCTCTCATTCTTAACGACTTTATTATGAAATCATACGAAGAAATCATACAGCGCACGGCGGATTTCGACTACATGATGCGCACGCAGTTGCCGGAAAAATACATGCCGGAGGTGTTCGGCGTCACGGCCGGGGAAGACCCCGATCTGCGGCAACTCCTTCACAACGCATCCCGTAACGGCATAGGCATTACCTACCTGCTGTTCAAAATACCGTATGACCGCCACAAGCAACTGATCAAATACCTTTCAAAATAATCTTAAAATCATCACACCATGAAAACGAACGAAACCGACACCACGATCGCAACCGCCGCTCAGAGCACGAAATCGACTGTTCTGCTCGCTATCGACAAAATCCGCCCCAACCCCCACAATCCGCGGCGGAGTTACGATGAAAACGCCCTCGCGGAACTGGCCGCCTCCATTGCTACACACGGCCTTATTCAGCCCATCCGGGTGCGAGCCGCAGAACAGGACGGCTACATCATTGTCTGCGGCGAACGCCGCTACCGTGCCGTGCAACTGCTCGGCCAGACCGAAATCGAAGCCATCGTCGATACCGCCCCCGCGGACGAACGGGCGATCTTCGACCTCGCGCTCTCGGAGAACATCCAGCGCGAGGAGATGCCGCCGCTCGACGAGGCCGAAGCCTACAAAGCCGCCATGCAGACCCTCCGAGGAGATGCCACCGCCGTGGCCGCACGCTTCGGCAAGAGCGAGCAGTATATCTACTACCGGATGAAACTCGACGAACTGATCCCCGACATCAAAAAACTTTTGCGCGAAAACTCTATTACATTGGGTCTCGCTATGGAGTTGGCACGATACGGGAAAGACCTGCAAAAGACGATCTACAAAGACCGCCTCAAAGACGAGGAGGGGTGGCGGAAATACTCCGTAAAGGAGTTCAAGCGGATGGTGGACGTCCATTATACGAACGATCTGGCCCGGTATCGCTTCGACCAGACGGCGTGCGCCAAATGCAAGCACAACACCAATCTATACGATATGTTCGCCACGGGAAGCGGACGGTGTACGAACCGGGAATGTCTCGAAGCCAAGAACCGCGAATTCATCGAGCGAAAAAGCGGAGAACTGCTTGCGCAAAATCCGAAATTCATCCTTTGCAAAGATCGTTACGGATGCGACGACCATGATAAGGCCGTAGAGCATATGACCGAAAACGGGGTCGAATGCAAGGCGTTCGAATACGGGCAGGTACAGGAAATGCCCGCTATGCCCGCGGAACCATGTCCGGCGGATTATGCCACCGATGCCGATTATACCGCGGCAATGCAGATCTATGAGCCGCAGAAAAAGGCCGCCGAGGAAAAGACCGCCGACCTGCTGGCCAAGCACGACGCCGGGGCGATCCGTATCTTCGTCAAGACCTCGCACGACGACGCCCGGCTGGTCTATGTGAACCAAGCCGCCAAAGGCAGGGAATCGACCGGAGAACTGATCGCCCGCCTTGAGGAGAAGAAAATCCGCAACACGGAACTCGCACACGAAAAAACCGTCGAAGCCGTCCGGCAGATCGTCCGCGACGAGGAGATCGCCCCGACGCCGTTTACCCAGCTGGAAGACAACATTCTCTATTACATCATGCTCGGAAGCCTGCGGCGCGAGCACCTCGCCGCCGTGGGATTCCCCAAGGCGTATTATTTGACATCCGAACAGAAAATCGCTGTCGTCAATGCGCTGACCGACGAACAACGCGATCTCATCACCCGCGATTTTCTTGTAAAAAGCCTTACATCCGACATCGGTTTCGACAAAACGGGGAAGCAACTGCTGATGGAATTTGCAGCCTTGCACCACAAAGAGAAATACGAGGTTGTGAAAGCGCAGTTCGACGAGGAATACACGAAGCGCAACGACCGTCTCGACGAGCGTATTGCCGTGGCCGAAGCGCAGGAGAAAGCCAAGACCAAAGCCGCCAAGAAAGAGGGCAAAACGGGTAAGAGCACCAAGAAAACGACAAAGAAAGCCGCCTAAAGTCTGATCGGGGACGGCCTGCGGGCCGTCCCCATAAAACCGAATAGAATCATGCTGAAAGAATTTATCGACGATCTTCGCCGGCATGGAATCGCCGTTTTCGATCTGATCCAGGCAGGTGCGGGGAATCACATTTTTTTCGCACGCCGAAACGGCCATACTTGGGGTATCCGGATTTCCCGGCAACGAGGCGAACACCGTTATACCGTGCATATCTTCTCCGAAGAATTGAACATAAGGGGCACTTGTTCCTGTCCGCCAAGATTGTTGCTGACAACTATCGGACTGCGATTCAACGACCTTGCGACACCATAAATAAGTCCGGGTTTCCGTCTGCGGCATGACTGCCGCAGACGCGAACGGGCGGACGCCCGCGGCTCCCGCCATACCGCCACCCCGAATTGTGTCAAAACATCATCTGACGAACCTATGAAATCTTATATACGTATCGCTCCCGATGTGGAATATTTCACCGATTACGACCGTTTCCGCGAGGCGCAAATCTGCTGCGCCGTCGCCGAAGACGGCACAAGCCTGTTCAGCCGCATCGAGAACCGCCGCTTTATGCACACGGTGCGGCACGATCTTTCCGAACGGGTTATCGAGCTGCTATGCCGGCAGATACATCGTGAAATATGCACATTGCACTATGGCGGACAAGTCGTGGAATGACCTGCCCACCACACCAGAGAATTGTAAGTTGTAAAATATTAAAAGTGCCCGGTAAAACCGGGCACTTTTAATTGGGTTCAACCCCGGATCAATATCTGTGTTTCGGATACTCCGGAAAGAGGATCAACCAACATAGTCCGATGGCGACCAGTACCGACAATATTCCCATTGTCAGGCAAAGAGCCGTTAGAAAGTGTACGAACATCGAATCTTATTTTTCCCGTTACAGCAGTTTTGCTTCTAACAACTCTTCGGCTGGTATTTCCACCGTCTGATGCCGGGCTCCGTTCTTCTCGATGATTTCCAGCAAAAGCACCTTGTCATCGGAGATCGTCAGTTTGGGCAGTGCGAATACCGTCCGCTGACGCTGGTGTCCCCTCACGACTGCCGGGTCGTTGCATACGCGCAGGATTTCGAGCGGCGTCTGCTGCTGTGCCGTGCGCTTGGCGAGTTTGCGATCCGCTACGATGAATCGCCGCGCATCCACCTCGAAAGAGATATTCGTGTCGTTCGAGATACAGGTGTGCATGTATATCACGTCATTGAACACGTAAATCCCCAACACTTCGACTTCAATGCCGTACTTCTTCGCACGAATGCCCTTCACGTCCGTGCGGTTCTGCCGGTATATGTCGCTCAACATGCGCTTTACGGTCGCGGGTTTCTCGCGCCCTACCTCGCGCAGCAGCACCCGGCCTTCGGATGCTGGGGCCGTCGGCTGCGGATAGCCCACGGCTGCCGGTTTCTTCATACTTTCTGGTTGCGGTTCCTGCACTGTAAGATTGAGGGTCGAGACAGCCGGATTCTCGGCATAATAGACATCGAAAGTGAAAAATCCGCCGTCTTCGGTGATGACCGTCAGGTTTGTTTCTGCTGCGAAATTCCGCACGGCGGCTTTCACCCGCACGACGTTCTCGGCTCCGTCGGCCTTTCCGGCGATGATGTCCATCGAACCAATGTCGATATAGGTGACAGGCGATGGGAACAAGATGTGTACGGTCTTGGTAAATCCCGCTTCGATCTTTCGGGTTTCGATCTGTTGCGGCCCGTCCTGCATGGCCTTCGCCGTAGCGTGTGCTGCCCAGATTGCGGAGACGATCAGGGGCAGATAAATAAGGTCTCTTTTCATTTTACTGCTGTTTTGAAATCAATAATAGCTGATGGTTGGCTTTGAGGGTGATCTTCACCTCGCGGAGCTTCCCGGCGACATACTGCGACGAAGCCTGCAATCCTCCACGCGCCAGCTCGGACAACACCTGCTGTCCGGCCGAACGGGTGACGTTTACGCTCGTGCCGGCGGTTTGCCCGACGGACGCCAGCGCCTCTTTGAGGGCCGTCCGCTCGCGGGAGTTCGGGACGTTGAGCCCCGGCTGGCCGTCGAGGTCGTAAGCCGCGGCTTCGACAGCGAAGATCCGCCCGCCGTATTCGACGGACGACACCATGACTTGCAGCCGCATCCCGGAGATCGTCGCAAGACCGTATAACGGGGTGTTGCGGGGAATCACCGTATCGTCGATGCGCACGGCTTCCAGCAGCCGCAGCTGTACGGTGCTTCCGGCACGTATGATTTGCGTCTGAGCGACACAAGCCCTGACAGTCGGAATGTCGGCATGCGCGACATCACCTGCTGCCGTGAGAAATCCCAAGTTACGTTCGACGGTGAAATCCGCCCGCGGATCGAGTGTCGAGGCTTCGACCTCACCCTCCCGAACGGGCTGCATGACGGACAGACGCGAATCCCTTCGCTGCTTCGTCGGCCCGGCCTCTTCGTCCGCGGCCGTTCCGCCGCCGAGATACTTCCGTGCGAGCTTGTACTGCTCCTCGGCCAGCTCCAGCGGATCGGGCTGCTGCCGCTCGGCGTCGAGCTGGGATTGCAGGGCCGCGACCTGCTCTTTCAGTGCTTCGACCTCGGTATTGCCGCAAGAAGGGGCCGGGGTGTAGAAAGCCGCCATTTCACCCGATATCCTCCGGTAGGCAGCATCCGATTCGTCGATCGCTGTCGGTGCTGCCGGAACTGTAGCATCCGCCATTTCCCCGGTCACAGGCAAGCGGTCGTCCATAACATCACCCAACGATTGTAGTTTCTCGCGCCGCTGCTGCTCGTACTGCTCCTGTTCGTAGACCTTGCGTTTGTCCGTTTCCGCCGGCTTTACCGTCGCTTCCGGAATCGTAACATTGTATCCGCCCGCTCCCGCCTGCTGCGGAGCCGGTTTCGGGGTGAACAGGTACCATAGGAAAATGCCGCACAGCAGTGTCATCACCGTCACGACGCCGGCGAACTTAAGTTGCCGGAGGTGCTGCGGTGTGAGAAATTGCGACAGTTTTTCAACTGCTCCGTTATCGCTCCTGCGTGTCATCTTCACTCGTGTTTAGAGGTAACAGGCTCCTTTCCGGCAGTAGTGGCTGCCGGAGGTGTTCGACGGCGGGAATCGACGTCTCCCGACTCCGCATTCCACCGAACAGAATCATCAGGGCGACCGCCGCATAGACGAGCAGCAGCATAGTAACCAGCCCGAGCCGCTGGCGCGGCGTAAGACGTTTCATGCGGGCCTTCAGCCACGCTTCGGCCCGCGTCTGTAAATCCTTAGCGCTCATAACTTCCGAGGTCTTTATTTTCGAGAATACGCAGATCTTCGATCAGGAATCCCTGCGGGTTGTTGTCCGAGCGTACGGCATTTCGCAGGCGGCATGTCGTGACGAGCGTCCGCTCCGTGACGTTGCTTTCACGGACGATCTTCTGCCGTGCGAAGGTCTCGATAGCATAGGGATAGCAGTCGAAATCGCAGCGGATACTGTCCACGACGACATTCTGCGATACGTTCGAGGCGATGATGCGGTTGAAATATCCCTTCTCTGCGAGGCTCTGGTAATAGGCGATGGCGCTTCCGTCCGCAAGGTACAGCGCCCTGCGGACATTGCCTTCGATGGCCTCGCGGTCGGGAGAGAGGGTGAAGAAGAGCTCGTGGAAGCGCCGCACGTGTTCGCGGGCTTCGACGGGACGGTTCTGGGCCATATCCTGCGAGAGAGCCAATATCAGCGACTTGCCCTGATCCAGTACGTAGATCTTCTGCCGCTGGGCTTCCGCGAAGCGGTAGGATGTCCACACTGCCGCCACCGAGATCAGCGTGCAGGCTCCCAGAAAGAGCATGCTGAAGAGCCGCAGGTGGCGAAAGGACGATTCTATATTCTTCAATGTTTTGAATTCCATATTTTATTACGTTTTATCGTTTCTTCAAAGCCCCTTTTATACGGCCTCCGACATTTCCGACCGCCGCTCCGGCGACTCCGGCAGCGCCCATCGCCACGGCACGTCCTGCGCCTGCGACTTTATCGCCGTAACTTCCGGCGCCTCCGGCCTGAATGATCCACGACGCAACGGTCGGCACGCAGAAATATCCGACGATTCCGATAATCATAAAAATGCAATAGACCGTATTGCTTCCGTCGGGTATGAACGTCGGGTCTTGCAGTCGTTCGATGTCCTGCTGGAGCATCAGAATCTGGATGCGCGAAAGGATCGCACCGAACAGGTCGCTGACGGGCAGCCACAAATAGATGCAGATATAGCGTGCCAACCAAGACGCCAGCGTATTGTGAAAGCCGTCGTACACGGAGAAGGCGAAGGCCACGGGCCCCAGCAACGCCAGAACGATCAGGAAAAACGTCCGCACGGTGTCGATGGTCAGCGATGCCGCCTGGAAGAGCGTTTCCAGAAACGTCCGGAATGCCTCACGGACTTTCTGACCGAATTGATACCCGGCTCGCTCGGCATACATCCCGGCAATCGCCATGAGGTCTTTAGGCTTCCAGCCCAATTCGTCAAGCCGTTTGTCGAACTCTTCATTACTGATAAGATAGGCTTTTTCCGGATCGCGGAGCATCGCCTGACGCTGCAATTCATCCTTCTGTGTCTGGTATTTTTCCAGATCGAACGCCTGTCGATCGACCAAATGCGATGTGGCATTGCTGATGGGTGACAATAGGCCGTTCAAAGGCCCCAGCACGAGGGTCGGGAAAGCCATGATGCACAGCCCCAGCACAAAAGGCCGCAGCAGCGGGAATACCTCGATCGGCTCCGCGGCGGCGAGGGATTTCCAGACCCGGTATGCGATGAAAAACAAGGCGCCCAATCCGGCGAGTCCTTTGGCAATGCCCATCATATCGCTGCACAACGGCAACATATCGGCGTACAACGAGCGGAGAATCTGATGCAGGTTCGTCCACTCTACGGCTAATGGCATCGTCATAGGTTACCAATATCGGTCGTTATGGCCGCCGTACAAGGCCCGCACACGCTCCGAATCCCTACGCTGGCGACTGCGCAGGAACGACACGGAGATATTCTTGCGCGTATAGTATTCCGTAAGATTGCGGTATTCGAGCATCTCGTAATAGATCCTGTCGATAATATCCAGCCGCTCCTTGTCGGTCATCGAAAGCCCCGACGGAGTGATGATCTGCTTCAGGTCGTTCAGCAGGTCGGCACTCGCCGACAGCAGCTTCGTATAGCCTGCGGCCATTGCCGTGAGTTCCTCGGCCGAGTAGTTCGTATCGTCGAGCATCGACCGGAAATTCGAGATGTATATATCGGAGATGTCGCCCACGAGCAGCATCGTCTGCTGCACGCGACGTGCGCTTTTGACGAGGTTATGCACCGACCGCAGCGCGTCGTAATATTTCTTCGACTGCTCGTAAATCTTTACCGTCTGCTGAAAACTCTGAAGCAGCGTACTTCCGTTCCGGGATGCTTCGACGACCTGCTTGGTGGAATTCACGATACCCTGCGCCAGATTCGAGGGGTCGCTCACCACCCACTGCGCCCGAAGCGGATGACCTGCCAGCAGCATCGCTGCCAGCAGGCCGAAGCCTATTCGCCGTCCCATCGCACCGGAGCCTGAAGGATTACTTCCGTCCCTATACGCTGCGGACGGTCGTCGCGGACGAAAAGCCCGAAACATCCGATATGCAGAATATCGTTGGTCGTGTGATGAATGACGCATCCGCCGGTTTGCCCGTACAAGACATGGAGCCACAGACCGTCATCGCGTTTGAGAATGACCATGTCCCGCACGGGACGCTCGCCGCAGAAAAGCGTCGCGGCATATCCCGGAGCCGTTTTGCGGATCGTGATCCGCTCTCCGTATTCGTTCTTTCAGCAGCCGCAGATACGGTCGTCGGCAACCTCGGATTGCAACTCCCGGATGGTCTGTTTCAGCGACTCGATCTCTTCTTGTGCCCGGCGCAGCCGTTCGTCTCGCGCGGCGAGTTCTTTTTTGGATATGAACATGATTTTCGGATTTTAGGTTAATGATATTCATTGCGTTTTCGCTCGGCCAACTGGCGTATAGCCAGCTCGATATTGCCGCCGAGCTTCTCCGTGAGACGTTGCAACTCCAGTTTTTCAGTCTCTTCGGTGGTATAGCAGAGGTATTCCTCAAGACTCGTTTCGGTAGCATAGACAGCAGAGTGCACGCCTCCGAGTCCGATCCACACCTCTTTGTAGCGGCGCTTGGGGTCATTGGCCCGATTGATCGACAACACCTGATTGCGTTCCTTATCACTCAATCCCAACAACTCCTGAATCTCGTCGAACTTGTTAGCATACTTACGCATGTCCAAAAGGATGCGGCAGTCGCAGTTGGCGATGACGCTCTCCTTGAGGACGGGCGACGACAGCAGGTCGTCCAACTCCTGCGTTACGCACATACACTCGCCGAAATACTTGCGGCAGGTTTTATACAAATACTTGATAAATCCCGCCATGCCCGCCTTGGCGATAGCTTTCCATGCTTCTTCGAGCAGTAAAACTTTGCGAATACCCTTCAGCCGCCGCATCTTTGTAAGGAAGGTCTCCATGATAATCAGCGTAATGACAGGATAAAGGACTTTGTTTTCGCTGATATTATCCAGTTCGAAGACGATGAATCGCTTATCCAACAAGTCCAACTGCTTGTCGGAGTTCAAGAGGTAGTCGTACTCCCCGCCACGATAGTAAGGTTCGAGAACGTTCAGAAAATTTTCAATATCGAAATCCTTTTCCCGGACGCGCTTTTTTTCCAACAGACGGCGGTAATCCGTTGCGACGAACTCGTAGAAGGTGTTGAACGAAGGTGTGACCGCAGTGCCGGTCTTGAGTTGCGAGAGGTATAGGTTCACGGCATTCGACAAGGCCACCTCTTCCGCACGTGTCGGTTCCTCGGATTCGCGCTTCCACAAAGTCAGCAACAGCGCCTTGAGCGATTCGCGCTTCTCGACGTCGTACACTCCGTCTTCGACAAAGAAGGGGTTGAAGGCAACGGGGGCATCCTCCTGATAGGTGAAATATATCCCATCCCGACCTTTGGTTTTCTGCCGGATAAGCGAGCACAATCCTTGATAGGAGTTTCCCGTATCGACAATCACGATATGTGCGCCCTGTTCATAATATTGCCTGCATATATGATTGAGGATAAAACTTTTGCCTCCCCCTGAAGGCCCGATGACCACACGGTTCCGGTTGCTTATCCATCCTTTTTTCATCGGGTAGTCGGAGATGTCGAGGTGAATGGGGATACCGCTCACCCGATCCGCCATCTTAATGCCGAAAGGCGACAAAGATGAGCGATAGTTCGTCTCTTCGTTAAACAGACACAAGCCCTGTTCGAGAAACGTATAGAAACTTTCTTCGGCGGGAAAATCCCCTTCGTTGCCGGGGATCGCCGCCCAGAAAAGCGTCGGAACATCCACAGTATTATGACGCGGCGTGCACCCCATAAGCGCCAGCTGCGCCCCGACATCGTTACGGATCTGCTTCAGCTCCTCGCTCCCTTCGCCCCATGCCATGACATTGAAATGGGCGCGTATCGAGGTCAGAGAGAAGGAGTGCGCCTCATTGAGGTAATCGTCGATCCATTCCTTGTTGATCTGGTTCGAACGGCTGTACTGCGCGAGCGACTGCATGTTACGGGCCGTACGTTCGAACTGCCTGAGGTTTTCGTCGCTGTTATCCAAAAACAGATATTGATTGTAGATGTGATTGCATGAGAGCAGCAATCCTACGGGAGCGGCGAATGAAAGCCGACAATCGGAACGCTCCGTCGAGAGGCGTTCGTAGCGGTCATCCGTACGAACGCTGCCGGGGAGGTCGTCCAGATCGGAAAGCGTATGCAGGCACAACGCCTTGTCGCCGATCCACATCCGGTCGGGATCGAGACGCATGTCCTGTAACGGAGTCTTCCCGGACGGTGACAGCGTGAGATAACGTTCGAGGATTCCCGAAGATTCGGGAGTCCCGGCAATCTCGTCCGCTCCGAGACGCCGCAGCCGGATATGGCCGCTCTCGCGGACGATGCTGGAGAACTGCTCCACAGCTTCCAGAAAGCGCGTCGTCGCATCTTTGTCCTGCAACTCCTTCGGGACGAGCGTACCCCGGCACAGCACACTGCAATCGCTCTGACGGCGGCTTTGCGCACGGGTTGTCTTCGTAATGAACAGGTAGCAGGTATGATGCAGAAAAGGTCGTTCGTTGAAATGCCGCTCGAACGACCGGCTCAAGAAACTCAAATCATCTTTCCCGATGTCGGAACGATATTGCTCCTGAACGAAAATATCCTGCTTGTGCACCACGGTATAGTCCGGAAGCACCTTCACCGCTTTGAGCCATACGCCGTGCAGCGCTTCATATTCTTGCGAAGAGACGGTAAACAACTCCGGAAGCGTAACCTCGAACGCCACCGTGATGTTGGCGTCTTTGGAGAGGATACAATCGTGTTCGACCTTTCAGATCGGAAATTTCCGTTCGAGGGTTTCGGTTTTCAGGGTGTTATTCATGTTTCTAATGTCGGTTTAGAATTCTTGCCACACTTTTTCGGGAGACGATACGTCGCGGATGCCGCCGTGCGGCGAGGAGCTTCATCAGTCCGTAAGCCCCGTACTTGCGGTTCAGACGGAAGGTCAGCGCCACAAGCGCACCGCCCAGCCCCACGCCCGCGACAAGGCATGCCACCTGATCGACTCCGCCCATATAAAGTACGACTACGAGAATGAAAACGGCGAGCAGGCCGCCGGCGAAGAGGAAGAGGTACTGCGCCCGCAGCCCCTTGAACTCCACCTGGCGGCCCACGCCTTTATTGATCGGATATTCGGCCATCGTCTAAAGGAAAAACGAACGCAGAATCGTGGCGGCGACGATCAGGAAGATACAGGCTCCGAACCAGCTCGCAGCGGTTTTAGACGTATCCGGATCGCCCGAACTGAACTTCTGATAGACCCGCACTCCGCCGATCAGGCCGATGACGGCGCCGATGGCGTAGATCAGCTTGGTCGCCGGGTCGAAATACGACGTGACCATCTGCGTAGCCTCCTGAATGCCGGCCATGCCGTTGCCTTGCTGCGCTGCGGCGTGCTGCACCGTGGCGAGCAGTCATACGGCGATTCATGCCGAACTGAAAATGAGTTTTCTTTTCATGGATGATTGTGTGTTTTAATTCGACTTCAGATTTTCTCTCCGGGCGCTGGGCCCGTGATTCATGCGTGCTGCTCATCCTGCCGTCAGCCTGAATCGTAGTATCCGGGAGCTTTCATAGCTTCGCATTTTTTAAGTTGAACAATCTATTTCGGAGCGGCGGCCATACGCTGCGCCGCTTCCTTCTCGGCATCGTCCAGATAACGGGCGATGATCGGGCTGGCGCCGGAGATGGCGTCCATGAGTGTACACTGCACTTCCGTATGGCGGATGTCACGCAGCACTCCGGCCAGGGTTTGCCGCTGCTCTTCAGGCACGGCCTGCCCCTTGCACAAGGCGAGGATGCAATCCAACTGCTGCGGAGAGAAACTCTGCGTCCCGGCAGGCGGGGCCGTCATTTCGCATCCTATGTCCATCACCTCTTCGGTTGCAGCTTCGCGCATCAGGGTGTTCTCTTCCTCCGCGGTGAGCGCCGTAGGTTCCTTATGTATCCACCCCTGAACGGTCGCTTGCACAGCGCGATGTTCCTTATCGCTGTCGCTTGCCGGTACAAATGTATGGTCGCTCTTGTCTGAATTGTTCCCCTTGCGCCGGGAGTGGCGTGACGCGGCGCGTACTGGCGTCCGCTGACCGGCGCCGTAGTCCCGGGTGACGACCAGCGCATCGTCTTTAGGGGTAACGGCTGCCGTCCGACGCCTGCGGCGGCGTGGCGGGTCGAGACGGTCGGCTTGCCGTCGATGCCAACGCGCCAGCGCCCGGCACGTCGGCCCGAAGCAAATCTCGCCCAACTCGCCCCGGAAGAGGAACTTATCCAGAAACAGGTAGCAGAACAGCACGAGGAACAGCACGACGAGGGCTTCCGTGATTTTCATAACGGGTGTCATCCTTATAGAATTTTATTGAGTCCTTTGGAGCAGAGCGACCGTATTTCCGTCCGGTGCCGCTCGAAGTGCTGTTCCAATACGTTGTCGATGAAGTTCCCGACCGTAAAACGCCGGTTGCCCGCAACGCCCACGAGGGTCGTGATCTTGCGGTGCAGCCGCCGGTCGATATAGACGCATTGCCGCGCTTCGGAAGGAGTATTCTTCAGAAACCGCGACGCATAGTCTTCCGCATCCGAACGCCTGACGCGCAGCTCCGAAGCCGGGGTTTCCGCCTGTTCCGACACTTCGGTATCCGACGAAGATGTTGCCGGCTCCGGGGCCGCCATCAGGCTGCGCAGGTATTCTTCGTCAAGCTCCTGCCGGACAGGCACTTTCCTACTCATGGCACGGAAGTTTCAGAACGGCGCAGATCTCCGTCATCAGGCGGTCGAAACCGCACTCGGCGACGAAAGCCCGGTCGGGCGGCAGCAGCGTACACCGGTACACCGGGCCGCCCGCTTCCTGAATATCCTTGTTGAAGTTGCTCCGCACGGGAATATGCGTGCGCAGATGCCGCAGCCCCAACTGATCGAGGACTTTCTCGTACTGCTCATAGAGCGGCGTCCGCTCGCGGCGATCCACCAAGTTCCAGAACAGGAACAGCTCCCGAAGATGCGCCCGTCCCGTCTTGATCAGGCGGTCGTTGAGAACAGAGGCGAAATTGAGCGTGCTTTCCAGTACAATGCGGTCGGCCTTCATCGGAATAAAGAGGTAGTCCAACTCGACAATCGTGGAGAGGACGCCTTCATTGCCCACCGTTCCCGGAAGGTCGAACAGCACGACATCGTATCGTTCTTCGGCGACGGCGGCCCATTTCCGCCATTCGAGCATCGCTTCGGAAGGTTTGCAGCAGAGAATACGATAAGGCTTCACCCCTTTGTTCTCGGCGAGCGAAACGAGGAGTCTACCGTAGATCGCCGAAGATTGCACGACGGCCTTGTCGCGGTTCGAAAGTTTGAGGATGGAGTGTTGCGGGTAGTCGCAGTCCACCACCGCGACGCGGATGCCGTGCAGGTAGTGCAGCCACGAGGCTGCCAGTACTGTGAGGGTCGATTTGCCGACGCCACCTTTCTGGGAGGCGAAAGCGATGCATAACGGGTTCTGTTCCATACGAGAATAATTAAGCGATTAATATTTAACTTGTTTCGATACGCGGATACGTACTTGCGTATTCACGTATCTTCGGCGATTCATACGCCTTTGCGGATTCACATACTTTTGTCGGCAGATACGGATATAAGCTGTCACATACGAACTTCGGCATCTATGCAGACATCTATATCCGTATCCGCATAGCCGCGTAATGACGGAGGTACGGGAGTAAGAGACTACGCGGGCAGGTAGATTCGTAAGTACCGATCCGCGCACAAAGAAAATGAGAAAACGCCCCCGTTCGACGGCTCCGAAAACGGGTGGCGCCCAAAAGCGCGTATCGGCGTCCGTTGGCAGGTATATATCTGATACAACATAAGATAAAACGCTCTACCTTTGTCTCCGAAAGGAGTAATCCCGCTGCGACGCCGAAGGCGCGCACCTTCATCCGGCCCCTGGCCGGATTTCTATATGCGCCCGCATATAGCAAGGGGTACTTTCAGCCGCTCGGAATATTCCGAGCCGCCGAAAGTGCCGCCGCGACCTGCGGCGCAGCGGACGGCTACTCCCGAGTCGTAACCTCAAAACACCGATGCCCTATGGATGCTGCCGATAAACCGACCTCCGCTGCGGGCCGCAAAGCCCTCGACGACCCGCGCATACACCGCTATTACGTTCGCCTGACAAGCGAGCAAAACGAGCGTTTCCTGCGCATGTACGAACAGTCCGGAATGAAGAATAAAGCCGATTTCATCTGCCACCGCATCTTTGGATGACCCTTTACGGTCGTCGTCCGAGACAAGAACACCTACGATTTCTATGTCCGGCTGACGGGATTTTACGCCCAGTTCCGGGCTGTCGGGGTGAACTACAACCAGTGCGTCAAAGCCATACACACGACCTTCGGTGATAAGAAAGCGTTGGCCTATCTCTACCGTCTGACGCTCGAAACACAACGGTTGGAACAACTCGTGAAGGCGGTCATCGAACTTACGAAGGAGTTGCTGCAATGGTGCCGAAAGTAAACTCCGGGGCCAATGTCTACGGCGTACTTCAGTACAATCGTATCAAGGTCGAAGCCGACGAGGGCCGGATATTATACATGCAGGGAATACCCGAACGCAGCGACGGCTGATTCAGTATCGAGGAGTGTGCGGAAGCCTTCGGGTACTACACGGCGCTCAATCCCCGTGTCCGAAAACCGGTCGTGCATTTCTCGCTCAACCCCTCGCCCGAAGATCGGCTTTCGGAAGCACAACTCACGCAACTTGCCGCCGAGTTCATGGAACGCATGGGATATGGCCGCCAGCCCTATGTCGTCTTTCTGCACGAAGACATCGCACGGCGACACATGCACGTCGTCTCGGTGAGGGTGGACGAGCAGGGCCGGAAGATCGACCACAACAACGAACTGCGGCGAGCCATGGCGGTTTGCAGAAAATTGGAACACGAGTACGGCCTGCATGTGCCCGAAGACGGCGGCGTGCAAACAGAACCGGAAGAATTGCGCCGGGTCGATTACCGTCGGAGCGATCTGAAGCATCAGCTGCGCAACGTCGTGATGACGCTCAAACAGCAGTACGGATTCCAGTCCCTCGCGGAGTTCAATACGCTGCTCGAACGCTATGGCCTCGCAGCCGAAGAGGTTCGAGGCGACGTACGAGGCCGACCGTATCGGGGGCTCGTTTACCACGTGCTCGATGATGACGGGCAGCGCACGGGAGCCGCGGTCAAAGCGTCCCGGCTGGGCGATTTTTTCGGATGGAAGGCGCTGGAAGAAAAATTCGACGCCTCGAAACAACGGCTTCGGCAACATCCCGAAACGCTCGACCGCACACGCCGCGAAATCGACCGTGCCCGGAGCGGAGACCGCAACCGCGAGGAGTTCACGGCCGAACTTCGTGAGAACGGTATCGACGCTGTTTTCCGGGAGAACGACGCCGGGCGGATTTACGGCGTCACCTTCATCGACCGCACGACACATCAGGTGTTCAACGGCTCCCGGCTCGGAAAGGAGTATGCGGCCAACGCTTTCGAGGCGTGGTTCAACGCTCGGGAGCAAGAGTCGTCCACACCCATGCCGGAAGAGTTACGGCCGTTGGCACCCCTCGAACTGCCCCAGCTGGGACTATCTTCGGTCGAAGAGTTCGAGGAGTATATCGAGACCCATTACGTTTCGATGCCCGACGTAATGAGCGAACTCATGGAATATAAGCCCGAAAAGGAGTGGGAAACAGCTCCCGAATACCGGCTCTTCCCGCGCAGGAAGAAGCGGCGGCGGAAAATCCGGAAAAGAATTTAACAACCTCGATACGTTACGATCATGCAAGAAGAAGACGATCTGCGCGGCTTGGCCAAAGTCGCGGATTTCATGCGGGCGATCAGCTTTCTGTTTCTCGCCATTCACATCTACTGGTTCTGTTACGAGTGGTTTGCGCAGACAGGATGAACGATTTCCGTCGCAGACCGCATCCTGCAAAATTTCCAGCGGACGGCTGCCTTGTTCTCATCGCCGCTCTGCACCAAACTCTTCTGTACGGTATTTCTCGCATTGTCGTGCATGGGAAACCGTGGCGTGAAGGACGAGAAAATATCGTGGAAGCATATCGCCGCGGCAGGCGGCATCGGCATACTGCTATTCTATGGCAACGGTTGGCTGCTCGGGATGAATGTCGTGACGGCCCTGCGGGCGGCGCTTTATACGGCGACGCTGCTGGCGGGATTCCTCGGAATGCTGGCGGCCGGGCTATGGAGCAGCCGTCTGCTGAAAAACCGTATGACGGATGATCCGTTCAATGCCGAAAACGAGAGTTTCATGCAGGAAACACGCCTGCTGAAAAACGACGATTCGTTCAACTTTCCGACCGAGTTCGTCTTCCGGAGACGCAGGCACAGCGGATGGATCAACGTCGTGAATCCCTTCCGGGCGAGTATCGTTTTAGGGACGCCCGGCTCGGGAAAATCCTATGCCCTCATCAACAACTACATCAAGCAGGCCATCGAAAAGGGATATGCGCTCTACGTCTACGACTTCAAGTTCGACGACCTGTCGGTTGTCGCCTATAACCATTTGCGCAAGAATCTCGAGGCTTACGGAACGACGCCGCCGAAATTCTATGTCATAAATTTCGACGACCCGCGCCGTTCGCACCGATGCAATCCGCTCGCGCCGAATCTCATGTCCGACATCACCGACGCATACGAGGCCAGCTATGTCATCATGCTTAATCTCAACCGTTCGTGGATACAGAAGCAGGGAGATTTCTTCGTCGAATCGCCGATCGTGCTGCTCGCGGCGATCATCTGGTTCCTGAAGATTTACGACGGAGGAAAATACTGCACCTTTCCCCATGCCATCGAGCTGCTGAACAAACCCTACGAGGAGTTGTTCACCGTATTGATGGCTCACGAGGAGTTGGAGAACTATCTTTCGCCCTTCGTGGATGCATGGAAAGGTGGAGCCGCAGAGCAGTTGATGGGGCAGATCGCCTCGGCGAAGATTCCCCTCTCGCGCATGATCTCCCCGCAGCTCTACTGGGTCATGTCGGGAGACGACTTTACACTCGACATCAACAACCCCAAGGAACCGAAGATTCTTTGCGTGGGAAACAATCCCGACAGGCAGAACATATACGGCGCGGCGCTCGGATTGTATAATTCGCGCATCGTCAAGCTGATAAACCGCAAGAAGCAGCTCAAAAGCTGCGTGGTGATCGACGAGCTGCCGACGATCTATTTCCGGGGGCTGGACAACCTGATCGCAACGGCGCGTTCCAACAAGGTCGCCGTGTGTCTGGGTTTTCAGGATTTCAGCCAGCTAAAGCGCGACTACGGAGACAAGGAAGCCGCCGTGATTCAGAATACCGTAGGCAATATCTTCAGCGGACAAGTCGTAGGAGAAACGGCCCGGACACTCTCCGAACGATTCGGAAAGATCGTGCAGAAACGACTGTCCGTGAGCATCAACCGCAGCGATACCTCGACGTCGATAAACACCCAGCTCGACAGTCTTATTCCTGCGTCGAAAATCTCGACGCTCTCGCAAGGCGTGTTCGTCGGGGCCGTGAGCGACAACTTCGGAGAGGAGATCGAGCAGAAAATTTTCCATGCCCGGATCGTCGTGGACAACGACGCTGTGAAAAAAGAAATGGCGGAGTACAAACCCATACCCGCAATATCGTCGTTCCTCGACGCCGACGGACGGGACATCATGCAGGAGAAGATCAAGGAGAATTACCGCCGCATCAAGCAGGATGCGCTCAACATCATCGAAGCCGAGATGAAACGCATAGAGAAGGATGGAAAACTGGCGGAAAAGTTATTAGGGAGAGCCGAATAAAATGGATTCTTAATGAAATCGCCATTTAATAATACTTTTTTTGTGTAAAAATCGCCATTTTTAAGTAAATTATTATCTTTGCGACAAGGTGAACAAACATGATTAAAACGAATGCATGGAAACCGTAAGAAGAATCCTTCAAGACAAGATAAATGATAGGATAGCGCCAAGTAAAGCTGTGTTAATTTTCGGAGCACGTCGCGTAGGTAAAACCGTTATGATGCGCAAAATCGTGGATAGCTACCCGGGGCGAACGATGATGCTTAACGGCGAGGATTACGATACGTTGGCTTTATTGGAAAATCGTTCGGTCGCCAATTATAGGCATTTGTTGGAGGGCATCGACCTGTTGGCTATTGACGAAGCTCAGAATATCCCTCAAATCGGCAGTATCCTGAACCTGATCGTCGATGAAATACCGGGTATAAGCGTATTGGCCAGCGGTTCGTCTTCATTCGATCTGCTGAACAAGACGGACGAACCGCTGGTCGGCTGCAGTACGCAATTCCTGCTGACACCTTTCTCCCAACGGGAAATCGCGCAAACGGAAACAGCACTCGAAACCCGTCAGAACCTCGAAGCACGCTTGATTTACGGCTCCTATCCGGAGGTGGTGATGATGGACAACTACGAGCGTAAGACCGATTATCTGCGCGATATTGTCGGAGCATATTTGCTGAAAGATATTTTGGCGATCGACGGCTTGAAAAATTCGAGCAAGATGCGCAACCTGTTGCGGATTATCGCCTTTCAACTGGGAAGCGAAGTTTCCTATGAAGAGTTGGGTAAACAGCTCGGCATGAGTAAGACGACCGTTGAAAAATACCTTGACTTGTTGGAGAAAGTCTTTGTCGTCTATCGTCTGGGAGCTTACTCGCGGAATCTCCGTAAGGAGGTTACGAAAGCCGGGAAGTGGTATTTCTACGACAACGGAATCCGCAATGCTATTATCGGCGCATTTTCTCCGCTGGCCATTCGGCAGGATGTCGGTGCACTGTGGGAAAACTACATCATCGGAGAACGGCGCAAGGCGAATTTCAACGAAGGACTGCATAAGGAATTCTACTTTTGGAGAACCTATGACAAACAGGAAATAGATCTGATCGAAGAGAGAGCAGAGAGCCTTACGGCTTTGGAATTCAAATGGGAGAATAAGATGCCTAATGTCCCGAAAGTGTTTCAAGAAGCATATCCCCATGCCGAGTTCCGTGTCGTGAATCGGGATAACTATTTGGAGTTCGTATAATCAATAAGTTACATATATGGAAACAAAACTACAATCCCAACAGATGCAATATCCGCGGTTTATTCAAAATAAACCGTGCGGCATTGATAAATTAGATGGAGGTTCGCAAGAACGGTTAGCAAAAACTATTGCTCGCCACTTTCGTCAAAATGATTCCTTGAATGACGATAACGCTTTACCTCGAATTATAGGAATTGAAGGTATTTGGGGGTCCGGCAAGTCTAATGTTGTCAAGATGTTGGAAAAAGAATTATCAGACAATTATTATTTCTTTGAATATGACGCATGGGGACATCAAGAAGACTTGCAGCGTCGATCTATATTGGAATTGCTGACAAGCAAACTTATTGATGATGGTATCTTATTCGGAGATACGACTATAAGAATCAAAGGAGGAGGCGAGAAAACCGTATCATGGGCTGAAAAGTTGAAATATTTATTAGCCCGTAAGACTGAAACTGTCACCGAAAAATATCCTCTCATCAGCAATGGTATGGTCGCAGCATTTTTAGTTGCAGTCCTGACACCGATATTTACATTTATTGCATATGCAATAAAACCTACACCTTCAACATGTTGGTTCTCTTTATTATCTATTATGATAGCTGCACTGCCAGTTATTGTTGCGTCATGTATTTGGTGGCGAAAGCATCGTAAAGACCCTCAAAAATATGGATGGAGTTATTTATTAGCTATTTATCAAGATAAAATCAAAAATGATGTATGCTATGAGACTTTGAGTGAGGACGAACCGACTGTTTGTGAATTCAAAGCATGGATGCAGGATATTTCTGATTTTATCAAAAAAGGAGGGCAACAAAAATTAGTTCTGGTTTTCGATAATATGGATCGCCTGCCGGCTGAAAAAGTAAAAGAATTATGGTCTTCTATCCATACATTCTTTGCCGATAGCGGTTTTGAAAATGTTTGGGCGGTTATACCTTTCGATGAATCGCATTTGGCATGTGCATTCGGGGATGAATCTGATGAACAAACGAAACAACTGACCAAATACTTTATCAATAAAACCTTCCCGATTGTCTATCGCGTTGCTCCTCCTGTAATTACAGATTACCGAAGCATTGTTGATAAATTTTTTGTCGAAGCATTTGGAGCAGAAAATAATGATACCGCTGAAACTATAAATCGGATATTCAGGTTAACTAATCCTAATGCCAATGTACGTGAAATAATTTCATTTATAAATGAGATGGTTGCACTCAAGCAAGAGTGGGGAGACACCATTTCTATGATAAATATCGCTTTATTTTGTTTGAAGAAAACAAAAATTCTTGAAAATCCGGTAGAGCAAATATTGTCTGGCGACTATTTGAAGGGTATTCAAACAATAATAAACAATGATCTGCAAACTCAACGCGAAATTGCTGCTTTGGTATATGGCGTCGATGTTGAACATGCTCGACAAATACCGTTGAAAAAATATATCGAAGGGTGTATTAACGGAGACGAAGATCATGATATAAATCAATATGCAGAATCCAACAAGCAATTCGATATTGTGTTGGATGAAGTTACAAAGGAAATGGACAATGCGCTTATCGATAAGATCATACATTGTTTGCACTCATTGACTCGAAAGAATGATAATATTCTTCATATATGGCAAAGAATAGCACAAATAAAATTAAAAGAGCCTATTAGCAAACAAGAGTTCCCTGTTGAGTATCAAAAATTGCTGTTGCATTTAGATACTGCAACCCAAAACCATGTTATTGCCCAGCTATATAAGAAAATAGTTCGATTCACAGATTTTAATGGCGGCGACTATTTCAAGACATTAGATGAAATAGAATGGTTTATTGCGGACAATAATTTGCCTTGTGATTTTGCATCGTTGATTGAGACAAAAGAAGTTGAACCTAAAATATTTATCGACTATATTCAAGTTGCGAATAAAACAGATGTTTTCCCTCGAAATAATGCGCCTGCAAATGCTTATGAATATTATCAAATTAAAACAAATCCAGAAGCTCTTGACACCTATCTGTCCGAATTATTGCCTAACAATTTCAGACATGCCGATATTGTAAAAGCGTTAAAGGATAATTCTGCATATACATTCACAACGCTTTTACAAACAATCACGAATTGCATTATAACGAAGAATATAAACAAAGATAACGTAGGGGCTATATTTGCATCTTATCGTTTATTGGCATCTGACGAGGAGCGACCCTTGTCTGCAACATTAGATTCGAGTTTTGTAAATCAATTACATTCGGAGGTGGAGGCCGATGGTAGCAACATTCAAGAATCAGGGTATTACGATTTGGTTGCCATGCAATTGGCGCATGGTCGTGATGTTTCTTTAATAAAGGGGTGCGATGTAAAATATGTCGCTGAAATTATGGACTATTATGCCGATCATGGAAATTTATTGGTAAATAGTGTGGGGTGGAATATACAATTATTAAATGAAACACTACAATATATGGTAAACAATAAATTGGGATATAAATTATTGCTCTCCGACATATTACCCCAATTTGATAATATCAAGAGCAGAATAGGTGTAACGGATGAAGTTTTTATTGAACATCTGGCAGAATGGAATACCGATTTGGATAAGGATATAACCAAAAACAATATCAAAAGTGTAATTCCCAGCGCATCTTTTTATGGTTTGACCACTCGGATAAGCAATGTTTTGACTGATCATATCAATAAAATAGCGATTGAGGTATTGGCCGAAATAAATGTTGATACGCTATATGCCCAAAAAACAAACCATGCATCCGAGTATTGGCTTGTAGCAACAAAGCATTTATTAGCTAAAATCAAATCTTTGCCAGATAACCTAACAGAGTTCGGTAAAAAAATCTTAATAGACATTGCTTCTGGAGCTCAAAATTCGAATTCTTTACCAGATTGTTTTAAGGGTGTAATTGAAAAATTAGATAAACGAAAAATTAAGTCAACAATAACGGATATACGAAATGAGTTTTGCAATAAGACAAAAACTATTACTCCCGCAAAATTCCAATTTTTCGAACCTTGGTTTAGATTACACGGCAATCTGTCAGATCGAGCTGGAGAAGTAGTAGATAAAATCATAAAGCCCGTAATCACTGATTCAGTTTGTAAAAACTTGATTTTAGAGAATAATAAATTTTATATCGCTTTGATAAATCAAGGGCGCGATGATTCTTTTGATTTGAAGCAAATTTGTCAAAAATGGGCTCAAATAGAAAAAGGCGATAGAAAACTCATTGAATTTTTGAAAAACATAGGCATAGAATCTATAGTTGAAGAATAATACTTGCATACTCATTTCCTGCCAACCCGCGCCTCTTCCCGCCAGAAGGGGCGCGTTTGGTGTTATGAACTGGAAAAGGTCTTATCTTGCCGGCGGATTTTCACCATTCATTCAATTTACTCATTTAATATTGGCATTATGGCAAGAGAACAGGAAAAGCTATCGAAGGACGTGCTGGCCGTCCTCGACAAAAAGACGAACGATCTGCGTCTGGTCAGCGAGATGAACGAGCAAACGGGAGAGTTCAACACCGTGAGCACGGCTCCGGGCGACCGGCGCAGAGCCCTTTCGTTCGACAGCCGAACGGTTTTGGGAACCTTTTTCGAGAACCTTCGCAACCAATACGGACGCCCGTCCGACCTGGGCTGAAGTTTCTTCCGGATCGGAATCGAAAAACTCGACCGTATCCTCGATTCCATCATCCAAGTCCGCGAAGGCAAGGATCAGGACGGCTCCCTGGCCAAAGAGGTCTCCGACTACGAACTCAACAACGAGGGGCGTATCGCCAAGTTCGCCGACCGCTATAAGTTCGAGGAACGGGAACTTCCGTGGGATCAGATTCAGGCGTTGGGCCTGAACAAAGAAATCCTGCTGGAGAATCAAAGCATGGGTGACATCCTCAAGGGACGTATCCCCAACAAACTGGTACCGCTCAAACACAAGGTGGACGGCCGCTGGGTCGATTTGGGCCTCGGCACGATTTCGCCGATCCGCGACGATGCGGGCAATGTCCAACTCCGTATCTTCACACGTCTGGACGAGCCGCAGTACAAAATATCGCCGTATAAGGAACTCTTCACGGACAAGGAAATCGAGCGCCTCGAAACCGACGGACATCTGGGTTCCACCAAGAAAATGAAAGATTTTACCTCGGGCTGCGAGTGCGAGTGTTATGTCAGCGTCCATGAGGCGACGAACCGCCTGACGACGCTTCCGGTCGATGCGCTGACGCTCCCCACCCGAATCTACGGCAAAGAGATCGGCGACGACATCGAGGCGCTGCGCTCCGGCAAGGAGATCTTCGTCGAAGACATCCACCTCAAGGACGGTCGGGTCATCTCGGGCCATGCCCGCGTGGACGCCAACCGCGGAGACGTGGTGTTCCGCAACGACAATAATCCGCATCTGCGTATCCACGATACGGTTTTCGGAGTCAAGGTAAGTGCAGACATCCAGGCGAAACTGGCCAACCACGAGGTCGTCTTCATCCCCGGCATGAAAGTCGGCGGCAAGACGATCAGCACCGACCTTCGTTACAGCGACACGGGCCGGCCCCTGTTCGGCAACAACGCCCGCAATTACCGTTCGCGTCTGGGCGAGGAGAACTCGCATCCGCGCCAACGTGTCCGCCGGCGTCTTCCGTCGCTTCCCGGCGCACAACCCAAAGGCATGAAAATCGGTTAGCCATTATGAAACGACACGTAGAAGAGAAAGAGTTGCCGTACTTCGCGGCAACTCTTACCGCTTATTTGCGCGAAAGCCATCCCGAACTGCTCTCCGACAAACACTTCATCGCCGAACGGAGCGACCATGCGGCCCAGACCTATGAACGTGCCGTTCGCAACGGCAACAGCGTCTACGAGGCATTGGAACTCTCGAACGCCGTTCTGTACCAGGACCTGCGCTTTTCGAAATACGATGCGATCTTCGAGGTCGTGTCGGAATGGTTCCCTGAGATCGCAGCCCGGCAGCGCACCGCTTTCTGCCTGAAACTGCTTCCCGTCTGCGAAGAGGCATTCGAGATGTACGACCTGACCGACGACTTCGAGAGCAGCCCGTCCTATAAAAATCTCCTTTTAGAACTCACCGGACTCATCCAAACTCACATCGAACTGCATGGCATACAATAAAAGGAAACATCTGGAGGCGAACATCGCCGCCCTGCGCATCGCTTTCGCTCCATCGACGGTACTTAGCCCGCAGCAGCGAGATGCCCTGGCTGCGTACAGCGGCTTCGGAGCGTTGAAATGCGTCTTGCAGCCGGCCGCTGCGGACGATGACCTCGCGCAATGAAAAACCGACCGGGAACTCTTCCCGCAGGTGAGGGAACTGCACGAACTGCTGCGCCATTATGCCGGCAGCGAACAGCGGTATAAAGACCTCGTGCAGAGCATGCGCAATTCTACGCTGACGGCATTCTACACACCGCCGGCCATCGTGCGTGCGCTCGCCGAGACGCTCCGGGATGCCGGCGTCGTTCCCCGCAGGCTGCTCGACCCCAGCGCCGGGGCCGGGATTTTCCCTTCGTCGTTTCGGGAGGCCGCCGACGGCGAAGTCGAAATTCTCTCTTTCGAGAAAGACCTGCTGACCGGACAAGTGCTCTCCACACTGGCCCGGGAACGAGAGCAGGTCATTATCGACGGTTTCCAAACCATCGAATCGGCCTATGACAGTTATTTCGACGTGGTGACGTCCAATATTCCCTTCGGTGATACCCGGATTTTCGACACTGCCTTTCGGAAGAGCGACGACCCGGTTCGAGGACAAGCGCTCAAGGCCGTTCACAACTATTTCTTCATCAAGGGACTGGATACGCTCCGCGAGGGCGGCATTCTGGCGTTCGTCACCTCGGCGGGCGTCATGGACGCTCCCGGCAACGAACCCGTCCGCCGCTATCTGATGGAGCATGCGCAGCTGGTTTCGGCCGTGCGGCTACCGAATAATCTCTTTACGGAATATGCCGGCACGGAAGTGGCCAGCGATCTCATCGTCCTTCAGAAATGGAGCGAAAAGCGGGAGCTTACCCCCGACGAGCAACGCTTCGTCAGTTCGTCCGAGATCGGCAACGGAATTTACCTGAACGACTACCACCGGGATTTCAAGCACGCGATCCATACGACGGTTTCGCATGAAAAAAGTCTCTATGGACAATCCGCTCTCGTACTGCACTACGACGGAGGCCCGGAACGGATCGCCGAGCGGCTGCGCGGAATCCTCGCAAATGATTTCGCAGCCCGCCTCGACACCGAACGATATACGCAATATCTCCGCCCGCTCCATATCCCGCAGGCGCAAACCGTGCCGCCGACCGCCCGGAGGCAAAATCGGGTCGCGGCTTCGCAATCCGTGGCGCCACCGGAGCCGGCATCCGTTGCACCGGCTCCGGAAGTACCGGCTCCGGCCGCATCGCTTTTCGGCAGCGCTGCCGCCGTTCCGATCGCCCGCCGTCCGCTGGGACAGCGGCGGCGAGCCGGGCGCAATACGGATACGACCGGCATATCCGATCTCTTCACGCAGGGGAATCTGTTCGCACAACCGGCGGAGGCAGCGGAGGCCACGGATGCCCCGGCAGCAATCGCTGCGCCGGCTTCGGAGAATAAAGATCCGCGGCCCTTTACCGGCACGATGCTTCCGCACTACAAAGAGCGGTCGTTGGTTCTGTTCGAAGGGCAGGTCGGGCGTCTGGGCGGCCTGACACGACAGGGCTGTACGTTCCATCCCGAAGAGCTGGGAACCTTGTCCCGATACCGGGCCGAACGCTATATCCCGCTACGGGATACCTACCAGCTGCTCTACCGGCTCGAAATGCAGAACGAGATCGAATACAAGGGCCTGCGGCGCAAACTCAACGAATGTTACGAGAACTTCACGGCTCTGTTGGGCGATCTGAACAAGAAGGAGAATGCCGCCTTCATCCTGAACGATCCCGGCGGGCGGGAGGTGCTGGGGCTCGAACGTTTCGTCGAAGGCCGAAAACAGCTCTCCGACATCCTCCGACGCCCCGTATCGTTCGACCCTAACGAGATCAAACACGTCGATACGGCGGCCGAAGCGCTGGCCGCCTCGCTCAACAAGTTCGGACGGGTGGAGTTTCCCTATATGGAGTCGCTCGCATCGCGTTCCCGGCAAGAGCTGATCGACGAGCTGGGCGATCGCATTTTCTACAATCCGATGGTCAAGGGGTTTGAAATCCGCGAACGGCTCGCGGCAGGGAATGTCGTCGCCAAAGCCGAATGAATCGAAAATTACCTCAAGGAGAACCCCGACGACGATGCCAGCCGCCGTTCGCTCGCGCTGCTTCGTGAGGCCGCACCCAAACGCATCGAGTTCGAGGAGCTGGATTTCAACCTCGGCGAGCGATGGATACCGACCGATATTTACGAAGGCTTCTGCGAGCATTTCTTTCAGGTGCCCGTATCGGTAAGCTATTCGGCGAAGATGGATGCCTTCGGCATCGAGAACCACGGGTACAGCCCTCTGATCTCCCAGAAATACGTCGTCAAAGGGGACTTCGAGGTCTACGATGGTATGGATCTGCTGCATCATGCCATGCTCAACACGCTGCCCAACATCAACAAGGACGGCGGTAAGGACGAACACGGCAAGACCATCCGGATTCCCGACTTCGAGGCCCGGCAGAAGGCCGACACGCTCATCACCGAAATCCGGCAGGCGTTCGTCGAATGGCTGCATGTGCAGCCCGACGATTTCAAGGAGCGGCTGACCGATCTCTACAACCGCAAATTCAACTGCTATGTCCGTCCACGCTACGACGGCAGCCATCAGCAGTTTCCGGGGCTCGACCTGCGGGGGCTGGGCATCGAAGAACTGTATCCCAGCCAAAAGGATGCGATCTGGATGATCAAGCAGAACGGCGGCGGCATCTGCGACCACGAGGTCGGTACGGGCAAGACGCTCATCATGTGCGTCGCAGCGTATGAGATGCACCGTCTGGGACTGGCCCGCAAGCCGATGATCATCGGTATCAAAGCCAACATCCACGAGATCGCCCGAACCTTCCGCACGGCCTATCCCAATGCCCGTCTGCTCTATCCCGGCAAGGAGGACTTCACGCCGGAGAACCGCCTGAGGATCTTCAGCGACATCAAGAACAATAATTGGGACTGCATCATCCTTACGCACGAACAGTTCGGCAAGATACCCCAGTCGGCTGAGGTGCAGCAACGGATTCTCCGGCAGGAGATGGACGACATAGATGAAAATCTGGCGTCCTACGAAAAGCAGGGCGGACATGTGGACGGCTGGATTCTGCGCGGTCTGGAGAAACGCAAGGAGAATCTGGATGCCAAGCTCCACGAGTTGCAGGAGACAATCGACGCGCAAAAGGACGATACGGTGGATTTTCAGCAGATGGGAATAGACCATCTGTTCGTCGATGAATCGCACAACTTCAAGAATCTGATGTTCAACACCCGCCACAGCCGTGTGTCGGGACTGGGAAATACCGACGGCAGTAAGAAGGCCATGAATTTGCTGTACGCCATCCGCACCATTCAGCAGCGCACGGGGCGCGATCTCGGCGCGACGTTCCTTTCGGGAACGACCATTGCCAACTCCCTGACGGAGCTGTATCTGCTGTTCAAGTATCTGCGTCCCAAAGAGCTGGAGCGGCAGGACATTCCCTGCTTCGATGCGTGGGCCGCGGTATTCGCGCAGAAAACATCGGAGTTCGAGTTTTCAGTGACCAACGAAGTGATCTCCAAAGAGCGTTTCCGCTATTTCATCAAGGTTCCGGAGCTGGCCATGTTCTACAACGAGATTACCGACTACCGCACAGCCGCAGACGTGGGAATCGACCGTCCCGAGCTGGACGAGGAGCTATGCCAGATACCTATGACCGACGATCAGCAGGCATTTTTGGACAAGCTGGTGCTCTTCGCCAAGACGGGCGATCCCGAACATATCGGACGCGCCGACCTGAGCGACGGGGAGGTCAAAGCCCTGATGCTGTTGGTGACGATGTACTCCAACAAGCTCTCGCTCGACATGCGGCTGATAAGTCCTGCGTATGCGGATTCACCGGGCAACAAGGCCAGCCGTAGTGCCGCCAACATCGCTGAATACTATCGGCGATACGAAGATCAGAAAGGTACGCAGATGGTCTTTTGCGATCTCTCGACCTATAAGCCCGGCATCTGGAACGTCTATTCGGAGATCAAACGTAAACTGGTCGAAGACCACGGTATTCCGGCGCAGGAGATCCGCTTCGTACAGGAAGCCGCGAGCGACAAGGTGCGGCAGGCGATGTTCAACGCCATGAACGAAGGGAAAATCCGGGTGCTCTTCGGCTCGACGCAGAAACTCGGAACGGGAGTCAATGCCCAGCAACGAATCGTCTGCATGCACCACCTCGACATTCCGTGGCGGCCGATGGATCTGGAACAGCGCAACGGCCGCGGCGCACGGAAAGGCAACATAGTCGCCAAGGAGTATGCCGGCAATAAAGTCAAAGCCTATGTCTATGCCGTTCTGCGCACGCTCGATGCCTATAAGTTGAATCTGCTGCACAACAAGCAGCAGTTCATCGACCAGCTCAAGCGCAACCGGTTAGGTGCGCGGCGGCTGGACGAGGGGGCCATCAGCGAGGATTCGGGGATGAACTTCGCGGAGTGGATGGCCGTGGTGTCGGGAAATACCGACCTGCTGCAAAAAGCCAAGCTCGAAGGCAGGATCGCGGCGCTGGAAAGCGAGCAGACGATCTTCATGCGCACCCGGCATGAGGCGCAGAGCCAACTGCAACGCTACACGGCGGAGATCGGACGACGGGATACGATGCTCGAACGTTTGAAACGCGACTGGGACTATATCAACGAGGTGGCGCCGCCGGACGCCAAAGGCAAGCGGGCCAATTCCCTGCGGATCGACGGCGTGGAATCCGCGGATATTGTCGCCCATGGCAAGCGCCTCGTGGAGATCGACCGCACGGTAAATACCGGCGACGATTACCAGAAAATCGGCACGCTGTTCGATTTCCGCATTCTCGTCCGCACCGAGCGGATGCAGAAAGACGGGCTGGCGCTTACAGTCAATAAATTCATGGTCGAAGGGTTGGACGGCATCAAGTACACGTTCAACAACGGGCATCTGGCTGCGGAACCGAAAACCGCGGCGACGAACTTCATCCGGGCGCTCGACACGATACCGTCACTGATGGCGACCTACGAGAAAGAGAAAACGCAATTCACCCGCGACATTCCGACCTTCGAACAACAGATCGCAGCCGTATGGCCCAAAGAGGAGGAATTGAAGCGGCTCAAGGCCGAGGCAGAGTCGCTGACTCGGAAGATTCAACTCGACATCGCACAGAAGCAACAGGAGATGCAGGCGAAAACAACTGATAACGGCAATGAGTCGAAGATCGAAAACGCGGAGGTGGTGGACGAGGTCGTCAGACCGTCGAAGGCAGAGCTGCTTTCTGCGGCATCCGGGAGCCAAGAAGAACCGCCGGAAGAACGGGAACACGTCGTGTCTCCGCCCGAATCGGATTTTATGCGCAATCATATTTTTCTCGGGAGACCCGCGACAAACGTGAAGGCCAAAGGGCCGAAACTGTAAATGATTAGCTCCGCTTTCGAGGCGGAGCTAATCATTTATTAAGCATCATTCGGCAATGTCGATTTCGGGACAAAATGAGCATATATACATTTATGCAGTCTGTACTTTATATTATCCTTATCTATATCGTAATCCGAAGGATCAGAGTTCCTATAACCGATATAATATTTCCCTGTCGTAGAATCAAATGGCAATATGAGATAATAATCTATAAGCATCCTTAATGTTTCTGCATCTAATCCTCGCTCACTCAATTTCATAAGAATATCTGTTTTCCCAAATCCACTGTTTTGGGAATATGACAAAGCCCTTAAGGTATTGAATATTTCCCTTATTTGTTCTTGAGAGTAATGAATTGCTAATTCCGATTTTATTTCAGAAACATTGTCGTTCGCATATTTCTGTAATAAATAACCGATATTCTGACCATTAATGGGATAATAATATTTATCTGTTCCTACATTTTTTAGGAATAATATTAAGTCACGAGGTCGGAAAAATGTGTAATCGAGTATCTGTTTGAATGCAGATCTGGCATTGCCATTATAATCTGTCCCATAGCATCCCTCATCGTCATTAAATAATGAGAGCCACGGATCATATGCCAGATATTTCAGCCCGCGTTGTTTAAAATTAAACTCGATTCGTCGATTGACGAATTTTCTTAATCTGGTATCATTTTCGTTTTTGCCATCGTACCATTTTAATTCGACTTCATAGCTGCTGAATATTTTGCTCGCATCAGCAGAAAATCCGGCCAATACTTTTTTTATATCATCCCTTATCAATATAATAACCTTTGTATTATTAATTTCTTTTAGATCATTATTGAATTCTTTAGCAGTTCGGATGAGCTCCATCAAAGATTGCTTATCCTGATCAACATCCGATTTAAAGCCGATATCCAAATCATCGAAAATTACGACAAATTGATAATCCTTGAAAACGTCGAAGCTTAAAACTTTGTAGACAATCTCTTTCAGCGCAGGTAAAAGTTTATAATAGGGAGCTTTTTCCAAGCGTTTCCCTAACATGCGTTCTATGATAGCTTTGAATATTGGAATACGAGATAAAGAACCCACATTGAGTTCTTGTTTGCTCATAGTAGTAACCTCTACAACTGAAAATTTATCAACTTCTACAACACCTCTGTTATTCCGAACAAAGTTATGAATAGCTTTTAACTCCGGAGTATAGTCCCCGTTTTTTGCTTCCAAAATCAGTTTTACCAATTTTACAAGGATGAGCCATTGGAAAAAGGAAACTAATTTCGTTTCGGACTCCACTGAACTTTGTTGAATCTGTTTTTCAAGGTTTATGGCATCCGATTTCACAATTTCACAAAACATTGAATCCTCGAATGTCGCATTGTCCTTTATGTATTTGGCAATAGCGGATTTTCCAGATCCTTTTCGTCCTGTAATGATAAAACATCCGTCTCCGATTTTAGGCAAAATATCCAAATAGTCATCGAAAAGAGTATTGCTCGATTTTTTATAGCTGCTTTCGCCTTCCGATTCACTTTTACCAAAATAAAATCCTTCGGTTGTTTTAATTGTCTTTGTGATGGATTTTCTATCAAAGATGCCCATATTAATCAATGCTTGTTGAAAAAACATAGACAAATATAGTTATTGATTTTGAATATAAAAAGGAAGTTTTTAAATCTAAAAGGAGATTTTCTAATGCCATGGAGTTGCCTTAAATATTCAATTTTCACGATTTTATCTTTATGAAAACAACTTTATCGAAAAATGTTTTTCGTGATGGTTTACTTTATAAGGCAGTTCCATGGCTAATTAAAGAACTATTCCTTAATATAAATAGCAGTATCCGGCACCGCTTGTTCCATTGTCTGATAGAAGATACGCTTACTCTCCTGCATGTCTTTCAGATTGATGAAATCCAGTACATTGTAGTATTGTTTGCCATCCTGATCCTCGACGGGACAGAGTTTCCCGCGACGTTTGTATTTCTCGACGAAATCCGGATCGAGTCGGATGAGCTGGCAGACTTCCTCCTGCGTCATCGAAAGAGAAATACGGCGCTCCCGGCAGACATGCTGCAATACGAGGAGCATGTTCGAGGCTTTCATGTGGCTGCGAACGAGCAGAGCGAATTTGCTTCGCTCGATAAGAATCATCTTTTTCATGACTTCTTTACTTTATTAGTTGATGTGGTGTTGGGTTCATTCCGGAGGGCTTCGAGAACGCGCGATCTGCTGTAATAGATTTTGCCGCCGTGCTTGACATAAGGGATCGTGCCGTCGCTCCGACGACGGGAAAGGGTACGGTCGGACATCCGGGTAAGCATGCGGACTGCCGGAGTGTCGATCAGGTCATCGGGTAAAGGTCGAGAATTGTTTTGGATCAGTAGTTCGAGACGATTGAATCGTCGCAATACCAGACGTAACAAACGCAGAGTCGGATTACCTTTTAATGGCTTCATTACAGTGATCGTTGGTTAGACGATGCAATGATAGGAAACATCCCGATAGCAATAATTTAGTTAAAACAGGCAACTAAATAATCAACCCGCTCGGAGCACAAAAAAGCATATCCAAGTTGGATATGCTTAAATAGTACTTAATGCTTTTCTATTCGTTAATTTGCTTATGTATAATATTTTAACTATCTTTGTCGTGAGTTCTTGGATTTATTGTATAAGGGTGCAACAGAATGTAAGACTTCCGTCACCAATTCGTAACCCTTGCTCTTTTCAATAAAAATACCGTTCTGATTTACAGAACGGTATCTCAAAAACACCCCTCGGATAAGCGGGGGCAGTGTACTTTTGTATACCTGAAATTGCGAAAATTTTACGTATACGAATAAAACCACCTCTCTTATGAACTTCAGACAAGTGACGATTTGCGCAGCCGCGGCGCTCCTGGCAGCCGCCGCAGGATGCCGCGCACACGCCCCGGCCTGCAACCTTCCGTTCGAGATGCCGCAGGTCGCCCGGCCCGCGATTCCTTCGAATGCGGTCAGCGTCGCCGACTGCGGCGGCTCGGGCGGCGACGACGCGGGAACCGACTATGCGATGACCCTCTCGGTCACGGCGGGTGTGCTCTCGCCCAACATCACGGGCCTGTCGACCAGCTGGGCTGCCGGCGACAGTACGTGGACGGCGACCGACGATACCGGGGCTGCCAGATAGCCGGAAGGCTTCGCATGAAAGAGGCGCGGAACATTCCGCGCCTCTTTTTTGCCGTTTGACCGTTGCGGAACCGGATTTGCAGGGGAGATGGTAAAAATGTAAATGGAATTTTGTATCTTTGCATGATATTTCGCTTGTAATGGCAGAAAACGAGAAAAACATACTGGAGAATATCGGAGAGCAGGAATACAAGTACGGCTTCACGACGGACATCGAAACCGAAACCATCGGCAAGGGTCTTTCGGAGGAGGTCGTGCGGCTGATCTCCGCCAAAAAGGGCGAGCCGGAGTGGATGACCGAGCGGCGCGTGGCGGCCTACCGCCATTGGCTGACGCTGGAGCCTCCGACCTGGGCCCACCTGACGATCCCCCCGATCGACTTTCAGGACATTATCTACTACGCGGCTCCCAAGCCCAAAAAGCAGCTCGGTTCGATGGATGAGGTCGACCCCGAGCTGAAGCGCACGTTCGACAAACTGGGCATCCCGCTCGAAGAGCAGATGGCCCTTGCGGGCGTCGCGGTCGACGCCGTGATGGACTCCGTGTCGGTCAAGACCACTTTCAGGGAGGTGCTGGCCGAGAAGGGCATCCTCTTCTGTTCGATCTCCGAGGCGCTGCGCGACTTTCCCGAGCTGGTGAAAAAATACCTCGGGAGCGTCGTGCCCTATACCGACAACTTTTACGCTGCGCTGAACGCCGCGGTCTTCTCCGACGGCTCGTTCTGCTACATCCCCAAGGGGGTGCGCTGCCCGATGGAGCTGTCGACCTATTTCCGCATCAACGCCGCCGGCACGGGGCAGTTCGAACGCACGCTGATCGTGGCCGATGAGGGCGCCTACGTGAGCTACCTCGAAGGGTGCACCGCGCCGCAGCGCGACGAGAACCAGCTGCACGCCGCCGTGGTCGAGATCGTGGTCGAGCGGGACGCCGAGGTGAAGTATTCCACCGTTCAGAACTGGTATCCCGGCGACAAGCAGGGCCGGGGCGGCATTTATAACTTCGTCACCAAGCGCGGCATCTGCCGCGAGAACGCCCGCCTGTCGTGGACGCAGGTCGAGACGGGTTCGGCGATCACGTGGAAATACCCGAGCTGCATCCTCGCCGGCGACAACGCCGTCGGGGAGTTCTACTCGGTGGCCATGACCAACAATTTCCAGCAGGCCGACACGGGGACGAAGATGATCCACATCGGCCGCAACACCCGCAGCCGCATCGTCTCGAAAGGCATTTCGGCGGGCCGGAGCGAGAACTCCTACCGCGGCATGGTCCGCGTGGCGAAGGGGGCGGAGAACGCCCGCAACTACTCGCAGTGCGATTCGCTGCTGATCGGCGACAAGTGCGGGGCGCACACCTTCCCGGTGATCGACGTGCGCAACCCGACGGGTGTGGTGGAACACGAGGCCACGACCTCGAAAATCTCCGACGACCAGCTGTTCTACTGCAACCAGCGCGGACTCTCGACGGAAGACGCCGTGGGGCTGATCGTCAACGGCTATGCCCGCGAGGTGCTGTCGAAACTGCCGATGGAGTTTGCGGTAGAGGCCCAGAAACTGCTGGCCTTGCAGTTGGAGGGCAGCGTAGGGTAGTTTGCTGTTTGCGTCTGCAATCCGGTCGCATGCGATAAGCCCCTCCCGAGGGAGGGGTTTAGGGTGGGGTCAGGCTTGCAAACACGGCGGAACGCCGTGGAAACGACCTGCGAGAGCGAAAAAAGGAAACGAGAATAATAGTAAGTTGATGATATGTTAAAGGTAAAAAATCTGCACGCCTCGGTCGACGGCAAGGAGATTCTCCGGGGTATCGACCTCGAAGTCAGGGCCGGTGAGGTGCATGCCATCATGGGGCCTAACGGCTCGGGCAAGTCGACGCTGGCGTCGGTGCTGGCGGGCAATGAGAAATTCACCGTCACCGAAGGGTCGGCCGAGTTTCTGGGCCGCGACCTGCTGTCGATGCCCATCGAGGACCGGGCGCGGCTGGGGCTGTTCCTGGGCTTCCAGTATCCGGTGGAGATCCCGGGCGTCACGATGGCTAATTTTATGAAGCTGGCCGTCAACGAGCAGCGCAAGTTCCGCGGCGAGGAGCCGCTTTCGGCCGCCGAATTCCTGAAACTCATGCGCGAGAAGAGCGCCGTGGTGGAACTCTCGTCGAAACTCACCTCGCGGGCCGTGAACGAAGGCTTCTCGGGCGGCGAGAAGAAGAAGAACGAGATTTTCCAGATGGCGATGCTCGATCCGAAGCTGGCGATCCTGGACGAGACCGACTCGGGGCTCGACATCGACGCCCTGCGCATCGTCGCCACGGGCGTCACCAAACTCCACCGGGCGGACAACGCCACGGTGGTCATCACCCACTACCAGCGTCTGCTGGATTACATCGTGCCCGATGTGGTGCATGTGCTCTACAAGGGCCGCATCATCCATTCGGGCGACAAGTCGCTGGCCCTCAAGCTCGAAAAAGAGGGGTACGACTGGCTGATCAACGAATACGACAAGTGATGGAGACGATTCCCGACATCATCCGCGGGTTCCGCGCGGCGGACGGCGAGGTGCTCCGCATCGCCGGGGCCGAGGCCGAACCCTTTGCGGCGGTCGATCCCCGGCATCTGCGCGTGGAGGCCGCGGCGGGCGCTTCGGCGCGGATCGTCGTGCTGCATACCGCACCCGACGTGTCGTCGCTGACGCTGACGCTGGCCGAAGGGGCGCAGCTGGAGCTGACCGAACTGTTCACGGCCGAGGCGTTCGCCGAGGTCTCGGTGAAGCAGGCCGCCCGCAGCCGCTGCCGCCTGACGACGGCGCTGCTGTCGAGCGCCAACGCTTCGTACCGCATCGATCTCGACGGTGCGGATGCCGAAAACGAGCTGGGCGGGGTGTTCCTCGCCGCGGGTGAAGAGCATTGCGTGCTGAAACTGCATACGGCGCACAACGTCGCCGACTGCCGCAGCGACTCCTACGTCAAGGGGGTCGCCGGAGGGCAGGCCGTGGGCGAGTTCTGCGGAATGGTCTACGTGGCCCCCGACGCCCAGCGCACCGACGCCCGGCAGCAGAGCCGCAATATCCTGTTGAGCCGGACGGCCCGCATCACGACCCAGCCGCAGCTGGAAATCTACGCCGACGACGTGAAATGCTCGCACGGCGCGACGGTGGGGCAGATGGATGCCGAGGCGATACTTTACATGCGCCAGCGCGGTTTGAGCGAAGCCCAGGCCCGGCGGTTGCAGATCGAAGGATTCGTCGGCGACGTGGTGACCCGCTGCGGCATCGAGCCGTTGTGCGGGGCGATCCTGGAACGGGCCGCGGCGAAAATCGAAACCCTGTGAGAAATGTTCGACGTTGAAAAAATACGGGAGGAGTTCCCGATCCTGCACCGCGAAGTCTACGGCAAGCCGCTGGTTTACCTCGACAGCGGGGCTACGGCCCAGAAACCCCGGACGGTGATCGAGACGGTCGATCGCCTTCACCGGGAGCTGAACGCCAACATTCACCGCGGGGTGCATTTCCTCTCGGAGGAGGCGACGGTGTTGTATGAAGCCGCCCGGGAGCGGATCGCTGCGTTCGTCGGGGCGGCCGAAAAGGAGGAGATCGTCTTCACGGCGGGCGCCACGGCGTCGCTCAACACGGTGGCTTACGCCTGGGGCGACGCCTTCGTCGGAGCGGGGGACAACATCCTCGTCAGCGAGATGGAGCACCACTCGAACATCGTGCCGTGGCAGATGCTGGCCGAACGCAAGGGGGCCGAAATCCGCGTGCTGCCGTTCGACGAGGCGGGAGCGCTGCGCACGGACCTCCTGCCGTCGCTCGTGGACGAACGTACGCGCGTGGTGGCCGTCACGCAGGCGTCCAACACGCTCGGCACGCGGCCCGACCTGCGGACGGTGGTCGAAGCGGCGCATGCCGTCGGGGCCGTTGTCGTTGTCGACGGCTGTCAGGGCGTGGTTCACGGCGGGGTCGATGTCCGGGCGATGGACTGCGACTTCTACGCCTTCTCGGGCCACAAACTCTACGGGCCGACGGGAATCGGCGTGCTGTACGGCAAGCGCGAACTGCTGGAACGGATGCCGCCGTTCATGGGCGGCGGCGACATGGTCGACACGGTGACGTTCGCGAAGACCACCTATGCCCCCGTGCCGCTGAAATTCGAGGCCGGAACGGCCAATTTCGTGGGCGCCATCGGACTGGGCGAGGCGGTGAAGTTCATGCAGCGGTTCGACCCTGCGGAGATCGAAGCCCACGAGGAGGCGCTGCTGCACCGCGCCACGGAGCGGCTGGAGGGGATCGGCGGACTGCGGATTTACGGCACGGCGCCCGGCAAGTGCGCCATTCTCTCGTTCAATGTCGAGGGGGTGCATCCCTATGATATGGGGATGATTCTCGACAAGCTGGGCATTGCGGTCCGCACGGGCCAGCACTGCGCCGAGCCGGTGATGGACCACTACGGGACGACGGGCATGTGCCGGGCCTCGTTCGCACTGTACAATACGCTTGCGGAGGCCGATGCGCTGGCCGCCGGGGTCGAACGGGCCGTGAAGATGCTGCGCAACTGAAAATTAAAAACTACTACCTATGTTCATCGTACTCGAAGGCTTGGACGGAGCGGGCAAGTCGACCCAGATCCGGATGTTGCGCCAGTTGCTCGCAGAACGTGGCGTGGAGAGCGAATACGTTCATTTTCCGCGTTTCGATGCGCCGGTCTACGGCGAACTGATCGCCCGCTTCCTGCGCGGCGAATTCGGCGGCGTGAACGAAGTCGACCCCTATCTGGTGGCCCTGCTCTTCGCGGGCGACCGGGCGGCGGCCGGCCCGCAGATCCGGGCGTGGATCGCCGAAGGCAAAGCCGTGGTCCTCGACCGTTACGTCTATTCGAACGTGGGTTTCCAGTGTGCGAAACTACCTGCCGGCGAGCGGCGCGACCGCCTCGCGCAGTGGATTCTGGACCTGGAATTCGGTTACAACGACCTGCCGCGCCCCGATCTGTCGCTGTTCCTCGACGTGCCGTTCGCCTTCACCGAACGAAAGCTCACGGAGGTCCGCGAGGGAGACGACCGCGACTACCTGCAAGGCAGCCGGGACATTCACGAAGACGCTCTCGACCTGCAACGGCGCGTGCGCGAGGTGTACCTCGCCGCCGCGGCGAAGGACGATTCGCTGCGTGTGGTCGATTGCAGCGATCCGTCGGGGGCGATGGGTTCGCCCGAACATAATTTCGAAAAAATACGGGCCGTGCTGGCCCCGATACTCGACGCGCAATGAGAAAGACCCGGACTTTCAAAATCGCGGCCAACGTCTGCCGGCTGATCCTCGCCTGCACGTTCATCGTTTCGGGTTTCACGAAGGTGATAGATCCGTGGGGCACGGCGCTGAAGGTCAACGAGTACCTTTCGATCTACGGACTCGACTACCTGCAGCCCGGGGCGATGGTCTTTTCGATCTGGCTGTGCGGCGCGGAGCTGATGATGGGCTGCATGCTGCTGTTCAAGGTCCGTATCCGGCTGATTTCGATCTTCGCCGTGCTGTCGATGGTTTTCTTCACGCTGCTGACGCTGTTGAGCGCCACGCTCATCCCCGTCGAGGACTGCGGGTGCTTCGGCGAGGCGCTGAAACTTACCCCGTGGGAGACTTTCGTCAAGAACGTCGTGCTGCTGCCGATGGCCTTCGTGGTGTGGTGGCGTTACCGGCCCGACAAGATTTTCGCCTTCAAGCCGCTGGAAATCGTGCTTACTTGCACCTTCTTCTTCCTTTCGATGTACCTCGGCTATTATTGCTACATTCACCTGCCGCTCGTGGATTTCCTGCCCTATAAGGTCGGGGTCAATATCCGCGAGGCGATGCAGGCTCCCGTCGTCGAGCCGGGCGAGTCGGAAACCGTGCTGGTATACCGCAACAGACGGACGGGCCGCGAGCGCGAGTTCTCGCTGGAAGACACCGAGTGGCAGGATGCCGAAAAATGGGAGTGGGTCGACACCCGCACCACGAGCGAAGTCCCGGCCGTGAGACCTCTTGTGAGCGAATTTGCCCTGCGCGACGCCGAGGGCGACGCCACGGAGGAGGTGCTGACGATGCCGGGGCGGGTTTACATGCTCTGCGTCACGGCTTTCGACCGCCTGCCGCGTTCGTGCGCACGGCGCATGGCCCGGCTTGCGGAGCGCGCCCGGGAGGAGGGTGCGCACGTGGTCTGCCTGACGCCCGATCCGCTTTACGGCGTCACGTGGCACGAGTTCGGCACGGTGGAGGTGCGGTGCTACAACATCGACGCCTCGACGATGAAAACCATGCTCCGCGCCGATAACGGGCTTGTCGTGCTGGACGACGGAACCATCACCTCTAAAAAGAACTGTCGCGATATTCGTCCGTAGGGGCATCCTGCGGGACGCTGGTATGAAAGTTGACGCCGGAAACGGTGTCAACTTTTTTCGTATGCGAATCATCCCCATTTTAGCGATCGCCCTGCTTGCCGGGGCGTGTTCCCGCAAGACGCCCGCACCTGCGGTGGTACGCCCCGTGAAGGTGGCGACGGCTGCCGGCGCAGGGCTTATCGACAAGGATTTCGCCGGCATGGCTACTCCCGACGACGCTGTGAACCTCGCCTTCAAGGTGGCGGGGCAGGTCCTCGACGTGCCCGTTTCGCAGGGCGCGGGCGTGAAGAAGGGGGAGCTGCTCGCCGAACTCGACCCCCGGGACATCGAGTTGCAGGTCGCGGCGACCCGCTCGGCCTTCGAGGAGACCCGCTCGCAGCAGCAGCGCATGCAGCGGCTGCTGGAACACGAGGCGGTGTCGCGGCAGGAGGCCGAAGCGGCCGCGACGCGCTATGCGCAGGCCCGCTCGACCTACGAGAACACCCTCGACCTGCTGAAGGACACCCGCCTGAAGGCTCCGTTCGCCGGGGTCGTCGAGCGCAAGTACGTCGATAATTTCGAACGCGTGCAGGCCGGACAGCCGATTCTCCGGCTGGTCAATCCCGTCACCGCGACCGTCCAGTTCACGCTGCCCGAAAACGCGCTGCCGCTGTTGCGGGACAGCTCTACGCGCTTCACCGTCGCGTTCGACAACTACCGGGGCGCGGCCATTCCGGCCCGCCTGAAAGAGTATGTCGAAACCTCGTCCGACGCCTCGGGATTCCCCGTGTCGCTGACCCTCGAAAACCCCGATCCGGCCCGTTACCGCATCTCGCCTGGCATGTCGTGCACGATCACCATGTTGAGCGCCGATCCCGTTCCCGATGCCGTGTCGCTGCCCGTTTCGGCCGTCTACGCCCCGGCCGGGGGCGGAACCTATGTCTGGATCGTCGGCGCGGGCGACCGCGTCATGCGCCGCGAGGTGACGCTCGGGGAGCTGTTCGGCCGCGACCGGGTGGTCGTCGACAGCGGCGTTGCGCCCGGCGAACGGGTCGTCACGGCGGGCGTTTACCAGCTGCGCGAGGGCGAACGGGTCCGCATCTTAAACTGACGCCGCCATGAACCTGCCCGAATATTCATTGCGCAGCGCCAAGGTGATCTGGTTCTTCCTCTTCGTCCTGCTGGCCGGGGGAGCGCTGGGCTTCGCCACGCTGGGAAAGAAAGAGGATTCGGCCTTTGTGATCAAAATCGCGTCGATGGTCTGCTCCTATCCCGGGGCTACGCCGCAGCAGGTCGAAGAACTCGTCACCGAGCCTATCGAACGCGAGGTGCAGTCGATGCGCCGCGTGCATAAAATCACTTCGGAATCCTATTACGGGCTTTCGAAGATACAGGTCGAACTGGACCCGGCCACACCCGCCTCCGAAATTCCGCAACTGTGGGACGAACTGCGCCGCAAGGTGCTCAACGTCCAGCCGCGCCTGCCCGCGGGGGCTTCGGCGGTGACCGTCGCCGACGATTTCGGCGACGTGTACGGCATCTACTACGGGCTTTCGGTCGACGGAGGCTTCACCTGGTCCGAACTGCGCGACTGGGCGCAGCGGCTCAAAACGGCGCTCGTGACGGTCGACGGCGTGCAGAAGGTGGCCCTTTACGGCGAACAGACGCCCGTGGTGAACGTCTATGTCAGCATGGCGACGCTGGCCAATTTCGCCATCCGTCCCGAAACCATCGTCGCGACCATCGGCCAGCAGAATTCCATCGTCGACAGCGGCGAGAAGCAGGCCGGAAAACTCCAGATACAGATTCTCGAGGACGGAACCTACAAGACGCTCGACGACCTTTCGGACCAGCTGCTGATCTCCTCTTCGGGCAAACAGTACCGCCTGGGCGACATCGCCCGCGTCGAGCGGGGCTACGCCGAGCCGCCGCAGACGATGATGCGCGTCGACGGCCGCCGCGCCGTGGGCATCGGCGTCTCGACCGAGGAGGGCGTCGACGTGGTGAAGACCGGAGCGGAGATCGAATCCCTGCTGGCTTCGCTCACGCGGCAGATGCCGCTGGGCATGGAGCTGACGGTGCTCTATCCCGAGAACTGCATCGCCCGGGAGGCCAATTCCACGTTCATTCTCAACCTCGCCGAGTCGGTTGCGATCGTCATTCTGATCATCATGCTCGTCATGGGCTTCCGCGCCGGGGTGCTGATCGGCAGTTCGCTGCTCTTCTCGATCGGCGGCACGGTGCTCCTGATGCAGTTTCTGGGCGAGGGGCTGAACCGCACCTCGCTGGCCGGTTTCATCATCGCGATGGGCATGCTCGTCGACAACGCCATCGTCGTCACCGACAATGCACAACAGGCCATGCTGCGGGGCGCGGCACGCCGCACGGCCGTCGTCGAGGGAGCCAACGCCCCGCGGTGGAGCCTGCTGGGGGCCACGCTGATCGCCATATTCTCGTTTCTGCCGCTGTACCTCGCCCCCTCGTCGGTGGCCGAGATCGTCAAGCCGCTGTTCGTCGTGCTGGCCCTCTCGCTGCTGTTGAGCTGGGTGCTGGCTCTGACGCAGACGCCGCTGTTCGGCAATTTCATGCTTAAGGTGAAACCCGTTGCCGGCGATCCCTACGACACGCGCTTCTACCGCGCTTTCGACCGCCTGCTGGCCGCCCTGCTGCGGTGGCGGTGGGCCGTCGCGGCGACGGTCGCGGGGCTGTTCGTCCTGTCGCTGGCCGTCATGGGGTTGATGCCCCAGAACTTCTTTCCGTCGCTCGACAAACCCTATTTCCGGGCCGACGTACTGCTGCCCGACGGGTATAATATCCGCGATACGGAGCGTAATCTGCTCGCCATGGAGGAGTGGCTGCGCGCGCAGCCCGAGGTGAAGACCGTCTCGATGACGCTCGGGTCGACGCCGCCGCGCTATTACCTGGCCAGCAGCAGCATTTCGTTGCGTCCCAATTTCGGCAACATCCTCGTCGAGCTGCACGACAAGCGGCAGACCGAGGCTGTCGAGGAGCGTTTCAACGCCTATGTCACCGCGAATTTTCCCGACGTGTGGCTGCGCTCGTCGCTCTTCAAGCTCTCGCCCGTGCCCGACGCGGCCATCGAATTCGGCTTCATCGGCGACGACGTCGACACGCTGCGCCGTCTCGCGGCCCGGGCCGAAGAGGTGATGTGGCGCACCCCCGGAGCCGTAAACATCCGCAACGGCTGGGGCAACCGCGTGCCGATGTGGCAGCCGGTCTACTCGCAGATGAAGGGCCAGCGCATCGGCATCACCCGCAGCCAGATGGCCCGCGGCATCACCATCGCCACGCAGGGCTACACGCTGGGCGAATACCGCGAGGGCGACCAGTTCATGCCGATCCTTCTGAAAGACGAGAACATCGGTTCGTATAACCTGACCAATTTGCAGGCCCTGCCGATCTTCAATCCTTCGGGCAAGGTCTTTTCGATCGAGCAGGCGACCGACGGATTCCGTTTCGATTTCCGGCCGGGCGTCATCAAGCGTTTCAACCGCCAGCGGGTGATGAAGGCCCAATGCGACCCGGGCCGCGGGGTCAACACCATGCAGCTTTTCGCCGCGCTGCGCGATTCGGTGGACCGCGCCGTGGTGCTTCCCGAGGGCTACTCGATGAAGGTCTTCGGCGAGCAGGAGAGCCAGCAGGAGTCCAACGAGGCGTTGGCCGAATACATGCCGCTGACGCTGGTGCTCATCCTCATCGTCCTGCTGCTGCTGTTCCGCAACTACCGCGAGCCGGTCGTCATTCTGCTGATGATTCCCCTGATCTTCATTGGCGTGGTGCTGGGACTGGCCGTCACGGGCAAGGTGTTCAACTTTTTCTCCCTGCTGGGGTTGCTGGGGCTCGTCGGCATGAACATCAAGAACGCCGTGGTGCTCGTCGAGCAGATCGGCGTGCTGCGGGCCGCGGGCAAAGACCCCTACGAGGCCCTGACCTCTGCGACGCGCAGCCGTATCGTCCCGGTGGCGATGGCCTCGGGAACGACCATTCTGGGCATGCTGCCGCTGTTGTTCGACTCGATGTTCGGCGCGATGGCCGCCACGATCATGGGCGGACTGCTGGTCGCCACGCTGCTGACGGTCTGCGTCCTGCCGGTGGTCTACGCGCTGTTCTACAATATCCGCAAGCCATGAAGATAACAGTTTCGATAATCGCCCTTTGGCTCTGCGTCCCGGCGCTGGGGCAGACTTCGCTCGCCGACTACCGCGCTGCCGTCGCCGATTACAGCTGGCAGCTGAAGATCGCCGCCTCGAAGAGCGATGCGGCGGCCGAGACGGCGGGGCAGGCCCGTACGGGCTACTTGCCGCGGCTCGCGATGGACGGCAGTTTCACGGCGACCGTGCGCCATTTCGACGGCGTGGAACGCTGGACGTTCAGCCTCCTGCCGCAGCTGGTGCAGACCGTCTACGGCGGCGGTGCGGTGCGGGCCGCGGCCCGGCAGGCCGAACTGGGCTACGGCATCGCGCTGTGCGACGAGGAGTTTTCGCGCCTCGACGTGCGCTATGCCGCCGACTACGCCTACTGGAACCTCTCGGCCGTGGAACTCTATGCCGCCTCGATGCGGCAGTATGTCGCGATCATCCGTTCGCTCAAGGAGGTCGTCGACCGCCGCTTTTCGGAGGGTTATATCGCCAAGGGCGACGTGCTGATGATCGACGCACGGTTGAGCGAGGCCGAATACTCGCTCGTGAGCGCCGAGCAGAGTTACGAGGTCGCGCTCCACAACTTCAACATCCTCCGTGGAACCGACGCCGCGCTCGGCGTACAGCTCGCGCTGGGCATCCGCGACTCGCTGCCGATGCCCGGACGGGTCGTGGCGGCCGAGGCGCTGGAGCGGCGTCCCGACTATGCCGCCGCACGGCTGCGCTCGGAGCAGGCCGAGGCGGGAATCCGGGCCGTCCGCGCGCCGTTCAATCCGCAGTTGAGCGTGGGTGTCGGCGGCATGTGGCAGCCCTATTACCCCAACAGCACGGGTGCGACCTACGTCGACGGATCGGCTTTCGTGAAACTCTCCGTGCCGATCTTCCACTGGGGCGAACGCCGCCGGGCCGTGGGGGCCGCGCGCGCCGTGCAGTTGCAGCAGGAGTGGAACGCCGCGCTCGTGCACGACGACATCGTGCGCGAGGAGATGAACGGCTGGACGGCCCTCGTGCAGAGCCGCGCGCAGGTCGACGCCTCGGAAGAGAGCCTCCGCATCGCGGGCGAGAACCTCTCCATCAGCACCTATTCCTACGGCGAAGGCCTGGCGACGATCCTCGACGTCCTGCAAGCCCAGTTGAGCTGGATTCAGCTCTATTCGAACGCCATCCGGGCGCATTACAACTATGCCGTGGCGGTGTCGGACTACCAGCGCATCACGGCGCAATAGAAAAACGGCGGAGAATCTCTCCGCCGTTTTTTCCTGCCGCCGGGCGTTCTACGCCTTCGCCGGCTGGGTGCTGACCACCGCGATTTCGCGCGACACGGGTGCGATCCTGCGCAGCATCTGCACCATGCCGCAGTACTTTTCGTGTGTCAGTTCCAGTGCGCGGCCGACCTTCGCCTGGTCGTCTTCGGAGCTGCATTCGACGTTGTAAACCACATGGAACGAGCGGTATACGCTTTCGGATTGAACCGTCTCGGCGGATAAATCGCCCGAAAAGCTGATTTCGAAGCGTTTGGGCGTGATGCGCTCTTTCTGCATGATCATCAGCGCCGTCTGGGCGGAGCATTGCGCCGCGGCGTAGAGCATCAGGGCCTTGGGATTCATCGCGTCGCATCCGGTGCCGTTTTCGGTCCGGAATTTCCCGTTTCCGGACATCTGTAAAGTTACTTTTTCAATCATGGATTTCGGTTTTTGTGTTCAACAATAACCCGGGGGCAAATTCCGTTCCTTTGGTAGTGTGCGGATGGGCAAAAATTCGTATATTTGCCCGTATTTAGTGAAACAATGCATATGCGAAAATTCCGGATTTCATTGCTGACCCTTGCCCTTGCGGCGTGCGCCTTCGGCGCGCAGGCTGCCGGGCCTGAAATAGAGACCCTCGCGGGGCGCGCCCGCGACCTGTTCGATTACGGCCGCTGGAGCGACGCCCGGCAGGAATTCCTGCGCGTCAGGGCGGCGCTGACGCCTTCGGACCGCCTGCTGGCCCAGGAGGCGGATTTTTACCTGGCCGCCTGCGCCGTGGAGCTGGGCAGCCCCGATGCCGAAGGGGCCTTGCGCGAATTCGCGGAGCGTTATCCCGAATCGGTCTACGCCAATGACGTGCGTTTCGCGCTCGGTTCGTTCTACTGCGCCGCGGGGAACATGGAAAAGGCCCGCGAGGCTTTCGCGCAGACCGATTACAAGGCGTTGAGCGCACCGCGCCGCGAGCAGTACGACATCCGCATGGGCTACGTCGCGTTCGCCGGGGGCGACTACCGGAAGGCGTACGACTATTTCGACCGCATCGGCAGCCGCAGCGAATACGCCGATCACGCCCGTTACTACAAGGCCTATATCGACTACGCCGAAGGGCGTTACGGCCGTGCGAAGCAGGCCTTCACGGCGCTTCTGCGCAGCGACGCCTACCGCGACGTGGTTCCCTATTACCTCATGCAGATCGAGTTCCGCGAGGGCAACTACCGCTATGTGGTCGAAAACGGCGAGACGCTGGCCCGCCGGGCCGTTCCCGAGCGGCGCGCCGAGCTGGAGCGCGTGGTCGCCGAATCGTGGTTCCGGCTGGAGGATTTCAACAGGACGCTGGAGCACCTCGCGGCTTTCCGGAAGGCCGGCGGGGAGATGGACCGCGACGCCAGCTACCTGGAAGGCTTCTCGCTCTACCGCACGGCCCGCTATGCGGAGGCCGCGGAGTGGCTGCGCAAGGCGTGCGGCGCTGAAGACGCGCTGACGCAGAACGCCTCCTACCACCTGGCCGACTGTTACCTGCGCGCCGGGGACAAGGAGTCGGCGATGCAGGCTTTCGCGATGGCTTCCGACGAGTCGCTCGACGCGACGGTGGCCGAGGACGCGCTGTTCAACTACGCCAAATTGCAGTACGAACTGGGCGGCGGCGCCTTCAACGGCGCGATCAACGTGCTGACGCGCTATGTCGAACGCTATCCTTCGTCGCCGCGTGCGGAGGAGGCCCGTGCGCTGCTGATCGCCGCTTACTACAACTCCCGCGACTACGATGCCGCGTACAGGGCCATCAAACAGATGCCCTCGGGCGACGCCGACATCCGCGCGGCGTTGCAGAAGATCACCTATTTCCGCGCTCTGGAGGCCTACAAGGCGGGCGACATGCGTGCGGCGCAGCGTTACCTCACGGAATCCGCCGCGGTGAACGTCAGCCCCAAGTACACCGCGCTGAATGCCTTCTGGCAGGGTGAAATCGCCTTCGCACAGGGCGACTACCCGGTGGCGGCGGCCAAATACAACGCCTACCTGAAGCGTGCGCCCCGCACCGAGCGGGAGTATGCGCTGGCGTGGTACAATCTCGGTTACTGCGCCTTCGACCGCAACGACCTGGGGCAGGCGCAGGCTTCGTTCCGAAAGTTCCTCGCCGCCTGGTCGCCGCGCGACCGTTACCGCGCCGACGCCTACAACCGGTTGGGCGACGCGGCCTATTCCGACCGCCGTTTCGAGGAGGCCGTGGGGGAGTATGACAAAGCCATCGCCCTGGCGACGCCCGAACAGCAGTACGCCCGCTACAAACGGGCCGTGACGCTCGGCATCCTGGGCCGCACGGACCAGAAGCAGCAGGCCCTGCGGCAGATCGCCGCTTCGGGCGGCGACTATGCCGACGAAGCCTCCTACGAGCTGGGACGCAGCTACATCGCGCAGGAGAAGTATGCCGAGGGCGCCGCGCAGCTCGAAAAGTTCGTGGCCGCCTATCCGTCGTCGCCGCGCTGCACGCAGGCGCTGTCCGACCTCGGGCTGGCCTACCTGAATCTGGGCGACAAGCAAAAGTCGCTCAAGTATTACGATCGGGTGATCGGGGCGTCGCCCCACTCCTCGGAAGCCAGGGGCGCGATGCAGTCGATCCGCGAGATCTACGTTTCGCAGGGCGACGCCGACGCCTATTTCGACTACGCCGCCAAGGCCGGACTGGAGAGCGACCTGACGGCCCTTTCGCGCGACTCGCTGTCGTTCGCCGCGGCACAGAAACTCTACCTCGACGGACAGCAGGAGGCTGCCGCGAAGTCGCTGCGCAGCTATGTGCAGAGCTATCCGAAGGGGTATTACCTGACCGACGCGCTCTACTATTTGAGCGACTGCTACCTCCGCTCGGGCGAGCGCGGGGAGGCCATCGAGACGCTCACGGCGCTCGCCGACCGGGGGACGACCCAGTACACGGTCGCCGTGCTGGAGAAGCTCTCCGAGATGACTTATGCCGACGAACGCTGGGACGAGGCCGCCTCGGCCTACCGCCGGCTTTACGACGCCGCGCCGACCAAAACGGGCCGCGAGGAGGCCATGAAGGGTTATGTGCGTGCGACGGTGGCCGGGGGCGACGGGGCGAAGATCGCCGCGATGGCCGCCGACGTCTGCGGGCACGACGATGCGGGGGCCGCGGCGCTCCGCGAAGCGAAGTACGCCTGGGCCGGGCAGCTGCGCGCCGAAGGCCGCCGCGACGAGGCCGTGAAGCTCTACCGCGAACTGGCGAAGGACGTGCGCACGAAAGAGGGTTCCGAGGCTGCCTATTACGTGATTGAATCCACGTTCGGGAGCGGCGACATGGACAAGACCGAAAAGGAGGTCTTCGCCTTCTCCGAACGGGAGCCGCAGGCCTACTGGCTGGCCAAGGCCTTTATCCTGCTGGGCGACGTGTATGTGAAGAAAGGGGATAATTTCCAGGCCCGGGCAACGTGGCAGAGTGTCGCCGACGGTTATTCGCCTGCCGACGACGGCATCGTGGACGAAGCGAAGGCGCGAATCGCAAAACTCAACTGACGATGAAGAAGATGCTGATAGTGGCCGCTCTCGCGGCGGTGCTGCCGCAGTTGGCTGCGGCGCAGGTCGAAAAGCAGGTCGAAGTGACCAAGGCCTATGTCCCGAAGGTGGAGAGCGCCTCGAAACTGGCCGTCCAGCCCGATATGACCGACACGGCGCGCATGCGCCCCGAAATCGACTACACCATTACGCCGCTGTCGTTGCGCACGACGCTCTCGCCGCGTCCGATCCGCCCCGCGACGGTGACCTACTGGGAGTTCAACCGACCGCTGCCCTTCTACCTGAAGGCCGGGGCGGGGTATCCGCTCAACTCGGTGCTGGACTTCTACGCCTCGTCGCAGAATCCGTCGACGGGCTACGTCGTGGGGTACGTCAACCACGAGGGGCGGTACGCCGATATTAAAAACGATTTCGGGGTGAAGAACAATTCGACGCGGATGTTCAACCGCATCGGGGCCGCCGCGGGCAAGTATTTCGGCCGGCACATCCTCGAAGGCGACATTTACTACGACAACCGGATGTATCACCGTTACGGGGCCTGGGCCGACGGAGACGGCGCGGGTCTCGGGATCGGGGGGATGAACGACTACGGCGATGCGAACGTCGCGGTGCGTTTCGGAGACAATTTTCAGGACCTGAGCCGCACGAACTTTGAAATAGCCCTGCGCGGGGGGATGTTCTTCGACCACTCCGAGTGGCCGGATTACGGCGACAAGGCCCGGCAGACCGCACTCGGGGCCAGGGCGAAGATCGCCCGGGGATTCGGCCGCAGCAGGTTCTCGCTCGAAGCGGGATACGAATTGCGGTCCGGGCAGAAATCGCTGGAGGGCAGCAGCCAGCAGCTGATCCACGCCGCCCTGCGCTACGGTTTCGCCGGCGGGGTCGTGCGCTTCGACGTGGGGGCCGACTACTACCGCGACCGGACCGAGTTCGAAGGAGAACCCTCGAACCTCGTGAAGAGTGAAAATTATGTCATTCCTTTCGCCCGGCTCGATTTCAATCTCGGAACGCCGGGGCTGAAACCCTTCTTCGAGGCCGACGGCGCGGTGACGCCGAACGACTTCCGGGCGCTGACGCTGGAAAATCCCTATGTCGCCTCCTCGACGTGGCTCGACAAAAGTTCCGTGGACTACAATTTCCGTCTCGGACTGGGCGGCAGTCTCTGGCGCGGCCGCTTCGACTACCGTGTCTACGCCGGGGTGTCGGTCCGCGACAACCATCTTTTCTGGACCACGTACCGGAGTTTGTCGGACGATCCTGCTTTTTCGGAGGTTTTTCAGGGCGTTCTGGTCCCTGTGATGGCGCGGCAGACCGTCACTTCGTTCAACGGCGAGATCGAGTTCCGGCCCGTGAGCGCGCTGAAATTCGACCTGGGCGTGCACGGCTACCTCTATAACGACGAGACGGACCTGAAAAACGGCGCTCCGTCGTTCGCCGGGAACGTGGGCGTCGCCTACGAGGGCCGCAAGGTCTCGTTCGGGGTGAAGGCGCTGATGCAGGGCGTGCGCCGCTGGACGGTGATCGACCTTTCGGCTACGACCGACGCTTCGGAACCGGTCTGTGGTCCGTCTTTCGAAGCGCCCTTCGGCGTGGACCTGCGGGTGAATTTCGACTGGAAGGTTTCGGGCCGCGTGACGCTCTTCGCCGAGGGCCGCAACCTCGTCAACCGCCGCCTGTACGAATACCCCTGGTATCCCGAACTGGGAGCCAATTTCACGGTGGGCGTCAAGGCCAATTTCTGAAACCGTTTCCGCCGGGAGCGGTTTTCCGGAACGGGGGCTTTTTCGAAAAGCCCCCGTTTTTTTGCCCCTCGCGAAAGACGACAATTCGTTTAATTGATGATCATTTTCGGCTGTCGGGAAGAACCGACCGGAAATTTCGCTATATTGGAGCGAATTTAATTCACACGACTATGAAACATACAATGCCCGAGCTTCCCTATGCACCGGAAGCGCTTGCTCCGAAGATGAGCAAAGAGACCTTCGATTACCACTATGGAAAGCATTTGCAGACTTATGTGAACAACCTGAACAACCTGATCGCGGGGACGCCTTACGAGGAGATGCCGCTCGACGAGATCGTTCGCAAGGCCGATGGGGGCATTTTCAACAATGCCGCCCAGGCCTGGAACCATACCTTCTTTTTCCGGATGCTGACTCCCGCGCAGCAGCCGATGCCCGCGAAACTGGCCGCCAAACTCACCGAGGCGTTCGGTTCGGTGGAGGCTTTCAAGGAGCAGTTCACCAAGGCCGCCGTGGGGCTGTTCGGCTCCGGATGGGCGTGGCTGGCGATGGACAAGGCCGGGAAGCTGTCGATCGTCGCCAAGCCGAACGCCGGCAACCCGATGACCGACGGACTGCGTCCGGTGATGACCGTGGACGTTTGGGAGCACGCCTATTACATCGACTACCGCAACCGTCGTCCCGATTTTCTGGCGGCGTTCTGGGAGCTGATCGACTGGCAAAAGGTCGCCGACCGCTGCATCCCGAAGCGGTACAAGTGCACGGCCTGCGACTACGTCTACGACCCGGCGAAGGGCGATCCCGAGACGGGCATCGAGCCGGGGACGCCGTTCGAGGAGATTCCCGACGACTGGACCTGCCCGATCTGCGGACTCTACAAGACTGACTTCGAGGCTGTCGAGGAGTAAACGAAAAACCTCCGCGTGCAAACGCGGAGGTTTTTTTGTGCCCGGGTCGCGGGAACGGATCAGAAGACGAACTTTTCGATTTTCAGTTCGCCCAGCTGTTCCAGACGCGGCACGAGGGTCGTGAAGTGCGACGCCTGTTCGTGGGCCGCGAGGGCCTTTGCATTGCTCCAGGTTTCGCAGATCATCAGCACGTCGCTGCGCGTGGCGCTTTCGAACAGGTCGTAGGCCACGCATCCCTCGTCCTTGAGCGAAGCGGCTGCCAGCTCCTTGGCTGTGCGCACCAGTTCTTCGCGGTTGCTTTCCGTCGTGCGGATAAATACATTGAGACGTATCATTGGTTTCCAGTTTTTTGGTTTTGTCGTTTTGCAAATATAACGAATTTTTCGGTGACGGTGCGCCGTCGGCGGAAACAAATTGTCGACTTCCCCGGAAATCCCGCCGGAAGTCCCGCTTCTGCGGCGTCGGGGAGGAGTCCGCGAGGGAACCGTCCGGCGGCTGCGGGGTGCGAGTTGCCGGAATTTTTTGTATCTTGTGCCTTTAACCGCATTAATTATGGAACTGAACGACAAGAAATTCGCGGTGCTGGTCGATGCCGACAACATCTCGCACCGCAAGATAAAGGATATTCTGGATGAGATCGCCAACTACGGCACACCGACGATAAAACGCATTTACGGGGATTTCACCAACCCGAAATTCGCCGCCTGGAAGGAGGTGCTGCTGGAGAACTCCATCACGCCCATTCAGCAGTACGCCTATACGACGGGCAAGAACGCGACCGATTCGGCGCTGATCATCGACGCGATGGACATTCTGCACAAGGAGGGCGTGGACGGATTCTGCATCGTGTCGAGCGACAGCGACTACACGCGCCTGGCCAGCCGTATCCGCGAATCGGGCCGGGAGGTGCTGGGGTTCGGCGAGAAGAAGACGCCGAAGCCGTTCATCAAGTCCTGCGACAAATTCATCTACGTCGAAATCCTCGGGCAGACGCCGCCGGAGAAGGCGGCCCCTGCGAAGAAAAAGGCGGACGCGAAAAGATCCGCCGGGGCCGAAGCGCCTGTGGGTCCGGCCGCCGAAACTGCCGGGGAAAAGAAACCGTCGCCGGATGCGGGGCACGCCTCGACGATCATCCGTCCGTTCGACGACGAATTCCGCACGCTGCTGGAGAACACGATCGACGATGCCGCCGACGACAGCGGCTGGGCCTCTCTGGGCGACGTGGGCAGCGTGCTGTCGAAGAAGATGCCGGATTTCGACCCCCGCAACTACGGCTACAAGAAACTTTCGCTCCTGGTCCGGGCGCTTTCCGATGCCGTCGACATGAAGACGGAGCAGCAACGGGTCTACGTCCGCAACCGGGTGGGGTAGGGCTTTCCGTATTTCGGGAGGGATCAGAGCGGGCCGAGGCTCCCGCGGGCGGCTTCGTATTCGGCGACGAGACGGCGGAGGATCTCGCCGGCCGGCGGCAGGTCTTCGATGAGCGCGGCGATCTGTCCGATCTCCAGTTCCCCTTCGTCGAGGTTGCCTTCGAAAATCCCCCGTTTCGGGCGTCCGCGGCCGATCAGGGCCGACAATTCTTCGGCGTCGGCGCCGCGCGATTCGGCCTCCTCGACCGTGCGGCAGAAACCGTTGCGGACGAGGCGCGTCGGGATCACCTTTTTGAGCGTCAGGATCGTGCCGCCCTCCTGTACCTCTACGCACCGCCGTTTGAACGCCTCGCAGGCCGAACTCTCCCGCGACAGCGCAAAGCGCGTCCCTAACTGGCATCCTTCGGCGCCCAGGGCGAAAGCGGCCAGCATGCCGGCCCCCGTGGCGATGCCTCCCGCGGCGATGAGCGGCAGGTCGACGGCCTGCCGCACCTGCGGGACGAGGGCCATCGTCGTCGTCTCCTCACGGCCGTTGTGACCCCCGGCTTCGAATCCCTCGGCCACCACGGCGTCCACACCCGCTTCGCGGCTCTTGAGCGCGAATTTCGAACTCGACACCACGTGCGCCACGCGGCAGCCTGCGTCGTGCAGGCGTGCGGTCCAGGTCGCGGGGTTGCCCGCCGAGGTGAAGACGGCCGGGACGCGCTCTTCCGTGATGACGTCCATCAGTTGGGGCGCATAACGGTAGGCCAGCGGCACATTGACGCCGAACGGCCGGGAGGAGGCCGCACGGCATTTGCGGATGTGCTCGCGCAGCAGTTCGGGGGTCATCGAGCCGGAGCCGATCAGCCCCAGCCCGCCGGCCTCGCTGACGGCGGCGGCCAGCCGCCAGCCGCTGCACCAGACCATCCCGCCTGCGACGACGGGGTAGCGGATGCCGAAAAGGGTCGTGATTCTGTTTTCCATCGTTTTCTGGTTTTCTGCGGGATTAAGATACAATTATTTTTCCAAAACGGGAGCGGATGTTCCGGAAGGTATGCGCAAAAAAAAGCGGCGCTTCGACCCGTCGGGTCAAAACGCCGTTATGAAAAAAAAGGGTGAGCTACTTACATCGCACCGCTACGACCACATACCCTTGCTCGATTCCTCGCCTGGGGGATTCTGTAGGAGCTGGTCGTGTAAGACTCACCCGGGCACAAAAGTAGGAAAATTTTATATCTTTGCAAAAAAAAAACTGAAATGCGTAAGAAAATATTAGGTTGGGGTCTGCTGGCGGCGTTCGTCCTGACGGCCGGCGCAGGGCTTGTCCTGCGGCAGCAGTTCTATGGAAATGCGGTCGTTACGGAGCGGGACCTCTACGTGAGCGCCCGGGCCGAATACGGGCAGGTCGCGGACTCGCTGCTGCCGCAGATCAAACACCGCCGGGCTTTCGACGCCTATGCCCGGAGGATCAACCTGTCCGAAACCTTCAAGCCCGGGCATTACGTGCTCAAACACGGCATGAGCGTCATCGAAATCGCGCGCATGCTCAAGCTGGGGTTGCAGACCCCCGTGCGGGTGACGATCAACAACGTGCGCATCCCGGCCCAGCTGGCGCAGAAACTCGCACGGCAGATCGACGCCGATTCCACGGCGATCATGCAGGCGCTGACCTCGGAGGAGTTGTCCGCGGAGGTCGGATTCGACAGCGTGACGCTCTTTTCGATGTTCATTCCCGACAGCTACGAGTTCTACTGGACGGTGACGCCCGGGGAGTTCGTCAGGCGCATGAAGCGCGAGTACGACCGTTTCTGGACTTCCGAACGCGATGTAAAACGCAAGCGCAGCGGATTGAGCCGGCTGGAGGTGATGACGCTGGCTTCGATCGTCTACGAGGAGACCCGCAAGAGCGACGAGATGCCCCGCGTGGCCGGGGTCTACGTCAACCGCCTGAAGAAGGGCATCAAGTTGCAGGCCGACCCGACGGTGAAGTACGCCATGCAGGATTTCGGCCTGCGCCGCATCCTCTACCGCCATCTGAAATACGATTCGCCCTATAATACGTATGTGAACGAGGGGCTGCCGCCCTCGCCGATCTGCATGCCCGGAAAGAACGCCATCGACGCCGTGCTGAACTACGAAAAGCACGACTATATCTTCTTCTGCGCACGGCCCGAATTCGACGGTTACCACAACTTCGCCAAAACCCTTCGCGAGCACAATAAGAACGCCCGGGCGTACAGCGACGAACTCAATCGGCGTAAGATTAAATAATTTTTGTATCTTTGTCATCCCATGCTTGCGAAGATATACGAACAGAACCCCTCGGAGAAGGAGTTGCAGCGCGTCGTAGACGCCCTGGAGCGGGATGAAATCATCATTTATCCCACCGACAGCGTCTATGCCTTCGGCTGTTCGCTGCGCTCGCCGAAGGCCATCGAGCGGCTGCGCCGCATCCGGGGCAAGAGCGAGGAGAAGTTCACCGTGGTCTTCGAAAACATCGCCCAGGTCGCGGAGTACTGCCGGGTGGACAATGCCGTTTTCCGGATTCTGAAGCGCAATCTGCCCGGGCCGTTCACCTTCGTGCTGGCGGCTTCGGCGCGCATTCCGGACAAGGCGCTCGAACGGCGCCGCACGATCGGCGTCCGCATTCCGGCCAGCCCCGTTGCGCGGGCCGTGGTCGGGGCGCTGGGGTGTCCGATGATCACCACGTCGGTCAAGGACGACGACCAGGTGGTGGAGTATACGACCGATCCCGAACTGATCCACGAGCGTTACGGCCGCGAGGTCGCGCTGGTCATCGACGGAGGCATCGGCGACAACGTCCCCACGACGGTCGTGGACCTGACGGGCGACGGGCCGGAGATACTGCGCGAAGGCAAGGGTGAACTGCAATGAAGAGGGGGCTGATGCCGCCGCGCGGCAAGGCTGGCGCCTCGGAGTGTTAAAAACAAAATAGAAAAATGGAGAAGAAGAATTTCTGGAACGAAGCCGCGAAATACGGCGTGATCATGGCTCTGGTCGCGATCCTTTTCGACGTGCTGGGCTTTTACGTGCAGAACACGCTGCTGTCCCTGCTGTCGCTCGTCATTTTCGTCCTGCTGCTGGGGTATTTCACCAAACGCCGCGCGGAACGCTTCGGAGCCAAGGGATACGGCTACGGGCAGTGCCTGGGTTTCATGGTCAGCGTGATGCTCTGCGCCGGGTTTATCGAGGGAGCCTTCATGGGCGTCGCCTCCAACTGGCTCTTTGCGGCCAGATACGAGGCGATGATCGGTCCGTCGATCGCCATGCTGGAGAACACCGGGTTCTACACGGGCGACCAGATCGAGATGATGATGAAACTGATGCGTTCGCCGCTGGTGCAGCTCTTCAGCGGAATGCTCGCCTCGGCTATCAAGGGCGGCTTTTTCGGTCTGTTTATTGCTGCCTTCACCAAGCGTGATCCCGACGTTTTCTCGGAAGGCACTAACCAATAAGGATGGATAAACTGAATATATCGGTCGTCGTGCCGCTCTACAACGAGGCGGAGTCCCTGCCCGAACTGGCGGCATGGATTGACCGCGTGATGCGCGAAAACGGGTTTTCGTACGAGCTTATTCTGATCGACGACGGTTCGTCGGACGGCTCGTGGGAGGAGGTCGAACGGCTCAAGACGCAGTATCCGGCCATCCGGGGCATCGGTTTCGCGCGCAACTACGGCAAGTCCGCGGCCCTCTACTGCGGATTCGCGGCTGCGGAAGGCGAGGTCGTCATTACGATGGACGCCGACTTGCAGGATTCGCCCGACGAAATCCCCGAGCTGCGCCGCATGATCCTCGAAGAGGGCTACGACCTGGTCTCGGGGTGGAAAAAGAAACGCCACGACCCGATCGGCAAACGCTGGCCCAGCAAATTCTTCAACTGGACGGCCCGGGCCGCGTCGGGCATCCGGCTCCACGATTTCAACTGCGGGCTGAAAGCCTACCGCCGCAAGGTGGTGAAGGCCATCGAGGTCTACGGCGAGATGCACCGCTTCATTCCGTTCCTGGCCAAGCAGGCCGGGTTCGGCCGCATCGGCGAGAAGGTCGTCGACCATCGCGCCCGCAAGTATGGCAGTTCGAAATTCGGCCTCGAACGCACGGTGAAAGGGTATCTGGACCTGATCACGGTGCTGTTTATGACGCATTTCGGGCGTTCGCCGATGTACTTCTTCGGCAGCCTCGGAACGCTGATGTTCCTCATGGGCGGCGGCACGACGGTGTGGATCATCGCCGAGAAGCTCTGGAAGCAGAGCCACGCCCTGCCCCTGCGGGCGGTTACGGACCAGCCGCTGTTTTATCTGGCGATTTTGGCCGTAATTCTCGGCGTTCAGCTGTTTTTGGCCGGATTTTTGGGCGAGCTGATCAACAGAGGGTCTTCCGAGCGGAACAAATACCTGATCGACAAAACTTTGTAAATGATGATACAACGAATCCAAACGCTTTATTTGCTGATCATTGCGGCGCTTATGGCCGTGACGCTCTTTTCGGGGCTGGCGTGGTTTGCGGGTGACGCCGGCGAGTTTGGGCTTTACGCCTTCGGGTTGAAAACCGCCGAAGGGGAGCTTGTCCAGTCCACCGTCTATATGGGCGTCCTGCTGGCGCTGGCCTGCGCGCTGCCGCTGGTGACGATTTTCCTGTTCCGTCGCCGTTTGCTGCAAATACGCCTCTGTGTGGTGGAAATGGTGTTGTTGTTAGGCTCGCTGGTGATGGAAGGCGTCTATTACTTTTTGAGCTGGCGGGTCTTCTCCGACCTGACGTTCCATACGCAGGGCTTCAAGCCCGCCATTGTGCTGCCTCTGGTCTGCCTGCTGTTTGCCTATTTGGCGGCCCGTGCGATTTTCCGCGACGAACTGCTGGTGCGCGCAGCCGACAGAATACGCTGATCGAGCGGATACTGCTGACCCGGAGTATGCCCGAGCGCATGTTCCGGGTCTTCTGTCTCCGTCGGCGAACTGCTGTTCGGACGGAAAAGGGTTACAGTTCGGACCGATCTGATTATTAAAAGAATGTTACAAACCTTTGCAGGTCCGGAAAATAATTTTAACTTTGAGGCATAATATTGTCATTATGTAATGAATTTAAAGAATTTTGGCTACAAACAATACATTTTTTAACTAACACTCAACTCTATGAAAGTAGTAAATTTTTGGAAGACATTGTTCTGTGCAGCGCTGGCCGTGACGGCTTTTAGCGCATGTTCGGACGATGACGAAGAGGGCGGTTATTCGGGCATGCCCGAAATTACCGTGAACGGCGGCGAGTCGGTGACTGTCGCCGGGAAACTCGAGGGCGGCAAGCTCGAACAGACGGTCGAGGTCGTTTCGAAAGGCGACTGGACCCTGACATTCAAGAACTCCGGGGATTCGCAGTGGGTTACTCCCAGCGCGATGTCGGGCAAGACCGGTACGACGCAGCTTACCTTCACGCTGGGTCAGGCTTCGGGAGAGCGCAGCGCAATCCTTGTTCTGACCGCCAGCTCCATGGTCGAGGGCTTCCCGCTTACGGACGAGGCTACGATCACGGTCGTACAGAGCGACAGCGATGTTCCGACGGGTAACGCTCTTTACAGCGAGAACTGCGGCACGAAGGTCGAGAAAGTCGATGGCTACTGGCCTTATGTGGACAAGTTCGAAGGTTGGACCCGCGGCGGTTCGCTCGATCAGAAGGCCGTTACTTACACCGGCAACAGCGCTTCGGTAGCCAACAGCGGTAAGACTTTCGATCCTGCCGAGGATGAAACGACGGTAGTTTCGGGCCCTCCCTATGTTTCGATGAACAAATCGACTTCGGTTTTCAACATCAATGACATCAATATCGCATCGAACACCAACTTCACCTTCACGTTTACTGCCGCTCAGCAGGTTAACTATTCCGGTGGCGTAGTGCTGGGCGATGTGACGGATGAAACGATTCGGTTCTCGGTGTCTACCGATGGTTCGAGCTATGCTCCCGTTGCTCTGAAAGTCAAAAAAGTCGCTTCCGGCTACTGGTATCTCTGCACCGCCGAATTCAAACTGCCCGCCGGTGTTTCGACCGATAAGATCTGGGTTCGTTTCGACGGCTATGCAGGACTTGAAAACCACGGTCTGCGTATCGACGACTTCAAACTTTATGAAGGCGGCAACGGTTCGGAACTGGTTGTTCCGGAGCCTATCACGACTACCATCGGCGACATCAAGGAGCCGGGCGATTATGAACTCAAGGGTGTTACGGTTGTCAATCGCAGCGAAATCGCTTATGTGATTGCCGACAATACGGGGTCCATGCTGGTATACCACAGCGGCAATGAGCGTTCGGTAGGCGACAAGATCAATATTTCGGGTGCCGTGACGATCTATCAGGCTCCCAACAATCCGCCGCAGTTCGCCAAGGAGGCTGTCGTGGAGGTGGTTTCTACGGGCAATGCGTGGAACTATGATTTCAAGGAATATTCGGTAGACGATGTCAATGCTTATTTCAATAACATCGTTTGCACGCCGATTATCCTCAAGGGTAAGGTAGTCAAGGAAGAGAGCAACGGGAAGACCTTCTACAACCTGGAACTCGACGGTGCGGATGCTACCGTTCTGCAGGGGTCGGTTCAGTATTATACGCCCGATGCCGATAAACTCGATGTTCCGGTGGCTGTCAAGGGTTATGCGGTAGGTAAGTCGCAGGCTGGCAATATCACCCGTATCAAGATTTTCCCCTATGAGATCACGGTTAATTCGACCGATCCGTATATCACGGCGACCGCTCCTGCTACGTTCAATGCCGACGGCGAGACGATCAATGTCGCGTTCAATGCCGGCAATCTGGGGTCGAACAAGGTGTTTGCCAAGATTGAAGGTACGGATGCCGGGCAGTTTACGCTTGGCGCAGTCGGGGCGAACTCGGTCCCCGTTACGGCGAAGGCTAACGACGGTGCAGCCAAATCGGCCAAGCTGACCCTTTATGTAGCTGCTTCGGACGGTGCAGCGGCAGTTGCCACGACTTCGGTAGATCTGAAGCAGGCGGCCAAGCCGAGCGGTAATGATACGAAGGGAACGTATACGTCGATGGATGGTATGTTACCGACAACAACTAATTCGGACAATGCTTCTTATGCGGAGAAGGCGAAAATTAATGGAAGTTCGGATCAAATTGCTATATTGAAACTTGGTACAGGCAAGAAAACCGGTGTGTTTACTACTGAAGCTGTTGGAGTTTCGGGCAATAAAAAACTTTCGTTCTATGCTGCTGCATGGAATAAAGCTTCGGCTACTTTATATGTAAGAGTAAACGGAGGAGGAACGATTGCGCCTGCTTCCATTGACCTTACCGCTAATAGTGGAGTTGCTGGAACTGCTCCGTATACCATCACTTTTAATGATGATACAGAGTATTTCACGTTTGATGTTACCGGGTTAACAGCAACATCGACATTAACATTCTCTACTTCTGCTAATTTTGATGCTTCCTCGAATACTGCTACTGGACGAGCACTTGTCGCTGGAATTCAAATCTACTAACAACAGTCGAGGAAACCGACTTGTAAAACCAACCACTCTTGGCGGGGATAACTCCCCGTCAAGAGTTTGGTTTCTAAATGGGTCTGCGGACCAAATGTTATACTTTATTCTGAATGATGTTGAAAATTAAACAGATAGGCATGCTGCTCGTGACGATGTCGGCGATGCTTGTCCTGTTTGCGGGATGCGGCGACAAGGACGACGGGGGCGACAAGGAGTCCCTCGCGACGCTCGTTGCAGAGACCGTGAGCAGTTCAACCACAACGAACAAGATTTCGACCCAAGGCCCGTCGGGCATCACCTTCGAGGCGACGATCGTCTCGCAGGGCGGGGATGCGGAGTGGTGTTCGTTCGATTTGAATAAGCAGGTATCCTCCGCCGGCGGAAACGTCGGGGACCCGGCCTACCTCTATTTGGACAAAAACAATTCCGACGACGACCGCACGGCGCGGATCGACGTAACCTATACCAACGGTTATTCCACCTCCCTGACGCTGACGCAGAGGGCCGCGGGCTTCATCGACTACGACCGTTCGTGGGGCGAACAGCCCGAATATCGTTCCGACGACGCTTATATCTATAAGACCTATTATGCGACGTTTGTGAGCAATCAGTTCTTTCCGGGCGGAAAACTGCGCAACTATTCGGTATGCTACGATGTCGACCGGCATATTTCGCATTGGGTGGCTTATCCGATCTTCAAGAAGGTCTACGAAACGCCCGTTTTGAGACGGGACAACGATTTCAATTACGATCCCAATGACCAGCTGCCCGTGATTCCCACCCGCGACCAGCAATACATCGGGACAGGCGGCAACGGCCGCGGTTACGGTGCAAGGGGTTACGACCGCGGGCACATGCTTCCGCAGGCTTCGCGTTACAACAATTACGAGCCGAACCGGATGACTTACTACGGCACCAACATGATGCCCCAGAACAGCACGCTGAATCAGAATATCTGGGCCTCGCTGGAGGGCAAAGTCCGTGGCTGGGGCGGCTTGCAGACCTACGATACGCTCTATGTGGTGACGGGAGCCGCTTTCAAGAGCACGAAGACCATCGACAATGCCAACGGACCGATCGCCGTGCCGTCGCATTGCTGGAAAGTGCTGCTGCGCCAGCGGGGCAACCAGAACCGGCAGATCTCTCAATTCAAGGCGGATGAACTGAAAGCCATCGGCTTCGTGTTCACCAACGATGACGCCGGAGCCGCCACGTCGATCGAATCGGCTGTCCGTTCGGTGAAGGAGATCGAGGAGCTGACGGGCTTCAAGTTCTTCCGCAACCTCGACCCGGCCGTGGCCGATGCGGTGAAAAGCCAGAAGAACCTCGCCGACTGGTAGGGATTATGATACAATGAATTGAACCTTAACAACAAAAATCGTTTATGAAGAGAATCTTTTTGACAGGACTGTTTGCCTCGCTGATCGCGGTGGCATGCTTCGCGCAGAAGCCCTACAAAGTGGTCTTCTACAACTTCGAGAACCTGTTCGACACCATTCACGATCCCGGCGTCCTCGATGAGGAGTTCACGCCCGAAGGACCCAAGAAGTGGAACTCGGCCAAGTACACCAGGAAAATCGGGAACCTCGAACGGGTGTTGTTCGACATCGCCGCCGAGGATAAGGATTATCCCGTGGTGATCGGCGTTTCGGAGATCGAGAACCGCTCGGTGATGGAGGATGTGATCGCGCAGCCGAAACTCGTGCCCGGCAACTACCGCATCGTGCATTACGATTCGCCCGACGCACGCGGCGTCGACGTGGCGTTCTACTACCGTCCCGACGTTTTCAAGCTGGAGGGAAGCGCCGCCATTCCGTTCAAGATGCCGGAACTGCCCAACTTCAGGACGCGTGATTTCGTCACGATGTGGGGCACGATCGACAGCGAGCCGTTCTTCTTCCTCGTGAGCCACTGGCCTTCGCGTCTGGGCGGCAAGGAGGCTTCGGCCCCCAAGCGTCTGGCTGCCGCCAAGCAGGTGAAGCACATCGTCGACTCGGTGACCGCCGCCAACCCGGCCACGAAGGTGGTCGTCATGGGCGACCTGAACGACGATGCCACGGATGACAGCATCGTCGAGGGCCTCAACGCCAAGGGCAAGATCAAGGAGGTCGGCAAGGGCGACATGTTCAACCCCTTCATCGGCCTGCTGAAAGCGGGTTACGGCACGCTGGCTTACCGCGACGAGTGGAACCTGTTCGACAACATCATCGTTTCGGAGAACCTCGCCACCGGTTCCACGGGCAGTCTGAAAATCCAGCCCGCCGGCAACTCGAAGTTCTACGGCGGCATCTTCCGCCGTCCCTACATGATCCAGAAGGAGGGCCAGTACAAGGGCTATCCGCTGCGTACGTTCGTGGGCAACGATTTCCAGGGCGGTTTCAGCGACCACTTCCCCGTATATATCTACATCGCCAAATAAACACTCTAAAATATTTGTATGAAACTCAAAGTTCTACTTATTCTGATGCTCGCCGCCGTGACCTTCACGTCCTATGCGCAGGACGGAGGCATCCGCGGTAAGGTGGTTTCGCGCAACGGTCGCGTGGCCTTGAGCAATGTACAGGTGAAGATCGAATCGCTGGGTCTGACGGCCATGACCGACAAGGACGGCAACTTCATCTTCGAGAATCTTCCTGCGGGCAGCTACACGGTGCTCTTCTCTACGCCCGACTTCGAGGATCTCAACCTGATGGTCCGCGTAGGCGATAAGCATGTGCAGGACCTCAAGTCGGTGATCATCGTGCCGTCGGGGCAGAGTGCGGTTCTGGACGACGCCGTTTTCGCCGAATTCGACAGCGACTCCTCGTCGTCGGACACGCAGGCGCTGCCTTCGTCGCTCTCTTCGTCGAAGGACCTCTTCAACAACATCGCATCGTACCGTTTCAGCGAGATGCGTTTCAACGTCCGCGGCTACGATTCGCAGTACTCGGACATCTACCTGAACGGCATCCGCTTCAACGACGCCATGACGGGCTACGGTCCCTGGTCGCTGTGGAGCGGACTGAACGACGCGACGCGTAACCAGGAGAACTACACGGGCCTCGAAGCGTCGGATTTCGGCATCGGCGGCATCGGCGGCATGACCAACGTCAACGCCCGCGCCTCGCAGATGCGCAAGGGATTCCGCGTGAGCGTGTCGAACGGCAACCAGATGTACCGTTTCCGTGCGATGGTTTCCTACGGCTCGGGACAGTTGGACAACGGCTGGTCGTACGCCTTCTCGGTGGGAACCCGCCAGGGCGGCAACGGCTATGTGGACGGCGTTTACTACAACTCCTATTCCTATTTCGCTTCGGCCGAGAAGCTTTTCGGACAGAACCACCGCCTTGCGTTGACGCTGCTGGCTTCGCCTTCGGAGCGCGGCGCGCAGCAGGCTTCGACCGACGAGGCTTACGCTCTGTTCGGCAACAACTACTACAACCCCAATGTGGGTTACCAGGCCGGCAAGCTCCGCAACTCGCGCGTGCGCAACACCCACGAGCCGATCGTGATGCTCAACTATACGTGGGACATGTCGGAGAACACGCGCCTGAACGCCGCCACGTCGCTGCGTTTCGGCAGGAACGGCTATTCGGCCCTGACGTGGAACGCCGGAGCGGACCCCCGCGGCGACTACTACCGCTATATGCCGAATTCGGATAAGACGCAGATCGTGCCGGGCATAACCACCGACGAGACGATCTATTTTTACGCGATGGATGGCGCCATAGCGAAAGGCGTGTGGGACGGTATGCTCGACTACGACAAATTCTTCCAGACGAATATGCGGAATATCGACACCGATCCGGTGCTGTCCAAACTGATGGGTAATAACAGTCGTTCGAACTACATGATCGAGGAGCGTCACACCGACCAGCTGGACTACAACCTGGCGGTCAACGTGCAGCATAACATGCGCCACAACATGCGCATCGTCGGCGGCGCCAACCTGCGCGTCAACCGCACGAATTACTACTCGGAGGTCAAGGACCTGCTGGGCGGCGACTATTGGTATGACATCGACAAGTTCGCCGAGCGCGACATGGCCAGCGCCGAGGCTTACCAGAACGACCTGGATTACTACTGGGCTACGGGGCACGCCCGCATTGCCCGTGCCGGCGACAAGTACGGTTACTACTACCGGGCGCACCTGCTCGAAACCAATGCCTGGGCCAACTACACGTGGGGCATCGGCGGTTTCTCGCTGGGCGTCTCCGGATCGGTCGGCTACTCGAACATGTACCGCGAGGGCATGTGGCGCAAGGGTCTGTTCCCCAACGATTCGAAAGGCGATTCGAAGAAACTCGACTACCTGACCTACGATGCGAAACTTTCGCTGGGCTACAAGTTCTCGGGAGCGCATTCGATCGAGGCCAATGTGGCTTACATGCAGCAGGCGCCCAAGTTCGCGACGGCATTCGTGTCGCCCCGTACGCGCAACACGACCACGCCGGGGCTGAAGGCCGAGAAGGTGTTCGGCGCAGACCTCACCTACAACCTCAACCTGCCCTACATCAAGGCGCGTCTTTCGGGATACTATACGACGATCGAGGACCAGTCGAAGGTCATCTCGTTCTACGACGATACCCGCAGTTCGTTCACCAACTTCGCCATGAGCGGCATCGACAAACGCTACTACGGCGTTGAGTTGGGCCTTTCGGTTCCCGTATGGAACGGCCTCTCGGTCGTGGGTGCCTTGAGCTGGGGCGACTATACCTATACGTCGAATCCCAACTTCGTGCAGACGGTTGACAACGTGGACAAGATCGTACTGAAAGATAAGGTCAACTGGGACGGTTATCATGTGGAAAGCTCGCCGCAACTGGCTTTCAACATCGGTCTCGACTACCGCGGACCGCGCAACTGGTTCGCCGGTGTGAACTTCAACTACTACGACAACATCTATCTTTCGATGAACCCGATGTACCGTACGGCTACCGCCATTAAGTATTATACAAATGTGCTGACTTCCAATACGGCCACCAATGCGCAGAAGGCATCGGCCCTCTCGTCGATCAAGACCCTCCGCAAGCAGGAGAAGTTTGACAGCGCATATACGTTGAGCGCCAATATCGGCAAGAACTGGTATATCCACCGGGTCTACATGCTGGGCTTCAGCCTCGAGGTGAAGAACATCCTCAACGATCAGGACATCCGCACGGGCGGTTACGAGCAGATGCGTATGAGCAAGGTCCGCGGCGAGGGCGGCGAGCAGATTTACGGCCGCTTCCCCTCGAAGTATTTCTACCTGTTCGGTACGACCTATTACCTGAATGTCTATTTCCGTTTCTAATCGCGCAAAGCATAATTTATGAAAAGTCTTAAAATAGCATTGGCGGCTCTCGTCGGTCTGGTGGCCGTGAGCTGCTACAACGATTTCGACACTCCGGCTCCGCAGAAACTCTATGTGGACGACGATATGGCCGCAATGGGGCTTACTCGGATCACCATTGCCGAAGTGAAGGAAAAATTTGGTCCGATCTCCAATACGGGAACCAACGACAATTTCTCCACGACCAAGACCCTCAAGTTCGGAACCCGCACGTCCGAGGAGGCCAAGTTCGACGGCCTCATGGAGTGGCCCGAGGCTTCGAAATACTACATCAAGGGCAAGGTGATCAGCAGCGACCGTCAGGGCAACATCTACAAGTCGCTCTATATCTACGACGGCACGGCCGGTATCGAGCTGAAGCTCTACAACGGCCTTTATCTCGACTTCCTGCTCGACCTGGCTTCGAAGCCGATCAAGAGCCAGTGGGTCTACGTGCGTCTCGACGGTCTCTATCTGGGTAACTACCGCATGATGCTTTCGATCGGAGGCGCTCCCTCGGACGGCATCAACACGGCCGGCAACCACAAGTTCTACGCCAACTCGAACCTCGACAACCCGAAGGTTGCCGCCCTGAACGTCTTCCGCGGCGAATACACGACGCTCGACGACTCGGACATCAAGGAGGTCGACGGTTCGAACTACACGTCGCTCGGCGAGGCCGATCTGGGCCGGCTGGTGCGTTTCAACAAGATCAAGATCCGCTATGCGGGTGTGAAGAATCAGGACGGCGTGACGCCTCCGAACCTCAAAAACGGCGGAAATGCGAATCCCTATCCGAGCTGGATCGTGACCGACTGGGGAACGCCCATCTTCGGCGCGTGGTATCGCTGGGCCTACAACAACAGCGAGCAGAATATCCGTCTCTACGGTTCGGTGCTGATGAGCTACAACGATGCGGCGGAGTACACTTCGGACCCGGGCGTTTACGGCATCCGTACGAGCGGTTACAGCCAGTTCGCCATGAAGCCCATCCCGAAGGACGGCACGGAGGGTACGGTGCTGGGCATCTACGGCATCTATGCGAAGAAGAGCGATTTCACGGGAGGTTCGGAGGACTGGGCGCAGTACCAGATCTCGGTGAGCCGTATCGAGGACCTCGGTTTCCCGCCCGAGTCGCTGCTTTCCGAGGAGTGGATCAGGGCCAATACGCCCGCCTCGTCGCTGACGCCTCCCGTGAAGAACGGCGGCGACGATTACGAGGGTGACTGATCCCGCGTTTGAGCAATAAAAAACTGCGACCCCGTCGGGTCGCAGTTTTTTTGTGCCGCGGCGGCAGCGCTACCGCTTGTTCCATTTGCAGGAGGTCTGGTAGTAGCCGATCGCGCGGTCGACCTGCACGGCGTCCTTCCGCTCCATCGTTTCGAGGTGGTGGGGATTCTCCTCGGTGGGAACCACGCGGTACTGCTCGAAGCGGCGCACGGGCGACAGAATCGTGAAGGTGTCGCCTTCGAGGTAGCCGAGGTCCTGATAGGTGGCGATGAACGCGCGGTTGACATATGCCGGGTCGAAGATGCTGCGGCCGTAGAAATGCGAGTCGTAGCTCATGTTGAGCAGCGACAGCAGGGTGGGCATCAGGTCGATCTGCGAGACGATGCCGTCGACCACTCCGGGTTCGATAAGCCCGGGGGCGAGGATCAGCGCCGGGATGTGGTATTTCTGCAACGGAATCTCGGTGCGGCCGGCGCTCGAAGCGCAGTGATCGGCCGTGACGAGGAAGATCGTGTTTTCGAACCACGGCTGCCTGGCCGCTTCGGCGAAGAACCGTCCCAGCGAATAGTCGCTGTAAAGCACGCCTCCGGCGCGGCTCTTCGAGTCGTTGGGAATGCGGATTCGTCCGGCGGGGTAGGTGAAGGGGCGGTGGTTGCTGACGGTCATCACGTGGGCGAAGAACGGCTTGCCGCTGCGGGTCTCCTCGTTGAGCGTGCGGATGACCTTCCGGTAGGCGTCTTCGTCGCAGACGCCCCAGATGTTGGCGAAGGTGATCTCTTCGGGCTTGTAGCTTTTCTGGTCGACGATGTCGTATCCGTTGCCCGAGAAGAAGGTCTCCATGTTGTCGAAATAGCTGTTGCCGCCGTAGAAATAGGTCACGTTGTATCCCTTGTCGCGCAGCAAGGCTCCTGTGGAGTACATTCCGGCGTTGTTCGGACGCTTGATGATGCTCTGGCCCGGGCAGGGCGGCAGCGAGAGCGTCACGGCCTCCAGGCCGCGCACCGTGCGGTTGCCCGTGGCGTATACGCGGTCGAACGCCAGTCCCAGTTTGTAGAGCGAGTCGAGTGCGGGCGTGATCCGTTCCGTGTTGCCGAACCGCTCCATGTACGAGGCGCTCATGCTCTCCATGGTGATCAGCACGATGTTGCGGCGGATCTCCTCCCCTTCGGCGCGCACGGCGTGCAGGTTGTCGCCCGTGCTTTGGTAGACCCCGTGCACGAAGGCTTCGGCCTCGGCTTCGGGACGCGTGAGGTAGAACTGTTCGTAGTCGAGCGTGTTCTTGACGAAGGCGTCGTAGAACTTGTAGAGTCCGTTGGCCTGCAATTCGTTGACGTAGACGTTGTCGCTGTCCTGGAAGCGGGTGTTGAAGTTCAGCAGCCCGATCGCGGCGAACAGCGCCGCGACGTAGGCCGGTCCGATTACGGCTTTCCACCTCCAGCCTTTCAGGCATTCGGTCTGCACGAGTTCGCTGCGGAAGAAGTACCACGTCACGAGCAGCGTCACGACGACGATGCCCAGCGTCATCGGAATGACGGGGTAGGACTCCATGATGTTGCCCACCACCTCGTTGGTGTAGACCAGGTAATCGACGGCGATGAAGTTGTAGCGGACGCCGAATTCGCTCCAGAAGAAATATTCGCTGATGCCGTTGAAGATGATGGCGCCCACGTAGACGACGATGAAGAGGGCGAACCACACCGTGGTCCAGTGGCTGCGGAATCCGGGCAGGAAGAGCCGCAGTGCGAAGCTGCCGGCCCAGTAGCCCAGCACATAGAGGGCGATTCGCGGCGCGACGCTTCCGTATTCGTCGAAGATCGTGTTGAAGAACGCCACGTAGCAGAACGCCGCCACGAGCAGGGTGAGGAGGATGTAGCCCCACGGCTTTTTGTACTTGGTGCGCGAAACGCTCAACATGAAGAGCCAGAGGAAAATGAATCCCGCCGTCGCGGCGCAGAAATCGTTCACGGCGCCCAGCAGGAAGACTTCGCACCATTCGCCGAATGAGAAGGCGAGTGAGGTGGTCTGCTCGTTGAAAAGCAGTACGACGCGCAGCACGAGGCCGACGGCGACGGTCAGCAGCGACAGTTTGAGATAGAGGCCGGAGACCAGCCGAATACTTTTTTGCATGATGAATTTGGTAATTAACGGTACAAAGTTAACCATTTTCAGCCCGTTCGGAAAAAGAAAAGGCAGTCAACTGGGTGACTGCCTTGTTCTGTCGGTTTGAAAAATTGATCGTTTTATCGCTTACTTCGACGGGCGCATGACGACCTTCACGAGGTTTCCGTCCGCAAGGATCTTCTTGGCGAGCGCCTGCACGTCGGCGTTGGTCAGGTCGCGGATCGCCTGTTCGTGGTCGGCGATGTAGTTCAGGCCCGAGCCGTATTTGATCTGGATGTAGTTCATCCATGCGCCGTTCTGTTCGAGGCTGTTCTTCCAGCTCTTGAGCATGAATTCGCGGTTTTTCTCGATGTCCTCGCTCTTGGGACCGTTGGCTGCGATCTCCTCGATCTCCTTTATCACGATCTCGCGCAGTTCGTCGGCCATCTCCTCGTTGGTGTCGAACGAAATGGTCATGCTGTAAGTCTCGCGGGGGATGTACTTCGTCGAACCCTGGACGCGCACGCCGTAGGTTCCGCCCTTCTCCTCGCGGATCGAAACGAGATAGCGCGAATTGAGCGCCTGCGTCAGGAACGTCAGGGCCATTTTGTTTTTGAGCGTGTAGGGCATCTCACCCGAGAAATGGTAGTTGACCGAGACCTTCGGCTGCTGCATCGGAGCCGTGAACTCCTCCGTAACCTCGCCTTTCACCGGATAGGCCTTGTCGTCGACGTAATTGATCGGTTTGCGGGCGGCGGGGATCGAACCGATGTATTTCTCCACGAGGGGTTTCAGCGTTTCGGGGTCGATGTTGCCCACGAACGTGAAGACGAATCCGTTGGCTCCGGGGTAGAGCTTGGCGTAAATGCCGGGCAGCTGTTCGAAGTCGAACTTATTGACGATCTCCGTCGAGATCATCTGACGGCGGGGATTGTGGCCGTAGGTCACGTCGGCCACCTTCTCCTGCATCAGGAAGTCGGGATTCGACTTGGCATTGGCGAGCTGGGCGAGGAGCATCTTCGTGAGATTGTCCACGTCGTCCTTGTTGAACCGGGGCTGCGTGAAATTGAGGTAGAGCAGCTGGAGCATCGTCTCGATGTCCTTGGGCGAGCAGACGCCGCCCATGGCGCTGGTGTAGTTCTCCACCGAGGGCTGCACCGAGGCCGTTTTGCCCGAAAGCTGTTTCTTGAGTTCCGTGGCCGAGAATTTGCCGACACCCGACATCGAGTTCACGGCGGGCATCATTTCGCCCATGTAGTACTCCTCGTCCGAGAGCAGCGACAGGCCGCCCTTGCCGACTACGCCCAGGCGCACTTCGTCGGCCTTGAAGGTCGTGGGTTTCACGACGACCTTCGCACCGTTGGCCAGCGTCCATTCCGTCGTTCCGAGCTGTTTGTCCTCGACCGTCTTCTTCACGGGCGAGCCTTTGAGCACGGTCCCTTCTGCGATCAGCGGCTCCTTGACCACGTTGTCCTCATAGGCCGTGACCTCCGATGCGGCCACCTTGTCGCGGATGGCGAGAATCTCCTCGGCGGTGGGCGTTGCGACGCCCTCCTTCTCGGGAGCGTTGATCACGATCACCTGATTCGTCGGGAGAATGGTCTGCTTCGCGAAGGCGTTGACGGCATCCACGTTGAGCATCTTGATCAGCATGCTGTCGAGCTGCCATTCGGTCTCGGCATCGGGCATCGGCTGGTTTTTCTGGTAGTTGTTCAGATAGGTCTGCACGAATTCGTTGTTGCGGCGGTCGTTGCGGTTGGCGTACGAGCGTTCGGCCTGACGCATCAGGTTCTCCTGGGCGCGTTCGAACTCGCCCTGCGTGAATCCGTAGCGGCGCACCTTCTCCATTTCGGTATAGAGGGTCTCGAAGCCGCGGGCCAGCTTGCCGTCCTCGGTCATGGCCACGAATACCGTGGCGTCGAGCGTCGGGATGATGCCGATCACGTCGCCCGTGCCCATGCCGGCGCCGAGGAACGGCGCGTCGGGCTGCATGGCGATCTCCTGCAGGCGGGCGTTCTCCATCGTGGTCATGTAGGCCTCGATCACGTTGTTGGCCTCGGCCAGCACCGTGTTGGCGAGCTGTTCGGGAAGCGCCGGGCGCTTGATGAAGAGCTGCACCTTCGTACCCTGCATTTCGGGATCGGTGTAGATGCTGACGATCGGCTCCTCGTTGTCGGGAACCTCGATGGTCTCCTTCTGCGATGCGCCGGCGGCGGGAGCCGGAATGTCGGCCATCAGCGTCTTGATCTTGGACTCAATGGCGTCTACGTCGATGTCACCGACCACGATTACGGCCTGGTAGTCCGGACGGTACCATTGTTTGTAGAAATCCTCCAGCTCCTTGTGCCGGAAGTTCTTCAGCCCGTCGAGGTAGCCGATCAGGTTGCGGCGCTCGTATTTCGTGCCTTTGCCCAGCGCCTGCAACAGCTTCATCGTCGAACGCCACGACGCGCCGTCGCGCGTGCGCAGCTCCTCCATGATCACGCCGCGCTCCGAGTCGATTTCCGACGGCTCCAGCGCGATGAAGTGCGACCAGTCGTGCAGGATCAGCAGCGCCGAGTCGATGATTCCCTCGCGCGAGGTCGGCACGTCCTTCATGTTGTAGCACGTGTAATCCCAGCTCGTGCCGGCATTGAGGTTGGCGCCGAATTTCACGCCCACGGTCTCCAGATACTCCGTGAGCTGTTTGCCCGGGAGGTTCTTGGTTCCGTTGAAGGCCATGTGTTCCAGGAAGTGGGCGAGGCCCTGCTGCGAATCGTTCTCCTGGATGGCTCCCACATCGTGGAGGATGTAGAAATCAGCCTGGCCTTTCGGCTTTTCGTTGTGGCGGATGTAGTAGGTCATTCCGTTTTCCAGTTTCCCGGTGCGGACCTCCGGATCGGCCGGGATCGGCTGGTTCATCTGTGCCGCGGCGCTGCCGGCGGCGAACGCCGCGACGGCCAGCATCAATAATTTTTTCATGGGCATTTGTGGTATAAGGTTTATTGTTTCTGTGTCTCTTCGGGGCGGTATTCGATGATATCACCCGGCTGGCAGTCCAGCTCGCGGCAGATCGCTTCGAGCGTGGAAAACCGGATGGCCTTGGCCTTCCCGTTCTTGAGGATCGAGAGGTTGGCGGGCGTGATGTCGACCCGTTCGGCCAGTTCGCCGAGCGACATCTTGCGTTTGGCCATCATTACGTCTATGTTTATGATTATCGCCATAAAGTCGTCCCCCCCCCTTTTATCGTTTGCATTTCTCTCATGTCGTCTGTTTTAGATGGTCAGTTTCTGCTCCTCGCTCAAATTCTGGCCGATGGCGAAGACCTCGGCGGCGAAAAGGATCAGGATACCCATGATGATCATTGCGTAGGAGACGTGGAAACCCGCGTCGACGGTGTATCCGCTTCCGGCGAGCAGTTCGGCGGCGCGGCTGTTCATCACCCAGTCCACGGTGTCGCTGATCAGTTCGGTGACGATCGTCAGCATGCCGATTGCGCGCAGATACCAGACGTTGCGTTTGTCGAGCGTGCGCTCTTCGCGGATCGAGCGGCGCAGCGAGTGGATGATCACGAACATCAGTACGATGATGGCCAGATAGAGAAGCGGGCAGAGCATAACCAGCGCATAGAGCCATGCGCTGCCGCCGATCGAACGGAATGCCAGCCCCAGCGGGGATGTGCCCGGGGCGTTCTGCTCGACGACCAGGGCGAGTTTGCGGACGTTGGCTTTGATTTCCACGCCCGGCGCCGCGGCGATTTCGACAGCCGTTTCGGGTTGTCCCGTTACCCGGATGTCGCCCAGCATGTAGATCATGCGCGGCACGCCGGATTTCCACTTTTCGGCGATGTCGTTACCGAGTTCCGCGCCTTCCGCCGCGCCCCGCGAGAAATTGGGCAGGATTCCGTGGGCGATGCTTGCCACGAGTACGATGAAAAACGTAATGTAAATGACCAGCAGGCGTTGCAGGAGCGATTTTTTGTTCTGCATGTGTGACTATTTTGGTTTTACAGTTGCAAAGATAGAATTAATTTTCGAAAAACAAATAATATTTATCGTTTTTCGATAAAATTTTTCGCAGCGGACAAAAAAGGACGGCACAGGCGGCCGTCCTTCGGATCGTCTCCGGAGCGTTTACTCCACGTTGTCTTTCAGCTGTTTCCAGAATGAAGCGCTGATGGACATTGAGATCGAGATGGCCAGCACGTAGAGGATGAACATGACGACGAACGTGATGAAGCCGATGCCGATCGCATTGCAGATGGCCTGGAAAATGCCGAATACGATGCCGAACAGTACGCCGACGACCAGCGACACGAAGAACATGGTCCATTTGCTGCCGTAGGTGGCGTCGTTCGAAGCCTTGATGGCCTGTATCGGATTTTTGCCCTTTTCGATGAGGAAATAGTAGGAGAGCGTCCATGCGATCGAGAGCACGATGCCCGGGATGACCATGAAGAGCACGCCGATGAAAATCGGGAAAATCATCAGGCCCATCGTGATGAAGAACTCGCCCATGTAGCGGCGGTATTTGCTGTCGAAAATGCCCAGGGGATTGACAATCTCACCCTTGGCCAACTGTGTGGGCAATAAGGTGATGGCGATTGTGGTCCCCACATTGAGATAAGGTATCCAGATCGTAATGAGCCATAAGGCCACTGCTGCGATCACCGAAGGTGCGTTCTTTACGCCGATGGCGACGGAATCCTTGAGGGTTTCTCCGAAATCGAGTTTTTTCACTTCCATAACTAACAGGTTTAAGGGTTAACATCAAAAACAAAAATACGAAAAAAATCGTATCTTTGCCTGCATAACCGTAAAATTCAATGCAATGGCTGAAAAATCTCGCTATAATTACCGGGTTGAACCGCAGGACGTGGATTTCACGCTGCGGGCGACAATCCCTTCGCTGGGCGGCTCGATACTCAACACCGCGGGCATCGACGCCCACGGCAAGGGGTTCGGAGTCGATGCGCTGAATGCCGACAACCATTCGTGGGTGCTTTCGCGCATGGCCGTCGAATTCGACTGCCAGCCCACGCAGTACACCGACTACACCGTGGCTACGTGGATCAGCGATTACGGCCGGGTGCTCTCGACGCGAAACTTCACGCTGACCGATGCTGCAGGCCGCGAATTCGGCCGCGCCGTGACGCAGTGGGCGATGATCGACCTGCAGAGCCGTTCGGCGATCGACCTCTCGTGGGTGGGCGACGCGCATGCCGACGCCATCGTCGATGCCGCGCCCCCGACGGACAAGCCGCGCAAGATCCGTGCGGTAAGCCCTACCGCGACGGCCGAACACCGCGTGGTTTACAGCGACATCGACTTCAACCGCCACGTCAACACGATGCGCTATATCGAAATGATGCTCGACATGCTGCCCGTCGACATGCTGACGCAGGAGGCTCCGGTGCGGCTGGACATTCATTTCCTGAAAGAGTGCCGTTTCGGGCAGACGCTGACGGTGGGGTGCGAGTTGCGCGGGCGTTCGGCGCTGTTCGAAATTTCGGCCGACGGCGCTGCGGCTGCCGTGCGTGCCTCTATCGAATGGAAATAGGCCTGCGGGGAACGCTTCGCAGGGCGTTTGTGGAACGGGTTTTGCAGTTACGGCTGCAAAACCTTTTTTCATTATGGAGAGCGCAACCAAAACACAAGCGAAAAACAAGTATCAGGTAAGCATCGACCTGCTGAACGATGCCGTGGGCAAGGAGATCGCCACTTCGTTGCAGTACATGTATTTCCACACTCATTTCGAGGACGACCGCTACCAGTATCTCTCGAAGATCATGCGCGAGATTTCGATTGCCGAGATGCGCCACATCGAGGAGTTCTCCGACCGCATCCTGTTCCTGCAGGGCGACGTGGACATGAACGCCTCGTTCCGCACCCGGCAGGTCACCGACGTGAAGGAGATGCTGCGCATGGCCATGCAGCTGGAGCAGAGTACGATCGACAGCTACAACGAAGCCTCGCGCATCGCCTCGGAGAACAAGGACGCCGTAACGCACAAGATGTTTCAGGACATCATCGTCGAGGAGGAGGGGCATCTCGACACCTTCCGCACCGAGTTGCAGAACCTGATCGACTACGGCGAGAAGTACCTCGCGCTGCAATCGGCCGCCGGCAGCAAGCATACGTCGAAGAGTTTCAACCATTCCGGCGGCGGCGAATAGCGGTTCGCGCGGCGGAAAGCACTTCTGACGCAAAAAACGGAATCCTTTTGCCGGGGTCCCGTTTTTTCGGTTATCTTTGTACCTGAATCATTCGCGGAAACCTGTGCAAACCCCGGCCGGCGCATGAGTTCCTCCCGGGGGAGGGATTCGGGGCGGGGCGGGTCTGCCGATGCGGCCGGAGGCCGCAGGTGTAGGGTTGCCGGATCGGATGAACGGCATGAAATCGCCGGAATGCTCTGATACGATGAAAATAACGATTTTAGGACCTGCCCATCCCTACCGCGGGGGCCTGGCCTCGATCATGGAGATCATGGCCCGCACGTTCCAGCGGCGGGGCGACGAGGTCGACATCAAGACCTTCACGCTGCAATATCCCTCGCTGCTGTTTCCCGGCGAGAGCCAGACGGTTGCGACGCCTCCGCCTGCGGACCTCCGCATCTGCCGCTGCGTCAATACGATGAATCCGCTGAACTGGGTGCGCGTCGGCCGCCGGATACGCCGCGAGCGTCCCGATTTCGTGCTGATGAAGTACTGGACGCCCTTCATGGCCCCCTGTTTCGGGACCATTGCCCGCATCGCCCGCGGCAATGGCCATACGAAGGTGCTGTGCCAGATCGACAACGTCGAGCCGCACGAACGTCACCTGACCGACAAACCCTTCAACCGCTACTACCTGCATTCGGTGGACGGCTTCGTCTACATGTCCGAGCAGGTGCACAGCGAGCTTCGCACGTACAGCGACGCTCCGGCCTTGTTTTCGCCGCACCCGCTGTTCGAGAACTTCGGCGAGCGGGTCGAACGCTCCGAGGCGTGCGTGCGTCTGGGGCTGGACCCTGCGAACCGCTACGTGCTTTTCTTCGGGCTGATCCGCGATTACAAGGGGCTTGACCTGCTGCTCGACGCCTGGGCGCAGCTCCGGCGTGCGGGCCGCACCGAGGGCCGCCGGCTGATTGTGGCGGGGGAGTTCTACACCGCCCGGGAGCCGTATCTGAACCGGATCGCCGACAACGGATTGCAGGACGAGGTGCTGCTCCACGACCGCTTCATCCCCGACGACGACGTGAAATATTATTTCTCGGCGGCGGACTTCGTCGTCCAGCCCTACAAGACCGCCACGCAGAGCGGCGTGACGCAGATCGCCTATCAGTTCTGCGTGCCGATGGTCGTGACGGCGGTCGGCGGACTGCCCGAGATCGTGCCCGACGGGCGCGTGGGCTACGTCTGTCCTCCGACGGCCGAGGGGGTTGCCGCGGCGATGGACCGCATGTACGAGGGCGATGCGCTGAAACGTTTCCGGGAGAACTGCGTCGAGGAGCGCCGGCGTTTCTCGTGGGAGGAGATGTGCAGCCGCGTCACGGAACTCTACGGCCTGGTGGCTCCGAAATAGGACGGCGAAGACCTGAAAAACAAGGCCCGGCAGTGCGTCGCACAACCGGGCCTTTCTTCATTTATTCGGGTGTAGCTTGGGCTACTTCTTGATATTGGGCAGTTCCAGCCCGTATTTCTTTTTGCGGTCTTCCGCCTTGAGCCACAGTCCCAGCAGCATCGCCAGCACGCCGCACGCGACGAAAATCAGCATCGGACGGGTGTAGTCGTAGGGCATTCCCTCGGTCCGTCCGGCGTTGAAATATTTGAGTGCGAAGCCGAAGAGCATCGGGAAAAGGCACAGTCCGATGTTCTGAATCCAGAATATCAGCGAATAGGCGGAACCCAGATAGCGCGTCTCCACGATCTTGGGAACCGAGGGCCAGAGTGCGGCCGGAACCAGCGAGAACGAGATGCCGAGCAGGACGATCGAGCCGTAGGCGACGGGCTTGCTCGGGAACTCCGGGAGCACGAAGGCAAAGGTCAGGTGGCAGACGATCATCAGAATGGCGCCTAAAATGAGCATCGTGGCGCCCTTGCCCTTGTGGTCGAGGTATCGGCCCAGGAAGGGGGTGATGGCCGCCGCGCCCATCGGGAACCAGCGGAAAATGTCGGCTGCGGTCTGGGCCGATACGCCGAGGTTGCTCTCCAGCATGTTGGTGGCGAAGCGCTGGAAGGGGAAGATGGCCGAATAGTAGAGCACGCAGAGGAACGCGATGATCCAGAACACCTTGCTGCTCAAGATGTACTTCAGGTCGCTGACCTTGAACTCCTCCTCGCTGCCGCCTCCGCCCCGGCTGTCGAGACCCAGTTGTTTGTCCAGTTTGCGGTCCATGAAGGAGAAGATCACGAACGTCAGCAGACCGATCAGCAGCAGCGCCGTGCAGAATGCCACCGGTCGTACGACCGTTGCGGGAGCCATGTCGGCGAGCCACGGCGAAATGGAGAAGATGGCGAAAACGCCGACGCGGGCAATGGCCATCTCAAGCCCCATGGCCAGAGCCATCTCCTTGCCTTCGAACCACTTGGCTATGGCTTTTGATACGGTGATGCCGGCCATCTCCATGCCGCAGCCGAAGATCATAAAGCCCAGCGACGCCAGTTTGGCCGAGGCGGGGAACGAGGTCCACCACGAGCCGAGCCACGTTTCGATGCCCGAACCCGCGAACGAGTCGCTCACGGCGTAGTATTTCAGACAGGCGCCGATGAACATCAGCGAAGCCGACAGTTGGCCGGTGAACCGCACGCCCATCTTGTCGAGGATGATGCCTGCGAGGATCAGAAATCCGAAGACGTTGAGTATGAACTCCGAACTGCCGTACATGCCGAATACGTCGGGGGTCCATCCGCGCTGTGCCTCGATCATGCTTTGCAGCGGCGACATCAGGTCGACGAACATGTAACCGAAAAACATCGTGGACGCGATGAGCAACAACGCCGTCCATCGGGCTGCGGGCGAGTCGTTGAGTTTACGTTGGATAGTTTCTGCCATATTTTTTTGTGTTGAGTTAGTTATCCAGTGATGCGTAGCGTTTCAGCACCTCGTAGGCTTCGGTGATTCCCAGTTCGCCGGCTTTCGAGAGGTCGAGGCAGCCCTTGCGGGTGTCTTTCATAAACAGCTGGATGATGCCGCGGTTGTAGTAGGCCTCGGCGAATGCGGGGTTGAGGGAGATGGCTTTGGTGTAGTCCTCGAACGCCTCGGGCAGGCTGCCCGAGAGGGCCAGCAGGTTGGCGCGGTTGTAGTAGGCGTAGGCGAAGTCGGGGAAGAGCTTCACGGCCTTGTTCAGGTCGGCCACCGCCTCGTCGTAGCTGTACGTGCGTTTCGAATTGTTGTTCAGTCGGTTGGCGGGGTCCGAGTCGATCGTGATCCGCTGGTAGGAGTTGTCGATCGACGAGATGAAGTCGATCATCTCGGCGCGCGTCGTCGAGCGGTTCAGGTAGAGGAACGGGTTCGACGGGTTCAACTCGATGGCCGACGAATAGGTGCTCACCGAATTGGTGTACTGCTTGATGAGCGACTGCGTGACGGCGCGTTCGAAGAGCACGGTCCATGCGGGGTTGCTTGCGTTAAGCTCCTGCACATACTGCTTGTCGAGCATCACCAGCGTGTCGGGCGCGATGTTGCTCTCGCGGCACGAGAGGGTGAGGTATTCGTTGCCGATGCGCTTCTTGAAATCGTCGACGCGTTGCAGGTGATAGGGTTTGGCTGCGGGAACCGAGTCGGGGCGCATGAGCGTGAACTTGAACAGCGGCAGCAGGCGCATCTCCTCGTGTCCGCCGTTGTGGCCCGTGATGCGGTCGAAGCTGCCTCCGGCGAACTTGCTGTCGAACGACAGCAGGCGGTCGAAGCGTTGCGTGGTGTCGGCGTAGATCGAATAGGTGCTGTCGTTCAGGCGCGAACGGTATTCGGCGATTTTCCGCTGGGCGATCGAGCGGTCCTCTTTGGCGCCCTGCGGGTCGCGGAGCAGTTCGCGCAGCCGGCCGCGGTAGATGTAGGCGTTGGCGAAGTCGGGGTATAGCTTGATGGCCGAGGTGTAGTCCTCCACGGCGCGCTCGATCTCGCCCAGCTGGGCGTAGACGCCTGCGCGGTTGTAGTAGACCAGCACGTTGTTGGGCGAGTAGAGCGCCACTTTGTCGTAATCCTCCAGCGCGCGGTTGTAGTCGCCGATCTGCGTGCGCAGCATCGCGCGGTTGAAATAGGTCAACGAGTTGGTCGAATCGAGCTGGATCACCTTGTCGAAATCGGCCAGCGCCTGCATCGGGCGGTTGGTGGCATTGTAGACCAGTGCGCGGTTGAAGTAGGAGAGCAGGTAGGCCGAATCGCACTCGATGGCCTTGTTGAAATCCGCCTCGGCCTCCTTGTACTGTTCCTGCTGGAGGTGCAGTCCGCCGCGGCGGTTGTAGCCGTTGGGATTCTCGCGGTTGGTGCGTATCGCGGTGTTGAAATTCTCGTAGGCGCGCGTGGTGTCTTTCAGGTGGAGGTAGCTCAATCCCCGGCAGATGAAGGCGTCGGCCACCTTGTTCTCCTGGCGGATGAACTTGTCGAAATCGTCGATGGCCTCCTTGAACTGCTGGTTCAGCAGGCGCGTCACGCCGCGGCTGTAATAGGGGCCCGGCAGGTCGGGGCGCAGCTCGATCGCCTCGCGGAAGTCCTGCAAAGCGTCGTCGTAGTTGCCCAGGCGCGAGCGCGTGATGGCGCGGTAGGTGTAGGCCTGCGTGTAGACGGGATTGAGCCGGATGGCCGTCGAGAAATCGTCCTCGGCGCCCAGCAGGTCGTCGAGGTTGTATTTGGCGATGCCGCGCAGGAAGTAGCCTTCGAAAGCGTCCTCGTCGAAGCGCAGCAGGGTGTTCAGCGTGCGGATGGCCTCCTGGTAGTCGTTGTTCATCATGCACGAACGTCCGACCCAGAAAAAATATTCCCGGTTGTACTGTGCGTGGGCTTTCGTGCCGCACAGCAGGGCGGTTCCCAATATGATTCCGGCGATGAGTTTCCGCATGCTGACTGATTTTGCTCTTTAAACGGGCTTTCCGAGCGATTTATTATTCCTGTTCGTATCCGAACCTGCGTAATTGCCGTTCGTTGTTGCGCCAGTCGTCGCTGACCTTGACGAACAGCTGGAGGAAAACTTTCTTGCCGAGGAACTGTTCCATGTCTTCGCGCGCCGTCTGTCCGACCCTCTTCAGTTTCTCGCCCTTGTGGCCGATCAGGATGCCCTTCTGCGAGTCGCGGGCCACGTAGATCGTCGCCGCGATGCGGTCGATCGTCGGCTCCTCCTTGTAACTTTCGATCTCGATTTCGCAGCAGTAGGGGATCTCCTTGTCGTAGAATTTGAGGATCTTCTCGCGGATGATCTCCGAGGCGAAGAAGCGCAGCGTCTTGTCCGTGAGCGTATCCTTGGGGTAGAACGCCGGGCCTTCGGGCAGCAGCGAGAGGATGGTCCGGAACAGCCCTTCGATGTTGAAATTCTCCTTGGCCGACGTGGGGACGACCTGCGCCCCGGGGATTTCGGCCTGCCATTTGTCGACCAGCGCTTCGAGCGCTTCGGGCGTCGAGAGGTCGATCTTGTTGATGACCACGACGGTCGGAATGCCGCTCCGGCGGATGCTGTCGACGATTTCGGCCGAGCGTTCGCTCTGCTCCACGGTGTCCGTGACGTAGAGGATCACATCGGCGTCGGTCAGGGCGCCCGTCACGAACTTCATCATCGACTCCTGCAACTTGTACGAGGGCTTCAGGATGCCGGGCGTGTCGGAGTAGACGATCTGGAAATCCTCGCCCGAGACGATGCCCATGATGCGGTGGCGTGTGGTCTGCGCCTTGGAGGTGATGATCGAGAGTTTTTCGCCCACGAGGGCGTTCATCAGCGTCGATTTGCCCACGTTGGGATTGCCGATGATATTTACGAAGCCGGAACGGTGCATTTTTTTTGCTTTATTCGCAGACAAAGGTAGGGATTTATTCGAATTTATCCTATATTTGTTTTACAATATGCTAAAATCGCACTGCCTATGAAAAAATGAGAACTTTTGATTCTTAATGCCGCTACGGCGGCACACGACATATAAAAGCGCATCGGCTTTTCTTCTTACATTCAGAACTTGGACACTTTTGAATCACAGAGAGGAATTAAAGTTGATGCTCGCGCTGTTTTACGGCGCGGGCATTCCTTTCATCTTTCTGTGCAGGCAGTCCAAGGCCTTGAATGTGGATGAACAGAGTTTGTCCGCGTTTTTTGTGTTTTGACATTTGCTCGATGTAAAACTCTAACTCCTTGAATGATGAAACGCTTTAATTTGCTTGTGTATGTTTACCGGGGCATAAACACGCTGGAAGAAAAATTCACCCGGAAGAACCATCCCGATTACAAATCCGACTTGAGTAAGCATGTCCTGATCGCGACGGGTGTATTTATCGGAGCGACATTAATTACCTCGCTGCTGGGGGTGTAGTTATGAGCATGCAGCACGGAAATTTCTCTCCTAATTTGTCGGTCGGCATGGGCATAGGTCTGTTTTTTCTTTCAACGACTCCGTTTCTGTGTTGTGTCGCCTACTGGATCTATTATTTGAAACGGCATTTGTATTTGTTCTCGACGACCGGTCAGAAAATCGGATATGGACTGTTCACTTGTGTGATGCTTGCTATTCTGGGACCGTCTATTTTCCCGCTGCTTATAGCTCTTGTTTTGCTGTCCATTGCCATTTCGATCGCTTTGTTCCTGTTGAGTGTCGTGATGACGATCATTGCCTTGTTTGACGGAGGAGGTTCGAAAAAGAGGCGGTTTTCGCTCGACAATGGCGATGAGGTGACCGAAAAATCGGGATTGTTCGGCGAAAAATATTATGAAGGCCGGAGCGGAAAATCCTATGAAACCAACGATAACGGCAGGACGTTCTCCGAAAAGTAGCATTCCTCACCGGGTTTCACATGACTGCAAAAAGGCTCTCGTTTCCGAGAGCCTTTTTGCAATGAAGTCTTGTAAAATGTAGCCTATCGCCGCATCATTCCGCCCGGCATCTTGGGCATCTTCATGCCGCCGCCGGCCACGGCCTTCATCATCTTGCGCGTGTCGTCGAACTGTTTCATCAGGCGGTTGACGTCGGCCATCGTCGTACCCGAACCTTTGGCGATGCGTTCGCGCCGGCGGGCGTTGATGATCTCGGGATGCTCGCGCTCGGCGGGGGTCATCGACGAGATGATCGCCTCGGTCTGCTTGAACACATCGTCCGGAATGTCCACGTTCTTGAGCATCTTGCCCATGCCGGGGAGCATCGAAGCGAGGTCCTTGAGGTTGCCCATCTTCTTGATCTGCTGAATCTGCGAGATGAAGTCGTTGAAGTTGAACTGGTTTTTGACCAGTTTCTTTTTGAGCTTGCGGGCCTCCTCCTCGTCGAACTGCTCCTGTGCGCGTTCCACGAGCGACACCACGTCGCCCATGCCCAGGATTCTGTCGGCCATGCGCTCGGGATGGAACACCTGCAAGGCGTCCATTTTCTCGCCGCTCGAAATGAACTTGAGGGGCTTGTTGACCACCGAACGGATCGAAATGGCCGCACCGCCGCGGGTGTCGCCGTCGAGCTTGGTGAGGACCACGCCGTCGAAGTCCAGCCGTTCGTTGAACTCCCGGGCGGTGTTCACGGCGTCCTGACCCGTCATGGCGTCGACGACGAACAGCGTCTCCGAAGGTTTCACGGCGGCCTTGATGGCCGTGATCTCCTGCATCATCGCCTCGTCCACGGCCAGACGGCCCGCGGTGTCGACGATCACCACGTTGTAATTCTTCTGCCGGGCGTACTTGATGCCGTTCTCGGCGATCTCGACAGGATTCCTGTTACCCTCCTCGGTGTAGACCTCCACGCCGATCTGTCCGCCGAGCACTTTCAGCTGTTCGATGGCTGCGGGACGGTAAACGTCGCCTGCCACCAGCAGCACCTGGCGGCCCTTCTTCGACTTGAGCAGCGAAGCCAGCTTGCCCGAGAAGGTCGTCTTACCCGAACCTTGCAGACCCGCGATCAGAATCACCGCAGGCGTGCCCTCCAGCCGGATGTCCGTGGCCGTGCCGCCCATCAGTTCGGCCAGCTCGTCGCGGACGATCTTGGTCATCATCTGTCCCGGCTTGACGGCTTTGAGCACGTCCTGGCCCAGGGCTTTCTGCTTCACTTCGTCGGTAAAGGTCTTGGCTACCTTGTAGTTGACGTCGGCGTCGATCAGCGCGCGGCGGATCTCCTTGAGCGTCTCCGCGACGTTGATCTCGGTGATGCGCCCCTCGCCTTTGAGAATTTTGAACGACCGTTCGAGTTTATCTGTTAAATTTTCAAACATGACTTCTGAAATTATCCGAGCGCAAAGATAATCAATAATTCACAAAGCACAATCCGCCGTGGAAATTTTGTTATGCCGTGAAAAATAGTTATGTTTACAACTGAACCTAACCGTCATGCAATGAAGAAATTTCTTTTCCTGTTGCTTGCCGTCACGACCGGGACCGCCGCGGCCCAGACGCTCGTCTATCCCGGCGGGCGCAAGAAGCCGCCCGCCCGATAATTTCCGGGCCGGGGAGTTTCGGCCCTCGCGCTCCTATATGGGGCTGGGCGCGGGGCTGTCGTTCAACTTTTAGGAGCGGGATTCCGGAACGGTCCCTCCGTCACCCGGTCCCTCTGTCACCCGGTCCCTCTGTCACCCGGTCCCTCCGTTATCCGGTCCGTCCGTCGCTACCGGAGCAGTCCGGCTTCGTAATAAATCACGATCTGCTCGATCATCCGGTCCTCGCCCTCCCTGTCGTATTCCGACTTGAGGTTCTGGCCGAAGATTTTCGAGACGCCCTGCCAGAATCCCGCCACGAAACCGCCGCGGAACTCCTTCAACACCTCGTAGGCGGTGTATTCGGTTTCGCGGTCGATGAGTTTCAGCAGCACGCGGCCCTGCGTGCGGGTCATGTGTTTCAGCACGGGGGTGTATTCGTCCTTGATCTCGTGGTAGATTTGTTTGATATACTCCTTCTGGGCCTTTTTGGTCGGCAGGCGGCACAACTCCTCCTCCATCGCCGCCATCTTGGCCTTGGCGATCTGCGCGATGGGGTAGACCTTTTTCACGGCGTCCACCAGCCGGCGGTAGCGGCGCAGGTCGACCGGGCGGCTGAAGACGTAGACCGGCAGGACGTGGACCAGCGGGATCGAATCGCCCTTCTCGACCGTCCACTCCTGATGCCAGAAGCCACGGCCTCCCTGCGCCTGCGCTTGGGAAAGCGCGGCGGCGAGCAGGGCGATGAGGAGTATCCACTTTTTCAACGGCGGCGAATTTTTTGTACCTTTGCGGCGGAGTCCGGACGAAAACCCGTGCGGTTTTGCATCCGGTTTGCCGGGGTGTCTTCGGCAAAGATAACGATTCACCGCAATAAACGAATTACGAACAGCGAATATTATGCTTGAAAAAGGACTTTCCGCCCGCAGCGCCGCAACCGTCGCCGCCGGCAACACGGCCGCCGCGATGGGTTCGGGCGACCTTGCGGTTTTCGCCACCCCCGCGATGGTGGCGCTGATGGAGAACGCCGCCATGACGGCCGTTGCCGGCGAACTTCCCGAAGGCGCGACCACCGTCGGCGCCGAGATGAATGTCACGCACATCAAGCCGTCGGGGCTTGGCGCCGAAATCACCGCCACGGCCGTGCTTGCCGAAGTCGAGGGGCGCAAGCTGACCTTCAACGTCGGGGCCCGCGACGCCGAGGGGCTGATCGGCGAGGGCATCCACATCCGCTACATCGTCGACCGGGAAAAATTCATGGCCAAGGTGAAGTAACGGAAAAGCTCCGGATCTTCTGCGTCTGCGAAAAGACGTACAGCTTGATTTGTAGTTATTTATGCCGGATCGAAGGATTGGGCTCTGTGTTTGGACAGGGCTCGATCCTTTTCGTTTGTGTACAATTCTGTTCAAGTCGCCCGATGCCTGTAAATTTCTGTGCTTATACTACTTAATCTTGCTGAATTATTGGCGGTTGAATTTGCATAATTGATTTTTTTTTCGTTATTTTTGCCCTACATCCATTACAACTACATATTGTAATTATCCGTAAGACTCTCGCGAACCTGCCTTCAATGTTTCATCCTTAAACTTCAAACTATGAAAACTCGCATTTTGACTTTGACAGCAGCCCTGCTTCTACTGGGTGGGTTTGTCGCATGCAACGACTCGGAAGAATCCGAATATATCGGCACTCCTCCCGTCACAGCCTCCGCGGACGTATCGGCTTTTTTCAAGACCTATCTGCCTTCGAGTTCCAGTTCGCATCCCGAGCCGGAATTCAATTTCAGCGAGATCGATGATCGCGACATCGAATGTTTTGTGATCAACAGCATGGAAGAGTTCGAGGCCGTTGCACCTCCTTCGGTCGAGCTGCCAGTAATCGACTTTGACAAATATACCCTTATTATTGGACAGCATTGGATGGGGCATCCCGGATACTCTTTCGAGAAGCAGGTCGTCGATACCGAATCCGATAAGATGACATTGAATTTGGTGTATAAGCAACTGAAGGGTGGTACTCCGGCGATTATGACTATTTTTTATTTCTGGGGACTATACGACAAACTTCCCGAAAAAACGCTTACTGTCAACAAAATCATAATTTAGATATTCTTATATCATGAAAAAGCTGCTTTCTCTTATCATTGCAGTCATAACATTTTATGGTTGCCAGAATGTCATTTTGTCAGAGGAATATCAAGAAAACGTTCCCGCGACCCGTGCGTCTGTGGGTTCGTCTGATTATTATTATTGGTGTGACGGTGTGAAAATCCCACTAACGGTCAACGAGAACAAGTCGTATGTTTTGGTTGAAACCGCAAAAATTGAAAGTGTTCGCAAATCGGCCGTAAATATCCGTGGGGGAAATACCAGAACTATTGATAACTATGCTGCGCTGGGCATAAGATCGTCAAAAGAGTTCCGCATGCAAAAAAGTCTTACGTCGTTTACGCTGGATAACGCCCAACAAAAATCGATTAACCCGCAGGATGTAGTGTATGAGGCTCCCTATTTTAAAACAAGCGATGACGCCGATCTCGGCATAACGAATGTATTCAGCGTACAACTGACAGGAGAGCAAGACCTTGCCAAACTTCAAAAAATCGCGGAAGAGTATAATCTGGAGATATTGGGAGAAAACAAATTCGACCCGAGTATCTATTATCTTTCGTGTACAAAGGAGTCGAAAGGGAATGCGCTCGAAATGGCGAATTTTATGTATGAATCGGGCGCGTTTGAGTATGCAACACCCGAGTTTATCGTTGAGTCGATGCCCGACGCCGCTCCGAACGATACCTATTTCAGCTATCAATGGAATCTGAAAAACGTCTCTTATCCGGGGATCGATATCAATTATGTGAACGCAAGGAATGCCTTTGCTTTTCCATATATCAACGATATTATCGTTGCGGTTGTCGATAACGGTGTTTAATAACCATGATGATTTACATTTGTATAATGTCAGTTACAACGCTCACACGGGAGGAATTCCAAGTGGGCTATACGGAGATCACGGCACAAAGGTTGCCGGTGTTATCGGAGCCACGGCTAATAATGGCAAAGGCATTGCAGGCGTTGCATCCGGAGTGAAAATCATGCCCATCAGTATTTGTTATACTGATAACGAGCTTGGCATAGCTGCCTCCACCACGACCAATTTTGCGAATGCAATTCGGTTTGCCGCAAATAATGGTGCGCGCGTAATTAATAATTCATGGTCATTTGATACATCTTCTCCAATATCCGAAATCAATAATGCTATAACATATGCTCATGGTAAAGGATGCATCGTTGTTTTTTCATCGGGCAATAAAGGCAGTGCTGTATCACAGCCGGCAGCGGGAGCACCTTCTGCAACGTTAGTAGTAGGTGCAATAGATCGGAATGGGTACAAATCGGATTTCTCCGGTTATGGTTCTTCATTGGATGTTGTCGCTCCCGGGCGTGAAATCTGGACAACAGATGTGACCGGTGGATATACTTGTGTGTCGGGCACATCTTTTGCTGCTCCCCATGTTTCCGGCATCGTGGCTTTGATATGGGCAACGGATCCCGATCTTTCGGTATGGCGGGTACGCAATATTATCGAACAAACTACCCGAAAGATCGGCGGCAACACTTATGGTGTCGATCCGCTTCGATTGAACGGATTATGGAACCAATTTGTGGGTTATGGTCTGGTAAATGCCTATGCAGCTGTATCAGCGGTTTCGGGGTCCGCTCCCACCGCTGATTTTGCGTCGGATACCGATACCCGTACTTCACGATATCGAATGTCGGGTGTTGAAAAATGGTCTATCCACATCTTCCGGGGTACATCTGGCATTGATTCCGCAAGGGTACTCTTACTAAATTGATATTGGAGTTCCTGACTTACAAACTGCTGATAATTTGGCTGTAAATCAGAGGTTGGATAAAAATATTTTATCCAACCTCTGATTATACTGTTATGAGGCAAACCCGTGATCGGCAATATTCTGGGCGCACGACGCATCCGGAACTTTTCGGTCAAAGCCCGATCAGGACGTGTTCGAGCCAGATCACCGCGATGCCCGCCAGATAGCCGGACAGGGCCAGCAGCGAGATGCGTTTGAGGTACCAGCCGAAATTGATCTTTTCGAGTCCCATCGCCACGACGCCGGCCGCCGAGCCGATGATCAGCAGACTGCCGCCCACGCCGGCGCAGTAGGTCAGCAGGTGCCAGAACAGCCCGTCTGCCACGAAACTCTGTGCGAAAGCCGGGTCGGCGCTCGCCGCAGCCGTTGCGACGTCGGCCACCGGGTACATGCCCATGCAGGCCGCCACCAGCGGCACGTTGTCGACCACCGACGAGAGGATGCCGATGGCGCCCGCGATGGTGAACACTTCGTGGACATTCTTGTCCAGCCAGTCGGCCATGTCGGTCAGCACGCCGCCGGTCTGCAACGCACCCACGGCCATCAGGATGCCGAGGAAAAAGAGAATCGTCGGCATGTCGATGTGCTTGAGGACTTTGGATACGCGCGGCTGGATCGACTCCTCCATGTTGCGGATGCTGCGTTTGCGGTCGTAGATGATTTCGGTCAGAATCCACATGAATCCCAGCGACACCATCATGCCCATGTAGGGCGGCAGTCCGGTGAGGCTCTTGAACACCGGCACGAACAGCAGACTTACGACGCCCACGATAAGGATGAATAGCCGCAGGCGCGGACCGATGCATTCGGGGCATCCCGATGCGAGGGCCTTGGCGCTGACCGCGGCGGCGGGGCGGTCGGCGACGTAGCGGCTGGCGATGGCCGCAGGGATCACGACCGACACGAGGCACGGCAGGAAGAGGTTGGCGATCAGGTTGGCGGCCGTGACGTTGCCGCGCATCCACAGCATGATGGTCGTCACGTCGCCGATGGGCGACCAGGCGCCGCCGCTGTTCGCGGCGATGACGATCACGCTGGCGAAAATCCACCGTTCCTTCTTGTTGGCGATCAACCGCCGCAGCAGCATGACCATGATGATCGTGGTGGTCATGTTGTCCAGTGCGGCCGACATGAAGAAGGTGATGATCGCCAGCAGCCACATCAGTTTGCGCTTGTTGCGCGTGGTGATGTGGTCGGTGATGACGTTGAAGCCGCCGTAGCTGTCGATCAGGTCCACGATGGTCATGGCCCCGATCAGGAAGACCAGGATTTCGCACGTGTCGCCCAGCTGGTCCACCAGCTCGTGCTGAATGTGCGGGTCGTTGCCCAGGAGGCTGAACACGGTCCAGATCGCTCCGGCCATCAGCAGGGCGACGGCCGATTTGTCGATCCTGGTTTTGTGCTCCAGCGCGATGAACAGATAGCCCACCACGAAGAGCAGAATCATTGTCGGAATCATATCGTTTGCGTTTATTTACAGGGTAACTGAAGCAAAGATACGAAAAATCCGGCAGAGGTCCGGTTTTGTCCCTGCCAATTTTGCATCCGGGGGTTGGTTTTTGCGATTTTTTGTTTATCTTTGCAGTCGCTTTCGAGCGAATGTTTGAGCTGTGGTGTAATGGTAACACAGCAGATTTTGGTTCTGTCGTTCTGGGTTCGAATCCCGGCAGCTCAACACGAAAAGGCGGTCATGCGACCGCCTTTTTCGTGCATACGTTTGTTTAGCGGATCTTGCGGTGTGAGATGAGCGCGGCGATCCACAGCAGGATGACCGAGCCGATGACGGCCGTCGCCAGACTGCCCAGCGTGCCGACGGGAACCCATCCGAAGAGCGAAAAGAGCCAGCCGCCCAGTACGCCTCCGATAAGCCCGACGATTAGGTTGACGAAGAGTCCCGAACCTCCTCCCTTGACGATCAGGTTGGCGATCCATCCGGCGGCCAGTCCGATCAGCAGATACCATAGAAAATACATAGTCTTGCATTTTGGAACGCTTTTCGGAGTGCAAAATCCGTACCCGGCCGGGCCGGGGCGTTTTATAACGCCTTTTTCAGCGCTTTTGCCAGCTGATCGGGACACGACGTGCCGCGGCCCCGGCAGTCGATGCCTTCGAGCCGGGCGACGGCTTCCGCTGCCGTCATCCCGCGCACGAGCGCCGCGATTCCCTGCTGGTTGCCGTGGCAGCCGCCCGTGAAGGAGACGCTTCGGACGACGCCGTTTTCGAGTTCGACGTCGATTTGCCGGGAGCAGGTTCCCTGGCAGACGTGTGTTATTTTCTGTGTCATGGAGTTACGATTTTCCGGTTTGCGGGGGCGAAGATACGAAATTCAGAGCCTTTCACAAAATGTTGAAAACTTCCTGCTCCGGAATTTTGAAAGTCGGGGAATAATGGAGACTTTTGTGACCCGCAAAGGTATCCTTCGTCCCGCCGGGGCGGAGGATAAGAGGGAATCGGGTGCGAATCCCGGACAGTTCCCGCTGCTGTATGCACTTCAATGCCGCAGGCGAATCGTCGAGCCACTGTCCCGCTGGGGACGGGAAGGCCGCCTGCGGGTCGGTGCGAGTCAGAAGACCTGCCTTTGCGCATGCAATGTCGGCCCTGCGGGGAAACGGGGCCTGTTGTGAAACGTATATACTCATATTACAATGGATTACACGCAGATTTCCATCATCAAACGTGATGGTAAAACCGAGCCTTTTTCTCTGGATAAAATCGTCCGCGCCATCACGAAGGCCTTTCGCGCGGGCGGCATAACGGACGAGGGGCAGGCCATCGAGCAGATCGCATCCGACGTGGCGGCGGCAATTACGAAGGCCGAGATTTCGGTCGAGGAGATTCAGGACATGGTCGAGGAGCGGCTGATGAAACGCAACCCCTCGATCGCCAAACGTTATATCATCTACCGCGAGTGGCGCAACGTCGAACGCGACCGCCGCTCGTCGATCAAGAGCGTCATGGACGGCATCGTGACCGTCGAGAAGAACGACATCAACCTTTCGAACGCCAACATGTCGTCGCACACGCCCGCGGGGCAGATGATGACCTTCGCCTCGGAGATCACCAAGGACTACGCCCTGAAATATCTGGTGGGCGTGCGCCACGGCCGCGCCCACCGCGACGGGGACATCCACATTCACGACCTGGACTACTATCCCACCAAGACCACGACGTGCATTCAGTACGATCTGGGTGACATCTACGAACGGGGATTCTCGACGAAGAACGGCTCGGTGCGCACGCCGCAGTCGATCCAGAGCTACGCCACGCTGGCCACGATCGTCTTCCAGACCAACCAGAACGAGCAGCACGGCGGGCAGTCGATCCCGGCGTTCGACCATTTCATGGCTCCGGGCGTGCTGAAAACCTTCCGCCGTCACCTGACCGACATGACGCTGTTCCTGTGCGGCGTGCGGGGCGGCGTGACGCTGGAGCGCGCCGAGCTGAAGGCCCTGGTCGCCGAACACGTGCCGACGATCGAACCCTGCGAGACGGCGGTGGGGCGTCTGTTCGCCGCCCTGCGCCAGTCGGGCGTGGAGGTCGCCGACGAGGACATCCGACGCATCTGGCGGCAGGCATACGACACGACGCGCCGCGAGACCCATCAGGCGATGGAGGGATTCATCCACAACCTCAATACGATGCACTCGCGCGGCGGCAACCAGGTGGTGTTCAGCTCGGTGAACTACGGCACGGACTTTTCGCCCGAGGGCCGCATGGTCATCCGCGAACTGCTTTCCGCCACGATCGAGGGGCTGGGGCACGGCGAAGTGCCGGTCTTCCCGATCCAGATTTTCAAGGTCAAGGAGGGTGTTTCGTGGTCCGAAGAGGACTATGCCGCAGCGGTGAAGGACTTCGACAAGGCGCTGGCCGGGGAGATCAAGTTCAAAACTCCGAACTTTGACCTGCTGATCGAGGCGTGCCGCACCACGTCGGTGGCGCTGTTCCCCAACTTCATGTTTCTCGACGCACCGTTCAACCGCCACGAGAAGTGGCGCATCGACGACCCCGACCGCTTCCGCTACGAGGTGGCGACGATGGGGTGCCGTACGCGCGTCTTCGAGAATCTGCACGGCGAAAAGTCGTCGTGGGGGCGCGGCAACCTCTCCTTCACGTCGATGAACCTGCCGCGGCTGGCCATCGAGGCGATGCGCGAGGCCGGGGACATGATTCCCGACGGCAACAAACACGCGATCCGCAAGGAGGCGCGCGAAATTTTCCTCGAATCGGTGCGCAAGACCGCCACGATGATGGCCGAGCAGCTCTACGAACGTTACTGCTTCCAGCGCACGGCCCTCGCGCGGCAGTTCCCGTTTATGATGTCGAACGATGTCTGGAAGGGCGGCGGCCGGTTGCAGCCCAACGACGAGGTGGGCGACGTGCTCAAGCACGGCACGCTGGGCATCGGCTTCATCGGCGGACACAACGCGATGGTGGCGATTTACGGCGAAGGCCATGCGACCTCGAAGGAGGCGTGGCAGACGCTCTACGACGCCGTGACGGTGATGAACCGCGTGGTCGAGGAGTACAAGGCCAAATACGGGCTGAACTATTCGGTGCTGGCGACCCCGGCCGAGGGGTTGAGCGGACGCTTCACGCGCATGGACCGCAAGCGTTACGGGGAGATTCCGGGCGTCACCGACCGCGACTACTACGTCAACTCGTTCCACGTCGACGTGCGCGAGCCGGTTTCCATCGTCGAGAAAATCCGCCTCGAAGCGCCGTTCCACGCCATCACGCGCGGCGGGCACATCACCTACGTCGAACTCGACGGCGAGGCCCGGAAGAATCCCGTGGCGATCCTCAAGATCGTCAAGGTGATGCAGGACGAGGGGATCGGCTACGGCTCGATCAACCATCCGATCGACACCTGCCGCAAGTGCGGCCACCGCGGGGTGATCTACTCGAAATGTCCCGTCTGCGGTTCGGACGACATCCTGCGCATGCGCCGCATCACGGGTTACCTGACAGGCAGCCTCGAATCGTGGAACTCGGCCAAGCAGGCCGAGGAGCGCGATCGGGTAAAGCACCGGTAATTTCGATTCTCACCGGCATCTTTTGCACTTCCCTTGCGGGGCGAAACAGTTACATACGTTCGTATGCTCCTGCTTCGCCCCACTTTACGAAGCCCGAAAACCGCTCTGCGATAATCGTTGGTGGTCCCCTGTCCGCCCGCCTAAAATCAAAATTCACCCGGCGGAAGAATTCCTTTTTGCCGCCGTCTCCGGTCGCGTGCGGCAAGTCCCCGCCTAAAGTTTAGAGGTGGATCAGATTTGTAAACACGGCGTTCCGCCGTGAATCGAGACCGACGGAGTTGTATTCATGTTATGAAAACGCAATGGAATTATTAAGAATCATCGGCATCTATCCCGAAACCATCTCCGACGGTTACGGGCTGCGCTATGCGATCTATTTCGCGGGGTGCGCGCACCGTTGTCCCGGCTGCCACAACCCCGAGAGCCACGATCCCCGGCGGGGCGAGCCGCTGACCGTGGAGCGTGCCGAAACCATCTGCGCTGCAATCGCCGCGAATCCGATTCTCGACGGGGTGACGCTCAGCGGCGGCGATCCGCTGTTGCAGCCCGAAGCCATGGCAGCCTTTCTGCGGCTGGTGAAGGAGCGCACGGGACAGAACGTCTGGTGCTATACGGGCTATACGCTCGAAGAGTGTCTCGCCGACCCGGCCCGCCGGGAGTGCCTTCGGTGGATCGACACGCTGGTCGACGGACGCTACGTCGAGGCGCTGCGCGATCTGTCGCTCGATTTCCGGGGGAGTTCCAACCAGCGGATCATCGACGTCGGGGCCTTGCACCTGTTCGGATAGGTGTGTGAAAAAAGAGCTGCAAATTCTTGCAGCTCTTTTTTATGCGCGGGTTATCTCTACTGACGCTGGAGGTCCGAATTGTCGGCTACGACCATGTTTTTGTCGATGCGCAGCGTCACATTGCCGTCGACCTCGATCAGCAGGGTGGTCTCCTTGATCTCCTTCACGACGCCGTAGATGCCGCCGGCGGTGATGACTTTGTCGCCTTTTTTCAGACCGTTGCGGAACTCCTGCATCTGTTTGCGGCGCTTGGCCTCGGGACGCCACATGAACAACCAGAGAACCAGCACCATGAGGCCGATCATAATAATGAAACTGTACTGCTGCATGAATCCCGGTTGAGGCTCTATGGGGACCGTCTGAAGAAAATTAATCATAATTGTATTCGTTTTAAGTGTTTATTCCATTGAACGAAGCAAAGGTACAAATTATTGCCGAATAAACAAGGATTTATTTTATGTCCGCTTCCACGAACAGCCGCAGGGGCCGCTGCCCTCCCGCCAGCGTGATGTCCAGCGCCTTGAGTTGCCAGCCCCGTTCGCCGCGCGAATCGAAGGTGAGCGTCACCTGCCGTGCGTCGCCCGGTGCAATCGGTTGTGCGTCAAATTCGAGCGTCGTGCATCCGCAGCTGCGCCGGTAGGAGGCGATGGCCATGGGACGGCTTGCGTCGTTGGCCAGCCAGAGGCGCAGCACGGCGATTTCGCCGGACCCGAGGCGTCCGAAACGCACGGTGTCCGTGCCTCCCGTGGTGAGAATCGAATCCGTTAGCGAGATAATCCGGCCCTTGCGTTCGACCGCACGGGGAGATGTGCCGCAGCCAGCGGCGAGTGCCGCCAGGGCGAGGATCGCGAGCATGCGGGTCATGGCCGGCAGGGGTCAGATCAGGCCGCGCCCGGCCTTTTTGATGCGTCCTTCCGCGGTCAGCGACTCGACGATCTTGTCCAGCACGCCGTTGATGAAGGTGCTGCTGCCCGGGGTGGAGTAGTATTTCGAAATTTCGATCCACTCGTCGAGCGTCACCTTGACGGGAACCGACGGGAACGAAGTCAGCTCGGCCATCGCCGTGCCGATGATCAGGTTGTCCATGAAGACGATGCGCTCCACGTCCCAGTTGGCCGTGAACTTCTCGATGTAGTCCTGGAAGGCGGAGTAGTTGACCAGCGACTTTTCGAACAGCGTCTTGACGAATTCGGGGTCCTCGCTGCTTTTGAACTTCGCGGGAACCTTCAGTTCGGTGTGCGAGACGCGCAGGTTCGAAAGCGTGCGCAGGACCATGATCACGATGTAGGGAAGGTCGTCGGTCCAGAGGATCGACATCTCCTCCAGCACGTCGTCCAGCGCCTCGCAGCTCTGCAACTCCTTGAAGAAGTCCTCGAGCAGCTTTTTGTCGTCGTCGAACGAGCGCTCCTCGCGCTGCATGTAGTCCTTGTAGTAGTCGCTCTCGGTCAACTGCGCGTAGAGCGTGCGGATCAGTTCGGGATAGCGTTCCCATCCCAGTTTGCGGGCCGCCACGTGATCGTTCACCGCGTCGCTGTTGGCGATGGTGCGGATCACGGCGTTGTCCACGAACTTGGTGTTGGGGTTGAGGTCTTCGAATGTCGGCAGTTTCTTCTGTTTGGCCAGCTCCTGACGCTGTTCGGCGTAACGCGCGATCTCCACGGGGAGGATCAGTATCTGGAAATAGAGGTCATAGGCCTTGTCGACGGACGCCATCAGCGTTTTTTCCGACGCCATCATGTTATCCGCGCCCGATTTGAGATGGGCGAACAGCGCCTTGACGACCTTTATACGGAGTAATCTTCTGCTCAACATTTTTTTAGAACGATTTTTAACGGCCGCAAAAATACAACTAAAAATCAAGAATAAAAAATTAAGCCGGGAGAATTCTTTCTCCGGGCGATTTCCGCGCGGCCGTCGCGGCGGATTCCGGCGTATCCGAAAAAACGGGAGGCGCGATGGCCTCCCGATGCTGCAACTACTTTTCCCGGATCGACTTTTTCTTGCCTGCATGACTTTGATAGACACAATAAACGATTCCGGCCACGAACAGGACAAGGATGCAATAGCCGGTGCTTCGGGCGCTGGCTTTGAGCATGCTTTCGAGAGACATTTCCGGATAGAGAAGCGCGAAGACACAAAGAAAATAGATGAAGCAGGCGCCCATGTTTCGCAAGGTGAGGAACCGGGAAATACTCAAATCGTCGTCTTTCGTCTCTTTTGCATCGGGAACCGGACACGTATCGGGACGTTTATCCGGACCCTTTCTGATTCGGTTCCAAAAATAGACGGCCGAAAAGATCACGATGCTTACGATCGTATAAATGGTGATGCACCGCACGAGGCGTCCCGGAGAGCAATCTTTTCCGGGTGTGGGCAGAAACGCTATAATCATCAGAACGACGTAGAAATTAGCCAATCCTTTGAGAAACACTTTCAGCTCGGTTTTGTTCATGGCAGATTCATTTTAAATTCCCTCTTCGGCCTCGCCTCCGAAATAATAGCAATGGCGTTTTATATTGGTCCTAATTTAGGACATTGGATTTTGAAATAAAAGAGGCGAACGGAGAACGGATAAATAGAAAAAAATATACTGAATTGCGAAAGAAATATACTCTGCCGACCGCCTGCGGGGCTCTTTGCATCCTGATTTTTAATTTTTAATTCTTAATTTTTAATTTGCTTTTGCCTATCTTTGCACCCGTATGGAACAATTGGAAGAAAAACAGCCTTTCGACGTGATCGTCATCGGGGCGGGCGCTGCGGGCATGATGGCTGCGGGCACGGCGGCGCGCAGCGGCAGGCGCGTGCTGCTGATCGAAAAGATGGAGAAGTCGGGCCGCAAGGTCCGCATCACCGGCAAGGGACGATGCAACGTCACCAACGCGCGTCCGGCCGAGGAATTCGCCGATCAGGTGCGCACCAACGCCGAATTTTTCAAGGTCGCGTTCTCGGAGTTCAACAACCGGGCGGCGATCAAGTTTTTCGAACGCGCAGGCGTGAAACTCGACATCGAACGCGGCGACCGGGTCTTTCCGCAGAGCGGCAAGGCGTGGGACATCGCCAACGCCCTGCTGGAGTTCTGCGTCGAAAACGGCGTCAAGATCATCTACAATACGCGTGTTACGGAGATTCTGACCCTCGGGGACCGGGTCTTCGGTGTGAAATACATCAACCGGCGCGGTTTCGAACGCAAGGAGGAGTGCGCGCAGGTGATCCTCGCCACGGGCGGCGTCTCCTATCCCGCGACCGGATCGACGGGCGACGGCTATGCCTTCGCCGCCGACCTGGGCCATACGATCGAGCCGCTGCGTCCGTCGCTGACGCCGCTCTTGTCGTCGCACGCCCAGATGAGATACCTCGACAAGGTGCTGCTGCGCAACGTGCGCGCGACGCTTTATGTCGATAACGAACCCGTGCGCGAGGAGTTCGGCGAGATCGGATTTTCCGACCGCGGCATCGAGGGAGCCGTGGCGCTGCGCATGAGCCGCGACGCGGTGGACGCCCTGATCGAAGAGAAGCGCGTGAAGCTGGTCCTCGACCTGAAACCCGCGCTCACGGAGGAGGTGCTGCACGAACGCATCGCCCGTGAAATCGCCGGGCTGCAACCCAACGAGTTCTTCGGCGAACTGCTGCGCAAGCTGGTTCCCAAGCCGCTGGTGATGCCGCTGGCGCAGGAGGTGGACATCCGTGCGAACTGTTACGTCGGCAAAATCACCGAGGAACAGATCACGCGTCTGGTGCGTACGCTCAAGGGACTGACTTTCCCGATCACGGACTATGCGCCGTTCGAATACGCCGTGGTGACGGCCGGCGGCGTGCGCTGTGACGAAGTGAATCCCTATACGATGGAGTCGCTGAAAGTCAAAGGGTTGTATTTTGCCGGCGAGGTGCTCGACATCGACGCCAATACGGGCGGTTACAACCTCCAGATCGCCTTTTCGACGGGCCGCCTGGCCGGGTCGCTGAAAAAATAGACGTTATGAAGATCGTCGGCCATCCCATTTCTTTCCGGTTGCCCGGGCGGGTTTCCGAACTGCGCAACCGGCTCTCACGCGCCCGTTATTTCCGCGGTCACGGAGTCCATTCGCCGTTCGTCTACGACATTGTGCGCAGCGTCTTCATGCGCGACGACCTGCTGCCGGGCCGCCGGGACCTGTACGAAGCCCTGCTCACGGCGGGCGTTTCCCGCCGTCGGGCGGTGCAGTTGCAGAATCTGATGATTCATTGCGGCTATACGACCTTTGGCCTGAATCGTGCGGATGCTGAATTCTGCGTCGCCACGTGCGGCCTGCCGCGCCCTGCGACGCTCGCGCTGGTGCGTGCGGCGGCCGAAGCGGGGCATACCGTGGCGCTGATGTCGCCCTACGACGGCTGCGAACGGCAAGCGCTGTGCGGGCAGATTATCGCGGGACACGCTTCGACGACGGTGGATAACCGCGGTTACCTGCTGATTTTCAACAACCATTTGCCGAAACAACATTTCAGGATATGAAGGTATACACGAAAACGGGCGACAAGGGAATGACCTCGCTGATCGGCGGCGAGCGGGTCTTCAAGACCGACGAACGGGTCGAGGCTTACGGTACGGTCGACGAACTGGCTGCTTTCACGGCTCTGCTGGCCGACAACATGCGCGGCGACGCTGCGTTGGCGTCGTCGGTCGGCGACCTGAACCGCATTCTTTCGCGGCTGATGTCGGTCGAGGCGCTGCTGGCCACGGGGCAGTCGGGGAGCGACAAGGTCGCTCCGCTGGACCCGGAGACCGTTGCATGGCTCGAAGGGCGCATCGACGCCATGCAGGAGGTTCTGAAACCGATTGATAAATTCACGATTCCGGGCGGAAACGCCGTGGTGTCGATGTGCCACGTGTGCCGCACCGTCTGCCGGCGCGCCGAACGCGCCGCGCTCCGTGCCGACGCCAGATACGGCGTCGACTCCACGGCGCTGGCCTGGCTGAACCGGCTTTCGGACTATTTCTACCTGCTGGGGCGCACCCTCACGGCCCATTATGCCGTCGACGAGGTCCTGTGGATTCCCTGACCTGGCCGGGTATGTAAAATGCGAAGCGGCACATTCCGGGAATCGTGCCGCTTCGCATTGATTTATTTTGAGGCCGCCGGCCTCAAAATCGCTTTTTAGTATTCTTCCTCGTTGAAGAAGAAATCGTCCTTGGAGGGGTAGTCGGGCCAGATGTCTTCGATAGATTCGTAGATTTCACCCTCGTCTTCTATCTCCTGCAGGTTTTCGAGCACTTCGAGCGGCGCACCCGAACGTACTGCATAGTCGATGAGTTCATCTTTCGTTGCGGGCCAGGGGGCATCTTCGAGTTTCGATGCCAGTTCAAGCGTCCAATACATAGTCACAATATTTTTAAGTTCCCAATTGTCAACGGATTATTTGTCCTCAAGGGGTGTTAACCCGTTATGGCTGATTTGCAAAAGTATAAAAAAAACGAGAAAAACAAAGAAAAATCGGCAAAACATCGTGCGTGTGTTATTATGTGGTTGGTAACCAATGTTTTGAGCGGTGAAAAAAACTCGGCTGCAAATTGCGGCGAAAGGGTTTTGCCTCCTCCGGCGGGCGGCGTTCCGTGGAATATGCCGCCGTCGTTTTTTTGCGGAGTTCGTTTTTTATCGTATTTTTGTTATGATTCGAAATAATACGACTTATTTTAAAAACGAAAACCCCGACTCCATGATCCGCATCAGCCGCTTTTTCCTGCCGTTTCTCTGTTGTCTGACGGCGCCTGCCCTCGCCGGTACGCAAACCCGCTGGGAGGTGGTTCCCGACAGCACGGCCATCGTGTGGAATGTCCGCGAGGGCGATTCGCACCGGGACCATATCGAAATGAGCGGATTGCGGATTTCCGCCGTCCTGCGCTACGGTGTCGGCGCCGACGGCAGTTTCCGGTTCGAACGCAGTATCGTGTGGCCGATGCTGCGCACCATCCCGAACAATACGCATGGTTCGCTGATGCGGCGTTTCGCGTGGGACGTTCCCCGGATGCTTTCGGTCAATGAGAATTGCCTTCAGCAGGAGAAGGTCCGCCGGATCGTGCTCGACGGCACGATGACCGTCGAGAGCGACTGGACGGCGGTCAAAGGCTCGCTTTCGCTGACGCGTGTCCTTTTCCCGTCGGTCGACGAGGCTGCCTTCTGCGAAAAATACATCCTGAAGAATACGGGCGAGAAGCCGCTTTACGTCGAGATTCCCCGGGCGCGTTCGGTGATCCGGACAGCTCCGGCAAAGGGCGTGGAGGGCAGTTACGAACTGGTGGCCGAGATCTGCGGCGACACGGCGCTGATGCTCGCTCCGCGGGCCGAGGTCGCTTTCGGGGCCTTTTTCAGCGGCCGCCGGTCCGGGGACGAAGCCTTGGCGCTGAACGCCGACGCGGAGTGCGCCAAACGCCGTGCGCTGGTGGCCGAATGGCAGCGCAATCTGGTGCTGGACACCCCCGACCCCGTGATCGACGCCATGTTCGCCTTTGCGAAAATCCGCGCTGCGGAGAGCATCTACGACACCAAGGGCGGTCTGATGCACGGTCCCGGCGGCGAGCGTTTCTATGCCGCGATCTGGGCCAACGACCAGGCCGAGTACATCAACCCGTTCTTCCCCTTCCTGGGCTACGACCGGGGCAACCGCTCGGCGCTCTGCTCGTTCGGCTATTTCGCCCGCTACATGAATCCCGACTACCGGCCGATTCCCAGTTCGATCATAGCCGAAGGAACCGACATCTGGAACGGCGCGGGCGACCGCGGCGATGCAGCCATGATCGCCTACGGTGCGGCGCGTTATGCGCTGGCGCGCGGCGATGCCGTCGAAGCGGCCGAAGTGTGGCCGTTGGTGGAGTGGTGTCTGGAGTACTGCCGCCGCCGGCTGACCGGCGACGGTGTGGTGGCCTCCGATTCGGACGAACTGGAAGGTCGCTTCCCGGCCGGGGACGCCAACCTGTGCACCTCGTCGCTTTATTACGACGCGCTGCTCTCGGCCGCAATGCTGGGCCGCGAACTGCATAAGCCCGCCCGGCAGCTGGCCGCCTACGAACGTCAGGCCGCCGCGCTGCGGAAAAACATCGACCGCCATTTCGGGGGCATGGTCGAGGGCTTCGACACCTATCGTTATTATACGGGCAACGACCGTCTGCGTGCGTGGATCTGCATTCCGCTGACCGTCGGCATCGACGAACGGAAGGAGGCGACCGTCGAGGCGCTCTTTTCGCCGAAACTGTGGACCGAAAACGGCCTGCTGACCCGGTCGGGCGACAAGACCTTCTGGGACCGGTCGACGCTCTACGCCCTGCGCGGGGTCTACGCCTCGGGCGAGACCGAGAAGGCCACCGGCTATTTGTCCTATTATTCCGGGGTGCGCCTGCTGGGCGACCATGTTCCCTACGCCATCGAGGCGTGGCCCGAAGGTTCCCAGCGTCATCTTTCGGCCGAGAGCGGCCTTTACTGCCGCATCCTGACCGAAGGGGTGTTCGGAATCCGTCCGACGGGGTTCCGGTCGTTTACCCTGACGCCGCGCCTGCCCGCGGCGTGGGACCGCATGAACCTGCGCAACGTGCGCGCCTTCGGCTCGGCGTTCGACATCGAGGTGCGCCGTGCGGCGAAGGGGATGGAGGTCGCCGTGACGCAGGACGGGCGGGAGGTCGTCCGCAAGAGGCTCCGCGCGGGGCAGAGCCTCGGGGTGACGCTGGAATAGAAAAAGAGAGGGAGGTTTCCGAAAACCTCCCTCGTTTATTTCACCGCGATGTAGAACAGGTCGAAACAACCGTCTCCCACCGGTTCGATGCGGTAGTCGTCCATGCGGATCGAGGTCGTCAGCCCGGTGTTTTCCCGGAGGAGTTTGCGGCGGTTCATGCGGTTGAGGATGTCGTAGGGGATTTGCAGCATCCAGCGCGGCAGGCGGTGCTGGAGGTCGAGAATGTCGAAGCGCGTGATGCGTTCGACGCCGCGGCGGTTTTCCGCATAGTAGTCCATCACCTTTTCGTTGCCGAAGACCCCGAGGGTTTCGATCTCCGAAAACCGTGCGGCGAGCAGCCTGCGGAGTTGTTCGGCCGTGTATTCGCGCACGTGCCACGGGTTGCGGGTGAGCGACATCGGGGCGTTGGGGGTCGTCACGATGAACCGTCCCCCGGGGCGCAGCACCCGGTGTATTTCGCGCACGAACTCCGCATCGCGTTTGATATGCTCGATCACCTGGAACGAGATCACGCAGTCGAAACTTCGGTCGGGGAAGTCCAGCGGCGGGACCACTGCCTGCCGGAACTCGACGTTGGGGCGGTCGAGCAGCTCCGGCGCCGGGGCGTGCTTGTCGACGGTGACGAACCGCCGCGCCCGGGGCGCCGCTACCTCGATGCCGTAGCCGGCTCCGGTTCCGATTTCGAGCACGTCGCCCGCGATGCGCGCCGAGGCGGCGTGGTAGGCCAGCAGCGAGCGCTGGAAAACGAAATTGTCCGAGGCTTCCGCCGAAACGCGCTCCGCGGTGTTAATCTTCGCCATGTTTCCGGATTTTGATGCCTTTTTCGCCGGCTTCGACCGCGCCGCGCTTGAGGAGCATGCCCAGCGAGCGTTTGAAAACCTTTTTGCTCGTTCCCGTGAGGCGCGTCACCTCCTCGGGGGCGCTGTCGTCGTTCAGGGGCAGGAATCCGCCGTTGTCGCGGACCAGCTGGAGCAGCACCTCCGCCGAGTCCTTCACCTGTGCGAATCCCGTCTGCTGGAGGCTCACGTCGATGCGGTTGTCCTCGGTGATACGCCTAACGTAACCTTTCAGCCGGTCGCCGACGGCCACGGGACGGAAGATCTGGTTGCGGTAGATCATGCCCCAGTGGCGGTTGTTGACGATCACGCGGAAGCCGATTTCACTCTCCGAAGCCACCAGCAGCGAGACCTCCTCGCGGGGTTTCACCGTGATCAGGTCGTTGTTTATGAAACTCTTGAGTTTGGTCGTGGCCACGCAGCGGCCCGTGATGTTGTCTTCGTAGAGGTAGACGATGTAGCTGTGTCCGGCCAGGATGCCGCCCTGCTGGTTGCGGTTGGGGAGGAACAGGTCCTTGCCGTGCAGTCCCCAGTCGAGGAAAGCCCCGTGGGCCGTCTTGTCCACCACGCGCAGATAGCCCGCTTCGCCTTCGCGCAGCAGCGGCGTTTCGGTCGTCGCCACGAGGCGGTCCTCCGAGTCGTGGTAGAGGAAGACCTCTTTCCGGTCGCCGACCTTGTCCGTCAGCGAAGTGTAGCGGTTGGGGAGCAGCACTTCGTTCTGCTCCTCGTCGGCGAGGTATAGGCCGTATTCCGATACGCGGCTTACGGTGAGGGTTTGTATGCGTCCTGCTTTCAACATGGTTTTTCCGGTATATACGCTGCAAAAGTACGTTTATTTTCGTCCGAATCCAAACTTCGCGGGCCGTACTGCCGGAAGATGCGGCGGATTTGCCGGCTTGCGGAGCGAAAGTTTTGCGGATTGGCCGAAAAACCGTATCTTTACGAAACGTAAAAATCTCCCGAAATGATGAAACTACGCCGATTTCTGTTCCTGCTCTGGGCGGGATTGCTGGTAGCGGCCGCCGCGTGCGCCCAGCCTGTCAGCACGCTTTACGACAAGACCGAATACCGTATCGCCATGCGCGACAGCGTGCGCCTGCACACCTCGGTCTTCACGCCCAAGGCCCCCGGCAAGGCCCCGATAATCATTTTCCGGACGCCTTACGGTACGGGACCTTACGGCGAGGGACAGTTTCCCGGCAGTTTCGAAAAAGGCTACATGCGCAGCTACGTCGACCGCGGCTACATCATCGTCCAGCAGGACGTCCGGGGCCGCTACATGAGCGAGGGCGAGTTCATGCACGTGCGTCCCGCGGGCTTCGGCAGCGTGGACGAGACGACGGACAGCTACGATACGGTGGACTGGCTGGTGAAGAACATTCCCGGCAACAACGGCCGTGTGGGTTTCGCGGGATGCTCCTACCCGGGATTCTACGCCCTGATGGGCGGTTTGAGCGGGCATCCGGCCGTGAAGGCCGTTTCGCCGCAGGCCCCCGTTACCGACTGGTACATGGGCGACGACGTGCACCACAACGGCGTGCTGATGCTGAGCGACGCCGTGCGGTTCCTCAATTCGATGAACACGCCCGCTGGACACGAGCCGACCGACAAGATGCCGCGGCGCGGGCTGACGATCTCGCCCGACGAACGCACGTTCTTCCTCACGGAGCGCCCCACGCGGGCCGACCTGACGAAACTGCTGGCACCCAATGCGTTCTGGGAGGAGATGGCCGAACATCCCGACTACGACGAGTGGTGGCGCGCGCGTGACACGCGCCGGGCCTGCTACAACATCCGTCCCGCGATGCTGGTCGTGGGCGGCACGTTCGACGCCGAGGATTGCTACGGGGCCTGGAACCTTTACAAAGCCGTCCTGCGCCAGAGCGCCCGGACTCCGCTCCATCTGGTCGTCGGGCCGTGGGCCCACGGGGCATGGCGCGGCGACGGGCGTACGCTGGGCGACTTCGATTTCGGAGAGGAGGCCTCCGGAGCCTACTATATGGAACATTTCGAGGCGCCCTTTTTCGACTGCTACCTCTGGGCGCGCGATACGGTCGACCGGCTGCCGCCCGTGGCGGCTTTCTCGTCGGGCGACAACCGCTGGCATACGTTCGGCCGCTGGACGCCTTCCGAGGCCCGCAAACTGACTCTTTACCTCGCCGACGGCGGCCGCATCACGACCGAAAAACCGACGGTGAAAAACTCCTCGACGAGCTATACGTCCGATCCTGCCGACCCCGTGCCGTATATCGCAACCTCCGGCACGCGGCGTCCCAAGGAGTACATGATCGCCGACCAGCGGTTTCTGGAGGGCCGCAAGGACGTGCTGACGTTCGTGACCGAACCTCTTGCGGAAGACGTGACCCTTGCCGGTCCGGTCGAGGCTTCGCTGAAAGTGGCCCTTTCGACCTCGGATGCCGATTTCGTCCTGAAACTGATCGACGTTTACCCCGACGAGGGTGAAAAGGCCGGCATGCAGATGCTCGTCCGCGGCGACGTGGTGCGCGGCCGTTACCGCGACGGCTTCACGCGTCCGAAAGCCTTCGTGCCGGGCAACCCCGAGACCGTGCCTTTCCGCACGACCGACATCGCCCACACGTTCCGCGCCGGACACCGGATCATGGTGCAGGTGCAGAGTTCGTGGTTCCCGCTCACGGAGCGCAATCCCCAGCAGTTCATCGACCTGTGGCGCTGTGCGGCGTCGGATTTCGTGCCCTGCCGGGTGACGCTTTTCCACCAGCGCGACCGTGTGTCGTCGCTGACCGTCTATAAGCTCTGATTTTCGTGGAACTCCGCATCGCCCTCTGCCAGTGTGACATCGCCTGGGAACAGCCCGCGCGGAACCTCGCGCGGCTCGAACCGATGGTCGCTGCCGCCGAAGCGGATGTCGTGCTGCTGCCCGAACTGTTCGCCACGGGCTTCACGCTCGATCCCGCCGGAGTGGCCGACGGGGCCGGCGGGGCGGTCGTCACGGCCCTGCGCCGCTGGGCCGCCCGATACGGCAAGGCGGTCGCAGGCAGCGTCGCCGTTACCGAAAACGGACGTTTCTACAACCGGATGTATTTCGTGAAACCCTCGGGCGAATTTATCGGCTATGATAAACGCCATCTGTTCGCACCCGGCGGCGAAGCGCGCCAGTACACGCCCGGCGGCAGCCGTGCGGTGGTCGAATACGGAGGCGTGCGGTTCCTGCTGCTCGTCTGTTACGATTTGCGTTTTCCGGTCTGGAGCCGTTGCCGGGGCGATTACGACGCCATTCTGTGCTGCGCCTCGTGGCCTGCGCCGCGGCGCGAAGTGTGGCGGACGCTGCTGCGCGCCCGGGCCATCGAAAACCAGTGCTATGCAGCCGGGGCGAATCGGGTGGGGGATGACCCTGCGGCCCGTTACGCCGGGGATTCGGCGTTGGTCGACTTCAAGGGCCGCACGATGGCCGAAGCCGGCGGCGGGGAACGAATTCTGACGGGCGTGTTCGACACGGGGGCGCTGGCGGCGTTCCGCGAAAAATTCCCCGCGTGGCGGGATGCCGACGAATTCGTTTTGAAATAGACGTGTCATGCGCGCGGGGGACGCCAATGTCTGTTATTTTTCCCTTCAGGCGATTATTTCCGCTGATTTATTTTGAATTCAGCGGAATTTGAATACCTTTGTTTTCAGCTATGAAACGATCTGACAGCGATAGAACGGGTTTTCGTTCGGGAAATGAAACGGGAGGTAAATTTCTTCCCCATTGGCTCTCGGCTGTCGATCGACTTACCCCCCCCCTCGCGCTGTTCCGGTTGAATTTCTGAATCCGGCTTTCCGCGATTATGTAATGACTCTGACAAGGGGTTGTTGTGTTTTGTCGTGTCGTATCTCGAAATCACTCTCATCCAATAAAAAAATGCGTATGAAATCCAAAATCTTTACATCGTTCCTGTTGGCGGCAGTGCTGCTGTCGGGATGCAAGAAGGACGATCCGGCTCCGGATAAGGCGACTTTGTCGGTCAGTCCCCAAACTGCGATTGCCTTTACGGCCGCGGCGACGGAGACCTTTACCGTAAAGGTCGTCACCAATCAACCGGCGTGGAAAGCCGAGTCTTCGCAAAGCTGGTGCAAGGTCGCTGCGGGGGAGGGTCAGTTCACGGTTTCCGCCGATCCCAATACGTCGGAAACAGCTCCGACGCCGGCGGTGATTACGGTGACGGCCGGGAGTGAAAAGGCGACGATTGATGTCACGCAGGCCGCCGCCGGGAAGGAGCAATATCCCGACACCGAGGCCAAACTGAAGCAGGCTATCGCCAAAGTGTGGACTTTTGCGGAGAGTTCGAACTATGTTTCGCTCGAGTTCACGACCGACGGCCTTTATACGTTTTTATCCAAAACGCCCTTTACCCGGGCTGCGGAGAACAATATCTACCTGCTTTCGGGCGCCTATTCCGTTGCCGCCGATCTGCACGAACTCACGTTGAGCGATTTCGGCAAAATCACCATCAGCGACGTGGGGAACGGCAAAGCCTCCATGACGATCGCCCCGACCGGCGGAACTCCCTCCGCGGCGGAACTCGACGAGCAGCGTTTCGTAACTCCCCCGGCGTCGGCGGATAAGAAGATCAAACGGGTCGAGTCGAAAGAACCTACGGAGGGAAACGGCGCTATCGAATACAGTTACGATGCGAATCGGCGGATGTCGAAGATTAAGGTAACACAGGGCGGCCTGACGCTGGAAATTCCGATCAATTACGAGGATGGCAAAGTCTGGTATCAGTTCGAAGGCGGCGAAACCCTCGGAGAGCCGGGCATGTTTAAGGTTTCCTATACGCTCAATGCGGCGGGGCTGGCCCGCTCTTCGGTTATTCAGCACAAAGGCGTCGTGCTCTATAAGATATACTATACTTATAACAACCAGAGGCAGCTGGTCTCCTATCGGATGACGGACAATGCCGGGAAACTCGACGGGTTTTGCAATGCCACGTGGGTGAACGGGAATGTGGTGAGCACTTATTCCGAGAGCGTGCACACCTGCGACGGCAGTTATGATGAGTATGACGGGCATAAATATTACCATCACGACCATAACGGCGACGGTGTTTTCAACCAGGCCGATATTATCACCCGCGAGACGGACCATAGCACGTACAGCTATTCGGCCCGGGAGAACAAGGGCGGCTACATGTATCCGATCGTTACACCCGATATATTCGGCTCTTCCGATGTTTTCGATCAGTTGGGTCAGTGGATCGGCGTGCTCGGCGTCTCCTGCAAGCACCTGATGTCGGTACATGCGGATGCCGACGGTGCGTTGACCTACCAATTCGACGCCGAAGGGTATCCTACGCGCATCGACGTGTCGTTCCCGGAGAATCCTTCCGATAACTGGTATATCCTCCAGACCTACGAGTAGGGCCGTTGATACCGGTGATTCGTGTAAAGTCCGTCCGAAATGCAGCAAGGCATTCGGGCGGACTTCGTTTTTTCAGCATCGGAACCCTGACCGCGACAACTGCGGAGAAGACAATGTATTGAAAAAAAACGTATCTTTGCACGTTGCTGATTTGCGATCCAATAAACCGGACGTTCCGCACGTTTACATACCTGAAATGGAAGATACGATCAAAATACTGGGCGCCCGGGTTCACAACCTCAAGAACGTGGACCTCGAAATTCCGCGCCGCAAACTGGTAGTCGTCACCGGCCTCTCGGGGTCGGGCAAATCGTCGCTGGCCTTCGACACGATCTACGCCGAGGGGCAGCGGCGCTACATGGAGACGCTGTCGACCTACGCGCGGCAGTTCGTGGGGACGATGGAGCGTCCCGATGTGGACAAGATCACGGGGTTAAGCCCCGTGGTGGCCATCGAACAGAAGACGACCAACAAGAATCCCCGCTCGACGGTGGGCACCGTGACCGAGATCAACGACTTCCTGCGCCTGCTTTACGCGCGGGCGTCGCGGGCCTATTCGCCCGTGACGGGCGAGGAGATGGTCCACTATACCGACGACCAGATCGCCGAGCTGATCCTCACGGGCTTCGCCGGGCGTAAGATCGCCCTGATGGCCCCCATCGTTAAGGGCCGCAAGGGCCACTACCGCGAACTGTTCGAGTCGCTGGCCAAGAAGGGGTACATCTATGCGCGCATCGACGGCGAGATCCGCGAAATATCGTCGGGCATGCGCCTCGACCGCTACAAGATACACACCATCGACCTGGTGGTCGACCGCCTCGTGGTCAGCGAGGAGTCCCGCGAAAGGCTGATGACCTCGCTGAAGGAGTCGATGCGCCAGGGCAAGGGCACGATGGCCGTCCACGACTACGGGACCGGGCAGCAGCGTTTCTACTCGCGCCACCTGATGTGCCCCTCGACGGGCGTGGCCTTCGAGGACCCCGCGCCGCACACCTTCTCGTTCAACTCGCCCAAGGGCGCCTGCCCCCATTGCAACGGACTGGGCGAGGAGGCGGTTTTCGACGTGGGGAAGATCATTCCCGATGCCCGCCTCTCGCTGCGCGAAGGGGCCGTCGGACCGCTGGGCAAGTACCGCAACAACATGCTTTTCGCCATTCTGGAGATGCTGGGCCGCCGTTACGATTTCACGCTCGACGATCCTGTCGAAAGTTTCTCCGAGGAGGCGCTGAACGCCGTGCTCTACGGCGATTCCGAGCCGCTGACGGTCGACTTGCAGGAGTTCTCGTCTTCGGGCGGACGCCAGTTCCTCTCGTGGGAGGGCGTGGCCGAGTACATCGGCCGCACCGAGGACGACGATTCGAAGCACGGCCAGAAGTGGCGCGACCAGTTCCTCGTCTACCGCAAATGTTCGGTCTGCGGCGGTTCGCGCCTGCGGAAGGAGTCGTTGCAGTTCCGCGTCGCCGGGAAGAACATCGCCGAGGTGTCGGCCATGTCGATTTCCGAGTTCTCGGAGTGGGTTCCCACCATCGAAAAACAGCTCTCGGAGAAGGAGTGGAAGATTGCCCAGGAGATCGTCAAGGAGATCCGCGAACGCCTGCGGTTCCTGATGGACGTGGGGCTGGGCTACCTCTCGCTGGCGCGTTCGTCGCGTTCGCTGTCGGGCGGCGAGAGCCAGCGCATCCGCCTCGCCACGCAGATCGGCTCGAAACTCGTCAACGTGCTCTACATCCTCGACGAGCCGTCGATCGGCCTGCACCAGCGCGATAACCAGCGGTTGATCCGCAGCCTCGAGGAGTTGCGCGACGCGGGCAACTCGGTGATCGTCGTCGAGCACGACGAGGACATGATGCGCGCCGCCGACTTCATCGTCGACGTGGGACCCCGCGCCGGGCGCAAGGGCGGCAACATCGTGGCCGCCGGGACGTTCGACGACATCCTCCGGTCCGACACCATCACCGCCGATTACCTGACGGGACGCCGGCGGATCGAAATTCCCGAAACGTTGCGCAAAGGAACGGGCGGGCGCATCGTGATCCGCGGCGCGCGGGGCAACAACCTCAAGAACGTCACGGCGGAATTTCCGCTGGGCAAGTTCATCTGCGTGACGGGCGTCAGCGGCTCGGGCAAGTCGACGCTCGTCAACGAGACCCTGCGGCCGATTCTCGCCAGAGAGCTTTACCGCTCCTTCGACCAGCCGCTGGAGTACGACGGGGCGGAGGGCCTCGAACATATCGACAAACTGGTCGTCGTCGACCAGTCGCCCATCGGGCGCACTCCGCGGTCGAATCCCGCGACCTATTCGAACGTCTTTTCCGACATCCGCAAGCTGTTCGAGATGACGCCCGACGCCCAGATTCGCGGCTTCAAGGCCGGGCGTTTCTCGTTCAACGTCAAGGGCGGCCGCTGCGAGGAGTGCCGCGGGGCGGGCGTGCAGACCATCGAGATGAACTTCCTGCCCGACGTCTACGTGCGCTGCAAGGCGTGCGGCGGCCACCGCTACAACCGCGAGACGCTCGAAGTGAAGTACAAGGGCAAAAATATCGACGACGTGCTGAACATGACGGTCAACATGGCCGTGGAGTTCTTCGAGAACATCCCCAATATCTACCAGAAGCTCCGGGCTATTCAGGAGGTGGGCCTCGGCTACCTGACGCTCGGCCAGCCCTGCACGACGCTGTCGGGCGGCGAGAGCCAGCGCATCAAGCTCTCGTCCGAGCTTTCGAAGCGCGACACGGGCCGCACGCTCTACATCCTGGACGAACCCACGACGGGGCTTCATTTCGAGGACATCCGTCTGCTGCTGGAGGTGCTGAACAAGCTCGTCGACCGCGGCAATACGGTCATCGTCATCGAACACAACCTCGATGTCATCAAGGTCGCCGACCATATTATAGATATAGGTCCCGAGGGCGGGGCGGCCGGCGGGGAGATCATCGTCGCGGGCACGCCGCACGAGGTGGCGCAGTGCGAGGGCAGTTACACGGGTCAGTTCCTCAAAAAACTGGGGTTGTAGCGTCTCCGTCTGTCCGGCGGGGCGCTCTGCCGTGAGGCTCTGAAACTCGTCCCGAGGGAGGGCGGCGTATGCAAACGCCGACGCCCGTGACGGTAACGGTGTCCGGAAGCGGAAAGTGGCCCATGATCCCGCTTTCGGCACAAAACTTGCTTTCATAGCCGTAACAAACCTTATGTGCTATGAAAAAAACAGTCATTATCGTTGTGGGCCTGCTGCTCTGTGCGGCGGGCGTTACCGTGATCGGACAGAAAAAAGTGCTGTCGCCCAAGGAAGAACGCCGCGAGGTGCGCGAGAAACGCCGTGCGGAACGTATCGCCAACTACGAGAAGTTCATGGACTCGCTCGTGCTGTCGCGCAACTTCCAGTTCAACCCGACGACCTTCCAGCGTCAGCCCGCAGGTCCGATGCGCCAGATTATGAACCCCGCGTTCAACGTCGGCATGTGGGACGGAACGGCGGACATCACGCTTCCCTACATCAAGGGTTACGTGCCGCCTTACTATGTGACGATCATCAACTACACCGTTTCCGATTTGCAGGGCTATATCACCGAGCAGACGCACGAAGGCTGGATGGTGACCTTCTCGACCTCGCTGTTCTCGGCGTCGACCTACACGTTCACCTTCGAAATCTTCTCCCGCACGGGCGGGGCTACGCTGACGATCACCAATCCGTGGTATAACCCCGTGCAGTATACGGGTTCGATTTCGCAGCTCTATTGACGTAAATTCATTTTGCCGGACCCATCCCGGGCAGCCGTATCTGCTGCGCTGTCCGTTTGCCGCTCCGGCGATCCCCGAACCCCCGCCTCAAGCGGGGGCTTTTTTCCCGTTCAATCCGATGTCCGACTTATGAAACACTCCGTTTTTTCCACCTGCGGCGCACTCTCTTTCATCGCCTGCGCCGCCGTCGCGCAGACCCCGCAGTATACGCTCGAAACTTCCGCCGCGGACAGCGTGCCGCAGACGACGATCGTTCCCGTGCAGCAGGCCCCGGTGCAGGTCGTGGAGCATACGACCGTCTACGAGGAGCCTGCGGCGGGGATGGACCGCGCCCAGCGCAGGGCTTATAAGGCCCGGGTCTACGCCGCGAAGATCGACTCGCTGGTGCAGTCGCGCGACTATATGTTCTTCCCCAACTCGATGCAGCAGCTGCCCGGCGGAATGATCCGTTCGATCTATGCTGACTACTTCTTTTTCGGGGTGTTCGTCGACCATGTCGAGGTGCACCTGCCTACCGAACGGGGCATCACCCAGTGTGTCGAGATGCTGAATTTCGATTCGATGTCGGTCCGCGACTACCGGGCGGCCCGCGTGCAGTGGGGCTGGTCGGTCTCCTTCAATATTTCGGACGGCAACACGCTCTACCACGCCGATTTCGCCGTCTCGACCGCCATGGGCGAAACGGTGCTGACGCTCCTGACGCCCGACGTCACGATGCGCTACGTCGGCTGGCTGTGGAACAAGCGGGTGAACGACCCGCGGTATCGCAGGATGGATTAGAAAATGAAGGATAAAACGGCGCCGAATCAATTATAGGCTCCGTTTTATCTGAAATTACTCGGTACTCATGGCCAGCCTCAAACCTACATAATCCGAATTGTAAGATTGTGCAGGCCTGTGTGATACGCGTGCGGAATTGGACCAAATAGCCCAACATCCGCCCCGTATAACGCGCATAGACCCGCTTTGCGGACCTTGTGGATTTGTTTGAGGTTCCTCGGGATAATCGCCCAGCCAGTCACTGCAATATTCGTAAAGATTACCGCCCATGTCATACAATCCCAGTTCATTGGGTAATAACTGTTTTACATAATGCGGGCTGTTTCCATTGTTACGTAACTCCCAATAATCCCACTTGTTTTCATTGAGTATATAGGTTCCGGCATTGTTGTAACACCAGGCCGCCAGGATCGAAATGTCGAAGCCCGGATAAATGTGTCCCTGGGATCGGTTGCCTCCCCGTGCTGCATATTCCCATTCGGCATCGGTCGGTAACCGGAATTTTAATCCCGTTGCTTGGTTGAGACGTTCGATAAAAGGTTGAATGTCGTTCCACTCCACGCCTTGAGGCTTATGGTATTCAGAATAGTCGCACTCTGTTTCCATAACTGCGCTCCAAAGTTCCTTTGTGACCTCTGTTTCTCCGATATAAAAGGTATTGAGCGTCACTTTATGTACAGGATATTCGGTGCGATCCGGTTTCCAGCCGCTCGCCTCCTGTTCACGGGTTGCTCCCATCTGGAATGTTCCTCCATCTACTTTTACCATGGTAAAAGAACAGTTCTTAAATGTAATTTCTTTTACCGGAACATTCTGTTCGTTTTTCGAATGTCCTTCGTCATCATCTTTGCTGCATGCGACCAGACAGATCGCCAAGAACGGCAGCAGAATACGGTTTTGTTTCATTTTGATAGATTGGTTAAGGGTTAAGAGTCAATAAAAAACGCGGACAAATTCCTTTATCCACGTCGGAGGTATTGGACGACCTACAAGTAAGATGAAAGAAATGCCCGCGCCGTAAAACAGCACGAGCATCGCCTTTAGTCCCTTACTTGTTAGAAAGTGTCCAATTTTCCGACGTAAGAAGAAAAGCCGATGCACTTTTTATATGTCGTGTGCCCGCAGGCACGGAGTTGAAAGGTTGTTTTCTACTGCTTCATAGGCGTCGCGGTTTGGTGTTTGATCGTACAAATATAAGCAATTCTGAATTCTGAATTGTAAATTCTGAATTATTTCCTGTCCGCAGGACGGTAAATAAGCGCCACGGCGGAGACGGAGATGCCTTCCTCGCGCCCCTCGAAGCCCAGATGCTCCGTGGTCGTGGCCTTGACCGACACCCGGTCGTCGTCTACGCCCATTGCGCCGGCCATCGCACGGCGCATGGCGTCGATGTGCGGCCGCAACCTGGGCTGCTGGGCGCGGATCGTGCAGTCCACGTTCCCGATCTCGTAGCCCTTTTCGCGCAGCAGTTCCGCCACGCGGCGCAGCAGGATCTTCGAGTCGATGCCCGCAAAATCGACCGACGTGTCGGGAAAGTGCAGCCCGATGTCGCCCAGCGCCGCGGCGCCCAGCAGAGCGTCGCACAGGGCGTGGATCGCCACGTCTCCGTCCGAGTGGGCGACGCACCCTTTCGTGTGGGCGATCTCCACGCCTCCCAGAACCAGCGGCAGGCCGTCGGCCAGAGCGTGTACGTCGTATCCGTGTCCTATTCTGAAATCCATTCGTTCCTGTATTTTATATTGTCAAAGTTACGGATTTTTTCCTAACTTTGCAAAAATGCAAAAATCTATGTCGGAAATAACCTCTTTGGAACCGCGTCTTGTCTGGGAACAGTTCGACGCCATCACGCGTGTGCCGCGTCCTTCGAAGAAGGAGGGCAAAATCATTGATTTTCTGGTCGATTTCGCCAAAAAGCACCATATCGAATATAAAAAGGACGCCATCGGCAACGTCGTGATGCGCAAGCCCGCCACGCCGGGCATGGAGGAGCGCGCAGCCGTGATCCTCCAGTCGCACATGGACATGGTCTGTGAAAAGAACTCCGATGTGGAGTTCGACTTCGACAACGATCCTATCCGCACGCGTATCGACGGCGAGTGGGTCCGGGCCGAAGGTACGACGCTGGGCGCCGACTGCGGTATCGGCATGGCCGCCGCGCTGGCCGTGATGCTCGACGAGACGGTGGAGCACGGTCCCGTCGAGGCGCTGTTCACCGTCGACGAGGAGACGGGCCTCACGGGCGCGTTCGAGCTGGGCGAGGGGATGCTCACGGGCAAATACCTCGTCAACCTCGATTCGGAGGACGAGGGCGAAATCTTCATCGGCTGTGCGGGCGGCATCGACACCATCGCCACGTTCCACTACACGATGGAGCCGTCGCCGAAGAACTACACGTTCTTCCGTGTCGACGTGTCGGACCTTCAGGGCGGACACTCGGGCGACGACATCGACAAGGGCCGCGTCAACTCGAACAAGACCGTGGCGCGCCTGCTGTGGGACGGCATGCAGTCGTTCGAACTCAAACTGTGCTATTTCAACGGCGGCAACCTCCGCAATGCCATTCCCCGCGAGGCTTACGCCATCTTCGGCGTTCCGGCCCGCTTCAAGGAGGAGTTCGTCAAGCGTTACAACCTTTTCGCCGCGGACCTCGAAGCCGAATTCCGCTTCCGCGAACCCAATTTCAAAATCACGCTCAACGAGATGCCCCACGTCGACGAGGTGCTCGACAGCAGGACGCAGTCGGCGCTGGTCTACTCGTTGGTGGGCGTTCCCAACGGGGTCGTGGCCATGTCGTTCGCCGTTCCGGGGCTGGTCGAGACCTCGACGAACCTCGCTTCGGTGAAGTTCGCGGAGGGCAACCGCATCGTCGTCACCTCGTCGCAGCGGTCGTCGGTCGAGAGCGCCAAGACCTACGTGATGCAGATGGTCGAGTCGGTCTTCGCGCTGGCGGGCGCCGACGTGGCCCATTCCGACGGCTATCCGGGCTGGATGCCCGACCCGCAGTCGAAGCTGCTGGAGGTCACCGTCGATGCCTACAAACGGCTGTTCGGCTCCGAACCCAAGGTCCGCGCCATCCATGCCGGGCTGGAGTGCGGTCTGTTCCTCGAAAAGTATCCCGATCTGGAGATGGTCTCCTTCGGTCCGACGCTCCGCGGCGTGCATTCGCCCGACGAACGGCTCGAAATCGCCACGGTTCCCAAGTTCTGGAAACTGCTGACCGAAGTCCTGAAAACAATCTGATTCCGATTCCGGCGTCCCCGCTGCGGGGACGCCGGAATTTGTCATGCCCCATCCCCGTCTGACGCTGCTTCTGCCGTGTCGCGACGGCTTTTCTGTTTGCCGGACCGTTTTGCCGCGCTGCATGCGATCCGGTTTTGAATCGTCGGACTTTTTGCTATCTTTGTGTTCTGTAAAGTCGCAAAGATATGCTGAAAAGCTGTTGTGCCCTGTTGTTTCTCCTGTTTCCGTGTGCGGCGGCGGCCCAGTACCCCGGCGACGAATACTATCCCTATGCCGAACGCGAGGAGCGGCGCGAACTGCTCACGACCGATTCGACGATCTTCTACCGCGCCGTGCAGTCCCCTTCGGACCTCTACGGCCTTCGCACCGGTTTCAACCTGCCGCAGGTCGCGCTCCGGCGCCGCGGACTGGATTACAGCCTGGAACGCACGTCGCTCATGGGCGTTGCGGTTTCCTACCGTTACCTCGCGGCGCTGCGCCTGCTCGGGGCCGAAGAACAGCGCTATGCGGGGCTTGCCGCCGCGCCCGGGGAGCCGGCTGCGGCGGGCGGTATGCGGGCGTTCCGGTTTTCGGACGGGGAGCCGTTGCAGCCTTTTCTGGCTTCGGTCCGCTTCACCGACCGCAATTACCTCGTGGGAGCGAAAGCCGCCGTCTCGGCGTCGCCGGGCGACGGCTGGCGCATTTCGGCGGCTCTCGACGCCCGCTCCGGCCGCGACATGCACGTCGAAGGGGTCTTCACCAATGCCGTGACCGCCGGACTGCGCCTTGCCCGGCGTTTCGGCGAAGGGCACGAACTCTCCGTGCTGTGTATCGTGCCGCCCTCGGTGCGGGGCACGCGCCTCTCCTCTTCGGAGGAGGCTTTCACGCTCACGGGCGACCGTCTCTACAACCCGGCGTGGGGCTGGCAGGACGGCAGGGTGCGCAACTCCCGCGTGCGGCGCGAGACGGTTCCGCTGGCCCTGGCCGCCTATGCCGTGCCGCTGTCGGCTTCGACCTCGCTTGCCGCCACGCTTGCCGCCGAGGCGGGCGTCGCGAAGTACAGCATGCTCGACTGGTACGACGCCCGCACGCCGATGCCCGACAATTACCGGTATCTGCCCAGCTATACGGGCGACCGGGAGACCGAGCAGGCGTGGCTCGCCCGCGATCCGCGCTACACGCAGATCGACTGGGACGAGCTGATCCGCCAGAACCGCATGGCGGGCGGACATGCGGTCTATGCGTTGGAAGACCGTGTCGAACGGCTCTGCAACCTCGCTTTCGACGCGTCGTTCGCCACCGAAGCCGACGCCCGGCTGACGCTCCGCTACGGAGTTTCGCTCCGCCGCGAAAACACCCGTTCCTACAAGCAGATGCGCGATCTGCTGGGCGCCGGGTACGTTACGGACATCGACCGCTTCCTGATCGACGACGACACGTACAGCAATCTGTTGCAGAATGACCTGCGGCATCCCGGACGGACGGTCCGCGAGGGCGACCGCTTCGGCTACGATTATGCGCTGACGCTGCGCGGGGCTGCGCTCCGCTTGCAGGCCGATTACCGCTCCGACCGTTTCCGGGCCGATCTTTCGGTTGTGCTGGGGAGCGATGCCGTCAGCCGCCGGGGCTATTACGAGAAGGAACTTTTTCCCGGCGGGCAGTCCTACGGCCCTTCGCGCGTCATGCGGTTCACGCCCTACACGCTCAAGGCCGCGGCGGGCTGGGCCTTCACCCCGCGCCGCTATATCGAAATCGCCGCCGCGGCCGCCGCCCGGACCCCTCGGGCCGGGGATCTTTTCTTTCAGCCGCTCTATAACAACCGTACGGTCGACAACCCCGTGCCCGAACGCATCTACGCCGCCGAACTCAACTGCCGCCTGACGGGACCCGTCGTCGATTTTCAGGCGGCGTTCTTCGCTGCCATGACGCTCGACGGCATCGAGACACGGACGTATTACGACGACATGGCCTCGGTCTACTGCGACATGGCTGTGACGGGCGTTGGGCGCATGTCCTGCGGCGCGGAGGCCGCGGCCGACATCCGGCTGTCCTACCGCTGGCTGCTGTCGCTGGCCGCTTCGGCCGGATGCTACGAATACATTCGCGATCCGCGCGTCACGGTGCTCTCCGACGTGGATAACTCGGCCGTCGACGTGCAGGCCGTGAGCCGTATGGGCGGCTGCGAGACGGGCGGCGCCCCGCAGCTGACCGCTCTGGCGGAGATCGCCTGGTTCGGCCCGAAAGGGTGGGGATGCCGCGCTTCGGCAGGATATGCCGGGCGGCGTTACGTCGAACCGATGCCCCTGCGCCGCACCGACCGCATCGCGGGTCAGGGCGGTATCACACGGGAGTTTTTCGACGCCTTCACCCGGCAGGAGCGGCTGCCGGACGCCTTCACGCTCGATGCCGCGCTGTTCAAGTCGTTCCGGTTCGAACGTTCGCGGCTCACCGCGTCGCTGATGCTGCGCAACCTGACGGGCGAGGCCGATACGGTCTATGGCGGCTACGAGTCGCTGCGCGTGCGCCGCATCCGCCCGGGCGACGACACGCTCTACGCGCCCCACGCCTCGCGCTGCACCTATGCGTGGCCCCGTTCGTTCTATCTTACAATCTCTTACCGGTTTTGATCCGCACGTAAAAAAACGTCCGGATTTTTTGGATTTCCGCGTTAAATTCGTATTTTGGAGAGGCAAAAACCTTAAAAACTTCCAGATCCATGATTATCGGTATTCCAAAAGAGATCAAGAACAACGAGAATCGCGTTGCTCTTACCCCCGCAGGCGCCCGGGAGCTTGTCAAACGGGGACACAAAGTTTATGTGCAGGCTACGGCCGGTGTGAACAGCGGATTTGCCGATGATGCTTACACGGCCGTCGGGGCGGAGATGCTTCCCTCGATCGAGGAGGTCTACGCCCGGGCGGAAATGATCGTCAAGGTCAAGGAACCGGTGGCTCCCGAGTACAAACTCATCCGCAGGGACCAGCTGGTTTTCACCTTCTTCCACTTCGCCAGCAGCGAACCCCTCACCCGTGCGATGGTCGACAGCGGGGCGGTCTGCTGTGCCTATGAGACCGTCGAGCGCGCCGACCGTTCGCTGCCGCTGCTGATCCCGATGTCGGAGGTCGCGGGGCGCATGGCCGCGCAGGAGGGACGCTATTTCCTCGAAAAACCCCGCGGCGGCAAGGGCGTGCTGCTGGGCGGCGTGCCGGGCGTGAAGCCCGCCAAGGTCTTCGTCATCGGTGCGGGCGTTGTCGGAACGGCTGCGGCGCGCACCGCTGCCGGAACGGGGGCCGACGTGACGATCTGCGACATTTCGCTCCAGCGGCTGACCTATCTGGCCGACGTGATGCCCCGCAACGTCAAGACGCTGATGTCTTCCGAATACAACATCCGCGAGGAGCTGAAGCATGCCGACCTGGTGGTCGGCTCGGTGCTGATTCCGGGAGCCAAGGCCCCGAAGCTCGTCACGCGCGACATGCTCCGGGAGATGGAGCCGGGAACGGTGATGGTCGACGTGGCCATCGACCAGGGCGGCTGTTTCGAGACTTCGCGCCCCACCACGCACGAGGACCCGGTCTATTACGTCGACGGCATCCTGCACTACTGCGTGGCCAACATTCCGGGCGCCGTGCCCCGCACCTCGACCCTCGCGCTTACGAACGCGACGCTTCCCTACACCATCCAGCTTGCCGACAAGGGCTGGCGGCGCGCCGCACAGGAGAATCCTGAGCTGGCGCTGGGGCTGAACATCATCGGCGGCAGGGTGGTCTGCAAACCCGTGGCCGACGCCTGGGGGCTGCCTTACGAACCGTTGGTGCTGTAACCTGCCGGGGCGGTAATCCGCAGGCGTTGTAACCTGCCGGCCTGTTTTGCGGCGGCCTTCCTGTCCATCCGGGACGGGGAGGCCGCCGGTGTGTAATTATCCGACTTTTTGGATGATTTGTTTTTGAAATTATTAAATAATTCATATATTTGCAAGAGAGCAAGGCAGTTACGTCGGTCATTCCGGTTTCATTCCGGTTGGAATGCGTCGCTAAAAGCGTCGAATCTTCAAGTCCGGCGACTGTTTTTGTTACGGATCGTAAGCAATACAGAAAGTCAGGGTGGCGTTTGCCGCACGGAAAGCGTGGGGCGGCGTCATTAAGTTTTATTCGATAAAGAGGTTAGTATGAGTGAGAGATTGTACATTTTCGACACCACGCTGCGCGACGGTGAGCAGGTCCCCGGTTGTCAGTTGAACACCACCGAAAAAATTGAAGTCGCCAAACTGCTCGAAAGCCTCGGCGTAGACGTCATCGAGGCGGGATTTCCCATCTCCAGCCCCGGTGATTTCAACTCCGTGCTGGAGATTTCCAAGGCCGTTTCCGAGCCGACGATCTGCGCGCTGACCCGCGCCGTGAAGAAGGACATCGACGTTGCGGCCGATGCGCTGCGGCTGGCCAGGCGCAAGCGTATCCATACGGGCATCGGCGTTTCGCCGCAGCATATCTACGACAAACTGCGTTCCACGCCCGAGAAGATCGTCGAATCTGCCGTCGAGGCGGTGAAATATGCCAAACGCTACGTCGAGGACGTGGAGTTCTATGCCGAGGACGCCGGGCGCGCCGACGTCGAGTACCTCGCCCGCGTGGTCGAGGCGGTCATCCGGGCCGGCGCGACGGTGGTCAATATCCCCGACACGACGGGCTACTGTCTTCCGAACGAATACGGCGCGAAGATCAAATACCTCGTGGACAACGTTCCCAACATCGACCGGGCGATCATTTCGACCCACTGCCACAACGATCTGGGCATGGCTACGGCCAATACGCTGAGCGGCATCCTAAACGGCGCCCGGCAGGCCGAGGTCACGATCAACGGCATCGGCGAACGGGCCGGCAACACCTCGCTCGAAGAGGTGGTGATGACGCTCCGCTGCCACAAGGACGTGGCCGTCGACACGAACATCAATTCGCGCCTGATCACCAAGGCCTCGCACCTGGTGTCGAGCCTGATGAACATGCCCGTGCAGCCCAACAAGGCCATCGTGGGCCGCAACGCCTTCGCCCATTCGTCGGGCATCCATCAGGACGGCGTGCTCAAGCAGCGTCAGACCTACGAGATCATCGACCCGCAGGACATCGGGCTGAACGAGTCGGTCATCGCCCTCACGGCCCGCAGCGGGCGCGCGGCCCTCGTGCACCGGCTCGAACTGCTGGGTTACGACCTCACGCAGGAGGAATTGGACGCCACGTACGAGAAATTCCTCGCCCTGGCCGACCGGAAAAAGGAGATTCACGACTACGACCTGTTGTACCTCGTGGGCGACATCGACCGCATGAAGCAGCAGTCCATTTCGTTGAAATTCATGCAGGTGACCACCGGGACGCTGGTTCCGACGGCTACCGTGGTGCTGAAATTCGGCGACCACGAACGCATGTCCACCGCCACGGGCAACGGTCCGGTCGACGCGGCGGTCTCGGCCATCAAGAAACTGATCAACGAGAAGGTGGTGCTTGCGGAGTTCTTGATGCAGGCCATCACGCGCGGTTCGAACGACGTGGGCCGCGTGCATGTGCAGGTCGAGTGCGGCAGCCGCACGGTCCACGGATTCGGCGCGCACACCGACACCACGCGGGCTTCGATCGAGGCGTTCCTCGACGCGCTGCGCGCACTCAACGTAACCGAAAAAATCGAGGAGGAGGATTGATATGGGACGAACGCTTCTGGACAAGATATGGGACGCGCACACGGTGCGTGTCGAGGACGGCGGCCGCTGCGTGCTCTACATCGACCGACAGTATATCCACGAGGTGACGTCGCCCGTGGCTTTCGCGGGGATCGAACGCCGCGGCTTCGGCGTCGCGCGTCCGGCGCAGATCACGGCCACGGCCGACCATAACATCCCGACCGTCGACCAGCACCTTCCGATCGGGGAGCCGGAGTCGCGGCGGCAGGTCGAGACGCTGGCCGAGAACTGCGCCCGCCACGGCATCGAGCACTTCGGCGTGGGACACCCCAGGCAGGGCATCGTGCACATCATCGGCCCCGAGCTGGGATTCACCCAGCCGGGCATGACGATCGTCTGCGGCGACAGCCACACTTCGACCCACGGAGCTTTGGGCGCCGTGGCGTTCGGCGTGGGGACTTCGGAGGTCGAAATGGTCTTCGCCAGCCAGTGCATCCTCCAGACCAAACCCCGCACGATGCGCATTACGGTCGACGGCGCGCTGCGTCCGGGCGTCGAGGCCAAGGATGTCATCCTCTATATCATCTCGAAACTCACTGCTTCGGGCGGCACGGGCCATTTCATCGAGTTTGCCGGCAGCACGATCCGTTCGCTCTCGATGGAGGGCCGCATGACGGTCTGCAACATGAGCATCGAGTGCGGCGCGCGCGGCGGCATGATCGCCCCCGACGAGAAGACCTTCGAATACCTCCGGGGCCGCGAACGCGCTCCGCAGGGAGCCGCCTACGACGAGGCCGTGGCCCGCTGGCGGGAACTTTACAGCGATCCCGACGCGGTTTTCGACAGGGAGTACCGCTTCGACGCCGCGGACATCGCCCCGATGATCACCTACGGAACCAATCCCGGAATGGGGATGGCCGTCGACGGGACGATTCCCGCCGACGCCGATCCCAAGGCGTTGGAGTACATGGGTTTCAGACCCGGGGAGCGGATGTTGGGCAAAGCGGTCGACTACGTGTTCGTCGGCAGTTGCACCAACGGCCGCATCGAGGACCTGCGCCGTTTCGCCCGTCTGGTCGAAGGCCGCCGCAAGGCGGACAACATCACCGCATGGATCGTTCCCGGCTCGAAGGGCGTCGAAGCCGCCGCGCGGGCCGAGGGACTGGACCGCATCCTCGCCGCAGCGGGTTTCGAACTCCGCCAGCCGGGCTGTTCGGCGTGCCTGGCGATGAACGCCGACAAGATTCCGGCGGGCAAATACAGCGTTTCGACCTCGAACCGCAATTTCGAGGGCCGGCAGGGTCCCGGCGCCCGTACGATGCTGTCGGGTGTGGCCGTTGCCGCCGCCGCCGCGGTGACGGGCGTGATTTCCGATCCGCGCGAAGTGTTCGATATGTAAAAGATTATCATTATGTCCATACCCAAATTCGTAACCTTCACCTCGGGGGCCGTTCCCGTCGAGGTGGAAAACATAGATACCGACCAGATCATCCCGGCGCGCTTTCTGAAAGCCACCGAACGCAAGGGCTTCGGCGACAACCTTTTCCGCGACTGGCGCTACGACGCCGCGGGACAGCGGATCGCTTCGTTCCCTTTGAACGATCCCCGCTACGAGGGGCGAATCCTCGTCGCCGGGCGCAATTTCGGCTGCGGAAGTTCGCGCGAGCATGCCGCCTGGGCCATCGCCGACTACGGTTTCCGCGTCGTGGTGTCGAGCTTTTTCGCCGACATCTTCCGCAACAACGCCCTGAACAACGGCCTGCTGCCGATCCGTGTGAGCGAGGAGTTTCTGAAAGCCGTTTTCGGTGAGATCCGGCGCGACCCGAAGGCGCAGTTCACCGTCGACCTGGGCAACCAGACGCTGACCATCGTGTCGGACGGGCGCAGCGAGGGTTTCGAGATCGACGCCTACAAGAAACGCTGTCTCGAAAACGGCTACGACGACGTGGATTACCTGCGCAGTATCGCCGACCGGATCGAGGCCTTCGAAGCCGCCCGCAAATAGCCTGCGCCGATGTTTCCCCCGGTTGAAATCATGGACACCACGCTGCGCGACGGCGAGCAGACCTCGGGCGTCTCCTTCAACGCCCGTGAAAAACTCTCCATCGCCCGGCTGTTGCTGGAGGAACTGCACGTAAGCCGCATCGAGATCGCCTCGGCGCGGGTCTCGCAGGGCGAACAGCAGGCCGTGCGCGCCATCGCCGAATGGGCTGCCGCCAAGGGCTATGCCGACCGTGTGGAAGCGCTGGGATTCATCGACGGCGGGGTGTCGCTCGACTGGCTCGGGACCGCCGGATGCCGCGTGGTCAACCTGCTGGCCAAAGGTTCGCGGAAACATTGCGAGGGGCAGCTGCGCCGCACGCCCGAACGGCATCTGGAGGATGTGCGCGCCGAGATACTTGCGGCCGTCGACCGCGGGATGAAGGTGAACCTCTACCTTGAGGATTGGTCCAACGGCATGCGCCGTTCGCCCGACTACGTCTACGCGATGCTCGACGGACTGGCCGACGCTCCCGTCAGCCGGTTCATGTGCCCCGATACGCTGGGCGTCCTCGACCCCTACGACACCGAACGTTTCTGCCGCGACCTGGTGGAGCGTTATCCGTCGCTGCATTTCGATTTCCACGCCCACAACGACTACGACCTCGCCGTGGCCAACACCGCCGCCGCCGTGCGTGCGGGTTTCCACGGCGTCCACGTCACCGTGAACGGGCTGGGCGAGCGGGCCGGCAACGCGCCGCTGTCGAGCGCGGTGGCCGTGCTGCACGACCGCCTGGGCCGCACGACGGGGATCGACGAAACGAAGATCAACCGCGTCAGCCGCACGGTCGAGAGCTATACGGGCATCCGCATTCCCGCCAACCGACCGATCGTCGGCGCGAGCGTCTTCACGCAGTGCGCGGGCATCCACGCCGACGGCGACAGCAAGAACAACCTCTACTTCAACGAACTGCTTCCCGAGCGTTTCGGGCGCGTCCGCGAATACGCCCTGGGCAAAACCTCGGGCAAGGCCAATGTCTTGAAAAACCTCGAAGCGCTGGGCATCGACCTCGACGAGGCCGCGATGCGCAAGGTGACCGAACGGGTGGTCGAGTTGAGCGACAAGAAGGAGCAGGTGACGGCCGAGGATCTGCCGTATATCATCGCCGACGTGCTGCGCTACGACCCGGTCGACACCCCGGTCCGGATTCTCAATTACAGCCTCTCGCTGGCGCAGGGGATGCACCCCGTCGCGACGCTCCGGATCGAGATTCACGGCTGCGCGTACGAGCGGACCTCGGCGGGCGACGGCCAGTACGACGCCTTCATGCGTGCCCTGCGGCAAATCTACCGCGAACAGCTCGGGCGCGAGTTTCCGATGCTGCGCGACTATACCGTTTCGATTCCGCCCGGAGGCCGCACCGACGCCTTCGTGCAGACGATCATCACCTGGGAGATGGACGGCCGCGAGTTCAAGACCCGCGGGCTGGACGCCGACCAGACGGAGGCCGCTATCAAGGCGACTGTCAAAATGTTGAATATCATTGAAATAAACTATAACGACAATGGATGTTAAAATCGCTCTTTTAGCCGGCGACGGCATCGGTCCCGAGATCGTCGCCGAAGCCACGAAAGTGTTGGACCGCGTGGCGGAAAAATTCGGACACAAGATCGAATACCGTCCCGCATTGGTGGGCGCCGCGGCCATCGACGCCGTGGGCGACCCCTATCCCGACGAGACGCACGCCGTCTGTCTTGCGGCGGACGCCGTGCTGTTCGGAGCCATCGGGGACCCCAAATACGACAACGACCCCACGGCGAAGGTGCGGCCCGAGCAGGGGCTGCTGCGGATGCGCAAGTCGCTGGGGCTGTTCGCCAACCTGCGTCCGGTGGCGCTGTTCGACGCCCTGGCCGACCGTTCGCCGCTCAAGGCGGAGGTGGTCCGCGGCACGGATTTCATCTGCGTGCGCGAACTCACGGGCGGCATCTACTTCGGCCGTCCGCAGGGCCGCGACGAGGAGGGCGCGCGCGCCTTCGACACCTGCACCTACACGGTCTCGGAGATCGAACGGGTCCTGCACGTGGCGTTCCGGCTGGCCGTGTCGCGCCGCCGCAAACTGACGGTCGTCGATAAGGCCAACGTGCTGGAAACCTCGCGTCTGTGGCGCGAAACGGCCCAGCGGGTAGCCCGGGAGTATTCCGAGGTGGCGGTGGACTATATGTTCGTGGACAACGCTGCCATGCAGATCATCCGCCAACCGGCTTATTTCGATGTCATCGTCACCGAAAACATGTTCGGCGACATCCTCACCGACGAGGCCAGCGTCATCAGCGGTTCGCTGGGCATGCTCTCCTCGGCGAGCGTGGGGGCCGAAGTGGCCCTTTTCGAGCCGATCCACGGCTCCTATCCGCAGGCCGCGGGAAAGAACATCGCCAACCCGATGGCCACGATCCTTTCGGCCGCGATGCTTCTGGAGCACCTGGGTCTCGATGCCGAGGGCAGGGCCGTGCGGCGTGCCGTCGATCGGGCGCTGGCCGAAGGAGTCGTCACCGAGGACCTTGCAGCGCCGGGCGAAAAGGCCCGTTCGACCTCCGAGGTGGGGGATTACGTCGCTTCGCAGATTTAATCCCGTTATTCCGAATTGCCGGCAGACCGTTTTTTCGCGGTCTGCCTTTTTTGGGTGTCGTAACGACACTTTTATTTTTGTTGCGGCGTTTTACCGAACTGCATGCGAATCAATTTTGTTCTCGTCCGACTTTTATGTACCTTTGTCGCTTCAAGAACAATGAATGACATGGCAGGTTCCAATTTCGTAGATTACGTAAAGATATTCGCCCGCTCGGGGCACGGCGGCGGCGGCTCGACGCATTTTCGCCGCGAGAAATTCGTGGCTTTCGGCGGTCCCGACGGCGGTGACGGCGGCAAGGGCGGGAGCATCGTCCTGCAAGGCGACAAGCAGTACTGGACGCTCATCCACCTCAAATACCAGCGTCACCAGTTCGCCGAGGACGGCGAGCACGGCTCCGGGGCGCGCTCCTCGGGCAAGGACGCCCGCGACATCGTGATCCCGGTTCCGCTGGGCACGGTCGCCAAGCGCGTTTTCGAGAACGAGGACGGGACTGCGACCACCGAAACGGTGGGCGAGGTGACGGCCGACGGCGAGCGGCTCGTGCTGCTCCGGGGCGGCCGGGGCGGTCTGGGCAACTGGCATTTCAAGAGCGCCACTAATCAGACGCCGCGCTACGCCCAGCCGGGCGAGGAGGGTGAGGAAGGCACGTTCATCCTCGAACTGAAGGTGCTGGCCGACGTGGGGCTGGTGGGCTTCCCCAATGCGGGCAAGTCTACGCTGCTCTCGGTCGTTTCGGCCGCGAAGCCCAAGATCGCCGACTACGCCTTCACGACGCTGGAGCCGAACCTCGGTATCGTCGAGGTCCGCGACCACAAGTCGTTCGTCATGGCCGACATTCCGGGCATCATCGAGGGTGCGCACGAGGGCCGCGGTCTCGGAACCCGTTTCCTGCGCCATATCGAGCGCAATTCGGTGCTGTTGTTCCTGATTCCCGCCGACAGCGACGACATCCGCCGCGACTACGACGTCCTGCTGGGCGAACTGACGCAGTACAATCCCGAACTGCTGGACAAGGAGCGTCTGCTGGCCGTCACCAAGTGCGACATGCTCGACGAGGACCTGATCGCCGAGATACGCGGCCACCTGCCCGAAGGCGTGCCGTCGGTCTTCATCTCGTCGGTCTCGGGGCTGAACATCCCGCGGCTCAAGGATATGCTGTGGGAGGCGTTGCAGCGGTAACCCCCGCCCGCATTGTCCGCGTTGTCCGCGTTGTCTGTGTTGTCCGCGTTGTCCGCGCCGGACGTCCGGCGGTTGGGCGTGTTGCTGCGGAATGCGCTGCCGTGCCGGAAAACTCCGCTTCGCGGTTGGTGACGCGCAGGGTGTATTTCCCGGCGAAATAGTCGATGATTCCATACAAGGAGCCTGTGCCCTGGGGCAGAGGCTCCTTTGCGTAGACGCAGGTCGCGGCGGTCCGCACGGTGAAGGTCCGGCCCCGGGTGTCGACGATCTCGCGCTCGGTGGCGACGGCGCGGCCCGTCTCCGGGTCGGTGTCGCACCAGGTTTTCCCGGCGTCGGCGAAACGCACGTCGTCGAAACGGACGCGTGTGTCGATGTGCCGGGCCGAGACGGCGTCGAACGTAAGGAGCTGTGCGGAGGGTGTCTCGCCGCCGGGCGGTTCGGTGCGGATGTACCGCGCCAGCTCTTCGCGCGGAATGCACCCCGCGCCGCCGTCGCCGGGTGTCGTTCCCAGCTGGATTTTCCCGCCGTAGTCGCACAGCGTAAGGCCGTTGCAGCGTACGGTCGCCACGATGCCGAACGGATAGAGGTCTGCCAGCGGGGAGCCTTCCGCGGCGATCGAGATGCCGCCCGAGGCGTCTTCGACGACGATCGTCCTGTGAAATTCGCCGTAGAGGTCATTGGCCGTGACGAATCCGCGGATGGTGATGTCCTGCGCTATCGCGACGCTGCTCTTCCCGTCGCAGAGCGATTTGAGGTAGGCGACCGAATTCTGCGGCTCCGGAGGACGGACCGTGAATTCGGGCTGCGTGGCCCGGTCGCATCCGGCCGGCAGCGTCAGCAGGACCGGCAGCGTCAGCAGGCTAATGCGTGCAGTCGTTCTCATCGCGCAGTTTGAGGATGTAACGCCCGTCGCCCGCGGCGTCGTACTGGAGAATGCCCGTCAGCGAGACCGTGCCGGCAGGCACTTCGGCGTCGGCGAAACGGGCGTATCGGCGGACGTAGGTGTAGACGGCGTTGCCGTCGGCGTCGGTGAAGCGTTTGTAGCCCACCCAGGTTGCCGCCGAAAGGTCTTCGGGGGTGTAGCGCACGCCGTCGATGCGGACGAGCGTGCCGCAGCGGCTTTCCGTAAGCGCGGGAATGGCAAGCGGGGCAGGGGAGGGCGCAGCCAGGGCTTCGCCGCTGCGGACCAGCACGGCGCCGAGCGCCGCCCGGGAGCCGATGTAGTCCGTTGCGTAGCCGCTTCCGGCGGCGGGCGGACGTCCCGCCTGCAACACCCCGCGGCTTTCGGCGACGGCGAGTCCCCGGAGCGAAAGCGTTACGCGGCTTCCTATGGGGAAGTCGTTGTGCAGATGGTCGATACCGGCCATCACTTCAAGTCCCGCTTCAGCGTCGCAGATGCAGAGCGTGCGGTAGAAATTCTCCGCGCGGTCGCAACTCGCGACCCTCCCCGTGACGACGATGTCGCCCGTAACGGTGAAGGGCGTGCCCGCATAGCGGTCGCGCAGCGCGGCGATGGTCTCCGTCGCGGGTTTCCCCTCGCCGTCGTCGTCCGGTTCCCCGAACCGGGAGTCGTAGCACCCGGTCAGCAGGAGCGCGGCGACGGCGCCGAAAAAAGGTATGGGACGGAAGTGAAGCATATTTTTACGCAATGCGGTGATTCATACGGACCCCGCGGGGTTTGCCGTTAAGCCCTTCCCCGGGAGAGGGGCGGACCGGTGAACGACGCCGGAGGCGGCGATAACGACCGGACCGAAGCGGGATGCGGCGTGTCGCGCGGAAGCGTATCCGGCAATGTTATTGTTCGATACGCGAATCTTTCAGTCCCAGGAAGTAGAGGATGCCGTCCAGCCCGATGGTCGAGATCGACTGCCGGGCCGTGGCCTTTACCTTGGGTTTGGCGTGGAAGGCGATGCCCAGGCCCGCGAGGTTGAGCATCGGCAGGTCGTTGGCGCCGTCGCCGACGGCCACCGACTGGGCGATGTTGATCTCCTCGAACTGGCACAGCAGCCGCAGCAGTTCGGCCTTGCGGCGTCCGTCGACTACCTCGCCGACATAGCGTCCCGTGAGGCGTCCGTCCTCGATCTCCAGTTCGTTGGCGTAGACATAGTCGAAGCCGTATTTCTGCCGGAGGTAGTTGCCGAAATAGGTGAATCCGCCGGAGAGGATCGCCGTTTTGTAACCCACGCGTTTGAGAATGGTCATCATGCGCTCCAGCCCCTCGGTGATCGGCAGGCTGCGGGCGATCTCCTCCATGACCGAGACGTCCAGTCCCTTGAGCAGCGCGACCCTCTGCGAAAAGCTTTCGCGGAAATCAATCTCGCCGCGCATGGCGCTGGCCGTGATTTCGCGCACTTTGTCGCCCACGCCCGCGCGCTCGGCCAGTTCGTCGATCACCTCGGTCTCGATCAGCGTCGAGTCCATGTCGAAGCAGATCAGGCGGCGGCTGCGGCGGTAGATGTCGTCCTTCTGGAACGAGACGTCGAGACCGATCTCCGAGAGGTTCATAAATCCCTCCTGCATCGTGCTGCGTTCCTGGTCGGTGAGCGATCCGCGCACCGAGAGTTCGATGCACGACTTGGCGGCGCGGTCGTCCTCGCAGAGGGGCATGCGGCCCGTGAGGCGTTTGATGGCGTCGATGTTCAGCCCGTGCTCGGTCACGACCTTCGTCACCTCGGCGATGTGGCGTGCCGTGACGGTGCGGCCCAGCAGGGTGATGATGTAGCGGTTTTTGCCCTGACGGCCCACCCAGTCGTTGTAGCGTTCCTCGGAGATGGGCGTGAAACGGATCATCACGCCCAGTTCCGACGCCTTGAACAACAGCTCCTTCATGATGCTTCCCGACTTGTCGGCCGTGGTCTTGATCAGGATGCCGAGCGTCAGCGACTGGTGGATGTTGGCCTGTCCGATGTCGAGGATGAAGGCGTCGTAGCGTGCGAGGATCTCGGTGAGCGACGAGGTCATGCCCGGTTTGTCTTCACCCGAAATGTTGATCTGGATAATTTCAACGTTGTTCTGCATCGTATAATGTATGGTGTTTTCCGGCGCTTTCTGCAAAAAGCGCAGACAAAGTTAATAAAGTTCTCTTTTTTTTGGCTATTTTTGCCTCACAAACTTAAAAAACGGAATTATGTGGACATTTTTAGCGGCCGAAGAACCTGCCTTGCTGATCGTGCCGGACAGTGTGCAGAAAGCGAATCTGGTCGAAGCGGTCAATAAGATCGTGAACATGGATTTCAGCACTTTGTTCGGCTCGCTGATTCGTGAATCGCTCTGGATTCTTGTCAAGGTTCTCATTGCGCTGGCCATCTATTTCATCGGACGCTGGCTCGTGCGCCGCTTCCTGCGGCTGATCGACGTGGCCATGCAGCACCGCAATGTCGACATTTCGCTGCGTTCGTTCACACGTAATACCGTCAGCGCGTTCTTCACGCTGCTGCTCATCCTGATCGTCGTGTCGACGCTGGGCGTCAACGTGACATCGCTCATCGCCGTCGCGTCGGCCGCCACGCTGGCCATTGGTATGGCTTTGAGCGGCACGGCCCAGAACTTTGCCGGCGGGGTGATGATCCTGCTGATGAAACCCTACCGCATCGGCGACTACATCTCGGCGCAGGGACAGTCGGGAACCGTGCGCGACATCAAGCTCTTCTCGACGGTGATCGCCACGGCCGACAACCAGACGATCTACATTCCCAACAACTCGATCGCGACGGCCATCATCGACAACTATTCCACCTCCGAGACGCGCCGCGTGGACTGGACCGTGGGCATCTCCTACGGCGACGACGTGGATGTGGCCCGCAAGGCCGTCCTTTCGATGCTGGCCGCCGATCCGCGCGTCCTGTCCGATCCCGCTCCGGTGGTGTGGGTCGCTGCGCTGGCCGACAGTTCGGTGAACCTCTCGATCCGCGCATGGGTGAAGAATGCTGACTACTGGAACGTCTTTTTCGAGCATAACGAGCAGTTCTACAAGGAGCTGCCGAAGGCCGGCATCAACTTCCCGTTCCCGCAGATGGACGTGCACCTGACCAAAGAGTAGGGTATGAAAACGCGCCTTCTCACCGTTCTTGCGGCAATGAGCCTTTCGGCCTGCAATCCTGACCGGGGACCCGAGTATACGACCCCGGCGGAATTCGGCGAGGTGACCGTGTCGCCGCAGACCATGGCCTTCGATTCGGAGGTCCGGGTGAAGGTGTCCGTTTTGTGCCCCTACGGGCTGCGCAACGTCTGCATTCTCTACATGCTCGACGGCGACGAATCCGACGTGAGGACCGTCGCGAAGACCGAGCCGCCAGCCGACGTCACCTCGTTCGATTACGAGGGAGTCATTCCCCGGCAGAGAGCCGGCCGGAAAGTGACTTTCCGGATACGTGCCATCACGGCATACAATGTGCCCTCCTATACGCAGCTCCGGGAATATACGGTTCCCGACGAAGAGGAGGAAGAATCCGAACAACCCATTTAAACAACGAAATAGCAATTTTATGGAACTGAAAGAGATTCTGGCCATTTCGGGCCAGCCCGGACTTTATAAATTCGTGGCGCAGTCCGTGCGCGGCGTGATCGTCGAGTCGCTGCTCGACGGACGGCGCATGAATGCCTCGGCGAATGCCAAGGTGAGCGCCCTTTCGGAGATTTCGATGTTCACCGAAGGCGAGGACATTGCGCTGGCCGACGTTTTCACCCGGATCTACGCCCACACGGGCGGCAAGGAGGCGATCAGCCCCAAGGAGTCGCCCGAGAAGCTGAAAGCCGCGTTTGCCGAGGTGCTTCCCGAGTACGACCGCGACCGGGTGCATGTTTCGGACATCAAGAAGTGTTTCGCGTGGTACAACACGCTGGTCGGGGCGGGATTCACGGAGTTCAAACTTCCGGCCGAGAACGAATAGCGAAAAATATCCCGGCCCGTGCCGGGACGAACCGAAAGCCGCTGCGGCTTTCATAAAGACCTGTCGTTATGGAGAGGAAAACGAAAGTGCTGGCACTGGTTGCCCACGACAACATGAAACGCGACCTGGCGGAGTGGGTCGACTGGAACAGCCGCAAGTTGAGCCGCCACCATTTGGTATGTACGGGTACGACCGGCAAGATGGTCGAAAAGACCCTGCGCGACCACCGGGAGGAGCACGAGGACGAGACGGAGGAGAAACCCGAGCTGAAAATCACGCTGCTCAAGTCGGGTCCGCTGGGCGGCGACCAGCAGTTGGGGTCGCTCATCGCCGACGGAAAGATCAATGCGCTGATTTTCTTCTGGGACCCGATGTCGGCCCAGCCGCACGACGTCGACGTGAAGGCGCTGCTGCGTCTGGCGACGCTTTACAACGTCCCGACGGCCATCAATCGTTCGTCGGCCGATTTCCTGATCTCCTCGCCGCTGTACGAGGACGACGGCTACGAACCCGTCGTGAAGGATTACAAGGCCTATGTCGAGCGGGTGCTGAAATAGGCGATGGAGTGAAAAGGGAACGGGCGTGAATTTCACGCCCGTTCCCTTTTTCGTTATTAAGTGTACGCAGAGGTTGTTTTTGCAGGAATCCGGAGCGTTTACTCCATGTCCAGCGGCATGGATTCGATGACCGCTTTGTTGGCGGCCTTGAGCCGTTCGGGAAGCACCTTCATCACCTTGCGGTCGTAGGTGAACAGACCGTTCACTTCGCCCTCCACGTCGGTGGTCTGGGTGTAGACGGCGCCCGAGAAGCCCAGACGCACGTATTTGATCAGGCTTTTGGCGTATTTCTCATACTCTGCCGTCACCTCCTCCGGGGTCTTGAACTGCACGTAGCCCCAGTTGCGCTTGTTCCACCAGAGGTGTCCCTCCATGGGCAGCCCGATGCCGCCGTATTCGCCCAGCACGTTCACGCGCTGCGGATCGAAGAGTTTCATGGCGGGACCCGGGTAGTTGTGCAGGTCGAGCATGTGGCCGCAGGGACGGTGGTTGCCGCCGCTGGCGGGGTTGACCAGACGCGAGGGATCGTACTCCATGGTCCAGTTCACGATGCGCTCGGTGTCGAACTGGCCCCATGCCTCGTTGAAGGGAACCCATACCACGACGCTCGGGGAAGACATGCAGAAATCCATGATCTCCTTCCACTCCTTGCTGAAGTTGTCCTTCGACTCCTGCGTGCGGTTCTTGTCCGTACCGCCGTTGTAGGTGTACATTTCCCACTTGTTACCCATGTCTCCCGAGGGCATGTCCTGCCATACGAGAATGCCTTCGCGGTCGCAGTGGTAGTACCAGCGCGCCGGCTCGACCTTCACGTGCTTGCGGATCATGTTGTAGCCCAGCTCCTTGGTCTTCAGAATGTCGAACAGCAGCGCTTCGTCGGTCGGTGCGGTGAAAAGTCCGTCGGGCCACCAACCCTGGTCGAGCGGACCGAAGTGGAAGAGCGGTTTGTCGTTGAGCGTCATGCGGAGGATGCCGCCCTTGTCGCGCTTGGTTCCGATTTTGCGCATGGCGGTGTACGAATCGACCTTGTCGACGGTTTTCCCGCCCTGCCTGAGCGACACTTCCATGTCGTAGAGGAACGGCGAGTCGGGGCTCCAGAGTTTCGGCTCGGCGATGCCCAGACGCAGCGGGTTTCCGGGAAGTCCCGTCGCCGAAGTCACGAGCTTGCCCTTGTCGAGGATCTTCACCTCCACCAGATCGCCCGTCGTGCAGTTTTCGGCCGCCACGGTTACGGCGATGTTCTTCTGGTCCAGATTGGGAATGGCCTTGATGCCCGAGATGTGGCTCTTCGCCACCGGTTCGATCCACACGGTCTGCCAGATGCCGCTGACCGGCGTGTACCAGATGCCGTTGGGGTTCAGCACCTGCTTTCCGCGGGGCTGGTATCCCTTGTCCGTGCCGTCGAACACGCGTACGACCAGCTTCTGCTCGCCTTTGGCCTTGAGATAGGGGGTGATGTCGAGCGAAAAGGGCGTGAAGCCGCCCGTGTGCGAGCCTGCAAGGATGTCGTTCACGAATACGTCGGCTTTCCAGTCCACCGCGCCGAAGTTCAGCAGCACGTTGCTGCCTTTCCAGGCGGCGGGCACGCTGAACGTGCGGCGGTACCAGAGTTCATCCTTCTCGGTGAGGCCCTTCTGCACGCCCGACAGCGAGGATTCGACAGCGAAGGGGACGAGGATCTTTCCGTCCATCGTTTTCGGTTCCATGGCGCCGACGGGTTTGATGGCATAGTCCCACAGGCCGTTGAGGTTCACCCACTGCGAGCGTACCATCTGCGGACGCGGGTATTCGGGAAGCACGTTGGCCGGGTCGACCTTTTCGGCCCATGGCGTCTTGATTTTGTCGCCCACGGGTTTCCACTGGGCAAAGGTGCACAGCACGCTCAGCGCTGCCACGGTTGTCAGAATTGTTTTTTTCATTACTGATTGATAAGAGGGTTGAATATAGTGTTTGCTGTTTACTGTCTCTTCTTCTTGAACTGTCCGGGGTAAGGCTCTACCATGCAGCGCTTTGCCCAGGCTTCATACGCTTTGGTCATCTCTTCGACCTTTGCGGGGGTCCTGCTCCGGATTTTCGAGCACATATATCTGATGGTTGTCCGTATTGCCATCGTCGTCGCTCAAATAGATATACCGACAGGTTCGCGATCCGGCGCAGCGACATGGCGTTTACGGGAGCTTTCATGGTTGGGTTGGTTTTAAAATCCTGATTTACGAATACAAATTTCGTAAATTAAAATTTTTTACCTGCCATATTTTGATCAGAAAAAAGCAAGATTTAGTCAAAATGCCCCGCAGGGGTTCGGTTGGCGAAAAATTGTCGTCGATTGGTCAAATATTGGTGCCCCGGAACAGCTGATGTATTTATATTTGTATGCCAATCGAAATCGTGCATTATTTTATGCTATTCTTCAAACGCCCGGCTTTCGGTCGAATCTACGCCTTCGAGGTGGACGGCTACGGGAACCGCACCGGCCTGCTCAACAGCATTACGGTCGAGTAGGGACCGGTATGATTCCGATGAAAAAGCGGGGCCGCATACATTGTGGCCCCGCTTTTTCACAGGTTGTGCGACAGCGGTGCCGGAACCGCTTCGCTCAAATCGTAGCCGCCCCAGCGGCAGGCGATCTCGTCGAGCGTGGCGAACAGCTCGGCGGTGTCGAGCGATGTCACGAGTTTCAGCCGTGTGGACTTGAAGTCGGGCAGCCCCTTGAAATAGTTGGTCATGTGACGCCGCATTTCGAGGATTCCGACATGGTCACCCTTGATTTCGAGCGATTTCTGTAAATGTTCCTTCGCGATGGCCACGCGTTCCGCGACCGACGGCTGCGGCAGCGCTTCGCCCGTCGAGAGGAAGTGCTTCACTTCGCGGAATATCCACGGCCGGCCGTAGGTCGCCCGGCCGATCATCACGCCGTCCACGCCGTAGCGGTCGAACATCTCGCGGGCTTTCGGACCTGAATCGACGTCGCCGTTGCCGATGATCGGAATGCGTATCTGCGGGTTGTTCTTCACCTTGCCGATCAGCGTCCAGTCGGCCTCGCCGCGGTACATCTGCGCCCGCGTGCGCCCGTGAATGGTGAGGGCCGCAATGCCGACATCCTGCAACCGCAGGGCTATCTCTTCGATGTTTTTCGACTCCTCGTCCCATCCGAGGCGGGTTTTCACCGTCACGGGCTTCTTCACCGCCGCGACGATCCGGCGCGTCATCTCGACCATCAGCGGCACGTCGCGCATCATCCCCGACCCGGCTCCGCGCCCGGCGATCTTCTTCACCGGGCAGCCGAAATTGATGTCGATCACGTCGGGACCGGCCGCCTCGGCCATGCGCGCCGCCTCGACCATCGGGTCGATCAGGTGGCCGTATATCTGAATGCCCACGGGGCGTTCCGCGTCGTCGATTTCGAGTTTCTTGAGCGATTTCGCCGCGTCGCGGATCAGCCCGTCCGACGAGATGAACTCGGTGTAGACCATGTCGGCGCCGAAGCGTTTGCACATGTAGCGGAACGACGGGTCGGTTACGTCCTCCATCGGAGCGAGCAGCAGGGCGCGTTCGCCCAGTTCTATATTTGCGATTTTCATGGTTGTTGTTTCTGGCTGACGAGGATTTTGTCGATGCGCGCGCCGTCCATGTCCACGATTTCGAACGTGAAGCCGTTCCATTCCAGTTTCTCGCCCGTGGCGGGAATGTGGGCCAGTTGGTCGAGGATCAGGCCGCTGACGGTGTTGTAGGCGTTGCAGGGCAGGGCGTTTTCCAGACCGAACCAGTCGAGAAAGTCGTAGAAAGGGCATTGCCCGTCGACCAGACAGCTGCCGTCCTCGCGCCGGACGATGTCCGGCTCCTCGCGCGGGTCGGGCAGTTCGCCGACCAGGGCTTCGAAAATGTCGCGCAGGGTGATGATGCCGCGCGTCACGCCGAATTCGTCGCAGATGATGCCGTAGCCCAGCTGTTCCGTGCGCAGCTGTTCGAGGGCGTTGTAGACCTCGAACCCTTCGTGGAAGAATTTCGCCGGAGCGACCAGCCTGCGCAGGTCGAATCCCTCGTCGCCCAGGTGCAGGAAGAGGTCTTTGAGGCAGACCACGCCCAGCAGTTTGTCGAGACTTCCCTCGCCGACGGGGTAGCGGTTGTGGGGCGCTCGGGCCACCGTCTCGCGGATCTGCGCCGCGGACGCCGCCGCGTCGATCCATGCCAGTTCGCTGCGGTGGGTCATGATCGACTCCACGGTGCGGTCGCCCAGCGAGAAGACGCGGCCCATGATCTGCTGTTCGACCGCCTGCACCTCGCCGTCCTCGGCGCCTTCCTGGATGATCGAACGGATTTCCGCCTCGGTGACCTTGCTCTCGGCCCGTTGCAGGCCCAGCAGGCGGGCGACGCCCGCCGTGCTTCTGGAGAGCAGCCACACGAAGGGCGACGCCGCGACCGAAAGCAGCCGCATCGGCCGCGCGACGATTTTTGCGGCCCGCTCGGCGGCGTTCATGCCGATGCGTTTGGGGACCAGTTCGCCGAATATGATCGTGAGGTAGGTGACCGCGATGACGATCGTGACCTGCGCCGTGACGGTCGCCGTGCGCAGCGGAATGCCCAGCCGGGCCAGCTCTCCGCCGAATTTCGCCGCCAGCGTGTCGCCGGAGTAAATACCCGTGAGAATGCCGATCAGGGTGATGCCGATCTGTACGGTCGAGAGGAACCGGTCGGGGTCTTTGGCCAGTTTCAGGGCCTGGCGGGCGCCTGCGCTGCCTTGCCGGGCCTGCATCTCCAGATTCGAGCGGCGGGCCGATATGAGCGCGATCTCCGACATGGCGAACAGCCCGTTGAGCAGGATCAGCAGCAGAATGACGAGAATTTCCATGGAATGTCTTGTCGGTTTGTGTCGCAAAGATAATGGATGTCGGGCTAAAACCAAAGAATATGGTCCCGAGGGAATTGCTTATTCGCTGAAAAACGCTAAATTTGCAGGCAAAATCTATTGGATATGAATATCGAAACCTTTATTTCGGATGCGGTCCGCCGATCGGTGGAGGCGCTTTACGGTGAGCTTGGCGACGAGCAGTTGCAGATTCAGAAGACCCGCAGGGAGTTCGAGGGCGACTATACCCTCGTAACCTTTCCGCTGCTCCGGCGAAGCCGCAAGTCGCCCGAAGCCACCGCGACCGAAATCGGCGAATACATGGCGGCCAACGTCCCCGAGATCGCGTCGTTCAACGTGATCAAAGGTTTCCTCAACCTTTCGCTCGACAGTGCGTTCTGGGCGGCCCGCTTCGCCGAGGTCGCCGCCGACGAACGTTTCGGGCAGGCTCCCGCGACGGGCCGTACCGTGATGGTCGAGTACTCGTCGCCCAACACCAACAAGCCGCTCCATCTGGGGCATATCCGCAACAACCTGCTGGGTTACTCCGTGGCGCAGATTCTCAAGGCCAACGGCCATACGGTCATCAAGGCCAATCTGGTGAACGACCGCGGCATCCACATCTGCAAGTCGATGCTGGCGTGGAAGCTCTACGGAAACGGCGAAACCCCGGCATCGTCGGGGATGAAGGGCGATCACCTCGTGGGCAAGTACTACGTGGAGTTCGATAAACACTACAAGGCGCAGATCAGGGAGCTGGTCGCGCAGGGACAGCCGGAGGACGAGGCCAAGAAAAATGCCCCGATCATGCTCCAGGCGCAGGAGATGCTGCGCAAGTGGGAGGCCCGGGACCCCGAGGTGTACTCGCTCTGGGAGACGATGAACGGCTGGGTTTACGAGGGCTTCGACGTGACCTACAAGGCGTTGGGCGTCGATTTCGACAAGGTCTATTACGAGTCGCAGACCTACCTGCTGGGCAAGTCGCTCGTCGAGGAGGGGCTTAAAAAGGGTGTCTTCTACCGCCGTCCCGACAATTCGGTGTGGATCGACCTCACGGCCGACGGACTGGACGAGAAACTGCTGCTGCGCGGCGACGGCACGTCGGTCTACATGACGCAGGACCTCGGCACGGCTTTCCGCCGCTTCGAGGACAATAGGCTCGACGACATGATCTACGTCGTAGGCAACGAGCAGAACTACCACTTCCAGGTGCTGAAACTGGTGCTCAAGAAACTGGGCTACGCCGACTGGAGCGATCATATCACCCACCTCTCCTACGGCATGGTGGAGCTTCCTGAGGGCAAGATGAAGTCGCGCGAGGGTACGGTGGTCGACGCCGACGACCTGATCGAAGGCATGGTCTCGACGGCCCGCGAGATGTCGGCCGAGCTGGGCAAGCTCGACGGATGCTCGGAGGAGGAGGCCAATGCCGTTTCGACGATGGTCGGGCTGGGTGCGCTCAAGTACTTTATATTAAAGGTCGATCCCAAGAAAACGATGCTGTTCGATCCCCGCGAGTCGATCGACTTCAACGGCAATACGGGTCCTTTCATCCAGTACACCCATGCGCGCATCCGCTCGGTGCTTCGCAAGGCCGCCGAGGCGGGCATCGACTTCGGAGGAGCCGCCACGGCGGATTACCTGCGCGAGGAGATCGACCTGGTGAAGTCGCTGACGGAGTATCCGTCGGTGGTGAAGTCCGCGGGCGAGAACTTCGCGCCGTCGGTCGTCGGGGCCTATGTCTACGAGCTGGCCAAGCAGTTCAATGGCTATTACCACGACCATTCGATCCTCAAGGAGGAGAACGCCGGGGTGCGCACGATGCGTCTCCAGCTGGCGCAGCAGGTCGCCCGCGTCATCAAGGAGGGCATGAAACTGCTGGGCATCGACGTCCCCGAACGCATGTAACGCATTCTGTGATAATGAAAAACGGAGGTTTCAGCGAAACCTCCGTTTTTTCGTGCCGTTAGCGTGGTACGAATCTTGCGAGAGACGAGGACGTTAACTAACACTATTTTAGCGTGAAAACATTTGCATCAACTTTCGCTCTTTCTCTCGCGTTGTGTGCCGCTGCCGGAGCGACGGCCCAAACCAAGAGTGCGGTTCCGGCTCCTGCGGCCGATACCGTATTGCTGTCGGAGACTGCCGACGGAGACTACATCGTTCGCAGGTTCATCGTCAAAAGCCGCGGCGACGCCGACTATTCGATTCGCTACCAGATCAATCTGGCGACGCTCAATGCCGCGCTCAACGGCAATCCGCAGGAGCTGGACGGACTCAACGCCTTTGTGGACAACCTTGTGAAGGATACGCTCCGGCAGGTCTGCGCCGTGACGATCACGGGCTATTCTTCTCCCGACGGTCCGCTGAAGTTCAACGAAGCGCTGGCTGCCAAGCGGGCCGGCGATTTCAAGGCGTATGTCGACAGGAAGTACGATTTCTCGAAAAAGTACAAGGTGACGGTGAATTCCGTCGCCGAGGATTGGGAGACGTGCCGCGCGCTGGTCGCACAGTCGTCGATGCCCGACCGGCAGTCCGTGCTGAACATCATCGACGGCAAGCAGTCGTCCGATCAGAAAGAATTGGCGCTCAAGAAGATGCCGACTGCATGGAGCTACCTGAAAAAGAACGTTCTGCCGAAACTGCGCCGTGTCGAACTGACGATCGGCTACGGTGCGGGCAACATCGTCGAGCAGCGCACCATGATCCCCAAACCCAAACCGGCTCCGCAGCCGCAGCCCGCGCAACCCGCTGAACCGTATGTCGTTGTCGACGAGCAGGTGAACGGAATCATCGTCGAGATGCCCGACAGGCACGAATACAAGAAGGAGGTGCGCGAGGAGTCCCGGGAGGTGAAGAAGGAGGCGAGGGCCGCCGAGCGGCTCGCCAAAAAAGAGGCCCGCGAAGCGCAGAAGATAGTCCGCCAGCAGGAGAAGGCCGCCAAAAAGATCGCTAAAAAGGAGGCCAAGGCCGCCAAGAAAGCCGAGAAGGCCGCCAAAAAGACCTACAAGGAGCTCGAAAAAATGTAATGAAAAAGGATTCCGGATTTCCGGAATCTTTTTTTGTCCGCCGCCCGCCCGGGAAATAATTCCCGGGGCCGCAGTCCGAAAATGTTTGATAATCCGAAACGTTTTATTACCTTTGTCAGAGCAAAAATTTTAAAATCGACTGAATATGGCAAATTTACGAAACCTGAAGAAGGAGATTGACTACCGCCTTGAGGAGGTTGTTTTCGACTGCGATATGGCTATCTGTTTCCAGCCTTCGAAAGAGAAGGAGATTTTCGAGGTGATGCAGGAGGCCGTCGGCGTTCGCAACGATCTGTTCGCCAAAGCGATGAATCCCGCCGAGCCGCACAACCCGTCGCTCGTCCGCAAGCACTACGCTGCCCTGCGCGCCGAGATGGACGACGTTTTCGGCAAACTCTTCGAAAAGTTGAGCAAGATCAACGAGAAGAAATAGGGTAGTCCCTTCCGCTGCAAAACAACGGAGCGCCTCATGCGGGGCGCTCCGTTCGTTTTATTCGTGGTCGCGGCAGCAGTCGCCGGGGTGGTGTTCCAGCACGGTGTGGGGGATGTGCCCGTGCGATACCAGTTGAATCGGGCAGTCGTAGTTGCGCAACTGTTCCTCGGTCAGAATGTTCGAACGGTGGCGGTGGACCTGCCGGTTGACGCAGACGATCTCCTTCACGACGCTGGTGATCGTGCCGATGTCGTGCGACACCATGACGATCGCCATGCGGGCGTTCAGTTCATGCAGCGTGCGGTAAAGCTCCTTCTCGAATTTGTTGTCCACGAAATTCGCGGGCTCGTCCAGGATCAGCAGCTTCGGGTCCGAGATCACGGCCCGGGCCAGCAGCGCCCGCTGCATCTGCCCGCCCGACACCTCGCCGATGGGGCTGCGGGCCGTGTCGGCGATTCCCGATGCCGCAAGCAGTTCCATCGCTCTGGCACGGTCCTCCTTCGTGTAGCGGGAGCTGAATCCGCGGCGGCCCTGCAATCCCGACAGTACGACCTCGAGGACCGAGATCGGGAATGCGTGGTCGAAATCCGAAATCTGCGGCATGTAGCCGATCAGCCGTTCCTTCCCGCGGAACAGCTCCGGGGCGAGAGTCAGCTCTCCGGTGTGGGGGACGGTTCCCAGGATGGCCTTCACGAGCGTCGTTTTTCCGCCGCCGTTGGGACCTATGACCCCCAGGAAATCGAGGTCCGCAATCTCCAGGTCGACGTGCCGGAGGGCCTCGTAGCCGTCGTATGCGACACTTACGTCGCGCAGCGTTACCAGATTCATTTTGCCGTGATTGAATCGGTCATTGCGTCGATTGCGCCGATGGCGTCTTCGTCCAGCGGGTCGATCTCCACGTATTCGGCGTCGATGTCGCGGGCGATGATCTCCACGGTCGATGCCGGGAACTGGTTCTGGTAGAAAATCCGCCGCACGCCGTCCTCGCGGGCCTGCCGGATAACCGCCGTCAGCTGTTTGGCCGACGGTTCCTTGCCGTCGGCTTCGATGGCCACCTGCCGCAGTCCGTAATCGCGTGCGTAGTAGGTGAGTGCGGGATGGTAGACGATGAAGTACTTCACGCCGCTCCGGGCGATCTTCTCCGCCGTGCGGATGTCCAGTTCCTTGAGCGTGCTGCGCAGCCGGTTGTAGCCGGCCTCGTATTTCACCGAGTCGGGATAGGCGCTGCGAATTGCCTCGTAGGCGTTTGCGGCCATCGTTTGCAGGGCTTTGGGCGAGGTCCAGACATGGGGGTCTACACCGTGGGCATGCCCGTGGTCGTGTCCGTGGTGGCCGTGCGAGCAGGAGCCTGCGATCAGGTCGATACCGCGGCTCAAGTTCACGACTTTCGCCTGATCCCCGACTTTGCCCAGCAGGGTGGTTTCGAAGTCGATCAATCCCACGTTGAAAATGAGCTGTGCCTTGTTCAGCTCCACGAACTGCCGGGGCGTCGGCTCGAACGTCTCGGGACTTGCTCCGGGCGGCACGAGCACCTCGATTTTGAAATCGTCGCCGACAATCCCCTCCACGATGCTGCGCAGCGGGGGGATCGAGACGTAAAACGTATTCTCCCCGGCGGGCTGTTCCGGCGTGCAGGCCGCGAGCAGCAGGGCCGCCAGTAAGTATGCCGATAATTTACGCATGGTTGACAATCAATGATTTGTGATTTATATGGTAGGGTAGTCCCCTGTATTTTGTGCAAAGGTAGTAAAATTACCCGTAGCGGCGGGATTTTGCGGCTTGTTTTGTCGTTTCGGCCGAAATGTTTATCTTTGGCCCCCGATTAAAATCCCCGTATGCCGATAAACAATCCGAAAGAGGTCCTCGCCCTGGTGGAGAGGGCCGCCTCCGACAAGATTTCGCTTCCCGTTCGCAAAATATTGATTTTAGCGTTTTTAGCTGGCGCCTATATTTCTATGGGAGGCTTGTTTTCCATCGTGATAGGGTATGGCTTTCCGTCGATGGCTCCTGCTCCGGGATTGCAGCGCCTGCTCTCCGGACTTGTCTTCCCGCTGGGGCTTATGCTGGTCGTTTTCGCGGGAGCGGAACTCTTTACGGGCAATAATGCCGTGCTGATCCCCGGTGCATTGGGACGACGTTATGGATGGCGTAAGGTGTTGTTAAATTGGATGTTGGTCTATGCCGGAAATTTTGTCGGGTCGCTGTTTTTCGCCTGTTTTCTCGTGAAACTTCCCGGCATGCTCTCTGCCGAGGCGTGGCGTTCGGCGGCCGTCGGCATTGCCGAGGCAAAGGTCTCGATGCCGTGGCTCACGGTGTTCCTGCGGGGTGTCGGCGCCAACTGGCTGGTGTGCCTGGCCGTGTGGCTGGGTTTGAGCGCCAACGATGTCGCGGGCCGGCTGCTGGGATTGTTTTTCCCGATAATGTGTTTTGTGGCAATCGGTTATGAACACAGCGTCGCCAATATGTTTTTCATTCCGCTGGGCATGATGCACGGTGCATCGGTCACCGTGTCCGATTTTCTGCTTGCCAATCTTGTTCCCGCGACTTTGGGCAATATCGCCGGCGGAGCGGTCTTTGTCGGCGGTATCTACTGGTATATTAATAAGTAAAAAACGGTTGATTATTAATCAATTAATATTCGGGTAACGACCATAATTTAACATAATGACAATATTAATTCAATTACCTTTGTACTGTATTGAAAAAGCATCCCGATTAAAGGATGCTTTTTTTATGGTCGCCGGTCGGACGATTGGCCGGCGGGTTAAATTCATTTTGGATTTTAAGCTTCGGCCGGCGGCGGATTATCTTCCTGTGCGTGCAACATTCACAAAAATATTCCGGGCGATGGCTTTTAGCGCTTTGTCGGCGTGAAACTCTCGAAGGTAAGGTCATCGTACAATATTACGATTCGCCGGACGGCGACGTCTGTCCGTGTGCCGGAAAATGGAGCCGTTGCCGGCGGCGCCGGATTTTCGGACGTTGTCGAAGCCGGCTCCTGATGCGGCGGGTTGAGCGGCGTATTCCGGGTCGGACCGAACAATCCGTCGGAGATCGACGATTCGACCGCAGCGGCCGGTGCGGATTGTTCGGGTTCGCTGTCGCGATACATCTTGTCGGAATCGAGCAGCAGCCAGTCGGGATTGATTCGCGGGAACCTCCGGAGAATCTTTTGTAACAAATCGAAGCCCGGTTTGTTTCGCCCGGCGAGAATATGGGAAATTCCCGCCGGATTGATTTCGAGCAGTTCCGCGAGCTGGCTCGGCTTCAATCCTTCGTTTTTCATCAGATCGAGCAATTTTTCCCTCATCAGCGCAAATTTTTACAAATATAAAGTTTTTTCTTTTGTAAAACAAGTAAAATCTACATTTGTAAAATGTTAATAAGTGTCGACAAAGTTTACAAGTGTAAATAAGTCGATATGGTTAAATTTGCATGCAATCTATTTGTTAAAGCGTTATTTTAGATAAATAACGATAAATATATGGTATTTGAATATTTACGCTGTGCACTATTGGCGCAGTCTACTTGTAGCTGGTTATTGATGGATTAGACTATATGATATTGAATTGTTTCTTTAAGTAATATTCGTAAATGACTGATTAATGAGTATATATTGCTCAATGTTTAATATTTTGATCGCTTGTTGGTCGCTCTGAAATTGCAGTTTATTTAAAGGATGTCGGATTATTATAATTGTAACTATTGACATCTTTAACAAACAAATGTGATTTACAAATGTAATTACATATGGAAATGACGCGGACATTATGTGTTTACATTTGTAAATACACTACCCTATTTTGTAAAAATGAATGCATTTTCAAGCTATTTCCGAACCCTTATCAGACATTTTGTTAACATCTCCGGATTTCGGATTTATTATGTTAAATAAAAAGAGGCCGGATAGTGTTGATAACCCACTATCCGGCTTAAATACAGCTTGTTGTAGATTTGTAAACAGCCTTCTATTTCGAGAGTTTGTCGGCTATTTCGCGGAACTCTTCCGGCGTCAGTTTGAGCTTTTCGCGGTGGAAATCCACGTCGTTTTCGCTCTGAATGGGGATCAGATGAATGTGTGCATGGGGCACTTCGAGGCCTAAAACTACGACTGCTACCCTTGCACACGCTATTTCCCGCTTGATTTTGGCTGCGACCTCTTTGGCGAAAAGCATCATGCCTGCCAGCGTTCGGTCATCGAGGTCGAAAATGTAGTCCACCTCCTTTTTGGGGACGACCAGCGTATGGCCTTTTGTCAGCGGATTGATGTCGAGAAATGCGTAGTAGTCTTCGTTTTCGGCTACTTTGTACGAGGGGATCTCCCCTGCGATGATGCGTGAAAAAATAGTTGCCATATCTTTGTTTTTAGGTTTTGCCTATTTAGCGACCGGGGCGTCTTCTGAAGTTTCGGCTGCATTTTTTTCTGCGGCGATTCGTTTATTGCGGATCAGTTCCTTGATGCTGTTAAATACATTGACAAGGATCATTATCAGCAGCAGGCTGTCGGTGAATGTGAACTTGTCCGGTTCTGCGAAAAGCCCGAAAATCGCCCATGTCGTGAATAACGCACCCCAGAACCAAAGCGCCCTGCGCTGCATTCGGACCGTTTTCGCGGCTTCCCGCCGGCGGTATTCTTCCAGCCATTTATTTTCCCGAGGTGTCATTTTCGTCATTTATCGAGGTTTCTGCTGTGGAGAGAGTGGGTCAGAGATCGCCCCACGGCCTCTTGTCCGCCAAAATACGCCTGTTATTGACAATGCCGAGAAGGATGCTGACGAGGAAGAGGGCAATCCCCAACGCTCCCAACCAGTCCGACCGGGAGATGACATCGGTACGGAATAAGTAGATTCCCCATCCGATACTTGCGGCGATTGCGCATCCGAGCAGGATGTATTGCAGTTTCAGATTGCGTTCTGCCTTGTCCGGGTCCCGGGCGGCGGCCCGCCAACGCAGTTCTTCGGGCGTCAAGGGGGCTTTAGGCTTGGTTTCAGGCATCTTATTCCTCGAACTTGGGTTTCAGTATTTCCGAGTAGATAATCGCCTGCCGGAGGTTGAATTCCTCGGTCTGGGACGTTGTTGCCGCATCCGGTGCATTGTTTGTGAGGGAATGCGCGGCGATTTCGTCATTCCCGCTGTCGTCCATGAGCCGGTTGACGGTCTGATGGCGTAAATGCCCCCTCCCGGCGGCTTTCGGCGTCGTATGTTCCGGTGCATATTCCTCGGCGGGAATCTCCTCCAGACTCTGGCATTCGTCCGGAAAAACGGGTGCAACGGGCCACGGCGCAGGGCGCGGAGCCGGCATCGGGTCCGGTTCGGACTCCGGGTGTGCCTGCGAGGGCCACGCCTCTTCATGGCCGGGTGTGCGGGCGCCTTTTCCGCGGGCCTTGCGCGATTGCGATACGACGTTGAATATCATCGCTCCGGCGATGATCACGACCCATATTACCGTTGCGAAATCATCCATGTCTTTAACTCAATGTTCGTTTGACACTCTCTATACCCTTTATCTTGCGCAGTTTGTCCATCACGGCGTGGAGACTTTCGGCGTCCTTCACGTAGAGGCTGACGTTGCCTTCGAAGATGCCGTCGTGGCTGTGGATGTTCACTTCGCGGATATTGATGTTGAAATCGGCGCTTACGACCTTCGCCAGGTCGAGCAGGATGCCCTGCCGATCAATGCCGCGCAGTTCCGTGGTCACCAGGTAGGACATGGCCTTGTGCTGCGACCATTTGATCTCCTCCTTGACGATGTTGCGGCCGAACTGTGTCGCAAGACGGTTCAGCTCGTCGCATGTGGCCTTGTGTACGATGATGTTTCCCGAGGCGGGGTCTCGATACCCTACCACCTTGTCGCCCGGAATGGGCTTGCAGCACTCCGCGATTTCGAACTGCGGTTCCGTGGCCGGAGCCTCCTCTGCCGGGGCGATTTCGCCCGGAATTGCGGCATCGTCCGTCTCGTCCTCCTTCTTCTGGGGGATGAAGAGGGTCCAGAATTTGAGTATCTTGCTCTTGGAGTTGACCTTGAGGGCTTTGTCCAGGTTGTCGAGCGAGACGATTCCCGCTCCGATCTTACTGTACAGCTCCTCCTTGTTCTTGCTGTCGTAAATGGGCGTGATCTTGCGCAGTACGCGGCCGCTCAACTTGACGTTCAGCGACTTCATCTTTTCGTCGAGCATCTGCATGCCCCGCTCGATGTTGTTCTGCCGTTCGCGTTTGAGGAAACTCTTGATCGACTGTTTGGCCTTGGCCGTGGTGACCGTTTCGAGCCATTCGGGCTTGGGGCGGGCGTTGTCGGCCGTGATGATCTCGATCTGGTCGCCGCTGTTGATCTGCGTGGTGATCGGTTCGAGTTTGTGGTTGATCTTGGCGCTGATGGCGCTGTTTCCGATCTTCGAGTGGATGTCGTAGGCGAAGTCGAGGGCCGTGGCTCCGAACGGCATTTTCCGGGCTTCGCCCTTGGGGGTAAATACCACTATTTCCGACGTATACAGCGATAACTTAAAGTTGTCCAGGAAGTCCACGGCGTTCTCCGTCGGACTGTTCAGCGCCGCGCGTATCTGTTTCAGCCACTTGTCGAATTCGTCCTCGTCCTGCGAAATGGTCGCATGCTTGTATTTCCAGTGGGCGGCGAACCCGCGTTCGGCGATGTCCTCCATGCGCTGCGTGCGGATCTGCACCTCGACCCACACTCCGTCGGGTCCCATCACCGTCGAGTGCAGCGCCTCGTAGCCGTTGGCCTTGGGCATCGAAATCCAGTCCCGCAGCCGGTCGGGCTTGGGGGTGTAAATGTCGGTGATCGTGGAGTAAATCTGCCAGCATTGGGTTTTCTCCGACGGAAACGGCAGCGGCTTGAAGACGATGCGGATGGCGAACAGGTCGTAAATCTCCTCGAAAGGGATCTGCTTGCGCTGCATCTTGCTCCAGATCGAGTAGACGCTTTTCACGCGTCCCGAAATCTTGTAGTTGATGTTGTCGCGGTTGAGCGAGGCGATGATCGGGGCGTTGAACTTGTTGATGAACTCCCGGCGCGAAGCTTCGCTTTCCTGCAATTTCTGCGTGATTTCGGCATACTGCTGCGGGAAGCGGTACTTCATGCAGAGGTCCTCCAGTTCGCTCTTGATCGAGTAGAGCCCCAGCCGGTAGGCCAGCGGCGCGAAGAGGTAGATCGTCTCGCCCGTGATCTTGATCTGCTTGTTCATCGGCATCGCCCCCAGCGTGCGCATGTTGTGCAGGCGGTCGGCGATCTTTATCAGGATCACCCGTACATCGTCGGAGAGCGTGAGGAGCACTTTACGAAAATATTCGGCCTGCTCGGAGGTGTCGGCGTTGAACACGCCGGACATTTTCGTCAGTCCGTCGACCATCGAGGCGATTTTCGGGCCGAAAATGCGTTCCATGTCCTCCACGGAGTATTCCGTGTCCTCCACGACGTCGTGCAGCAGGGCCGCGACGACCGATTTCACGCCCAGCCCGATCTCCTCGATGACGATCTTGGCTACTGCAATAGGATGCAGGAGGTACGGCTCGCCGGAGCGGCGCCTTACCCCCTCGTGTGCCTCCTTGGCCAGGAAAAATGCACGTTTGATGAAGTTCCAGTCCTCGTCGTTCTTGCAGATCTTGGTGCACGAGAGGAGCAGGTCGTCCCATTTCTCCTTTATAAGGTTCTCATCCTCGGCAGTATATCCCATAGACTACTCCTTTTTGGTGGTCTTCATGGCTTCGCGGACCTTGGCCTCGATCTCGTTGCGCAGCTCCTCGTCGTTTTTCAGCAGCTCCTTGACGGCGTCGCGTCCCTGTCCGATCTTGCGGTCGCCGTAGGAGAACCACGATCCGGCCTTCCTGACCACGCCGTAATCGACGCCCAGGTCGACGATCTCGCCGATCTTCGAAATGCCCTCGCCGAACATGATGTCGAACTCCGCGCGTTTGAACGGAGGGGCCACCTTGTTCTTCACGACCTTGACCTTCGTGCGGGTTCCCAGCTGGTCCTCGCCGTCCTTGATGACCGACATGCGGCGGATGTCGATACGCACCGAAGCGTAGAATTTCAGCGCATTGCCTCCCGTGGTGGTCTCGGGGTTGCCGTAGACCACGCCGATCTTGTCGCGCAGCTGGTTGATGAAGATGCAGACGGTCTTGGTCTTCGAGATGCTCGACGTGAGTTTGCGCAGCGCCTGCGACATGAGGCGCGCCTGAAGACCCATCTTCGAGTCGCCCATTTCGCCCTCGATCTCGGCCTTGGGCGTCAGCGCCGCCACGGAGTCGATGACGATGATGTCGATGGCGCTCGAACGGATCAGCGAGTCGGCGATTTCGAGCGCCTGCTCGCCGTTGTCGGGCTGCGAAATGAGCAGGTTGTCGACGTCCACGCCCAGTTTCTGTGCGTAGAAACTGTCGAAGGCGTGCTCGGCGTCGATGAAGGCCGCGATGCCGCCGGCCTTCTGCGCCTCGGCGATGGCGTGAATCGCCAGCGTGGTCTTGCCCGACGACTCGGGACCGTAGATCTCCACGACGCGGCCCTTGGGATAGCCGCCTACGCCGAGCGCCATGTCGAGCGTGATTGAACCCGTCGGGATGACCGGAATGTCGTTCACTTCGGTGCTGTTCATGCGCATGATCGAGCCTTTGCCGAAGTCCTTCTCTATTTTCTGCATCACTGCGTCCAGCACTTTGAGCTTGTCCGCGTTTATCTGTACTTTTTCTGCCATTATGGTTTTGTTTTGTATCATTAACTTTGTTTCGGTCCGCTGCTGTCGAACTTCGCCGAGCGGCGGGAGCCGTTGTTTCGCCGCCTTGCGGCGTCGGGTCCCCGCCCGAGACGGGGATTTAGGGGGTGGGTCGGATTCGTAAACGACGCTTTAGGCGGCGAATACGGCGGTCGGACGCACATCGGCGGGACAAATTGTATCCTGTCCTTACTTGTAGGAATCAATGATCTGCCGGTAGTGGTTCTTGGTGTCCACCTTGGTGAAAATCTTCTCGATGCGGCCTTCGGCGTCGATGACGAACGTCGTGCGCAGCACACCCATGTACTTGCGGCCGTACATCGACTTTTCGGCCCACACGCCGTAGGCTTCGCACACCGAGTGGTCGGTGTCGGAGAGCAGCGTGAAATTCAGGTCGTGCTTGTCGCAGAAACTGCGGTGCGACTTCTCGCTGTCGGGGCTTACGCCGATGATCCGGAATCCCATCCGTGTCAGTTCGGCCTTGCCGTCGCGCAGGCTTTTGGCTTCGAGCGTACAGCCCGAGGTGTTGTCCTTGGGGTAGAAATAGAGTATCGTGCGCTGTCCTCGCAGATCGGCAAGCGTCAGAGGCTCACCGTCTTGGGTCGTGGACTTGAAATCGGGGGCCATCTCCCCCGCCTGCAACTGTGTCATAGCGTTTTCCGAAAAAGAGATTATTTTCTCAAAGGTATGAATTTTCCGGCGATTTTCATGCTTCCCGGGCGACTTTTTTGCGGCCTAATCCCATTGGTAGGTCACTTCGATCTGCTCGTTGAACTCCTCCTGCGTGGTGTTGAGCCGGTGCAGGCAGGCAGGACACCGGATGGCCGTTTCGGTCTCGACGTATTCGCCGCACCCGACGCACATCGGCAGCAGGCCGTAGCCCGGCTGCATGGAGTGCTCGAACTGCGCTCCGCAGTGCTTGCACCTGATTCTGTAAGCTGTTCCCATTGTCGTTTTGTTTTTGGTTCACGCTGCAAAGGAACGGCCTATGAGTGACAGGTTGTGACACATCGGTGAAAAATGTAAAATAAACCCGCCGACAGTTGTCGGCGGGTCGTTCGGCTAATGGTGGTGTTCGGCCTCCATGGCCTCCTGCCGGGTCTTGTGGACCGTGCCGTGGGGGTGTTCCGCCGGGGCGTAAATCGAGTAGATTTTCAGCGGTTTGTCACCAGTGTTGACGATGTTGTGCCATTTTCCGGCCGGGACCAGGATCGCATAGTCGTCCGAGACCTCGCGCACGAAGTCGAGGTTGTCCTCGCTGTCGCCCATCATCACGCGTGCCGTGCCCTCCTCCACGCGCAGGAACTGGTCGATGTCGTGGTGTTGTTCCAGCCCCACGTCGCCGCCGGCGGGAATCGCCATCAGCGTCACCTGCAGGTTGTGGCCGGTCCACAATGCGGTCCGGAAATTCTCGTTCGCGAGCGTGTGGCTTTCGATGTTCAGCACCGTCGGTTCGGCTCCGTGATCTTTCAGCGAGACGGGTTCGGCGGAGGCTTTTGCCTGCGGGGCCGGAGCTTGCCGGCAGCACGATGCGGCGGCGAGTGCGAGGCACAGCGCGCCGGTCGTCAGGAGGTGATTTCGTTTCATGCGGTTTGCTTTCAAAGTTTGTGGAAATATAGTGAAAAATTTATATTTTCGGGGTGTTTGCCGCAATATATTCGCGGATATAGCCTGTCAGCTCGGGGGAGTCGACGATGCGGATGTCGTCCAGCAGCCCCACGACGAAGCGTCCCACCCCGGCCATTCCGGCCACCTCCGTGTCGAGCGACCAGCGTCCCCGCCCCAGCGGTTTCACATCGCGTTCGGCCAGCGGATACTCCTCGCACAACAGGTTGTAGGCCAGCGTTCCCAGTTCCAGCCGCACGCGGCGGCGCGCCCCGCCGTGCATGCGGAAGGCGTCGATGAATCCCTCGCTGTGGGCTTCTTGGTGCTCCCACACCGCTTCGGACAGCTCCACGGAGCCGATACGCGAGGTTTTGAAGAGTTTGTTCGTGTGGCTTTCGAGGTCGTAGCACCACACCTGCACGTAGTTGGTCGTGAAGGCGAAAGGCTCTACCCTGCGGTCGCGGACCCCGCCTCCGTGGGCCGACAGATAGCCGTGCAGCACGGCCTGCCGCTCCTGCTCGATGGCCTCGATCAGCCGCCGGATGTTCGGGGCGTTTTTGCCCCGCACGACGGTGTCGGCCAGCGTCTTGTTGTCGTAGACGGAGTAGAGTTTGCGCTTGAGGTTCTGCTTGAGCATATTGGTGTCGTCGATGTTCTCGATGGCGTTTTTCAGGATCACGGCCTCCTCCTCGGTGAAGTGCACCAGCTGCGAGATGTCGCGGAAGTGCGGCGACTCCTTGTCGAGACGGATGCAGTCGCCCGATTTCTTGATCACGAATCCCGCTTCGCGGAAGGTGTCGATATACCGGTAGACCGTGCGGCGCGACATCTGGAGCCGTTCGGCCAGCTGGTCGACGTTGTAGGTGGTGTTGGCCGTCAGCAGCTTCATTAGCCGCAGCAGGCGTTCGAGTTTGGGTTGGTCCATAATTATTCGGCAGCAGACGGCTGTTCGCCGTGCAGAGGTCGTAAATTAGCCATAAGAAAGTCGGATGTTCTTTTTATGAAGTCATCGAATGCAATCAGCATCGGGTCTTCCTTTCCGCCGTGAGCGGCATTTTCGACAATCATCAACTCTTTGGGTGTCGTTTCGGGCAGCGATTCGATTATTTTCCTGCTCATCCAGACGGGAGTGCGGAAATCGTTCTCGCCTACGATCAGGAACAGGGGCTTTTCGAATTCCGGAGCGATATGTACGGGCATCAGTTCGGTCGGAAAATCATCCGGAACCAGCAATTCATTGCGGGTCTTGTTTTTGTACTGCATGACCAAAGGGATGAAATCGTCGAAATCCGTCGGAAGGGAACGGCCGATGAAAGCATTCACCAGATTGTCGGTGTGTGCCGTAATCATGGAGAGATAGGCGCCTGTCGACCAGCCGACGATGGCCGTCGCTCCGTCCAGAACTTCCTCCTGTTCGGAGGTCTTCCGTATGACAGCCCGGTAATCTTCCAACATTTCCGTATAACACAGGTAGTTGCGATCCATTGCAAAGGGTGAGCTCTTGCCGAATCCGCGCCAGTCGAAAGTGACGACATTGAACCCCCGGGAGGTCCAGTTCTTCGCCAGATAAAGTTGGAAGTAGGACATATTGCCTGCATCGCCATTGCATATGATGATGGTCGGGCGCTTTGCCTCACCCGGCGCTTCGTGGGTTCGGCGGTTTTCGTTCGGATTCCGCAGCTCGCTCTCGGACGGCGGGTTTTGTGCAGGGAAAAACCAGGTTTCGATTTTATAGCCGTCGTTTGTGATGACTTCTAAATTTCTATATATCAGCCCCATGCTTTCCGGCTTCCTGATATATACGGTATCCGGAATAATTGCATGGCAGTTTGCGATTCCTGAAAAGGACGCAATCAAAAGAGTGACGAACGCTTTCATGCTGTTTTCGGCAAATATACGAAAAAGTCGTAACATTGTCTGTCACGACCCGCTTTCGGGTTGGTTCATAGGCGGTCGGTCGAGCAGTTCGGAGAGTTTCTGCGCGAGGGCTTCGCTCCGCAGTTGTTTGGCTATGATCTTTTCCGTCGCACAGTCGATCAGGAAGCAGGAAGGGATACCGCCCAGCGTATAGTCGCTCCATGCCTGTGTCTGGCGCGGGTGCAGACCGAATCCCTGATGAATCTGCGTCCAGCGCATGCCGTAGGTCTCGATGCATTCGAGCCACCGTTTGCGGTTGGCGTCGTAGGAGACGCCGAAGATGTCGAATCCCCGGCTGTGGTATTTCTCGTAAAGCGCAGCGAGGTTCGGGAACTCCGCCCGGCAAGGCCCGCACCAGAGGGCGCCGAAGTCGAGCAGCACGTAGCGGTTGCCCGGTTTACGGACTGTCGCGGCGAGTGAAACGGTATCCCCTTCGGGCGTCTGTCCCGTGATGTCGGCATAAGATGTTCCGACATCGGCGCGCATTCCGGCGATCGTCTTGCGCAGTCCGAGCAGGGCGGGATGCTTTTGAAATGCAGCCGGGAACGAATCCAATAATGGCAGAAGCTCGCGCCCGGGACGATTGGTCAGTAATTCGTTCTCCAGCAGGGATAGCGCCAGGGCGTTGCGGTTCTCGAGAACGACCGCGCGGAATAAACTGTCGCAGGCTTCGGCCGTACGCAGCGGGGAAAGGCCTTTTTGCCTCAACCCGGCGACTTTTTGCGGCAGTTCGTTCCTGAACTCGTTCTGCGGCGTTCCGGTCAGGATGAATTCGTCTTCATTGCGCTTTTCAACACGGATCTCGCCGGTTTCGAGGATGAAATCCGAGTCGCTGATTTGTTCTCCGTCGGCGCCTCGTCCCATATAGAGGAAGGCGCTCACCGGATAGGGCCAGCTTCCTTTCATTGCGAAGGACGAGTTGTCGATTCGCGCCGAGTCGATGATGGTCTCCGGGCCTCCGGCATAGGTGATGATGTACATGTATTTTCCGTCGGTAAACGCCGGGTCGCGGCCCGTAAGGGTGAATTTTACGGCTGTCGATTGGCTGCAACCCGCCAGAATCGCGGTTGCGGTGATGATCGAAAGGGACTTTTTCATGGGTTTGAGGGTTGGTGACTCCAAATATACGAAAAAGTCGTGACATTGTCTGTCACGACCCTCTGTTTGTACCGACGGTATGTGTACCCAATTTATTGGGCGAGCACCTTTTTTTCGATCTCCTCGACCTGGCGGCGGAACGCCTTGTCGGTCTCGATCAGATTCGTCACGGCCTTGCACGAGTGGAGCACCGTGGCGTGGTTGCGGCCTCCGATGGCCGACCCGATCGTCGTCAGCGGCGCCTTGGTGTGCTGCTTGGCCAGATACATGGCGATCTGCCGGGCCTGGGCGATTTCGCGCGTGCGCTCCGTGGAGTTGAAGCGTGCGAAGTCCAGATTGAGGTATTCGCACACGACCTCGATGATGTGGTCGATGGTGATTTCCTTCTGGTAGAGCTTCACGTAGACCTTCAGAATCTCCTTGGCCAGCGACGTGGTGATCTTGCGTCCGAGGAACGAGGCGTTGGCCACCAGCGACGACAATGCGCCTTCGATTTCCCGCACGTTGGCCGAGATGTTGTCCGCCAGGTACGCCACCACGTCGTCCGTGATCTGCGCCCCGAGTTTCTGCGCCTTGGCGCGTATGATCTTGAGCTTCGTGTCGTAGTCCGGCGTGTTGAGCTGGGCCGACAGTCCCCATTTGAAACGGGTCAGCAGTCGCTGCTCGATGTCCTTCAACTCGACGGGCGGCTTGTCCGACGTGAGAATCAGCTGCTTGCCCGCCAGTTGCAGGTGGTTGAAGATGTTGAAGAACGCGTTCTGCGTACCGGTCTTTCCCGTCAGCTCCTGGATGTCGTCGATGATCAGCACGTCGATCATCTGGTAGAAGTGGATGAAGTCGGGAATCTCGCCGTTCTTGTAGGCCGTCTGGAACTGCGCCTGGAACTTGTTCATCGAGACGTACAGCACCTGCAACTCCGGGTGGCGCTGGCGCACCTCGTGGCCGATCGACTGCACGATGTGGGTCTTTCCCAGCCCCGAATCCCCATATATATAAAGAGGATTGAAGGGGTTGTTTCCTGGGTTCACCGCCACGGACATGCCCGCCGAGCGGGCCAGCCGGTTGCACTCGCCCTCGATGAAGGTCGCGAACGTGAGGTTCGGGTTCAGCTGCGGGTCGATGATTATTTTCTTGAGGCCCGGAATTACGAACGGATTCTTTATATTTGCGGTGTTGGTCTGCGTGTTGAAGCGCGAGATGGCCGTCGTGTCGGAATCCGCGGCCACGGGGACCGCCTGGACCGTCGTGCGGGGCACGGCGTAGTGGAGGCGGGTCTGCTGCCCGTAGAGCTGCGAGATGATCGGTTTGAGGAACGGGATGTAGTTCTTCTCGATCTGGCGGACGTAGCTTTCGTTGGGAACCCTCAAGCGAAGCGTCGTGCCGTCGAATTCGAGCGGGACGATGGGCTGAAACCACTTTTCGAACTCCTCGGCGGAGGTCCGGGCCTTGATCTGGTCCAAGCAGTTTTGCCATATATCGCTATATGTCCGTGTGTTGTTTAACATGACAGAGGGTTGCACTATTTTTGATGTGACAAAGTTGTGAATAATTTTGCAAAAAGATTCTCGATTTTATGTTGCAGTTCTCCTTTTTTTGTATATAGAAAAACAACGGTTTCCGGGGTCTCAATTTTAACTCCCTGATAGTGAATTATCGAATTTTATTTCGTATATTTGCATATAATTTTTTTGGGACTTCCGAAGTCAAACTATAAATAAAACTAATAAACTTATGGCAAACGAATTGGAACAATTGGTTCTGAAAAAAGCCCAGAGTTGGCTCGACGGCCACTATGACGAGGCGACGAAAAAGCAGGTCAAATACCTGATGGACAACGATATGAAAGAGCTTGTCGAGAGCTTCTACAAAGATCTCGAATTCGGTACGGGCGGCCTGCGCGGCATCATGGGCGTGGGTTCCAACCGCATGAACGTCTATACGGTGGGCGCCGCCACGCAGGGTCTTTCGAACTACCTGAAGAAGAACTTCGCGGGCGAGCGGGTGCGTGTGGCCGTGGCCCACGACAGCCGCAACAATTCGCGCATGTTCGCCGAGCGTGTGGCTGATATTTTCGCCTCGAACGGGTTTCAGGTTTTTCTGTTCGACGCGCTCCGGCCGACGCCGGAATTGAGCTTCGCCATCCGCGAACTGAAGTGTCATTCGGGCGTGGTCGTCACGGCCTCGCACAACCCCAAGGAGTACAACGGTTACAAGGCCTACTGGACCGACGGGGCGCAGGTCACCGAGCCGCACGACAAGAACATCATCGCCGAGGTTGCGAAGATCACCGACGTGGATATGATCGAGACGGGCAAAAATCCCGAAAATATCACCATCCTCGACGAGAAGTTCGATGAAATCTATTTAAATAAGGTGCACGAACTCTCGCTTTCGCCCGAAAGCGTGAAGAAGCACCACGACATGAAGATCGTCTATTCGCCGATGCACGGTGCGGGCGTGCGGCTGGTTCCGGCGTCGCTGAAGAAATTCGGCTTCACGAACGTGATCATGGTGAAGGAGCAGGCTGTCATCGACGGCGACTTCCCCACCGTCGAGTCTCCCAACCCCGAGGAGCGCAAGACGATGGCGATGGCCATTGATCTGGCCGCGAAGGAGGGCGCCGACCTGGTTCTGGCCACCGACCCCGATTCGGACCGCATCGGCGTGGCGCTGCGCAACAAGAAGGGCGAATACGTGCTGCTGAACGGCAACCAGACCCTCGTGCTGCTGTTGAGCTACCAGCTGACCCGCTGGGCCGAGCGCGGCGAGCTGGACGGCAACCAGTATGTCGTGAAGACCATCGTCACCTCGCAGATGGCCAACGCCGTGGCCGAGCATTTCAAGGTGAAGTGCTACGACTGCCTCACGGGCTTCAAGTATATCGCCAAGATCATCCGCGAGAACGAGGGCAAAGCCAAGTACATCGGCGGCGGCGAAGAGTCGTTCGGTTACCTGGCGGGCGACTACGTGCGTGACAAGGACGCCGTGTCGGCCTGCTCGCTGGCCGCCGAGGCCGCCGCATGGGCGATGGATACGATGGGCCTGACGCTCTACGAGTGGTTGCAGGAACTCTACGTGAAATACGGTTTCTACCGCGAGGGCCTCGTTTCGGTGGTCCGCAAGGGCAAGGAGGGCGCCGAGCTGATCCAGAAGATGATGGTCGACTTCCGCGCCAATCCGCCCAAGGCGATCCTCGGTTCCGAGGTGGTGAAGATCAACGATTTCCAGACGCTCGAAACGCTCGACGTGAAGACCGGCGCGAAGACCGCCATCGAGCAGGACCGCAGCAACGTGCTGCAATGGTTCACCGCCGACGGCACGGCCGTTTCGGTGCGTCCCTCGGGCACGGAGCCTAAAATCAAGTTCTACTTCGGCGTGAAGGCGCCGCTGGCTTCGGTCGCCGATTTCGACAAGACGCTGGCTGAACTCGACGCCAAGATCGAAGGCATCAAGAAAGACCTCAAGCTGGAGTAGCCCCCTGCTTTCGGGGCGGTTCCGTCCCGCCGATACCTCCGAACGATCCCGTTCGGAGGTATTTTTTTGTTCCGGGGCGTTCCGGGCGTTTGCACGGCCCCGAAAAGGGCTGGCTCCGCGGGCATGAAATCGCCTTTGCTCTATATCCTCGAAGTGCTCTTTTGCAGCGGACTGCTCCTGGCGTTCTACCGCCTGCTGCTGGTCCGCAAGGTTTCATTCAGGGCCTGTCGCCGCTATCTGGTCGCTGCCGTATTTCTCTCGGCGGTCATCCCGGCGCTCGACATTCCGCTCTACCCTGCCCGGACGGTGGTCTATCCGCTGCCGCTGATTGCCGCGCCCCCGGCTGAAAACTTCGTGCAGACGACCGGGGAGCTTCCCGTTGCCGTTCCGGTCGTCCCATCCGGCTGGCGGCGCATATTGCGCCCGATGGCTGTGGGTGGCTATCTGACGGCGCTGTTTCTGTCGCTTGGGTTTCTTGCGGTCCGCATGGTCGGAATTCGCCGTCTGCGGCGACGGTCGCGTCTGACCGATTGCGGGGCGTACACCCTTGCCGAGCATCCGCAGATCGCCACTCCCTTTTCGTTCCTGCGCACGGTTTTTCTGGGCGGAGGATACGAAGGTCGCCGGCGCATGATCGTTCTCTGCCATGAAGCGGGGCATGTCCGTCACCGCCATTCGGCGGAACGCATCGCCGTCGAGCTGGTCCGCAGTCTCTTTTGGTTCAATCCGTTCGTCTGGATTGCCGGGCGGTGGTTGCAGGAGGTGCACGAATGGGAGGCCGACCGCGACGTGCTCGACGCCGGTTACGACCTTACCGAATACAGAACGGTTATTTTTCACCAACTCTTCGGCCATAATCCGGATATAGCCTGCGGGTTGAATCATTCACTCACCAAAAAACGATTTGCCATGATGACCCAATTCAGAAAACGCCGTTTCGCCGTGCTGCGGCTCGGTGCCGCCATTCCCGTGGTGGCAGCAATGATGATGCTTTGCAGTTTTACCGTCAAAACTCCTCTTCCGGCAGCCGGGGACCCGGACCGGCCGACCGTTACGGTACATATTTCCTCCGGCGGAAAGATTCTCTTCAACGGCCGTCCTGTGACGGTCGGGGATCTGGAGCGGCTGATCGCCGCCGAACGCGAAAAACTCTCCGAAGCCGACCGTGCGCAGATGGAGGTGGTTCTGCGGGCCGACAAAGATGCTCCTATGGCCGATCTGGCCGACGTGATGGACGCGTCGCGCCGTGCGCATGCCTTTCGTCTCAAACTGACTGCGGAAGCTTCCGATCCCGGCATCGTGCGGATGCTTCCGCCCGATCCCCTGCGCCTGCCTGCCGACAGCGCGGATTATGCTTTGCCCGCGACGAACCGCAACGACAGGTAATTGCCCGCGCCGTGCCGTTGAAACTGACCGAACCAAGACGCTGATCCCTCCCCTGATGCCATAAGCGGGAAATGCCCCATACGACGGCCAAAGCCGCCGCATGGGGCGTTTTTACGGCTTCGGGCCGGGGCTTTGCCGCGGTCGGCGGCGTTTTATAACTTGGGGTTGCCGCGGTGACGCTCCTTGTCGCGGGCGGTCTTTTTGGCGAAATTGGCCTCAACGGCCGCCGTGAGGTCCACGCCCGTCTGGTTGGCCAGGCACACCAGCACCCACAGCACGTCGGCCATTTCGTCGGCGAGGTTCTCCTTTTCGCCCGCCTTGAACGACTGGTCGCCGTATTTGCGGGCCATCACGCGGGCCAACTCCCCCACCTCTTCGGTCAGGCAGGCCATGTTGGTCAGTTCCGAGAAGTAGCGCACGCCGTATTCCCGGATCCAGGCGTCTACGCGCTCCTGCAATTCCTTGATTTCCATCTTATTTTACTCTTATCAGATTCAGCCCGTCGCGCAGCGGGACGATGACGTTCTCCACCCGTGCGTCTTCGACGACCATGCGGTTGAATTCGAGGAGCGCCTGCGTGTGGCGGTCGTTGTGCGCCACGGGCTGCACGACCTTCCCCGACCAGAGGATGTTGTCGGCGATCAGCACCGATCCGCTGTGAACAAGCGCCTTACTGCCGTCGTCGCCCATCAGCATCCGGTAATAGGCCGGATATTCGCGTTTGTCGCCGTCGATGAACACGAGGTCGAATTCGCCGCCCAGTTTCGGGGCGATGTCGAGCGCCGAGCCGATGTGCAGGCGGATTTTGCCGCCGTGGGCCGAGCGGTCGAAATACGATCGGATGAACTCTTCCAGCTCGTCGTCCACCTCGACGGTGTGCAGTTCGGCCTCTTCCTCCAGCCCCGCGGCCATCGAGAGCGCCGAGTAACCCGTGAAGGTCCCGATTTCGAGCGCCCGCCGGGGCCGCAGCATCCGTACGAGCATCTCCAGCAGACGGCCCTGAATGTGCCCCGAGATCATCCGCGGCGCCACGGCCCGCAGATTGGTCTCGCGGTCGAGTTCGTGCAGCAGCTCCTCCTCGGGTTCCGAAAAATCGTGGACGTATTTTTCGAGAGCGTCCATCTATTCCTGATAAAATCCGTGTTTGTTGAAGGCGTACGATGCGGCGATTTGCTCCGGCGTGTCGGCTTCGAGCGCGAGCAGGCATTCGCGCGTGAATTCCAGATACCCCGAGCCGTTGGCCGTCACGACATTGCCGTCGCGCACGGCCTGCCGCTCCTGGTAGAGTTTCTCGCCCGTGTAGTTCGCGCCGCCCCATTCGCGAAGCATTTCGAGGCCGTTTCCGGTGTGCCTTACGCCGTTCAGGAATCCGTGGGCCGCGAGGAACGATGCGGCGTTGCAGATCGCACCGACGAGAATCCCGTGCGACAGGGCCTCCCTTACCAGCGGGACGATCCGTTCGGCTTCGGGCGTCGCCCAGCTCATGCCGCCGACGAGGATCAGCCCGGCGCAGTCGTCCGGCAGCGTCTCCGTATCGCAGTCGGGGGTGAGGGTCATGCCGCCGATCGAGCGCACGGGAACTCCCCCGGGCGTCGCATACCGCACGGCGTGGCTTCCCGGGCGTCCCGGCATAATGCCGCCGCGAAGCGCTGGGGCGAGGAATGCCGACTCCCAGTCGGCGAATTGGTCGAGTAATACGAACAATACGGTTTTCATCTTATTTGTAGATTAATCGTGACATATCCGAAAAAACCTCCTCAGCCACCTCCGTGAGCTGCCGGGCCGTCAGGGCGCGGACCTTGGCGTAGACCTGCTCCATGGTGTCGATGCCGTCGTGGACGAGCAGGCTTTTGCCCGCCCCGAGCATGTAGCTTTCGTTGCTTTCGCTCGATATGGCCAGCTGGGCGATGAACTGTTTCTTGGCCATCGACAGCTGGCGTGCCGTCAGCGGCACGGTGCGCAGTTTGTGCAACTGTCCTTCGATCAGCTCGATGCACTGCTCCGCGTTGCTGTGGTCCGAACTGAAATAGATGGCCACGATGCCCGTGTCGCCGTAGGGCGTGTAGCTGGCTTCGATGTTGTACGAAAGTCCGTTCTTCTCGCGCACCACGATGTTGAGCAGCGAGTTGGCGCACGGACCTCCGAGAATGTTCGTCACGAGGGCCAGCGGCAGCCGCCGATCCTCCGAGATGCCGAATGCCCGGCTGCCGATGATGCAGTGGGTCTGGTGCGTGTGCTTCGAAACCGCCTTTTCGAAGGCCCGGTAAGGCGCGGGCGCCGCGCGCACGAAACCGCGCTGCGAGGCGGGCTGCGAGGCGAAATAGCGTGCCGCGACGGCTTCGGCGGTCTTGGCCGAGAAGTTGCCGATCGACGAGAATACCATCTGGTCGGTGGTGTGCGTGCGTGCCGTGAAGGCGCGGATCGCCTGGCCGTCGTAGCGCATCAGCGACGCCTTGCGGCCCAGGATGTTGTGGCCCAGTTCCGAACCTTCGAACAGCATGTCCTCGAAGGTGTCGTAGATCAGGTCGGCGGGCGAATCCTTGTAGGTGTTGATCTCGTCGACGATCACCTCCTTTTCGCGCTCCAGCTCCCGGTCGGGGAACGTCGAGCGGAAAGCGATGTCGGCGATCAGCTCCGCGGCCTTCGCGAAGTCGCCCTTCAGCGTCGTGGCGTGAATCGTCGTGTCCTCCTTGGTGGTGAAGGCGTTCAGCTCCCCGCCGAGGTTTTCCAGGCGGCAGTTGACCTGCCATGCCTTGCGTCGCTCGGTCCCCTTGAAAAAGGCGTGCTCCGTCAGGTGCGCCAGTCCGTACTCTGCGGGATGCTCGTCGCGGCTCCCGGCGCCGATCACCAGCGCGCAGTGCGCCACGGTGTTTCGCACCTGACGGTGAATGCCGCGGATGCCGTTGGGGAGTGTATAGGTAGAGAATTCCATTCAATTGAAAATTAAAGATTAAAAATGAAAAATTGGGCTGCGCGGCTATTTTTGCACATGTGTACGGCAATTTTTCATTTTTCATTCTTCATTATTTTTGCGCGCATGCGCAAAAATTTGCCCGTATGGCTTTTGGTGCACTTTTCCAGTTCGCGCGGCGTGCCTTCGAACACGACCCGTCCGCCCGCCGTGCCCGCCTCGGGGCCGAGGTCCACGATCCAGTCGGCGCATTTGATGATGTCCATGTTGTGCTCGACGACGACGATCGTGTGTCCGCGCTGGATCAGGGCGTTGAACGCCGCGAGCAGTTTCGAGATGTCGTGGAAGTGCAGCCCCGTCGTCGGCTCGTCGAAGATGAACATGACGCCTCCCTGCGCCGAATCCTTCGTCAGGAACGAAGCCAGCTTCACGCGCTGGCTCTCGCCGCCCGAGAGGGTCGACGACGACTGTCCTAACTTGATGTATCCCAGACCCACGTCCTGCAACGGTTGCAGCCGCTCGACGATGCGCCGGCAGGTGGCGTTCTTCTTGCTTTCCTCGCCGAAGAAGGCGATGGCGTCGTCCACGGTCATCTCCAGTACGTCGTAGATCGACTTGCCGCGGTATTTCACTTCGAGCACCTCGTCGCGGAAACGCCGCCCGCCGCACGCCTCGCAGACCAGTTCCACGTCGGCCATGAACTGCATCGAGACCTTGATCATGCCCTCGCCCTGGCACTCCTCGCAACGGCCTCCGGCGATGTTGAACGAGAAGGCCGAAGCGCCCAGCCCGTTGTGCTGGGCATAGGGCTGGTCCGAGAAGAGTTTCCGGATTTCGTCGTAGGCCTTGATGTAGGTCACGGGGTTCGAACGCGACGATTTGCCGATGGGGTTCTGGTCGACCATCTCGACCGATTTGAGCAGCTGCACGTCGCCCGTCAGGCCGTCGAAATCGCCGGGTTTCACGCCCGTGTCGTAGAGCAGGCGCCGCAGCGCCGGGTAGAGGATTCCCTTCGCCAGCGACGATTTTCCCGAGCCGCTGACGCCCGTGATGCAGGTCATCACCCCCAACGGAATCCGCACGTCGACATTGCGCAGGTTGTTCTCCCGCGCGCCTTTGACGGTTATCGAGTTGCTCCATCCGCGGGCGGTTGCCGGAACGGCGATCTCGCGCCGCCCCGTGAGGTAGTCGGCCGTGAGGCTCTTTTTGCTTTTCAGCAGTTGGGGCAGCGTGCCGCTGAAGACCACTTCGCCGCCGTTGTAACCGGCCTTGGGTCCGATGTCGACGATCCAGTCCGCGGCGCGGATCACCTCCTCCTCGTGCTCCACGACGATCACCGTGTTGCCCAGGTCGCGCAGCTGTTTCAATACGCCGATCAGGCGGTTCGTGTCGCGCGGATGAAGCCCGATCGACGGTTCGTCGAGGATGTAGAGCGAACCGGTGAGGTTGCTGCCCAGCGAGGTCGAGAGGTTGATGCGCTGGCTCTCGCCGCCCGAGAGGGTCGACGACAGGCGGTCGAGCGTCAGGTAGCCCAGCCCCACGTCGGCGAGGTATTGCAGGCGGTTGCGGATTTCGACGAGGATGCGCGACGCCGTTTTCGTGTCGTGTTCGTCGAGTTCCAGCCCTGCGAAGAAGGCGATCAGGGAGTCCACGGGCATCGCCACCAGATCGGCGATCGTCTTGCCGCCGACGCGTACGTACAACGCCTCTTTGCGCAGGCGCGAGCCGCCGCATTCGGGACAGGCGGTCTTGCCCGTGTAGCGGGCCTTCATCACGCGGAACTGGATTTTGCGCCGCTCCGAGTCGATGTATTCGAAAAATTCGTCGAGTCCGTGGAAATATTCGTTGCCGCGCCACAGCAGCCGTTTCTGCTCGGGCGTCAGTTCGTGGAACGGCGTGTGGATCGGGAATCCGAACTTCGAGGCGTTCTCCACGAGCTGCTGCTTCCATTTGCGCATCGTCTCGCCCCTCCAGCAGGCTACGGCGTCCTCGTAAATGGTCTTGCTCTTGTCGGGGATCACCAGGTCCTCGTCGATGCCGATCACCTTGCCGTAGCCCTCGCACCGGGGGCAGGCCCCCAGCGGGTTGTTGAAGCTGAAGAGGTGTTCCGAGGGGCGTTCGAACTCGATGCCGTCGGCCTCGAAGCGCGACGAGAACTCCCGTACGCCCTCGTCCGTGACGATTTCGCAGATGCCCCCGCCGTAGGAGAAGGCGCGGGCCACCGAGTCGCGGATGCGGGTCTGCGAGTCCTCGTCCGTCGCTACGCGCATGCGGTCGACGACGATCCGGATTTCGTCGGCCCGGGTGTCGGGACCGATTCCGGGCAGCACGTCCTCGATCAGCCGCACTTCGCCGCCCGTGTAGACCCGCATGAGACCCTCCGAGAGCAGCAGCGTCAGTTTTTCGATGATCCCCTGCCCTTCGCCCAATACCAGCGGTGCGCCGATGACCACGCGCTGTCCGTCGCGGGCGAGAATCCGGGCCGCCACGTCATCCACGCTGAAGCAGCGCACCTCCTGCCCCGAGACGGGCGAAAAGGTGTGCCCCGCGCGGGCGAACAGCAGTTTGAGGTAGTCGTAGATCTCGGTCGTCGTGCCCACGGTCGAACGGGGGTTGCGCGTGTTGACCTTCTGTTCGATGGCGATGGCCGGCGCGATGCCCGTGATGATGTCCACGTCGGGTTTGTTGATCTTCCCGAGGAACTGCCGGGCGTAGGCCGAGAGGCTCTCGACGTAGCGGCGCTGCCCCTCGGCGAAAATCGTGTCGAAGGCCAGCGTCGACTTGCCCGAGCCGGAGAGTCCCGTCACGACGACGAGTTTGTTGTGCGGAATTTCGACCTCGATGTTGCGGAGGTTGTGGACCCGCGCTCCTTTGATATATATGGAGTTTTCGTGTTCTTTCATGTTACAAATATTCCAATCCGCTTTTCCGAGTGTTTCACACTCGCCGTTATGTACCTTTTGGTGGTAAAAGGCGCCCAAAACCATTCGCATGCCGTTCTGGCGGGAGTGCCCTCGGACCGCATGTCGTTCTGGCCTCGGGTCCGCGCTGAGCGGGCGCAGTAAATCGGGCCTTTACGGCGCAAAAACACGCGCCGTTTAGACTGTGGCGGCTCGGCAAACAGCAAGCTGTCTGCCCTCGCCTGCGGACGCCTTTACAGCCCCCCCCCGCTCCGGGCGCGCGTTTCCTTGGTCTCTCTTTTTCCGTTGCGAACGATAATGCGGATTTTTTGCCGTCAAAAACGGAGCTGACCCGCAAATATTCCAATCCGTTGTTCGTATTTCATTCCGCTTCGTCCCGAACCGAGCCGCCGGCTTTGCGCAATTTTTCGATAAGCCCCGCTGCGCGGCTTTCGCGGATCGCGAGCCGCATCGTGCAGAGGTTGTTGAAGGTCTGCTCCTCGATGCGCGGCTGCTGCTCCTTGACGACCCGCATGATGGCGTTCATCGCCACATAGGGGAAATCCACCCGCACCGTGCGGTCCACCGTCAGCTCCACGATTTCGGCCGCCGCGATGGCCTCGGCCGCCGACTCCCGGTAGGCGGCGATCAGCCCCGGAACCCCCAGTTTCGTGCCGCCGAAGTAGCGGACCACGACCACCAGGCAGTCCGTGATGTCGTTCGAGAGCAGTTGTCCGAGGATCGGTTTTCCGGCCGTTCCCGAGGGTTCTCCGTCGTCGTTGGCGCGGAACGCCTCGCCGCGGGGTCCCAGCCGCCAGGCGTAACAGTGGTGCGTGGCGTCGTAATACCGTTTGCGCAGCGCGTCGAGCCGTTCGCGGATCTCCTCCTCCGTGCGCACGGGATAAATCCAGGATAGGAACTTGCTGCTCCGCTCCCGGCAGGCGGCTTCGGCGGGGGCCGCGACGGTTCTGTAACTGTCGCCGGCCACGTCTACCGAACCTTTCTGAAGAGCCGTTCCCAGCGGATGTTCGCGGGGAAACTCTTTTCCGCATCGAGCGACAGCCATACGAACGACGCCTTGCCCACGATGTGGTCCTCGGGCACGAAGCCCCAGAAACGCGAGTCGGCCGAGTTGTGGCGGTTGTCGCCCATCATCCAGTAGTAATTCATCGCGAAGGTGTACTCCGTCGCCTCTTTGCCGTCGATCACGATGCGTCCGTCGCGCTCTTCGAGCGTGTGCCCTTCGTAGGCCTCGATGATGCGGCGGAAGAGCGGCAGGTTCTCCGCCGTGAGCTGCACCGTGTCGCCCTTCTTCGGAATCCAGATCGGGCCGTAGTTGTCCTGACTCCAGCGGGGCGCGCCCCACTGCGGGAACACCTCGTCGTTGGGGGTGTAGATATAGCGGTTGACCGAAATGACGTTGCTCAAGCCCCTGACCTTCTCGGCGAGTTCGTCCGTAAGGTTCATGTAGTAGCCCGAGCCGTAACCGCTGTACTCCCGGATTCCGAGGTTGTCGATGGCGTACTGCGTGAAGGGGGCCGAGGTCTGCACCACGTAGTTGTATTGCAGTCCGGGTATCGCCTCCTGCGGTTCGCCGTTGACCCACACCTTTCCGTTGCGGACTTCGAGCGAGTCGCCCGGGAGCCCCACGCAGCGTTTGATGTAGTTCTCGCGTTTGTCGACCGGGCGGCTGATCACCGTGTATTTTTCGTTGAGGCGTTTGCGTCCCTCCTCCTTGCCGAACGACTCCTCGAAGCTGCGCAGCGTGTCGTAATAGGTCACGTTCTGGTTTTCGAGCAGCACCGTGTCGCCCGCCGGGAAGTTGAAGACCACCACGTCGTTGCGGCGTATCGGCTTGAGCCCCTTGAGGCGGTGGTAGGGCCACTTGATCGCCTCGGAGAACGATTTCTTGGTCTGCGAGAAGGGCATCGTGTGGTGTACGAAGGGGAACGACAGCGGCGTGTTGGGCATCTGCGGTCCGTAAGCCACCTTGCTCACGTAGAGATAGTCGCCGATGAGCAGCGTCCGCTCCATCGACGAGGTGGGGATAACGTACATTTGGAAGATGAATAGATGCACCAGCGTCGCCACGACCGTCGCGAAGATGATGGCGTTGACCCATTCGTACACCGTGCGGTAGGTTTTGCTGCGCTGGCACATCTTCACGTTGTGGCTCCAGACGTAGCGGTAGAAGAACTTCGTGATGTAGAGGTCGAAGATGACCGGCAGTCCCAGCAGCAGCCAGAGGTTGCCCGTCCAGACCACGAACCAGAGCGTATAAAGCAACGCGGCCAGCGTGAAACCGACCCATTTGTTGCGTAGCAAGTTTTTGATTTTACCCATGCGGAAAGCCCCGATTTTAATTGTGAATTATGAATTGTGAATTATGCATTGCGCAGCAGGTCGTCCATCGAGTAGACCCCTTGTTTTCCGCAGAGGAATTCGGCGGCCACGACGGCTCCCAGGGCCAGCGTGCGGCGGTTCTTGATCGTGTGTCTGATCTCCAGCACGTCGTCCTCCGATTCGTAGGTCACGGTGTGGATGCCCGGGACGGCGCCTTCGCGCACGGAGCGGATTTCGATCCGGTCGGCGGGCGCCTCTCCGCTGCGTTCGATGCGGTTGGCGGCGTGTTCGATTCCCGGAGCCAGGTTGACCCAGCCCTGCTTGCCGGCGAGGTTTTCGGCGATTCCCTCGGCCAGCGTGATTGCCGTGCCGCTCGGGGCGTCCTTCTTCTGGGTGTGGTGCACCTCCTCGATGCGCACGTCGTAGCCGCCCACGCGGTCGATCATCGCGGCCAGCTGCCGGTTGAGGCGGAACATCAGGTTCACGCCCAGACAGTAGTTCGAGGCGTAGAACAACGCCCCGCCCCGCTCGCGGCACAGCTCCTGCAACTCCCCGAGGCGGTCGGTCCAGCCCGTCGTGCCGCTCACCGCCGCCACTCCGCATTCGATGCAGGTGCGGATGTTCCGGTAGGCCGTTTCGGGCGTCGTGAACTCCAGCGCGACGTCGATGCCCGCCAGATGTGCGGCGTCGAGTTCGTGCGCGTTGTCCGTGTCGATAATCAGAGCCGCTTCGTGCCCTCTTTCCGTGAGAATCCGTTCGATTTCGCGGCCCATCTTGCCGTATCCTATGATTGCTGCTTTCATTTGTTTTGTCGAAATATTCGTACAAAGATACGAATTATTTATGAATCTAAACGCAGGAGAGCGTACAATAGTATTCCGGAATTTCGTATATTTGCTGGACAAATCATTTCCGGTATGCGCTATTTTCTCGAACTCCGGTACAACGGGGCCGCCTACTGCGGCTGGCAGCGGCAGCCCGACCAGCCGTCGGTGCAGCAGACGCTCGAACGGGCGCTCGCTACCCTGCTGCGCGAACCGGTTGCTCTGACGGGCGCCGGGCGTACCGACACGGGGGTCAATGCGGCCTACTACGTGGCGCACTTCGACTGCGAACGCCCCGTCGCCGATCCTGCGCAGACGGTCTACAAGCTCAATTTCCTGCTGCCGGGCGACATTGCCGTGGGCAGCATGACGCCCGTGGCGGAGGATGCACACGCCCGCTTCCACGCCCGCGAACGGGAGTACCGCTACTTCATCGAGCCGCGCAAGAATCCCTTCACGCGGCACGAGACGTGGCAGTATTACGTGCCGCTCGACGTCGGGCGGATGAACGAGGCGGCGGCGATGCTGACCGCGTACGACGACTTCACCTCTTTCGCCAAGCTCAATTCGAACAACAAGACCAACATCTGCCGTGTGAAGGAGGCCGTCTGGAGTGTCGATTCCCGCGGCACGATGTGTTTCACGATCCGTGCGGACCGGTTTTTGCGGAATATGGTGCGGTCGCTGGTAGGCACGCTGGTCGACGTGGGGCGCGGACGTTACACGCCCGACGGGTTCCGCTCGATCGTCGAGAGCCGCGACCTGTCGCGGTCGAGCGCCGGCGCGCCGGCCCAGGGGTTGTTTCTCTCGGACGTGGTTTACCCGGCGGACATATTCGAACATCAATGTTTTTCTAAATTCAAAATGTTATGATTGGAACGATTGTTTGGCTGATCGGCCTCGTGTGCGCAATCTGGTGCGTGCTGGACATTTTTAAAAAGAACATCTCCACGGGCGGAAAGGTCATCGCGGCGGTCGTGGTGCTGCTCACCAGCTGGGTGGGGCTTGCGGTCTACTACTTCTACGGCCGCGACCATTTGCAGGAGTGGTTCAAATAACCGTCCTGTGCAGGCGAAAACATGCGGCGGACCTTTTCACAAGGTCCGGCGGTTTTCCTATTCGGACGCAAACGGCGTCGCTTCGTCCTGCAGCCCAAAAAACGATTCCCGGCCCCAGGCGCAGAACCGAGCAGGACGCCAGACAGCGATCCTCCGCCTCCTAAAACCCGGCTCTTAGCCGGGCGGGCGCAGAACCGGATGACAAGCGTCCCGAAGCCACTATCCGCCCCTAAAACCCGGCTTTTAGCCGGGCGGGTTATTTTTTATTCTGAATAGCGTCGATGGCGTCGATCACCGCGCCGCGGAAGCCCTTGCGCTCCAGTTCGGCGACGCCCGCGATCGTCGTTCCGCCGGGCGAACAGACGGCGTCCTTCATCGCACCGGGATGCTGCCCCGAGGCAAGCTGCAATTTCCCGGTCCCGACGATCATCTGGCTCGCCATGCGGTAAGCGTCGGCACGCGCAACGCCGTGCTTGACGGCAGCGTCCCCGAGCGCCTCGATGAACATGGCGACGAACGCCGGGCCGCAGCCGCAGACGGCACTCGATATGCCGAGCAGGGCGGTGTCCATCGGCAGGACGAGGCCGATCTTCGAGAAGAGCGCCTCCACCTGCCGCCACTCCCCGTCCGAAAGCGAATGGCGGCGTTCGCAGACGATGATGCCTTCGCAGACCGAAACGGGCGTATTGGGAACGATGCTCAAATGGTGCGTGCCGGGGGCGAGCATCCGCTCGCAGTCGTCGAACGTAACGCCCGCGGCCACCGAAACGACGATCTTATCCGCCAGAAGCTCCCGGACGGGCGCAAGCACCGCCTCGACCTGATAGGGTTTCACGGCGACGACGACCAGATCGGCGAACTCCGCGACCGCCGCCGCGTCGTCGAAAGCCCGGAAGCCCTGCGGCTCCGTGTTGCTCCGCAGTTTCGCCCGGTCGCGCGCGCACGCGCCGATGTCGCCGGGCTGCACGGCCCCCGAGCGGACAAACCCGCCCGCCATGGCCTGCGCCATATTTCCGAATCCAAGAAATCCGATTTTCATATAAGTCTGGTATAATTTATCATTCGTACAGCAACCACTTATAAAACGGGCTTCTTAAGCCCGCGCCGGCCGAATATCAACGAGCCGACGCGCACCATCGTCGAGCCGCACTCGACCGCCAGCGGATAGTCGTGCGACATACCCATCGACAGCGTGTCGAACCGCGGCCCGAAGTAGGGTTGCAGCAGTTCGAAACAGCGTTTCAGCTCCATGAAATCGCGGCGTATCGCCGTGCCGTCGTCGGTATTGGTGGCAATGCCCATCACGCCCCGCACGCAGACGTCCGGCATACGGGCAAACGGGGCCGTGCGGACATACTCCATCAGTTCGGCCATATTCCAGCCCGTCTTGGTCTCCTCCTCGGCGACGTGGATCTCCAGGAGGATTTCGAGCGTCCGGCCGCACTTGGCCGCCTCGCGCTGGATCGCCTCGGCCAGCCGCGCGCTGTCGACCGAATGGATCAGCGCGACGAACGGGGCGATGTATTTGATCTTGTTGGTTTGCAGGTGGCCGATCATGTGCCACTCGATGTCCTTGGGCAGGGCTTCGTGTTTTTCGCGCAGTTCCTGCGGGCGGCTCTCGCCGAAAACGCGGTGGCCGGCGTCGTAGGCCGCGCGGATCGCCTCCGCAGGGTGGGTTTTCGACACGGCGACCAGCTTCACCCCCTCGGGAAGCGTCGAGCGCACGAACGACAGTTGACAGGCTATTGAAGACATAAGTTTTTCGGTATTTGCCCGGTAAAAATACGCAAAATTCGTACAACACGAAACAGACCCGGGAAAAATCCGGGTCTGCGACTCGTTTTTCTGCACGAAAACACTATTTCGCCATGACGATCTCCGAGCAGCCGAACTCCCCGGGAAGGGTCCGCTGCGTCTTCTTCAGCGCATCGTAGACGTGGATGCGGCGCATGCCGTCCGCCTCGCACAGCAGGTAGATTTCCAGCGAATCCTTATCGGGAGCATACTCCGTGACCGAAAGCGCCGTGCCCGGAACTTCGGCCAGCGTCTCGCCGAAAGCGCCGTCACCGGCGGCGTTGAACAGCCGCAGCTGCGTTTTGCCCCCGGCCGAAACGGCATAGCCGCCCGCCTGAACCATCCTGTCCGGCTCGTCGGCCGAGGCGACCACGGTCCAAAAGGGGATCATCGCATCGGCCCCGACGGCTTCGCCCGGTCCCGCCCCGCCGTAGACCCTCAACATCAGCGGAGCGCACGTCCCGTCGGCATTGCGCTGCGCGAGCAGCAGGTCGGAACCGACCCGCACGAACGGCTGCACGGCCAGCGTCTGCACGACCTCGTCGGGCACCTGCCAGGAGACCGGAGCCGGGGAGGGAGAGCGGGTCGCGCTTTGGGTCGTCAGCGTCAGCCGCTCCGCATTGTAGGAAAGGAGTCCGACGGAGGAATCGGAGATATGCCCGGCCAAGAGACTATTCCGGTACCCGAAATCGTCATAATAATTCATCGTGAGGTCGAAACCTGCCATCGAACCGGAGCAGACGCCGTAAATCCAGCCCGAACCGGGAAGCCCCACGGCGCAGGCAATTCCCCGGCCGATGCCGAGCGTCGCAACCCGTGTCACCCCGCCCGTTGACAGGTCGATGCGCTCGATCAGGGTTTCGTCCGTATCGGATTTCGAAATGCCGTAGAGCGCTTCGGCTTTCGGGGTTCCGTTGGCAACGCGGATCTTGCCCAGCGGCATCATCCTGCCGCGACGGAGCAACAGCACCCGAACCGTCGAAGCGGGGTAGTGCCCCGGGGCCAGAAAGGTGACGCTCGTGGCGGAACGCACCGTGACGATCCCGCGCACGCCCTTGGCATAACCCTCCGGAGCGAACCCCTCGGCACTCTCCTGCCAATGGATTTCGAGCATGATTTCGTCATCAGCCTCGAACCCTTCGGCCGAGACGGTCACCCCGTCGCCGGGCGCAAAGACCCACGAATCGGGCGGCATGACGACGTTCTTCACGAAAACGGGAACCCGGTCCTTGTCCGAAGAACAGGCCCCGAAGATCGCCCCGGAAAGGAGCAGGAACAACATCTTTCTCATTCAAATAGCTGGATTTCATATTTTTACCGCCACTCCGGGGGGGGGTATTTCCGGGGTGCGCAGAAAGCGCATCCGCTCACAAAGATAACGTTTTTTCGCCGTTATCCGATTTGTTTTCCATCTTTGGCGTCGTAACGACACTTTTATTCATCAGTCGGAAGATTCGGTTTTGAATCCATCCGACTTTTTCGTATCTTTGGTCTCAAAACCTGAAAAGCATGAAAAAAATCCGATTGATTCTTGCAGCGGCGGCCGCCCTCACATACGGCGCGGCGTCGGCCTGCACCAATTTCATCGTCACCCGAGGTGCCTCGACCGACGGTTCGGTGATGGTCACCTATGCGGCGGACTCCCACGCGCTCTACGGCGCACTGTACCACACCCCCGGCGGCAAGCACAAGTCCGGGGCGATGCTGCCCGTCTACGAATGGGACACGGGCCGTTACCTGACGGACATCCCGCAGGTCCGCGAAACCTGGTCGACCATCGGCAACATGAACGAACATTCGCTCATCATCGGCGAGACGACCTACGGAGGCCGCCCCGAACTGGAGGACTCGACGGGCCGCATGGACTACGGGTCGCTGATCTACATCACCTTGCAGCGTGCCAAAACCGCGCGTGAGGCCATCGGCGTGATCGCCGAGCTGGCCGACACCTACGGCTACGCGTCGAGCGGCGAATCGTTCTCGATCGCCGACCCCGACGAGGCGTGGATCATGGAGCTGATCGGCAAGGGTTTCAAGGACGACGGCAAGGGCGGCAACGCCCGCAAAGGCATCGTCTGGGTGGCCCGCCGCATTCCCGACGGCTACGTCTCGGCCCACGCCAACCAGGCCCGCATCACCACCTTCCCGAAGGACGATCCCGAGAACTGCCTCTACTCCCCGGACGTGATCTCGTTCGCCCGTGAAATGGGTTACTACGACGGCCCGGACGCCGATTTCAGCTTCTCGGACGCCTACGCGCCGCTCGACTTCGGCGGCATGCGCGCCTGCGAAGCCCGCGTGTGGGCCTTCTTCCGCACCGTGGCCGACGACATGGACCGATACACCGACTACGCGATGGGCCACAACAAGAACAACCGCATGCCGCTGTGGGTCAAGCCCCGCGCGAAGGTGTCGCCCAAGACGCTCTTCGACTGCATGCGCGACCACTACGAGGGGACCCCGATGGACATGACCGCGGACCTCGGCGCGGGAGGCCACAACTGCCCCTACCGCTGGCGTCCGATGGAATTCGAGGTCGACGGCGTGAAGTACGTCAACGAGCGCGCCACGGCCACCCAGCAGACCGGATTCTGGTTCGTGGCGCAGGCCCGGCCCGACGTGACGCGCGACATGGGCATCCTCTGGTTCGGCGTGGACGACGCGGCCACCTCGTGCCTGACGCCGATCTTCTGCTCGGCGCAGGAGGTCCCCGGGTGTTTCCGCGAGGACAACGGCTCGATGCTCGAATATTCGCCCACGTCGGCGTTCTGGCTCTTCAACCGCACGACCAATTTCGCCTACATGCGCTACGATATGATCTCCGCGGACATCCGCAAGGTCACGGACAAGTGGGAGAACGACATGCTCCGCAACGTGCAGGCGCTCAACGCCCGAGTCGGAAAAATGTCGCCCGAGGCACGCCGCAGCCACCTCACGCAGCTGAGCGTGGAGACGGCGCAGCAGCTGTTCGACCGCTGGCAGCGGCTCAACAACTATCTGCTGGTGAAATACATGGACGGCAACGTCAAGAGCGAGCACGGCGACGTGCTGACGTTCCTCGACGGCGACGGCTCTGCGGCGCATTTCGTCGACAACGGCAACGGGAAACAGATTCCCGGCAAGATCCAGTTCCCGGGCTACAACGAGAAATGGAAGCGCGCCGTGGCCAAAGACAATGGTGAAATACTAAAAGTAGTGAAATGATGCGGTACGACATCATCATCGTGGGCAGCGGCCCCGGAGGCTATGTGGCGGCGATCCGCGCCGCGCAGTTAGGGAAAAAGACGGCGCTCGTGGAGCGCGCCGAACCGGGAGGCGTCTGCCTCAACTGGGGCTGCATCCCGACCAAGGCGCTGCTCAAGAGCGCGCAGGTCTATGGATACTGCAAAAACGCGGAGCATTACGGACTGGAACTTGCAGGGGAGGTGCGCCCCAACCTCGAAGCCATCGTGGCGCGTTCGCGCAGCGTGGCAGAAACCATGTCGAAGGGCGTGCGGTTCCTGCTGAACAAGAACAAGATCGACCTGATCCCCGGATTCGGGCGGCTCACGGCCCCGGGGCGCATAGACGTCGACGGGGCGGAGTACGAGGCCGACCACATCGTCCTCGCCACGGGAGCCAAGCCGCGCGAAATGCCGTTTATGCCTGTCGACGGGGAACATGTGATTTCGTCGCGGCAGGCGCTGACGCTCACGCGCCTGCCCGGGTCGATGATCGTGGTGGGTTCGGGAGCCATCGGCAGCGAATTCGCCTGGTTCTATGCCTCGCTGGGCGTGCGGGTCACCATCGTCGAATACATGCCCCGCATGATGCCGCTCGAAGACGAGGAGGTGTCGAAGACCATGGAGCGCGCATTCCGCAAACTGCGCGCGACGGTGCTCACTTCGACCACGGTGAAAGCAATGAAGGTCAACGCCGAAGGGCTTTGCGAAGTGGAGATCGAGGGCAAAAAAGGCGCGGAGACCCTGACGGCCGATGTCGTGCTGTCGGCCGTGGGCATCCAATCCAACATCGAAGGCATCGGCCTCGAAGAGCTGGGCGTCGCCGTCGAACGCGACAAGGTCGTCGTGGACGAATTCTACCGCACCAACGTTCCGGGCGTCTACGCCATCGGCGACATCGTGCCGGGTCCGGCGCTGGCGCACGTGGCTTCGGCCGAGGCCGTCTGCTGCGTGGAGTCCATCTGCGGACTCGACCCCGCGCCGGTGGACTACACGACCATTCCGTCGTGCATCTTCACCCAGCCCGAGGTGGCGTCGGTCGGCATGACCGAACAGCAGGCGCAGGAGCGCGGCATCGCCTATAAAGCCGGCCGCTTCCCCTTCACCGCATCGGGCAAGGCCACGGCGGCGGGCGACCGCGACGGATTCGTCAAACTGCTCTTCGACGAAGAGGACCGCCTGCTGGGGGCGCACATGGTCGGAGCGTCGGTGACCGAGATGCTGGCCGAGCCGACGCTGGCGCGCACGCTGGGCGTCACGGCCCACCGGATCGCCCGCACGATCCACGCCCATCCGACGATGAACGAAGGCGTCATGGAAGCCGCCGAAGCGGCCCTGGGCGCGGCGATCCACCTGTAAAGGCCTCCGGCCATCCCCGGAAAAAACATGCGGCGGACCCCGAAGGGTCCGGCGGTTTCTCTATCGGGAGCTGCCCTATCGCACCCGCAGCGAGCGTCCGATGCGCAGCACGGTGGTCGATTTGATGCCGTTCAGGCGGCAGATGTTCGTCACGGTCGTTCCGTAGCGCCGGGCGATGCCGCCCAGCGTGTCGCCCGAACGGATCTTGTAGTATTTCATGGCCGCTTTCTCGGCGGCTTCCTTCTTGTCCTGCTCCTCGTTGGCGATCTCGTCTTCGAAATCCTGTCCGGCGTTGGAGTAGATACTGAAGAACGACTTCTTCAGGAGGAAGGTCTCGCGGCTCAACGTTCCGTTCTTGAAGTCGATCAGGCGTTCGGGGTCGAACGACTGTCCGTAGTAGCGGGTCTCGAAGTGGAGATGAGGACCCGTCGACCGGCCCGTCGAACCGCCCAGACCGATGATCTGCCCCGCCTCGACCCATTGGTTGGGTTCCACCAGACGTTCCGACAGGTGGCCGTAGTAGGTCTCCAGCCCGTTGTCGTGGCGGATGATCACCAGGTTGCCGTAACCGCCCCTGTTGTACTGCGAGATGCGTACGCGGCCGCAGAAGGTGGCGTAAACCGGGTCGCCTGTCTTGAGCGGCAGGTCCACGCCCTGATGCTGGCGCCGGCGTCGCGGACCGTATTTGCCGCGCGGGTGCACCGAACCCTGATAGGGGCAGTGGTAGCTGGTCAGCGAGTCGACGAGGTCGATCACCACCGATTTGGGCATTTCCGACATGTCGACCTCCTTGTAGGGAAAGAGCGTCGTCGTGTCCCAGTATTTCTCGAAAATCGTGCTGTCTTTGGCCACCTCGCGGTTGAGGACGTATTTCCACGAATTGTTGCTGTACAGGATCACCTGCACGGCGTCGTTTTCCGTGGCGAGGGTGTCGAGCACGGTCAGGCCGTTGGTGTCGAAAATGGACTCGATCTTCGTGGGCCGGAGACGGAGGCGCAGCGCCGCCACGGAATCCGCCGCGGCCTGCTCCGGGTCGACGACCGGATCGGGAGCGGCCGTCTCGCTCTCAGCCGTTTCATCCCGCTGTTCGGCAACGGCGACGAGGTTTTGCAGCGAGTCGATCAGCGCGGCCTGCCGCGACGCCACCAGGCGCAGCGAATCGGCCGCGGCGATTTCGCGGGCCGCCGCCTCTGTCGTCCGCGTGTTTTTGGGCTTGCGGGCCGTCGCGGTGAAGATCATCGAGAGGGCGATAAGGGTGAAAATGTATTTTTTCATAGTCTCTTTCTTATTGTTGCTTGATTAGCTCTTCGGCGGCTTCCAGCGCCTTGTAGAATTCCTCGCCGAAACGGCGGACGATCGGTTCCCGGAGGGCTTTGTAGACCGGAATGCCCAGCCTGGTGCCGCACCGGCGGGCCGGGGCGCACACCGACCAGCGGTGGTAGTTGAGTCCCACCGTGCCGTTCGAGAAGCGCATCACGCGGATCGGATAGAGGTGGCACGAAATCGGCTTGCGGAACGGGGTTTTGCCTTCGGCCCACGCTTTTTCGATGGCGCAGAGCGTGACGCCGTTTTCCGTGTAGGTATAGGCGCACTGGGCGTCGTCCACGAGCGGCGTCGTCAGGTCGCCGTCTTCGTCGACGACCATGAATCCCTGCCGTTCGACCGACTCGATGCCTTCCGCCGTCATGTAGGGTTTGTAATTGGGGTATTCGCGTTCGAGGATCTCCACCTCGTCGGCTTCGAGCGGCGCCCCGGCGTTGCCTTCGACGCAGCAGATCCCTTTGCACTGCGCGATGTCGCAGGCGAAACACTCGCGCAGCAAGTCGGCGCTTACGATTTTGTCGTCTATCTCGATCATTTGCGGCAGGTGTCGGCGATGATGATGTCATAGAGTTCTCCGAGCGACATGCCCATTTCGCGGGCCTGTTTGGGTACGATGCTTCCCCCGCTCATGCCGGGAATCGAGTTCAGCTCGATGAAATAGGGCACGCCCGCGGGGGTGACGATGAAGTCTACCCTTACGACGCCCGAACAGCGGCAGGTGCGGTACGCCTCGCGGGTCATGCGGTTCAGTTCGGCCTTCACCTCCGGGGTGATGTCCGCAGGGGTGATTTCGTCGGAAAATCCGGCGGTGTATTTGGCTTCGTAGTCGAAGAAATCCTTCTTCGAAACGATCTCCGTGATCGGGAAAACATACTCCCTGCCGCCGGCGACGAGCATGCCGCAGCCCATTTCGCGGCCCGTGACACACTCCTCGATCAGGATTTCGTCGCCCTGGGCGAATGCCGCTTCGATGGCCGCCGGAAGCTCTTCCGGGGCGTGCACCTTCGTCACGCCGAACGACGAGCCGTTGGCGTTGGGCTTCACGAACAGGGGCATTCCCAGTTCCGCGACGATCTGCGCCGGGTCGAACGCTTCGCCGCGGCGCAGGAAGACCTCGCGGGCCAGGTTGACACGCCCTGCGAGCGTGCGTTTGGCGGTGATCTTGTCGAAGGTGATGACCGACGAGGTCATCGAGCACGACGAATAGGGAACGCCCATCATGTCGAGGTAGCCTTGCAGCTTGCCGTCCTCGCCGGGCGTGCCGTGAATGATGATCAGCGCGTAGTCGAACGCCTTGCGCACACCGTCGACGGTGATCGAGAAATCATTCTTGTCCACCTGCCACTGCCGCCCGTCGGGGGCCGTGTGGTGCCAGTCGCGGCCGTGGAGGTCGATGACCGTGATGTCGTATTTCGAGTGGTCGAGGGCCGCCTCGATCAGGGCGGCGCTCTGAAGGGCGATTTCCCGTTCGGGCGAATCGCCGCCTGCCAGGAGGGCTATCTTCAAACGTGTCATTTCAGGGGTTGTATATATCTTTGTATCGGAATTCCAGTATCTCCTGCACCATCCGGGCGAACTCCTTGGCTTCGACGTGCGTGTCGTCGATACGCAGCGCCGCGTTGAAGTCGTTGAGGGCCGGACCCCACTCGCCCATCCGGTAATGGAGTTTTCCGCGCTCGACCAGGAGCGCCGTGTTCCCGGGCTCGGCGGCGATCTGCGCCCCGAGGGCCGCGATGCGCGTCGCGGGGCTCCACAGCCCCTTGCGGCGGATGTAGGCGGCGACGCCCTCGTCGAGCATGGCGGCGACGTCCTCGCCCCGCCCGATGCGGTCGCGCACGTCCGTCGAGGCGAAGTCCTGCAACGGGGCGTCCGTCAGCGGCGTGATGCGCCCTTCGAATCCCTCCGCCGGTTCGCCGCGCCGCGGGTAGACGTAAACCGGGTATTCGAGGATTTGTTCGTACTCCTTCCATCCCGCGAGGCGCGCGATCTGGTCGCTGCCCATCAGGATCGAGAACTGCACCCCCGACCCGAAGTTTTCCTTGAGGTAACGCAGGGTATCTATTGTGTATGAGGGCTTCGGCAGCAGAAATTCTACGACCGAAGGTTTGATGTGCTCCGGGTATTTCGAAGCGGCGCAGGCGATCTCGGCCATTTCGAAACGGTCCATTTCAGGAGCCAGTTCCGCGGCCTGTTTGTAGGGGCTTTGGGGCGAAACGACCAGCACGGCCTCGTCGCAGAGACCCTGCCCGACGACGTATTCCGCCAGCGCGATGTGGCCGCGGTGCACGGGGTTGAACGACCCGAAATAGAGCATGACCCGTTTCATCCTACCGTGCGATGAATTGGTCGAGGATGCTGCACGTGCCGCACACGGCCTCGTCGAGGCAGTCGTTGACCACCACGTGGTCGAACTCGGGGGCTTTCGTCAGTTCGAATTCGGCCTTGGCCACGCGGCGGTCGATCACCTCCGGGGCGTCCGTGCCGCGGCCTTCGAGCCGTCGGCGCAGCTCCTCGACCGAGGGCGGCATGATGAACACCGAGCAGGCGTCGTCGCCGAAGATGCGCTTGAGGTTGATACCGCCGACCACGTCGACGTCGAAGACGATCACATGGCCCTTGGCCCAGATGCGCTCCACCTCCGAGCGCAGCGTGCCGTAGCAGGTTCCCTTGTAGACCTCCTCCCACTCCACGAAGCGGTTTTCGGCCACGGCCTGCATGAACTCCCCGTGCGAGAGGAAGTAGTAGTCCACCCCGTCGCGCTCCTGGCCGCGGGGGGCGCGGCTGGTCGCCGAGATGGAGAATTCGAACTGCGGATAGCGTTCCAGCAGGTGCCGGACGATGGTGGTTTTGCCCGAACCGCTCGGGGCGGAGAATATGATGACTTTGCCCATTTGATGAAATTAAAAATGAAAAATTAGAAATGAAAAATCGTTCTCTTCTCCGGATGATTTTGCCGAATGGAATTTTTAATTTTTCAGTCTCAATTTTTAATTGGAATATCCTGTAATCTGCGGATTACAGGATATTCAATACCTGTTCCTTGATCTTCTCCAGCTCGTCCTTCATCTTGACGACGAGAATCTGGATGTTCGGCTCGTTGGCCTTCGATCCCATCGTGTTGATCTCGCGGCCCATCTCCTGCGCGATGAAGCCCAGCTTGCGGCCTGCGCCCTCCTCCGAAGAGGCCACCTCCCGGAAGTAGTTGCAGTGGTTCGTGAGGCGCACTTTCTCCTCGGTGATGTCGAGTTTCTCGAGGTAGAAGATCATCTCCTGCTCCAGCCGGTTGCGGTCCACGTCGACGGCCAGTTTCGAGAGGTTGTCCAGAATGCGGGCCTTGACCGTTTCGGTGCGGGCCTTCTCGAAGGGCACGACCTCTGTTTTATATTGCTCGATCAGCTCCACGCGGCGCAGCAGGTCGGCGATCAGGATGGCGCCCTCCTGCTCGCGGAACGCGTCGAGATGCGCAGCGGCAGCCTCCACGGCGGCGAGCAGCGCGGCGTGCTCCTCTTCGGAGATGGCTTCGGCCTCGGTCGCGACGACATCCGGAAGACGCATGATCACGGGCAGGATGGCGTCGTAGCCGGCGTCGATGCCCGAGAACGAAAGCGTGTCGTTCATCTGGCGGAGGTATTCGCGGAACACCTCGCGGTTGATGCGCGCCGACGTTTCGACAGCCTGCGACTCGACCGTGACGAAGACGTCGACCTTGCCCCGCTGGATCGTGCGGGCGATCAGGTTGCGGATCTCGTATTCCGACTGCCGGTAGACTGCCGGGAGGCGCAGCGAGAGGTCCAACTGCTTGGAGTTCAGCGAGCGGATCTCGACCGTGATTTTCTTATTCCGGAGTGCGGCCTCGCCTTTGCCGAAGCCGGTCATTGATTTTACCATGTGTACGGGAACTTGTAATTTTTCGGCAAAGATAGTGCAAGCCGAGCGCAAAAGCAAGTTTACTTGCATTTTGCCGGGGCGCAGCCTGTCCGAGCCGGGGTTTGTTCCCGGTAAAATTAACAAAAACAATCCGAAAAGAGGGGCGTTCTTCCTGCGGAGTGAAATTTATTTGGCTATCTTTGTATTTCTGAAATTTTTTTATTTATATTTGTGTTAGCAAACTAACAGTTAAGAGTCAGATCATTCAAATCACATACGAATTATTATGAAAAAGCACAACTTCAATGCGGGACCTTCCATTCTGGCGGACGAGGTCATCGAAAATGCGGCCAAGGCGATTCTCGACTTCAACGGATCGGGTCTTTCGCTGCTTTCGATCTCGCACCGGACGAAGGATTTCGACGACGTGATGGCCGAGGCCGACGTTCTTTTCCGCGAATTGCTCCACATTCCCGACAACTACAAGATCATCTATCTTGGGGGCGGTGCAAGTACCTATTTCTATGAAATTCCCGCCAACTTCCTGGGCAGGAAGGCCGGTTATGTGAATACGGGTGTCTGGGCCAAAAAGGCCATCAAGGAGGCGAAACGTTACGGCGAAGTGGAGGTGCTGGCTTCGTCCGAGGACAGGAACTTCACCTATATTCCCAAGGGGTTCGCCATTCCCGCCGACCTGGACTATGTGCATATCACCTCGAACAATACGATCTACGGCACGGAGTACCACGAGGACCTCTCGTCGCCCGTGCCCCTGATCGCCGACATGTCTTCGGACATCCTCTCGCGCCCGGTGGACGTTTCGAAATACGCCATGATCTACGGCGGCGCGCAGAAGAACCTGGCTCCCGCGGGCGTGGCGTTCGCCATCATCCGCGAGGATATGCTGGACAGGATCGTCCGCGACCTGCCGACGATGATGTCGTTCAGGACCCATGTCGAGAACAACTCGATGTTCAACACTCCTCCCGTGTTCCCGATCTACGTCCTGAAGGAGACCCTGAAGTGGCTCAAGTCGATCGGCGGCGTCGACGAAATCTACCGCCGCAACAAGGAGAAGGCCGCGCTGCTCTACGACGAGATCGACCGCAACCCGCTCTTCCGCGGTACGGTCGAGAAGGAGGACCGTTCGCTGATGAACATCTGCTTCGTGATGGCCGAGGGCTGCGAGGAGCTGGCTCCCGAGTTTATGGAGTTCGCCAAGAGCCGCGGCATGGTCGGCATCAAGGGCCACCGTCTGGTGGGCGGCTTCCGCGCGTCGTGCTACAACGCCCTGCCCAAGGAGAGCGTCGAGGCGCTGGTGGCCTGCATGCAGGAGTTCGCCGAGGCGCATAAGAAATAGCTCCGATGTGTCCGACCATCGTCCCGCTGATGCGGGAGACAAAAAAAGAACAGGATATTTATTTCACGTCATTGATCGAAACTATGAAGATACTGGTTGCAACGGAAAAACCCTTCGCCAAAAAGGCCGTGGACGGAATCCGTAAGATCGTCGAGGACGCCGGATACGAACTGGCGCTGCTCGAAAAATACACCGACAAGGGCCAGCTGCTCGAAGCCGTGGCCGACGTCGACGCGCTGATCGTCCGCAGCGACAAGGTGACCGCCGAGGTCATCGCCGCGGCGAAAAACCTGAAGATCGTGGTCCGCGCCGGCGCGGGTTACGACAACGTGGACCTTGCGGCGGCTTCGGCGCGGGGCATCGTGGTGATGAACACCCCGGGTCAGAACTCCAATGCCGTGGCCGAACTGGCGCTGGCCATGATGATCTTCATGTCGCGCAACCGCTTCACGCCGGGTACGGGTACGGAACTCCAGGGCAAAACCCTCGGCATCCACGCCTACGGCAACGTCGGCAGACTGGTGGGCCGCAAGGGCAAGGCGTTGGGCATGAATGTCGTCGCCTACGATCCGTTCATCGCCGACGGGGCGGTTTTCGAGGCCGACGGCGTGAAGAAAGTGGCTTCGGTCGAGGAGCTTTACCGGGTTTCCGACTTCCTTTCGCTGCACATTCCCGCCACGGCCCAGACCAAAGGCTCGATCGGCTACGACCTGATGATGTCGATGCCCAAGGGCGCGACGCTGGTCAACACCGCCCGCAAGGAGGTGATCGACGAGGAGGGCGTCGTGCGCGCTATGACCGAACGCGAGGACCTGAAATACATCACCGACATCGCCGCCGGCAATCAGGCCGAGCTGGACGAGAAGTTCGGCAAACGGGTTTTCGCCACGGCGAAGAAGATGGGCGCCGAGACCGCCGAGGCCAATGTCAACGCGGGACTCGCCGCCGCCAACCAGATTGTCGATTTTCTGAAGAACGGCAACACCCGTTTCCAGGTCAACAAATAGAAACCAACCGTGCGAAAAGGCGGGTGCGCATATCTCATATGACGGACCCGCTTTTTCGCCTTAAAACAACCGATGCATTATGGTTAGAATAAAACCTTTCCGCGCAGTCCGTCCCCCGAAGGAGCATGCCTCCGAGGTGGCTTCGCGTCCCTACGACGTACTCAACTCCGCCGAGGCGAAGGCCGAAGCCACGGAGCGTTCGCTGCTGCACATCATCAAGCCCGAGATCGACTTCGACCCCATCGCCGACGAGCATTCGCAGCCCGTCTACGACAAGGCGGTCGAGAATTTCCGCCGCTGGCAGTCCGAAGGCTGGCTGCGGCAGGACCCCGAGGAGTACTACTATATATATGCGCAGACGATGGAGGGCCGCACGCAGTACGGTCTGGCGATGTGCTGCCATTTCGAGGACTATCTCTCGGGGGCGATCAAGAAGCACGAGCTGACGCGTCCCGACAAGGAGGAGGACCGCATGATCCACGTCCGCAACCAGAAGGCCAACATCGAGCCGGTGTTCTTCGCCTATCCCGACGATGCCGAGATCGACGCCATCGTCGCCGACGTGGTGAAAAACAACGCCCCGGAGTACGATTTCACGGCTGCCGACGGCTTCGGGCACCAGTTGTGGGTGATCCGCGACCGGAAGACCAACGACCGTATCACGGAGATTTTCGCGGGCATCCCGGCGCTCTACGTCGCCGACGGACACCACCGCACGGCCGCCGCGGCGCGCGTGGGACAGGAGTGCCGCGCGAAGAATCCGAACCACACGGGCTGCGAGGAGTACTGCTATTTCCTGGCCGTGACTTTCCCGGCGGGCCAGCTCCGCATCATCGACTACAACCGCGTGGTGAAGGACCTGAACGGCCTGACGCCTGCCGAACTTCTCGAAAAACTCAACGAGTCGTTTGTCGTTGAGGACAAGGGGACGGAGGAGTACCGCCCCGCGGCGCTGCACAATTTTTCGATGTACCTCGACGGCCGCTGGTACAGCCTGACGGCCCGTCCGGGCACCTATGACGACAACGACCCGATCGGTGTGCTGGACGTCACGGTGCTGTCGAATCTGGTGCTGGACCGGATTCTGGACATCAAGGATCTGCGCACCTCGAAGCGGATCGACTTCGTGGGCGGCATCCGCGGTCTGGGCGAGTTGAAACGCCGTGTGGACAGCGGGGAGATGAAGGCGGCGTTCGCCCTCTACCCCGTCTCGATGCAGCAGCTGATCAACATTGCCGACACGGGCAACATCATGCCGCCGAAGACCACGTGGTTCGAACCCAAACTGCGGTCGGGAGTGGTGATCCACTCGTTCGACGAAAAATAATCGACGAGGGCCGCCTGCGGGCGGCTCTTTTCTTTGCGGGAAACTTGCGGAATCCCGAACCGCCTTTGGGCCGGATTGCCGACAGCTCCCCGTCCGGTGCCGTACGCCCGGGACGCGGGGCGGAAATAAATACGGTCCCGATCCGAAAGCCGGATGACGGCCGAACGGTTTTGTATGCAGGGAGTTCGCACGGGAACATGCGGATTTTCTGCTTTTTGTTTGTCGTTTATGCCGAAAGAAATGTTGCAATCCGAATCGTTTTTATCCGATTATTTATTATATTTGTAAGCAACTTAACAATATTAGGCGTTATGGCAAAAATCAAAGGAACAATCGTTGTCGACAAGGAGCGCTGCAAGGGGTGCGGGGTCTGTGCTTCGGCCTGTCCGTGCGACGTGCTCGCGCTGTCGGCGGAGGTCAACAGCAAAGGTTATCCCGTTGCGTGGATGGTCAATCCCGATTCCTGCACGGGCTGTGCCTCCTGTGCGGTGATTTGTCCGGATAGCTGCATTACGGTTTATCGTCAAAAATTCGAGTAAGCTATGGCAGAGAATGAAGTGAAACTGATGAAAGGCAACGAAGTGATCGCCCATGCGGCCATTCGCTACGGTTGCGACGGATATTTCGGATACCCCATCACTCCGCAGTCGGAGGTGATGGAGACCCTCATGGAACTCAAACCGTGGGAGACCACGGGCATGGTCGTTTTGCAGGCCGAGTCGGAGATCTCTTCGATCAACATGGTCTACGGCGGCGCATCGACCGGAAAACGGGTGATGACCTCCTCGTCCAGCCCCGGCATCAGCCTGATGTCCGAGGGGTTGAGCTACCTGGCGGGCGCCGAGCTGCCCTGCCTGATCGTCAATTGCCAGCGCGGCGGCCCGGGCCTGGGTACGATCCAGCCTTCGCAGGGCGACTATTTTCAGGCCTGCAAAGGCGGCGGCCACGGCGATTTCCACATGATCGTGCTGGCCCCCAACTCGGTGCAGGAGATGCACGACCATGTGTTCGAGGCGTTCGACCTCGCGTTCAAATACCGCAATCCGGCGCTGATCCTCGCCGACGGCGCCATCGGTCAGATGATGGAGAAGGTGGTGCTCGCACCCCAGCGTCCGCGCAAGACCGACGAGGAGCTGAAGGCCGAGTGCGGCACGTGGGCCGCGCAGGGCAAACCCGCCGGCCGCGCGCGCAACATCGTGACCTCGCTCGAATTGCAGTCGGAGAAGATGGAAGTCATCAACAAACGATTGCAGGAGAAATACAAGGCGCTGGAAGAGAACGAGGTGCGTTACGAAGTCATCGAGTGCGACGATGCCGACTACGTGATCGTGGCCTTCGGTTCGTCGGCCCGCATCTGCTCGGCGACGGTCGAAATGGCTCGCGCCGAGGGGCTGAAAGTCGGCCTGCTGCGTCCGATCACCCTCTACCCTTTCCCCAAGAAGCAGCTTGCCGAGATGGCCGCGCGGGGCGTCAAGGGATTCCTCTCGGCGGAACTCAACGCCGGGCAGATGGTCGAGGACGTGCGGCTGGCCGTCAACGGCAAGGCCCCGGTCGAGCATTACGGGCGTCAGGGCGGCATGATGTTCAACCCGGACGAAGTGCTCGACGCGCTCAAGGAAAAACTGATTAAAAAGTAGAAGACGATGGCAGAGGTTGAAAAGAAAACGGAGAATCTGGTTTACGCAAAACCGAAACTCATCACCGATAACGTCATGCACTACTGCCCGGGTTGCAGCCACGGCACGGTGCACAAGCTCATCGCCGAGGTCATCGAGGAGATGGGACTCGCGGAGAAGACCGTGGGCATTTCGCCCGTGGGCTGCTCGGTGTTCGCCTACAACTATATCGACATCGACTGGATCGAGGCGGCGCACGGGCGCGCGCTGGCCGTTGCGACGGCCGTGAAGCGGCTCTACCCGCAGAATATGGTCTTCACCTATCAGGGCGACGGCGACCTGTCGGCCATCGGTACGGCGGAGTCGATCCATGCGGCGGCGCGCGGCGAGAATGTCGTGGCCGTCTACATCAACAATGCGATCTACGGCATGACCGGCGGCCAGATGGCCCCGACCACCCTCTTGGGCATGAAGACCGCGACGACTCCCTACGGGCGCGATCCGCGGCTGAACGGCTATCCCTACAAGATCGCCGAGATGATGGCCCATCTGGACGGCGCGACCTACATCACGCGCCAGAGCGTGCATACGGCGGCCAACGTGCGCAAGTGCAAAAAGGCGATCCGCAAGGCGTTCGAGAATTCGATGGCCGGCAACGGTTTTTCGCTCGTGGAGGTCGTCTCGACCTGCAACAGCGGGTGGAAACTCTCGCCCGTGGCTTCGAACCAGTGGCTTGCCGAGAACATGCTGCCCTTCTATCCGCTGGGCGACATTAAAGATGTTAAAAAAGAGTAACGCTATGAAAGAGACGTTGATAATTGCAGGATTCGGAGGACAGGGCGTCCTCTCGATGGGTAAGATTCTGGCTTACTCGGGGGTGATGCAGGATTTCGAGGTGACGTGGATGCCCTCCTACGGTCCCGAGATGCGCGGCGGCACGGCCAACGTGACGGTGATTCTCTCCGACCGGAAGATTTCGTCGCCTATCGCCCATGAATTCGACACGGCGATCATCCTGAACCAGCAGTCGATGGAGAAATTCGAGCCGATGGTCAAGCCGGGCGGCGTGCTGATCTACGACACGAACGGCATCACGCGGCACCCCGTGCGCAAGGACATCGAAGTCTATGCGATCGACGCCACGGCCGAGTGTGCGAAGATGGGTCAGGCCAAACTGTTCAACACGATGATCCTGGGCGGTTACCTCAAGGTGCGCCCCGTGGTCGCGATGGAGAACGTGATGGTGGGTCTGAAAAAGTCGCTTCCCGAGCGCGCGTGGAAAATGCTTCCGGCCAATGAGGAGGCCATCCGCCACGGCGGCGAGATCATACGCAACGTCCGCTGATTCAGCAGGAAAGCAGTTGCAGCGCCCGGCCAAAGGGCGGGCGTTGTTGTGTTTTGTAATCGGATGTGTTATATTTGTATTGTTTTTCGATAGTTGTTACTTGCCGTATGACGTTGTTTATGCTTTTTTTAGTTGCGGTTGTGTTTTCGGCATTCGCAGCGGTATATGTAAAGAGAGTCAGGGCCGGAAAAGTTTCGGTTCTTTGGGGGTCGGTAGTCGGAATGTCGGTGGGAGCCGTGGCGGCACTGATTTTTTGTTGGTCCTATATGGGCGGAGGAATGCGGTATCCGGAGTACGATTCTGCAGAGGACGAAACCCTGGCTGCGATGCAGGATTCGATTGTCGATGAGCACGATGCTCTTGGCTATGAAACGGAATACGCGGAAGCCGAAGTATTCGTGGGGGACTCGATCGCCGATACATACGACGCATTTGGCTGCGAGGAGGATGGTTTTGCCGAGACATGTTCCGGTGAAGCGTCGGAATTCGCGGCAACTGAGGCTGTCGCGGCTGCCGACCAATCCGATTTTGCTCCCGGCATATCCGATTGGTCGGACTGCGACCGTTTTTTCATGAATGCGGACGGATTCCGGAACGTGCATTTTTTCGTCAACGACGGCGATCGCTGTATCCGGGTCGCAGCCTCTCCTGCCGACATGTTCAGCCTGTATGCGTACGTGGGCACTTCCGACGGATGGCATCGTTTTCGAAAATACAGATTGACGGCCGAAGCGCTGAAAATGAAGACTACGGATTTGGCAGGAAATCCGATGACGATCCATGTCCCGGCTATCGGCGGTGCCCATACGAAATATAAGAAAGAGTACGGCGACAGCTATGTATTCATATCGGAAGATGCAGACATGCTCGAATGCGACGGTGAATCGTATCCGGGTGTCGGAAAGGATGTTTTTTGGACGGCCTGGAAAAGCTGCTTCGGCGAGGACTGGCACCTGATGGCCGGGAGCGGAGGCGGTGTGCCTGCCGGTTCCCGGCAGCCGGAATCGTCGGGCAGCATCTCCGATTACAGTGTGAATAAGTGCAAGTATTGCGGCGGGAGCGGATGGTGCTCTAAATGCGGCGGACGGGGTTACGTCGATTTTATGGGCGATATTCAGGATTGCCCGTCGTGCAGAGGATTCAAACATTGTTTTAATTGCGGCGGAAGCGGGCTCCAAATCTGATATGAATTTTGGTCGAATTGCCGATGCGGGGCATTGATTTTGCGTGCCCGGTCAAGTTGACTAAAATTTCAGATTATGGAAAAGAACGAACAGCAGATGCCGCGGCTCGGCGAGCCGGTTCCGGCATTCGAGGCCATGACCACCAAGGGGAAGATCAGCTTCCCGGACGATTACAAGGGCAAATGGGTGATTCTTTTCAGCCACCCTGCCGATTTCACCCCGATCTGCACCACCGAAATACTCACTTTCGGGGCGCGTACCGAGGAGTTCCGGGCGTTGAACTGCGAACTGGTCGGCCTGTCGGTCGACAGCCGCAACAGCCATATCGCATGGCTCAAGACCATCCGCGAGAAGATCGAGTATAAGGGCATGAAGGATGTGAAGGTCGGGTTCCCGATCATCGACGACGTTGCGATGAAAGTGGCGTCGCTCTACGGCATGATCCAGCCCGGCGAGAGCCAGACCGCCGCCGTGCGCGCCGTGTTCTTCGTCGACCCGAAGGGCGTGCTGCGGGCGATGATCTACTATCCGCTGGCTCTGGGCCGCAATTTCGACGAGATCAGGCGGGTTTTGGTGGGCTTGCAGACCATCGACGCCTTCGGCATCGCGCTGCCCGCCGACTGGCGTCCGGGCGACGAGGTGATCGTGCCGATGAAGGGCGACGATCAGGAGAAGGTTCCCGAAGGGGCGAAGTGCTACGACTGGTTTTTCTGCACCAAGCCGCTGCCGAAAGAGGAGATTGGACGGAAACTCGGCGAGAAGGTCTGACGCCCCTGCATTGCACGACAGAAGAGGCTTCCCGCGGGAAGCCTCTTCTGTCGTGTGCTTTCGTATCTCTGCAATCCGGGGACGGTCGGCAAAGGCCGCTCCGCTCTATTCCCGGAAGCGGCATTGCTGTACGTCGCGCCACCCGAGGAGCAGTTCGCGCACCGCGAGCCGTTTTTTGCCCGCTATTTGCAGTTCTCCGAGGGCGATCCATCCGTCGGCGCACGCCACGCGGATAAAGGTTCTTCCGTCGCTCTGGAGCGTGCCGCACGCCTCGCCGTGGACCGCGGCCTCGAACGACGCCGAGAAAATCTTGGCGCTCGACGCTTCGCCGTCGCCCTCGCGGTACATCTCGGTCCATGCCGCCGGATAGGGCGACAGTCCGCGGACGAAATTCACGATCTCGCGGCCCGGTTTCTCCCAGTCGATCCGGCAGTCCTCCTTGAAAATCTTCGGCGCCGGGCGCAGCGTCGCCTCGTCGATGTGCTGCTGCTCCACGGGCCGGATCTCCCCCGCCGCAATGCGGTCGACGGTTTCGGTTACGAGCGAGGTTCCCGTTGTCATCAGACGTTCGTAGAGCGTCCCGACGTTGTCTTCCGGAAGGATCGGAACCCGGATCTGCCCGATGATGCCGCCCTTGTCGATCTCGTGGTTCAGCAGAAACGTGGTGACGCCCGTCTCGGTCTCGCCGTTGATGATCGCCCAGTTGATCGGCGCGGCCCCGCGGTATTGGGGCAGCAGCGAGGCGTGGAGGTTGAAGGTCCCCAGCCGCGGCATGGCCCAGACGACCTCGGGGAGCATGCGGAAGGCGATCACGATGCCCAGGTCGGGCCGCAGCGCCTCGAGGGCCTCGACGAACTCCGGGGCTTTCAGCTTTTCGGGCTGCAATACCGGCAGACCCAGTTCCAGAGCCGCGATCTTAACCTCGCTCCGGTGTATTTTCTGTCCGCGTCCGGCGGGTTTGTCGGGCGAAGTCACCACGCCCACGACGTTGTAGCCGCCCCCGACGAGCGCCCGCAGCGACGGCACGGCGAATTCGGGCGTGCCCATGAATACGATGCGAAGGTCTTTGGCGTCCATGCGTTATCTTTTTTCCAGTCCCAGCGTGTGGTGCATGCGCTCCTGCTTGGTCTCCAGATAGTGTGCGTTGTAGGGGTTCGGGGCGATGACGATGGGCACGATCTCGTCGATGCAAAGCCCGTAACCCTCCAGCCCGGCCCGTTTGAGCGGGTTGTTGGTCATCAGGCGCATGTGGCGGATGCCCAGCTCGCGGATGATGCTGGCGCCCACGCCGTAGTCGCGTTCGTCGGCCTTGAAGCCCAGTTTGAGGTTGGCGTCCACCGTGTCGAGACCCTCATCCTGCAATTTGTAGGCGTGGATTTTGTTGCACAGCCCGATGCCGCGCCCCTCCTGATTGAGGTAGACGACGGCGCCCCGGCCTTCGCGGTCGATCATCTCCATCGCCTTGTGGAGCTGCTCGCCGCAGTCGCAGCGGTACGAGCCGAAGATGTCGCCCGTGGCGCACGACGAATGCACGCGCACCAGCACCGGTTCGTCTTCGGTCCACTCCCCTTTCGTCAGGGCCACATGCTCCACGCCGTTGGATTTCTGGCGGAACGGCGTGATCTGGAATTCGCCCCACTCCGTGGGCAGGGGTACCGTCACGCCCTTTTCGATGATCGACTCCTCGCGGAGGCGGTAGGCGATCAGCGAGGCGATCGAGATGATTTTCAGGTCGAATTTTTTGGCGGTCTCCAGCAGTTGCGGCAGGCGGGCCATCGTGCCGTCCTCGTTCATAATCTCGATCAGCGCGCCGGCGGGCTGCAATCCGGCCAGGCGGGCCAGGTCGATGGCCGCCTCGGTGTGTCCCGGACGGCGCAGCACGCCCTTGTCGCGCGCGCGCAGGGGATTGATATGTCCCGGGCGGCCCAGGTCGGTGGGTTTCGTTTCGGGGTCGGCCAGCGCGCGGATCGTCGCGGCGCGGTCGTGGATCGAGACGCCCGTAGTGCAGTCGTTGCCCAGCAGGTCGACCGTCACGGTGAAGGGCGTGCCCAGCAGCGAGGTGTTGTTCTCCTCCATCATGTTGAGCCCCAGTTCGTCGCAGCGTTTCTCCGACAGCGGGGCGCACAGCACGCCGCGGCCCTCCTTGAGCATGAAGTTCACGATTTCGGGCGTGATCTTCTCCGCCGCGACGATGAAGTCGCCTTCGTTCTCGCGGTCCTCGTCGTCCACGACGATAACGGGTTTGCCGATGCGGAAGTCCTCGATGACCTCCTCCACGCTATTGAGCACAGTCTCTTTTGCCATTTCGTTTGAGTTTTATTGCTTTCGTCAGTTTCTTGAATTGCGGAACCAGTTTCTCTTTCAGCGCCTTGAACTTCCCGGCGTACCAGTCCGTGTCGAGCAGCGCCGAGTCGTTGGTGGCCTTGTAGGTGAGGTATATGGCTATCGGCGTGAGGATGAAGGTCGAGAGCCACATGCCGTAGACGGCCTCCCAGTTACCCTCCTTGGCCAGTTTTTCGCCCGAGAGGCTGATCATGTAGTAGATCACGAAGAAGATCACCGACACCACCACCGGAAGCCCCAGGCCGCCCTTGCGGATGATGGCGCCCAGCGGCGCGCCGATCAGGAAGAAGATCAGGATTGACACCGGAAGCGACATTTTCTTGTGCCACTCGACCTTCGATCGGTAGAGCTGGTTGAGGGCCTCCTTGGCCGTCGATTCGTCGAATGCGAACATGTTGCGCGAGTTCTTGGCCAGCGTCCGCGCCTGGTTCCAGACACGTTCGCGTTCGCGCGTGGGCAGCATGGTGACCGAATCCGTCGCCAGCAGGTCGCGGAAGTCCCGTTTGTCCACCTGCAGGCTGTCGGGCAGCGGCAGCACGGTGTTGTCTCGGGCGAAAATCTGCTCTTTCAGCAGCGGTTCGTAGGAACTCGTCGTGGCGGCGTTGACCTTGATCTCCAGCGAGTCGATGTCGTGCTGCAATTCGCTGATGTTCTTGGTCTGGCTGCTCGTGAACAGGTCGGCGTCGGTGCGTCCCATGGCGAATCCCGACATGGGGATCACCTGTTTTTGCAGGTCGAAGGTGTGGTGGCGCAGGGCGCTTTTCGTGAACCACTGGCTGTTGCGGGTCTGTTCGTAGGTCTCGCCGTGGAAGAGCGTCACCAGCAGGTATTTCTTGTCGTCCGACAGGCGGATATAGCCCGAGTCGGCCACGATGGTGTTCATGTTGCCGTTGGCGGCGCGGTTGTCGTAGATCAGCACGTCGTGCAGCAGGTGCGTGTCGGGTTCCTGGTGGCTCACGCGGATCGACATGTTGTCGATGCCGTTGAAGAAGAGCCCGTCCTGGAATTCGAGGGCCTGTTTCTGCTGCCGGATGTCGTAGAGCGTGCTGAATAGCTTCTTGTTGGCGTTCGGCACGAGGTTGTTGCCGATGAAGAAACTGCCGACGGAGACCAGGCTCACCAGAATGATCAGCGGCTTGGTGATCTGCACGAGCGACATGCCCGCCGATTTCATGGCCAGCAGTTCGTAGTTCTCACCCAGGTTGCCCATGGTCATAATCGCCGCCAGCAGCATCGAGAGCGGCAGCCCCATCGGGATCATGTTGGCCATGAAATAGGTCATCAGCTCGATGATGATGCCGGCGCTCAATCCCTTGCCCACCAGCTCGTCGATGTAGCGCCACACGATGTTCATCATCAGCACGAACATGACGATGAAGAACGTGAGGACCATCGGGCCGAGGTAGGACTTCAGAACGAGTCTGTGAATGGTTTTCATGCGGCGGATCGCAGTTTTTTGTTACGCAAAGATAGTGCAAGGCGAGAGGAGTGCCAAATTTATTTGAGCACTTCCGGGTCGCAGCCTATCCAAACGGCAGCCTTTTTTGTCGTAAAGATAACAGTTTTACCATTATAAGCGTAAGAGTGAGGGTAAATATTATGGCGGCGCCGGGCGGAACCTCGAAATTGTAGCTGACGACAAGCCCTGCGACATTGCCCGCCACAGCCACGAGGGGTGCGGCGAGGGCGATGGTGCGGTACGACCGCGAGAGCGAGTTGACGATCACCACGGGCATTGTCACGAGCGAGATCAGCAGCACGATGCCCATGATGCGGATCGAGAGCACGATGGTCACCGCCACCAGCGCGGCCATCAGATAGGAGATCACGCGCGTGGGGATGCCCCGGCTGCGGGCGAAGTCGCGGTCGAAAGCCGTGTACATCACCGGGCGGAGCCACAGCAGCGCCCCGGCGATGATCACCGCCGTCAGCGCGGCGAGGGCCGCGACGTCGCTGTCGGTCACGGTCACGATGCTGCCGAAGAGGTAGGCCGACAGATCGCCCGAGGTGTAGCCCGGGCGCAGGCTCATAAAGAGCGCGCCGACGGCCATGCCGACGGACCAGATGATGCCGATGGCCGAATCCTCGCGGATGCGTCCCCGGCTGCCGGCCCATTCGATGCCCAGCGCCGAGAGCACGGCGAAGATCATCGCCCCGGCGATCGGGTTGGCGCCCATCCAGAAGGCGATGCCCAGTCCGCCGAACGAGGCATGGGTGATGCCGCCCGCGAGGAACACCATGCGGCGGCAGACGACGTAGGTTCCGATCACTCCGCACGTTATGCCCGACAGCACGCACGCCGCGAGCGCGTTCGAAAGGTAGCCGTATTGGATCAGGTCGCTGAAAAATCCCATGTATTCCTTATAATTGCGCGCAAATTTACGCTTTTTTATCGGAAAAGCCTCCTCCTTTCGCGCAGTTTTCGTAATTTCGTGCCGGAAAAACACGAATCCATGCAACCTCGCAGAGTCAATTTTCATACCTTGGGCTGCAAGCTCAATTTTTCGGAGTCCTCGACCCTCGCCCGCGAGTTCGAGCGCGGCGGTTTCGTGCGCGTCGCGCCCACGGCCGAGGCCGATATTTGCGTCATCAACAGCTGTTCCGTCACGGAGCACGCCGACAAGAAATGCCGCAACCTGATCCGCAAACTCCACCGCCGCAACCCTGCGGCGATCATCGCCGTGACGGGATGCTACGCGCAGCTCAAGCCGCAGGAGATCGCCGCGATAGAGGGTGTGGACATCGTGTTGAGCAACAACGATAAGGGGGCGTTATTTAAACGAGTGGTTGAACTGTCGGGCAAGGGCCGGGCGCAGGTGTACAGCTGCGAAACCGATTCGCTCACGTCGTTCTTCGCGGCCTTTTCGAGCGGCGACCGCACGCGCGCCTTCCTCAAGGTGCAGGACGGGTGCGACTACTGCTGTTCCTACTGCACGATCCACTACGCCCGCGGTTCGAGCCGCAACATGCCCGTCGCCGACCTCGTGGCCGAGGCGCGGCAGATCGCTGCCGGGGGGCAGAAGGAGATCGTCCTGACGGGCGTCAACACGGGGGATTTCGGCCGCACGACGGGGGAGCGGTTTATCGACCTGCTGCGGGCGCTCAACGAGGTCGAAGGGATCGAACGCTACCGCATTTCGTCGATCGAGCCGAACCTGCTGACCGACGAAATCATCGCATTTTGCGCCGCGTCGCCTAAATTCATGCACCATTTCCACATTCCGCTCCAGAGCGGTTCGGACCGGATTCTGGGCCTGATGCGCCGCCGCTACACCACGGCGCGCTTCGCCGAGCGGATCGCGGCCGTGAGACGGCTGATGCCCGACGCCTTCATCGGCATCGACGTGATCGTCGGGTTCCCGGGCGAGACGGAGGCCGATTTCCGCACGACGTACGATTTTCTGGCGAGGCTCGAACCCGCTTTCCTGCATATCTTTCCCTTCTCGGAGCGTCCCGGGACGCCGGCCGTCGACCTGCCCGGCAAGGTGCGTCCGTCGGTCGCCACGCAGCGCGTCGCCGAACTGGAGGGCCTCTGCGAACGCCTGCACGGCGCGTTCTGCGCCCGGGCCGAAGGCACGGAGGATACGGTGCTCTTCGAAAGCACGCGCCGCGACGGCATGATGTTCGGCTTCACGGGCAGCTACCGCCGGGTGAAAGTCCCCTACGACCGTTCGAAGGTCAATGCCGTCTGCCGCGTGAAACTCGGCGCGATGGACGAAACTCACGATTTGTTGGGGGGAATTCTGGATTAATCACTATATTTGCAGGAATGGAAATTTAAAACGCTATGACGGGTTTGCGCAAACGGGTGACGGTCGGTTTTTTGAGCATCGTCTGCCTGCTGTTTTTTTCGGGTATGGTCTCGTTTCTCGAATTGAGCCACCTGAGCCGGGATACGGGCGAGATTCTCAAGGCCAACAAACGGAATATCGAGCTGGCCAAGGAGATGCTCGATGCTGCGCACGAGCAGAACATCGCGTTGATCCGCCTTTCGGTTTTCGGCGACAGGTCGTGCGACAGCCTTTGCCGCAAGAGCATGGAGCGGCTCGAAAACACGTTGCTCGTGGCCCAGAGCGAGGCGCTTGAGAAGTCGTTCCTCGACTCGCTGGCCTTCGCCACGACCGAGCTGCGCCTCGTGACGGACAACTACCTCGCCTTCGGGGGCGCCGCCCGTGCCGACTCGCCGGCGGCCATGCGGCCCGATTCGCTGGGCGGCAGGTGGTACAGCGAAGAGTACCAGGCCCTTTACGGCCGTCTTACGGCCGCCATCAAGAGTTATATGACCTCGACGCAGAGTTCGCTGGTTCCGCGCGCCGAGCAGATGAAGAAAAACGCCTACCGCGCCGTGACGCCCGTGCTGATCTCGCTGGCCGTGATGATCGCCATCGTGCTGATGCTCTTTTACTTTATGTCGATCTACTGCGTGACGCCCATCGAGCGGATGAACAAGGGGCTGGGCGACTGGCTCTCGTTCCGCGTGCCCTTCGCCGTGAAGGGCGACCTCAAGGACGAGGTGCTCGAACTCAAGGAGAAAATCGAGTCGCTGATCAACATTTCCAAACAGACCAAATCCTGATGCGGCGATGCGGGTAGACGTGGTTTTACGGTATATCGGGGTCGTGATGCTCTTCATTGCGATGTTCATGCTGCTGTCGGCGGGAATCTCCTACCTGAGCGGCATGGATTCGGCGTTCTATCCCCTGCTGCTCTCCTCGCTGCTCACGGCCCTGCTGGGCGCCTTTCCGCTGATCTTCGTGGGCAAGCGCGAGCAGATCACCAACAAGGAGGGGTTCTGCATTGTCGTCGGGGCGTGGCTCGTGGCCTGCGTCGTGTCGATGTTCCCCTACCTGATCTGGGGCGGGGAGTTCTCGCTGGTCAACGCCTGGTTCGAGAGCGTCTCGGGCCTCACGACCACCGGATCGACGATCCTGAACGATGTCGAAGCCCTGCCCCGCGGATTGCAGTTCTGGCGCATGTCGTCGACGTGGATCGGCGGTATGGGCGTGGTGATGTTCGCGCTGGTGGTCCTGCCGTCGATGGGGCGCAGCAAGATGATGCTCTCCAACGTGGAGCTTTCGACGATGGCCAAGGACAACTACCGCTACCGTTCGCAGATCATCGTGCAGATCCTGCTGGTGGTCTATGTGGGGCTTACCGTGCTGTCGACCGTGCTGCTCAAGATGGCGGGCATGAACTGGTTCGACGCCCTGTGCCACGCCATGTCGGCCTGCGCCACGAGCGGATTCTCGACCAAGAACGCCAGCATCGCCTATTTCAACAGTCCGGCGATCGACACGATCCTGATCTTCGCGATGGCCACGGCGGGCGTCCATTTCGGGCTGATCTACGCCACGGTGACGGGCAAGCGCAGCAACATCTTCCGCTCGGAGGTGACGCGCTGGTACTTCGGGATGCTGCTCGCGGGCGGCGTGCTGATCGCCGTCAGCCTCTTCGCCGCGGACATCTACCCCACGCTGACCGCGTCGTTCCGCTACGCGATGTTCCAGTTCGTGTCGGTGGTGACCACGACGGGTTTCGCCACGGCCGACTCCAACACGTGGACTTCGTTCGCCGTCATCCTGCTGATTTTCGGCTCGATCGTCTGCGCCTGCGCCGGGTCCACGGCCGGCGGCATCAAGGTCAACCGCCTGGTGCTGGCCGGGAAGATGATGCGCACGCGCCTGCGGCAGCAGCAGCATCCCAACGCCATCATCCGCATCCGCCTCGACGGCGTCATTCAGGAGAACGAGGCCCTGCACGCGGTGATGATCTTCATCGTCACCTACCTGATGTTCATACTCGCCGGCACGGTCTTCGGCACGATGCTCGGCGTCGATCTGACGACCAGTTTCACCGGGGCGGTGGCCTCGATGGGCAACGTCGGCCCCGGGTTCGGGGAGGTCGGCTCGATGGATAACTTCTCGGCGATGCCCGCGGCGTTCAAGGTTTCCAATTCGCTGCTGATGCTGCTGGGGCGTCTGGAGATTTTCGGACTCATACAGATTTTTTTCATTAAATGGTGGAGGTGACCCAAACTATGTTTCGCAGGATTCTCATATACGCGCTGGGTGCGGTTTTCCTGACCGCCGGCGGAGTGCGGGCGCAGCAGCCCGAGGTCGAAGCCCGCATTGCGGGGCTGGAGGGAAACGCCGAGTACATGTCGCTGCTCCGCGAGGATGCGCAGTTGCAGATACGCGAGGATTCGATCGTCAACGCCGTGGAGCGCATGCGCCGGCAGCTGCGCGAGGACCCGGGCAAGCGGCAGCAGTATTCGCAGGAGATTTTGCAGCTCGAAAGCAGGATTTTCGAAATCCGCAATGCCAAGGGACGCCTGATCGACCGTATCAACACCATCGAGCAGGAGTGGGTGCTGGCCAGCCTGAACGGCGCGGCGCAGCAGCCTGCGGCGTCTGCTGAAAAAAGCCCTGCGGAGGCGGTCCCCGACTCGCTGAAGGTCCGCAATCTGGTGGACAACCTCTATTTCCGCGAACACCTCCCGGCGGAGGATTATGCGGCCCTGCGCGACGCGCAGCGGCAGGAGATGCGGGCCGTGGACTATGTCAATCGCTATTTCGCCAACCATGGCACGCTGACCGAGCTGGCCGAAACCTACGCCGCCGTGCAGACCGAGGCCGAGGCGATGGAGGTTTTCGAGCGTTACAACGCCTTGCAGGGCGTGAACCGCGCGCTGGCCGACTCGCTCGCTGCGACGTGGAACTCGATTTTCGACAACAAGAGCTACGCCTACGGCTATCTGCTCGACAAGATGGGCGAGGAGGAGGTGCTCGCCCGCGAGGAGGAGGCGCTTTCGGAGGCTTCGCGCCAGCTGTCGGCCTTGCAGGGCGAGACGGCTTCGGACGCCGTGGCGGACTATTTCCTGCGCAAACGGGTCGTCGTCGACTACGAGGCCGCCGTGGCCGGAGTGCTGGCGCTGGACGCCGCACGCGATTCGCTGCGCGGCGTTGCGGCGCAGCTCGAATCCATCGACTACCGCCTGCCGAGGGTCGAAGTCGCCGAGCGTTACTTCCTCGACTACGACAGCGTGGCCTTCTCGTCGAAGCCGGTGTACTCCTACCAGAATCCCATTCCCGAGTGCCGGGTCTATGCCAACGGCACGATCTACCGCATCCTGCTCGGAACGTTCAACACCAAGCGCGCCGCCGCGACTTTCCGGGGCGCCTATCCGCTCTTCTACCTGATCAACGACGAGGGCAAGTGGTGCTACTATGCGGGCGGCTTCGCCACGCTGGCCGAGGCCGAGGCGGCGCAGGCGCTGCTGAAAAAGCGCGGGTTCGTGCGGCCCGAAATCGTGGTGTGGACCGACGGCGCGGCCCGCAACCTTTCGCTCGACCCCGAGGCGGCGAAAGTCACCTACCGCGTCGAGATCACCGGGACCGACGCCCTGTCGGACGAAGTGAAGGGGGTGATCGCCGCAACGGGCGAAGTCTACGAACTTTCGCGCGTGGGCAGCCAGCTCTTCGTCGTGGGGGCTTTCGACGACAGGGCCGTCGCCGACCGTCTGGCCGAGTCGATACGGCAAACGGATGCCGCACTGGAGGTAAAAGTCGCCGAAATCGCAGAATAAATCGGAATCCGGATGAAATTTATCGCAGAATTCGTCCGGATTCTGAATTTTTTACCTATCTTTATTGCAATATTCCACAAGCCTTATGGAGATGTTCTATATTGTACTGCTCGTTTTTTTCGGCCTGCTGTTTCTGGTGGCCGAATTGGTCCTGCTGCCCGGGGTGTCGATCGGGGCCGTGCTGGCGCTGGTCTGCTACGGCAGTTCGGTGTACCTCGCCTTCCGTGATTTCGGTCCCGTGACGGGGACTGTCGTCATCCTCGTCATTCTCGTATTGTCGGTCATCGCCACCGTCGTCTCGCTGCGGGCCAAGACTTGGCAGCGTTTTTCGCTCAAGCAGGAGATCCGGTCGTCGTCGATGCCCGTCATTCCGGCCGAGGAGTTGCAGGTCGGCGACCGGGGCGTGACCCTCTCGCGCCTCTCCCCGATGGGCAAGGTCGAGATCGGAGGCCGCACCTACGAAGCCAAGTCGCAGGGGGCCTATGTCGACCAGCAGCGAGATGTCGAGGTCGTGGGATTCGAGAATTTCAGCGTTATCGTAAAAACAATCAAATAAGCTAAATTATGGATTTTCAGGGTGGAATGATCGTGTTGATCGTTTTCGTGAGCCTTTTTGCGATCTGGCTCCTCTTCTATTTTATTCCGGTGGGACTGTGGTTCTCGGCCCTGGTGTCGGGCGTGCGTATCAGCCTGCTGCAACTGGTGCTGATGCGTTGGCGCAAGGTCCCGCCCTCGACCATCGTTTCGTCGATGATCGAGAGCACGAAAGCCGGACTGACCCTCAATCCCAACGAGCTGGAGGCCCACTACCTCGCGGGCGGCAACGTCACGAACGTGGTGCACGCGCTGGTTTCGGCCCAGAAGGCCAACATCATGCTGGATTTCAAGATGGCGACGGCCATCGACCTGGCGGGCCGCGACGTGTTCGAGGCCGTGCAGATGTCGGTCAACCCCAAGGTGATCAACACGCCTCCCGTGGCCGCCGTGGCCAAGGACGGCATCCAGCTGATCGCAAAGGCCCGCGTCACGGTGCGCGCCAACATCAAGCAGCTGGTCGGCGGCGCCGGCGAGGAGACCGTGCTGGCGCGTGTCGGCGAGGGCATCGTTTCGTCGATCGGCTCGGCCGCGTCGCATAAGATCGTGCTCGAAAATCCCGACTCCATTTCGCGCGTGGTGCTCGAAAAGGGCCTCGACGCCGGAACGGCCTTCGAAATCCTCTCGATCGACATCGCCGACATCGACGTGGGCAAGAACATCGGCGCCCAGTTGCAGATGGACCAGGCGCAGGCCGACAAGAACATCGCCCAGGCGAAAGCCGAGGAGCGGCGTGCGATGGCCGTGGCGCTCGAACAGGAGAACAAGGCCAAGGCGCAGGACGCCCGCGCCAAGGTGATTCTCGCCGAGGCCGAAGTGCCGCTGGCCATGGCCGAGGCGTTCCGCAACGGCAACCTGGGCATCATGGACTACTACAAGATGAAGAACATCATGGCCGACACGCAGATGCGCGAGACCATTGCCAAACCCGAAAAGAAATAGTTTTGACGGATTTGTTATCAGGGGGTGCGCGTCGTGCGCGCCCTTTTTTGTGAAAGATTCAGACAGTTATGAGAAAGTGCCTTTTGATTCTGTTTTTCGCTTTTGCCGCGGCGGGAGCCTCCGCTGCGCAGATCGACACGGTGGCGGTTTTCAGCGCGAAGATGCAGCGCGAAATTCCGGCGCTGGTCGTGGTTCCCGATGCCGGCGTCGGGCGGCGCATGCCCGTGCTCTACCTGCTGCATGGTTTCGGCGGTTCGTACACGACGTGGCAGAACATCACCGACCTGCGTCCGCTGGCCGACGCCAGCGGGATGATCGTCGTCTGCCCCGACGGCGCGAACAGTTGGTATTGGGACAGTCCTCTCGATCCGGCGTCGCAGTTCGAGACCTTCGTGGCGCAGGAACTGCCCGACTGGATCGACGCCCGCTACCTGACGATTCCTTCGCGCGAGGGCCGCGCCGTCACGGGCTTGAGTATGGGCGGTCACGGCGCGCTGTGGGTAGCGCTGCGCCACAAAGACCGTTTCGGGGCTGCAGGATCGACCTCGGGAGGCGTGGACATCCGGCCTTTCCCCGACTCGTGGGAGATGAAGAAACAGTTGGGCGAACTGAAAGACAATCCGGAACGCTGGGACGCGCATACGGTGATCCGTCAGGCCGCTTCGCTCCGGGACGGCGAGCTGGCGCTCATCTTCGACTGCGGTTATCAGGATTTCTTCTATCAGGTGAATCTGAACCTCCACGAACAGCTGATGCGGCAGGGCGTGGGGCACGATTTCCTGGTGCGTCCCGGTGCGCACAACGCGGCCTACTGGTCCGCGTCGCTCCCCTGCCAGATGCTTTTCTTTCAGCGCTGGTTCGCCCGGAATGCGCCCCAGCCGGCTGTGACGGCCTCGGGGCGGCGTGTGGTGTATATCGGCGACTCGATCACCGACGGTAATTGGGGCAAGGCCGACGGAAAACCGTCGTCGCAGCGCAATCTGTGGGATCGCAACCACCTTTTCGGCAGCGGGTATATGTATTTATGCGCCAGCTATTACCAGGGCTATTTCCCCGACCGCGACTACCGGTTCTTCAACCGCGGCGTGGGCGGTCATGCGTTGGGCGACCTTGCCGCCCGCTGGCAGGAGGATGTGATCGACCTGCGGCCCGACGTGCTGTCGGTGTTTGTCGGGACGAACGATGCGGAACGTCATCTTGGCAGACTGCTGCGCGCCGACGATCCGAAAACGGTTCCCGATTTCGATTTTGCCGACTGGGAAAGGACCTATCGCGGCCTGCTCGATCAGGCCCGGCAGGCAAATCCTGCGTTGAAAATCGTACTGTGCACGCCCTTTGCCGCACCCTGCGGGAAGATCGTTGAAGGCGCATTGGGCGAATATTATCCCCTGCGGCAGCGGATACTGGCGCAATGCTGTGTGATCGTGGAGCGAATCGCAGCCGACTACGGCGCGACGCTCGTGCCCTTCCACCGGCTTATCGCCGATCTGGAAACGCGGCTGCCGAACGGCGATGCGACCTATTGGGTGTGGGACGGCATCCACCCCACGCCTGCCGGTCAGCGACTGATGGCCGATTGCTGGATCGGCGCCGCGGCCCGGAGCGGTGTTATGGAATGACAAAAGCGAGCCTTCGAAGGCTCGCTTTTGTTTGGCGCGGGGTCAGTAGACCTCCTCGGGCAGCGTTTCGCCGACCGGTTCGCCTTCGAGGTTGTCGCGCCACTTGATCGCCGCGTGCGTGCCGTCGCAGTAGGGTTTGTTGGCCGACTGGCCGCAGCGGCATGCGACCACGCGGTTGCGGATTTCGTAGGTATGGCCGTCTTCGCGCCGCAGGGGAATGCCGCCGCGAATCCACAGGCCGCCGCTGCTGCCGATGGTGACGTCCTCGATCAGCCCGAGACTCGGGGCGAACCGGAATTCGTAGGGGCTGCCCGTTTTTCGGTCCCAGGCCGTCAGCCGTCCGCCGGGGCACATCGACGCTTCGCGGATGGCCAGCTGGCGTGCTTCGGGATCGGCGGACCGCTCGGTGAGCGTCCACGCGTCGCCCCCGGGGTGGCAGAAGCGCGCGAAGACGCAGTATTTCGGATTGTCGGTCATCGTGAGGGTCCCGCCCTCGACGGTCTCGGCCTTGTCGAGCAGCGATTCGTCGGGTGCGGTGAGCGTCGGGTCCCAGGTCGCCGTTTCGTGGCTCCCGTCGCAGTAAGGTTTGCGTTTCGAGGCCCCGCAGCGGCAGAGCGCCGTAGGTTCCGCCTCGGTCGAGAAGCGCCGCCCTTCCTGGAAATACCAGCTTTCGTTCTGCTCGTTGGGCATGATGAACTGTTCGGCCAGCGGCGGGCGTCCGTAGACCAGGAAGGGGCCTTTTTCGGTCACGGTGATGCTGAAGCGCTCCTCGGCGGGAGAACTTCCCGTTTCGATTTTCAATTTCGACATACTATATGCGTTTCTGATTCGTTAGGGAATAGGCGGCAATAATTGTTCCCAAATGCAATTATTCGGACGGACATGTGGCATTTATTCCGCTTTTTGGTATCTTTGGTGCCGTGACGGCACTTTCGGGAGGGGAAGTTTTGTTGAACCGTGCGCAATTCAGTTTTGCACCCGTCCGACTTTTTATTATCTTTGCCGTTGATTTTGAAACTGAAATAAGAAAAGAATGAACTATATGAAAAGATTTGCAGGGTTGGTTTGCGCGGTTGCGGCCGTCGTTTTTTTTGCTTCGTGCAGCAAGGACAAGGAATCGGGAACGATCGCGTTCGATTCTCCGGCCGTTTTCCTCAATGCGGGCGACGCAGTGACGGTGGGTTTTTCGGCCTCCAACATCGAGAGTTTCTCGATAACGGGCAAACCCACGGGCTGGAGCGATCCCGTTATCGACGCGGCGAACCGCACCATTACGGTCGTCTCTCCCGAGAAATTCGACGACGACAATGATGCCGTAAAGTCGGGTTCGGTGACCCTGACGGGCAAGGTGCACGGCGGATCGACGGCTTCGGCGACGCTTTTCGTGGGTGTGGTCGACACCGAGGATTTGAGCGACAAGCCGGCCAACTGTTATCTGATCAACAAGAAGGAGACCAACTACCTGATCAACGCCATGTACAAGGGCGACGTGACCGAGCAGGTGCCCTCTTCGGTCGATGTCATCTGGCAGAGCCAGTCGAATCTGATCCAATACCTGGAGTTGAAAGACGGCAAGGCGTCGTTCTACGTAGCTGCCGACAGCGACGACGGGGACAAGATCAAGGAGGGCAACGCCGTGATCGGGGCCTACGACGCCGGTGGCACGCTGATCTGGAGCTGGCACGTATGGGCTGCGGACTACGATCCCGACGCCGAGGGCGGTGCGGTCGATTTCAACGGCTATTCGATGATGACCCGCAACCTCGGGGCGCTGGCCGCCGACAACTCGTCGGTGGAGAACATCCTCGCCTCGTACGGACTTTATTACCAGTGGGGCCGTAAGGACCCCTTCATCGGCCCGAGTTCGTACAACGCCGCCAACGGCGCATCGGCCAGCATGTACAACGGCGGCGGCAGCCGCGTTTACTTGCAGACGGCCGCTTCGAGCGCCGAGACGGGTACGGTGGCTTACGCCGTGCAGCACCCGCTGACCTTCATCACGGGCGTCTCCGGTTCGGAGAACGACTGGCTGTGGAGCGCACATTCCGACGATTTGTGGTCCGCTTCGGAAAAGAGCCCCTACGATCCCTGCCCCTATGGCTGGCGGGTGGCTCCGTCGGCCGTGTTCGACGGTTTGAAACTTGTGGGAGCCCCCACGGCGGCGGATGCCGACAAATACGGCTGGGGCCTGACCGATCCGGAGCGGGGAACCTCGTCGCTGTTTATCGGCGCAGGACGCCGCCGTTACGACAACAGCACGATCCTGAACGTTTACAACCCCGTCACCGTGCGCAGCGTGGCCGAGGAGGCGCAGCCCTGGGAGGGTCTTTATTGGACCGCAGGGACGCTGTCGGGTACGAAATCCCCGGCTTTCCACTTCTGGTTCGAGAAGAAGACCACCGGCGGAGGTCTCGAAAACAACGTCCCCTATGCCCGTGCCAACGGCATGTCGGTGCGTTGCGTGAGGGTGCAATAGGGACATCCGGAAGAAACCGAACGACGGACCGGCATCAAGGCCGGTCCGTTTTCGTTTGGTATAACAGTTGCGGGGATAGCGGTACTAAAATCCCCGGCTATGAAAATCAAGACAGGAAAAGGCTCCGTTACGCTCGTCGTGCTGCTGGCAATCTGGTCCGTGTCGGCCATTGCGTCGCTGCCCGGACTGGCCGTCTCCCCTATTCTGGGCGATCTGAACAAGGTGTTTCCCAAGGTTACGGACCTCGAAATCCAGATGCTCACCTCGCTGCCGTCGCTGCTGATTATCCCCTTCGTGCTGCTCTCCGGAAAACTCTCCGAGGGGAGGGACAAACTCAAAATCCTGATCGTAGGACTTTCGATTTTCTTTTTGAGCGGCGTGGCCTGCCTGTTCGCCCGCAGCATGGCGTGGCTCATCGTCATCAGCTGCATCCTCGGTGTCGGCGCCGGCATGGTCATCCCACTCTCGACGGGCCTGATCGTCGACTATTTCACGGGGGACAGCCGCGTCCGGCAGCTGGGGTACAGTTCGGCGATCAACAACCTCACGCTCGTCGTGGCGACCGCCGTGACGGGCTACCTGGCCGAGGTCAACTGGCATCTTCCGTTCCTGGTCTATACCCTGCCGGGCATCTCGCTCGCGCTGTCGTTCTTCCTCCGGCGCAGCCGCTCCACGCCCGAGCCGGAGCAGAGCATCCAGATGCGTCACAAACGGATCGACCGGGGCAAGCTCGTCGGACTGATGCTCTTTTACTTCTTCGCCACTTACGCCGTGCTGGCCATCGCCTTCTACGCCTCGTTTCTGGTCGACGACTACAAGATCAGCAGTTCGTTTTCGGGTGTGCTGATCTCGTTGTTCTTCCTGGCGATCATGCTTCCCGGGCTGTTTATCGACCGGATCATCCGCGCGCTGAAGCAGAACGTCAACCTCGTGTCGCTGGGGCTGGTCTGCGCGGGGCTGCTGTGCGTGGGGATCTTCCGTGACAAGACGATGCTCGTCGTCGGGGCGTTGCTCACGGGCTTCGGCTACGGGGTGATCCAGCCCGTCATCTACGACAAGGCGGCGACCATCGCTCCGCCCCGCTCGGCGACGCTCGCGCTGTCGTTCGTCATGGCGATGAACTACCTTGCGGTGATGATCTGCCCCTTCATCATGGACATGTTCCGCCATCTGTTCCACACCCACAGCGATCGTTTCCCGTTCTTCTTCAACGCCGCGCTGGTGTTCGCGCTGGCCGCCGTCACCTGGTTCCGGCGCGGGAATTTCACGCTCGGACTCGACGAATCGTATTACAAAAACTGACCGGAGGTCTTGTGAATAACATAAAAAGTTTTATTTTTGTGCTTAAAAGTCGCAAAAATAAACCTGAATGATGAAAAGACAACTCCTTCTTGCGCTTCTGGCGGCGGGCCTCGCCGCTGCACCCGGCTGTGCCGATAAGCGGGATGCGGTTCCCGGCATCCGGATCACGCCGTCGATCAAAACCCGCGTCACGGGGCTTCATTTCGATACGGGCGACTGTATCGGTCTGACCGTCACGAAGAACGGCTCGGATTACGTCCGGAACCACCAGATGACCTACGACGGCTCTGCCTTCACGGCTTCCGGCCTGCTGTGGTACAACGACCTGAACGAAACCTCGACGCTCACGGCCTATTTCCCCTATTCGGCGTCGGGCGTTCCCGACGAGTTCTCCGTGGCGCGGGATCAGAGTGCGGGCTGCGCCTCCTCGGACCTGCTGGGAGCCGTGGCGAAGAACGTGACGCCCACGGGCGCGCCCGTCGGGATGCTGTTCTATCACCTGATGTCACAGCTGACCATCGTCATTACCAACAATTCCGATGCTGCGGTTTCGGGCGTCGCCGTGGGCGGATTCGTCCCGACGGCCTCGGTGGATCTCTCCGTGCCGACGGCTTCGGCGAAAGCCGGCGTGGCGGCCGCTGAAATCGAAACCTTCGAAGTGACGCCCGACGCCTCCTACCGTGCGATTCTCGTGCCGCAGCAGGGGGCGCTGACCGTCACGGTCTCCACGCGCGACGGCAAGAGCCGCAGCAAGACCCTCTCTTCGGCGACGCTCGAAAGCGGCCGAAGGTACGACATGTCGGTGCTCGTCACCAACATCGACATCGAGCTGAAGCTGAGCGGCGAGGTCAGCGACTGGGAAGACGGCGGTTCGCTTGACGAGGGCGACGGCGGGGAGGCTTCCGAACTGGAATACGGCGGCGATACCTACCGCACGGCGAAGATCGGCGGACAGGTATGGATGGCCGAGAACCTGCGCTACCAGCCTGCGGGTACGGAGATCGGCGATGGCGTATGGTATCCCGAGGAGGGGCTTTCCGCGGTGGCGGAAAAAGGGATGCTGTACGATTATAAGACGGTGACGGGCGGCGCCACGGTCCGGTCCGGGACTCCGCTGCGGGGCATCTGTCCCGAGGGCTGGCACGTTCCCGCATTGGCCGAACTCGAAGCGCTCCTTGCCGCCGGGCCTGCGGCCGGATTTTTCAGGTGCGCCGGATACTGGATCGTGAACGGTACGTCGAACAGGTACGGAGACGCCGACAAAGGTTATCTGATAAGCTGCGAGGCCACGGCCGAGCGGAGCGGCTGCCTGGTTTACAGCACCACGACCGATCCGGTGACCGGCGAGGTTCCGCTCGGATACGGCCTGTCGGTCCGCTGCGTGAAAGACGACGCCGTGCGGTAGACAATGAAAAAGGTCCCTTGTCAAGGGACCTTTTTCTGTTTAATCGCGGTTCAGGAAGAAGATCGGGATGTTCGCCAGGAAGACGTCCCTGCCCGAAAGCTGCGATCTTTTTTCGAGCAGTTCGCGCAGCGGAATCTCGCCGATCACGTAGTTGCTCTCCTCGCTGATGAACTGTTCGTGAATCTTCGAGAAGTTCAGAATGCCCTGCACGTCGGTCTCCTTGTAGCGGGCGTAGATTTTCAGCGTGATGTCGGTCGTGTAGTCGGGTTTCTCGATGTAGTTCATCTTCTTGTACTCGTAGCGGTAGTTGTTCAGCCGCGCCATGATGTCGCTCAGGATCGACGACGCCGTGGGCAGGCTGCCCGCGCCCTTGCCGAACATGAACTGCCGGTCGTAGCATTCGCCGCGGATCACCACGCCGTTGTACTCGTCGTCGACGCTGTAAATGTACTTGGCAGGCGTCACGAACTCCGGCATGACGAACATCGTGAAATGTTCGTCGCTCACCTTGACGACCTGCGCCACCAGCTTGATCTTCACGTTTTTCTCACGGGCGTACTGAATGTCCGAATCGTGGATCGTCGAGATGCCGTAGGTGAAGATGCGCTCCGGGGCGACGTAGGTTCCCAGCGCATGCACGGTGATGATCACCAGCTTGAACAGCGAGTCGTAGCCCTCGATGTCGAACGAGGGGTCGCTTTCGGCGAAGCCCAGCGCCTGCGCCTGCGCGAGGGCGTTGGCGTAGGAGTCCTTGTGGTCGAAGACGCGCGAGAGGATGTAGTTCGACGAGCCGTTCAGAATGCCCTTGACCTCCAGCAGCAGGTCGTTGTCGTAGTACTCTTCGAGGTTGCGGATCACGGGGATCGAGCCGCACGACGAAGCGTCGTAGAGCAGCGCCACGTTGCGGGTTTTCTGAATCTCGATCAGCTCGGGAAGGTGTTTGGCGAGCATCGTCTTGCTGCCCGACACGACCGGGATGCCGCGCAGCATGGCCCGTTTGACGATGTTGTAGGCGGCATCGGCATCGTCGATGACCTCCACCACGAGGTTGATGTTCTGGTTGTCGAGGATGTCGTCGACCGAGGTGGTGAACAGCGAAGGGTCGACTTCGATCTTGCGCGGCTTTTTGGGGTCGCGGACGCAGATTTTCACGATTTCGGCGTGGGCGTTCTTCGATTTGCGCACCACTTCGTAGATGCCCTGTCCGACGACGCCGAATCCGAACAGTCCGATTTTGATTTTGGTCATGGGGTATCCGGTTTTTAATTGTTCATAAAAGGCAGCAGTATGTCGTTCAACTGTTCGTGTTCGACGAGGAATCCGTCGTGGCCGAACGGCGAGTCGATTTCGTGGTACGCGCTGCCGGGGATCATGGCGTGCAGGCTGCGCATCTCGGCGGGCGTGAAGATGATGTCGGTCGTGATGCCGACCACCAGCGTCCGGGCCGTGATGCTGCGGAGCGCCTGCTCCAGTCCGCCCCGCCCGCGGCCCGCGTCGTGCGTGTCGAAGGCGTCGAGGATCGCGTAATAGGAGTAGGCGTTGTAACGGCGGCGGAGTTTTTCGCCCTGGTATTGCTGGTAGGTGCACGCCCGGTGCACGGCGGGGCGCTCCTCGCGGTCCTGCTGGGTGAGGTTGTAGCCTTCGGGACCGCGGTAGCTCAGCAGGCCGATGGCCCGGGCCGCCGCCAGTCCTTTCATCCCGGCGTCGTCGCGCGGCTGGCCGAAAGTCGTGTCGGCCTCGATGGCCATGCGCTGCGTTTCGTCGATGGCGATGGCCCAGGGCGAAGCCTTGGCCGCGGTGGCGATCAGCACGAGCCGTTCGATCCGCTCCGGTTCCGAAACGGCCCACTCGACGGCCTGAAAACCTCCGACCGAGCTGCCCACCAGCGTCCCGATGCGCCCGATGCCGAGCGCGTCGGCCAGCAGCCGGTGCGCCCGCACGATGTCGCGGATCGTGAAGGGCGGAAAATCCTTGTACCAGGGCCGCCCCGTGGCGGGATTCACGTGCAGCGGCCCCGTCGTGCCGTAGTGCGAGCCGATGATGTTGGCGCAGACGACGAAATGGCGCGCGGGGTCGAGGAACCGTCCCGCCTCGACCGTGTGGGGCCACCAGTCGGCGACGTCCGAATTGGCCGTCAGCGCGTGGCACACCCATGCCACGTTGTCCTTGGCGGCGTTCAGCGTGCCGTAGGTGTGGTAGGCGATCCGCAGCTCGGGCAGCGTATGGCCCGTTTCGAGTTCGAACGGTCCGGGAGCTATGTAAATCTGCGGTTCCATTATCCGATTTGTGCGAAAGCCTGTTCGAAATCCTCGATGAGGTCGTCGGCGTTTTCCAGTCCCAGCGAGATGCGCAGCAGCGTGGGCGTGACGCCTGCCGCCGTAAGGTCGGCGTCGCTCAACTGTTTGTGGGTCGTCGACGCCGGATGGGTCACGACGGTGATCGAGTCGCCGATCATGGTCATGTTGGCCGCCAGGCGGAGCGATTCGACGAAGCGCACGGTGCTTTCGAGCGTGCCCTTGAGTTCGACGGTGAAGACCGCCGACGAGCCGTAGCGGTAGTATTTGCGGGCGTTTTCATGGCTCGGGTGCGTGTCGAATCCCACGAAGCTGACCCGCTCGACCTTCGGGTGGCTGCGGCAGTATTCGGCCAGTTTCCAGGTGGATTCCACCTGATGCTTCACGCGCAGCGAGAGGGTCTCCAGCCCGATCATCATCAGGTAGGAGTCGAACGGCGAGGGGCAGCATCCCAGGTCGCGCAGCCCGTCGACGCGGCATTTGACGATGAAGGCCGCCGGACCGAACGCCTCGTGTAAATTAAGCCCGTGATACCCTTCCGAAGGTCCGTCGATCTGCGGGAATTTGCCGTTCGCCCAGTTGTAGTTGCCGCCGTCGACGATCACGCCGCCCATGGCCGTCCCGTGGCCGTTGATCCACTTCGTCGCGGAGTCCACGACGATGTTCGCGCCCCACTCGAACGGGTTGCAGAGGTAGCCCGCCGCACCGAACGTGTTGTCGACGATGAACGGAATGTCGCGCCGCCGGGCCAGTTTGCCCAGCGCCTCCAGGTCGGGGACCGCGCAGGTGGGATTGCCCATGCTCTCGGCGTAGAGCGCCTTGGTGCGGCTGTCGATCAGCGCCTCGAAATCCTCGGGACGCTCGCTCGGGGCGATGCGGCAGTCGATGCCGAGCCGGCGCAGCGACGTGCGGAACTGGTTGTAGGTGCCTCCGTAGAGGAACGGCGAGGCGACGATGTTGTCCCCTTCGGCCGCCAGCGAAAGCACGGCGATCAGGATGGCCGACATGCCCGACGAGACGGCGAGCGCCCCCACAGCCCCGTACAGGGCGGCGATGCGCTGTTCGTAGGCCGTCGTGGTGGGGTTTTGCAGGCGCGTATAGATGTTGCCGCCTTCGCTCAATTCGAAGAGCCTTGCGGCGTGGTCGCAGTTTTTGAACCGATAGGCCGCCGTGGGATAGATCGCCACGCCCCGGGCGCCGGTGGGTTCGTCGGGTTGCAGGCCCGCATGAATCTGGAGGGTTTCGAAACGGTACTTTTTTGAATCCATGGTATGTTATATCTGTCGTTAAAAAATCCGATAAAAAAATCCGACCTCTACGAAGCCGGATTGTGTCATTTTCAGTGCATGAAGGAGCTACACCCGGCGAAAACGGTTGCACATGCACATGGACATCATCATCGTTCCGCGGTGTTCTCCGCGGCGCCGACAGTCGTATGTTGCAGGGCTGGTCATTCGCTTCTGTTGCTCTTACGGTGCAAATATAGGAAATTTTTTCGGAAATCCTCTTTTTCGGCCGGAATTTTGTTTTGCGTGAAAAAATGGGCTTTTTTGTCATATAAATGAGCGGAATTTTGTAGTTGAGAAAATTATACTTATATTTGTCGCGAAGACAGAATGCATCACACTTTTAGAGAATTACGATATGAATGAAAAAACTTTGCACGGCTTTGATGGCGGTGGCTGTTGTCGCTTCCTCCTGCCAGAAGGATCTGGGCGGAAGCCCTGACAGTCCGGTTGTGCCGGGGGCTGTTCCCGCCGATTTCGACTGGAAAACGACCCGGAACGTGACCGTTTCGGTGTCGGCGCCCGTCGTGGAAGGCGCGACGCCTCCCTATGCCGTGATCCGCATTTACTCCTCGCCGATCCTTTCGGCGGAGAATCTGGCGGCCCGGGGCGTGGCGAAATCCGCTATGCCTTTCCGGTCGGCGTTCACGCTGCCCGCCGGGACCGAAAACCTCTATGTCCAGACCACCCTGCCCGACGGCACGAAGTCGGTGAAGATGGTCGGGGCGCACGGCACGGTCGCCGTGACGGGCGCTTCGATGAAGGCTGCCGCTGCGCCGAAGATGCGTCTGGCGGCGAACGCCCGGGTCGGGAGTTCGATGCCCGATTATCCGAAAATGGAGGCGCCCGATGCGGCGTCGTTCGATTCCAAAGCCGTGATCACCGCGATCGAGAGCGGCAAGAGCTACCAGCTGGGAGCCAGTTGGGCTTTTTACGCCGCTCCCGAATACCTGATCCCTGCCGGGGCGGAGGTTGCGGGCGAATTGGATCTCAACGGCGGGTTCAGCCCCTATCAGGCCCCGATCCTCTATGTCGCCGGCAAACTGACGCTTTCGTCGCTCAACATCGGACGGGCCAAACTGGCTGTATTGCCGGGCGGCGAGGTGAAGATCGGGACCCTGAAAATTCAGCCTTCCGCCGCCGACGGGGCTGCGGTCTACGTCTTTGCCGATGGCAAACTGTCCGTCGGGAAACCCAATGTCAGCGGCAAATGCATCGTAAACAACGGTACGTTGACGGTCGATGGCAGCCTCGACATGAATAGCGGTCTGACTGTCTACAACACGGCGACGGGCGTGCTGACCGTGACCGACGAGATGAAGGTTTCGAACTCCGCGCGGATCTACAACGACGGCGCCGTTACGGTCGACGATCTGAAGATCAATTCCGACGGCGAGTTCCACAACTGCGAGAACGCCCTGCTCGTCGTGAACGACGAGTGCGAGTTGGAGCGCAATACGGCCATTTACCAGCGCGGCCGGGCTTCGATCGAAGAGATGACCGCCCGCGGTACGATCTGGGTGAACTGCCACACTTCGGTGAACGAGCTGGAGGCCCAGGGGGCGGAGTTCAATTTCAGCGCGAATGCCGGACTCGATGCCGGAAGGGTCGAATTCAACAATACGAACGTGTCGATGGCCCGAGGCGCGATCTTCACGATGGAGGAGTACAACGCCGGCGAAAAGGGCGGCGGGAACAGATTCACGTTTACCGGCGACGCCGATCCAAGGGCCGTGGTCCTGATTTCGGAGAAGGCGTATACCCGCAAAGGGCATGAAACCTATTTCTCGGGAGCGATCGAGGTCGTTTATGACAACGACCGGGATAAGGATTACACGATCCGGAAGGATTATCTGACCGACGGAGCCGTGATGTCGGCGTCGCAGACGACGATCATCGCAGAAAACGGCTGCAACGGCGGCAAGGACCCCGTAAATCCCGATCCGGAGCCGGAACCCGACGAGTATGCGAACGTTCCCGGACATACCTATACTTATTGCTTCGAGGACAACTGGCCGTGGCTGGGCGATTACGACATGAACGACGTGGTCATCGTGAGCCGTATCGACCGTATGATGTCGAAGGACGGCGGCAAGGTCTCGGCTCTTACGATCAACTGGGAGCTGCGTGCTGCGGGAACCACCTACGACATCGCCGGAGCCGTGCAGATGGACAAGGTGCAGACGTCGGACGTGGCCGGCGTCGTCTCGTCGCACGAGGGCTTCGGCAACGGTGCGTTCGCTTCGCGGGGACTTGACGCCGACAGCCCTTGTGCCGTGATTCCGTTCTTCAACAGGACGGAGGAGTTGTTGAGTGCCTCGAACACCTGGAAGGGACAGCCCGCCGCCGCAATCCGGAAACACACCACGACGGTGACCTTCTCGCAGCCGGTGGACATCGCCTCGGTACTGGATTCGGAGATGAACTTCTTCATCGCGCCGAAGCAGCGCACCAGCGAGATTCACATGCCGGGCTATGCGCCGACCGCTTCGGGGATTATCGGCAAGGGTTCGTTCCTGCCTTCGGATCCCTACAAGTTCTTCGTGACGGAGGGCGACCAGACCAAGAACAACTACATGATGTGGGCGCTGATGATTCCGGGCGAGTTCCGCTACCCTGCCGAGGCGAACGACATCCGCGGCGTCTACGAACACTTCATGGCATGGGCCTCGTCCAACGGCGCGGAGCACGCGGAGTGGTATCTGGAGAGCGCCGATACCGGCAGGATCTATTGAGAGAACGACCTGTTATGGGAAGAGGCTGCGAACGATTCGCAGCCTCTTTCGCATCCGGAAGATGCCGGCGGACCGAGGGCTGCGCAGGTATCGAGGACGGCCGGGCCGTGCGGGGCTTCCGCAGGCCCGGGGACCGCAGGCTTTGAAACTCCGCGGGAACCCGCGGCTTCGCTTCGCAGAGGCCTGCGGGCCTCGGGCGGACGGAGACGCCTTTGCGGCGTCCGGCGGCCATGTCGTTTCCGGGCGTAAAAAAGCCCCGCAGTTCGGCTGCGGGGCTTTTTTACAGGCGTATTGCGAAACTCACGGTTTGCGGTCGATCAGTTCGATGCCCTTCCGGGTCCCCGCGCCGCGGAGTATCGTCCGGCAGAAGAGCCGGAGTTCCTCGCGAACCGTGCCGTTCAGGCGCAGGTCGAGGATCGTGTTCATCAACTGTTCGGCAAATGCCGGGGCGTCGATTTCGGGCAGCAGAAGCTGTTCCTGGCGACAGGTTTCGAGGTAGTCGGTCAGTTCCCTGCGCCAGAATTCCCGGTGCTCGTCGTAGTGCTCCGCGAAGATGATCTTGCGGCTGATGTCCGACAGGAAACGGTGGTCTACCGTATAGAGGTTGTCGATGTATTCGTTCGTCAGCCGGAGCACCTTTTGCAGCGGATTGCCGCCGCGCCGTTTGCGGCAGGCGACGATGCGTTCCCGCTGCTGGTGGCTCATGGCGTCGAGGCATGCGCTTACGAGGTCATTCTTGTCGGTGAACATTTCGTACAGGGTGCGTTTCGAGATTCCCAGCGTCTGCGCGATCTCATCGACCCGGACGGCACGGATGCCGTTCCGGGCGATAAGCTCCTGCGTAGCGTGGATGATCTCCTCTTTGGTCACTCCCCGTTTCATTATTTTTCCTCCGTAATGTCACGTCCGCCGCCGAGAGCCTGGTAGAGGTTCACGGTTCCCTGGATTTCGTCGAAACGGTCTGCGATCTGCGACAGCTGTGCCGAAAGCAGCGACTGCTGGGCGGTCAGCACTTCGAGGTAGGTGGTCGAGCCGTGCTGCATCAGCAGTTCGGTCGACTCCACGGCGCGCTCCAGCGCTTCGATCTGCCGCTCGCGGAGGTCCGCCTTGGCGCGGGCCGACTGGCACTGCGTGAGGGCGTTGTTGACCTCGGCGCCTGCGTTGAGCAGCGTCTGCTGGAACGACAGCTTCGATTCCTCCTGCTGCGCCTTGGCGATCTTCACGCGGGCACGGTTGGCGTTGGCGTTGAAAATCGGTTGCAGGAGCGATCCTGCGGCGTTCCAGATCAGCTTGCCGGGATTGACGATGCCTGCGCCGCTGTTGTTGGTCCAGCCCACTGTGCCGCTCAGCGTGATCGAGGGATAGAGGGCCGAACGGGCGCTCGCCGTGGCGTAGTACGACTGCATGAGCGAATACTCGGCCGAACGTACGTCGGGACGGTTCGAAAGCATCAGCAGGGGTACGCCGACCGTCAGGTCGTCGGGCAGCTGCTGGTTTTCGAGACGTCCGCGTGCGATGGTGTGCGGAACCTCTCCCAGCAGCGAGCAGAGCGAATTCTCGGCCTGCGTACGCTGGTAGCCCAGGTCGTGCAGCGATGCCTCGATGGCCAGCGTGTTGGCCTCGTACTGGGCCACTCCGGCCTCGTTGGCGTAGCCCGCCTCTTTCAGGGCGCGCATCGCCTCGACGCTCTGGCGCCATTTGGCGGCCGTCTCCTCCGTCACCTCGTACTGGCTGTCGAGCATCAGCAGCGTGTAGTAGAGATTGGCCACGCCCGAGATCAGCTGCGTCTTCACGGCCTGCTCGTACTCCTTGCTCTGGGCGTAGAGCGCCTTGGCCTTGCGCTTGGCGTTGGTCAGTCCGTTGAAGATGTCGATCTGCCAGCTGGCCGTCACGGGAATCGAATAGGTTTTCGCCGTCGGTCCGCCGTCGAAGCTGCTCAAGCTGCCCTGCGGGGCGAAGTTGAACGACGGCAGGTAGGCCAGACGCGCCGATTTAAGTGTCGCCTCGGCCTCCTTCACGCGCCAGCCTGCCGACAGCAGGTCGGTGTTGTTCTCCAGCGCAAGCGCGATAAGCGCCTGCAACTGGGGATCGGTGAACATTTCCTGCCAGCGGATGTCGCCCAGGGTGGTCGTGTCGGCGGTCTCCGCCGATCCGTACAGCCCTGCGGTCGTCACCTCGGGACGGGTATAGGGTTTGTAGATGCCGCAGCCGGTCAGCGCCGCCGCGGCGCATATAATCAGGATCTTTTTCATGTGTTACTCCTCCTCTTTCTCGTTTTTACACTCTTCCAGTTCGGCGCGCACGGCCCACTGCGGATCGGGATCGAATTCCAGGGGCTTGACTTTCTCCTGCAACGTCTGGAAGACGATGAACAGCGTCGGCACGAGGAACAGCAGCGCCAGCGTACCTACGATCATACCGCCGATGACACCTGCACCGAGGGTCGAGTTGCCGTTTGCGCCTACGCCGTGCGAGAGCACCAGCGGGATCATACCGAACACGCAGGTGAGGACGGTCATCAGAATGGGACGCAGACGGGCTTTGGCGGCCGACACGGCGGCCTGCGAGAGGCTCATGCCCGCGGCGCGGCGGTCGGCGGCGTACTCCGTGATCAGGATGGCCGTTTTCGACAACAGACCGATCAGCATGATGATACCCGTCTGGAGGTAGATGTTGTTCTCCAGTCCCATCATCTTGGCGAGCAGGAACGAACCCATCAGACCGCACGGAACCGACAGAATGACGGCGAACGGAATGAGGAAACTCTCGTACAGCGCGCTCAGGATGAGGTAGATCAGCAGGATACAGATACCGAAGATGATGACCGTGTTGCTGCCCGTCTGGGCCTCCTCGCGCGTGATGCCGTCGAACTCGTAACCGTAGCCCTTCGGAAGCACCTGCGCGGCCGTTTCCTGAATGGCCCGGATGGCGTCGCCCGACGAATAACCGTCGGCGGCCGTACCGTTCACGGCGATCGAACTGTACATGTTGAAGCGGTTCAGCACCTCGGAGCTGTAAACCCTCGTCAGGTTCACGAACTGGCCCAGGGGAGCCATCTCGCCGCTGCTCGAACGCACGTAGACGTTGTTGAGCGACTCGGTGTCGAGGCGGTATTTCGGGTCGGCCTGCAACGTCACGTAGTACATCTTCGAGAACCGGTTGATGTTCGAAACGTACTGGCCGCCGTAGTAGCCCGCCAGCGTCGAGAGGATCGAGGTCGGCGAAACGCCGGCACGCTTGGCCTTCGCCGCGTCGATGTCCACCATGTACTGCGGGAAGTTGATGTTGAAGGTCGAGTATGCGCGGGCGATCTCCGGACGCTGGTTCAGCGCGCCGATGAATTGCAGGTAAATATTGTAGAATTCAGTCAGGTCGCCGCCGGTCTTGTCCTGCAGGTGCATGGAGAAACCGGTCGAGGTTCCGTAACCCGAGATCATCGGCGGAGCCACGGCGAAGATCTGTGCGTCCTTGATGTCGGCGGTGCGGCCGTAAATCTGTCCGATGACGGCGTTCACGTCATCCTCCTTGTTCGGACGCTCGTCCCAGTCCTTGAGTTTGATGATGGCCATACCGTACGACGAACCCTGTCCGGCGATCATGCCGTAACCTGCCACCTGCATGTAGTCGCGAATCTGCGGAATGCCGCTGATGCGCTGCGAAACCTGCTCCATGACCTTGTGGGTCTCGGCGAGCGAGGAACCCGGGGCCGTGGTGACGTTGACCATGATCGTACCCTGGTCCTCGTCGGGAACCAGGCCCGTCTTGGTGGTGTTCATCAGCAGAACCAGCGCCGCGATGGTCAGGCCGAGCGTCGACCACATCAGCCACTTGTGCTTGATGAAGAGCATCACGCCGTGCTTGTACTTGTTGACCATGGCTCCGAATGCCGTGTTGAAGGCCTTGCGGAAACGCGCCGCGAAGTTGTCGCGCATCTCGCCGTTCTCGTCGAGGTACGGCTTCAGGATCATGGCGCAGAGCGCCGGCGACAGCGTGAGGGCGTTGACGGCCGAAAGACCCACGGCCACGGCCATCGTGATACCGAACTGCGTGTAGAAGACACCCGACGTTCCGCCCATCATGGCGACGGGGATGAACACGGCCATGAAGACCAGCGTCGAGGTCACGATGGCCGACGTGATACCCGACATGGCGTCGATGGTCGCCATGTAGGAGGATTTGTAGCCCGCGTCGAAGCGTGCCTGCACGGCTTCGACGACGATGATGGCGTCGTCGACGACCGTACCGATCGCAAGAACCAGCGCGAAGAGGGTCAGCAGGTTGATCGAGAATCCGGCGAATGCGAGGAAGCCGAAGGTTCCGACCAGCGCCACGAGAATCGACACCGTGGGGATGAGCGTCGAGCGGATGTCCTGCAGGAAGACGTACACGACCAGAATCACGAGGAGAATGGCCTCGAACAGGGTCTTGACCACCTCTTTCATCGAGGCGTAGAGGAAGTCGTTCACGCTCTGGAGATGTGCGATGGCGATGCCTTTCGGCAGTTCGGCCTGCAATTCGTCGAGCAGGGCGTTGACGTCGTTCACGACCTGCGTGGCGTTCGAACCGGCCGTCTGGAAGATCATCGTGCTGACGCCCGGATGGCCGTTGGTGTAACCTTTGTAAGCGTAGGATTCGCTGCCCAGTTCGATGTCGGCGATGTCCTTCAGACGCAGGAGCGTGCCGTCGGGCTTCGAAAGCAGCACGATTTCACCGAACTCTTCGGGCGTCTGGTGGCGTCCGCGGTATTTCATCGTGTACTGGAACGTGTTCCGGGAGTTCTCGCCCAGCGTACCGGTCGCCGATTCGATGTTCTGCTCGGCCAGCGCCGCCGTCACGTCCGACGGGATGAGCTTGTACTGGGCCATTACGTCGGGCTTCAGCCAGACGCGCATCGAGTATTCTGCGCCGAGGGTGAATACCTCGCCGACGCCGCGAATACGCTGGATGCGCGGTTCTACGTTGATCTTCAGGTAGTTTGACAGGAAGGTCTCGTCGTAGGAGTCGTCGGGGCTGTACAGCGAGAAGATCTTGACCATCGAGGTCTGGCGCTTCATGGTCGTCACACCGATCTGCGTGACCTCGGGAGGAAGCTGGCCGGTGGCGCGCGACACTTTGTTCTGCACGTTGACGGCCGCCATGTCGGCGTTGGTCCCCTGGCGGAAATAGACCGTCACGGAGGCGCTGCCGACGGCTGCGCTGGAGGTCATGTAGGTCATGTCCTCCACACCGTTGATGGCCTGTTCGAGCGGTACGATGACCGACTTCTGAATCGTTTCGGCGCTGGCTCCCGGATAGGAGGCGCGCACCATGACCGTCGGGGGTGCGATGTCGGGATACTGCTCGACGGGCAGTGTCGCCAGACCGATCAGACCGGCGATTACGATTACGATTGATATGACCGACGCCAATACGGGTCGTTCTATGAAATGCTTGAGTGTCATGGGTTATTCCTCCTTCTGGGTTTGGGTTTGAGCGGCGGCCTCGGTTGCGGGGGCAGCGGCAGCGGCTGCAGCGGCCTGGCCCTTCGGAACGATGGGCGTGCCTTCGCGCAGCAGACCCACGCCTTCGGCAACGATCACATCGCCCGGCACGAGTCCCGCGCGTGCTATATACTCGCGGCCGTTCGAGATCTTCTCGACGTCGATCATCGCCGAAGAGGCCTTGCCGTCCACCACTTTATATACATACACTTTGTTCTGGAGTTCGAACGTCGCGGCCTGCGGAACGGCGATGCAATCCTTGTAGATGCTCGGCAGGATGACGTTGCCCGCGCCGCCGCTGTGCAGCAGCCCGTTCGGGTTGGGGAACGCCGCGCGCAGCGACACGCTGCCCGTCGAGGTGTCGATGACGCCGCTGATCGACTCCACGCGGCCCGTCTGGTCGTAGGTCGAACCGTCGCTGAGCTGCAACTGTACGCCCGGCATGCTCTTGAGCGTTTCGGCGATCGAGCCGTACTGGCGTGTCAGGGCCAGGAGCTGGTTTTCGGTCATCGAGAAGTAGACGTACATCTCCGAGTTGTCCGACACGGTGGTCAGCGGCTGCGGGATCGAAGCGCTCACCAGCGCGCCGACGCGGTACGGCAGCGTTCCCACCACGCCGTCGGTCGGAGCCTTCACGACCGTGTAGGAGAGGTTGTTGGCGGCATTCACGCGCTGTGCCTCGGCCTGTGCGAGCTGGGCCTTGGCCGTCAGCAGGTTGTTGTTGGCCGTCGAGAGGTCGAACTGCGAAACGACGTTGCGGGCGAAAAGCTCCTTCTTGCTGTCGTAGGTGAGCTGTGCGGTGGCCACGCCGGCTTTGGCAGCCTCGACGTTGGCCTCGGCGGTCTGCAAGGCGGCTTTGTAGGGAACCTGGTCGATGATGAAAAGGGTCTGTCCCTTGGCGACTTTCTGACCTTCGTTGACGCAGAGCTGTGAGATCGTTCCCGAAACCTGCGGATAGATTGCGATGTCCTGACGACCGCGGATCGTCGCCGAGTAGTTGCTCGGGATTTCCCGGTCGGTGGTGGCGATGGTCATTACGGCGTATTCGCCGGGGCCCATTGTCATCGGAGCCTGTTTGCATCCGACGGCCGCCATGCAGCATGCCAAAACGGCAGCTTTCACAAATGTTTGCTTCATAACAATTCCTTTAACTGATTGGACTAAAAAACTTTTTCAGGTGCAAAAGTATTTTAAAAACGCTGCCAATGTACCCTTTATTGCGAACAGAGTTGGTACTTTTCGGAATAAAAATGGGATAATTATCGAAAATTTCATTATTTTTGTTCGAAAAAAGAATTATATGACACAGGTCAATCCGCTAATCACCACTCCCGAGGAGCAATTTGTTGTGGGCGAATCCGATTTCGCCTTTTTCGGCAATTACGCCTGCCGTGTGGAAGGAGGTGCGATTCTCTTCTGTCGCAGCGGCAGCGCTGATGCCACCGTCAACCAGTACCAGGGGCAGGTGCGCCGCAATACGATGGTGTTGCTGCTGCCCGGATCGATCTTCATGCTCACCGACCGCACGGAGGATTTCAGGGCGGCCTACTGCGCGTTTTCGCGGGATCTCTTTTCCGAGGCTGCCTTCCGGATGGACCCTTCGTTTTTCCACGCCCTGCGCGAGCGCCCGATCTCCCACCCGCCCCAGCGGATCGTCGAGGGGGCTTCGATCTGGTTCCAGATGGCGGCCTACACCTACCGCGACCGCGGCAACGTGTTCCGCAATACGATCATCAAGAACCGTTTGCAGAATCTGCTGCTGGAGAGTTACGACAAGATGCAGCGTTTCGCAGCCCGGCAGCACCGCGTGCCGGAGACGACCACGCGGCAGTCGGAGCTGTTCCACCGTTTCGTCGCTCTCGTGCACGAGCATTGCGCCCAGGAGCGCGAAGTGTCGTTTTACGCCGACAAACTCTGCATTTCGACCCGTTACCTGTCGACCATCGTGCGCAGCGTGGCGCACAGTTCGGCCAAGGAGTTCATCGACCGTTCGGTGATGCTGGAGATCAAGATGATGCTCCAGTCGACCGACCTTTCGGTGCAGGAGATCGCCTACCGGCTCCGGTTTCCCGACCAGTCCTACCTCGGGCGTTTTTTCAAGAAGCACGCGGGGGAATCGCCCACCGAGTACCGCAACAACAAAAAATAGGTATCCGGGTTTCGGACTTTTGTCCGCTCCGGGCGGTAAATTCTGCGTCCGGGACGGTTTGTGTCCCTGCGTAGTCCGGCCCGCAGCAGCCGGAACGCTTTGAACGGGCCTCGCCGCATGCCCTGAACGGGCGCGCCCGCTTCGCATTTCTGTCCTACCTCTGTACCATTCGGTCCGAATCCGCGCTCCGCCTCCCGCGCCGGGAACAACCTCCCGGATTTTTCGGTAACTTTTAGGCCGTAAACGGGACCTGATTGGACCCGGAATTGCACGGGATTCGTAAAATGACCAAAAACACAGCGATTATGAGCAAGACAGTTGAAATTTTAGGGGAGCAGGCCGGCTACTACCTCTCCCACGTATGCCGCACCATCGACAAAAAGTCGTTGTACCTGCCGGGACCCGACACCGTGGACCGCATCTGGGCCGAATCCGACCGCAGCGTCCGTACGCTGGGCAGTCTGCAATGGATTCTCTCCAACGGACGGCTGGGCGGCACGGGCTATGTCTCGATCCTGCCCGTGGATCAGGGCATCGAGCACTCCGCGGGGGCTTCGTTCGCCCCGAACCCCGCCTATTTCGATCCGGAAAACATCGTCAGACTCGCCGTCGAGGGCGGTTGCAATGCCGTCGCCTCGACTTTCGGCGTGCTGGGAGCCGTGGCGCGCAAATACGCGCACAAAATTCCCTTCATCGTCAAAATCAACCACAACGAGCTGCTGTCCTACCCCAACACCTACGACCAGGTGCTGTTCGGCACGGTGCGCGATGCCTGGAACATGGGCGCCGCAGCCGTCGGGGCCACGATTTACTTCGGTTCGCCGGAGAGCCGCCGGCAGCTGGTCGAGATCGCCCGCGCGTTCGACCTGGCGCACGAACTGGGCATGGCGACGATCCTGTGGTGCTACCTGCGCAACGAGGGTTTCAGGAAGGAGGGTGCCGACTACCACGCTTCGGCCGATCTCACGGGGCAGGCCGACCACCTCGGTGTGACGATCAAGGCCGACATCGTGAAACAGAAACTCCCGTCGAACAACGGCGGTTTCCGAGCCGTCGGCTTCGGCAAGACCAGCGACAAGGTCTACACGGAGCTGACTTCGGACCACCCCATCGACCTCTGCCGCTATCAGGTGGCCAACGGCTATATGGGCCGCGTGGGCCTGATCAACTCGGGCGGCGAGTCGCGCGGGGCCTCGGACTTGCAGGAGGCCGTCACGACGGCCGTGATCAACAAGCGCGCCGGGGGCATGGGGCTTATCAGCGGCCGCAAGGCCTTCCAGCGTCCGATGAAGGACGGCATCGCCCTGCTGCACGCCATTCAGGACGTTTACCTCGACGATGAAGTGACCATCGCATAATATCCGGGTCCCCGAAGACGTTTTTATATTAAAAAAGTGCAACTATGAAAATAACGCTATTCGGCACGCAGCCCTACGACCGGGAGTCGTTCGACCGCATCCGCGACACCTACGGGTTCGACATCTGCTACCACCGCAGCCACCTGAACGCCAATAACGTGGCCCTTGCGCAGGGTTCCGATGCGGTCTGCATCTTCGTCAACGACACGGCCGACGCCGGGACCATCCGCCAGTTGGCCGGGATGGGCGTGAAGCTGATCGCGCTGCGCTGTGCGGGCTTCAACAACGTCGACCTGAACGCCGCGGCCCGTTACGGGATTCCCGTGGTGCGGGTTCCGGCCTATTCGCCGCACGCCGTGGCGGAACACGCCGTGGCGCTGATGCTGGCGCTCAACCGCAAGATACACCGCGCCTACTGGCGCACGCGCGACGGCAACTTCTCGCTCCACGGGCTGATGGGCTTCGACATGTACGGCAAGACCGCAGGGATCGTCGGCACGGGCAGGATCGCCCGCGAGCTGATCCGCATTCTCAAGGGGTTCGGCATGGAGGTCGTGGCCAACGATCTGTTTCCCGATCCGCAGTACGCCGCGGAGGCGGGCATCGCCTACGTGCCGCTCGACGAGCTTTACGCCCGTGCGGACATCGTTTCGCTCCACTGTCCGCTGACCGACCGGATGCGCTACATGATCGGCGACGCGGCCATTTCGCGCATGAAACCGGGCGTGATCCTCATCAACACGGGCCGCGGTCAGCTGATCCATACCGAGGCGCTGATCGACGGACTGAAAGAGAAGAAGATCGGCGCTGCCGGACTGGACGTATACGAGGAGGAGGCCGGGTACTTCTACGAGGACACTTCCGACCGCATCATGGACGACGACGTGCTGGCGCGCCTGCTGTCGTTCAACAACGTGATCGTCACCTCGCATCAGGGCTTCTTCACACGTGAAGCAGTGGATAATATAGCACGCACCACGATGCAGAACATCAAGGACTTCAGCGAATGCCGGCGTCTGGAGAACGAGGTGCGCGCCGAACCGGAAAACGCAGTCGGACAGTTATGAAAAAGATCGTTTTGCTCCGCCACGGCGAGAGCGTCTGGAACAGGGAAAACCGGTTCACGGGGTGGACCGATGTGGATTTGAGCGAGAAGGGCGTCGCCGAGGCCGTCAAAGCCGGGGAGACGCTCCGCAAAGAGGGTTTTCATTTCGGCCGCGCCTATACCTCCTATCTGAAACGGGCCGTGAAGACCCTCGACGTCGTGATCGACAGGATGGACCGGGACTGGATTCCGGTGACGAAGACCTGGCGGCTCAACGAGAAGCACTACGGCATGCTTCAGGGATTGAACAAGCGCGAGACGGCCGAAAAATACGGCGACGAGCAGGTGTACGTCTGGCGCCGCAGCTACGACGTGGCCCCCGCGCCGCTTCCGGAGGACGATCCCCGCAATCCGCGCTTCGATCTCCGTTACGCCGGGATTCCCGACGCCGCACTGCCCCGCACCGAGTCGTTGAAAGACACCGTGGCCCGCACGATGCCCTACTGGGAGTGCGAGATACTCCCGGCGCTGGCCCGCCACGACGAACTGCTGGTGGTGGCCCACGGCAACAGCCTGCGGGGCATCATCAAGAACCTGAAAGGGATTTCGGACGAGGCCATTTCGGAGTTCAACCTTCCGACTGCCGTGCCCTACGTCTTCGAATTCGACGAGGGGCTGGGCTGTGTGAAGGACTATTTCCTGGGCGACCCGGCCGAGATCGCCTCCCTGATGGAGGCCGTCGCCAATCAGGGCCGGCGGGGCTGACCCCTCCCCCTCACTTCCGGTGTGCGAGACGCCGGTTTCGGAGGCAGTCGTCTGCCGATCCGTTTTTGATCCGGTTCTGTGTCTGGGGCGCAGAACCGGTTTTGCGTGCAGACGGTCTTCACCCGACCGAAAATGACGCCGCTCCGTAATAATGGTATGCCGAACCGTAATCGGGGTACGGAACCGTTGCGCGAAATACCCTATTTTTGCATCGTGAAACCATTCTTTTGAACCGATGAAACGAATCCTCTTCGCGGCCCTGACCGCCGCAGCCCTCTTTTCGGGCGGAATCCTGCAATCCTTAAATGCTCAAAATATGGAAATACCGAAAAAAGTCAGCCCGTTTCCCGTGGGCGACAAACTGCCGGAACAGTTTTCGAAGTACTTTGTCGGGCAGGCCTGGCTCGCTCCGCTGACGGACGACAAGCGGCTGAACGCGCCCGTGTCGAACGTCACCTTTTCGCCCGGATGCCGCAACAACTGGCACAGCCATACGGGCGGCCAGCTCCTGATCGCCGTCGGGGGCCGGGGCTATTATCAGAAGAAGGGCCGTCCGGCCCGGGCGTTGCTTCCGGGCGACATCGTGGAGATCGCGCCCGACGTGGTCCACTGGCACGGCGCGGCTCCCGACAGCTGGTTCTCGCATCTGGCCGTCGCGTGCAATCCCGCGACCAACGAGAACACATGGCTCGAACCGGTCGACGACGCGCAATATGCGGCAGCGACGGCTTCCGTCCCGGCCCCGGCCTCCCGCCTGGGTGAAGACGCCCGACGCCGCCTGGCCGAATTGTTTCCGGGCGGAATACCGGAACTTGGGGATGCGGACCCCGAATTATTTGAAATTTTTGGTAACTTTACGCTCGGCGAAGTGACCGCCTACGGCCAGCTCGACACGCGGACGCGCATGCTGTGCATCCTGGCCTCGAACATCGCTTCGCAGGGCCGGACCGCCTACCGGACGACGCTCGAAGGCGCGCTGAACGCCGGAGTGACGCCCGTCGAGGTGAAGGAGGCGCTTTATCAGGCCGTTCCCTACGTCGGCATGGCGAAGGTCGCCGACTTCGTAGGGATTACGAACGAGGTGCTGGAGGCGCGCGGCGTGACGCTGCCGCTTGCGGGGCAGTCGACGACCTCGTCCGCGGACCGCTTCGAAAAGGGGCTGGCGGTGCAGCGGTCGATTTTCGGCGCGGAGCGTATCGACGGGATGCGCGAGGCGGCCCCCGCGAACCAGAAGCACATCCAGCGTTACCTGTCGGACAACTGCTTCGGCGATTTCCTGACCCGCGGAGGCCTGGACGTGAAGATGCGTGAGCTGCTGACCTTCTCGATGCTCGTCTCGCTCGGGGGCTGCGAATCGCAGGTGAAGGGCCACATCGCCGGAAATGCGAACATAGGCAACGACAAGGCCACCCTGCTGGCCGTCGTGACCCAGTTGCTGCCCTATATCGGTTATCCCCGCACGCTGAACGGCATTGCGTGCCTGAACGAAGTTTTGCCGGAAAAATAAAAAAGTAGTGAGGTATGGAATACGTAAAATTGAACAACGGCGTCGAAATGCCGGTCCTCGGCTTCGGCGTTTATCAGATTTCGGACCCGGAGGTTTGCGAACGGGCGGTCGGCGACGCCCTGAAGATCGGTTACCGTTCGATCGACACCGCCGCGGCCTATGGCAACGAGGAGGCCGTGGGACGTGCCGTCCGTCGCAGCGGCGTTCCCCGCGAAGAGCTGTTCATCACCACGAAACTGTGGATCAGCGACGCGGGTTATGAGCCTGCCAGAAAGGCGTTCGAGGAGTCGATGTCGAAGCTGGGGCTGGACTATCTGGACCTCTATCTGATCCACCAGCCTTACGGCGACGTCTACGGTTCGTGGCGCGCCATGGAGGAGCTTTACCGCGAGGGCCGCATCCGCGCCATCGGTGTGTCTAACTTCTACCCCGACCGCCTTCAGGACCTGATTCTGCACAACGAGGTCGCGCCGGCGGTCAATCAGGTCGAAACCCATCCGTTCCACCAGCAGACCGCCGCCGCGGAGTTCATGCGCACGAAGGGCGTGCAGATCGAGTCGTGGGCACCTTTCGCCGAGGGCAAGAACGGGCTGTTCTCGAACGAAGTCCTGCTGGCGGTCGCCGCCCGGTACAAAAAGACGGTGGCGCAGGTGGTGCTGCGCTGGCTGATTCAGCGCGGTGTGGTCTGCATTCCCAAGTCGGTGCACGCGGAGCGCATCGCGGAGAATTTCGACGTGTTCGGCTTCGCGCTCGACGCCGAGGACATGGCCGTGATCGCCTCGCTGGACCGTCCGGAGAGCAGTTTTCTGGATCACCGCGATCCCGAAACGGTTGAATGGTTGAGTAATTTGCATTGAAATCAATCCGCTGGCCCTGTTCGCCGCCGGTGGCGTCGCTCCCGAATCCGGTCCACCTCCAAAACCCCGTCTCGGGCGGCCCGGCGGCCACGGCGACGGCCCGAGACGACATGAGTTCCGAAATAAATTCACTAGATTCAGACTTGAATCTATGTTACGAAAAATCAGAATTGCGGCCGCGGCCTTTTTCTTCGTGCTGACGACGCTGCTGTTCCTCGATTTTACCGGAACGCTTCACGCGTGGTTCGGCTGGATGGCGAAAATCCAGTTCCTGCCCGCCCTGCTGGCCCTGAATGTCGGCGTCGTGGCGTTCCTGGTGATCCTGACGCTTCTTTTCGGCCGCGTGTACTGTTCGGTCATCTGCCCGCTGGGGGTGATGCAGGACATCGTTTCGTGGGCCTCCGGGAAGCGCAGAAAGCACCGGAACCGCTTCGCGTACTCCCCCGCCCTCACCTGGCTGCGCCGGGGGATGCTCGTCGTGTTCGTCGCCGCGATGCTGGCGGGTGTCGGTTCGCTGCTCGCGCCTTACAGCGCCTACGGCCGCATCGCCTCGAACCTGCTGGCCCCGGTCTACGCGTGGGGCAACAACCTGCTGGCATACATCGCCGGGCGCATGGACAGCTACGCCTTCTATTCGGTCGACGTCTGGATGAAGAGCCTCTCCACGCTGCTTGTTGCCGTCGTGACGTTCGCCGTGCTGTTGGTTCTTGCGTGGCGCAGCGGCCGCACCTATTGTAATACGATCTGTCCGGTGGGCACGGTGCTGGGATTCCTCGCCCGCTACTCGCTGTTCAAACCGCGTTTCGACACCTCGAAGTGCAACGGATGCAAGCTCTGCGCCCGCAACTGCAAGGCGTCGTGTATCGACCCTGCGGCGCATAAAATTGATTACAGCCGTTGCGTGGCCTGTATGGACTGCCTCGAAAACTGCCGCCAGGGGGCCATCACCTATACGCTGCGGCGGCGGAAACCGGACCCGGCTCCCGCGCCGCAGAGACCGGCGGCCGACGCCGCAAAGACGCCTTCCGACGCTTCGCGCCGCCGGTTCCTCGGCCTGGCGGGCATCGTGGCCTACTCCGCGCTCCGGGCGCAGGAGAAGAAGGTCGACGGCGGGCTGGCGGTGATCGTCGACAAGAAGATTCCGAACCGTGCCACGCCCGTCGTTCCGCCCGGAGCGCAGAGCCTGCGGCACTTCAACGCCCATTGCACGGGATGCCAGTTGTGTGTTTCGGTGTGTCCCAATCAGGTGTTGCGTCCGTCGGGCAAGCTGATGACCCTCATGCAGCCCGAAATGTCGTTCGAGCGCGGATACTGCCGTCCGGAGTGCACGAAGTGCGCCGAGGTGTGCCCCACGGGCGCCATCCGCCTGACCGACCTCGCCGGGAAATCGTCGATCCAGATCGGCCATGCCGTGTGGATTGCGGAGAATTGCGTGGTCAACACCGACGGCGTCAGTTGCAACAACTGTGCGCGCCATTGTCCCGCCGGGGCGATCAAGATGGTGCGCCGGGACCCCGACGACCCCAAGTCGCCGCGCATCCCCGCCGTGAACGAAGAACGCTGCATCGGCTGCGGGGCCTGCGAGAATCTCTGTCCGGCGCGTCCGTTCAGCGCCATTTATGTCGAAGGCCATTCGCGCCACAGAACCGTCTAAACGCAAGAAAACATGGAGAAGAAAAAGATAGACCGCCGGAAATTCCTCAAAACGTTCGGTGTCGGCGCGGCCGCCGCAACGGCCGGCCTTTACGGCTGTAAGACGAAAGGTACGGCGCCGAGCGTTGCCGCCGCGGGTGAGGTCCCGACCGATCGGATGACCTTCCGGACCTGCCCCTCGACGGGCGACCGCGTGTCGCTGCTGGGCTACGGCTGCATGCGCTGGCCCCTGCTGGAGTCGCCGGCGGCCGACGGCAACCCGATCGACCAGGAGGCCGTCAACGAGCTGGTCGATTATGCCATCGCCCACGGGGTCAACTATTTCGACACGGCCCCCGTCTACATACAGGGCTTTTCCGAAAAATCGACGGGTATCGCCCTCAAACGCCATCCGCGCGAGAAGGTGTTCATCGCCACGAAGATGTCCAATCACCGTATGGCAGGGCGGGGAATGTCTCCCGCTCGGATATTCAAGGATTCGGAGGAGATGTACCGGCGGTCGCTTCGCGACTTGCAAACGGATTATCTGGATTACTATCTGCTGCACGCTGTGGGCGGCGACAAGGGCATCGAGACTTTCAACGAACGTTTTATCGACTGCGGCGTGCTCGACTTTCTGCTGCGCGAGCGCGAGGCCGGGCGCATCCGCAACCTCGGGTGGTCGTTCCACGGCGATCAGAAGGTCTTCGACCACCTGCTGGCCATGCACGACAGCGGCGAGGCGCGGTGGGATTTCGTCCAGATCCAGATGAACTACGTCGACTGGAAGCATGCTTCGGACAGAAACGTCAATGCCGAATATCTCTACGGCGAGCTGGAGAAGCGCGGCATCCCGGCCGTGATCATGGAGCCGCTGCTCGGCGGGCGCCTTTCGCGGCTGAACGACCATCTGGTCGAACGGCTCAAGGAGCGCCGTCCGACCGAGAGCACCGCTTCGTGGGCCTTCCGCTACGCGGGTTCCTGGCCCGGAGTGCTGACCGTGTTGAGCGGCATGACCTACATGGAGCACCTGCAGGACAATATCCGCACCTATTCGCCGCTCGAACCCTGCACCGGCGAGGAACTGGCGTTGCTCGAAGATACCGCGCAGCTGATGCTCAAATACCCCACCGTGCCCTGCACCGAGTGCCAGTACTGCATGCCCTGCCCCTACGGGCTGGACATCCCGGCGATCTTCGCCCACTACAACCGCTGCGTGAACGAAGGCAACGTGCCCAAGGACCGGCAGGACCCCGGCTACCGGGAGGCCCGCCGGGCGTTCCTCATCGGCTACGACCGCTCGGTTCCCAAACTCCGGCAGGCGAGCCATTGCATCGGCTGCAACCAGTGCGTGTCGCACTGCCCGCAGTCGATCAAGATTCCGCAGCAGCTGCGGCGCATCGACCGTTTCGTCGAGCAGCTCAAGCAGGGTACGCTCTGATTCCGGCTTGCGAGGCCCCTCCCGTCGGGAGGGGCTTTTTTTACCAAATGTTAACTTTCGCCCGGCCGGAAGCGAGTATCTTTGCACTCCAAAAAACGAATGCGATGAAAGACAGTATTGATTTCGGCAGCATGGAGATTCCGAAGCTTTTTCGGAAACTGCTGATCCCCACCGTTCTGGGAATGGTTTTCTCGGCTGTTTTCGTGATCACGGACGGGATTTTCGTGGGACGCGGCATTGGCAGCGACGCGCTGGCCGCCGTCAACATCACCGCACCGCTGTTCCTCATCAGCACGGGCGTCGGACTGATGTTCGGCGTCGGGGCGTCGGTCGTGGCGTCGATCCACCTTGCGCAGGGAAAGGTCAAGGCGGCGCGCATCAACGTCACGCAGGCCGTCGCGGTGTCGTCGCTCCTTCTGGCGGCGTACAGCTTCCTGATCACTTCCTGCGCCCGTGAGGTGGCCCTGCTGCTGGGCAGCTCCGAACGGCTCCTTCCGCTGGCCGTGGAGTACATGCACTGGTTCGCGCCGTTCCTGCCCTTCAGCGCGTTGTTAAGCTCGGGCATGTTCTTTATCCGGCTCGACGGGTCGCCCAACTACGCGATGCTTTGCAACGCCGTTCCGGCGGTCATCAACATCGTGCTGGACTACGTTTTCATCTTCATCCTCGGCTGGGGCATGACGGGCGCGGCGCTGGCCACGAGCCTCGGTTATATCGTGGGTGCGGGGATGATCCTCGGCTACCTGGGACGCCGCCGCAACGTCGTGCGCCTGTGCCGTGTGAAGACGAGCCGCAAGAGCATGCGCCTGACCCTCCGCAATGTGGGCTACATGTGCCGGCTGGGGCTTTCGACCTTCCTCTGCGAGGGGGCCATCGCCATGATGATGTTCGCCGGGAACTACGTTTTCATCCGCTATCTGGGCGAGGACGGCGTGGCGGCGTTCAGCATCGCCTGCTACTTCTTCCCGATCATCTTCATGGTCTACAACGCCATCGGGCAGTCGGCCCAGCCGATTTTGAGCTACAATTTCGGTGCGGGAAACGGCGCGCGCGTGCGCAAGGCCTTCCGGTTGGCGCTCCTGACGGCCGTGGCGGCCGGACTGGGGTTCTTCGGCCTTACGGCGCTGTTCAGCCGCTGGATCGTGGCCATGTTCATCGACAGCTCCTGCCCCGCCTGTGCGATTGCCGTCCGGGGGCTTCCGTTGTTCGCTTCGGGATTCGTTTTCTTTGCGGTGAACATCGTCTCGATCGGCTATTTCCAGAGCGTCGAGCGGCCCCGTCCGGCGATGGCCGTGACCGTCCTGCGGGGATTCGTCTTCATGGCGGCGTGTTTCTTCGGTCTGCCCCTGCTGTTGGGTGTGGAGGGCATCTGGCTGGCCGTGCCGCTGGCCGAGGCGCTCACCTTCGCGGTCGTTGCGGCGATTTACGGGCGGACCCGCTTAAAAAGCGCGTTTTAGGAGGGTCGCAGCGTGGCTTTGCTGCTGAAACGAAACCGGAAATTTGTTTTTTGTGCTATCTTTACGGCCTCAAACCTGTAAGGCATGGAGGCGTTTATCGAGAAATTCAGCAGGAAATACAACCTGCCCGCGGCGGACTGCCTGCGGCTGATCAGGCTGATGGAACGGCGCGTGTTCCGCAAGGGGGAGTGCGTCGTCCGTCAGGGCGAGCGGAATTCCGGTTTCTACGTCGTGAGCCGCGGCATCTGGCTGGGGCACTATCTCGACGACGGCGCGGATGTCTCGGTCTGGTTCGCCGGCGAGGGCGAGGCGCTCTTTTCGACGTGGGGCTACGTGGGCAACGAGGTTTCGAAAATCTCCATCGAGGCGATGTGCGACGCTGAACTTTACGGCATCTCCAAAGCCGACCTGGAGGCCTTTTTCGCCCGATCGGCCGGAGCGGCCAATTTCGGGAGGAGGCTTTTCGAGGAGCAGTTCCTGGCGCTCGAAAACTGGATGCTCTCGGGCGGCGCTCCGCGGGCCGAGGAGCGCTACCGGACGCTGATGGAGGAAAGCCCCGAACTGCTGCAATACGTGCCGCTGAAGCACATCGCCTCCTACCTCTGGATCACGCCGCAGTCGTTGAGCCGCATCCGGGCCAAACTGGGGAAGAAAAAGGGTTGACCATCACGGTCAACCCTTTTTTTCGGCATCCGACGGCTGCCACCCGCCCCCGAGGGCCTTGTACAACCCCACGAGCGCGAGGTGCTCGTTGCGCACCGCCTTGCTCTCCTCGACCTGTGCGTCGAAGAACTTCCGCTGGGCGTCGAGCACGTCGATGTAGCGGATCACGCCGTTGATATACTGCAATTTGGCCAGCACGACGTATTGCCGGGCCGCCTCCTTGAGGTTGAATTTCAGTTCGGCCGTCCTGCGCATGTTGCGGTAGGCCGTCACGGCGTCGTTCACTTCGCGGAAAACCTCCAGCACTTTCTGTTCGTAGGCCAGCCGCGCCTGGTCGTAGGCCGCCAGCGCCGCGCGGTATTTCGCACGCTTCGATCCGAAGGCGAACAGCGGCGCGGTGAGGTTGCCGGCGGCGTAGGAGAAGGGCGAATTGATCAGTCCCTTGAGCGCGTCGTTTTCGAGCCCTCCCGTCAGCGAGATCGTCAGCCGCGGGAACCGGTCGGCATAGGCCATGCCCGCCGAGGCCATCGCCGCCTTGAGGTTCTGCTCGGCCTGCCGCACGTCGGGACGGCGTTGCAGCAGCGTCGAAGGAAGGCCCACGGGCAGCGAGTCGGGCATCCGGACGTTCATGTCCATCTTCGAGCGCGCCACGCGCGAGGGATAGTCGCCCGCGAGCACCGAAATCTGGTTCTCCTTCTGGGCGATGCGCAGTTCGAGGTCGGGAATCAGCGCCGAGGCGCTCGCCAGCTCGACCTTCGCCTGCTGGTAGGCCGTTTCGGAGGTCAGTCCTCCTTCGAAACGCAGTTTCGCCTGACGCACGCTCTCCTCGCGGGTCTCCACCGTGCGGCGTACGACGCCCAGTTCGTGGTCCAGAGCCACCAGCTCGAAGTAGGCCGTGGCGACCTCCGCCACGAGCGTCATCTGCATGGCGCGCGCCGCCTCGACCGAGGCGAGGTATTCGGCCGCGCCCTTGCGCTTGGCCCAGCGCAGGTTGCCCCACAGGTCGGCCTCCCAACTCAAGGTGGCTTTCACGTCGAACTCGGCGTCGCCCTTGTGCGCTTCGCCGTAGTAGTCGTTGGTCTCGTAGTCGGCAGCGGCCAGCCCGCCCAGCGACGGCAGCCGGGCCGCCTTGCTTACGCGGTAAAGCTCCTCCAGCTGGCGGATGCGCGCCTCGGCCGAGAGCATGTTGCGGTTGCGGTCGAGCGTGCGGCCGATCAGCCGGCAGAGCGTCGTGTCGGTGTAGACCTCCCACCACTTCCGGTCGCTCAGCGTCAGCGTGTCGCTCTGCCCGGCGACGATCTCCGCGGGCATGTCGAGCTGCGGAGCCTTGCACTTCTTCTGCACGGAGCAGCTTCCCGCCGCGAGCAGCAGAAGCACTCCGAGGAGATATGTTGCGCTTCGTTTCATCGTGTTGTCCATTTTTCTTTCAGTTTGTAAACCCAGACGAAGAAGAGCGGTACGAAGACGATGCCCACGGTGATCGCCACGAGCATGCCGAAGAAGACGCCCGTGCCGATGCCCTGGCGGCTGGCGGACCCGGGTCCGCTGGCGAAGACCAGCGGCAGCATGCCGAGGATAAAGGCCAGCGAGGTCATGACGATGGGCCGGAAGCGCAGGCGCGCGGCCAGGATGACGGCCGTGAGGATGTCGCGGCCCTTTTCGACCTCGTCCTTGGCGAACTCGACGATGAGGATGGCGTTTTTGGCCACCAGACCCACCAGCATCACCAGTCCGATCTGGAAATAGATGTTGTTCTCCAGTCCGCAGGCCCAGTTGCCCAGGTAGGCGCCGATGCCGGCGATCGGCAGCGAGAGGATCACCGCCACGGGGATCAGCCAGCTCTCGTACTGCGCCGCGAGGAACAGGAAGACGAAGAGGAAGGCCAGCGCCAGCACGTAGCCCGTCTGGCCGCTGACGTGCTTTTCCTGATAGGAAAGTCCGCTCCACTCGACGCCGATCGTCGACGGCAGGTGGCGGCGTGCGATCTGTTCGAGTATGGCCATGGCCTGTCCCGAACTGTATCCCTGCGCCGCCTCGCCCGAGATGGTCGCCGCGTTGAACATGTTGAAGCGGCGGATCGTGCCCGGTCCCGTGGTGTAGGAGGTCGTGCCGAGCGCCGTGATGGGAATCATCGCCTTGTCGGCGCCCCGGACGAAGAACAGCCCGAGATTTTCCCGCTGCGCCCGGTACGGGGCTTCGGCCTGGATATAGACGCGGTAGATGCGGTTGAACATGTTGAAGTCGTTGACGTAGACCGATCCGGTGAAGGTCTTCATCGTCGAGAAGATGTCGGCCATCGGGACGCCGAGCATCTGGGCCTTGTCGCGGTCCACGTCGAAATAGAGCTGCGGGATGTCGCTCTGCATCGACGACGAGAGTCCCGTCAGCTCCTTGCGCTTCGAGGCGTAGTGCAGCAGCGTGTCCACGGCCCGCTGAAGGTCGCCGTACGAGGCGTTGCCGCGGGCTTCGAGCACCATTTCGAAACCGCCCGAGGCGCCCAGTCCCGGAATGACGGGCGGCGTCGAGAGGTAGACCTTGCTTTCGGGATAACGGCGCATCTCCTCGCGGATGTCGTTCATCAGCCGGCGGATGTTCGAACTTTTGCGCTCCTCCCACGGTTTGAGGATCACCGTCAACTGGCTGCGTGACTGGTTGGTGCCCACGCGGGGGCTTGATCCGGTGACGTTGAGCACATATTCCACGTCTTCGAGCGACATCAGGTACTTCATGGCGCGGTCTGTCACGCGGCGCGTGCGTTCGAGCGTGGCTCCTTCCGGAAGTTCCAGCTCGACGGTGAAATAGCCCTGGTCCTCCTGCGGCATGAAGCTCTGGGGTACGATCTTGTTGAGCGCCCACAGCGCCACGAGAGTCAGTCCGAACAGCGCCAGCATGCGTTTCGAGTGGCGCACGCCGCCGCGGATCATCCGCTCGTAGAACTTCGTTCCGCTGCCCAGCCAGATGTTGATGCGGCGGAAGAGGCGGTTTTTCCGCTTGCCCGAATCGGGACGCAGGATCAGGGCGCAGAGGGCCGGCGAGAGGGTCAGGGCCACGAACGTCGAGATCAGCACCGACACGGCGATCGTGATGGTGAACTGGCGGTAGAGCTGGCCGGTGATGCCCGAAAGGAAGCTCACGGGAACGAACACGGCGCACAGCACCAGCGATGTGGCGATGATGGCGCTGCCCAGTCCGCTCATGGCCTTTTTCGTGGCTTCGTAGGGCGATAGCCCCTCCTCGTTCATAATGCGCTCGACGGCCTCCACCACCACGATGGCGTCGTCCACGACGATGCCGATGGCCAGGATCAGGCCCAGCAGGGTCATCATGTTGAGCGAGAATCCGAATGCCAGCATCACGCCGAACGTACCGATCAGCGAGATCGGCACGGCGATGGTCGGGATGAGCGTCGCGCGCCAGTTTTGCAGCGAGAGGAAAACCACGAGGATCACCAGCAGCAGGGCTTCGAACAGTGTGTGGTAGACCTCCCTGATCGACTGCGAGATGTAGGAGGTCATGTCGAACGGTATCTTGTAGGAGATGCCTTCGGGGAAGCTGCGGCTGATCTCCTCCATCGTCTCGCGCACCGAGCGCGCCACCTCCATGGCGTTGGCGCCCGGCAGCATGTTGATGTTCATCACGGCCGCATTGCCGCCGTTGATGCCGCTCTCGGTGCTGTACGACGAGGCTTCGAGCGAGATGCGCGCCACGTCGCGCAGGCGGATGAGCGATCCGTCGGGGTTGGCGCGGACGACGATCTCCTCGAATTCGCCCACCGACGAAAGGCGTCCGCGGGCGGTGATCGGGATCGTGACGTCGAGGTCCGTGATGGGCTGCTGGCCCAGTACGCCCGCCGCCGATTCGCGGTTCTGGTCCTTGAGGGCCTTTTGCAGGTCCTGCACCGTCAGCCCGAGGTTGGCCAGCCGGTCGGGCTGCACCCATATCTGCATGGCGTAGTAGCGGCTGCCGACGTTCGAGACGCTGCCGACGCCCTTCACGCGGCGCAACATGTCCAGCACGTTGAGCGTGGCGTAGTTTGAAAGGTATATTTCGTCGAACTTGGGGTCGTTCGACAGCAGCGTGATGGTCATCAGCCGGCTCGAAGCCTGCTTTTCGACCGAGATGCCGTTCTGGATGACTTCGGCCGGGAGGCGCGCCTCGGCCTGCTTCACGCGGTTCTGAATCTCGACGGCCGCCAGGTCGGCGTCCGTGTCGATGTCGAAGGTCACGGTGGCGGAGAAACCTCCCGAGTTGCTGCTCGTCGACTCCATGTAGAGCATGCCGGGGGTTCCGTTCAGCTCCTGTTCGATGGGCGTCGCCACGGCCTGCGTCACGGTCTGGGCGCTGGCTCCCGGATAGGAGGCCGAGATCTTGACCACCGGGGGCACGATGCGCGGATACTGGTCCACGGGGAGCATCACCAGTCCTAACAGGCCGACGATCACGATGACCACCGACAGGACGGTTGAAAACACGGGCCGGTCGATAAAGAAATCCGATTTCATGGCTCGCTATTTTTCAGACGCCTCCGTCTCGGTTGCACTGCTTTTTTCGGGGACCGGCACGGGGTCGACCTTGTCGCCGTGCGTCAGTTTGTGGAAACCCTCCACGACGATCTTCTCGCCGGGAACGACGCCGCGTTCGACGATCACCCGGTTGTTGACCTCGGGGCCGAGTTCGATCAGACGGCGTTCGGCGATGCTGTCGGGCCGTATGACGAAGATGTAGGCGCCGCCCTTCTCGATGACGACCGACTTGGTCGGCACGACCGTGGCGTCTTCGCGCACGTCGAGCAGCAGGCGCACCTTCGTGAACTGTCCCGGCAGCAGGATGCGGTCGGGGTTGGCCATTTCGGCGCGCACGGAGAAGGTTCCCGTTTCGGGGTCGACCTGCGGATCGGCGAAGTCGACCAGTCCGCGCAGCGGATACTGGGTGTTGTCGGCCAGCGTGATGGTGATGTAGGGGTCCCACTTGCGGGTGGAGTCCTTCTGGCCCAGGTTGACGTTGCGGGCCTTGCTTTTGAGGTAGTCGAGTCCCGTCATGCTGAAGTCCACGCGCACGGTGTCGCTCTTGACCACCGTCGCCAGCAGCGATTTGCCGTTGGGACCTACGAGCGTGCCGATGTCGACGCTGCGCTCGGAAATATAGCCCGACAGCGGCGAACTGACGGTCGTGTAGCTCAAGGCGGTTTCGGCCTGCGTGAGGTCGGCCTCGCTCATCGCCACGGAGGCCGTGGCGCTTTCGTAGGAGGCGATGGCGTTGTCGAGGTCCAGTTGGCTCGCGGCGTTCTGCTCGTAGAGCGGGCGGATGCGTTTCAGGTCGCGGTCGGCCTTGAGTTCCAGAGCCTTGTCTTTGTTCAGCTGTGCCTTCGCCTTGTTTACCCGGGCTTCGTAGAGCTTGGGGTCGATGATGAACAGCGGCTGCCCCTTCTTGACGTAGGTTCCCTCCTCGAAAAGCATTTTTTCGAGGAAGCCCTCCACCCGGGCGCGGATTTCGACGAACTGCTGGGCGCGGATGCGTCCCACGTATTCGCCGTAGAGTTCGATGTCGTCGGTTTCGGCAGGCTCGACCTGGACCACGGGCAATATGGGTTTTACGGGTTCGGGGCGCAGCCACCACCAAAGCCCTCCGACAGTCAATACGGCTATTCCGGCCAGGATCAGCCAGGAGCGTTTCGACAGACGGCGGATTCTGCCGCCTGCCTCTTCGCCGAGTTGCAACGTACGGCGGCCGGCGCGGGCCGCCTGCTGCACGATTTTCTCGCGTGATAGTTTCATGTTGTTTCCAAATCCGGAATTGTTTGCCTGGTATCCGGTATATCGGCGCAAAAATACGATTTTTTCGCCGATATGCTATTTAAACGTAAAAGTTAGGCGAATATGATGCCGGAATTCCTGTTTTTGTTCATACGGAGGCTATTGGTGTCTTTTCGGAAGACAGCCTGTGACTTTCCGGGCCGATGCCGCGGATTTTCTCCGGGAAATCGTATCTTTGCACTTATGAAAACAATCTTATGTACCTTTTTTGCATGTGCGCTGTTCTGCGCCGTCGACGTACGTGCACAGCAGACGCCGCTTTCGGGTGCGGCATTTATTGCTGTCTGCAAGGAGTCGATGACTCTTGCGGTTTACGATTTCAACAGCTGCCTGCGGGCCGTCTATCCCATTGCCTGCGGGCGGGCGCTGGGCAACAAGGAGAAGCCGGGTGATATGAAGACGCCCGAAGGGCTTTTCTCCGTCCAGCAGATTCAGGACGCAAGCGCATGGACGCACGATTTTGGCGACGGTAAGGGGGAGATCAGAGGGGCCTACGGTTCGCATTTCATCCGTCTGAAGACGCCCGGTCACCGCGGCATCGGTATCCATGGAACCCACGATCCCGCCTCGATCGGCACGCGTGCAACCGAAGGGTGCGTCCGGTTGAACAATAGCGATTTGCTCGAATTGGTGAAAAAGTATGTCTACGTCGGTATGCCGGTCGTGATCCTTACCTCCGAGGCGGACAGCGCCGTGCCCTGCCGCTTTCCCGCCGCCGTCAAGGCAGGACCCCGGCTGATGGCGCAGACGGAGTAAGGAATTTCGTCTGTTCGCGGCGCTCCGAACAGTCTCCGAAGCGGGCGGCGGGTAGTTTTTCAGGCCGGGAGCAGAATCGAGAAGCGGCTGCCGCGGCCGATTTCGCTCTCGACCGAGATCGTGCCGCCGTGCGCTTCGACGAACTCCTTCGAGATGGCCAGCCCCAGCCCGCTGCCCTGCACCTTGGTTCCCGGGACGCGGAAATAGCGCTCGAAGATGCTCTTGTGGTAACGCGGGTCGATGCCGCGCCCGAAGTCCTGGACGTAGATCTCGACCGCCTTTTCGCGCTGTACGGCGCCGACGATGATGCGCGACCGTTCGGGCGAATGGTGGATGGCGTTCGACAGCAGGTTGGTGATGACCCAGGCGATCTTCTCGTTGTCGACGAAGAGTTTCGAGATCTTTTCGGGATAGTCTACCTCGACGAAGCAGCAGAACCTCTCGGCCAGAACCTGCGTAGCCTTTACGGCGTAGTCTATCAGTTCGATAGGCTTGGTTACTTTAGGTATCAGTTTAAGTTTGCCGGTCTCGATCTGGGTCATGTTCAGCAGTTCGCCCGTGATCGAAAGCAGGCGGTCGCTGCTCTCCTTGATGCTCGTGACGAGCTGTTTCTGCTCGCCGTTCAGCGTTCCCAGCCGGTCGTCGCCGAGCAGCTGCAAACTCATCAGGATCGACGAAATCGGGGTTTTCATTTCGTGCGAGACGGTCGAGATGAAGTTGGTCTTGGCGGAGTCCAGCTCCTTGAAGCGGGTGACGTTGTTCAGGACGATCAGGTTGCCGACGAACTGCTGTTCGCGCCCGCCGACGGGAGTGATGTAGAGCGGCGTGTTCTCCACCTGGAAATAACTCTCCTTGTTGTCGGCGTAGATTTTCAGCGGCTCCTTGTCGGCGTCCTTCTTCGTGTCGTTCACTCCCCGGACGAGCCGCCGCAGCAGGTCGTTCGACAGCGCCACTTCGGCGGCGTCGCGTCCGACGGCGTCCTCCCGGAGGTTCAGTACCGAGAACGCCTCGCGGTTCATAAAGAGGATTCTGCGGTCGGGACCCAGCCCCACGATCGGCTCGTGCAGCGTGTCGACGATCGCCTCGATGCGCTTTTTGGCGGTCATCAGGTCGTCGAGCGAACTGCGGCGGTATTCGTCGAGTTTGGCGGCCATGTCGTTGAACGATTCGGCGACGGATTCGAACTCGCGGTTGCCCGGGAAATCGAGCCGTTCCCGGTAGTTGTGGTTGGCGATCTGGGTGATCCCCTTTTTCAGCGCGTCGATCGGACGCAGCACCGACTGCGGGAACCAGACGAGGATGCCCCCGGCGATCAGGGCGCAGAGCGCGGCGACGGCGATCAGCCACCACATGGCGTAGTCGGCGCGCTGCTCCACCCCGGCGCTCTTGGCGCGGATGGCCGCCATGTTCAGCTCCATGATCCGGAACAGGTCTTCGCGCACGGTCCGGATTTCGGCTTCGGTGACCGGGTCGCTCAACGAAGCGACGTGGCGTTCGAGCGCCGCGGTGGTCTCCTTCTCGCTGATCTCGGTGATGTTCTGCTGTTGCAGGGCGAGGTTTTCGCGCAGGGCGTGCCGCGATATGGAATCCTGCCCGATGTCGTTGAGCGACCGCAGCATCTCCCCGGCGTATTGCAGCGAGTTGTAGTTGTCGGCGAGGATGGTTCCCGTCGCCCGCGACAGCTGGCGGACGTAGCCGACCGACTGGATGCCCAGCAGCAGGATCATGGTGAAAAGAATGCCGATGCCCAGGGTGATTCTCCTTTGTATTCTCATGGCTTATGAAAAAATGAAAAGGTCGATGTTCATGCGCGACAGCCGGACGGTCAGACGCCGCAGGCGGATTGCGCTTTTCAACAGCGAAAATAGTGAAAATTCGGGACGCCCGATGCAGACGATGCTTATTTTTTGCTCCCGGCACACTCCGGCGATGCTCTCCACCGGGGAGTTCGAGCGTATGCGGCGGACTTCGCCGCCGAGTTCCGTGGCGAGGTTCAGGTTGTTGATCAGGTAACGCTGCCGGGCCAGCGGAATGCGGTCGTCGGCCTCGCGGTCGCCCTGCACGTAGAGCACCGTGAAGGCGGCGTTCAGGTGCGTGGCCATGCGCGCCGTCTTGCGGATGACCCGGCGGGCGCGTTTTTCGGAGGAGTCGATCACGGCCAGCAGTTTGTCGCGCCGGAAGGTTTCGGAACCGGTCACCTCGCTGTCCACCTTCTTCTCCACGCGCAGCGCCACCTCTTTCAGCACCAGTTCGCGCAGTTGCAGCAGGTTGTCCTGCGTGAAGAAGTTGCCGAGCGCCGCGGCGATCTTGTCGGGGCGGTAGATCTTTCCGGCTTTCAGCCGTTCGATCAGTTCGTCGGCCGTGAGGTCGATGTTCACCACCTCGTCGGCCATCGCCAGCACGCTGTCCGGGACCCGCTCGCGGATCTCGATGCCCGTGATCTCCTCGACGACCTCGTTCAGCCCCTCGATATGCTGGATGTTGACGGCCGAAATGACGCTGATCCCCGCGTCGAGAATCTGCATCACGTCCTGCCACCGCTTGGGGTTTTCGCTCCCCTCGATGTTGGTGTGGGCCAGTTCGTCCACGACGACGATCTCGGGGCGGAGGTTGACGATGGCCTGCGTGTCCATCTCCTCCAGTTCCTTGCCCTTGTAGAAGAGTCTGCGGCGCGGCACGAGCGGAAGCCCTTCGACAAGGGCTTCCGTTCCGGCGCGGCCGTGCGTTTCGATGTAGCCGATGCGGACGTCGACGCCTGCGTCGAGCAGCTGGCGGGCCTCTTGCAGCATGCGGCAGGTCTTGCCCACGCCGGCGCTCATGCCGATGTAGACCTTGAACTTGCCGCGGTGCGAACGCCGGATCAGTTCCAGAAACCGCTGAACGCTGTCCTGCCTCTCCATCGGTTACATCCGGAAGGAGATGCCTCCCACAAAGTTAACGTCGTCCAGGGCCGGATTCCAGATCAGGTTGGTGAAAACGCCGACCGACATCGAATCCGTCCCTTTGATGTCCCATGATTTTCCGGCATTGAGGAAGACGTTCTGCACGCAGAACCCGCGGTCTCCGGTGAGGTAGGTCGCGGCGGCGTTCCAGGGAACCATGCCCACGCCGGCCTTCATGTCGACGGTCTTCACCGTGAACGGGCAGGCCGCCTCGAAATACGAGGCATAGGCGCGTTCGCCCTTGTGGTTCACGTCGGCCGCGCCGAAGAGAACCGTGTACCACGACAGCGTGACGGGGACCTTTTCCGAAACGACCCAGCTGGCGCCCACCTCGATGCGGTGGGGCGAACGGCTGTCGAAGACGAAATAGCGGTCGTCGGCGTGTCCGGTCCAGTAGAGGTCGGCCACCGAAAGGGTCACGGGTCCGAGCGCGTAGGCCAGTGTGAGGTCCATCTCCTTGTAGGCGCTGTCGAAATCGACCGAACCCCAGGCCGTCGCCGAGAAGTTTCCGGCGCTCATCGTCAGCGACGGCTGGAAGGCCGGGCCGCTTTCGCGGACGCCGCGCCATACGTAGGTGCTCACCAGGTCGGTTCCGCCCGAGAATTTCACCCCGCGCTCCCGGGCGCAGAGGTCGGCGGTCAGAAAGATTGCCAAAGCGGCGATCAGAATGAATACCCAGCGTTTCATCGTTTTATTGATTTTCATGGTTTGCGATTAGTTTTCGTTCAGTTCTTCCAAAGCGACGTTCAGGCGCAGCACATTGACCTTCTCCGTGCCGAAAAGCCCCAGCCACGGTTTTTGGGTCAGCGAGTCGACCAGATGCCGTACCGTAGCGATGTCCAGCCCGCGGGCCTCGGCTACGCGGCGCACCTGCGCCTGCGCCCCGCGGGGCGAGATGTCGGGGTCGAGGCCCGAGCCGCTGGCCGTGACCATCTCGGCGGGAACCTCCGCACGCGAGAGGTAGGGATGCGCCGCGAGAAAGTCCTGCACGCGCTGTTCCACCCCGGCGAGGTGCTCGGGGTTGGTCGTAGCCTTGTTGCTGCCGCCCGAACCGCCGCCGTTGTAGTCCACGGCCGAGGGACGGCTCCAGAAATAGCGGACATCGGTGAACCGCTGCCCCACGTTCGCCGCGCCGACGACCTGTCCGTCGAGCGTTACCACGTCGGCCTCTCCGCCGTTGGGGCCTGCGACGGCCGACACGCCGCGCAGCACGAGGACATATCCCACGCCGAGCACGATACACATCGCCAGCGTTATTTTGAGTGAAATCCAAAGGTTTTTCATAGTTGAAGCAATGCTTTAAAAGAATACGCTTATTAACATGTCTATCAGTTTGATGCCGACGAACGGGACAATCACGCCGCCGAGTCCGTAGATAAAGAGGTTGCGGCGCAGCAGGGCCGAGGCCCCGATCGGTTTGTAGGTCACGCCGCGCAGGGCCAGCGGGATGAGCAGCGGAATGATCAGGGCGTTGAAGATCACCGCCGAGAGAATGGCGCTTTCGGGCGAGTGGAGGTGCATGACGTTCAGCGCGCCGAGCGACGGAATCGAGGCGATGAACAGCGCCGGGACGATGGCGAAGTACTTCGCGACGTCGTTGGCGATGGAGAAGGTCGTGAGCGTGCCGCGCGTCATCAGCAGCTGTTTGCCGATCTCGACGATCTCGATCAGCTTCGTGGGGTCGTTGTCCAGGTCGACCATGTTGCCCGCCTCCTTGGCGGCCTGCGTGCCGCTGTTCATGGCCACACCCACGTCGGCCTGCGCCAGCGCCGGGGCGTCGTTCGTGCCGTCGCCCATCATGGCCACCAGCTTGCCCGACTGCTGTTCGCGGCGGATGTATTCGAGCTTGTCCTCGGGACGTGCCTCGGCGATGAAGTCGTCGACGCCGGCCTTCTCGGCGATGTATTTGGCCGTCAGTGGATTGTCGCCCGTGACCATCACGGTCTTCACGCCCATCCGGCGCAGCCGCTCGAAGCGTTCGCGGATGCCCGTCTTGATGATGTCCTGCAACTCGATGACGCCCGTGATCCGTTCGTTTTCGCAGACTACGAGCGGTGTGCCGCCGTTTTCGGAGATGGTGCGCACGGTGGCTGCGATTCCGGCCGGGCAGGGGTTTTCGTGCTCGGCGGCGATGCGGAAGATTGCTTCGGCGGCTCCCTTGCGGATGCGGCGTCCGTCGGGCATGTCGACGCCCGAACACTTGGTTTCGGCGGTGAATTTCACCATCCGCACGCCGACCATCGTCACCGGGTCGGTGCGGACCCCTTCGGCGGTGCCCAGCTCGACGACGGATTTGCCTTCGGGGGTCGGGTCGGCGACGGACGAGAGCACGCACATGCGCACGAAAGCCTTGGGGGCGATGCCGTCGGCGGGATGGAAGCGCGTGGCCTTGCGGTTGCCGATGGTGATGGTGCCGGTCTTGTCCAGGAGCAGCGTGTCGATGTCGCCGGCGGTCTCGACGGCCTTGCCCGACTTGGTGATGACGTTGGCCCGCAGGGCGCGGTCCATGCCGGCGATGCCGATGGCCGACAGCAGGCCGCCGATGGTGGTCGGGATCAGGCAGACGAACAGCGAGATGAACGCCGCGACGGTGATATTGGCCCCCACATAGTCGGCGAAGGGCTTGAGCGTGGCGCAGACGATGACGAAAACGAGCGTGAACCCGGCCAGCAGGATCGTCAGCGCGATTTCGTTGGGCGTCTTCTGGCGCGAGGAGCCTTCGACCAGGGCGATCATCCGGTCGAGGAAACTCTCGCCGGGCCGCGCGGTGACTTTCACGAGAATGCGGTCGGAGAGGACCTTCGTGCCGCCCGTGACGGAGCTTTTGTCGCCGCCCGCCTCGCGGATCACCGGGGCCGATTCGCCCGTGATGGCGCTTTCGTCGATCGACGCCAGGCCCTCGACGATCTCGCCGTCGGCGGCGACGGTGTCGCCCGCGACGCACTCGAACAGGTCGCCCTGCTTCAGTTCGGAACTGCTGACGATGTGCGACTGTCCGTCGGGTTCGATGCGTTTGGCGGGGGTCTCCTCGCGGGTTTTGCGCAGCGAGTCGGCCTGCGCCCTGCCGCGGGCTTCGGCGATGGCCTCGGCGAAGTTGGCGAAGAGCACCGTTAAGAGAAGTACGGCGAAAATCACGAGGTTGTAGAGCAGCGAACCCTGCGACGTGTCGCCCGTCACGGCGATCCGGACGATCAGCAGCAGCATGGCGAAGGTGACGGCCTCGACGGTGAACATGATCGGGTTCTTGATCATCTGCCGCGGGTCGAGTTTCGTGAACGAAGCGCGAAGGCTCCGGCGCAGCAGGACAGGATCGAAAAGCGAGTTATTTTTGTTTCGTTTCATAGCGGTAACAGGATTAGAAGGTCAGGTAATCGGCGATGGGACCCAGCGCCAGCGCGGGGAAGAACGAGAGGGCCGCAACGATGATGATGACGGCGAAGGTCATCAGCGAGAAGGTTCCCGTGTCGGTGCGGAGCGTGCCGGCGCTCTCGGGAATGCACTTCTTCGACGCCAGCAGTCCGGCTATGGCGACCTGTCCCACGATCGGGAAGTAGCGGCCCATGATCAGGGCGATGCCCGTCGAGATGTTCCAGAACGGCGTGTTGTCGGCCAGTCCCTCGAATCCCGAGCCGTTGTTGGCCGCCGAGGAGGTGTATTCGTAGAGCATTTCGCTCAATCCGTGGAACGAGGGGTTGTTCAGCCACCCTATTTCGGGGTTCGCGGCGGCCACGGCGGCCGAGATGCCCGTGCCGACGAGGATCAGGAAGGGATGCAGCAGCACGACCAGCGTGGCGATCTTCATCTCGCGCGCCTCGACTTTCCGGCCGAGGAACTCCGGCGTGCGGCCCACCATCAGTCCGCTGATGAAGACGGCGATGATGAGGAATGCGAAATAGTTCATCCACCCTACGCCCACGCCGCCGAACCAGCAGTTGATCTGCATGTTGAGCATCTGGAGCATGCCGCTCAACGGGGTCTGCGAATCGTGCATCGAGTTGACCGAACCGTTCGACGTGACGGTGGTCGTCATGCCCCACATGGCCGATGCGGCCGAGCCGATGCGGATCTCCTTGCCCTCCATCGAACCGAGCTCCTGCGAGATGCCCATGCCGTCGATCTGCCGGCTGCCGCCCGTCTCCTGCCAGACGGAGAGGACGACGCCTGCGGTATAGGCCAGGAGCATCACGCCGAAAATCCATGTCGCGAGACTGCGTCGGCGCGTGTAGAACCCGAAGGCGAAGACCATCGCCATGGGCAGGATCAGGATCGACCAGCATTCGAGGATGTTGGTGAAGGCGTTGGGGTTTTCGAGCGGGTGCGCCGAGTTGGTTCCGAAGTAGCCGCCGCCGTTGGTTCCCAGCTGTTTGATGGGCACGATGGCTGCGGTGGGACCCTGCGAGATGACCTGCTCGGTGCCTTCGAGCGTCGTGAGCGTTTGCTTGCCGTCGAAGGACATCGGCGTGCCGTTGATGACGAGCAGGATGCCGACGGCGAGCGACAGCGGCAGCAGGATGCGCGTCACGCTCCGGGTGAGGAAGACCCAGAAGTTGCCGATGGTCTTCTTCGTTTTGCCCGCCAGCGCCTTCATCATTCCGGCCATGGCGGCCATGCCGCAGGCGGCGGTGACGAACTGGAAGAGCATGATGACGAACAGCTGCGTGAAGTAGGACAGGCCCGTCTCGCCGCTGTAATGCTGGAGGTTGCAGTTGACCATGAACGAGATGCAGGTGTTGAACGCCAGGTCGGGCGACTGTCCCGGGTTGCCGTCGGGGTTGAGCGGCAGCCAGCCCTGGAAGACCAGCAGCAGCATGCCCCAGAAGAACCAGAAGAGGTTGACCGTCAGGAGCGCTTTGAGGAACTGTTTCCAGTTCATCTCCACGGCCGGGTCGATGCCGCAGAAGCGGTAGATGGCCCGTTCGACGGGAGCCATGAAGTCGAGCCACGTGCGTTCGCCGCGGTAGACTTTGGCAATGTAACGCCCCAGCGGGTAGCAGAGCGTCACCAGAAGGGTCCATTGCAGGATTACGCCTGAAATTTCGGTATTCATCGGTTCAGAATTTTTCGGGTTTGACGAGCACGTACATCAGATAGACGAATCCGAGGATGCTCAAGATAAGGAGACTTGTAAACATAGGGCGTCAGATCTTTTCGAACCAATCCACACATTTGAAATAGAATCCGTAGCACAGCGCACCTAGGGCGCAGAGCAGCAGGAACAGCATGATTTCATTCATCTCTTCGTTTTTTTGAATTAGACATTTTTTTCACGAACCCGCACAGCATCAGGTCCAGCAGCAGCATTGCGCCGCAGAAAATCAGTAGGAGGATAACGATTGCCATTTTGCCGTCGGGGTTTGTTGCCCGTAAGCATACGAAGGAGATGCCGGAATTTACGCTTCGGATTCAATGCGCTGACAGGCAGTTGTTTATCGGATCGGCATGGGCGCCGAAAAAGAGGGCCGCCCTATCAAAATGATAAGGCGGCCCTCTCGGAATGAGACGGTGAGGGGCTTATTTCACCCCGTAGCCGTCGAGTTTGCGGTACAGCGTGGCGATGCCGATGCCCAGCAGGCGGGCGGCCTCGGCCTTGTTGCCCCGGGTGTGTTCCAGCACCCGGAGAATGTGGCGGCGTTCGAGGTCGTCGAGCGCCAGCGAATCGGGGTCGGCGGAGCCGGCCGCCGCGTGGAATTCGGGCGCGAGGCAGTCGGCCGTGAGCCGGTTGCCGTCGGCCATGATCATGCTGCGCTCCACGGCGTTGCGCAGTTCGCGGACGTTGCCGTGCCACGTGTGGCGTTCGAGAGCGGCGATGTAGTCGGCGTCGATCGAGTCGATGCGACGTCCCATTTTGTCGGCGAACTGCGCCGCGAAGACGCGGATATATCCGGCGATGTCGCCGGGCCGCTCGCGCAGCGAGGGAAGGTGGATGCGGAACACCGAGAGGCGGAAATAGAGGTCCTCGCGGAAATTCCCGGCGGCGATCTCCTTTTCGAGGTCGCGGTTCGTGGCGGCGATCAGGCGCACGTCAACCCGTGTGGGGCGTGTTTCGCCGACCTTGATGAATTCGCCGCTTTCGAGCACGCGGAGCAGTTTGGCCTGCAATTCGACGGGCATCTCCCCGATCTCGTCGAGGAACAGCGTGCCTTTGTCGGCCTCCTCGAAAAGGCCCTTCTTGTCCTTGGCGGCGCCCGTGAAACTGCCGGCCCGGTGGCCGAACAGTTCGCTTTCGAGCAGTTCGCGCGAGAAAGCCGAGCAGTTGATCGCCACGAAAGCTCCCTTCGCCCGGCGGCTGGCATGGTGGATGGCTTGCGCGAAGACCTCCTTGCCGGTTCCCGTTTCGCCGGTGAGCAGCACCGAGGTGTCGGTGACGGCGACCTTGCGGGCCAGGTCCACGGCCCGGCGCAGGATCTCCGAGTCGCCGACGATCCGGTCGAAGGAGTGCTCTTCGGAGAGCTTGTTCTCGATGCGGGTCAGCCGCCGCTGCATTTCGGCCTTTTCGGCGGCCCGGTTCAGCAGGGGCAGGATCTTGTTGTTGTCGTCGCCTTTGGTGATGTAGTCGAAGGCGCCGTTCTTGATGGCCTGCACGCCGTCGGGGATATTGCCGTAGGCCGTCAGCAGGATCACTTCGGTGGCCGGCGCGGCCTCCTTGATGCGGCCGACCATCTCGACGCCGTTGCCGTCGGGCAGCTTGACGTCGCACAGCACCACGTCGGGGTCGTACCGGCGGAGCGTTTTCATCCCCGAAGCGCAGTCCGGAGCCTCGGCCACCTCGTAACCTTCCAGCCCGATGATCCGCGCCATCAGCCGCCGCAGCTGCTCTTCATCGTCGATGATCAGAATTTTCGCCATGTCGTTCGCTCGTTCCGTTCTTTCGGGCAAAGGTAAGACATTTTCGGCTTGCGCCGCTGCGGTATGACCGGATTTTGTTGTTTTTTGAATAGTTGCCGCCCCCGATTTCGGGCCGGAATCCCGCAGAACACCGTGCGCGACGCCTACTGTTACCTGTACGACCTCTACCCCACGCTTTGCGGCCTGGCGGGCATCGGGGTCCCGGCCACCGTGAAGGGAATTTCGCTGGAGGAGACCCGGAAAGCTGGACTGGAAGCAGGTGGTGCAGGTGAATCCCTGACGCATGCAAGCCGCGGAAAATCCGAAAACGGGGAGCCTGGACAAAATGGCTCCCCGTTTCCGTTTTGAAAGCGGCTATATTTTAGTATCTTTGGGGCCGGAACGACAATTTTCAGTCGGAAGGCTCCGCCGGACCGGGTGTATCCGGTTTGACATCCGTCCGGCTCTTTACGATCTTTACTTCTCCCAAACATACGAAAGCCGATGTCAAAAATCTCATCAGCTGCATTTGCAGACACCAAACCGCACTACGACATACTCGACGGATTGCGCGGCGTAGCGGCGATCACGGTCGTCTGGTTCCATCTGTTCGAAGCCTATGCGACCAGCCATCTCGACCAGCGGATCAACCACGGCTATCTGGCCGTCGATTTTTTCTTCATACTTTCGGGTTTCGTCATCGGTTACGCCTACGACGACCGTTGGAAGAAAAAGATGTCGGTAAAGGATTTTCTCAAGCGGCGGTTGATCCGTCTGCATCCGATGGTCGTCATGGGGGCCGTGATCGGGGCCGTCATGTTCTATTTTCAGGGCTGTTCCGTCTGGGATGTCTCGGCGGTGTCCCTATCCATGCTGCTGACGGCCACGCTGCTGAACGCGCTGCTGATTCCGGCGACGCCCGGTTCCGAAATCAGGGGGCTGGGTGAAATGTATCCGCTCAACGGCCCGAGCTGGTCGCTGTTTTTCGAGTATATCGGCAATGTCCTCTACGCACTCTTCATCCGTAAGCTTCCGACCCGGGCGCTTTCCGTGCTGGTGCTGCTCGCCGGCTGCGGGTTGGCGGCGTTCGCCGTCTGGGGACCCCTCGGCGACATCTGCGTCGGGTTCGCCATGGACGGGGACAACATGCTTGGCGGCTCTCTGCGCCTGCTGTTCGCCTTCTCGGCCGGGCTGCTGCTTTCGCGTGTGTTCAAGCCCGTGCGGATTCGGGGTGCGTTCTGGATCTGCGCCCTGGCGATCGTGGCGCTGCTGTCCGTGCCGCGCATCGGGGGAAGCGAACATTTGTGGATGAACGGGCTGTACGATACCCTGTGCGCCGTAGTCCTCTTTCCGCTGCTCGTCTGTCTCGGGGCTTCGGGAAAGACGACGGACCGGGTGACGACCCGGGTCTGCAAATCTCTGGGGGACATTTCCTACCCGCTGTACATGGTGCACTACCCTTTCATCTACCTCTACTACGCCTGGGTCAAGAACGAAAACCTCACCTTCACGGAGTCCCTGCCCGGCGCCCTGGCGCTCGTCGCGGGTTCTGTGATATTGGCTTATCTCTGTCTGAAACTCTACGACGAGCCTGTGCGCCGGTTCCTGACCGACCGCTTTTTGCGCAGGGAGAAATAGACACTGTTTTTTAAGACCAAAAGAGGTGTGTGCAATGTTGACACACAGCTCTTAATATTTTATCTTTTTCATTTTCGCCAAAATTTACAGTTCCTTCACGATAAATCGGAATGACCGAGCGATTCGGAAATGATGGCAATATTCACTCCCGACCGCTTCAAGACCGTTGCGAACGTGTGCCGAGCGACATAGGTAGTCAGTTCGATTTTCAGCCCCAATAATCGGCTCCACTCGTGCAGGGCCTTGTTCACGTGTTTCAGCACCTTGCGCACTCGGTCGTAAATCTGTTGCTCGGTCTTGTGTATGCGGCGGTCGAGTATCGGGAAAATATAATCTTCGTCCGCATGGTCGGATTTGGCGTATTTGCCGATAATCGCTTTCGACTGCTCCGAGAGGTGGCAGGTCATCTCCTTGCTGGTTTTGTGGCGGGCATAGTAGATTCTTTCCTCGTCCATGTCGCAGTAACGCAGGGTGGCGATGTCTTTGAAATTGATGCCTGCCGAGAGGTATGAAAACAGGAAAATGTCCCGTGCGAAATCCAGATAGGCCGAACCGTCGGCGAGTATCTCCGCCTGCATCAGCCGTTGCACCTCCTCCTTGCGGATGGCGCGTTTGCGGGTGGCTGTCCACAACCGTCCGATTTTGAATTGCAGAAACGGACTGTGCGGCGTGGTGAAAATCCCCTCGGCAAGAGCCTTATTATAGACGGCTTTCAGAACGCTGAATTTCGTGGCTATCGAATTGCTCTTGTTCCCTTTTTTCATTAGGAAAAGTTCGAAATCACGCAGGTAGCCGACCGTAATTTCGTCGAAACGGATATTGGTCGAGCGGAACTGTTGCAGGAGTGAGAACGTGACCTTGTGTTTCGATGCCGAGCCGATTTTACCCACCGATTCCAACTGTGCAATCGTGCGGCGGAAATATTCGGCTATCGTGCAATAGACCCTCCGTCCGTCGGTTTCCAGCACATTGTCCAGCGTTACGGGGACCTCCAACGCTTCAAGCCGTTTGACGCGCTTGTCGTATTTCTCGATTTGCTCGTAAATCCGTAGCTGAACGGCGGGATTCTGCGTTTTAAGCGTTTGGGTGTCGAAATCCCAATCGTCGGCGGGGATATTGATTCCCGTGCTTACATAGCGGCTGCGGCGATTGACGGTAAAACGCAGGTAGATGTTCGTGGTGCGATTTTGATTGATGCGGTCTTTTCTGCAAATGGCATTGATGCTGACACTCATAATGTTGCGACATTATGCAGACAAGCGCGAGCGGTGTTTTACCGCCGTAAAACATGGTTAAACAAAAGGCAAAACATTCTTCGGAAAACGGCGCGAAAAAGGCATTCTGGAGAGTTTTATTTCGCACCCGCAAAAAGAAAAACGAGCGATAATTCATTGATTATCACTCGTTTCCTTTGAGCGGAAAACGGGACTCGGACCCGCGACCTCAACCTTGGCAAGGTTGCGCTCTACCAACTGAGCTATTTCCGCAAAAGCATGTTTCGTAATTGCGAGTGCAAAGGTAACTAAAAAATTCGAAACTCCAAATTTTTCCAATGTATTCTGCAATTTTTTTTACGATATGCCTGCCGCCGGGAGCTTCTACGGGAGCTTCTATTTGAATATCCGTATGCGCTCTTCCCAGGGCTTGAAACTCTTTTCCTGCGGCTCTCCGCCTGGCGCTCCGAACGGCATCTGGGCGATCAGCCGCCACGCTGCGGGCAGATCCCATCGTTCGCGCACCTCTTTGTCGATGAGCGGGTTGTAATGCTGGAGCGACGCGCCGAACCCGGCGTCTTCGAGCATTGTCCATACCGCCAGCTGGTGCATGGCCGAGGTGTGCTCCGACCAGATCGGGAAATTGTCCGCATAGGTCGGGAACTGTTCCTGCAGTTTCCGCACGACGGTCGTATCCTCGTAGTAGAGCACCGTGCCGTATCCCGATGCGAAACTGCGGTCGATCTTCTGCTCCGTGGCGACGAACGCCTCTGCGGGAACGATGGCTTGCAGGGGCCGTTTCACGATCTCCCAGAACGCTTTGTGCTGTTCGTGCAACAGGAGCACCAGCCGCGTCGACTGCGAGTTGAAGGCCGACGGGATGTGTCGTATCGCAAAATGAATGATTTCCTCGATCTTTGCGTCGTCGATCGGGGATTCGGGGGTCAGTTCATAATAACTGCGCCGGTGTTGCAGCGCGTCTTTCAAATTTCTCTCCATAGTCGTTGGCATGTTATTGTATGCCCTTTTGCAAAAATAGCACAACTTTTGGAAAAATGTGCGGATTACAACGTGAAATAGTATCTTTGTAGCCATGAAAAACACGATCGAAACATTTTCCGCACTGGGCGCGCGCCTGCTCGGTTTCGGCGATGACGATGCGACGCGCGCGGTCATTGACTCCGCCTGCCGTGTCAACGGCTGGTTTACGCCCGCCGACATCCGTCGTGCGGTGCGCGCGATCGCCTGCGACATGCTGCAACGCGAAAAGCTCGAAGCGTGGCTGGCTGACTACCCTGCCCTTCCGGTTGCGGAGCCGCGGCGCGTGCTGGTCGTCATGGCCGGAAATATCCCGCTCGTCGGTTTTTTCGACCTGCTGTGCGTGCTTGTGAGCGGCCACGGTTGTCTCGTGAAGCCCTCCGCCAAGGATTCCGTGCTGATGGAACATGTCGTGGGGCTGCTGCGCGAAATCGACCCTTCCGCGCCGGTCCGCCTGTACGACGGAACGTCGCCCGTCGACGCCGTGATCGCCACCGGCAGCGACAACGCCAACCGCTATTTCCGGGCGCATTACGCCGGCATTCCCTCCCTGCTGCGGGGCAGCCGTCAGTCGGTAGCCGTGCTTTCGGGGCACGAGACGCCGGAACAGCTTGCCGGACTGGCCGACGACATCTGGGCCTATTCCGGGCTGGGGTGTCGCAGCGTGTCGCTGATTTTCGCGCCGGAAGGATATGAACCTGCGCTTCAAATACCGTCTGTAAACGATAAATATATAAACAATTACAGGCAACAGCGAGCCTTACTGGAAATGCAGGGACGGTCGTTTGTCGATCTGGGATGCGCCGTGGCTGTCGAGCAATGCGCCTTTCCGGCGGCGTTGAGCCGGATCGCCTATGCGCATTACGCGACGTTGGACGAAGTGGCCGCATGGCTTGCCGGGCATGACGGTGAACTGCAATGCGTCGTCACCGGGTGTCTCCCCCACAGCCGCCGCGCCGGTTTCGGCTGCGCACAGTCTCCGGCCCTGACCGATTATCCCGACGACCGCGACGTTCTTGCGTGGCTTGCGGCGTTGGATTGACAAAAAGTGTTATATTTGGTGTCGTAACGAAACAATATTCTAAAAATACTACTGCAATGTCGATGGTTTTCCGATTCCGGATGTTGAGCGACGAAAACGACAATTTCGTGCGCGATTATGAGGCGATGTACGACATGACGCTGCTCGATTTCCATGATTTCATCCTTCAGTCGCTTGAGTATGAGCCTTGTATGGCTTCGTTCTTCACGGCCAACGACCGCTGGGAGAAGCAACGCGAATTTACGAGCGTGGAGATGGACGACGGCTCCGGGGACGCTCCCGCGGCGATGGAGAGCGTAACGCTCGGCCAGGTCATCCACAACCGCCGCGACCGTCTGATCTATCTCTTCGACATGTTCGGCGACCGCGCTTATTTTCTGGAACTTACCGGAACCTTCGAGGCCGAGAAGGGCGCTTCCTATCCGCGTGAAATCTATGCGCAGGCCGCTGCTCCCGACCAATACGATCCGTCGAAAACGCACGCGGAGGACGATGACGGGTCGATTTTCGGCGAAGTGATGAGCGAATTCAGCGATTTCGAGGGCGACGATAATTACGACGATGAGTACTAAACGGTTGCTGGTCATCGTCGGGCCGACGGGTTCGGGCAAAACGGATTTGAGCATCCGTCTGGCCGGCCATTACGCCGCGCCGATCCTTTCGACCGATTCCCGGCAGGTTTACCGGGGGATGCCGATCGGCACGGCGCAGCCCACTTTCGATCAGCTTCAAGCGGTTGAGCATCATTTTATTGCCTCGCACGATATAAAGGATTACTTGAGTTGCGGGGAATACGAGGTGCAGGCCCTTGCGCGGCTCGAAAAACTTTTTGCCGGCCACGATTACGTCGTTGCCGTCGGCGGCGCGGGGCTGTATGTCCGGGCGTTGTGCGAAGGCATGGACGACCTGCCGCAGGCCGACGAATCGCTGCGCGAGGAGATGGATCGCTGGCTGGCGGAGGAGGGACTCGGAGCGCTTGCCGAGAAGCTCCGGGAGCTGGACCCGGAGTATTACCGGATTGTCGACCTCAACAATCCGGCGCGTGTCGTGCGGGCATTGGAGGTATGCCTTCAAACCGGCATGCCCTACTCCCGGCAGCGCACCGGCATACGGCGAGCGCGTCCGTTCGAAATCGTGAAAATCGGCGTCGACCTGCCGCGCGAGGAGCTTTACGACCGCATCAACCGCCGGGTGGACCGGATGCTTGCCGACGGTCTGGAAGCCGAGGCGCGGGCGCTGTACCCCTACCGGGAACTGAATGCGTTGCAGACGGTCGGCTACCGCGAGTTTTTCGATTACTTCGACGGGCGTATCGGCTATGACGAGGCCGTGGAGCTGATCAAACGCAATTCGCGCCGCTATGCCAAGCGGCAGCTCACCTGGTTCCGCCGCGATCCGGAAATCCGCTGGTTCCGGCCCGACGACGATGCGGCGATGATAAATTACATAGATTTTGGCAAATCGTAAATATTTTCGTACTTTTGCCGGCGTCTTTCGGCGAAAGACTGCGCCCGGATGGTGGAATCGGTAGACACGCCGGACTTAAAATCCTGTGGCCAGTAATGGCCGTGCCGGTTCGATCCCGGCTCCGGGTACCATGAAAAAATCCCAAATGGCTAATCGATAGTTGTTTGGGATTTTTGTTTTGCCCTCCGTGTCCGCATTTTGTCCGCATTTTTCTTGTGGTTGAAAATGAGCCTCCAATTCGTGTGTAAAATCTGAATGACAGATCTTAGCTAATCTACTTTGATAAGCCGTGAATTTTCATCAGACAGAGATTTGTTTTTTGTATGGGGCTAGGAATCTGACTTCGGTTGTAAAGAGAGAACTCTAACTTCTAAATCTTCTGTAGATTTCTCCCAGATGTCATATATTTTTCCGAAATTTGTAATGATATGATGCATTCTCAACCATTGTGTGCACACCATTATGAATATTTTTTCTCAAAAAACAACACTTCGGTTCTGCCTTTTTCTGGGGGGGGGTACTGTCGGTCGGCGCAGTGACCGCCCAAGAGAATCGGAATATCGTCGGACGGTTGGTTGATGCGGCCAATGATAAGGCGCTGGCCTATGCCACCGTGGTTGCCTTGGATGGCGAGGGGCGGCAGGCCGCTACGGCAATCACCTATCCCGACGGACGTTTTTCGATCAGTCTGCCTCGCAAGGGCGATTATCAGTTGTGGTTCACCTTCGTCGGCTATCAAAGTCTCTCGAAAAGAATAACCTTCGACAATAGCGGGCAGGATCTCGGAAAGATTGCCCTGAAAGCCGGCGTGGAGGTACAAAGTGTCGAAATCAAGGCCCGGCAACTCGTGCGGCGTGAAGCGGACCGGCTCGTCTACGACGTGGCCGCGGACCCCGATGCTAAACGTATGCGGATGATGGAGATCATGAGCAAGGTCCCCGAGTTGGAGATGAATCCCGCTAACGGAAAACTGCAATACGAGAATACGCCTGTTACCAAAATCTACGTTGACGATCAGGAAAACGGCATGATCAACGTCAACCGCCAGTATCCGATGAATTTCATCCAGGCGAGCTACATGTCGAAAATCGAACTCGTACTGCCCGGATCGCCCGAGTACAACAATACGGAACCGATCCTGCTCATCAAACTGGCGGCTCCGCTGCCCTACGGTTTTGCCGGACAGATCAATGCCAATGCCTCAACCCGGGGCGACTACGCGGCCGGCATCAATGCGGTGGCCAACACGCCCTGGACCGGAATCGGTGTCAACTACCAGTTCGGCTACACCGACGCCCCGAAACTGAGCAACCGCACCCTGCGCGAAATGCTCGATCCGGAAAGTGCGTACAAGATGCAGAACAATACGCAGACTTCGTGGAGCAACTCCATGAACCATAGTTTGGGAATGAATCTGTTCCGGTCGCTGTTCAACGAGAAGGTGGATCTGAACCTGGCGCTCTCCACCCGCAAAAGCACGTCGGACACCTACAGCGATGCCTATTCGCAGACCTTGAATGCCGCAGGCAGCGAGATCCGCGCCACGAGCAATACGACGCGCGGGCACGAAGATTCGCCCATGCGGTTCAATGCTGGATTTACGATGAACCAGAAATGGGGAAAAGGCCGGGGCAAGCGAAACAACTATAACCTGAAGTACACCTACACCGACTCGCGCACCAACAGCAACCAGTTGATGCTCTATACGCAAACCGATGCTGCGGATGAAAACCGACAGGTGACCGCTACCAACGGTTCGCGCGAACACAACGTGGATTTTCGAATGCTGCTGGCCGATCCGAATATCCAACGCAAATGGGCCGTGTATGCGTATGCCGGATACATCAACCGCTTGTACGACAATGCCACCGACTACCAGTTGTACGATCCCGTCACGGATACGTTTTACTCCGAAGAGGCGCGTTTCGACGGACTGAACTACCGGCAGCAGGTAGCCTATGCCCGGGTGCATTTTTTGGGATCGCTTTTCAAGAAAAAGGTGAGCTACTGGCTCTCGCTGCAGGGTGAAAACGTCAGCAACAGGGGGATCTTCCTCAGTACGGGCGGCAGCAAGCTGGACTACCACGAGTTCAACATCCTTCCGGTCGCCAACGTCTCCCTGCGGCTCAAACGGTTCAGCCTCGGCGCTTCGTATCAGGGCAGTGTTCACCGGCCCAATGTTTCGCAGCTCAATCCCTATGTGGACATCACGGATCCGGAGAATCTCCGTACGGGAAATCCGCATCTGAAGGGCGAATATACCCACACCTTCGGCGGCTCCGTCTCGCGCGAGTTTTCATCCAAATGGTTTAAAGGCATTCTGCTCTCCTACGGATACGCCTTCACCGACAATGCCATCGAACGCATCACCACCGTCGATGAGAACAACATCTCGACGACGACCTACGAAAACATCGGCCGCAACGGTCGGCACGGCGTCAACCTGTTGTTTCGTCTGCAGCCGGCCCGCATTCTGAGGCTGAGTCTCGGTGGCAGTTACACAAGGACCACCTACGAATTTGCTTCGGCTCCCTCCAACACGGTCAACAGCTTCATGGGCCATGCCAGCGCTACGCTGTCGTTGTGGGGGACCAGCATTTACTGGGGATGCCGGGCCCGTCCCTACACGCTGTCGGCCCAGAGCCGCGACTTCACGATGTATCCGGACATGGAGTTGCAGTTGTCGCGCTATTTCAAGAAACCGCACCTGGGTGTCAGCATTTCCATCTCCGATCTGTTGCACCGCAGCCGACAGGTCCGTGAGGTGATCGGGGCCGAGACCTTTACGCAAACCGGTTACCGACAGGTGTTGGGACGGATGTTCTCGTTCTCTGTTTACTGGCAGTTCGGCAAGTTCCGGCAGCCGCAGGCGATCGAGAGCCAGGCCTACGACACGAAACGGGCCGGGCTGTTTGAATAGGGGTTGACGGCAGATAAGGGGCGGCCATATCGATACCCTCAGTTGCTTTTCGCGGGGCATATCCTGGAACGGTTGTATTCCGTCTCCAAGCACCTTATCGGCAGCCGTCATTTCTCCATTCCGGACAGGAGCCGAGAGCTCTCCGTAACTCAAACGATTCAAGTCCCCGTGTATCGGATACCCGGAAATAGAGCCAACGATCGTCCGACAGCAACGAATCCGGTAGCTGTGCCTCCCACAGATGGGGTGATGCAGTCCTTCGCCGGAGCGGAGTCCGGCGGGCAAAACTAGAGGGATAACCACCATCGTAGTTCATGTAGATGACCCGCAACACAGCAGGGGCTACCCGTTCGACCCGCTCCATGGCTCGCCATTGTATTCCGTCGACACTGTACTCCACAGAGGTGGCCTCACCTCCCCCGTAGACATTCAGCAGCAGTCGGCCTGCCGGATCTTCATTCAGTGTCTCGATCTTCCGGTCAGTCGAATCGACACCTGCGACCCACAGATCGGCCTGCACATCTGCATCCAGACCAATTCCCTTGAAACGGAAACGATACTCCCCGTTCCGGAAATCAAACAGAAAGTAACCCCGAGGGGTTCCGCACTGTTGCAATGCCGCAGGAATCCCCCACGGATCACGCTCTCCGGTCCACCACGAACCGCAGCAAGCCCCGACCGAGACCTCCGAAATCCGGTCGCTCCACTCCCGGCGGAAAACCGTGTGAGCATGGGCCGAGAGGATCAGCACCCGGTGCTCACACAACAGGGAGAAGATCGCCTCCCGGTTCTTCATTCGGGCCATGGGAACGTGCTGACACAACACGAAGAGCGTCTTTTTCGAGGCCTTGCCGACCAGTTGCTGCAAAAAGCGGAGTTGGGCATCGGACAGACTGTCGGAGGCTGCCTCCACGTTGTTGAGCAACACGAAGCAGCAGTTCCCGCGAAAGAAGGCCGTAATGTCGCTTCCAACCCTTTTGCGGAACTCTGTGCCGGTCCGGGGTTTGACCCGGATGTCGAGATCGTGGTTGCCGATCACGGTCCAGACCGGTTGAGGCAACAACCCCAACGCGCCGGAGGCTGCCTCCAGCAGCGAAGGATCGTCGTTGACCAGATCTCCCATGTGCATTACCCCATCGAGATCATCGCGGCCGGCGATTTCGCCAATCACCGTCTGTCGGGCCAGTTCCAACTGTTCCGGCGTATCGACCTGTATGTCGCCGAGAACCGCCAGCCGGAAGTCGGAGGACGTCTTCACCGGGCAAAGCCCGAAATCGGCTGTTGCTGCATTCCCATCGACACAATAACAGCCCCGGTTCTGCAAACCTCCCGCAGTAACGACATAACCGTCCGGGAGGATCGGAGAGAGGACTCGCCCCGGCTCCGTCGAAAGACGATAACGGCCGTTCCGGTCGCTCCAGACAATCGTATCTCCATCCGTGATTCCCATATCGCGCAACACCCGTTCCCCTCGATCGAGTCGGCCGTTGCCATTCGCATCGCGGAAGACTTGCCCCGAAATCTCGGCAGCCCGCCCCGGCAGGAACGTCAACCCCGCACCTGCCAGCAACAAAAATAAAAAATGTTTCATCGATCCGTTCATTCAAAAAAGCCCGGGACCGGGAATCCGGTTCCGGGCTGTTCATTGGATTCGACCGAACCCCTATTCGGGCAGATCGTCCTCTTCCGTATCGAACTTGTAGATGTGGAGCGAACTGAGTTCACTCTTGTCCAGGAAGGCCGCATAGCCTACGCCGTTCGCATCGAATTCGAGCGCTGCGTAGCTTCCCATCTCGACCGATCCCAAAGCCACGGGCTCATCCCACTGCTTGGTATCAGCGTTCAGCATCACGACATACGGGAGGTTGGTATCGAGGTTCTTGTAGAAAACTACCGGCTGATCGTTGTAGAGTCTGATGATAAACGTCGACGATGTAGATATTCCGCCGGTTGCCTTGTCCAGAATCGGAGTAGCGACGCGGGTCCAGGTCGACTCGCCCGGAGCGCACTTGTAGACGGTGATGTACCACGTACCGTTGGTATCCTCGTCACCGCCGGCGCAGAGATAAACCGTACCGTCCGAAGCCACGGCAAACGAAGCGTCTACCATGTTGGTCTGCGACATGCCGGTCGGAAGAGCATTGACCACAGGCTGCCAACTGCCGTTGTTGTACTTGAAGACAAAATAGGTGCCCGGTGCATTCTGAACCAGACCGCACAGATAGAGCGTATTGTTGAAGACGCCCAGGTGATAGCCGTAAATGGTCTTACCCTGGATGTCGGAGATTACGTTGTTCTCGCTCCAGCTCTGACCGTCGAAATAGTTGACGTCCAGATCACGGCGAGCGACGGCTCCGGCGGCAGCATTGGCACGGAATGCGACAATGGGATTCTTCGTGGCCGGATCGATTCCGATGGCGCTGTCATATCCCTTCGTGCCGAACTTCGAGCCCACCTGCGTCCAAGTAGAGCCGCTTCCCGTATAGACGTAATATTTCTGGTCATTGGTCGAACCGTCCGAAAGTTTGGCGCTGTTGTAGTAAACGGTGTAGATCTTGCCATCGGCATCGGCCGCAATGCTGATGTTCGAAGCGTCGATCAGCGTATTCTCCGAGTTGTAGGTGAACTCCGAGCCGGCGGTCATGTTCGTGCCGTCGAACGAAGCAACCACACCGGCCTCCACTTCGTCTGCATTCACGCGCGTGAGGAAGAAGTACGGCGTGTTGTCCTTCGGGGAGATGCACATGGCAAATTCACCGTTCTCCAGTCCGTTGTCGTTGTAGACGAGAACCTCTCTCCACTCCTTTTCGAGAATTTTGCCTACGCGGACCGTGTAGCTGTTGGAACCGCCTTCATCCCTGACGATGTAATCCACGGGATAGGTGAAGTCGTTGGGCGTCACGCCGCTGACCTGCGGGGTCGAACCCACGAGGACTTCGGCACCCTCCGTCGTGGTGAAGCGGGCAATCAACGCAGTCTTGTCGACCCCTTCCGGAATCCGGATGATCATTTCGCTGGCTACCGTGGCTACATAATCCTGAGTCAGTGCTGCATTATCCTCGGCATAAAAGCCGTATGTCAGCAGTTGGGCACCGTTTCCCGAGCCGGTACCACCGTCATCCGTATCGCTGTCGGAACAACTCCAACCGATCGTCAGGCTTGCAGCCATGGCGATCCAAGCAAATAACATTCGTTTCATAAGCATTGGAATTTAGAGTGTAACAAGTTTTATCGTTTCGTAATCGTGTATTCGGAGCCGAGCCGGTCGGGACCTGGTTCCCCGATCTGAACCGACGGATTGCTGCACGAGCGAAGGACAATCCGCACGGTATTGTCTTTCGTGGCATCAAGTTCATGCTTGAGCCATTCGATGCGGATCGGCATCGTATAGATTCCCTTTGTGAAGGTGATCGGGCTGGCAGTCGAGGCCACGGTCTTGAAGTCCACGCCCTCGGTGAGACCGTTACCGACGACCAGATCGTAGGTCACCTGTACGTCACTGGAGATAGCCGGAGAGACCAGATGTACGTAGTAGGTAGCCAGATAGTTCTGACTGTCCCAGTCGACCGTCGAGGACGAAGCGCCGTTGGCATCGGCCAGATAGACGAAGGCATCGTCGAAGATGACCGGGTCGTTCTTTGAGCAGGAGGAGCTTCCCGCGGCCAGAAACAGGGAGGCGCCCAACAGGAAAAGTGCCTTTTTCATAGTCGTAAATTTTAATAACCCTCGTTCTGCACCATAGCGCTGTTGGCATCCATTTCGACCCGCGAGATCGGCAGGGCATAACGATAGTCGGGATATTTGAGATGTTTCATGGCGGAGTTCGTATCGTCGGGGCGGACGATGTCGTCGCCCCAGCGGGCCAGGTCGAAGAAACGGTGCCCTTCGGCGAAGAGCTCCTTGCGACGTTCCAGCTTGATCTCCTTCATCAGTTCTTCGGCATTGGCGTTCGGGATCACGATCGAACTTTCGGGTACGTTCCGCGCGCGGGCCCGAATCTTCCGCAGATCATCGGCGGCACCATCCAGATCGGGCGTGGCCTTATTGCACCGTGCCTCGGCGCGGATCAGATACATCTCCGAACCACGCAGCACGGTGATGTTGTAGAATTGTTCGTCGGGAACCGACGTCGAGAGATCGTAATACTTCATGCAGGCCCGGCTTTGGTCCGGAGCCTTTATCAGCCCCAGCCGGACGTCGTTCTGCTCGAAAAGGTTCTCGAAATCGGACGTCGGCACATAGACCGCGGATTCATAGTTGTAGAACGTTTTGAGCGAATGGCCTGCATAATATCCCGTCAAACGGAAGATGGCCTCTTCGCCGATCTTCTCGCCGGTGAACATGGCTGTATAATTGCTGTTGGGGGTCAGTGTCAGTTGCGGAATGACCATGTCGGCATACTCCTCAGCCTTGGCGTAGTCTCCCATGTAGAGATAAATCCGGGCCAGCAGGGCATTGCAGGCCATTCCCGAAACGTAGTTGGCATCCGATGGAGCTGCGTCTCCGAGAATATCGTGAGCCGTGTTGATATCCCGGATAATCTGTTCGTAGACCTTCTTGACGCTGCTGCGGGCAATCAGTTCGTCGGTACCGAGCAGGTGGTCGGCGATCGGGATACCGAGATGCGACGCATCCGCCGTATCGCCATAGCCATAGGGCTGGGCATAGCAACGCACCAGATCGAAGTGGGCCAGAGCTCGCAAGAAATAGGCCTCGGCCTCAATGTGCCGGATCTCGTCCACGTCGTTCGGATAGGCGGTCTTCAGATCGCCTGTATAATTGAGGATCGTATTGGCATTGGTGATAATGGTATATCCTCGTTTCCAGATATACCCTGCGGAGGAGGTTTCCGAATCGGGCGTCGAGGCAAAGTTGAACTCGTTATACATTTCGCCGCTGCTGCCGACTACTACGGATTGCAGATTGTCGCCGGCCACCTCGGCATACTTGCAGAGATACTGGTCGTAGAAATCGTACGTCACACTGTAGAGGCCGATCCGCGCCGTCCGCAGTCCGAGCAGTTCGGAGAAGAAGGTATCCGTATCGCTTTTGCCCAGCTCCTCGACCTCCAGGAAGGAGCAGCCGCTCAACGTGGAGAGCGACACCAGCAAGGCACTCAGGCTGAATAATATTCTTTTCATGGTTCGCTGTTGTTAGAAGGTCATATCAAGACTCAACGAGAAGGTCCGCTGCAGCGGATAACCGTACATCATGGTTTTGTAGGAGTTCTGGTTCCGCTTCTGGTCGGGAGTCCACAGGTAGAGGTTGTCGGCGATGAACGAGACGCGCATGGAGGACATGCTCATCTTGCGGCTGATGCGCTTCGGAAGCTCATAGGTGAGCGAAAGGTTCTGCAGCCGGATATTGGTCTTGTTGTAGAGGAACCGCGTGGAGGACATGCCCGATTTCGACGAGACAGTCGAGATCCGCGGATTGGCCGAAACGTCGCCCGGCTGTTTCCAGTGGTCGAGCGAGTTGATCGAGACATTCTGGTCGATGATGTTGTAGCCGTCCGTCACGCCGTTCGTTCCCAGCGTACAGAGGGCATAGCCGCCGATCGAGTAGTTAATCAGGAAGCTCAGCGAGAAGTTGTACAACCGGAACGTATTGGTCATACCGCCGAAGACGGTAGGCGACGACGTCTTGTCGATCACGCGGTCACTCGTCGAATAGGTATAGGTCAGATTGCCGTTCTTGTCGTACCACATCGGGGCACCGGTTGACGGATCGACACCGGCCCAGCGTACCAGGTTGAACGAGTTGATGTCGTGCCCTTCGGCCGTAATCGTGGTTCCGTAGCTGATGCTGGTCCCGTTGGCGAGTTTTTCGACCCGGTTGCGGTTGTGCGAGAGGTTCAGATCGGTCGTCCACCGGAAATTGCGATGGGCAATGTTCGTCGAGTTGATCGTGAACTCGTAGCCGCGGTTGGAGAGCTCTCCGATATTGGCATAGATGCGTTCGTCTCCGATGACGCGTGAAGTGTAGATCTTGCTCAACAGGTTGGTCGTGTAGTTATAGTAGAACTCCGCGGCAATCGAGAGCCGGTCCCAGAGGCGGATATCCAACCCGACATTGGTCATGTAGGTGGTCTCCCAACTGATTCCGGGGTTGGCCGGCGTAGACACCACGCCGCCCATTTCTCCGTTGTAGGAGTAGGAATCGCCGAAGGAGAAGATGCCGAGACCGCGCATCTGGGCGCTGTCGACCCGCGAGTTTCCGCTCGTACCGAACGAAGCTTTCAACTTCAACAGATTGATGATCTGCGAGCGGAAGAACGCTTCGTGGTGGATGTTCCATGCGCCGCCGATCGAGAAGTAGTTCTCCCAGCGGGCATATTTGCCGAATGAGGAGTTGCCCTCGCGGCGCATACTGAATTGCACGCTGTAACGCGAGTCGTAGGTATATCCGGCCTGGGCCAGGAACGAGAGTTTGCGGGTGGTTTTCGTGCTGCTGTACCCTTTGCGGGTTGCCTCTTCGGCATAGCCTACCTCCTGGATATGGTCGTTGACAAATCCCGAGCCGTAGGCCGAGAGTGTGTTGTAGCCCTTGCTGGAGAGCTCGATACCGGCCAGTGCCGAGACGGCATGTTTGCCGAACGTGCGGTTGAAGTTCAGCCGTTCGATGTTCGACCAGGAGAGGAAGTTGGCCGAATTACGCTTCGAATAGCCCTTCGGCACACCGTCCACCATACCGCCGAGCGTCTGGCGGGACTCGTATTCTGTCTCGTAACCGTGCTGGTAGGAGACGCCGAACTGGGCCGTAGCAGTCAGGCCTTCGAGGATCTCGTATTGTAATGAGAGGTTTCCGTCCGTCGAGAAGGTCTTCTGCGTATGGTCGTTCAGTTCGCGTTCGGCAATGGTGTTGTCCCAGAATTTCGAGTCGTCCCAGGTCAGTTCTCCGGTCGCCGCGTCACGTCCGGAGACGTAACGGTTATAGAGCCGGTAGGTATAGCCGTCGTTGTCGTAGAGTGAGAAGATGGGCAGGATCTCGTAGTATTCGTGTGAAGGCGAGAAGATGTCGTTGATGTTATACGATGCGGAGAGCTGCGGACGAACTGTGAAACGACGCCCCAGTTTGTAGACGTTGTTCATGCGGGCTGTGATGCGCTGCTGGGTATTTCCCTTGACCGTGGACTGCTCGCGGTAGTAGGAGACCGAGAGATAGTTGGCCGAATATTCGTTACCTCCGGAGAGCGAAACACTGGCCAGGAAGTTCTGTCCCAGTCCGAAATAGAGGTCGGTCCAGTCTGTATCGGTCGTTGAGTAGCTGTTCAGTTCGTTGTCCTGATAGGGGAACAACTCCGGATCGTTGCCGCCGTTGGCCCATGCCTCACGGGCATAGGCCATGTACTGTGCGGCGTTGAGCGTCTTGAAGCGCGTGCTTTCGTCGATGGCCGAGATTCCGTATCGGAGTGTAGCCTTGACCGTCGTAGGGCCGCTGTTGAGTTTGCCGCTCTTCGTGGTCACGAGGATCACACCGTTGGCACCGTCGGCACCGTAGATCGAGACCTCGGAGGCATCTTTCAGCACGGTGATCGACTCCACGTCTTCGGGACTGATGAACGACAGGGGGGATACCGTCGAATCGAATCCTGGAATGGTGTTGGTGCCGGTTCCGGTGTAGATGGGCACTCCGTCGACAATCCAGAGCGGCTCGTTCGAGGCGCTGAGCGAAGCCTCGCCACGAATGCGGATGTCATAGCGTGAGCGGACCGAAGTCGGGCCGTCGGAATTGGGCTGAATGGCCATACCCGGCACCATACCGTCGAGGATATTGTCCAGACGGGTCACGGGTTTGAACTCGAGATCCTTGGCATTGACCTGGAACGCACTTCCGACCAGATCTTCGCGTTTCTGTACGCGACCGTAACCCTGCACGATAACGGCATCAATATCCGTATCATTCTGCATACGCACATTGAGCATTTCCATCGAATCGGCAACCGTTATGTTGCGGGTCTTCATGCCCACGTAGGAGAAGGTGACGACTACCCGGGTCCGATCTCCCAGCGAGAGGGTGTAATTGCCTTCGGTGTCAGTCGTCGTACCGAGAGAAGTTCCCTTGATGAAGACGCTGACGCCGATCAGGGGAACGCCCTGTTCATCGACAACCCGGCCTTTAAGTAACCTGCTGCTCTGGGCCTGGACAAAGGGTGCAGACCACACGACACACAGCAGAATAAGACAGAAATGTAGAAATCGTTTCATAGACGGTATGAATAGGACGGAGAGTTGGACTCTCCGCACGATTAATCATTGGCAAGCGCTTTTCGCAGGCGGTACAGCAGCAGGTTGTAATGGGAGCGATCGGCTGCATGGGCCACGGCCGTCTTCCGGACAAGGAGCTTTTCGCTCTGCCGGGCCATTTCGTACCAGAGGGCCGGTGTTTCGTCAATGGTCCGGATGCTGACCCGTTTCTGCCAGTTGTATCCGGCCTTTCCGAACATGCGCAGCCCGACAGCGTCCCAGCCGTAGGTATCGACGGCCTGCATCAGCAGCTCCTCGGGCAGAGGCGTCTCTTCAAGCAGGGCGAACTGATGGAGGGAGGGTTGATAGGCCTCCGCAGCAGTCAGCGACTTGCTGCCGGACGAAGAGGAGCTCTTCGGCGCAAAAGCCGAGATGCAGGCCTCCACAAAACGACTTTGCATCATGCGCTCGGCGGCAGTGAGGGGCTTGTTGTTCCGGGAGGGTTTCCAGACCCGGTCATAGATCTCATTGAGAAACTCTTCGGGCGTATAGGCTTCGTCCCGGGCCACATGGGCCGACAATACGACCGACTTGAGTTTGTCGAGCAGGTCATCGAAGGTTTCGGAGACGAAATCCGACTGATTGTCCACATGCAGCGACTGCCGCTCTCCAACCGGCGTATGGTCGATCCAGTCGCTGTCGGCCAGCCGGTCGAGCACCCACATGACCGCCTGCCGCTGGCGTTCGGCATCGACGGCAACCACTCGGGGCTGATCCGTACGGTCATAAAGCATGATCCCTCCGATATTGAGCAGGACAGCCTGCACATAACGGTCGTATTGCTTCAACAGAGCCCCATAGAGCTCCTCCCGGTGCTGGTAGTCGGCATCATCGGCATCCGGGATCCAGGTATCGAGATTCGCAAGAATGTATTTCAGATTGGCCACACCGTAATCGGAGGCCCGAAGGGGATCGTCGCCCAAATCCTCCTCAATGGCCGAGGGGTCGCAGCGGAACGAAACCTGCTGTCGGCCGTAACGATAGAGCGGATCTCCGGCATGTTCTTCGATCCACCCCTCCAGCACGGGCTGCTCCTCCTTCATTGTGCGGGCCTCGGGAATGGGCCGATAGGCGTACTGGACCAGATAATAGTCGTAGACGCCCAGATCCGGCGGAGTCAGACTCACGTCCTTGTCTCCGGGTTGAGCCACGTAGTTGAAGCGGGCGTAGTCCATGATCGACGGAGTCGTTCCATACCGGCGGGTGAACGTAGCGCTGCGGAGCGAGTCGACCGGATAGGCGGCCGAGGCGGCCATGTTGTGCATGAAGCCCAGGCAGTGACCTACTTCGTGGGCAAGGACATACTCCAGCGACTCCTCCATCACCTCGTCGGGCATCCGTACGGCGCGGACCCGTTCATCGACCTGGGCCGTCTGGCAGAAGCGCCAGTTGTTGATCAGCTTGGCCACGTTGTTGTAGACGATTACCGAGGCATTGATGATCTCGCCCGTCGAGGGATCGACCCACGAGGGGCCCATGGCGTTGCTGACGGCCGTCGGAACGTAACGTACGCAGGAGTATTTCAGGTTGTCGGGATCGAATTCGGGATCGTCCTTCGGAAACATCTCCACACGGACCGCATTCTTGAATCCGATGGCTTCGAAGGCTTTGTTCCAGCGCAGGATGCCGCGACGGGCTGCCTCGCGCCATACGGTGGGGAAGGCATCGTCGAGGTAGAAGACGATCGGCTTGACGGGTTCGGAGAGCTCTCCGCGCTGCCATGCCGCAGAGTCGCGAGGTTCGAGACGCCAGCGGTTGACCACCGAATAGGTTTCGATCTTGTCGGCGTCGGCGTTCAGGCTTTGGCGGTTGGTCAGGAACGTGCCGATGCGGCTGTCGGCCAGGCGGGGCCTCATCTTCCGTTCGGGGAGCAGCAGAATGGAGTGGGTCGCCTGCACGTTGACGGGGGCATCGCGCAGAACGGTGAGCAGCCCGAGGAACGAGGTGGTGACCGAATAGGAAAGGGTCGATTTGATTGAGACGTTGTCGTCGAAAGCCTTGAGGTCGTCGAAAGTGCATCGGTCGGCCTTGATGCTGGCCTTGATACTCAATCCCATGGACGACCGGGTTCCCAACGGCGAGAGGTCGTCGAGACTCCGGAAGAGCGACGTGGCTTCGAAGACTACATGCTGTTTGTCATCCGATTCGCAAAAGATTTCCCCCCCCCCCACACGGTTGGCGCGAGATTCGTCAGCGGGAGGTTTCGGTCATTCGTCGAATCGGGATGCTCCAAATCGGGCAATACAGCGATTTTTTCCAGGAAGATCGAGCTATCGCGCTCGATGAATCGGCCGTGGAACGGGGTCCGTGCCTTGTATCCGATGGTAGCCACATCTGTGTCGCTGGTTCCGGTTACGGTTGCGGCTATCAACAATTCCCGACCGAGGAATTGGCGCGGAATTTCGACATAGAGTTTTCCGTTAACCTTATGCAACGTCAGGAAAGATCCCTGAGCCGTTACGCACCCCTTTTCGGCTGAGAAAGTTTTGGCGTATTTCGATGCTTTTGGTTTCTGAGCCTCGGATTGTTCGGTCTTGTCTTTCTTTTTAGAGCGCTTTTTTGCCCAGGCAGGAGATTGTCCGACAAGCAGAAGAGAGACCATCAATATGGCAAAAAAGCGGCAATTCATAAGGCATACAGTTTTTGCAAATATAAAGAATAATTTCATAAACTCGTGCATGTCCGGTAAAAAATCAGGATGAATTATCTCGTTGTTATAAAGTTGACCTATTGTCGGAATTAAAGCGAATTGTGTGTGAAATATTCTGTATGTTGTTTGTTGCTAATATTATAAATAATGAAATATTGATTTATGAACATCGTATGCCCACGGTCTATCGTAAAGATGAATTTTGGAGATGTGCCATCGATTATTGTCGTGTGTTGCAGGTGTCAGGTATATAGTGTGTGTTCAGCCACAATTGAATTTGTTTGAAAAGAGATATAATCAAGAAAGCAATGTGGATTTTTGTCGTATCTGCAAAAGTCCAGTGTCAATATTCCGTTTGTCTGTGATTCTGCTGCATAATTTACACTCTGTTCGAGACTTTTCATTTCTTTGCGGCAGAAAGGGAAGTGCTACTTGTTCTTTAACTTCGCTGCATCGCGTTTGAGTTGCTCCGCCTCTTGGGCTTTCAGCCGTGCCTGCTCGTCGAGAGCCGCCCTTCTGCGCACCAGCCGCTCGTACTTCTCGACATCCTTCCGCATCGAATCAATACGTCGCTGATCCCGCTCAGTCTCGAACAGCTCCTCCAACTCCGACAGCCGTTTCGGCGACGCCTCGCCCTTCATCAGCACATAGCGATACTTCAGATCGTTGTCATACCGACTTCGGTCGGGGCGCCACTCCAAGTAGAGTCCGACAGACAGCACAACGATCACGACAAACATCGACATAAAGAGCCAGAAGTTGCGGGTTGCGTCCAGTGAGAACGAGAAACGGTGCTGCACCATCCGCGGCGGCAGCTCCTCGGGAATCTCCATTTCGGCCACTTTCTCGTCGATCTCCGAAATCTGCGCTCCGAGGTCTTCGCTAATCTGCTCCTGCCGCTCGGAGATCGCTTGCAGCCGTTGCTCGATCCGAAGACCCCTACGCACCGCTAGTAAGGGTGTAAATCAAGTGATTACGAGATTTACACCTTTTTTTACGCCCAAAAATGTAAAATGGGGTGTTTCATTCATATAGACGGAATGAGTAAGGTGTAATTAGCATCTGACTTCGAATCTCTGAAAATTCCAAATGGCTCTGAACGGGTTGTTTGGAATTTTTATATGCCTTCATCATCCGCATTTTCTTGAAACTGAAAAATGTTTTCCAAAGATATTGAATTCAATTATGTCTTTGGAATTCCTTCATGCATCTCCGGAGATATTGGGGGCAGGTTATAAGTTATATGACATCTAATAGTTAGTGGCAGTCTGTAAATTTCCATGTATAATGCAGGGAGACAAAGAGGTTTTGTATTCTAATAGTAATCTGACGAGTACCGTGTAACCTTACTTTGCGGCTTATCTCCTCTTTAAGTTGCTTTATGTGTTTTATCGTCTTTGATTGCAGATGACAATATTGATGTTGCTGATGGATTTAGTAGTCATGTCCTGTCGAAAATATAGATAAGCCTATATTGTTCGGTCTTCTTGGTAGTATGGCAGATTCTCTTTCATGATGATGTCGATGGGCATCATGTGATGTGTTTCCGTCACATTCCGGTTGTAAAGCAGATACTGGATCATGGCTTTTATGGCATTGAAGCCCTGCAACTCCGGACGCTGGCAGAGCAGGGCTGTGATCGAGCCGTTTTCGATACATCGGATGTTGTTGGAAGTCAAGTCGAACGAAATGATCTGAATGTGGTTGATCCCATGGTTTCGCAGAATGTCGGCAATAATATAGCCTCTTGAATTCATGATTGCGATACCTTGAATATCGGGGTTGTTTTGAATGAAGTTCAGGACCTCTTTTTCATTTTCTTCGGGAGTCAGTACCGAGAATGTCGATTCCTTGATTCGATGGTTGAATTTGGCTTGGATCATGTAATCCATGAATCCGCGTCGTCGTTCGAGCGAAGTGCTGGCCCGTTCATTCCCGGTTCGCAAGGCCCTGAATATGGCGATTGATCCTTCGCCACCGCATAGGGAATGCAGCAGCCGTCCCAGCAGAAAGCCGCTGGCATAGTGATCGGTAGTGAATGTCGTAATAGGGCGCGTCTCTTCAATGACTGAATCGACAAACAGATACGGAATGTTTGCCGCATCCAGCTTGTCGCATATTTCCTGAGTCTCGTGAATGAAGGTCGGACCGATGATGACAGCCTGAGGGGTTTGCGTCAAAATACTGTTGTAAGCAGACTTGCAAGAATAGATGTCGTATTGATTGTAGAATGCGTAATTGCAGGAGATGTTGATGTCGGAAAACTCCTCAATGGCATGTTCGATGCCGGCCAGGATGGAGCTCCAATACTCTCCGGGGCTGGCAATAGGAGTGCATACGGTGATTTTAAACGTTTTGCGACAAGAAATAGCGGATGCGTGCAGATTGAACTTGTAGTTTACCTTGTTCAGCACTTTTTCTACGGCTTCACGGCTTGCTGGAGATACATTGCCCCGATTATGCAGGATTCGGTCAACGGTTCCGGCCGATACACCTGCCATTTTTGCAATATCCTTGATTTTTATTTTCTGTCGTGCCATTTCGTTGAATTTGGAAATTCGACGTACGCAAATTTATCATAAATTATTTGGGTATTCAAAAAAAATGAGTACATTTGTGATGTGTGCACGAACACATTTGGTGTTTACTGCAAGGACTTTCTGCTCTATTATGTTGAAATTCTTAAACATATCAATTGATGTCCTTATATTTTGTTTTTAAATTTAATTTAAATTCGTTTCTCTGAAAGATGGCAAGATCTTTTTGGTTGAAGCGGCTGTGTACGAACACGGGGAATTGGCATGCGGCGAGAGATCTGTGATGCAATTTGTCGGATGCCTAGTTTGCTGAAACTCTAAACCAACCATAAATGAAGAAATTCTACTTGTTCCTAACTTTGTTTGTACCCCATCTTGGTATGGCGGTGAACCTCCCCCCCCCCTTCGAAAATTTCTTCTGAGAATCAGGGGTATATAGATTTCAATAAAAATGGCAGGATGGATCTCTACGAGGATCCTTCTGCTGACGTGGAGAGCCGGATTGAGGACCTGCTTGCGCGAATGACTCTGGAGGAGAAAACCTGCCAGATGGTCACGCTTTATGGTTATTTGCGGGTATTGCCGGATCAACTTCCGACACCGGAATGGAAGGAAAAACTCTGGAAAGACGGTATCGGCGCTATTGACGAACATCTCAACGGTTTCCGGGGATGGGGTGTTCCCGTTTATGAAAGTCCTTATCTTTGGCCGGCCTCCAATCATGCCCGGGCTCTGAACGAAGTGCAGCGCTTTTTCGTGGAGGAGACCCGGTTGGGAATTCCCGTGGATTTTACCAATGAGGGGATCCGGGGCGTAGAGGCCTATCGTGCGACCAACTTTCCGACCCAACTCGGACTCGGGCATACCTGGAACCGCGAATTGATCCGTCAAGTCGGATATATCACCGGCCGGGAGGGTCGTTTGCTGGGTTATACAAATATCTATGCGCCCATTCTCGACGTGGGGCGCGATCAACGCTGGGGCCGTTATGAGGAGGTCTACGGCGAAGATCCCTATCTGGTCGCGGAACTCGGTGTGCAGATGGTTCTCGGGATGCAGCAGGATCATCAGGTGGCCGCCACGTCGAAACATTACATCGCCTATTCCAACAACAAGGGAGCCCGTGAAGGCATGTCGCGTGTGGATCCGCAGATGTCGCCGCACGAGGTGGAAAACATCCATGTCTATCCCTGGCGGGAGGTGATCTCCCGGGCCGGATTGCTCGGCGCAATGAGCTCCTATAACGATTACGACGGTTATCCGATCCAGAGCAGTGCCTATTGGCTGGACGAGCGGCTGCGCAAGGATTTCGGATTCCGCGGTTATGTCGTTTCGGACAGTGACGCCGTCGAGTATCTTCACACCAAGCATCATGTGTCCCAGGACATGAAGGAGTCCGTCTATCAGAGTGTCATGGCCGGACTGAACGTTCGTTGCACGTTCCGCTCCCCGGACAGTTTCGTGCTGCCGCTTCGTGAACTGGTGCGGGAAGGCCGCATCCCGATGGAAGTGATCAACGACCGGGTTCGGGATGTCCTGCGTGTGAAATTCCTGATCGGGCTTTTCGATCAGCCCTACCAGTTGGATTATGAGGCGGCGGACCGCGAGGTGGATGGCCCCGAAAACAACCAGGTCGCCCTGCAGGCATCGCGGGAATCCATCGTTCTGCTTAAAAATCGGGAAAACATCCTGCCTCTGAATGCCTCCCGGCTGAAAAAGGTCGCTGTGGTTGGACCGAATGCGGATGAAACGGCATTTGCGCACACCCACTATGGCCCGCTCGCAACCGAAGCCGTATCGGTTTACGAAGGATTGTCTCGGGCTCTCGACGGCAAGGCCGAAGTCGTCTATGCGAAGGGTTGCGAACTGGTGGATGCCAATTGGCCGATTTCGGAGATTCTGCCGTCGGATCCCGACGAAACGGAGGCCCGGATGATCCGACAGGCTGTGGATGTCGCACGGCAGAGCGATGTCGTCATAGCCGTAGTCGGCGGAGGTCCCCGGACCTGCGGCGAAAATAAAAGCCGGACAAGCCTCGATTTGCCCGGCCATCAGGAGTTGCTGCTGCGCGAGGTCCACAAGACCGGCAAGCCGTTGATCGTGATCCTCATCAACGGACGTCCGCTCTCGATCAACTGGGCGGCGGCTCATGCGGATGCGATTCTCGAAGCCTGGTACCCGGGTTCGCACGGGGGAACGGCGCTTGCGGAGGTCCTGTTGGGGGATTATAATCCCGGCGGAAAACTGACCGTGACATTCCCGAAGACCGTGGGGCAAATTCCCTTCAATTTCCCGGCCAAGCCCAATTCTCAGATCGATGGTCCCCGGAAACCGGGTCTGGATGGGAATCAAACCCGAATCAACGGAGCTCTTTACGATTTTGGCTTCGGTTTGAGCTATACTACATTTTCCTATTCGAATCTTGTCTTGTCCCGGAAGGAAATTCGTCCTGACGAATCGTTCGACGTGTCATTCGATGTCACCAATACGGGAAGTCGGCGCGGCGACGAGGTGGTTCAGCTTTATGTCCATGATTGTTTGAGTTCAATCACGGTTTACGAAAAACTGCTCAAAGGCTTCGAACGCGTGGCTTTGGAGCCGGGCGAGACGAAACGGGTGACGATGCGGCTCACGCCGAAGGATCTTTCGTTGCTCGATGCCAAAATGCACCGGGTGGTCGAACCGGGAGAGTTTGAGATCATGATCGGAGCCTCGTCGACCGATATCCGCCTTTCGGACAAGGTTATTGTTATGGACCCTGCGGGACAATCGGACGTTCCGGCCATGACGGTCTCCGTCGAGTTCCCGGTAAAACTCGGGCGCGGAGACGAGGTGACTCTGCCCGTGCGAGAAGATCGTGACATCGGAGAACTGGAGGTCCGTTGGGGCAAAGGCACCGATTGCACCTTTGAAATTCTTATTTCCGACGGTGGCGGCCAGTTCCTGCCGGTATTCACCGGGAAAGCCTCTTCCGGAAAATTGCAGCGCTATGAGTTCGATCCGGTCAAGGCAAGCGAAATCCGACTTCTTGTTACGCGGGGAAAGGCGGTTGTCGCAGATCTGGAAAGCGAACTGATCAGAAAATAAACTTCAAACCTATGAGAAAAGCTACTAACTTATTTTCCTTGTTGACGTTGGGTTTTCTCTCCGTGGGTATTTCGTCGTGTTCCGAATTGAACGACCTTGATCGTGACTTGTCGGAACTGGACAAACGGATTGAAGCCCTGGAGGCCCGGATGGACGCTCTGAACAAGAACGTGGAAGCCCTTCAACAACTTACGCAGGCCACGACAGTCAACAGCGTGACGTTCGAGGATAATGTTTATACGATTCTCCTTTCGGACGGCAAGACATTGACCTTGACGGTCGGGGAAGCCGGAGTCGGCAATGTACCTTTGGTTACGGTCGACGAGGAGGGCTACTGGATGATTGATTATCAGGACGGATCCGGTCCTGTTTATCTGACGGGCGAGGAGGGAAAGATACCTTCTGCGGGCAAGGATGCCGTAACACCCGTATTCGGAATCGACGCCGAGGGCTATTGGACCCTGGATTACGGCAACGGTCCGAAACCCGTTGAGGATGCTTCCGGGAACAAGATTCCTGCGACCTCGTCCGACGAGGTGATTGATCCGGTTTTTGAAGAGGTGGCCTACGACAAGGCGTCCGGGATGCTTACTGTAACGCTTCGTGCTGACGGTCGTGTCATCGAGTTGCCGGTTGTTCCCGACTTTCTTTTTGCAGTAAAGAATGCCGAAGGTCTTCAACTTTTTGATTACGGGGAGACGAAAGTTTTTCCGGTGGAGAGCACCGGGATTCGGGATGCGGTCATCCAGACGCCTTCCGGATGGTCGGCAGTTCTTGAAGAGTCTGCTTTTTCGATTACGGCTCCGGCCCAAACCCGTTCGATTCCGATTGCCGACTCCGATACGGATGTGGTGATCGTGGCACAATCCTCCAAAGGCAAATACATCAGTGTTTCCAAGGTCCGGGTATCGCTTTCCGACGCCGAGATTGACATTGAGCCCAAGGTGACCGTTGCGCTTGAAGAGGCACCCTTGTCGACATCGCTAGCTTTCCACATAACGCTTGACGAGGCCACGTCGTATAAATATATTCTTCGGAAAAGCCGCGAGACGGCTCCTACCTATGATGAAGTGAAAGAATCGGGGCTCGAAGCGATGGAGACGACGTTACGGGTAGAGGACCTGGCACCTAAAACCGATTATACCCTGTATATGATCGCCTGCAATGGTGATATTCTCGGCAAGGATCTGGTAACTCTTTCGGTCGTGACGGCCATTCCGGATTATGCCAGCTACCATGAGGCGTATGAAGGAGGTGCGGAACTGGAAATCGGCGGTGTCGTTGTCAGCAAGGCGCTGTTCGGAGAGAGTACGTTGTTGACCGCGGAAAGCAACCAGATCACAGCCGATGGCGTCTATTTCGTACCGGAGGGTGTGACGGCCCGTTATGACAATGGTGCCGGCGAACGCGGGACCCTGATTATTATCGGCGACAATCCTGCCGCGCGGAGCGATTTCGCCTTTGTGGGGACTGTAACCCGCATAGAGTTTGATCCGGCGCAGAACGGTTCGTTCATGCTGTACAACCTGAATTTCCGGGTAGCTACGGACAACGGACAGGGACAAATTCTCTTCTTCCCGAATAACGCGAACGGCGGAACGATGCAGAACGTGGTTTGTGAGTCGTGCCGTCTGGACCTGTCGGGCCTGCAGGGTTTCTCGTTTACGACCGACTCGCGGAGTGCCGACAAGTTGATCCGCTTGAATCGGGTTGCATTTGTGGATTGCGACATCTGTGTGGGTTCGGGCACCCGTTTCGGGTACTTCTTCCAATACCGTACGGATGCCGCGTTCGGGGATTTCATCTTCCGGAACAACGTGGTATGGAGTAGCAGCGAAGACAACGCAACCCGTCTTCTGAACTGCTCGAAGGGCATCTCGGCGGCCGATTTCGCCAAAGCAGCCCCGGTAGAGCGGTTCGAGATGGTGAACAACACCTGGATCTATTGCAAGGGTATGCCGCTGAACTATGTCCGCAGTGTCGGAGAGTATGTTCTTCGCAACAACCTCTTCTACGGGAAGATCTCGCGATATACCCCCGTGATGCGCTATTCCGAGACGGAGGAACTGGACGGAAGCCCAAAGACCGGCGCCGTTTACGATAACCTGGGTTATGTGATGGGAGGCGCCTCGGTCTGCTGGAAAGCTGCCAATCCGAACGATTTGCCGTTGGAGGGATACAAGCAGATCATAAACAGCAAGGAGGATCCTTTCGCCGGAGGGACGTTCGATGTCGAGAACGGGATCTTCACCCCGAATTCATCCTATGCCTCCTATGGAGCGCAAAGGTAGTTGATATATGAACAAGAGACAATATATCCTATGAGACGATTATTTTCAACAGTCATATTCGCTGCATCGGTGTCATACCTGGCAGCGTGCTCGGATATCGATGAACTTCGGTCCGATGTGGATGACCTGAAATCGCGGGTGACGGCCCTCGAAAAACAGGTGGAGACCTTCAATGAACAGATCGAGGCTCTTCAGCTTCTTGTGGGCGCTTCTACGATCAATACGGTAACGGAAACGGAAAACGGTTATCAGTTGCTGATGAGCAACGGCCAGCTTCTTACCCTGGAATGCGGGGTTGATGGAGAGGGAATTACTCCGATACTCTCTATTGATACGGAAGGCTATTGGATGGTCGATTACCAGGATGGAGCAGGTTCCCGTCGGATTCTTTGCGGCGAGGAGCCGGTCAAAGCGCTCGGTCTGGATGGTGTGACGCCCGTTTTTGGGGTCGATGCGGACGGCTATTGGACGCTGGATCTCGGAGCAGGACCGGTTCCGGTACTTGATGCTCAGAACAACAAGGTAAAGGCTACGACCGAATTCAGCGCCGGAAATCCCTTTATTTCGTCGGCTATCTATGATGAAAGCGGGGATGTTCTTGTCGTTGAATTGAAAGACGAGTCGAAGACCGTTCTGAAGATCCCCGTTGTCTCCACCTTCCTCTTTGCCATTGAAAATGCGGAGGGGCAACAGGAGTTTCAGCCCGGAGAGACGAAAGTCTACAACGTTACCCGGAAAAGCGTGGGAACAACCGTTGTGACCCGCCCGGAGGGATGGACGGTTCGTCTGACGGAGGCGGAACTTTCCGTAACGGCTCCGGCTGAAAATACAACCCGGGCTGCGATCGCCGATACCCGGTCCGATGTAGCCATTCTGGCCTACTGCTCTTCCGATAATTTCGTAACGATTGCCAAGCTGAAAGTCGCCATGGCCGGGGCCGGAGAAACACATACTCCGCAGGCTTCGATCTACGCCGAGGGTGAGCCTACGATCTCGACCATCGGTTATCTTGTGTCGTTGTCGGATGCGACCTCCTACAAATATGTCTTTCGGAAGACTTCGGAAGGTGCTCCTTCTTTGGAAGAGGTGGCGGAGCAGGGTGTTTCTACGACGGAGAGTTCGCTGTTCTTTGACAATCTGGAAGCTCGGACCGAATATACGCTTTATGTCCTTCCTTATTACGAGGAAATTGAAGGCGCGGAGCTTGCCTCTTTGGCCGTCAGTACGGCAGCTCCGGTCTATACGAGTTATTATGAAGCGTATAATGCCGATGAGGTCTTGACGATTGGTGGCGTCGCTGTCAGTCGGGCGCTGTTCGGTGAAGGGACGCTGTTGACTGCGGAGGACAACCTGATCACGGCCGATGGTGTCTATTTCGTACCGGAGGGTGTGACGGCCCGTTATGGCAGCGACGCCGGAATACGCGGAACCCTGATCATTATCGGTGACAATCCCGCCGCGCGGAGTGACTTCGCCCTGGTGGGGACGGTAACCTGCATCGAGTTCGATCCGGCCCAAAACGGCTCGTTCATGCTCTATAACCTGAATTTCCGGGTAGCGACGGACAACGGAGAGGGACATGTTCTCTTCTTCCCGAATAACGCGAACGGCGGAACGATGCAGAACGTGGTTTGTGAGTCGTGCCGTCTGGACCTGTCGGGCCTGCAGGGTTTCTCGTTTACGACCGACTCGCGGAGTGCCGACAAGTTGATCCGCTTGAATCGGGTTGCATTTGTGGATTGCGACATCTGTGTGGGTTCGGGCACCCGTTTCGGGTACTTCTTCCAATACCGTACGGATGCCGCGTTCGGGGATTTCATCTTCCGGAACAACGTGGTATGGAGTAGCAGCGAAGACAACGCAACCCGTCTTCTGAACTGCTCGAAGGGCATCTCGGCGGCCGATTTCGCCAAAGCAGCCCCGGTAGAGCGGTTCGAGATGGTGAACAACACCTGGATCTATTGCAAGGGTATGCCGCTGAACTATGTCCGCAGTGTCGGAGAGTATGTTCTTCGCAACAACCTCTTCTACGGGAAGATCTCGCGATATACCCCCGTGATGCGCTATTCCGAGACGGAGGAACTGGACGGAAGCCCAAAGACCGGCGCCGTTTACGATAACCTGGGTTATGTGATGGGAGGCGCCTCGGTCTGCTGGAAAGCTGCCAATCCGAACGATTTGCCGTTGGTGGGATACAAGCAGATCATAAACAGCAAGGAGGATCCCTTCGCCGGTGGGACGTTCAACGTCGAGAACGGGATCTTCATCCCGAATTCATCCTATGCCTCCTATGGAGCGCAAAGGCAATAACCGTAAAAATGCGAAATCATGAAAAAACAGATAGAAATTTTCTTCCTTCTGCTGACAATTTGTCCCGGATTCCTGTTCGCACAGAATGTCCAAATAACAGGAAAGGTGACGGATATGTCCGGCACACCCATCGTCGGCGTAACCATTTATCAGGAAGACAAGACTTCTAACGGTACAACATCCGACACCCAGGGAATTTATCATATCTCCGTTCCGGAAAAGGCGTCTCTGGTTTTTTCGTACCTCGGATATCGGACTCAGACGGTCCGGATTTCCAACAAGAGCGTTATCAATGTAAAGCTCGAAGAGGACAAACTGGCACTTGATGCGGTTGAGATCGTGAGTGTGGGTTATGGTTCCGTGGCACGCCGTGACCTGACCGGGTCGGTCGGCAAGGTTGAAATGGATGAACTGGTCAAGACGACGAATTCCAACTTCGACCAGGCGATTGCCGGAAAGATCGCCGGTGTCGTAGTCTCCAGCGGAGACGGTCAGATCGGCGCGGAAGCCAGCATTACGATCCGAGGCAACAACTCGCTGACCCAGAGCAACGAACCCCTTTATGTCATCGACGGATTCCCGACTGAAAGTTCGATGGCCGTCGCATTGAACCCGGCGGATATCCAGTCCATCGACGTGTTGAAGGATGCTTCCGCCACGGCTATATACGGAGCTCGTGGAGCCAATGGCGTGATCGTCATCACGACCAAGCAGGGTGTGGAAGGGAAACCCAAGGTCAATTTCTCCGCGAACTGGACTGTCAGCACGATTCTCAACAAACCGGAGATGATGGATGCCTATGAATTCGTCAGCTACATGTTTGATTTTTACGAAGCCATCGGTGCCACATCGAATCCCTATGTTCGGAATCCGGACGACCCCTCCCATCCGTATACGCTGGCTGATTATGAAAATGTGGAAGGCGTTGACTGGCAGGACAATGTCTATCGGACAGCCTTGATGCAGCAGTACAATGTTTCGCTTTCGGGTGGAAGCAAGACGGCTGGAAACCGCTATAATGTCGGCCTTTCAGCAATGGATCAGGATGGTATCATCGTTAATTCGAATTTCCAGCGCTATCAGGGAAAGGTCAACTTCTCCCAGAATCTGGGCAAGAAGATCCGCCTGGATCTGAATGTCAACTATTCACGTTCGATTACGAGCGGCATGAACCCGACGGATCCTTCGTCGCGGCAAACGACTTCGAGTTGGTTTATCTATTCCCTGCTGGGTTATCGGCCCTATAAACCGCTCTATCTGATGAAAAACGGGGGATCTCTGCTGGATGATTACATGGATGAAAATCTGGATGACAGTTCGGATTACCGCTTCAACCCGGCGAAGACCGTTCGTAACGAATATCGGAAGAATACGTTGGATTACATGGCGGCGAACGGAGCGATCAATTATGACATCATTCCGGGGCTGCGCTTGAAGATCTCCGGAGGTTATACGATCAACAACCGCAAACGTGAGGTATTCAACGGTTCGCAAACCGCGACCGGATATGCCGGATCCCGTTCGGCCAAAGGCATCAACGGCGGAGTGTATTATACGAATACAACCTCCTGGCTCAATGAAAACACGTTGACCTGGGACAAACATGTGCAGAATGCCCATCATCTGCAGTTGCTCGGCGGTTTTACGATGCAGGGGCAAACTCAAACCTATCAGGGTGTCGCTTCGAACAACATGACGACCGAAGCCCTCGGATTGAACGGACTCCATACGGGAGATTATCAGACCGTGACACCGTATGAGTACAATTGGGCTCTTGTGTCGGGACTTTTCCGATTCAACTACAATTACAAATACAAGTATTACCTGACGGCATCATTCCGCATGGACGGATCATCCAAATTCCCGAAACACAACAGGTGGGGCTATTTCCCTTCCGTAGGTCTCTCCTGGAACTTCAATCGGGAAAACTGGTTCAAGAAGGCTTCCTGGCTCAGTATGGGCAAACTCCGGGTATCATGGGGACGGACCGGCAACAATCGGACAACAACTCCCTATGACTTTTACAGCCAGATCACTACTCTCCCGGGCAGCACGTCAAGCATGGACTATGTCTTCAACGGTCAGATCATCCCGGGGTATTATCCTTCAAACATGAGCAACGATCGGCTCAAGTGGGAAACAACCGAACAGTACAATGCCGGTATTGATTTCGGAGTATTTGAGAATCGGCTGAAACTGACGGCTGACATCTATCTGAAGAATACCTACGATCTGCTGCTGGAGGCAACGATACCCTCGACTTCCGGTTATCAAAAGGCCATGCTCAACGTCGGATCCATGCGGAATAAGGGTCTGGAAATCACGCTCGATGCCGTTCCTGTCCGGACCCGCCATTTCGAATGGAACATGAATTTCAATATCGCCTTCAACCGGAACACGATCCTCGCCCTGAACGAAAATCAATATTCGCTCTTCTCGCGCCTCTCGTGGAACATGGACTACAACAGCCAGTATCCCTACATCTCCCAGGTCGGAAAGTCTACCGGTCTCATGTACGGCTATCTTTACGAAGGCACCTACAAGGAGGAGGATTTCAACAACGGAATGTCTCTCAAAACGGGCATACCCTACCTGTCGAATATCGGCAAGGAGAATATCCGTCCGGGAGACCCCAAATATAAGGATATCAACGGTGACGGCGTTATCGAGGACAATGACCGTACCGTGATCGGCCGGGGACAGCCCATCCATACGGGCGGTTTTACGAATACGTTCAATTTCTACGGGTTCGATCTCAATATTTTCTTCCAGTGGTGTTACGGGAATGATGTGCTGAATGCCAACCGGTATGTTTTCGAGGCAGGATGGAAAAGCGAACTCAACCAGTATACGAGTTATTCAAACCACTACGATACGGTGAAGAATCCGGACAGTGACATTCCCAGGATCCGGGCCAAAGGGATGAATGTCTATTCACAACGGGTAATCGAGGATGGCTCCTATCTGCGGTTGAAGAACATCACGTTGGGATATACATTGCCCAATCGCCTTTTGCGAAAGCTATATTTCGACACGATGCGTGTGTATGTTTCCTTGGAAAATGTATACACCTGGACGAACTATTCCGGTGTGGACCCCGAAGTCTCCACCCGCAATTCCGTCCTGACGCCCGGATTTGACTGGTCGGCCTATCCGCGGGCTTTCAGCGTGACGGGCGGTATTTCATTCACTTTTTAATTGAAACAAACCATGAAGAGAATAGGAAAATTGGCCTGGCTGGCCATATCGTCGATGGCTATGGCATCTTGCAGCCTGCTGGACGTGGAGCCCACCGTGATCATGAAGGATACCTACTATAATACCGAACAGGAGGCTTTGTACGGTTTGGCGGGTGTGTACGGCGTGATGAACAACGAAGATTTCTATGGAAGCAACTACTCCATTATCTGCTCGCTGAATGATGATCTTTCGTATTGCCGGACGGCGGCGCCAACCTACCAGATTCAGATCCTGGAGCATAGTGCTGGATCGGTGGAAATTTACAACCTCTGGGTGGCGATCTATAAAGGGATCAAGAACGCCAATGCCTTCATGAATGCCATGCAGGATTCAGATCTGGAAGTGGCCCAAAGCTACTATCAGGAAGCTCGTTTCATGCGGGCCTACTACCATTTCTTACTGGCACAATGCTGGGGCGATGTTCCGTTGCTGGATTTTGAGAACACCAACGCCCAACAGCTTCAGATTGCCCAGACTCCGCAGTATGACGTGCTCAAATGGGTGATCTACGAAATGGACGCCTGTCTGAATGAACTCTCCGAGGATCTGAGTATCGCGCCGTCGCGTGTGACACGCACAACGGCACAGGGTATTCTGGCGCGAGTTTGTCTGTTCACGGCCGGAGCTACGGTAGACCGGGGTACAGACTCGGCGGACGAATATTACAGGCTGGCGATGGATTACAGCAAAAAGGTTATTGACAGTCATCTTCATCAATTGAATCCCGATTACTCGGACATCTTTATCAAAATGATTTCGGATCAGTACGATACCGAATACCGGGAGTCGATGTGGGAGGTGGAATTCAAAGGAAACCGCGAGGATGCCAACCACTGGACGAACGGTCGGATCGGGGAGTTGAACGGGTTGCAGAGCTCGCCGAGCGGAAACTACGACAAGGGGAATTGCAACTTTGCCTATGCGTTCTTCAATGCGTCGCTCTACCTGTGGGATCTCTATTGGCAGACGGATCGTACGGATGATGAGAATGCGTTGCCTCGGATTACGGATGCCCGGCAGAATTGGAATATTCCGCCTTACAATTATGCCGGATCAACGCGTGTCGGCCCCTATGGAGGCTCGGAAGAGGGAAAGACGACCTGTACGGCCGGAATCGACAAGACTCCGTATGTGTACAGCGGTGTCTCCACGACGGATGATCCTACGGTGGGCGGCGGAATGCGCAATTGCGGAAAATTCCGGCGCGAGACCATCTACGAAGGGGTTCGTTCCTCGCCGAGCCTCTATACGCAGATTAACTTCCCGATTCTGCGTTATGCGGATGTTCTGTTGATGTACGCCGAGGCCTATAACGAGTATTACAAGGCGCCCACGGAAGAGATCTATAATTATGTGAAGCAGGTGCGCGATCGTGCGAAGATCAAGACCCGACCCTTCTCGGAATACACCTCATATGAGGCCTTTCAGTCGCTGGTCCGTAACGAACGGGCCCGGGAACTCTGTTTCGAGGCAATTCGCAAATATGACCTCGTGCGCTGGGGTATTCTGGTCGAGCAAATGCGTAAATACGCGGAGTGGGCCCTGGACCTGCGCTGGTCGGCATCCGGAAATACGGCGGCGTATGCAGCCCGTTTGGCCTCGATTCAGGAGCGTCATATCGTTCTGCCGATTCCGTCGATCGAACTCGGCGTCAACCCCAATCTGAAACAGCACCCGCTTTGGTAAACTGTAAATGAAGCAAATCATGAAAAAATATGTTTTTGTCTCGGCATTGTTCGCCGCGCTTGTCTCGATGTCCTGCGAAAATCAGGATTATGTGAAAGCGGACTATAATGTCCGATTGAACGAAACGAACACTTATCGGGCCGGAGAGCCTGTCCGGTTCGATATTTCGGGAAATGTCGACAACCTGCTTTTTTACTCCGGCGAGGTGGGACATGAATATAAGTATTACAATCGCTATGTAGTTGCACCTTCGGATATCCGGGCCGCACAGTTCGTCATGGATATTCAGTGTATGTACGGTTATGACGCCCTGGACATTTATCTTTCCGACACCTTCGAGGGTTTGAGCGGCCTGGATGCCGAAGCGGATCGGAACCGGATCCGGGAGATGGTGGAAAACGGCATGGAGGGTTGGGTGAAGTGTGATTATCAGGATGGGACCCAGCGAGTATGGTATACACATGAATTCGATTTGAAAGAGTACGTAGACAAGTGTTCCATCGCTCTCCACTGGCACCCGACCCGCACCAATCCGGAAACGGAAGCGGCCATATCTCAACGCACCTACTGGATCAATGCGGATCTCATCACCGATTTCGGGCAGGGGGCGAATTCCGTCAACATCCGCAATATCGAATGGACACCCGTCATGATGAACTCCTATTACGATGCCGATCCGTACGTGATCAACAAGGGCAACGGATATTTCAATTTCAACAAGAGCGGCGCCGATCTCATTTTGCAGGGCGTCAGCAACACGGAGCTTGATTTCGACATCGACGGGTGGTTGATTTCCGATCCCATGCCGCTGACGGCCGTACAGAACGATCAACCGTTGGTGATCAAGGACATGCAGAACTACATGACCTCCTATGAATATACCTGGGAGAAGCCAGGAACCTATGTGGTAACATTTGTTGGAATCAACACAAATTACGCCGGAGATTCCAAGTTGGTGAAAGAGTTCAAAATCACGGTATTATGATTGATCGTATGAAAGCAGGGAAACTATCCGTATTTTTATTCACCACAGGGCTGCTTCTGTTCGGGCCGTTCATGCATGGCACAATGGCGGAACCGGGTTGGAAATTGGTCTGGATGGATGATTTCGAGGGCTCTCAACTCGACAGTTCGGTGTGGAGCAAGATCCGACGTGCTCGAACCTCGGCATACAAGTATATGAGCAACGATGAACGGTGCTATGACTTGCGTGACGGACGGCTGATCCTCCGCGGCATCGTGAATGACGACCGCCGGACCGATACGGCCGCATATCTGACAGGAGGGATCAGGACTCGGGACAAGAAGGCCCTGCGTCCCGGCCGGATTGAGGTCCGTGCCCGGTTGCAGAGTGCACGCGGAGCCTGGCCGGCGATATGGATGGGAGCTTTCGACCGGACGCCGTGGCCGCATGGCGGTGAGATCGACATCATGGAGCATCTCAACTACGATTCGCTGGTATATCAGACGGCTCATTCCCACTATACGGTGAATCTCGGTTTCAAGAAGACCCCAAAGCAATATGCAAAGGCTAGGATTCGGGTCGATGACTTCAATGTGTACGGCGTGGACATATGGCCCGATTCGCTCGTGTTCCATGTGAATGGCGTACGGACATTTGCCTACCCGAAGATCGAAACACCGCATGAGGGTCAGTTTCCGTTTTATCGGGATCAGTATCTGATCATCGACATGCAGCTTGGCGGCAAATGGGTCGGAGCGATTGACCCGTCCGATTTGCCGGTCGAGATGGAGATTGACTGGGTCCGGCATTATGTCTGGGAATAGGTAAAGAGTGTAATAAATTAAAAAATGAATAATATGCTTAAAAGAACAGGAATATTTGCGGTGCTGCTTCTGTTGTTGGCAGGCTGCTCGAAGGCGAATGATCTCCGGGACCGGATCGACAATCAGAATGAACGTCTCGCCGCATTGGAGAATCTGGTGGAGGTTGTGAATGACAATGCGATGGCCGTATCCGCCCTTTTCAACGAGAAGATTCTGATCACCAATTTCCAGCAAAAACTGGATGATACGGATACCGTCGTCGGTTATGTCCTGACGTTGAGTGACGGACAGAAGGTGGAGGTTACGTTCGGTAATAAACTCGATGCCGTTGTTCCGATGATCGGAGTAAACGGCCAGGGCGAATTTATCTACTCCATGGATGGCGGAGAGACGTTCGAACGGATTGAGGGGGCCGACCATGCACTTGCAATCGACGGTGTTACTCCTGAAATAGCTCTGGATGCCGACGGATATTGGACCGTGTCGGTCGACGGAGGCCGGACCTGGACGCGGATGCTCGACAGCAATGGACTTACGGTCAATGCTTTCCAGGCGAACAGTGCTTCGGGAAACGCCTTTTTCTCTGATGTCCGCTATGACGGGGAGACGGGGATCATGCATTTCGACCTGAAAACCGGGGAGTCTCTGCAAGTGCGGGTGACCAATACGCTGGTATTCTCCATTGCGCACTATACCGAGGGGGAAGAGGTGTGCCTGGGCGAGGAGATGAAGTATCCGGTGGATTATGCGAACGTAAAAGAGGCCTTTTTCTCCGTTCCGGATGGCTGGCGAGCTACGTTGGACGAGGAGAGCCTGACGGTTTATGCTCCAAAGTCGGGCGATGCGGGTCGTTACGACATCGTACTGACCTTGGTCTCCCCGACAGACCTGCTGAAAGCATATACTTTCACGTATACACTGAATCCCGTTCCCGTGGAGCCGAAATGGAAACTCGACTGGGAGGATGAATTCGACAAGGGTTATCTGGATGAGTCGGTCTGGAGTGTCGTTAAGCGGGCCAATACGTCGGCGTTGCGGTATATGTCGTCGGATCCGCGCTGCTATGAATTCCGGGATGGGTGCATCGTCATGAAAGCGATCATCAACGACAATCTCGAAGCCGATCCCGTACCCTATCTGACCGGCGGCATTTACTCCAAGCATCTGAAGGAGTTCAAGCCGGGGCGTATCGAGGTCCGAGCCCGGCTCAAGGGCATTCAGGGTTCGCAACCCGCAATATGGACCGGTTCCTGGGCCGGAACAACCTGGCCCTGGGGCGGAGAGATCGACATCATGGAGCGTTACAACATGCGGGATGCCATCTATCAGACCGTTCATTCCCACTATACCTACGATTTGGGCTACGATGACAATCCGGTCAATCAGGTGAAGGTATCGTTGAATCCGGAGGAATTTCATGTTTACGCCGTAGAGTTGTGGCCCGATGAGCTGATCTTCCTGGTCGACGGGGAGAAGACCATGTCCTATCCGCGTATCGAAACGACGGAAGAGGGGCAATTTCCCTTCTACAGCTCTGTCTTCCTGATCCTCGACATGCAAATCATCAACGAGGAGTGGGGAGGCGACGTAGATGATGCGGCTCTTCCTGCCGAAATCGAGATCGACTGGGTACGACACTATTTGTGGAAGTAAAACAAACGGGGAGATATGATGAACAAATTGCGATATCTGATGTTGACCCTTGCCTGCTGTGCGGGTTGGGGTATGGCAGGTGCAGTCGACCTCGTCCCGCAACCGGGATTGGTGGAAGAATCCACGGAGACGGTCACGCTTGATTCGAAAATAGCGGTGTATGCCGAGACCGGAGCTCTTGAATCGGTGGCGCGGATCTGGATTGAATCTCTTCACAAACCGTATGCTCCGGGTTGTACGGAGACGGCTGCGGGTTTCCGACGCATCGTTTCGAAAACAACATTGCCCGAGATCAGGCTCTCTGCGAAGCGTCGGAATGCCGACGTCCGACTTTCGATCGATCCGGCATTGGAGGCTGAAGAGTATCTTCTGGAGATCTCAAAAAGCGAGATCCGTGTATGTGGTGGCTCCGCCTCCGGGGTACAATGGGGATTGCAGACCCTGTCCCAGCTCCTGATAGCCCGGGCGAATGCCTGGTCGAAAAGCGATCGTCTGGAGGTACCCGTGTTACGGATTGTCGACAAGCCCCGGTTTGCCTATCGGGGAGCGATGCTCGATTGCAGCCGTCACTTTTTTTCGGTGGAGGAGGTGAAGGCATTCCTCGATGTGATGTTGCTGCATAAACTCAACACGTTTCATTGGCATCTGACCGACGACCAGGGTTGGCGTATTGAGATCAAAAAGTATCCGCTTCTGACACAAGTCGGTTCGATCCGCAAAGAGACCTTGATCGGCCATATCCAGCGCAGCAAACAATATGATGGCACCCCCTACGGAGGCTACTACACGCAGGATCAGATCCGGGAGGTTGTGGCATATGCTGCGGATCGCGGGATTACGATTATCCCGGAGATCGACATGCCGGGACACATGCAGGCGGCATTGACGGCCTATCCCTATCTGGGATGTCGTGGTGAAGGCTACGAGGTGCGGACAACCTGGGGGATCAGTTCGGAGGTCGTATGCTTGGGCAACGAGGAGGTTTATCGCTTTTTCGAAGATGTGCTGGATGAAGTCGCCGCGCTGTTCCCCGGACCGTATATTCACATCGGCGGGGACGAGGCAAAACCGGACAATTGGAAACAATGTACCAAATGTCAAAAACGGATGCGGGAATTGGGCCTGGAATCGGAACGTCAGTTGCAGGGATACCTTGTCGCCCGTATGGAAAAACATTTGCAGCCAAAGGGAAAAAGAATTCTGGGCTGGGATGAGATCCTGACGGCCGGCGTCACGTCGGATGCCATTGTCATGTCCTGGCGCGGGGCATCGGGAGGCATCAAGGCAGCATCCCGAGGCAACGATGTCATCATGGCTCCCAATACCTATTTTTATCTCGACTATTATCAGACGACGGATCCGAAAGGCAACGAGGAACCCCTGGCAATCGGAGGATCTCTTCCATTGAAAAAATGTTACTCTTTCGACCCCTTTGCCGGTCTGAATGCGGATACGGAGCGTCATATTCTGGGTATTCAGGCCAATTTGTGGAGTGAATATATCGATACCTTCGATAAGGTTCAATACATGTTGCTGCCCCGTTTGGCGGCATTGAGCGAGATCGCGTGGTCGGCAAAACGGGATGATTACGATTCGTTTCTTGCGAGAATCCGCTACGGGTTGATTCCCTCTTATCAGTATTTCGGACTGATATATGCTCCGTATGCCTTTGCGAAGGCGAATTTCGAGGAATCACGGATCAGGCCCTATGAACTTCCGGATGCTTTGACCCGGGAGAACGGGCATCGGGTCGGAACGGCCCGGCAATGGGAACGTTGCCGACGGTCCGAACTGCTGTCTGTCTTTCAACGGGAGATGTACGGTACATTGCCCGGGACGGACGTTCATGTAAGTTCGAAATGCGTGGAAGAGAGTCCGTCGGCACTTCACGGGAAGGCGACACGTCGTCAAATCGAGCTGACCTTCCTGAGAAACGGAGTGGCCCGCAAGGTCCTGCTGCTGGTTTATCTTCCGAATGGTGCTGAAAATCCGGTTCCCTGTTTTTTAGGCTTCAACTTCAAGGGGAATCAGACGGTGTCTTCCGATCCGGCCGTAATAGCGTCGCAATATTCCGAATATCCGGTTGGAAGCAACTCTTCGAGTTGGGATCTGGAATCCATAATCGACGCCGGATATGCTCTTGTGACGGCCCACTATTATGATTTCTTTTTTGATGAGGAGAACAAGGATTTTGAAGGCAAATATCCCAAAAGCATGCTGGCTCTTTTTGGCAAAACCTCGTCAGCCGCTGTCGCGGAAGATGAAGGACGGGCCATATCCGTGTGGGCCTGGGGATACAGTCGGGTTCTGGACTATCTGTCGGAAGCGGAGCCTCGGATCGATGCATCCCGTGTGGCTGTCATGGGGCACTCCCGGCTTGGGAAAGCGGCATTGTGGGCCGGAGCGAATGATCCCCGGTTTGCGATGGTCGTTTCGAATAATTCAGGATGCTGTGGCGCCGCCCTCTCAAAACGTCGGATAGGCGAAGACCTGCATCGTATTCTCCGGTTTCGGCATTGGTTCTGCAAGGACTTCGACATCTACACCGACAATGAAGAGGCTTTGCCGTTCGATCAACATGAATTACTGGCATTGATTGCGCCCAGGCCGTTGTATGTGGCGAGTGCCAACGGTGATATTTGGGCGGATCCCCGGGGCGAGTTTCTGTCGTTGGCAGAGGCCTCCCGAGTATATGCGCTCTATGGAAAGGATGCGCTGGATCCAGAGGTTGAGCCCGTTGTCGGGGAACCGCTGTCTGCAGGTTGTATCGGATACCATATTCGCGAAGGCAAACATGGTGTAACCTCGTTCGACTGGCGCTGTTTTATTCGCTTTGCAGACAAATGGCTGAAATGATGTTGTTTGGAAACTAAATTCGCTAAATAATAGGGCTGTTCCCATTCAAACTCCCTGTTTGGTAGCGACTTCCTGAAGCCGCCGGAGGGACTTTGCGCAAGGTTTGCCTGTGGCAACTTGTTCTGACCTTGCGTTGTCCGTCCGGCGGCATCTCTTTGCGGCAGAAAGGGAAGTGCTACTTGTTCTTTAACTTCGCAGCATCGCGTTTGAGTTGTTCGGCCTCTTGGGCTTTCAGCCGTGCCTGCTCGTCGAGAGCCGCCCTTCTGCGTACCAGCCGCTCGTACTTCTCGACATCCCTTCGCATCGAGTCGATGCGCCGTTGATCTCGCTCGATTTCGAACAGCTCCTCCAATTCCGATAACCGTTTCGGCGAAGCCTCGCCTTTCATCAGCACATAGCGATACTTCAGATCGTTGTCATACCGGCCGCGGTCGGGGCGCCACTCCTGGTAGAGTCCGACAGACTGCACCGCAATCACGACAAACATCGACATGAAGAGCCAAAAGTTGCGGGTTGCGTCCAGAGAGAACGAGAAGCGGTGCTGAACCATCCGCGGCGGCAGCTCCTCGGGAATCTCTATTTCCGCCACTTTCTCGTCGATCTCCGAAATCTGCACTCCGAGGTCTTCGCTAATCTGCTCCTGCCGCTCGGAGATCGTTTGCAGCCGTTGTTCGATCCGATGGCCCCGTTCCTGCTGTGCCTCGCTTACCCTTGTCTGTGCCTGCTCCAGTTGCAGAATCCGAATCTGCAACTGCTTGATTGCGTCCGTATCAGTGGTTGCTGTCGGTTGTGATCGGGCCTCGGCCAATTCCGTGCGGAGCGTCTTGATAAGGGTCTCCTTCAACTCTTCGTACATCTCGAAGGAGAGCTCCAAGGTGTTCTCTTTCATCTTTTCGTATTTTAGGTTTGTTATCCGATTTTGCGGGAGCGTGCCTCCATGCGACGCTTGCGCTCCACGAGGGTTACGGCCATCGCCTCGGCCGCCTTGTTGATCAGCGCCGTGATGCGGGCAATATGCTCCTCGGGGCTCTCACCCTCACGCCGCTGCATCATCTCGGGTGAAAGAGCAAATGGTGAGTCGAACGGCGGTAACGGAATTGACCCGGCACTGCCGAGCGATACCGACCCTGCGCTATGGCTTCCGCATCCTCCACCGCCTCCCGCTGCGGAGAAGGGACGCCCGCCTCCGAACAGACCAGCAAAAGCGGTCCGGAAGCTCCCGGTTGCCGTCTTGAGTCCTGACATCAGGGTTGTGTGCCGCTGTTGCACCTGACCGAAGTGGCGATCCAGCTTCGAGAAACTGAAGGCCCTGTCGACCTTCGAGCCGGAGAACTCCAGCCCGTTTTTCGAGAACAGAACGCCCTGCTTTTGGCTGGTAGAACCGCAATACTTGTAGCGGACAATGATGCCCTGTTCCTTTAACCTGCCTTCCAGTTCGTTCCAGTTCCTGCACTTGGGCAGGCAGTCCTTGATCGCATCGTATATCTCGTACCGAGTCCGGTCTGGCTCACGAAGCCGTTCCCGCCGGACGGCCTCCTTCCCCGGAGCCAGATGCAGCCCGAAACGTTCGGTCAGCTCGCGACAGACCTTCGCATTGCGGAGCTTGATGTTGCGGTCGGAGATGGTCTGCCCGTGATTACTAACTCGATTGTAGACCAGATGGCAATGGGGATGGGGCTGGTCGAGATGCCGAACCAAAAGGTATTGCGTATCGGTGATGCCCATCTTCTGCATGTACTCCCGGGCAATTTGTG